>BNJT01001670.1_pt1 | contig 133301 bp, 216 predicted proteins | sample 8540491 | NCBI WGS metagenome assembly BNJT01 (sample SAMD00202455, study PRJDB9452) | human saliva metagenome | host: Homo sapiens | reverse complement strand
TCATGGATTCGCGCAGCTCGAAGAGCGTCGTTGACAGCCAGCACGCGCTCAGAGACGGTGCTTGTGCATGAGCTTCTGGGCGTCACATCCGAGGCTGGACCCTCGGGCACGGTGATGATGAGCCGCTCGCGCGGTCAGCGTGTTGCGCACCGGCTGGTCGGTCGACGGACTCGGACCAGGCGCAGGTCACGGTTGGTGACGTGATGCCGACCACCTTCCTGCTGCCCCCTCGGCCACGGGCAGACCGGAGATGCGGTGCTCGCGGGTGATGATGGCGATGACCTCGCGCACGGTCATCTCGTGATGGTGCTGTCGCCCACCACGCCGGACTCGTAAGCGCTTGACGGCGGGACCTCGGCGGCCTGCCGCTCAGGCGCTGAGGTTCTTGTGGATGATGCCGATGCCGCCCAGCTGCGGGCCGCTGACGGGTTGGCCGCTGCCGCTTTCCGGTGACGGTATCCATCGCCCGCCGGACGAGCCGGGATGTTGGGCTGCTGATTTTCCGGGTCAGGCGCGTGCGCGAGGGATGCGTCACGATGAAGTCCGAATGCGCGGGGACGAGCGGGACGTCGTCGAAGATGTCAGTGCCTTCTTGGCTATCCGCGACTGCTGTTTTTATCCGCAAAGCGGCATGATAACGAAATTATCCTTCGGCCCGTCGCGTCGTGGTGCGGATCTGATGACGATCAGCCGCGCGCCCGTCGGCTGGCGACCGTCCGTCCGCTCGGCGCGACTTTTTGCCACTCGGGCAAAGCGGTGCCGCCCTGGCGTCGGCCAGGATCCGGGCGCAACACCTCCGCCGGTCGTCAGGCCGCGGCGGAGTCATCCAGCCCGGGCGCGGCGACCGGTAGCGAAAAGCAGGGGCCGCGGCGCTCGATGGCCTGAACAAGGATTGCACGGCTCGTCGCCCCCAGGGCACGCAGCGCAGGCTGGCATCCCATCCACCCAGGAGTGCCGGATGCTGCGCGGTATTTCAGGCACTTGCAGGACCCGCAGGTTCAGAAGCGACCTGCCACCCGTTGCGCAGCTGCCGGATGGGCGGTGCCCGGAGGCACACGGTGCACGTGCGCACCAGCGCGTGCCGTACCGACTGGCCCGGCCTCAGGATTGGTGGCCTCCGCGGGATTGATGACCCAGCACCTCCGATTGACGCTTTGCTCCGTGGCCTCGCGCGCGACCCTCGGTGCTGGATGACCAGCTCCACCATCAGCGTCGCCGCGCGCGCTCTCCGTGCCAGCGGCTGGCCCGAGGGGCGGATGGCTGATCCTGCGGAGCCTGCCGGCGTGCCCCGGATGTCGCAGGCGACCGGACCGTGGCGGCGCTCGGCACTCCTTCACGACGCATCGAGCCAGGGTGTTGGCGATGTGGCCAAAGACAGGGTTGAGGCACCCGTGCGATGGGGCCGCTACGCTTCGTAGTCCAGCTCCAGGTCGATGCGACAGGCATCCTCAGCCCAGCGGCGAGAGGGTCCGGCCACCCTGCGGGCCCGGGAGAACGGACCGTCCTTCAGGCAGCAGCCGGATGCTGCAGTGGGAGACGCTGGTGGACGTTCTCGGTGGAAGGTCTGGCGGATGCCGCGGAAGTCGATGGTGATGGCGGCCGACATTGCCCTCCTCGGTGCGCGACGGCAGCTGCGTGCCTCCACACCAGGGCGAGAAAACCAGGATAATCCTCTACCCGCTCGACCAGGTCGAACGCATGGCCTGCGCCGAATACGGCACCAGGGGCGGACTTGCGGATCACCGGGCGCTGGCTGGCGAACACGGATGGGATCCTCTCCGGACGGGATCCTTTCAACAGGCACAATATCGACCATGTCGATCATCTACAGAAAACCGGAGAGCCAGGTTCCAGTCTTTCATCGAGGAACGGATCGAGGCCGGACTGGCGCTGGAAGGGCACGGGGAGGCAGAAGAGCCATCCGGGCCCGGCCGGGTGCGAGATCCAGGAAGCGTATGCTTGATTTGCTTAGACGACGCGGAGATCTACCTGATCGGGGCGCACATCCGCCGCTGATCACCGCCTCCGCGTCAAGCCCGGATGTTACCCGCAACCGCAAGCTCCTGCTGCGCGTGCCAGGATAGCCCGCCTGATCGGCAAGGTGGAGCGTGCCGGCCATTCCTTTAGTGCCGCTGGACCCTGCTACCACGCGCGGCCGGGTGAAGCTGGCGCTGGGGCGCTGGCCAAGGGCAAGAAGCAGTTCGACAAGCGCGCCACCGAGCGCGAGAAGGACTGGCTTGGCGTGAGCGTTCGCGGCTGATGAAGAACAACAACCGCTGAACCTACGCTGGCGCGCGCGGGGATCCCGTACAGCCCACTTCATTTTGAGGAAGCGTCCACGCCGGTTGCGATAGTCTGTCAGGAGACCTGACGCCGCGGGGGTACGCGGCGTTCGGCATTCGTTAGTGCCCAGGCGATCGGACATGGCAAAAGAGACGAGCGTGGGTTCACCCTTCGGACGCCGGGTGAGCGAATCCATGGGCTACGCGACGTTGCCTCCGAAGGAAGGCAACCGCAGGCGCGCCGGGAGCCTCTCGGTGCCTGCTGCCGAGGGCGAGGTACAGAGCAGGATTCGGGAGAGGCGATTTTACAAGCCGACCCGCTGCGGCGCGTCACGGCACCGACACGCTGCACCACGACGCACGGCATCAGCGCCTTTTCCTGGCACCCCAAAGGATCGGACGACCGTGCAGCCAGGGAAAGCCGGCACAAAGTGGTCGTTGCCCGGGTGACCCGTGGCGAGACATCGCCTGCCGTGACGGACGGCAACGCCAGCTTTTCCCCAGGCGCACGATTTCCGGGCAGCGGCCTGTTCACCATCGGAACAGTTCCGGGCGGTGTGCCACCTGCGACCGAACGCAGACTTCCTCTTGACGATCCCGAAGCCTGTGGGCGCCAGGAGGAGCGCGCCATGCCGGACCACTCTGGCGAATGGATCCGCGAGAGACGGGCAGTGGCACTGCTCGCCGGACGCGCCGAGTGCAGTTTCCGACAAAGAAGGCCAGGAAGGCGGCCAAGAGAAACCGCCAAGCTGGAGGCGCGCTGAAGGAGGAATGGGGCCCGGGAAGCCGGCGTCGCCGCGCCCCCTGCCCCGCACTGGGTACCGCCAAAGGGCGTGGAGACGATGTTCCTGCAATGCCTTCCGGACTGAGATGGAGCTGCTGCTGGCGCTGGCCGCCACCAAGGGCCAACATCATGATCTCGCTCAACGGCTGTCATCGTGTCGGCGCTGATGATGGTGTCGGGGGCCTTCATCTTCTCGTCGTCGCGAGGTTCCTGGTGCCGTGCCAGCATCTTCCATGCTCGCAGCGGCGGCATCGATCGATCTGCGCACTGCTCTCGGCCTCAGCGAACGGGTGGGCCGGCTGCAGGAGACCTGGCGCTGGCGAGAGGATGTCTGTCCGGCGCAAAGGCCAGACTGCGCGACTTCAAGACCCAGGTATGCTGCCACAGCCACCGTCCATTTCTTTGGCGGCTCCCCAACATCCTGATCTACGAGGAGGATCGCGCCAAGATCCCCAAAGGACCGCTGCTGGCAGATGATGCGGGACATCTATGAAGGACCGGGGAGCAGATCTACTTCACGCCATGAGCGAGGAACTGTACTGGCTGGGGCTGATAGCCGATTTCAAACGGTTCAAGTTCCTGCGCATCTACGTGGTAGTTTCCGCTGGGGACTTCTGGCCTCGTCATTGCCTTCACGGCCGTGAAGACACTGCACAGCGTGATTCCGGCCATGCGGAGACGCGAGCAGGCCGCCCATCTGCAGACACTGGGCCTCAACGTGTTCAAGAGCCTGTACAGACCCTCGGCGGTGCAGCAGCTGCCCGCGGACGTATCCCTGGTGGTGGAGGACGGGCCCACGCGCGCGGCCAGCATCCTCACCATCCAGGCTGACGGCATCGCTGACGGAGGGACCGAGGGCACTGGATGCGCGCATCATCCGCGATACCGCCACCAAGCTGAACGATCTGGAAGGGGCTGACCCGCGACCCGGAGGACTACGAGCACACGCCATCACCTCACGCATTTCGCCCAGCCGCAATGGCCCAGCGCCGGCCCGACCGCGAGCACTTCCTGCGCTTCGGATCGAGGGCACCAACATCCAGCAGCTGGAATCGTGCAGCGGGCTGTCCGACGACCTGAAAAACTCGCACTGAACTGAAGGGCTGATCAAGGCCAAAGACCGGCACCGGAACTGGATTTCCCGCAACACCAACATCGAGGGCTGGCCTTCGGCCCGCACAAGAACCGGCTGATGCTTCGGGCTTCCGCGATCCGGAGTTCAACGAACTGGCACTGGTCGTCTCCGTCGACAACCCGAGGGACATGTCGAGAAGCATATTCCGCCGCACTTCGTGTCGGTGGCCTTCCCTGGACCTCAAGGCGGCATCCGTTCGATGAACTGTGACCCGGTGCTCAAGAGCTACATCCTGGCCAACGAGGTCAAGGAACGGCTGGCATCGAGTTCTCGCAGCTCTGGACCTGGAGCGGCAGCGAACGATGCACGCGGCCGTCTGCAACCTGCGCTATCTCAGCAATCGGAAGCCATCCGGTCGGTGGTGATCAAACGGTCAGCACCGGCTGCTGCTGATTGGGCGACGGGGCGACGCCAGAAGAACCTGCCGTAGCCAAGTACATGGTGGTGGACTACGGCGGTCTGTGACGGTCAAGGGCGCAGCACGCAATTCGATGTGGTGCGGCCCTGCTCTGAAAGAAGCCCTCAGCGACCGGCCGAGGAGGATCACCTGGGCGATGATGATGCCGGTCGCCCGCGGCCACCGGCACGAAATCGCTCCCAGGCCGGACCAGGATCGTTCAGTAAATGGGTTCAACAAAGGGCGCGACGTTTTCCGGTGGGAAGTCGAGACACATTGCGGGTCACCAGCGTCAGGCCGTTGGCCCGGGCCGTGGCCGCAATCCGGCTTGTCGATGGCGTGCTCACGTGATGGGGAACGCTGCAAGCGTCCCCAAACAAAGGCGGCCTCGCATACGATGGAAGGCAGGATGCGGTCGCGGTATTCCTCCACGATCAACAGCGTGGGCGCGGTCATCAAAGCGGCCGGGACTGGATGTGGTCTCCCCGATGCCGGATCGGGATCCACGCGCGCGCAAGCTCGCAGGGTGATGACGGACGGGTGAGTGCGCTTCCTGCTCGGAGGCCTCCGGAAGAAGAGCTTGAACGCCTGCTATATGGCCCGCCTGCCCTTGCGAGCCTCGCTGGTGACGTTGGTGTCAATCAAATACATGGGCGGACTGGCCATCATCCTGCTGGCGCTCGAGTCTGAATCGAACCAACATCCGGCATGCTGGCCGGGATCTCGGCCAGAAGGTTTTCTGGGCGGCCGCTGGAGGGTTTCCAGCAGGGATGGCACGATGTCGGCTTCGCTTTTTCTGACCGTTGGCGGCCACGCTGTTCAGGGCATGTATCGAAGTTCATCAGTCCTCGGACCGCTTCAGCTTGTCATGGTCATCTCCAGGCGGAATCCCCAGACAGGCCCGTACTGCATGCAGCGCACAAGAACGGGCGCCTGACGTGTTCGGAGGATCGTCAGGTGATAGCAATACTATCACCTTAGCCCTTATTCCCAGCCCCCGTACCCTGCACGATCTTCATAGCGGCGGTGGCGATGAGGGCCGGCCACGTCGCCGAGGTTGGCGGGCACGATCATGGTGTTGTTGGTGCGGGCCAGCTGGGCGAAAGCCTCGACGTACTGTTCGGCCACGCGCAGGTTGACGGCGGTGTCGCCGCCGGGAAGCTGGGCAGCGTTGCCCACGCGCTCCGGTAGCAAGCGCAGGCGGTGGCTTCGGCGATGGCGGAGATGGGCGGCTTCACCCTGGGCGCGGTTGATGGCGGCCTGGCGCTCACCCTCGGGCGCTGGATGGCGGCCTCACACGTTCGCCGGAGGCGATGTTGATCTGTTCCTGACGGCGGCCTTCGGAGGCGGCGATGACAGCACGCTTTTCCCGCTCGGCGGTGATCTGAGCCTGCATGGCGCGCAGGATCTCGGCGGGCGGGGTCAGATCCTTGATCTCGTGGCGCAGCGCCCGGCGCCCCAGTTGGTGGCGGCTTCATCAACTTACGCTGACGACAGCCAGGTTGATGGCCTCGCGTTCCTCGAAGGTCTTGTCCAGTTCCATGCGGCCGATGACGGGCGCAGTGAGGTCTGGGCCAGCTGGGTGATGGCGTCGATGTAGTTGCTGGAGCCGTGGGGAGGCGCGCATGGGGTCGGTGACCCGAGCACAGCAACGCCGTCGACCTTACTGCAGCTGTGCGTTGTCACGGGTGATACGTACCTGGCTGGGCACATCCAGCGGGAAACTCCTTCCAGCGCTCGCACTTGCCTAGGCCACGCGTGGTCGTGATGAAGGGCACGATGATGCGTTGAGACCCGGCATCAGGATGCGGTCGACCCTGCCCCAGCCGCTCGACAACCGGCGTGCTGCTGGGGCGCGATCTTGAGGGGTCTTGACGGCAGACGATGGCCAGGACCAGGATGGCGATGGAGACGGTGGTAACAGGTGGCATCGATGGTCACTCCCTGAAGGATGGCAGAGATACCCAGGCAGGATGGGCGCTCTGCCGCGCCGCGCGTGCTCGTGCGCGATTAAGCCGGCCGGTCCGGCGGTGCTTCGGCGGCGAGGCGTGGCTGGCGTGGGCACGGGCTTACCCGGCAGGCCTGCCGTCACGGGCCTGAGGGGAGGCCGGCGGGACCAGCCGACGGCCACCGCGCGCGCGCTGCCCGTGGCGTGCGCCAGCTCGACCGGAATCAGCACCAGTGCGGCTGCCGGCGATGGCGCGTGGATGCGGTGGGTGCCGCATGCGGCGCGGGTAGCGGACAGCAGCTCGCCTCGCCAGATGGTGCCGCGATAGTTGATGCGGGTCTGGCCGCTGTTCCTCCCCAGCCTTCGACGGTGATGACGGTCTGGCCGATGTCGAGAGCTGAGGTCGGGGTTGCGCTCGGGCGCCTGCTGCGTGACGGGGCGGTGGGCCGAGGTAGCGCCTGGGCCCGCCCAGGGCGCACTGGCAACGGCGGCGACCAGCAGTGGATGCTGAAGGTGGCGCCCAGCCGAACGAGCAGGCCCGCCAGGGCCAGCGCGCCACGGCGATGACCAGCAGGCAGAAGCGAGCCGACAGGCCAGCTCGGTGATGCCGAGCACCACGGGCGAGATCCACCAAACCGCAGGTGTGTGTTGCCATATCTGCCATCTGCAGCCTCCATCTGCCTTGCCTTGTCAGTTCGAGCCCTGCCATGCGGATGCGGTCCCCTGCGCAGATGCGCGCAGATGAGGTCCGTTCATGGGCATGAAGCGGCCGGAAGAGCCGTTCGGGCCCTGTTTTTCATTTTGGGACACTTTGACCGAGTGTCAAAGGCAAAGCCGCACAAACGCTTTCAGGGTGGAGTGGCGACAATGCGCAGACAGTCCGAAGAAATGTGCATCGCTGCGGCCATCACGCCACCCGAGGGTGGGCGTTCGGTAGTGGCGGCGCAATGCACGACCTTTCCGGTCGGCGCGCCTCGGGCAGCCCCCTACCAGGACGTCGGTGCTCCTGATCGATGGCGCGGTACCTGCCCGACCGCCAGGCGAACGGGCGGCCAGAATAGCGTTATTTCCAGCCGGGCGAGCCGCTGCCAGGTGGAGACGACGGTGTCGTTGAGCGAGATGGAGGTGATGCCCTGGTCGACCAGCCATTCGGCGAAGTCCGGATGGTCGGACGAGCCCCGGCCGCAGATGCCGACGTGCTTGCCGGCCTTGCGGCGAGGCCTCGACGGCACGGGCCAGCGGCGCGTGACGGCAGGGTCGCGCTCGTCGAAGCCTTCGGCCACCAGACCCGAGTCACGGTCCAGACCCAGGGGTGAGCTGGGTCATGTCGTTTGCAGGCCGATGGAGAAGCCGTCGAAGTGTTGCGTAAGGAACTCGTCGGCCGGGATGGCGTTGGAGGGGCAGTTCGCACATCATGACGACACGCAGTGCGCCGAGCCACCCGGTGCACCGCCCTCGCCCCGCTTCAGGCATGGCGCCCAGCAGCTCGATGACGCGCGCGCCTTCCTTGAGACAGTGCGCACGAAGGGATCATCAGCTGGAGCGTTGGTCCAGGCCCAGCATGTCCTCGCGCACGCGTTTCGTGCGCGGCTCTGCATTCCATCTCGAAGCGAGTCGAGCAGGTATCCGACACCGTGGCGCGACGCGCGGGAAGCCCAGCGTGGGATTTCTCTTCCTCGAGCTCATAGCGCGAGCCGCCGATGATGGCTTGCGGTACTCGTTGCTCTTGAAGTCGGACAGACGCACGATGACCGACGCTTGCCAGAAGGCGCGCGGCGATGTTGGCCCCACCCTCGGCCAGCTTCTCGACGTAGAAGGCACGCGGGCTGGCGCCAGCCCGGGCCACGCTCTCGACGGCCTGCGAGGTCGGCGCGTCGACGGCCGGATAGTCGAGAATGGCAACGCCGGGTGGATGCCGATGTTGTTAGCGATGACCGAACTCCAGCCGCCAGGCACTGCCGTCGCAAGGCAGCGCCGCAAACTCGAAGGCGAGCGCGGGTTGCCGACGTTCATCATGATCTTTGAGTGTCCGATCTTCGGCATGGTGCCGGTCTCGACGTCGGTGACTTCGGTCTCGAGCTGGCCGTCGTAGACGTAGCCGCGTCGCCCTGGGCGCACGAGGACAGCGCGACGAGCCGGCCATCGGCCAGCACGTCCGGTGGCGGTGCCGCAGCCGACGCGACGGCGGAAATGCCCAGCTCACGCGCGATGATGGCGGCGTGGCAGGTGCGCCCGCCCCGATTGGTGACGATGGCCGAGGCACGCTTCATGACCGTGGTTCGTTGGGGTCGGTCGTGTCGGTGACGAGGACATCGCCGGGCTGCACGCGGGCTCATCTCCGGACGCGTCGCCCACCAGGCGCACGCGGCCGAGCCGATCTTCTGGCCGATGGCACGGCCAGAAGTCAGCACGTCGGAGCTGCTCTTGAGAGGACGAAGCGCCGCTGCTTATGCGGTCCTTGCTCACAGCGACTCGACCGTCTCGGGACGGGCCTGCAGGATGAAGCGAGCTACATCGATTGCACGTCCTCTGCCCCACCTCGATGTCCATAGGACGGCCATGGTGCTTCTCGATGATGGTGGCGTAGCGGGCCAGCTGGGCGACCTCCTCATCGGAGAGGGAAAAGCGCGCGCGCTGCTCGGCCGGGGTGTCTCGACGGTGCGCACGGCGCGCCCTGGAGGCGGCATCCGCCGAACTCCATGCTTGATGAGCTTGGGCCCAGGTGACGGCTGATGATGGGCACGGCCGGCGGCCAGCATGGGCTTGTGGACGTAGAACTCGTCGCGCCGACGGCTGCACCGACGACGGTCTCGCCCGGAGCCCCAGCTGCTGGTGAGCGAACACCACGTCCTCGAGGCGGATTCGGTGTCGACGTGAACATCACGCCCGAGGCGCCCAGGTCGCTGCGGCACATGCGCTGGATGCCGGCCGACAGGGCCACGCCCTCATGGGCAAAGCCCTTGTGGACGCGGTAGGAGATGGCGCGGTCGTTATAGAGCGAGGCAAAGACCTCGCGGATGCGGTCCAGGATGGCGTCGATGCCGACTTGACGTTGAGGACGGTCTCCCCTGCTGGCACGTGCGAGCGGAGGGCGTCGGGCAGGTCTCTCGGCCGTGGCGCGCTGGAAGGCGCACGGCGGAACGAGACGCCGGCCGAATCCTTCGTGAGGCGGGCGAAGTGCTCGCCGGATGGCCTTTTCCAGGTCAGGCGGGAAGGCAGCCTCGCTCACCCAGCTGCGGATCTCGGCACCGGCCTGGGCCAGGGCCTTCACGTCGTCGGTGTTGAGGGTGGCCAGACGGGCGTTGATGCGCTCGGTGAGCCGGTTGTGATCGAGGAAGTCCCGGAAGGCGTCTGCGGTGGTGGCGACGCCGTTGGCACCTGGACGCCCGATGCCGAGAGCTGGCTGATCAGCTCGCCCAGCGAGGAACATTCTTGCCGCCCGACACTGATCGTCGGTCATGCACCGCGCAGCTCTTCCGAACGTGGATGACGAGCCGTCCTGCGCGCGTATTGCTCATGGTTGAAGCACCGGATGGTTGGAAAATTCTGGATGTCCGATATTCTGAGTGCCAGTCCATTTCCGGCGGTGTTCCTCGTTCACACTTCGCATGTCTGCCAACCCAACTTCCACACACAGGGGCCATGAACCGGACGGCCTACTTCATTTCCGACGGGACCGGCATCACTTCCGAGACCGTGGCGATGTCGCTGCTGAGGCCAGTTCGAGGATCATGAAGACGCGCAACGTGCGCCTGCACTTCGTCGACAGCGCGAGGCTGGCAGGCCCATGAAGCCGTGGCGCGCATCAACCTGGCAGCGCAGAACGACGGGCGCCGGCCGCTGGTGTTCTCGACGCTGGCCGTCCGTCCATCCAGCGGGATCGTGCAGACGGCCAATGCCTGCTATCTCGACCCGATCGCACCTTCGTGTCCAGCCTGGAGACGGAGCTGGGGCGCGAGGCCTCACGCGAGGTGGTCGTTCCACTCGCATCAAGAGCCCCGGACGAATACCAGGCCCGGATCGACGCGATCAACTTCTCGCTGTCGCACGACGACGGCCAGCAGTGCGCGGAGCTGGGCACGGCGGACGTGATTGTGGGGTGTGGTGGGCAAGACGCCCACCAGCCTGTACCCGTCCATCCAGCACGGCATCAAAGGCGGCCAGCACCCCTCATCCCTGAGGACTTCGAGCGGACGCGGCCGCCGGAGTGCTCTGCATCAGTACCGTCACAAGCCGTTCGCTGACCATCTCGCCGGAACGGCTGCACGAGATCCGCAGCGAGCGCCGTTCGACCGCAGCCGCTACATGCGGCGCTGGAGAAACTCGTCGTGACGAGGTGCGCCAGGCTGTGAGTCGATGATGCGCCGCGAGGGCATCTCGATGCCGTCGACGACCACGAAGTCGACCGAGGAGATTGACAGGCCCACGATCCCGACGGTGATCCAGCTGGACGAAAGGCGGAAGTAAGCCCGCCCGAACCGCTCTCTCAACCTGCCTCTCGGTCGGCACCGCTCTCCTCCTCACGGTCTCTGCCTCTCAGGCAGCGCTCACCGCCGGGGCGCCAGGAAAGCGCTGGCGAGCCGCTGGCGCCGCTGCTCGAACAGGCAGACGGCGGCGCTGGCGGCTAACGCGTTGAGCGATTCCACCCCGGGATCCTGCGGGATGGTGAGCCGGCAGCCCAGCTGCCGCAGGGGCGGGGATCGATGCTCGCCTTTCGTTGCCGAAGGCAGGCCAGCGGCCGGCGCAGGTCGGTGGCGTAGAGTGACTGGCCGTCACGGGACGGTGCGGGGGTTTTTTTGGTTGTGTGGGTGTTTGTGGTGTGGGTGTTGGGGGTTGGGGGGGGGTGGGGTGGTGTTGTGGTGGGGGTGGGGATGGTGCCGGCGTTGCCCGGTCCTGGATGCGGTCGAGGACGACGGATCGTGCCGGACCGGAAGCGTAGCGCGCCAGCCGGCGTCTCTCGACCACGGCCAGCGGCGGCGATGGCGACTGGCATGATGTCGAGCTGGTACCGAGCGCCGGTCGTCGTTGCATCAGCCAGCTGGGCCTGCGCGGCGGGTGGCCAATCTCCCGATTTCCGTTCGCGCCGGCGGCTTCACCAGACGGGATGCTTGCAGCCTCCGGCTGCCCTTGCGGCGACGGCACGCGCCGCTACGGGTTGGCGGACGGGGATCGACCAGCTGCTCCCCGACGGGAGGACAAGGAGGACGGTTGGCCGCCCTGCCCCCAGCTGCTGGAACGTCGCGGCAGGACCAGTTACAGGACGGATCGACCGCCCGCCAGCCAGGATTCCAGCAGATGCCAGCCTTCCAGAACGTCTGGCCGCTGCGGCGACGCTCGCGCCCGGATTCGAGCAGCTCACGCAGGTGACGCAGACGCGGATTGCCGGCGGACTCGATCTCGACGGGGCTGTGGCGAAGCGCCTGGCGGGCATGCGCCAGCATGGGGGATGGGATCGGACATGATGGGCGGAGGGTTCAGTGGCCCGGCCAACACGCGGGCCAGAGCAGCTGCGGCGATGGATCTCGCAGGGGCCATGCTCGCGCAGGGCCGCCATGTGCACCGCCGTGCCATAGCCCATGTGACGCTCGAAGCCGTAGGCGGGAAACTGCTCGGCGTACTGCAGCATCAGGTGGTCACGGACGGTCTTGGCCAGAATGGAGGCCGCCGCAATGGCCGGGTCCTGGTCATCACCGCCGATGACGGTCTCGACACGCAGACCTTCCAGCTTGGGAGCGCGGTTGCCGTCGATGCGGACATGACGGGGCTGGGGTTGCAGGCCCTGGATGGCGCGGGTCATGGCCAGCAGGGTGGCATGCAGGATGTTGAGGCGGTCGATCTCTTCGACGCTGGCACTGGCCACCACGACGCCAGGGCCTTCTCCCGGATCTCGTCGGCAGCTTCCCGACGGCGGGCGCTGAGCTTCTTCGAGTCCCGCAGGCCTCGATGGGATGATCGGGCGAGAGATGACGGCCGCCGCCACGACCGGGCCGACCAGCGGCCTCCGGCCCGCTCATCGACGCCGGCGATGGTGGGATCGGCAGTGAACGGCGGGTCGGCAGTCATGGTTCGGTGCGCTTGGGGCCCTTCAGGCGCGGGACAGGTCGTCGAGCACGGTCTCGGCCACGCGGCGGGCACAGCCCTGGGCCAGCACGTGGTGCATCTCGGCAAAGCAGGCGCGCAGGCGCTCCCGCCCGCGCATCGTCGTGCTGCCGGACCAGGCCTCGGCCAGCGCCTCGGCGTGGCAGCATCCTGGATGAATTGGGCACCAGGAACGCGCCCGCCAGAATGGTTGCAGGCCGAACCAGGGCTGATGAGGCCTTGTTTTTCATCATCCGGTGGACGGCGGCGCCAGCCGGTGAGGCGATGACCATCGGGCGCTTGAAGAGCGCGGCTTCCAGCGTGGCGGTGCCGCTGGCGATCAGCGTCTGGTCGCGAGCCGCCAGCGCAGTGTGCGACTGACGGACAGCACCTGCAACGGCGGTGCCCGCCAGGCCGGATCGGTGTCGATGAGCGCGCAGCTGGTGACGGGCCTCACCGGCCGCGGGCAGGGATGAGTGCCAGTCCGGATGCTGCTGGTGCATCAGCACAGCGGCGGCAGGAAGGTGGGGAGCCAGGTGCTCGACCTCGGCACGGCGGCTGCCGGGCATCAGTGCGACGACGGTGCCCCTGCGCTGGCAGGCCCAGCGCCTGGCGGGCGGCCGCCTGGTCAGGCTCGAAGGGGATCTGGTCGGCCAGCGGGTGGCCGCAATGGGTGGCGGGGATGCCGGCCTCGCGGTAGAGTGGCCTCCTCGAAGGAAAGACCAGCAGCATGTGGTCCACCGCCTGGCGGATCTTCTCGTGCGCTCGCGCCGCCGAGCCCAGATGGAGGACTGACGAAATGATAGGTGCGCACGCCGGCTGCGCAGTCGTGCTTCCAGCCCAGGTTGAAGTCCGGGGCATCCACGCCGACGAAGGCCTGAGCAGGCCAGCTCAGCAGCCGCTGGCGAAGCTGGCGGCGTACCCAGCAGGCGCGGCGGTGCCTTGAAGGCTTCGGCTAGCCATGGACACAGCGATTCGGAAGGCCACCAGGCCTCGAAGCCCTCGGCCTGCATGCGCGGGCCGCCGATGCCGGCGCAGACTGCGCCGGTCCGTGCCGGACTGACGGAGGATGCGAGCGCGTCCTCCCCGGACGACACGGCTGCGTCGTCAGGCTGGCTGGTGGAAGCGTGGCGCTGGAAGCGCCCCTACGCGCCAGCAGGCCAGCACCGAAGCCGCCAGCGAGGTCGCCGGGCCCCTCGCCGGCCACCATGCCGATGCGGGGCGTGGCCGTAGTGCGGCTCAGCGGGCGATGCCGCGGGTGGCGTCGCCCAGGAAGCGCACCAGCGGACCCAGGCACTTCTCGTGGGTGGCGTCGGTGGCGGCCTGGGCCTGCAGCGCCTCGCGGGCCCTCGGCCAGCGTGAGCCCCCTGCCGATAGAGCGTCTTGCTGAGGCGCGGCGGATGAGGTGATCTCTTCCGGCGTGAAGCCGCGGCGGCGCAGGCCCTCGCTGTTGATGCCATGGGTGGCCAGCGGGTTGCCGGAGGCCATGACATAGGGCGGGATGTCCTGCAGCACGATGGAGCCGGTGCCGGTCATGGCGTGCCCGATCTTGCAGAACTGGTGAACCTGCGAGTTGCCGCCCAGGATGACCCAGTCACCGATGTGGACGTGGCCCGCCAGGTTGGTGGTGTTGGCGAAGATGGTGGTTGCCCACCGCAGTCGTGCGCGATGTGGACATAGGCCATGATCCAGTTGTCGTCGCCAACCCGGGTGGTGCCGCCGTCCTGCACGGTGCCCCGGTTGATGGTGACGCACTCGCGGATGGTGTTGCCGTTGCCGATCTCGAGTGCGGTGTCCTCACCCGCGTACTTCTTCTGCGGCGCGGCGCCGACGGGCAGAAGGATACAGGCGGTTGTTCTCGCCCAGCGTGGTGGGGCCTTCGAGGCACCTGCGCCCCCTGCTGCAGCCCGGCGCCGATGCGCACGCGCGCCCGATGACGGCATCAGTCGACCTCGACGCTGCTGTCAGCTCGGCAGCAGGGTCGATGACGGCGGTGGGATGGATCCGGGGCTGCTCCATGCGGTCGGGCCTTGCTGGTACCGACCTTGCCCGGGCCAGGGGCGACTCAGGCGCCGGCGGCCTCCTGGCTGATTTCCGCAGGGCGCACATCAGATGGCCTCCGGCCACCTTCTGCCGTCGACCGTGGCCACGCCATGGAACTTCCAGGCCCAGGCGGGACTTGCGGGCAATGCGCACGTCCAGCACGAGCTGGTCGCCAGGGCTGACCGGGCGCTTGAGCGTGCCTCGTCGATGCCGGCGGTAGACCGAGTTGGAGTCGGCGCAGCGTCCCATGCTGGCAAGGACGGGATGCCGGCAGCCTGCGCCAGCGGCTTCCAGCACCAGGACACCCGGCATGACCGGCAGGTGCGGGAAGTGGCCTGGAAGAAGGGCTCGTTGATGGTGACGTTCTTGATGGCGAGGATGCGCTCGTCGTGGAACGATCTCGGTGACCCGGTCGATGAGCAGGAACGGGTAACGGTGCGGCAAGTAGCGAAGGATTTCCGAAATATCGATCGCCGGCAGTTTTCACTCATGCTGGACAATTCTCGGCTGCTTCGCTTTTCTTCATTGGACGGCATCGTCGTTGCGGGTGCCACCTTCAGCCGTCGCCGGGGCATCCGTGCCTGCGTGAGCAGTCTGGACCTGCTGCTCCAGCCGACGCAGGCGCCGGCGCATGTCGGGCAGCTGCACCACTGCCGCAGCCGCTCCCAGTCGGCAAGTCCTTTCCATGGACGGAAGATGCCGCTGTAAAGCGCAAAGCGGTGATGGACTTGGAGATCAGGGTCATCGTCGAGAGCCACGGCATCGTCGCAGATGCTGATGTGGCCGAAAGATGCCGGATGCTCCGCCGATCTGGACCCGCTTGCCGATGACCGCGCTGCCCGCGATGCCGGCGCAGGCGCAATGGCCGTATCTGCTCCGATCCGGACATTATGGGCGATTTGCACGAGATTATCGATCTTGCAGCCATCTTCGATGACGGTGTCGTCAAGCGCGCCACGGTCGACGCAGGTGCAGGCCCCGATCTCCACACGATTGCCGATGACGACCGCTCCAGCTGCGGGGAATCTTGGTCCAGCGCCGCCCTTCTTCGGCGCAAAGCCGAAAACCGTCGGCGCCGATGACGGCACCCGAGTGGATCAGGGGAATCTTCGCCCACGCTGCAGTCGTCACCCAGCGTGACGTTGGCATGCGAGCCGGGTGCGAGCGCCCACCGAGGCGCCAGCTCCCAGCACGGTGTTGCCCCCGATCCAGGCGCCCTCGCCCACCACGGCACCGGCACCGATGACGGCACCCGGGCTCGATGACGGCGCTGGCGGCCACGCGTCCGGATGGACATGGGCCCCCTCGGCGATGCCGGCAGACGGCCGGGGATTGACCGGGCGTCGAACCACTGCGCCAGGCGCGCATAGGCAGTAGGGGTCGGGGTCGATCAGCAGGTTGGCGTCGGCCGGCGGGTCATCGACCAAGCGCGGCGAGACGATGTAAGCCACGGCATGGCTGGCATGGGCGGCCTCACGCTGCTGGGGCCGCACCAGGAAACTGATGCTCTCGGTATCGGCCTTCCTAAGGCTGGCCAGGCGAGCGTACCGTCACGGACGGATCGCCACGCAGTTCGGCGCCAGGACCTGGGCGATCTCCGCCAGGATACCGGGGTCTGAAGGTTCCGTTTCGCGAGGTGCTCTGCCTCCCGAGATGCTGGATAGGGGTCCGGTCAGACCCCACGGGATAGTACGCCCACCCACCTTGGCGAGTGCTACGCCCTGTGCAGTGCCACGGACCGCCACGAGGGCGCACGGTTGGCCAGGTGCATCACACCCGGCCGGCCGATCAGGCCAGGACCGTCCCGCTCAAGGCGGCCGGCCCTGGGGCATGACGGATCAGCGAGCTGCGTTGAGCTGCTTGATCACGCTGTCGGTGATGTCAGCTTTGGGACTCACGTAGGCGGCGTCCTGCGAGATCAGGTCGAACTTGTCACGCTCGGCGATGGTCTTGATGGCCCGGTTGGCCTTGTCCAGCACGGCGGTCAGCTCTTCGTTGCGGCGCTGGTTCAGGTCCTCGCGAGACTCGCGCTGGCGACGCTAGGTCGATCCATGTCGAGAGCTCACGCTGGCGGCGGGCACGGTCGCTGTCGGACATGACTGCGCTCTCCTACTCGAAGTGCTCGGAGGCGGTACGCGAGGCGGGCGCCGAGATCCTGGATCCCTTGTCGCGGCGCGAGGTCCTTCTCGATCTTGGCCTGGGCGGCCTGGCCGGCGCCGAGTCACGCATGATGCGCTCGGTGCTGACGAAAGCCGATGCGGGGGTGGTCTGGGCCATGGCCGGTCGGCCACGGAAGCCAGGCCGACCGTCGGCGCGCAGGCCAGCGCGGCCCGGTGAAGCGTAGCAAAGCGGGGGTCTTCGGGATGGAAAAAGGTCATGGGTAGAAAAACTCGGTTTTGGGTTCGATGGAAGGGTGCGGGGCCTGTGGGCACGGAAAGGACCTGCGCCGTGGCTGGGCACCCGGACACTCGACGGGTGATTCTTGCACACTTCGGCAAACTGCTGCGCGCAATGCCGGGCGCATGGCGCCATGCCTGCCGACAGGTGCCCGCCCACTCAAGGGCCGGGGCACGCCGTCGGCTGCAACCTCGTCAGAACGAGGTGCCGAGCTGAACTGCACGCGCTGGGTATCGTCACCGGGCTTGCGCTTGAGCGGGTAGCCCAGCGACAGCTTGATGTCAGCCCCGATGGGCGCGAACCAGCTGATGCCGATACCGGCCGAATAGCGCAGGTCGCCGAAATCATAGTGATTGTCGAAGACGTTGCCCGCATCGGCGAACAGGAAGGCACGCACCGTCTTGTCGTTGCCGGTGCCCGGCAGCGGGAAGAGCAGCTCGGTGCTGGCCACGAACGAGGCGTTGCCCCCCAGCGCGCTGTTGTCCTTCACGTCGCGCGGGCCCAGGCTGTTGGAGCCGAAGCCCCGCACCGAGCCGATGCCGCCGGCGTAGAAGTTCTTGAACACCGGATAGGGCTTGCCGCCGAATCCGCGGCCATAGCCGAGGTCGGCCGACAGCAGCCAGGTGTAGTCCTTCGTGACGGGGATGTACCAGGCGTGCTGGTAGGTGGCCCGGTAGTAGGACAGGTCCTGCCCCGGGAAGGTCACGTCGAAGTTGAAGCGCTGCAGACGGCCGCGCGTGGGCATGTAGCCGCTGTCACGCGAGTCACGCGACCAGCCGAAGGTGAGCAGCCAGGCATCGCTGGTGGTGCCGAACTGGTTCACATAGTCGATGTAGCGCTGCGGCAGCCCGTGGTGCCCGGTCGATCTGGTTCTGCTCGAAGACAAGGCCGAAGCTGAGACGGTCCAGCTCGGTGTGCAGGATGCCCAGCCGCAGGCCCGCGCCCGAGGAACGGATGCGGTAGTCGCCCAGCCCGAGTTGGAGGCGTTGAAGGTCCGGGGTAAAGATCCGCCCCCAGGCTCACGCCATCGTTGGTGATACGGGTCCACATAGGAGACCGAGGCGGTGCGCTGGGTCTGGCCGGTATTGATCTCGACGCCGAACGTATTGCCGGTGCCCAGGAAGTTGGGCTCGTTCAGCGCCACCTGCAGGGAGCAGCTTGTCGGTCGTGGAGTAGCCGGCACCGAAGGTCATGTTGCCGGTGGGTCGTTCGGTGACCTTCACCAGCAGATCCACCTGGTCGGGCACACCCGGCACGGGCACGTTGAGATCTGCACGTCCTGGAAGTAGCCCAGCCGCTCGACCCGGTCGCGCGAAAGCGCGATCTTGTCGGAATCGAACCAGGCCCCTCGAACTGGCGCAGCTCGCGGCAGATGACCTCGTCACGGGTGCGCTGGTTGCCGGCAATGGTGATGCGCCGCACGTAGGCACGCCGGCCCGGGTCGATGTTCAGCGTGTAATCGACCTCGCGCTTCTCCCGGTCGATGGTGGGCACCGGATTGACGCTGGCAAAAGGCGTAGCCGATGGCCCCAGGTCATCGGTGATCTTCTTCTCGCTCTGGGTGAGCTTCTCGCCCGGAAGGTGTCACCGGGCCTGAGCGCCAGCGCCTTGCGGAACTTCTCCTCGCGCCCCAGGGTGTTGCCACCAAACTTGAGGTCGCGCACCTTGTAGCGCTCGCCTTCCCGGATGGTAAGCGTGACGTAGACCTTCTCGCGGTCGCGGGTCGATGGAGACCTGTGTGGACTCAATGCCGAATTCCAGATAGCCGCGGTTCAGGTACGAACGAGCGCAGCGTCTCCAGGTCGCCCGCCCGGCTTCTCGCGCGAATACTGGTCGGTCTTGGTGTACCAGGACAGCCAGTTGGGCGTGGTGAGCTTGATCTGGTCAAGCTCGGATTCCTTGAACACTTGTTGCCCGGGATGCGGATCTGGGCAATACGGGCGCTAGCGCCCTCATCGATAACCAGCGACACCGCCGCGGTTGCGGGCCAGCGGCGTGACGGCCGGGTGATCTTGACCGAATACTTGCCGCGCGACGGGTACTGGCGGCGGATCTCTACTCGGCCCGATCCAGCACCGAGCGGTCGAAGATGCGCGCCTCGGCCAGACCGGCCTGGCGCATGGCCTTCTTCAGCGCCTCGGCATCGAACTCGCGCGAGCCGCTCACGTCGACGGAGGCAATGGCCGGGTTCCTCCACCCGTACCACCAGCACCTCGCCGTCACGCGCGGCTGCACGTCCTCGAAGAAGCCGGTGTGCAGGGGCCTTGATCGCCTCGCTGGGACGCGCCGGCGTGAACTCGTCGCCGACGCGGATGGGCAGATAGCCGAAGACGGTACCGGCTTCGGTACGCTACAGGCCCTGTACGCGGATGTCACGGATGACGAACGGTGCGAGAACGCGGGCCTGGGCCATTCACGCCAGGGTGGCCAGGCCGGCCAGCACGACGGCGGCACCGTGGCTGGCCCAGGGGAGAGATCGCGTGTTTGATGCCGGTTCCTCGGCGCAGGGATCAAGGCAGCCGGAATCGTCTATCGCTGCAGTCGAGAATTCTGTGCTGGAAATGACTGTGGCCGGCGCGTTACCCAACAGGCGGGAGAGATCGTTGAAGGTGCAGCGGCGATCATCAGGCCAACGCCACCATGACAAGAGCCCACCTGCCATGGTGACCTGCCGGGAAACGCTCGGAAAACGGGACTGCCTTTGAGCGCTTCGAGCGCGTAATATACAAACGCCACCGTCGAGCACGGGCGCACCGGCAGCAGATTCAACGCACCCAGGCTCACGCTGCAGTCAGCCATGAAGCCCACATGGGCGAACCAGCCGATGGCGGCGGACTGCCCGGCACGTAGTCGGCAATGGCCACAGGGCCGGAAAGGTTTTTCAGGACGGGCCTGCCCACCACCGTCTTGCCCAGCATGCCGCGCAGCGAGAGAGACCGGCCTCTCCCAGGTCTTCGTGGCCCCGGCAGCCCAGCGCCTCGATCGGGCCCAGGTCCACCGTCACCATTTCGAGACTGCTGCACCAGACCGGCACCGATGCGCCCCTTGCGCAGCGGCGGTGCGCTCAGCGTCTTTGGCGTCCTGCTCGCGTGGGGCGAGCTGCGGCGTGACCGGTACCGATTGATCTCGCCGTTGCCGCGGCGCACCAGCAGCTGCAGCGGTTTTGTGTCATCCGCCTGCACCTGCTGGATGATGTCGTGCTGGGCGCGCGAGATGGGCTGGCCATTCACGCGCAGCGCTGGTCGCGCAGCCTGCAGGCCGGCGCGGGCGCAACGCTGCCCTCGCTCCACCGGGCCACCTGCACCAGACCCGCGCCTTCAGGTCCACGCCCAGCGTGCCGCGTGATCACGCTCCAGTTCGCCGGCCGGCAGAGGCCGCTGGGTGAGAATGCTGCGGTGGTGACGGCCATCGGGCCTTCCACGCCAGCACGATCCGGGCGACGCTCGACGATCGGATCGATCATCTTCAGGCGCATCTCGCTGAAGGACTGGACGGCGTGGCCATCGACCGTCAGGACCGTTCACCCTCCTGAATGCCGGCAGATGCCGCGGCCGTGCCAGCAGGCAGGGTGGCCAGCACAGCGCGAGCTCCTGCAGACCGGCCATGCCCAGCACCGCGTACAGCACGATGTGGCCAGCAGGAAGTTGGCGGCCGGTCCGGCAATGACGACGGCCGAGCGCTTGAGCAGCGGCGGCCGGTTGAAGGCGCGGTGCACCTCCGCCGGGTCGATCTCACCGCCCTCCTCTTCGTCGAGCATGCGCACGTAGCCGCCCAGCAGGAATGGGCGAGAGGCTCCATTCGGTCTGATCCTTGCCGACTTTCAGGTCAGCAGCGGCTTGCCGAAGCCGATGGAGAAGCGCAGGATCTTGACGCCACACCAGCGGGCACCAGGTAGTGACCCAGCTCGTGCACGAACACCAGCACGCCCAAAGGCAAAGAGAAGGCAATCAGGGTGGTCATCGGCGCAGACTCCGGCAGAATTCAGGGGTATTGAAGGGATGGGGCCAACGTCCCACCTCTGACAGATAGGGCATCATGCCGCAAAGCACAAGGCACGCCGCCTGACCGGATGGTCCGGACCGACCGGCAGCCGCCCGCGCAGGCCAGCCCGAGCCGGGCCCGGCGACGGATCATCCACGGACACCCTGGCTTTCCGGCCCGATCAGCCGGCTCCAGTCCGCGCAGCCGCCCAGCCGCGCAATGCCCGGTTGCCCGTCAAAAGCGGGCGGTGACAGGCCCAAAGCAACGAAAGCGCTCAGGCGACGATCTGCTGCTCGGCCAGCCGGCGTGCGGTGGCGTCCAGTGCCAGGGTGTCAGCCAGCGAGTTGGGCGCCGCAGGGGTTGCCCAGCGCCGTCAGCACGGCCTCATTGATCCGGGCAATATCGGCGAAAACCCACGCGGCCGTCGAGGAAGTTCCTGCACGCTCACCTCGTTGGCCGCGTTGAGGCACTAGGGGAGCACCGCCGGCCCGCATGAGCCTCCCGGGCCAGTACGCAGGCACAGGAAGCGCGTCTCGTCGGGCTCCTCGAACTGCAGCATGCCGGCTGCCACCAGATCAAGGGAGCTGACGCCACTGTCGAAGCGTTCGGGATAGGCCAGCGCATGGGCGATGGGGACCCGCATGTCGGGATTACCCAGCTGGGCCAATACCGAGCCGTCGACATATTCCACCATGGAATGGATGATGCTCTGCGGATGGATGACGCATCCAGCTGCTCGGGCGGACATGTCGAAGAGGAACTGGGCCTCGATCGGCTCCAGACCCTTGTTCATGAGCGTGGCCGAGTCGACCGAGATCTTGCGGCCCATCGACCACTTGGGATGCTTGCAGGCCTGCTCGGGCGTGGCGGCGGCGATTCTCTCCGGCGTCCAGGTCCGGAACGGCCGCCGAAAGCGGTCAGGATCAGGCGTCCGGACGGCACGGCGAGTCGACGCCGGTGGCGCGATCAGCGGGCACTGGAAGATGGCGTTGTGCTCGCTGTCGACCGGCAGCAGCGTGACACCGGACTGGCGGCAGGCGGCGCCAAGCGCGCCGGCCATGACGATGGATTCCTTGTGTGGCCAGCACCGAGGCGTGCGCCGCGCGCCGCCAGCGTGGGGCCAGGCCCGCCGCCCCGACGATGGCGGCCGCGAGCCGCATCGATGCCGGGGTCGGCCACCTCGACCAGCTCGTCAGGACCAGACAGCCAGGCGCGCCGTGACGCCAGCCGCACGCAGCCGCGCCTCGAATCCGGCGACCGCCTGGGCATCCGACACCGCCAGCACCTCGGGTCGGTGCCGTACAGCCAGCGTCAGCAGCATCGACATTGCGATGAGCCGACAGCGCGTGCACCCGATAGCGGTCGGGGTGGCGGGCACGACATCGAGCGTGCTGTCACCAATGGAGCCGGTGGCGCCCAGAACAGAATGGTCGCCATGGTGTATGTTGGATTGGGCAGGAAACGGCCGCCAGACATAGTTTGGGCGGGCGGGCCGACGACATCCGGCCCTCTCGCTGCGCCGATGAGCGTTCAATGACCATCAGCAGCCAGATGAGCGAGCACAGCGGCATGGTGGGCACGAGCGCATCAATGCGGTCGAACATGCCTCCGTGACCCGGCAGGCACGTGCCGCTGTCCTTGACGCCGGCATGGCGCTTGAGCGGAGCTCTCGTACAGGTCTCCCATGACCGACAGCAGCACCAGCAGCATCAGCACGACCGCCATGCCGATCAGCCCCAGATGCTGGGCGACAACGGTGAAGACGTGGCAGACTGCCCTCGGCAGCCTGCCCGGCACGGGCCACGACCAGCGCCGTGCCGATGCACAGCACGGCACCACCAGCCACCTCCCAGGTCTTGCCCGGCGAGACACGCGGTGCCAGCTTGCGCCGCCCGAAGGCGCGACCACTGAAGTAGGCCCCGATGTCGGCCAGCCAGACGATGGCCATGGCCGAAATCAGCACGCCGGCACCCAGGTTGCGCAGCTCGAAGAGCGATACCCACGGCAACAGCATGCTGAAGGCGGCCAGCCAGGGAGAGCTGCAGGACGGCCGCACGCGGAACACCGAGCGAGGCCACGATGATCCAGGCCAGCACGCCAATACCCAGCACCGGCACCAGCCATTCCGGGGCCGGCGTGGCATCGCTGCGCCAGGCGCCGTAGGCGGCATGCGCCAGCCAGCGAAATGGGCAACGCAGGCGAGGCCTGACGCCCAGCAGGCGCGTCCATTCATGGATGGCCAGCGCCATGACGGGCAGCATCAGCACCCCCAGGCCAGTCGTGCCCCCAGCGCCAGCACGCCGATGATGACGGCCAGCAGGACCCGAGGCGGTGATGACGCGCTGCTTCCAGCATGACGAGGCGCCTCCCGCGAAGAATGATGGAAGAAAGTGGCGCGGATCACCGCGCCGCGATCCTGACGCGTCTGGACGCTGGTCCGACCAAAGCGACGCTCGCGCTGGGCATACCACTGGATCGCTTCCGCAGGCGCTCGTCGTTGAACTCGGGCCAGAAAGCACTCCAGAAGTACAGCTCGGTGTGAGCCAGCTGCCAGAGCAGGAAGTTGCTGATGCGCTGCTCACCCCCGGGTGCGGATGAGAGATCCGGCTCCGGGTGCATAGGCCAGCGACAGGTGGCTGGCCAGTTCGGCCTCGGTGACGGGCTGATCGGCGGGGCTTACGCCAGCAGCCCTTTCGCGCAGACGCGTTGCCGGCCTGCAGGATGTCAGCAGCCGCCATGGTTGGCGGCGATGGTCAGCGTCATCCGGGTGTTCTGCGCCGTGCGCTGCCTCGGCATCGGCGATCAGCTTCTGCAGACGGGGCTCGAGCGTTCAGGTCGCCCACGATCCGCAGACGGATGCCGTTGCGATCCAGCAGCGCCACTTCGCGCTGCAGCGCCGACGGGAAGAGCCGCATCGGCAGCGACACCTCGTCGGCGGGGACGACGCCAGTTCTCCGGAACTGAAGGCAAAGAGCGTCAGGAATTCGACACCGCGCCGGGCACACCCTCGACCGTGGTGCGCACGGCCTCGACCTGCGGTGGCCGGCGGCGCGGGGCAGGTGCCGACAGGTGGCCAGCGCCCGTTGCCGTCAGGATGACGGCGGTATGGCGCGGCACGGAACCGGCGACAGGAACGGACTGCGTCGAACTGGTGAAACTCATGATGGCGAGATGGGGTCCGGGGAAAGAAAACGAAGGTGACGGCAGATCGAACCGTCATGATCTCCTGTTCCTTGGCGGCCAGCAGCTTGTCGATCTCGGCAATGAAGCGGTCGGTGGTCTTCTGGATGTCTTCCTGACCTCGCTCGTCGTCCTCAGGTGCTCTCCTTGGCGGCAGCCTTTCAGCTCGTCGTTGGCCTCGCGGCGCACTGCCGCGGATGACCACCCTGGCAGCCTCGCCCACTCGTGTGGTGACCGACGATCTCGCGGCGGCGCTCCTCGGAGAGCGGCGGCATCGGCACGCGGATGGCAGTGCCCATCGACTGGGTTGACGCCCAGGTCGGAATCGCGGATGGCCTTCTCGACGACGACGGCCATGGACTTCTCCCAGACGTTGACCAGCAGCGTGCGGGCATCGGCCAGCGGATGTTGGCCACCTGGTTGATGGGCGTGGAGGTGCCGTAGTAGTCGACGTGGATGTGATCCAGCACGCCCGGATGCGGACGGCCGGTACGGATCTTTCGGAAAGTGCGGTGCGGAAGGACTCGATGCCCTTCTGCATCTTCTGTTCGGCAGTTTTCTTGATGTCGGCGGGTGTGGGCATGGGTGCGTGCGTTTCTGGCGTATCGGTCGGAAAGGCCGGGCGGGAGCCCGGCCATGGGCGCTGGGCGCGAGCCGGCTCAGACGATGGACCAGCGTGCCTTCGTCCTCGCCGCACACCACACGGGTCAGTGCGCCGGTCTTGAAGATCGAGAAGACCTTCAGGGGCAGCTTCTGGTCACGGCACAGCGCGAAGGCGGCGGCGTCCATCACCTTCAGGTTGCGCATGATGGCCTCGTCGAGGTGATCTCGCGAGTAGCCGGGTCGCGGACGGATCCTTGACCGGGTCGGCCGTGTGAGACACCATCGACCTTGGTGGCCTTGAGGATCAGCTCGGCGTTGATCTCGGCACCCCGCAGCGCAGCGGCCGTGTCGGTGGTGAAGAAGGGGGTTGCCGGTGCCGGCCGCGAGATGACGACCTTGCCCTCTTCCAGGTAGCGCAGCGCCTTGGGCCGGATGTGAGGGCTCGACAGATCTGCTCGATGTTGAGCGCCGACTGCACGCGAGCCTCGACGCCGGTCTGGCGCAGGGGCATCCTGCAGGGCCAGCGCGTTCATGACCGTGGCGAGCATGCCCATGTGGTCGGCCGTGGCGCGGTCCCATGCCGGCTGCGCCGAAGACACACACGAAAGATGTTGCCGCCGCCGATGACGACAGCCAGCTCGACGCCGAGCCGATTGACCTCGGCGACCTGCTGACTTTACATCTGCTCGATGGTCTGGCGGTTGATGCCGTAGCTGTCGCTGCCATCGGGGCCTCGCCGGACGAGCTTGAGCAGGACGCGGCGGTAGGCAGCCTTCGTGCCGGCGCCCTGGGCGCCGGAAGTCGCATGCGGAATCAGTCATGGGGGTGTGCTCCGGGTGCGTTGGACGAGATCAGCGGGCAGCTGCCACGCACTGGGCGGCCACTTCAGCAGCGAAGTCGTCCTGTTTCTTCTCGATGCCTTCGCCCACCACGTACAGCGTGAAGGAATCCACCTTGGCCTGGCGGTTCTTCAGCAGCTGCTCGACGGTGGTCTTGTCATCCTTTGACGAAGAGGGCTGGCCAACAGGGTCACTTCCTTCAGGTACTTCTGCACGGCGCCCTCGACCATCTTGGCAGCGATCTCGGCAGGCTTGCCGGATTCAGCAGCCTTTCTGCTCGGCGATGGAGCGCTCCTTGGCGATGACTTCGGCCGGCACCTGCTCGCTGGAGGCGCGATGGGCTGGTAGCTGCAGTGTGCATGGCGGGTCGCGGGCCGGGGCCTCGTCGCCACCTTCGGATCGATCAGCACGCCGATGCGGGCGCCGCCGTGGATGTAGCTGGCGAGCTTGCCCGCTGGCGGCGGTGCGCACGAAGCGGCGGATGCTCGCTGTTCTCGCCGATCTTGCCGACCAGCGCGGCACGGGTTTCCTCGACGGTGCGGCCATCAGCCATGGGCAGTGCCGAGACGGCAGCCACGTCGGCCGGCGCCTTGTCCAGCACCAGCTGGGCGATGCCGGCGGCCAGGGCGAGGAGATCCTCGTTCTTGGCCACGAAGTCGGTTTCGCCAGTTCATCTCGACGAGTGGCACCGGTCTTGCCGTCGTCCGAGATCTGCACGGCCACCACGCCTTCGGCGGTGATGCGGGAGGCAGCCTTGCTGGCCTTGCTGCCGAGCTTGACGCGCAGGATTTCCTCGGCGCGCTCCATGTCGCCGTTGGCCTCGGTGAGTGCCTTCTTGCACTCCATCATCGGTGCGTCGGTCTTCTCGCGCAGCGTCTCTGACCATGCTTGCGGTGATTTCCGCCATGTCTTTCTCTCTATTCCTGTTCTTAGATTCAAATGGCACGACAGCCGGGACGCTCAAGGCGACACCGGCTGTCATCTCTGTTTCGGCGGGCCTGTGCCCAGACGGCCGGTCGTGGCCGATCGAGACCTCTTCCTCGGTGCCGACCTCGACGAACTCGTCTTCCTCGGTGGCAGCCTTGACGGTTTTCCTGCAGGCGGGCAGCCTTGCGCTTCCAGGATGGCGTCGGCCACGCCACGGGCGTACAGGCGCACGGCACGACCCGAGTCATCGTTGCCCGGGGATGAGCGTAGTCGATGCCTTCGGGCGAGTGGTTGGTGTCGACCACGCCGACGATGAGGCACGCCAGCGCGAGCCTCGGTGACCGGCGATCTTGTGGTAGCCGACGTCAACGATGAAGAGCGCGTCCGGCAGGCCGTTCAGGTCCTGATGCCGCCAGGCTGGAGGTCAACTTGGCCAGCTCACGGGTGAAGAGCAGCGCTTCCTTCTTGGTCATCTGGTCCAGGGCGCCGTCTTCCACGGCCTGCTCCATGTCCTTCAGGCGCTTGATGGAGCCTTTGACCGTCTTGAAGTTGGTGAGCATGCCGCCCAGCCAGCGCTCGTCGACGTAGGGCATGCCGGCGCGTGCAGCTTCTTCGGCGATGATCTCGCGCGACTGGCGCTTGGTGCCCCGAACAGGATGGTGCCGCCATTGGCTGCCAGCTGACGCAGGTAGCGGGTGGCTTCCTGGTATTTGACCAGGGTCTTTTTCCAGGGTTGATGATGGAATCTTGTTGCGATGGCCGAAGATGTAAGGGGGCCATGCGCGGGTTCCAGAACCGGGTCTGGTGTCCGAAGTGGACACCGGCTTCGAGCATCTGGCGGATGGTGAGCTGACATGAGAGGGAAAAACTCCGATACAGGGTTGACAATACCCCGGGACCAGCACGGAACCAACCCGAGCCAGCAGCCTGTGAATGGTGTGTGGCCAGCAGGACGGGCACCCTTGTTCCGCAACGGGGGCCGCCGTACCGCAGGACGCGGCGGCAGCGAGAAGTCGCATCGACGGGCCTTCTGAAAGCCCGCCGGTGCGGACCCACCTGGAAGGGAGGCCGCGCCCGGCAGCGCCCGTGATTCTAGCATCCAATGCGCCGCGTGCCGATGCCATCTGACGGGAGATGACATCAGGATGCTGCAGATTGCAACGCAGAACCGGACAGAGGCCAGCCGGACTTCCCGTGCCAGCAGCCCATGGTCCGGGCCGGCCGGCCCTGCGACGGCGAATCGGTTAACATGCAGTCCTGATCCGCCTTGCTCCCCACCATGTCTCCATCAGAATCAAGGGCCCGGAAGAAATCGAGAAAATGCGTGTTGCCGGCCGACTGGCGGCCGAGCTTCTGGACTACATCACGCCCTTCGTGGTGGCGGGCACCACCGCCGAGGGCTGGACCGTCTCTGCCACGCCTACGCGACGGACGTGCGGGGCACGATCGGCGCCGCTCAGTACGCCCGCCGAACTCATTCGCCCTACCCCAAGTCGAGTCTGCGTCGATCAAACCACCAGATCTGCCACGGCATCCCCGGTGACCGACAAGCTCAAGAACGGCGACATCCTCAACATTGATGTCACGGTCATCAGGACGCTTCCACGGCGACACCAGCCGCATGTTCGTGATCGGCCAGCCCTCGGTGCTGGCCAAGCGTCTGGTGGACGTCACCTGGCAGTGCCTGTGGCTGGGCATCGAGCAGAGTGCGGCCCAGCGCACGCCTCGGCGACATCGACCGTCATCCAGACCTATGCCGAGAAACAGGGCTTTTCCATCGTGCGCGAGTTCTGCGGCCCACGGCATCGGCCGCAACTTCATGAGATCCCAGGTGCTGCACTACGGGCGCCCGGGTACCGGTCCCCAGCTGGGCCCGGCATGATCTTCACCATCGAGCCGATGCTGAACGCCGGACGCCGCGAGATTCGCCAACTGGCCGATGGCTGGACCGTCGTCACCAGGACCACAGCCTGTCGGCACAATGGGGAGCACATGCTGTGCGTCGACGCAACCGGCTCGAAGTGCTGACCGTGTCGGCGGGCACGCCGCCAGGAAACCCGAACTGCCGGCCTGACGCCGACGACATCGCCGCCCTGCGCGATGGCGCGAACGGATGCGCACCGCGCGCATCGAGCGCTTCCGCGCCGATCAGCGCATCGGGCTGCTGATGCCAGGCTGGCCCGTGACACCGACCACCTGCGAAGAAGCTCTGGAAGCTGGCGGACATGCCGTCCGACCTGGGCGCTGTTCGCCGTGGGTGGCTATGGCCGCGGCGAGCTGCAGCCCGCTCCGACGTGGACCTGCTGCTGCTGGCGCCCGAGCCCAGAGCAGGCCCGCGATGCAGCCGCATCGTCGGATGCAGCACTTCTGCGCGCAGGCCTCCCGGCGACAGCCCATCGGCTGACGTGCACGACACTCCGCCTGCCAGCGCCCCGGCAGACGCCACGACAGCTTCTCCCGCCCCTGCCCTGCATCCGACGACACCATCGCCCACATCAGGCGCTTCATCGGCGCCTGCTGGGACATTGGCCGCAAATCGGCCACGGCGTGCGCGCGCCTGCCCAGTGCGCTCAGGCCGCCCGCAGAGGACATCACCACGATGAGCGGCGCTGCTGGAGCGCCGCCAGCTCACCGGCCACCGGCGGGCCGCACGCCAGCTGAGCGAGGCCATGGCCCGGCCAGCTGCAGCTGCCACGCTCTTTCTGCGCGACAAGCTGCTGGAGATGCGCCAGCGTCACCAAGTACGAGGACACCCCTACAGCCTGGAGCCCAACTGCAAGGGAAAGCCCGGTGCCCTGCGCGAGCCTGCAGGTGGTGGCGTGGATCAGCCGCGCCGCCGGCTTCGGTCAAGCGTGGGTGTCACTGGTGCGCGCCGGCGTCATCGAGCCGCTGAAGCCAGCCAGCTGCAGCGCTACGAGCAGCTCCTCAAGCGCATCCGCGCCTGGCTGCACATCCTGTCGGGCCGGCGCGAGGATCAGCTGATCTTCGACCTGCAACCCGCCGTGGCCCAGGCCATGCACCTGAAGGGGAAGGCCCGCAGCGCTCTCGGAAAAGCTGATGCAGCAGTACTACCTGGCGGCCAAGGGCATCACGCAGCTGAGCACGCTGCTGCTGCGGTCGCTGGAAATCCGCCTGCTGCGCCAGCATCCGGGACCAGCCCGCCGGCTGGACGACCATTTCGACCAGATCGACGACCAGCTGGACCTGCGCGACCCACAGGACTTCGAGCGCGATCCCGGCTGATCCTGCGTGCCTTCCGCGTGCTGCAGCAGAACCGTTCGCTCAACGGCATGACGGTGCGCACGCTGCGCGCCCTCTGGCATGCGCGCTTCCGCATCGACGGCGCCTACCGGCACGACCCGATCAACCGCGCCTGCTTCCTGGCCATCCTGCAGACCCCGCCCGGCGTCACCCACACGCTGCGGCTGATGAACCAGTGGTCGGTGCTGGGGACGCTACCTCGCCCCCTTCCGGCACATCGTGGGCCGCATGCAGCACGACCTCTTCCACGTCTACACGGTCGACCAGCACACGCTGATGGTGGTGCGCAACCTGCGCCGCTTCATGATGGCCGAGCACGTGCACGAGTACCCGTTCTGCAGCCAGCTGATGAGCGATTTCGAGTCGCCCTGGCTGCTGATCGTGCGGCCCTCTTTCATGACATCGCCAAGGGGCGCGGCGGCGACCACTCGAAGCTGGGCGAGCGCGACGTGCTGCGCTTCTGCCGTACCCACGGCATCACCGGCGACGACCAGCGGCTCTTGGGCTTTCTGGTGCGCGAGCACCTCACCATGTCGATGACCGCCCAGAAACGCGACTCTGGCCGACCCCGAGGTGATCGCCGGTTTGCTCAGCGGGTGCAGACCCCCGTCGGCTCACGGCCCTGTATCTGCTCACGGTCGCCGACATCCGCGGCACCAGCGCCCGGGTCTGGAACGCCTGGAAGGCAAGCTGCTGGAAGACCTGTACAGGGCCACGCTGGCCTACCTCAGCGGTCACACGCCCGTCCCGCCACGCAGATGGATGCGCGCCGCCAGGCACTGCCGGGCTGCTGCGCGAACGCGGCATCCCCGACGACGCCTACCAGGGCCTTCTGGAACACGCTGGACATCGGCTACTTCCTGCGCCATGACCCGCAGGACCTGGCCTGGCACACCGAGATGCTGCATGCGCACGCCGACGAGCGCCGCACCAGCGTGTCACACCCGCGCCAGCGGCGTGGGCGACGGCATCGAGTTCCTGATCTTCACGATGGACAAGCCGGCGCTCTTCGCACGCATCTGCCGCTTCTTCGACCAGCAGCGGCTCTCCATTCTGGAGGCCGCGTGCACACCACCCGCCACGGCATGGCGCTGGACAGCTTCGAGGTGATGACGACCGACCAGCGCCGCCTGCCTCCCCGAGCAGCTCACCCGCCTGGAAGCCGAACTGGCTCGCCTGCTGGATGCGCCCCTGGACCCTGGACAGCTCAAGCCCCGCCGGTCCCAGCCGCCTGTCACGTCGCTCGCGCGCCTTCCCGCTGCCCCCGCGCATCGACTTGCGCCCCGACGAAGCCGGCCAGCGCTACCTGCTGTCGATCACGGCCACCGACCGTCCCGGGACTGCTGTCACGACCTGGCGCGCATTCTGGCCAACAACGCGGTGGAACTCTTCGGGGCACGCATCGCCACGCTGGGCGAGCGCGCCGAGACAGCTTCACCATCGGCTCCGACAACCTGCACACCGAGGCCGAGCGGCTGAAGCTGGAAAAGGAACTGCTGGAAATCCTGTAGCCCCGGCGGCAGCGCCTGCCCGCAGCCTGCCGGAAGGATCCCCATGCCCCGGAAAGCGGAAATGCCCGCCCACGGCCAGCATCGGCACCGGGCGGGACATCTTTCGAGGGACTGGACGGTCCGGCCGCTTCAGGCCAGCTGCGTCACGGCCCTCGTCAGCACCTTCAACAGCTTGGGCATGGCAGCCGACAGCGCAGCCGAGATCTGCAGTGCCAGGTCATCCTGGTTTCATCCTTCGCCCCACCGTTGGCCTGGGCAATGGCCACGTCCGGCACGATGCGCCCGGCGGCCCATCGGACCGGCATCACCCGCCGCAAGGCCTGCAGGCAAACCGGCAGCACGGTTGGCCACCGCCGCCAGCATCGCATACGGCAGATCCAGCTCACGGGCCAGCGCCGCCTCGGGCATAGCCGTCATGCCCAGCATGTCGCAACCATCGCGCCGGTAGCGGCGCACCTCGGCCAACGTTTCCAGGCGGGGGCCCTGGGTGCAGCCATAGCAGCCATCAGTCGCCAGCGGCTGCCCACGGCCTGCGCCGCCTCGATCAGAGCTGCGACGCGGCGTGGCGTCGTAGGGATGGCTGAAATCGATGTGCACCACGGGCTGGTCCTCGCCACTGAAGTAGCTGACAGCGCGCCCCCAGGTGTAGTCGATGATCTGATCAGGCACCACCAGCGTGCCCCGGCAGCAGGTCGTCACGGATGCCCCCACCGCCGAGCAGGCGATCAGGGCCTTCACGCCGGCCTCGCGCAGCGCCCAGACGTTGGCCCGGTAGTTGATGTCATGCGGCGCGATGGTGTGGCCGTAGCCGTGCCGCGCCAGGAACACCACCGGCACCCCGGCCAGCCGTCCGAACGACAGCGCGCCGGAGGTCTGGCCCCAGGGCGTGCGCGCCACCTTGCGGTGCACGTCTTCCAGACCAGCCAGGTTCAGCAGGCCACTGCCACCGATGATGCGACCACCGGCCGGTCCACCGGCACGCTGGCCGCAGCCAGCGCCGGTGCCATGCTGTCGTCGATGCCGTCGATCACTTCACCAGACCAGCTCGGCCGCCTTCGCTTCCAGGAAGGCACGGAACTCGGCACCGACCTCGAGGGTGCTGCAGGCCCAGCTCGACCGTGGCTTCCAGATAACCGATCTTCGAGCCGCAGTCATAGCGACGGCCCTCGAAGGCATAGGCCAGCACCGGCTGGTCATGGATGAGCTGTGCCAGCGCATCGGTCAGCTGGATCTCGCCGCCGGCACCCGGCTTCACGTTGGCCAGGTGATCGAAGATCATCGGCGACAGCAGGTAGCGGCCCACGACGGCCAGCGTGGACGGAGCCTCCTCGGGCTTCGGCTTTTTCCACCATGCCGGTGATGCGGCTGGTGCGCTCGGCCCACGGCGTGCTGGACACGATACCGTAGGCACTGGTTTCCTCGCGCGGCACTTCCTGCACGGCCAGCACGCTGGCGTGCTGCCGGTTGTGCAGGTCGACCATCTGCTTCAGCACCGGAGCACCACCAGGGTGCCGGCTGCATCAGGTCATCGGCCAGCAGGATGGCGAAGGCCTCGTTGCCCACCACCCTCTCGGGCACACAGCACGGCGTGGCCCAGGCCCAGCGGCTCGGCCTGACGGATGTAGACACAGTTCACGCCAGCTGGGCAGCGATTCATGACGGTTTCAGCAGCTTGTCCTTGCCCTTGGCCTGCAGCTCGGCTTCCAGCTCAGTAGGCTTTGTCGAAGTGATCCTCGATGCTGCGCTTGTTGCGCCCGGTGATGAAGATCATCTCGGTGATGCCGGCAGCCGCTGCCTCTTCCACCGCATACTGGATCAGCGGTCGGTCGACGATCGGCAGCATCTCCTTGGGCTGCGCCTTGGTGGCGGGAAGGAAGCGGGTACCCAGCCCGGCGACAGGGAATACAGCTTTGCGAACGCGGTTGTTAGCCGCGATCAATTACCGATTTTGTTGAAAAAAATCTGCTTCTGCAAGAACGGAGATTCCCAGACTTCGGGCCTTGGTGAGTTTCGAGCCGGCGTTCTCTCCGGCCACGACGAAGGCGGTGCGTCCCTGAGACCGAACCAGCGGGCTTTGCCGCCCAGCGCGCGGATCATCGCCTCCGCCTGATCGCGGCTGAGATGCTCCAGCGTGCCGGTGACGACGATCGACAGCCCGGCAAACGGCTGCCGGGCCACGGCGGCCGCCCAGGTCTGCGGCATCCAGACCGGGCGGAACCGCTTCGCCCACGCCGGATGTCCCATCCATAACGCCCGGACTGGCCACCCCGCCGACAGCCGAAGCGTCGACGGTTGTCGGATCGGCGCCGCGAGGCTGCCCATCCTGCGCCGCCAGGGCGAGCTCACCCTGCCCGAAGGACGGCACGCCGGGACGTGCGGCCGACCGTGCCCCTGTACCGGCCGGGGCTCGACCCGACGGCACGCAGATGCGCGATCGAATCCCGGTTGTGCGCCTCGCCCAGGAAGGCCGAGACGCTGCCGATGATTTCAGGCCCGATGCCGTCAAGCGGCACCGGCAGGGGGTCGTTCACCCCGGCTGCGACGGCGCTCGTTCTCCTTGAGCGTCGCCGCCTTCTCTTCCAGCAATGTAGCCCAATCGGCCGCCAGGAAGCCTTCCAAATCCCCAAAGGCTCGTGCCAGCACTCGGGCAGCCTCTTCGCCCACCGCACGGATGCCCAGCGCGAAACAGGGAAGCGCTCGAGCGACGGGTGGCGCGATCCGTCGATGGCAGCCAGCAGGTTGGCCGCGGACTTCTCGCCCATGCGCGGCAAGGCCTGCAAGGTGACGGCATCCAGCCGATACAGGTCGGCAGGGCTCATGCACCAGGTTGCCATCCACCAGCTGCTCGACCAGCGTCTCCCAGGCCGTCGATGTCCGCGGCCGCCGGTGCGCGAAGTGCCAGAGCGCGCGCTTGCGTTGCGCGCTGCGAAAAAGCCCGCCCACGCAGCGCCAGTTGGCCTCGCTGGGCAGGGCGCTGCACAGCCGAGCCGCAGACCGGGCACTGGCTGGGCATGCCGGAACTCGCGGGCGTCGGCCGGGCGCTGATCCAGCACCACACCGACCACCTCGGGAATCACGTCGCCGGCACGACGCACGATGACGCGGTCACCGATCAGAAGCTGCTTGCGGCGGACCTCGTCCTCGTTGTGCAGCGTGGCGTTGGAGACGTTCACCGCCCCACGAACACCGGCTCCAGCCGGGCCACGGGCGTGAGCACCCGGTGCGCCCCACCTGCACGAAGATGTCCTGCAGCGTGGTGACAGCCTCTTCGGCCGCATACTTGTGGGGCCAGTGCGAAAGCGGGGTGCGCGGGCCACGAAACCGGCCTGCGCCTGCGGATGACGGTCATCCAGCTGATAGACCACGCCATCGATGGCGTAGGGCAGCGTGGCACGCACGCTGCCGGTATGACGGTAGTAATCCAGCAGTGCCGAAACGCCCTGCACACGCTCGGCCCCCGGCGGCGGCAGGAAACCCAGTGTGCCCAGCCACGCCAGCATGCCATGCTGCGAGGCGAGGCACCTGGTCGGGATCACTGACCTCGCCGATGCCATAAGCATAGAACGTGAGCGGCCGGCTGGCGGTGACACGGGCATCCAGCTGGCGCAGGCTGCCGGCCGCCGCGTTGCGCGGATTGGCAAAGAGCTTGTCACCCCGGGCCTCCTGCGCGCGGTTCAGCGCCAGGAAGTCCTCCTTCAGCATCAGCACCTCGCCCCGCACTTCCAGCACCTCGGGCGCCGGACCGGACAGCTGCACAGGGCACGCCGCGCACCGTGCGCAGATTGGCCGTGATGTTCTCGCCGGTGACGCCATCGACCCCGGGTGGCGCCCTGCACCAGCCGGCCGTGCTCGTAGCGCAACGTGGCGGCCAGGCCATCCAGCTTGGGGTGGCGCTGAAGGCAAAATCCTCCGTCACCCCCAGCAGCGACTTCAGCCGGCGGTCGAACGCCAGGACATCAGCCTCGCTGAAGGCGTTGGACAGCGAGCGCATGGGCACCCGGTGCGTGACGGTGCCAAAAACCGGCCGAGGGTGCCGAGCCCACCCGCTGGGTGGGTGAGTCGAGGTCAGCAGTGCCGGCCAGCGGGCCTCGAGCTGCTGCAGCTCCAGGAACAGACCGTCGTAGACACTGTCCTCGACCGTGGGGGCGTCTTCTTCATAGTACGCCCGGTTGTGTGCCAGCAGCTCGGCACGCAACGTCTGAACGCGCGCCCGGATGTCGGCAGGGACATCGTCGGGCGCGGCGTCGGCAGGCTTGGCAATCGAGACAGGGTTCAGTGTGCATCGGGCAGGTGTAACAAGCCCGGCGCGATTACTCAGTGAAATACTCGTAACGCAGCGGCATTTCCCGCCGCAAGGCCAACCTGAGCCAGTTCAGCGTAGCGACGGGCCAACTGACGTGACACGGTGCCGATCATGCCCACCGACAGGCCACGGCCGCTGCTGTCCACCAGCCGTCCGCCCAGCGCCTGGGCCATGCTCTGTGCGCAGGCCACCATGCCCTCCCAGGCCTCGTACTTCTCGGCCGTGCGGGGACGTCCAGCATGAAGTCGATCTGATCGCGCGTCTGGTTGAAAGCCAGCGCGAACAGCGAATCCCCCGAGTCGGCAAAGGCCTCGTAGCGGCCATTGCCACGCTCGGACAGCCCCAGATGACGCACCACCCCCGCCACCCGATTGGGCTCGGCGGCCTCGGGCAGCTCGACACGCACCTCGATCTGGGTGTCGAGCCGCGCTGCCAGCGTGTCCAGGTCACGCGCGTTGCGCAGGATCGGCGCCATGTCGGGAATGTTGACCGGTGCCTGAAGCTTGCTGGCGAGCGACTCGATGGCCGCGTTGAAGTCCGACAGCTCCACCGCATTGAGCGGCCCCTGCCGGTTGGCCAGCAGCAGGCTGCAGCGGATGCGCACCGCCTTCTCGCCCGCTGTCAGCGGCCCCCAATGGCTGCCCAGCCGCTCGACCTCGATGCGGACCGGCTTGCTGCCCACGTGACGCAGCGACGAGGTGAGCGCCACCAGCCGGTCGGTATTGACCGGTGCGGGCGGCTCCAGGATCACCACGTGCTCGACCTGGGCGTCAGGGCAGCGGATCGGGCTCAGCCACCTCGGCAGTGCAGCCTCTGCCCCTTCGGCCTCGATGTCATCTGCCTGAGCCGGCGACACGTCGTCCGCTCGACGCTGCGCATCGGCCTCGCCATCATCTGCCGCAACCGATGCGGGCGATGCGTCCCGATGCCTGCCGTGCCGGTCATCGTCCTCCGGCGCCCCTGGCTGGCCGCACCACGCGTCATGCGCTGTGCCGCCGACGAATCCTCCTCTGCTGGATGCTCGGCCACGCCGCGGTCATGATCGACCGCAGGGCGTGCCATCGATGCCTCCATCCGGGAATCATCCGCATCCGCCCGATGAGCACCCGCCGTGCGGCCCCGTCCTACCGGGTTCCCGCAGCCTGGAACGTGTGTCGCGATCCTCGTCCCGTGCACCGCTGACGGTCATGGGCGGCATCCGTCTGCACCGGCATGCGGGCGAATGCCCGTCACGGGCCGACTCCCGACGCAGGCTGTCCGGGAATGCGGCGCGATGCCAGCCTGGGCCTCGGCCCGGCGTGCGGCCTCGACACGGGCACCATCCTCGGCACTGCTCCAGGGGCGCACGGCCGCCGGGTTCTCGAACGGCGTCTCGATGTAGTCCTCGTCATCCAGCGCCAGAGACGGGTGCCGATCGGCCGGATCACTGGACGGCCCGCCTTGCGGAGCGAGCGCGAATCCTCGCCCTCGAAGCGTGCCGGACGGGCGGCCAGATCGGCGGAACCTGCCGTGCCGCCCCCGCATCACGGGGCTCGCGGCGACCGCGCCCCGGCGCGGGGACGACTCGTCATCCGGACCAGCCCCGCCGGTCAGCGTCTGGGATCATCATCGAAATACCCTTGCGCAGGCCGAGTGCGGAAGCCTGCTGGCGCCGACGACGGCCCCTGCCACAGGTTGTGGGCAATGACGATGACCAGCACCAGGACGACCAGCGCGATGATGCTCCATGTAAGCGTGCTCAAAAGTGTTCCCCTGACTGTAAATGACGACCGGACTCCACCGCAGGTGTGAGCATCCGGTAACGATGCTGTCGATCCTGCGGCATCAGGCGGCCTCGGCGAGTTCGACCGCAGAGGTCAGGTCCACCGCCACCAGGCGGGAAAGCCCCCTTCTCCCTGCATCGTCACGCCGATCAGTTGATGGGCCATTTCCATGGCGATCTTGTTGTGCGAGATGAAGATGAACTGCGTTTCCTCGGACATCGCCGCCACCATCTTCGCGTAACGTTCCGTGTTTGCGTCGTCCAGCGGCGCATCCACCTCGTCCAGCAGGCAGAACGGCGCCGGATTCAGCTTGAAGATACCAAAGACCAGCGCAATGGCGGTCAATGCCTTCTCACCCCTGAAAGCAGGTGGATGGAAGCGTTCTTCTTGCCCGGGGCTGCGCGAACACCTGCACCCCCGCATCCAGGATTTCACCACCGGTCAGCACCAGCCGTGCCTCGCCGCCCCGAAGAGCATCGGGAAAAGCCGACCGAACCTCGGCGTTGACGGTATCGTAGGTGGACTGCAGCAGCGACCGGGTTTCCTGGTCGATGGTGCGGATGGCGTTCTCCAGCGTGGCCATCGCCTCCTGCAGGTCGGTGGACTGGGTGTTCAGGAACACCTCGCGCTCGCGCGCCGCCGTCAGCTCGTCCAGCGCCGCCAGATTCACCGGTCCCAGCCGGGCCACCGCCTGCGCCAGGCGGCTCACCTCGCTCTGCAGCCACGACGGCTTGGGCCGCTGCGGCTGCGCCGCAGCGACGCCTTCAGCTCGGCCAGATCGGCCGACGCCCTCGGCGAGACGCCTCGTCCATCTGCTCGGCCGTCAGGCGTGCGGCCTGCTCCTTCATGCGCAGCTCGATCAGCCGCTGACGCAGCGGCTCCTGCCCACGCTCGGCACGCAGCCGCTCCTCATCCAGCCGGCGCAGCTCGCCCGAACGCTCGTCGGCCAGCCCGCGGGCTTCCGAGAGCGCCTGCTCGGCTTCCATGCGCCGCTCCAGCATCACTTCCAGCTGCTCGCGCAGCGCCCTCGTCCGACATGCCCTCCAGATCGGCCAGCAGCCGCTCGCGGGTGCCGTCGGCCTGCGCCAGCTGCTCGTCCGCACGGGCAATGCGCCTCGCGCAGGTTCTCGATCTCCCTGCTCCAGCAGGCGCACGCGCTAGGCACTCTCGCGCACGGCCAGCTCGCTCTCGCGGGCATGGTCGCGCCGGCTCGACAGCGTGGTCTCCAGCATCTCGGCCGCCCCACGCGCCGCCGCCAGTTCCTCGCTGGCCACCTCGGCCTCTCCTCGGCCTCGGCCAGCCCATCCACCAGTGCCTGCAGCGCTCCTCGCGCCCGGCCTGGCGCAGGGCCAGCTCCTCGATCTCTTCCGAAAGCCGCTGACGGCTTTCCTCGCGGCTTCTCACCGCCTGGGCCAGACGCTCGTGCTCGATGGTGGCCGTTGACACCCGTCGCACCGCCCGGGCGCTGGCATCGCGCGCTGCGCGCACCTGCTCGGCCAGCTGTGTGGCCGTGGCCTCGATGCGCTCGGCCTGCTGGCGGGCCTCGTCCACCCAGCAGCTGCTGCGCCCGCAACTCCGCGCTCCAGGTTCTGCAGCTCCTGCTGGCGGGCCAGCACGCCCTCGCCTTCCGAGATCCATGGCAAACAGCACCACGTCGAAGCGCCCGATGGCATGGCCTTCCCGCCACGGAGCGCCCGCCCGAGCAGCTGCCCCCGCCGGCAAAGGCCGCCTCAGTGGATTCGGCGCTGAAGAAGCCATCCAACCACTCGGCCATGATGGGCTTTGAGCCGCGCATCCTGACAGCGCACCAGCGAGCCAGCGGCACCAGCCGCCCGGCCGGTCGGGCCGGCAGCAGCGCCGCCCCGGCAGGCAGGTCCGTCAGGAACAGCCCCACCTTGCCCGGCGGGGCCTCTCCTGCATGGCCGCCACCTGCTGCACGCTCTTCGCTTCCAGCGCATGGACCCGCTCGCGCAGCACCGCTTCCACGGCCGTTTCCCAGCCGGGCTCGATGCGGATGTGCGCCAGATGCGCTCGGTGTCCTCATGGCCGTGCTTCTCCAACCAGGGGCGCATCTGGTTCTACGCCCTGCATGCGCGCCTGCAGCTGCTCCAGCACCGCCATCCGCGCCTCAATGGTGGTGGTCTTGGTCACGGCCGCCTGCAGGGGCCTCCTGCGCGGGCCCCGCTCGGCCTGGACCTCGGCCAGACGAGCCTCCAGCGTCTGCCGCTGCTCGGCCGTGCGCGCCTCTTCCTCCTGCGCAGCCCCAGCTCCAGCGCCAGCCGCTCCAGCTGATCCGACGCATCGTCACCCAGCTGCGACAGCGACGCCTGCAGCCGCTGGCGGCGCTCCTGCATCTGCGCCAGCGCCTCTTCATGGGATCGACGCTCCACGCGCCCCACCTGCAGCGCCTGCTGGGCCGTGTGCGCGGCCTGACGTGCGGACTCCAGCGCCTCGCGCCGTTCGCGCTCCTCGTCCCTCGCAGGCCGCCAGCTGTTCCTCGGCCCGGCCAGTGCCATCTCGGCCGTGGCCTGCTGCTCGCGGGCTTCTTCCAGCTGCGCCTCCACTTCCTGGCGGCGCTGCAGCCCTGCCCTCGGACAGCGCCCGTGCCGACTGGATCTGTTCTTCCAGCGACTTCAGACGTGCCTGGGCCTGAGTGCGGTTCTGCGCAATCATCCGGATCTGCGATTCCAGCGTGGAGATCTCGCTGTTGACCTCAGTAGGCGGCCTGACGGCGGCTCACCCTCGTCGTTGGCCTGGTGCACCGCCTCGCGCAGCGTCTCCATGCGGTTCTCGGCCGAGCGCAGCCCGGTCTGCAACCCCTCGATCTCCAGATCCAGGCTCTCAGCCGTCTTTTTCCAGCAGCTGCTGCTCGGCCTGCGCATCGTCGCGCTTGATGAGCCACAGCCACTGCTGCTTCTGCGTCCGCTCAGCCTCCATGGCACGGTAGCGGCCCGCCACCTCGGCCTGCGCATCCAGCTTGCTGATCTGCCCGTGCAGCTCGCGCAGGATGTCCTCCACACGCGTCAGGTTCTCGCGCGTGTCGGCCAGGCGGTTCTCGGTCTCGCGCCGCCGCTCCTTGTACTTCGAGACGCCGGCAGCCTCCTCGAAAGAACACGCGCAGCTCGTCGGGCTTGGCCTCGATGATGCGCGAGATGGTGCCCTGCCCGATGATGGCGTAGGCACGCGGTCCCAGGCCCGTGCCCAGGAAGATGTCGTGCACGTCCTTGCGACGTACCGGCTGCTGGTTGATGTAGTGGTGGACTGCCCCTCGCGCGTGAGCACAGCTTGACCGAGATCTCGGCAAAGCCTGCCCCACGCCCGCCGATGCGGCCCAGGCTGTTGTCGAACACCAGCTCCACGCTGGCGCGCGACGAGGGCTTGCGCTCCAGCGAGCGCGTTGAAGATCACGTCCTGCATCGACTCGCCGCGCAGCTCGGTGGCGCGCGACTCACCCAGCACCCAGCGGGTGGCATCGATGATGTTCGACTTGCCGCAGCCATTGGGACTGACGATGCCCACCAGCTGGCTGGAGCAGCTCGAAGGTGGTCGGATCACAGAATGACTTGAAGCCTGCGAGCTTGACTTGCGCGAGGCGCACGAAAACCCTTTGGAACAGACGACGGATGACGAACGGTGCTGATGGGGCCTGGACAGCCCACTTTCGCATCCGGGAAAGGCCTGTATGATAGCAAGGCCCCGCCCGTTCCCGCACCCGGATCTGACGGTTTTTCGACACGTGTCCGGGGCAACAGAATCGCGGACTCACTGCACCGTGATGGTGCGCGTCGCCTCCAGCGTGAAGTCCCGTCACCCTTCCACGACAGGGCGCAGCTCGCCGCTTTCACGCGCCAGGAAGGTGAACTCGATGTACGGGTTGCGCGCCGTGGCCGCCCAGGCTCCCAGGCGTACAGCAGCCCCTCGCCCAGATGGGCCTCGAAAGCGGGTCACGATGTCGCGCGGCTGATCTGCCCGTGCTCGTCCAGCCGAAGGCCGGTCTCCATGCGGTGGCTGATCTGTGCTCGCACACGCACCATCTCGCCCTTCTTCGGCGTGAGCGTGCTGGTCCAGATCCGCGGTGGTGTGGATGTGCTCATCGTCTTTCCCCTTACATGCCGCAGCCGCTGGCGGTCACCGTCACGTCCCTGCGGGCCTCCAGGATCTACCATCCTTCATCCGCGCCAGTGCGTGGATGGCCTGGCATGCGCCAACCGCACCCGGAACCGCCGCCTCGGCCACCCCGGCCAGCGGCGTGAGTATCCGGCGGCCAGCGGAATGGGGTTCTTCTCGGCCAGGATGATCAGTTCCTCGCACCAGTTCGATTCAGTGATGAGAGACGGATCGACACTGACACGCACCGGCACGGCGCTGGGGTTGTCGGCCAGCATGGCCACGTCCAGCAGAAGGCCCGCTGGCGCTGGGCGTCCTGCCATCCCACGAAGGCCGTGATCGTTCTGCACTGCATCCGGATGCGCCAGAAGCATCTCGGCCTGCCGCTTGGCCAGCACCTCGGGCTGACAGCACGCCAGCTGTGGAAGAGGCCTGCGCCAGGGCGCAGCGGCGTAATGCCAGCGTGGCCCTCGGCCACGGCACGGCAGGCTGCGCCAGGCCGCGGTCATGCCACGGTCCCGGGCTGCGCACGCAGGGACGGAGAAGAAGCGGTATCCGCATCCAGGCGGCCGCTCATGTCCGGAAAGGGGATGAAGGGTCTGCATGTTCCTGAAGAGTCGGCCTCGTCGGCGGGGCCCCGTGGTCGGGCATGCCCGCCGGATTCCTGAAAGCCGGACGGTTGGATGAAATGAAGATGGCCAAAGAGGCCATGCGTCCTGAAAAGCCCCGATCTTACGGCACCAGGAACTCGCTGAACTTGCCGTTGATCCAGGCGAAATCATCCTTGACCATGTCGGCCGACCGCACGTCCACGTCCACCTGGTTCTGCACGATCCGCCCCAGCGCGCGTCCAGCTCGTAGTCAAAGAGCACCGAGATCTCTTCCCTGCGGCTCCAGGTTCACCATCATGTAGCACAGGTTGTCGGGCAGGATGCGCTCGACCGTCTTGCCGGCCACGCGCTGCGACAGATTCTTGGCCACGATCCGGCCGAGGGTGGATGCCACGTGTGCGCTCTTCGGATAATGGCCGAACAGCGGCGAGACCTGTCCAATCGAATCACCGATGATGTAGACCCGGTCGTCCGACTTCGCCGTGAAGAACTTGTTGTCGATGTCGCCCCAGGTCGTGGGCTTGCCGTCCGGTCCCTTGCCGATCAGGCCGGCGTGCCAGACCATGTCGGCCGCCTGGTGCGGCGGCATCAGGATGGCCTCATCGAAATCAGAAGTCACCCGCCTTGGTGCTGATGTGCGGCGCTTGGCCAGGATCGACCGACTTCACCTGCGCATTGGGCACATGCACGATGATGTCCGGATACAGCTCGCCCTGAAGGCCTGCTGATAGCCGGCGCTGATCGGCGCCAGACGCGGTTTCGGATCCAGGATCACCACCTTGCCCGGAATCTTCTGCGCTTGAAGATCGCGGCAATGAGGCAGCGCGCTCATGGGGCGACGGCGGGCAGCGGTGCGGCGGCGGCGGCATGGTCATCACCAGCGTGCCGCCCCTTGAAGGCATGCACGCGCTGCTTCAGCGACAGCATCTCGCGGTTGGGCAGATAGGGCGCTGGAATAGTGCATGCGCGTGTAGTCGATCGTGCGCTGGTCGTTGCCGAACCACACTCGAAGGCATCGCGGATGCCGCCGGCCAGAGATCAGGTAGTCGTAGTCCAGCCAGCCCATCGAGGTCTGCACCCGGCGCTTGTCGCGCTCGAAGGCCATCACCTCGGCCTGCAGCAGCGTGTAGCCCCAGGTGCGGGCCGGACGCAGGATGTCGCGGTTGACGAAATCCGTGCTCACCACGTCCGCCAGCCACTTGTTGCTCATTGGCCCCGACCAGAAGGTCGGGTTGCGATCCACCAGGATCACGTCGGCCTGCGGGATCCACTCACGCAGGTAGGCGGGCCGCCGAGCCCGCCCCAGCCGCCTCCGCAGATGACGATGCGCGGCCCTTGCCGCGACGGGGAATGAGCTGCTCTTGCCGGAGACCACAGCCGGTGCGGCCGATGCCAGCGGCGGCAGGGCCGCCGAAGCGGCCAGCATGGAAGTCAGCGCAAGCGCTTGACGGCGTTTCATGACACGGATTCCCATAACACTCGCAAAAGACAGGGTCCTTTGTGCAGCACCCTCCCGACAGGGATGCTGCCGCCCGAAGGACTGACGGGATGAAACTCAGTAGCGGCGACCCCACTGAAGCACGCACAGCGCCCCAGCACGATGCCGAATGCCGCCGGCATGCTGGCCAGCGACAGTGTGGACAGCCCGGACAGCCCCTGGCCGATGGAGCAGCCCATGGCCACCACCCGCCCAGACCCATCAGAATGCCCCCAGCGCACTGCTGGCCATCCGGCGCGGACCGCCAAAGCCTTCCCAGCGGGCCGTGCCACTGACCAGGGCCGTCACGCAGGCTCCGGCCCAGCACGCCCAGCACCAGCGCCACCGCGGCCGCCAACTCACGCCCCACCGCCACCTGCAGATACAGCCAGCTCTCGGCCACCGGGCTGATGAAGCTGAGCGACGTGAGCGAGCCGTTCCTCGAACGGATCGACATCAATGCGGGCACTGATCCACCAGCCGCCACCACCGTCGCCCCCCACCAGCAGCGCGCCTACCCATTTTGCGGCGGCGCGATGACGCAGGGCCGGGCGCCGCAGCACTACACCAGTAGCAGAAGGACGATCAGGGCCGTCACCCGCCACCGTGGCCACCGGACTCAGGCACACCCAGGGCGGCCAGCCAGTCCGGCATCGTGGCGCCCTGGGGCTCGATCACCAGCGAGGCCCTACGGCGTCTGCCGCACCGGCGCCAGCACGCCGGTCATCGTGGCCTGGGCCGTCGGCCCCAGCCACAGCAGCACCCACAGCGACCGCAGGTTGCCACCGCCAGCAGCACCAGCGCCCGCGCACCACAGGAATGCGCCAGCGCCATGCCCACACCGAACATCAACCCGCCGGTCAGCGCCCCCAGCGGCGAGAAGCGCGGTCGCACCACCAGTACCTGCGAGAGCGAGATCTCGCCGAGCATCGCCAGCACCTGCGTGCCGACCAGTGCCACGGCCAGTGCCAGTGCGAGAGGCCTGCAGCGCCGGCGCGCCCTGGGGCGCCTGCTCCTCGCCCCAATCCGACGGCTCTGGGCGCACCAGGGTCTGACGCAGACCGCGCAGCAGGCAGAAGTTTCCGGCCCGTGCCGCCACGCCGAACACGCATCCCAGCGCGAAAGTGGCCCAGAAAAAGGTCCAGGGACGGCATCATTGATCCCAGATCTCCCGTGCTGATGCTCTCGTACCGCAGCCCATGCTGTTGCTGGCTTCCTGGGCGCGATAGGCCGAATCCGCATCCAGCGGGCTGGTGCCCCAGTCCCGGCAGCTCGACCAGCTGGTCGTCCTTCGCTTCATGAGGCCCGAGACCGAGATGGCATAGCCCGGCGCCACCAGGCTGTAGCAGGTATTGGCATCAGGTCGGCTTCGGACGCGGCAGCCCGGTCAGGTCGGCCGCGATCACGCCGCCGCCATGCGCCCCTGCACGTTGGCCATAAAGCCCGACTCTGGGCATCGGCGCCGCAATGGTGGCATCGCCCAGCACATAGATGCCCTTCACCTGACGGGACCTCGAAGCCATCCAGGATGCACCGGCACCCAGCCGCTGGCATCGGCCACGCCAGCCCCGCTCGGTGATGATCCCTGCCCGCTGCGGGGGATCGCATTCAGCACCGAGGCCTTGTGGATGGTGCCGAAGAGCGTCTCCACCTCGCCCCGCTTCACGTCCACGCGCTGCACCTGGCCATCGTCCGACTGGCCCCACCCACTCGATCATGTTTCCGTATTTGGCCGCCCAGCCCTCGCTGGAACAGCGCCTTCTTGGAAAAATTGTCCTTCGCGTCCAGCAGCAGGATCTGCTGCGCGGCTTGTTCTGCTTGAAGTAGTGCGCCACCATGCAGGCCCGCTCGTGGTGGCCCGGCGGGCACGCGATACGGCAGGTCGGGAATCACCATCACGAAGGTGCGCCATCGGGCATGGCGCGCAGCTGCCTGTGCAGCAGTTGCGTCTGCTTCGCCTGCCTTCCAGGAGGTGCGGGGCAATCCACGAGGCCGCCTCGTCATAACCCGGCAACGCATCCCAGCGGAAATCGATGCCCGGCGACAGCACCAGCCGGTCCCACTTCAGCGTGCGGCCGTTGGACAGGCGCACGGTCCTGGCCGTCGCATCCACGTCCTCGGCCCGCGCATGCACCACCTCCACGCCGTCGGCCCGCAGGCCGTCATAGCCGTGACCGATGCTCTCGAAACTGCGCAGTCCGCCCAGATGAGATTGGAGAACGGGCGGGTATAGAAGCGCGTCGCCGGCTCGACCAGCGTCACCTTCACTTCGGGGGCGAGCTGACGCAGATAGCGGGCCGCCGTGGCACCGCCAAAGCCGCCGCCCACCACCACCACATGGGCCGAGGCCGCCCGGGCGCGCAGGAATGCCGGCATGGCCAGCATGGCAGCCCCGGCGGCCAGCACCTGTCGGCGACCGGGCCTGAAAGCCTCATCCGTCTGCATCTGAACACCGCCACCCTGAGCGGACAGGGCGGTATCGGGGGAATCGGGCAGGAGGCATCCGCGTGGGATGCCGTGGGCTGTCGGTCTGCTGGTCATTGCGCTGCTGGTGCTCCCGGCTTGTCGCGGCCAATGTCTGGCCCGCTGTGTTCTTCTTCGGGTCTGCTGCCGGGTGCACATCCGCTGCATGTCGGTGCCGCAATCGGCCAATCCCGGATCAGTGCCTGCAGCAAAGCGCCGCCGTTCACCGGCCCCGCTCCTATCCTGAGCATTGTACCCGTTCGTTTCATTCTGCGACGAATTCTCGCTCCGTATAATCAGAATCCTTGCCTGAAACGACGACCCACCCGCGTGAGCCTGCCCGCCAACCCCGTCTCGACCTCCTGCAACCCCTACCCGTTCGAGCGCCTGCGTGCGCTGCTGGCTGCCAGCCTGCAGCCACAGCCAGCCGTCCAGCCTGCCGCTGGTAGATCTCTCCATCGGTGAGCCGCGCCACACGCCGCCCGTGGTGCTGAATGCCTGGCCGATGCCACGGACGGTCTGGCGCTTCCCGGCCACCGCCGGCACCCCGGCACTGCGCGAGGCCATCGCCGCCTGGATCCAGCGCCGCTACGACACCCCGTCGACGCCGCCACCCAGGTGCTGCCGTCAACGGCTCGCGCGAGGCCCTGTTCTCCCTTGCGCAGAGCCATGCTCGACCCGAGCGCCCGCGGGCACCCAGGTTGTCCTCGCCCCAACCCTTCTATCAGAGTCTATGAAGCGCCGCGCTGCTGGCCGGTGCCCGCCTGCACCTGCTGGACCAGCGCCCGGACAACGGCTTCCGGGTGGACTGGACCCAGGTGCCCGACAGCCTGTGGCCGCAGGTGAAGCTCGTCTACGTCTGCTCGCCCGCAGCCCACCGGCGCCGTCATGGATCTGGACGAATGGCGTACCCTGTTCGCGCTGGCCGACCGGCGCGGCTTCATCATCGCCTCCGACGAGTGCTATTCCGAGATCTACCACGACGAATCTGCCCCGCCCCTGGGCGCCCTGGCGGTGCTGCCGTCAACTGGGCCGCGCCGACTATCGGGGCGTGGTGGTCTTCTCCAGCCTGTCCAAGCGCTCCAACGTGCCCGGCATGCGCAGCGGCTTCAGTGGCCCGGCGACGCCGCCCCTGCTGGCACGCTTCCTGCGCTACCGCACCTACACGGCTGCGCCATGAGCCCGATATCCCAGCAGGCCTCCATCGCCGCCTGGAACGACGAGGCCCACGTGGACAACCGTCGCCTGCTACCGACAGAAATTCGATGCCGTGCTGCCCATCCTGCAACCGGTGGTCCCCACCCTGCAGATGCCGGCCGCCAGCTTCTACCTGTGGCTGCCCGTGCCCGAGCGGCGATGACGAGGCCTTCACCGCCCGGCTCTTCCATGAAGCACGCGTGAAGGTGCTGCCCGGCAGCTACCTGGGCCGCCCCTCAGCCTGCACCTGACGACCCCGCCAGCAACCCTGGCCACGGTTTCCGTGCGCATCGCCCTGGTGGCCCCGCCCGAAGCCTGCATCGAGGGAGCGCGACGGATCGAGGCGCTGATCGGCTGAGATCCTGAGCAAGAAACGGAGTGCCCGCCCTTCCCGCGATCCCCAGAATGCGCCTGGCATCCACCCCACAAGCAACCACACACGGGGTGGCCGACAGACCATACTAGGAGCAACGCATGGGAATCACAGCCGCCGCCGCGGATGGTCGGCACGCCGCGCTCGTGGCCGACGCCTGCCGCCTGATCGAAGCCGCAGAGTCACTGCCGGACCTGGGTACCCTGGCACAGCACGCAGGGCTCAGCCCCTCACATTTCCACCGGATCTTCAAGGCACAGACCGGGCTCACCCCCAAGGCCTACGCCTCGGCCCACCGGGCCAACCGGCTGCGCCATGCCCTGGGCGAAGCCCGGGAGTGTGACCGACGCCATCTACGATGCCGGCTTCAACACCAACAGTCGCTTCTACGAAAAGGCAGACCGATTGCTGGGCATGCGTGCCCGCGACTATCGGGCCGGTGGTGACAGCGTGACGATCCGCTTCGCCGTCGCGCAATGCTCCTGGGTGCCATCCTGGTGGCCCAGAGCGAGCGCGGCATCTGCGCCATCCTCATGGACGACGACCCGGCCGTGCTGGTGAAGGACCTGCAGGACCGCTTCCCCAAGGCACACCTCATCGGCGGCGACGCCGATTTCGAGCAGCTGGTGGCCCGCGTCATCGGCTTCGTGGAAGCCCCTGCCATCGGGCTGGACCTTCCACTGGACCTGCGGGTACCGCCTTCCAGGAACAGGTCTGGCAAGCCCTGCGCAAGATCCCCGTAGGCTCCACGCTGAGCTACGCCGACATTGCCGCCCGCATCAGCACCCCTCGGGCCGTGCGCGCCGTGGCCCGTGCATGCGCCGCCAACCGGCTGGCCGTGGCGGTGCCCTGCCACCGCGTGGTGCGCCAGGATGGCACCCTGTCCGGCTATCGCTCGGGGCGTCGAGCGCAAACGCGAGCTGCTGCGCACGGGAAAAAGGCACTGGCTGATATCGAGCGGATGGCCCCAAGTAGCCAGTAAGCCTCTTTCAACCGACAGAGGGCAGCCGCCCTCTCATTTTTCGACTTTGCGACCTGCGGATCCGTCAGCTCCGGCAGCGCCCCGCCCGCAATCGCCCACAGATACAGGCTGGCCGTGCTGCCATAGGGGCTGTAGCGGCGACGGTAGCGGGGCAAGAAAGCTGTGGCGTGATGGCCCGGTGACGATGAGGCATGCGCATGCCGCGCAGAATGGCCAGATCCCGTAGCTGGCGATGTCCGGGCGCTGCAGCGGAGAACAGCATCAGCATCTCGGCCGTCCATGCGCCAATGCCCCTGAACTGCGACGGCGCGTGGCACGGTGCCTCATCATCGCTGGGCCAGCGCGTGCGAGATCGAGCACGGCACTACGACGATGCTGCGCGCAATGTCCTGAGACATGTCCCGCCTTGCGAAAGGTGATGCCAACGCCCTGCAGCTCGTCCAGCGCGCGTGAGGCCGCGACGCGGGCTCGCGAAACCGGGCCTGGACCTTGGCCCAGATGGTAGGCCTGCGCCTTGGTGGAGAGTCGCTGACCCGTGATGCTGTGCACCAGCATGGAAGAGATCCGCTGCACCTCGCGCTGGATCAGCCCGATGCGGTCCTGATGGCCGCGGCCGGGCGAGGATCCCGGGCGCGCGGTGGTCCAGCTCGGTCTGGCCGTAGCACGGAAACAGGGCGGAGTTCGTCACTTTATGCACGTCCATACGGACATGATGCGACGAACGCCGCCCCACCATCACGATAGAATCCCGCGTACTCCCCGCCGATATGGCCGCCACGGCAGCCCGTGTCCCCGTTCACGCATCATGCCATCAGCGGCCACCCGCCCTTCCTTCAGGAGATTTCCACGCAGCCGACCACGGACAAGCCCTGAGTCGAGATCCGCCTGGGACAACTGCGCCAGGCGCTCAGACCTCGACCCGCACAGGACGTGCGCGGCCCGTCGAGATCGGTGCTGGCCGACCTGGACGCCGGCACGCTGCGCGTGGCCACCCGCTCAGCCGATACCGCTGCCGAGGGCGCAGCACGCTGGGTGTCATCAATGGATCAAGAAGGCCGTGCTGCTGTCCTTCCCGGCTGGCCGACAACGCGCGTGCCGATGCAGGCCCGGCATGCTGCGAGTTCTTCGACAAGAGTGCCCACCAAGTTCGACGGCATGAGCGCCGAGGACTTTGCGAAAGCACGAGCTACCGGGTCGTGCCGCCCGCCGTCGCGCCCGTCGCGGCTCGTTCCATCAGACCGGAACGTGGTGCTGATGCCCTCCTACGTCGCAACAGCCAGGCCTGCTGTCGGCAGCAGAGGCACGATGGTCGACACCACAGGCCACCGTGGGCTCGTGCTGCGCGCAGATCGGCAGGATGATGTCCATCGCGCGCGGCGGGGTCGGCAGTGGCGGCGTGCTGGAGCCGCTGCAGGCCAATCCCACCATCATCGGCAACGCTGCTTCATCGGCGCCCGTTCCGGGAGGTGGTCGAAAGTGTCGTCGTCGAGGAAAACTCAGTGCCAGCCAGCCAGGTGTATCTCCAGCCGGTCCACGAAGATCTGCGAACGCCAGGACCGGCTCAAAGGTGTGCCACGGCCGGGTTCCTTCCGGATCGGTCGTGATGCCGGGCGACCTTGCCATCGAAGGATGGAAAGCGTCAGCCTGGCGTGTGCCGTCATCGTGAAGCGGGTCGATGCGCACGGGCCAGACCGCCATCAGCGTGACGACCTGCTGCGCGGGGCGGAATGCCTGGTCCGGTCCGGCCTGGTCCGGACTGGCCACGCGCAGCGGCCCTCAGGCCGCCTCCTTCCGGATACGCAAAGAGCGCATGAGCGGCACCAGCCGCAGCACCAGCAGCCTTCAACTGGCAGCTGCTGGGTGATTGGCCCGGCTTTACAAGGCCTCCGATCCTGTTCATCTCGGTGGGTTCACCGGCGTTGCAGATGAAGATCAACGGCAACACAGGTGGTGGCCGTGACACGGCGGCCGACAAGCGCGCCTGATGCCGCAGCAGGCCGAGGCGCTCCCTGCGTTCGGCCATCAACGACTCCAGCAATGGCGGCGCTGGGAAGAAGAACGGAGGCTGAGACATCGGCTGCGGCGGCGAGAGGAAGGACGTGGAGCAGCTTCCGTATCTCGCTCTTCCGTCAGCGCGGCACGGCCGCCGCCGTGACGCTACATCGGGTGACATCCCCGAGTTCGACACGCTGGGCATGCCGCCGGTGCTGAAGGAGCTGATCCTGCGGCCGCGCGGCCTCTTTCCTCGATGGTGGGTGCCACCGGCGTGAGCTGAAGACCACTCCGCTCGCCTCGCTCATCTGACTACCGCAACGCCAACCGCACCGGCCACGTCCTCACACTGGAGGGCGTCAATTCGTCTTCCGCAGCTTCGACTGATCCATCGTCAGCAGCGCCAGATCGGCTCCGGACACGAAGGACCTGCACACGGCGCTCAAGAGCGCGCTGCGCCAGGCCCCGACTGCATCCTGATCGGCGAGATCCGGGACATGGAAGCGATGGGCGCGGCCATTGCCCTACGCCCGGTCGGGGCCACCTGGTGCTGGCCACGCTGCACGCCAACAATGCCGCCCATGCGTGAACCGCATCTCGGCTTCTATGCCCGAGAACCGGGGCGCGCTGCTGGCCGACCTGTCCACCGCTCAGGCCATCGTCTCGCAGCGACTGCTGGCCAGTACCGACGGTGGCCGGGTGCCACGCCGCCGGTGTGATCAACACCACCACGTGGCTGAACTGATCGCTACCGGACGGCTTTCCGAATTCCGGACGCCATCGCCAACAGCCTGGCAGCCGGCTCGTTTGTCGCTGACCGTTCCTCTGACCCGGCTCTGCGCGCCGGCCGCATTCCGCGAGGATGCGCTGCAGCACGGCGATTCGCCCGCCTGCTAGTGGCTGCTGGACAACAACGCGGAGGACCTGGCACAGGACGCCTCACCACGGAAGAAACCGCGTCAGGCCTGGCCCTGCCCGACCTGCTGCGAAGCGGGCTTCCAGCTCGAGCCGGCGCACCGACGTCGGCGCGTCTGGCGGCTCGATGGCACGCCAGACGCTGGCCGACACGGATGCTGCCGGTGGGGCTCGCGGCCGCGGCCGCAGATCCGCTCACCCTTCGCCAGCGCGATCAGCCCATGACTGCCATGGCCGTGCCGTCCGGCGCAGATGCTGCCCGGCTCAGCCTGCACAGGCGGGTGAGCGCTGCACCGTTTGCGGCCACCGACGCGTACGGGGCCCAGCCACGCGAAACGGCCCCCACCAGCACCGCCAGCCCGGCAGGCAAGCGCCGCGAGCGGCACCAACACAACCTTCCTCTCAGCCCGGCCCCTGTGCCCACCGGCATCCGGTCCAGCCCGCCCGGTTGCAAACAACCCGCCCACCGGCATCTTCGCGGCGGACCCGACCCGCGCGCGGCAAAAGCATAGCACCTGCCAGCCCAGGCGGCCAGTGCGCCACGCCTGGCCAGGTGGGCCCGGCTGCCATAAGCGCGCCGCCCCACGCAGGCGCCTCCTTTGCCAGAGTTCCTCATCAGCTCGAATCGGCAGTCACCGTCTACGGCATTTCCCAGCTGCGACCAGATCCGCAAGACCCGACGCTGGCTCGACCTGCACGGCGTCGACCCATCGATTCCACGACTACCGCAGCGATGGCCTGGACCAGGCACGCTGGAGGACTGGCAGGCGCGGTGAGGCCTTTCCGGGGTGATCAATACCCGCAGCCAGACCTGGCGCACACGCTGGACGACGGCTGGCGCAGGCCGTGGCCGACGTCAGCACCGACGCCGCCTATGAACTGCTGCTGGCCCATCCCACGCTGATCAAGCGCCCCATCGTACCACCGACGCCCGCCCCGACGAACTGCAGATCGGCTTTCAGGAAGATGCGCTGACGCGCCTTCCTGCGACTGCCCTGAGCGCCCACACCCATGAGTTCCGACAAGTTTCCCGTTTGCCCAGGTGGCCCCGTTTCTCCCATGCCGTGCCAACTACAGCCCGCAGTCAGCCAGCCTGATCGACGCGGGAAAAGCCTGCGCACGCTGCTGCGCTGGGTGCGTTACGCCATCAGCCGCATGCAGGCGGCCGGCACTCGTTCGGACACGGCACCGACAACCTTCGATGAAGCCGTCTGGCTGGTCTGCTGGATGCCTGCACCTGCCCGTGGAGCAGTACGACGAGCTGGCCAACGCCACGCTGCTGCCCGACGAGGCGCCGCAAGCTGCACACGACCTCATCGACGCGCGTGCCCGGTGCGACCAGCCGCTAGCTCACCTGATCGGCGAAGCCTGGCTGATGGGCTTCCGCTTCCGCGCCGACGCCCGCGCCCTGGTGCCGCGTTCGCTGCTGGCCGAGGCGCTGGTCAACCACGCCTTCGATCCGTGGCTGAACCGCGAGATGCTGCAGCCCTTCCATGACCTGGCCGAGGGGAGCTGGGCCAGGGGCCTGGGCGCACCCGCCGACCCGGCCTCCCTCACCGCGTCCTGGACGCCTGTGCACGGGGGTGGCAGCCTGGCCATCAGCCGCCCACTACCTGCCGGATTCCGGACGTGGTGGCCGGCGACATCTCGGCCAACGCCTGCAGCTAGCCGCCGAGGCATCGCCGACTCACGGGCTGGAAATCGCATCCACCTGGTGCAGGGGGCGACCTGTTCCAGAACCTGCGGGGCGAGCTTCAGCTCATCCTGTGCAACCCCGCCCTACGTGAATGCCGAATCGATGGCGGCGCTGCCCAGTGAGTACCGTGCCGAGCCGAGAAGGCGCTGGGGTCCAACCCCCGACAGCATGGACCTGATCACCCGGCTGCTGCACGAGGCGCCCAGATCACCTGTGGCCGTGCGGCGTGCTGGCCCTGGAGATCGGCCACGAGATGCCCACTTCAGGCGCGCTTCCCCCACGCTCACCTGGACCAGCATCCCGGTGGCGCAGGGTGACGACCGCATCGTGCTCATCACGGCTGACGACCTGCGCCAGTGGCGCGAGCAGCAGCCGCTGGGCTGAAGCCCCGAGGCCTCGAATTTGGGATAATCAAGGGCTTTGCAGGCCGCTCCCGGGCCTGCCTTCACCGTCTGACACGCTTCGGGCCTGCCGCGCAGTCCGCTTCGACGACCTCAGCCTGGCCCGCGCCGCGCGTCCCTCTTTCCCACGCCTCGCTCATCGATCAACCCCGGTGAGCGCGCCCTCATCGGCGCCAGCGGCGGCGGCAGAGCTCGCTGCTGGCACTGCTGCGCGGCGATCTCGCCCCTGAACGGGGCAACGTCGACCTGCGGGCTACGCATCGCCTGGCTGGCCCAGCATGCGCCGCGCGCCAGCATCAACCCGGTACGCTTCGTGATGAACGCCGATGCCGCCCTGGTGGCCGCCGAGCAGGCCATCCAGCGGGCCGAGGCGCCACGACGGCGAGGCGCTGGGCGGAGGCCCTATGCCCGCTGGGTCGATGCCGGCGGGCCTTCCGCCGAGCCCGCGCCGCCGAGCTGCTGGACGGTCTGGGCTTCGGGCAGGCACAGTGCTGGCACGCACGGTGGACCGAACTCTCCGGGCGGCTGGAAGATGCGCCTGAACCTGGCCTGCGTGCTGATGGCTCCCAGCGACCTGCTGCTGCTGGACGAGCCACCAACCACCTGGACCTGGACGCCGTGCTGTGGCTGGAACGCCAGCTGCTGCGCCGTCCGGCCATCAGCTCATCGTCTCGCACGACCGCGACTTCCCTCGACCGCGTGGCCAACGCCAGCCTGGTCATCGAGGACGGCCGGCTTGAGCGCTACCCCGGCGGTTACACCGCCAGCGAGAACATCCGCGCCGAGCGCGCCGCCCAGCGCGAGCGTGCCCGGCGTGATCAGCAGGCCCCGCATCGAACACCTCAACCGTTTCATCGCACGCTTCCGCGCCAAGGCCGCCAAGGCCCGCCAGGCGCAGAGTCGCCTGAAGGCCCTGGAGCGCATGGAGGCCATCGCGCCGCTACGCGCCGCACGCGGCATCGACTTCGAGTTTGCCCAGCCCCCCGAGGGACCGGATCCGCTGATCCGCGCCCACCACCTGGCCTGCGGCCACGCGGGCAGACCGTCGTCACCCTGCCCGAACTCATCGTGCGGCGCGGTGCCCTTGCATCGGCATCCTGGGGCGCAACGGCACCGGCAAGACCACCCTCATCCGCACCCTGATCGGCGAGCTTCCCCCGCTTTCCGGTGAGCTGACCCGCGCCAGCACGCTGGACACCGGCTATCTGGCCCAGGAGCAGATCGAGGACCTGCGCCCGGACGAATCCCGCTGCAGCATCTGTCGCGGCTGGCCCGCAAAGCGCGAGCAGAGTGCTGCGCGGCTACTGGGACGTTTCGGCTTCCCGGCGACGACGCCCTGCGTCCCACCGGCCCCATGTCGGGCGGCGAGAAGACACGCCTGTGCCTGGCACTGCTGGCCTGGAAGAAGCCCGGTTTTCTGGTGCTGGACGAACCCACCAACCACCTGGACGCCAACACCCGCGACGCGCTGGCCGACGCGCTGGCCGAGTTCGAGGGGCCGCTGCTGTGGTCTTCGCACGACCGCTATCTGCTGCGCAGCTGGTCGACGAGTTCTGGCTGGTGGACGACGGCATCCTGCGTCCCTTCGACGGCGATCTGGACGACTACGCCCAGTGGCTGCAGAAAGGAGCGCAGCGCGCGTCAGCGTGGCGCGGATGCCAGCCCGTCAGGCGGCGCATCGGGACAGGCCGGCTCGGAAGCGCACGAATGCCGCCGGCAGTGATGGCCCACGTTCGCAGGAACTACCAGGACGGCGGCAGCACGTCCGGCCAACAAGGCGCCTCTGCGGGAGGATCGCGCGCCGACAACCGCCGCGAGCGTGCCCAGCAACGTGCGGCCCTGGCCGCCGCAAGAAGCCCTGTCGAGCAGGCCATCCAGAAGATAGAGGCGCCAGATGGAAAGTCTGCAGGCGCGCGCCGCGACACTGGACGAGCAGCTGGCCGCGCCCGATGCGTTTGCCGACCGGGCAGCGGCCACCGAGCGCCAGCGCGAACGCGCGAGATCGCCACCGAGCTGGAAACCCTGGAAAACGACTGGCTGGAGCGCCGAGGCGGAAATCGAGGACATCGAGCGCCAGGCGGCCGAAGGTGAGCTTTCCCGCCTACCGAAGCCGCCCTTTCAGCGCCGGCGGCAGCGGGAGCGTCAGCACCTCGATGCCCTCCTCGTGCAGCGCCTTGGTCTCCTCGGGCGTGGCCACGCCCCGAATGGGGCGGTCCGGCGCCTCGTCAAAATGGATGCGCCGAGCTTCCTCGGCAAAACGGTCGCCCACGATCCTCGGTCGCGTCGATCAGCTTGCGCAGCCCCCGCATCAGGTGCCCTGCAGCTCGCGGATCTCGGCCGTCACCGGACCGGAACGCGCTGGCCGCTCACCGCGAGCCCCAGCCGCCTCGTCAGCCGACGAGCCACCATGAGACAGGTTCAGCGGGGCGCCGACAGGAGCTCTTCACCTGTCGGGACCCGCACATCGGGCATTCGATGAGCTGATTCTCCTGCTGCCGCTCGAAATCCTCGGCGGAAGAGAACCAGCCCTCGAACTGGTGTTGCTGCTCGCAGCAAAGATCGAAGACTTTCAGACGGGCCTCCGTTCACTCCGCATCGCTCGAACCGCTGTCCTTCTCCAGATGGCGGTCGATCTTCAGGGTGCTCTTGAGAGCATCCACCCAGGCCTGACGCTCGGCCGTGTATCAGCCGCCGCAGCTGGGTACGGTAGGTGTCCAGACGCTGACGGGCCGCTTCATCAGGCGGCAGGGCCTTTCTCCACATGGATGAGCTGATAGCCGTCCTGCCCAGATCGGCGCCCACAGGGTCAGGGCAGCTGATCGGCCGGCACGCCAAAGCGGCCTTCAGGGCCGGCTGCTGCAGACGGCCCGGCTGGGAACGGCTGATGGTGTTTTCTCGCTCAGACCCGACGGCAGCGCAGCCTTCGCATCGCTGGCGCCTGCGGCTTGCGCAGCTCGGCCAGGCGCTTCCGCCGGCCTCGCGGGCCAGCCGTGCCGCCTCGTCGGCAATCCAGCGCTGACGCACCGTGTCCTTCACCTCGTCCAGGGTCTGGCGACGCTGCGGATGATGGGCATCCACCCGGGCCGACACCAGCACGCCCGGGCTCACCTCGATGGCGGTGGTGTTGCGCTTCTCTTCCAGCGCATCAGGCGCGTGAGCTGCTCCAGCAGGCGTGCGTTGGCCAGCGGCGAACCCTCCGGCGCATTGGCGGCCGGCTTTGCGGCCCACGCCCTTGGCCTGCTCGATGTTCAGCTTGAAGCGCTCGGCAGCCGGCTTGGGCGACTCGGCCTGCTCGTAGACCATGTTGGACAGGGCCTCGGCAGCCTGGTTGTAGCGCCGTGCCGCCTCTTCCTCACGCCACATCTTCACCAGCTGGGGCTTGACCTCGGCCAGCGGCTTCTCGCCACCGCCCTTCACGCCCGTCACCTGGATGACGTGGAAGCTCATATTCGGTCTCCACGACATCGGTGAAGCCCGCTGTCCAGCCCGAAAGCCGCATCGGCAAAGGGCTTGACCATCGTCACGCTCGAAGAAGCCCAGATCGCCCCCTGCTCGGCCGAGCCCGGGTCCTCAGAGTTCTTCTTCGCCAGCTCCGGCAAACTTGTCCGGATGGGCCTTGGCCTCGGCCAGCAGCGCCTCGGCGCGGGCCTTCACCTTCTCCTTGGCCGCATCGGCTCCCTTCCGGCACCTTCAGCAGGATATGGCTGGCCTGACGCTCCTCAGCCTCGTTGAACTGGTTGCGGTGCTTCGGTAGTAGGCTTCCAGCTCCTTCTCGGACGGCCTCGACATCCTTGGGCAGCATGTCGGTGCGGCGCAGCGCCACATAGCTGATGTCCACCGACTCGGGCGGGTCGAAGGCGGACGCATGGGCGTCGTAATAGGCCTTGAGCTGCTCATCGGTGGGGTTCCAGCCCCTTCTCGTAGTCACGCGGGGTCACCAGCAGCGTGCGGACCACCCGCCGGTTCTCCTGGGAGGCAAAACACGCCGTCCACCACGGTCTGGGGCACCATCGCCGAATCCGCCACGGCACGCTCGACAGCGCCCACGGCCAGCATCTGGCCCATCTGCGTCCCTCGTACTGCGCCGGCGTCAGGCCATTGGCCGCCAGCAGCCGCTTGTAGCCCTCGATGTCGAACTTGCCGTTGGCATCCCGCAGATCGGCATGCTGGTCCAGGATGGCCTTCTGGATCTCGCCCGGCGTGACCGTGATGCGGGCGCGGCGTCATCAGCCAGCATGCGCCTGACGGGTGATCAGGTTCTCCAGCACCTCCATGCGCGTGGCCTGGTTGTCGAAGATGGCGGCAGTCGTAGTTGTCGCCCATCATCTGCTGCATCTGCTGCACCTGCTGCCGGTACGTCTGCTCGAAATAGGCACGCGGCACCGGCTCGCCGTCGACGGATGCCACTGAGTCGCCATCGCCGAACATCCGGTCGTAGCCGGAGATGCCGAAGAAGACGAAGGCAGGCATGATCAGCACCAGCAGCAGCCCCTGGGCCAGGCGCTGGTGGGTTCGGACGAAATCAAACATGGAGATGGGGATCCGATCGTGAAAAGGAACGTAGATCCCCGTAGTTTATTCGAGATGTCGGCAACTGCACGGAACATCATGGCCCGCGCACTGCCAGATGCAACAGGGGCAGGGCAGCCCCCGGTCAGATCCTGCTCAGATCTCGGCCAGCCAGCCGTCGCGGCGGGCCGCCTTCACTCGCACGGTGCGCACATGAGAGCACGCCGAAGGTCACAGGGCGCCGCCAGCAGCAGCGAACCCCACAAGGGCGAAGCCGCAGCCACGAACACCGAGGGCACCAGAACCAGTGCCTTGACGAGAAAGCGAGCCCAAGCAGCCATTCATCGACCCCTGGCTATCGCGGCATGTCCGGACCGGACAGCCCCTTTGCATTCGATTCACCCGGGAAACCCATTGTTTCAGATTGCAGACAAGGGCATCGTACCGATGTCGCCCCCCGTCATCCGGCCCCGGCCGACAATCAGCCTGCCTCGCCCACTGAACGGCAAACCGGCCGGATGCCGCAACCGCCGGATACACCGGACACACCGGATACGTCGGGCAGCGTCGTGCCGCTCGGTGGGGAACAGTGCCCCCGTCCCCGCGCCCAGCTTCGAGGCAGCCTCACTCCTTGGTGCCCTTCGGGCGAACGCTGCATGAAATAGTGGTTGTAGCCATGCGCCGGTCAGCGGTCGCGTCCGTATACCAGCCCACGCAACGCTGGGCGTAGCGGCGCATCGAATCCAGTACCCGTGCAAACACCGGGTCGCCGTTGCTGTTGCGCACTGTCACCCGGTCCCAGGCCTGCAGCTGGGCACGCAGCACCGACTCGCGGTGTCTTGTAAAGCGCACGCCCTGCACCTCGCGCATCTCGATGTAGTGCGTCGCGCCCTTGTTGATCTGTTGCCCGATCAGCGTGGCCGTCACGGCCTGCGTGGCCTGCTCCACCATGGCCTGCCGGGCGGGCGGCAGCGCGCGCCAGCGCTCGGCATTGATCAGCAGCTCGGTCTGCTCAGCCACCTGGTGATGGCTCTGCAGCATGCACACCTTCAGCACCTCCAGGGCAGACCCAGCGCACGGTCACCGGAGAGCGTGCTGAACTCGGCCGCCTCGATCTCGCCCCCGGCGCAACGCCGGGATGAGTCTCGTCGATGGGCAGCTGAAAGACGGTCGCCCCCAGCTCCTGATAGATCTGTGCGGCCAGACCCTCCGGCATGAAAGCGCATGCCGTTCAGATCCTCCACCCGCGCGATGGGACGCTTGAACCAGCCGAAGGCCGGCGTGGGCAACGCCCCGTACAGCAGCGAATGCACCTTCAGGCCGGACGCTGCATAGATCTCCTGCGGCAGTGCCTCACCACCGCCGTACCGATGCCAGGACAGCAGCGTCAGCGCATCCATGCCGAACGCGGGCCCGCTGCCCCAGAGGCCGATCGACGGCTGGCGCAGACTGTCGAGCGTGAGCGTGCGTGACAGGCATCCAGCCGTCCACCGAAACGGCCTCGGCCAGCGCATCGGTGGGAACCACCTTGCCGGCTGGCAGAATCTCCAGCTGCAGCCGACCCTCGGTCAGCATGCCCAGGACCTCGGCCAGTGTCGTGATGTGAGGCTGAAAATCATCCTCCAGCGACCAGGCGGTCTGGCAGCGCCAGACCCACCGGCTCCTGGGCCGGCATCGTCCCTGGCTGGCAGCCGCACGACTGCGCGCCAGCGCCAGGGACGACAGCGCCAGTGCCGCCATGCCGGCGGCACCGACACCGGCGCCCTTCAGGATCTGCCGCCGTCCCGGCACACTGCCCTCGGGAACGGCATCCCGGGAACGTGGCATGACCTGATCCTGCTTCATGGCATCGGCACCTGCTGGAGAATCCTGTACATCATCGTGTCCGATCGCCGATCAGCGCACGTCACGACGCCAGTACACGTGGCCGCTCTCGCCGTGGTAGTACTCGCGGTCGTCATCGATGAAGACGCCACGATCCACCAGCGGCTGACCGGCCTGCCAGCCGACGGCACCTGCCAGGTCTGGCAGTACAGACGGCCCAGCGTGGGCAGCGCATAGTTCCAGCACAGCTGGGCCTCGTTCTCGCCCTCGCCCCGGCGCAGCATCAGCTGCACGAAGGACTCGTCGTTGCGCCACTGCTGCAGCACCTTGCCGAACGGCACCTCCTCATCCTTGCGGACGCGATAGGCGCTGTGCGTGGTCAGCATCAGTGAGCTGGTCGGCCGGCGCCGGCGACCAGAACTGCGTGCCGTACTGGAAGCCCACGTTGGTCGAGAAGCATCGTGCGCGTGGCCAGCCAGTTGCCCAGCACCACGTTGTTGGGGCCCTCGGCCAGATAGGTCAGCACCCACAGGTCGCGGAAAGGCTTCGTGGCCTGCGTGCTCAGCTTGTTGTCGTTCTGGACCTGGTGGCGCTGGTCGTAGCGGAACGTGCCCGACAGCGACGCATAGCGCTCGGCCACGTTGTAGAGCGGCGGCATCGTCGGATTGGACGGACGCGAATAGCGCGTCACACCACTGCGCGCATTGACCGGCGGAACCGCCACATCGTTCGTGGCCGAACCCTTCTCGCCGCTCACCGCGTCAGCATGCTGCTGGCGCTGCCCGCGCTCTGATCCAGCATCGTGGCCAGCACCGCACCGCTCACGCCGGTATTGCTGAACGGTGCCACCGCCTGCGCCTGGACGTTGCCATGCCAGCACGGCCAGTGCAGCAGCCGTCACCCACCCTTTCTTGTTCATCTTGAACATGTGTGTATCCCTGATCCGTGTGTTGATCACTGAGCGGCCGAAAGCTGCTGCCAGTACAGATTGCCCGAACCGCCCTGCGGCTCACGGTTGTCATTGACGAAGTTGCCACCATTCTGCAGCACGCTGCCTGCAATCCAGCCGGCCGGTACCTGCCAGGCCTGGCAGTAGGTGCGCTTGAGCTTGGGCAGCCAGAGTTCCAGCACAGCTGCGGCTGGCTACTGCTGCCGTTCTTCAGCAACCACAGCTGCACGTAGGTATTGTCGGCGCTCCACTGCTGGATCATGCTGCCGTAGGGCACGCAGCTGATCCCTGCGCGCCACAAAAGCCGATGGGCGCATACAGGTTGCTCTGATGGAAGGCGATGCGCGAATCGCCCGGCTGCACCGTCACGCCCGGCACCCCGGCGCGGCTGAACGTGCCATTGGCGCGCTTTTTCCGGCGTCCACGACAGCACATGCAGCATGCCGCCCACCGAGACGCTGTTCTCGTCGGTGGACACCGCGGTGTTCATGTTGAACTCGCCAAACGGCGTGGTGGCCTCCGCGCTGGCGCGACCCAGGTTCTGCACCCGCATGTACATCTGCAGCTGCTGGCGGCTGCTGGCTGCACTGGTACTGCCCATCCACGTAGTTGTCGGGCGTCAGGGCTGTAGCCCGCCGTCACGAACAGCAGCGCCGCATCGTTCACCTGACCGGCATTGCGCGCCGTCACCGGCACCAGCATCGTGCGGTCGGTCGGGCCGATCTCGTCGAACGATTGCCCACCCGCTGATCCAGCATGGCCGACAGCAGCGCGCCGCTCACACCCGACACCGAGTACGGCGACACTGCCTTCACGGCATGGGCCGAGGCCGGTGCAACCGACACCTCGGTCTGGCCCGGCACGGACGCCCGCAGTTCCTGACCGGCTGCCCGCTCCACGTTCGCCTGCAGTTCGGCTGCATCGGCATCCGTACCGCTGGCTGCCTTCACCACGGCCGCCAGCGTTGCGGCCTCGGCCGCCTCACCCGTGAGGCAGCCAGCTGGGCCGAACGACCTTCCACAGCCTTGGTCGACGACGTGCTCATGCCGGCATCGGCACCATCACCACCGCCGCAGCCCGCCAGCAACGCCAGCAGCGCTGCCCCCATCGTGAATTGATTGCGCTTGCTCATCTTTTTCCTTCTACCCGGTTGAAAAGGAACTGCAGAAACACGTCGTCGCGTCATGCAGCCCCCAGCCCTGGCGGACAGACACTGCCGACGAAGGCAGAAACCTTAACCAACCCGACACCGGCGGCCAACTTCGGGGCGACGAACGGCACCTGCCTCCCCGTCCTTTAGGCCTGCATGCCGAAGTCGCTGCCACAACCGTTTCATCAAGCAACACCCCGGCTTGCGCCCACCTGCGCCCTCCTTCGTCTTCGTGCACCGCGCCAGCTCCGCGTCCGCCTTTTTTCCCGACGAGCGGTTCCCGAAGTGCCAAATAAGTCACACCCCGGCCATTCATTTCGCCCTCATCGGCCACTCGTCTTCATCCGGATGTGACCAATTACCGCGCCCTCTTCGGGATCAGCTCCTACGATGCACGGCACTGACAGCCCGACGAAGGTCGTCGATTCGACCCTCCCGCGCTGCCCCGATCCAGAAGCTCTCAGATCACTGCCTCCCCTTCCCCTCACGCCGGTTGCCGCTGGCACCGGCCCTTCGAACACAGGTGCACACCATGTCGATCAACACCCGCAAACTGCAACTCAGCGCTGCCGTCATGCTGCTTCTGGCCGGCTGCGGTGGCGGCAGCAACGGCAGCCCGAGCCCCTGGCCACCAACACGCCTGCTGCTGCAAACACCACGACCACGGTGAACAGCACCGCTGCTGCCCAGCCCGCGCCCTCGCAGCCGGCTACCACCGTCTCGCAACCGAGCACGCAACCCGCCGCGCAACCGACTGTCCTGACGGCTCCCCGCACGGATGCGTCCCACAACAGCGCCCAGGTCACGCCGACCCAGCCTGCGGCCCAGCACCCGCATCCGCCATCTCGGCCACCGGCATCACCGGCGCCGTCCTGGCCACCATGCTGGACCAGCGCAGCACCGACGTGGGTGATGACGAGCACGCCGCCTACGCCTACCCGTCCACGCTGGAAGGCCGGATCCTGGACGGCGCTGCCGCCCCGGTCGTCCAGTCGGTCCAGATCCGCAGCACCCCCTACGCCGGTGAAGGCCGGCGTCCGGGCGCCGGCGGCAGCTACACCCGGCCACGGGCAGCTACACCTACACCACCTTCAACGGCACCAAGGTCAGCGACGGCACCAACCCGCATTTCGAGGTCAACTCGATCGGCATGGACCTGGAAGTGACCAACACCGAACACGCCGTCACGCTGGCCACCCATCTGGTGGCGCTGGACGAAAACGGTGGCAACTACCTGGAAGGCCCGACCTACACCGGCGCAGGTGCCAGCATCGGCAAATCGGACTCTGATCCACTTCGGCAGCGTCGTGGCCGAATGGAAGAACGGCGTCCACAATGTGCAGCTGCTGGTGAATCGCGTGGCCGATGACCAGGCGGCCCTGTGCTGGAACTACCACCTGCCCGACACCAACCGCCTGTACTGCAACAAGTGGACCGTGCCCCACGGCTGGAAAGAAGGTCAGCCCCTGGTCAAGGCCGGCCACTACCTGGTGGAAGTGCGCGACGGCAACACGACCTACTGGCACACCCGGAAGCTGGGCCAGTAAGACCTGCAGCAACGCTGACAAGTCAGCAGAACGGTCGGCTACAACCCGCACCGACCGTTCCCTGATCAGCGCAGCGACCGATGCCGAAACCGCCAGCCCGCGCTGGCGGTTTTCTTTTTTGTATCTACCGAGCAACACAAGAACATCAAATTATGTTGCACATCGACATGAGTGAATCAAACTGTGAATTCGGCTATTAAACTCGCCGCTTTCGCATTATGAACAGCCCTTGGTCGCCTCCTGTAGACCGCAGGGCAGCCCATCGAGGTAGATCATGTCGACAACAAACAACAGACTTCAGATCAGTGCAGCCGTGCTGCTTCTCCTCGGCAGGTTGCGGCGGTGGGAGGCGGCGGCAGCGACACCCAGGCCGTCTCGGCCAGCCCATCGGCGACGACCACGACGGCCACTAAACGCAGCAGCGGCGAATGCTGCTTCTACCGCCTCGGCCAATGCCGCTGCTCAGCGTGCGGCCGAACAGGCTGCCACACAAGCCGCCAGCCAGGCCAATGTAGCCCGCAACGCCGCCAACCAGGCCACCGCCGCTCTGCAGGCAGCCCAAGCCGCCGCCCGCGAGGCCGAAGCCAAGCGCGCCGAAGCCGAGGCCGCCAACAAGCGTGCTGCGGAGGCAGAAGCCGCACTCCAGAGGCCACTGCCAGAGCGCAGGGGCTGCGGAAGAGGCCCAGGCCAAGGCCGCTCGTGAAGATGCCGCTCTGCAAACAGGCAGAGGCCGAAGCAGCCAAGAAAAGCCAAGGGAAGAAGCTGACGCCAAAGCCAAGGCAGAAGAAGAAAAGGCCAAACAAGCTGAAGCCAAGCTGCTGAAGAGGCCGCGGCTGCCGCCAAAGCCAAGGAAGAAGCCGAGGCCAAAGCCAAGGCAGAGGAAGAAGCCAAGCCAAAAGCAGAAGAGGAAGCACGTCAGGCAGCCGCACAGTGGCCGTGCCGGCCAGCTCCAGCGACGGCGTGAGTGGCCTGCTGCTGGCCACCATGCTGGATCAGGCCATGACCACCAACCGCACCCAGCAAGCTAATCTTGAAGCCCTGCCGGCCCGAAAGCACCCACGGCAATTTGCTGGAGGACGCCGACGCACCGACCGTCAATGCGGCGCAGTACACCGATCCGAGCAACTACGTAGCTGGCGGCCAGCGGCTGCTGGGCAACTATCAGCCGTGCCAACGGCGAGTACTACTATCACCTGTTCAATGGCGGCGTGGTCAAGGGCCGGCAAGGATGCCGCCTTCCCGATGGCGACCGTGGGCATCAAGCTGAAAGTCGAAGCTTCTGCTGACAAGGTGGAACTGGATAATGAGCTGAAGGTCAGCGACACCATCGGTGCAACCAGTATCGAAGCCGCGCCCACCTTCTCGGGCGGTGAACTCCAGCGTGCAGAAAAACGGGCTGGTTTCCCGCATCGAACAAGGCGGTGTGATCGCCACTTGGTTTGGGAGCAACGGACAGAGCGTTCAGCTGATCCTGCGCGAAAGCAGCGCAAGCGGTGCCACCCTGTGCTGGAACTACACCCTGACCAACACCAACCGTCTGTACTGCAACATCTGGCAGATTCCGGCTGGTTGGGAAGCAGGTCAGCCGCTCTCCTTCCAGGCTACTACATCCACGAGACCCGTACCGTGGACGGTGCCAATAAGAACTACTACTGGCGCACCCGGTAAGACCTCAACCCCACGGTGCGCGGCTGATCCGCGTGCCGTGCCTGGCAGGACAAGGCGCTCTTCGAGCGCCTTTTTTCTTCAAGGCCCCATTCTCAGCCTCATCTTTCCCGGGCACTCTTCCCACCCCCTTTTCCCGAAAGACGTCTCCTCTTCCCAAAGACTCTCTTCCCGAACGCCGTCTTCCCGATAGCTGCCTGATTCGCTGCTCTTCCTTTCGTTGGCCATCCTTCCGATTGCTTTCCATTCTCGGGACGGCTTTTTCCAATGATCGTCGTCCCGAGCGCCGGACGTCCGACGGCATGACGACGTTGCCACTCAGGCCTATCGTCACATCTACCGACAGTGTGCCCCTACCTGCCTGGGTGCCCTGCCCTGGCCGTTCACGGCTAATTGACGACACCCTACCACTGCCGTCGGCCCCCATGACACAAGCCAGTTTCGGCCAAAGCAACACTCTAAGGAAGCGAACATTAATGAATGTTTCTTCCCGGCAAAGCCCGGATGAATGGTGGGGGTTTACCGCTAGACTCGCCTCCTGCTTCACCGAAAACGGACCATTTATCAGTATTTGCCGTCCACAGGACGGACAGACCGGATTAAATATGTCGACTACGAACCACAGAATCCAGATCAGTGCCGCCGTCCTGCTCCTGCTGGCGGGATGCGGCGGTGGCGGTGATGGCAGCGATGCACCGACTGCCGTCTCGTCCAGCCCGTTGGCGCCTGCCAGCAGTCCGGCAAGTACCGCCTCGAATAACGTCATCACGAACAGTACGTCCGCAAACGGCAGCTCGCTGACCGGCAACGCAGCGACCCCGACTACGGCTCCGAGCGCTGCACAGACCGCGGCTGCCCGGGCTGCTTCCCAGGCGGCCGCCGCACAGGGCAGCCTCGGCCCAGGCGGCAGCCACCCAGGCGGAAGCCAACCGCGTCGCTGCCGAGCAAACCGCTGCCGCCCAGGCTGCAGCCGCTCGAGAAGCCCAGGCCCGCGAAGCGCGCCGCCCGCGAGGCTCTGACCCGCGAACAGGCTGCCCAGGAAGCTGCCCGTCAACGTGCCGCCGCCGCCGAGGCTGCCCGCCAGGCTGAAGAGGCCCGCCTGGCCGCCGAGCGCGCCGATGCCAAGAAGCGTGCGGAAGAGACGCGCAAGGCCGAGGAAGCCCGCCTGGCTGCCGAACGCCAGAAGGCCGAAGCGGATGCAGCGGCCGCCCGGGCCGAAAGCCGCCAAGGCCGAAGAAGCACGCAAACAGGCTGAAGCCGAGGCCGCCGCCAAGGGCCAAGGCCGATCAGGACGCGGCTGCCAAGGCCGCCCAGGATCGTGCCGCCGCCGCCAATGCTGAAGCCGAGCAGGCCAAGCGCGAAGAGGCACGCAAGGCAGAAGAGTCGGCCAAGGCCCAAGAAGCCGCACGCAAAGCAGAAGAGGCCCGCAAGGGCCGAAGAGCAGAAACGCCAGCTCCAGCAACAGCGCAGCAAGCTGCACAGCAGGCACAGGCCAGCGCTCAGCAATCGTCCAACCCGCAGGCAGACGGCGCGGCCGCCCAGGGCGCTCAGCGACAAGCCCGCTGCCGATGAAGCCGGCTGCCACCGACAAGCCCTCGACCGAGAAAAAGCCGGCCGTCACCGACAAGCCCGCTTCCGACGAAGCCGAGCACCAACGACAAGCCCGCGGCCAACGACAAACCGGCTGCTGAGGGACAAGCCTGCTGCCAGCGACAAGCCTGCTGCCACGGAAAAACCGGCCGCAAACGACAAGCCTGCTGCCGACAAGAAACCGGCTACCGATGGCCAGACGGCCGACAATGCAGCCTACCGATGCCGGCAAAACCGCAGACGGTGAGGTCGAGGCCATCAACCGCAAGCCGCTGCGGCACCCCACTGAGCCGATCGGCTCGGGTGGCGTCAACGGTGCCGTGCTGGCCACCATGCTGGACCAGCACAGCGATGGGCAGTCGAATGACCCCAAAGCCATCGGCTACCCGCAAGGCATGGCTAATGCCCGCGAATCAGTGCTACGCAGAGCCGAGACAAGGGCTATGCCGGCGAACGCAGCGGTACCCGGGCGGCTACACGCCGGCTGAAGGCGGCTACACCTACTTCACCTACAACGGCGGCAAGGATAGCGACGGGGGCGGTGATGCGAACTATGACGTGGACCAGGGTCACTATGTCCCTGCCCGTCACCAACGGCGCAAACGGCGTCACCCTGGGGGTACGCTGACGGCCACCGACGAACCAACCTTCAGCTACGACAAGGGGCGTGAGCTATACCGGCAAGGCCGAGACCGTCGGCTACGAGGAGCAGGTGGCTTCAGCCAGCCAAATCTTCGAGTGGAAGAACGGCGGGAAACACGGTACAACTGATGGTGATGGTCAATGGTAGGACATCGCCGACCTCTGCTGGAACTACAAGCTGCCCAAGACCCAGCGCATCTACTGCAACCGGTGGCAGGTGCCCGCCGGCTGGAAGAAAAGGCCAGCCGCTGGTGCACCTGGGCTACACCATCAAGGACGTGAAGGCCGGCGAGGAACGTATCTGGGCCAGCCGCTGATCGACCCAAACCCCAGAGCATGACCAGAACGCGCCCACCCGGGCGCGTTCTCGCTAGACGGGCCAGGAGCAAGGTGCGGCAGGCACGGCGCAAATTTGCCAGGCCCGGTACGCCATGCGCGCATGACCCGGCTGCCATGACGACAAGCCGGGTTTCAAGGCACCGAAGAAGGCCATCTGAGCTGCCCGCCCTTCTAGAAACGAAGGAAACTGACAGGAAGTGGCTGGATCTCAGCGCGGAAGTGTGGCGGAGAGGGATTCGAACCCCCGAAGGGCTATTAACCCTTACACGCTTTCCAGGCGTGCGACTTAAACCACTCATCCATCTCTCCGGAATTCGGCATTATAACAAAGGCTGAGACGCATGTCACGGCGTTTCAGCTTAAAACAACAATGCCACGCCTCGTCGGGTGAAGCCGCGCCCCACCGCCGGAACGCAGCAAAGCGGCAAAACTGCCAAAAGGTGCGTGGCAGCCCGGCAGCCAGGAGCCGAAACGCCGGCCCCAGGGCTCCCCCTGCCATCAGGCCCCGGCGACGATCGCATCGACGGCAGCCTGCGCCACTTCCAGGTCCTCGTTGGGCTTCACGCCCGAGACGCCCACAGCGCCAGCCACCCTGACCATCGATGACGATGGGCAGCCCCCTTCAGAGTGCCCTTCAGCACGTCCACGCACAGGAAGGCGGTACGGCCGTCGTTGATCATCTTTTTCATAGCCGCCGCTGCCCCGCTGACCCAGCGCAGCGGTGCGCGCCTTCTCGGGCGAGATGTAGGCTGCCACGGCCGCGCAGCCATCCATGCGCTTGAGGCCCAGCAGATGGCCGCCATCGTCGACCACGGACACGGTCACGGCCCAGCCTTTCTCGGCAGCCTTGGCCAGGCCAGCCTTCAGGCCATTCTCCACGTCGCGCAGTTCGAGGGTGGGTTTGGTTTTCATGGTTGATGTCTCCTTGATGAATGAAAGATGCCCGATCCGGCCGGGCGTGGATTCAAAAACAGCTCAGCTACAGCAACACGGCTGCACGGCTGCACGGCTGCATCGGCTGCACGGCTGCACGGCTGCACGGCTGCACGGCTGCACGGCTGCACGGCTGCACGGCTGCACGGCAAGCAGGATGATGCCACCTCCGCGCCCGGTTGCCTGTTCCCGTCAGGACAAGGCCTCTGTACTGGACGGCCGAGGCATCGTCGGCCCGCGCCCGGCACACGCCCCGCGCGATGTCGACGTAGGCCGAAGCGCCAGCGCCGCCACGAAGAAACAGCCGGTGAACAGCAGTGCCCCGATGGTTGCCCTCGGTGGCCCAGCTGATGATGCCATAGGTCAGCGGCCCGACAATGGCGGCACTGCGGGTGGCAAAGGCCCACAGCCCATAGAACTCGCCCAGCCGGTGACTGGGCGCCAGGGCACCGGCCAGCGCCCTGCCCGCCGACTGGCTGGAACCCATGCAGAGACCGGCCAGCATGGCCGCCGCCCAGAACTATCGCGTCGCTGTCGGCCATCACCGCCAGTGCCACCACGGCGATCCAGCCCACCAGCGTGAAGGCCCAGCGCACGCCGGTGGTCGATGCGATCTTCCAGGTAGCCAAACAGGAAGGCCCCCAGAGCCGCCGCGATGTTGACCACGAAGAACAGCATCATGGTCTGCTTCGGCTCGAAGTGCATCACCTGTTCGGCATAGACGGCGGTGAGCGAGATCACCACGAACACGCCGGCATTGAAGAAGAAGCCCACCAGCAGCAGCCGGCGAAAGTCGATGAAGTCGCGGACGCGCCGCCAGGAGGTCCGGATGTCGAAGACGGACAGCATGGCGCTGTCGGCCTCCTGAACGCAGGGCTCGGCCCGGTCACGCACAAAAAGGAACATCGGCAGCGCCGCCAGCAGGTAGATGATGGCCGTGATCAGCATCGTGCCGGGCACGAAGGCTTCGGCATCGCCCCGCCCGCCTGCACATGGCTCACCCAGGCCAGCGAGACCCCCAGCGCCAGCATGCCCGCCCACGTAGCCAGCTCCAGCCCCATCCCGAGACGCGGCCCATCGCGTCAGGGCTGCGCCAGCTCCGGCAGATAGGCCGCACAGAAGGTCTCGCCCAGGGCGTAGCAGTAATTGGAGACGATGATCAGCAGCACCGCCGGCAGGGATGTCGCCTCGCATGAACCCAGTACAGTCCCACCACGCAGGCCACGCACACCAGCGTCACCGACAGCAGCCACGCCTTGCGCGAAGCCCTGGCATCCACCCGGGCGCCAATGGCGGGCATGGTCAGCATCACCGCCAGGTTGGAAAGCCCCAAGATGAAGGTCCACAGGAAAGTGGCCCAGCTGGCATTGCCGGCCACCACTCCCACGAAATAGGCACTGAACACCGCCGTGGTGACCACGGTGGTGTAGCCGGAATTGGCAAAAGTCATAGCCGGCCCAAGCCAGCACCTCGCCCCTCGGTGACGCCGTCGCGCAGCGCGCGCTGATCGAACAGATTCATCGTGCCCCTCCCGACACGCAGCGGATCGGCGAACGGGGCGAGCGCACCGGCCTTGCAGAAGGACCGGGCTACGCCGGCCTTGCACGACCGGAATCAGGTATGCCGACCATCAGCCCGGAAAAACCGGCAGGACAGCCATGGCGGATGGATCGTACCGCAAATGCCCGCTAAACTGGCCGCATGACGTCCCGGACAGCCCCTTCCCCCACCACACCGGCGCCTTGGCGCGCCGGACGATGCTGCGCAGCCTGGCCGCCCTGATGCTGGGCGGTGGCCCGTTGCTGCTGGCTGCGTGCGCCAGCCATCGGGCGGAACCGCTGCCCGGCGGGCTGCCAACGACGTCACGAAGGAAGCGCTGGCCCAGGTGGGCAAGCCCTATCGCTGGGGAGGTTCCAGCCCCCGCCACGGCTTCGACTGCAGTGGCCTGGTCCAGCACGTCTACCGCGAGGCGCTGGGCATCGAGCTGCCGCGCACCAGCCGCGAGATGGGCACGCGAGGTACGAAGGTGGCCCGTGCGGATCTGGCCCCGGGCGACCTGGTGTTCTTTTCAGACGGGCCGACATCCCAACTCGCACGTCGGCATCTACATCGGCCGTGGGCGCTTCGTGCACGCCCCTTCGTCAGGCAGCATCGTGCGCGTCGAGGGCCATCGACAAGCGCTACTGGATGAAGCGCTTCAACGGCGGCCGCCGTCCCGTGAAGATCTGAGAAACGTCTCCGCACGCGGGTCTCCCCACGCTGTGGCCACCACGACGCCCCCCGCCGAAAGGTCGGACCACGGGGTCGGACCGCAGTCGTCCCCGGCGATTCGACCCCGGGCGATCGGACTGCGGGCCGTCACGATGAATCAGACCGCAGCCGTCACCACGATCTCGACCAGGATGTCGGGCGACGCCAGGCGCGCCTCGACCGTGGCGCGTGCCGGCGGGATTGCCGGGCGACACCCAGGCGTCCCAGGCTTCGTTCATGGCGGCAAAGTTGCCGATGTTGGACAGGTAGACCGTGGCGCTCAGCAGCTTGCTCTTGTCGCTGCCCAGCTTGGCCAGCACGCTGTCGATGGAGGCCAGCACCTGACGGGTCTGGTCAGCCGGACCCTTGCTGGTGTCTTCCGGAATCTGGCCAGCCAGATAGGCCACGTGGTTGTACACCACCGCTTCGGACATGCGCTTGCCGGGTTCCAGACGCTTGATTTCCATGTGATTGCTCCTCCTTGATGGCATCTGTACAGATGAAGAATATAAGCGCCCCAGAGGGCGCGCGCCCGAAGCTTACCATTCCCGCCCTGCGTCGTGCCCCTCACGAGGGTGCCGAACGCACCATGGAGACGACCGGATTTTCCCTAGGGGTCCTCTGAATAAGTCCCGCGAACCGGCGCGCCACGGAACGGGATGCGACGGCCGCGGGGACTATTTCAGAGGATCCCTGGGTCAGTCACCCATTCCGTCGGCCACATCATCCAGCCGGACCCGCCAGTAGGGCGCACCGTCGATCCGGCTGCGCGTGACCTGGGGCGCCTGTCCCTGACGCAGCACGATGCGCACCGCACCATCCCGATCCGTGCGCAACAGCGGTGTGCCCTGGCTCTCCAGACGTTCCACCAGCGCGGCATCCGGCCTTCCATGCTGCTGGCGATGCGTCGTCTGCACCACCGCCAGCGCGGGCCGCACAGCCGCCAGCAGGTGCTTGCCCGTCCCCTGGCGGCCGCCCTCCTGCGGAACCACCAGCACGTCCGCCGGCAGACGATCCCCCTGCGCCTTCACCAGCGCCGCCTCGGCCTGTGCCGGCAGGTCGCCAGCCAGCAGCACGCTGCCTGCCGAACTGCGTACCCGTATCACGCAACTGTTCTGGTCCTGCCGTGCATCCTCGGTCGTATGGGCCATCTGCTGCGGCTGCAGTACCTCGATGGCGCCATCAGCCCACGGCAATACGGTACCCGCCAGGCAGGGCTGGAATCGCCCTCGGCCGAATCAGTCCATCCCCAGCAGCCGCGGGTCCATGGCCGTCAGCAGCACCGATGGATTCAACGCCGCCATTGCACGCGCTGCGCCGCCGGCATGGTGCGCATCCAGATGCGACACCACCAGCACATCCACCCCGTTCAGCCCCCGGCTGTTCAGCCACGGCACCAGGGTCGCGTCGATGGCGCTGCGCCCGCCGAGGCGGGACGCCCCCGTGTCGTACAGCAGGGCGTTTCTCGCCCTGCTCCACCAGAATCATGCTGCCCTGGCCAATGTCCAGTGCCGTCACCACCAGCGCATCGGGCGGTGCGTGCCTGAGGGACCGGCCAGCAGCAGCGGCAGCAGGCACAGCACACCCAGCCTCGGGCGGCGCAACCCCACGGGCGCCAGCATCAGCACCGCCCCCAGCAGCGCACACCCCAGCGCGAACACCCCGGGCCGGGGCAGCTGGATACTGGCCAGCGGCAAGGCATCCAGACTGCGCAGAAACGCCATCAGCCAGCCCAGCTGCAGCAACAGCGCCTTCAGCAGCCAGCCGGCCAGCCACGGAAAGACCGGTGCCAGCAGCATCACCCCGATGGCCATCGGCGTCAGCACCAGCCCCACCCACGGAATAGCCAGCACATTGGCCACCGGACCGATCAACGACCAAGTGGAAAAGAAGGCAATCGTCAGCGGCGTGAGCAGCACCGTCGCCGCCCACTGGTTGCGGGCCCCGTCACGCAGTGCCGCCCACCATTGCCCCACGCGGCCCTGCTGCCACCATCGGGTCCCGGAGAGCGCATCGCCTTCTTCCATCCCCCGCCCAGCGGCTGCTGCGCACACCAGACCAGCGCCAGCACCGCACAGAACGAAAGCCAGAACCCCGCCTGCGCCACCGACCACGGGATCCAGCGCCACGATGGCGGCCGCTGCCAGCAGCACCGGCGTCACCGCATTCTGGCTGCGCCCTCCCACACTCAGCACCGCGGCTGCCAGCAGCATGAAGCAGGTCCGCTGCGACGGCACGCCCCACCCCGAGAGCAGCGCGTAGCCGAAGGCCGTCAGCACGCAGGCACCAGCACCAGCCACTGACGCGGAACACGCGAAAGCCGTGCCAGCCACCGTCCGCTCGCACGACGCGCCAGCGCGCGATGCAGCCCCAGGCAGCCCGCCGACACGACCATGGCCAGCAAGGTCACATGCATGCCGGAAATCGCCATCAGGTGGCTCACGCCGGTTCGGCTGAACAGCCCCCCACTGCTCGGCCCCCCATGGCGGCCTGATCCCCAGCGACAGTCCCCGTGACGATGCCCATCAGGGCCCAGCGCCCTTCATCCTGTCCCCGTGCCGGATCGATGCGTGCCTGCAGCGTCTCCAGATGCTGCCTCAACACCGCACGCACCGATTCGACCCAGCGCATCAGCCCCGCCATGCCCTGCAGCCAGGCCGGGTTCATCCTGCAAGCGCTGCCGCTTCACGACCCTGCCCACGGCCCCGATGCCCTGCTGCAGCATGCGCTGCTCGGTATCGAAAGCGTCCGGATTCACGGCCGCCACCGGCCTGCGCAGCTTCACCAGCAGCCGCCAGCGCTGCCCCGGCTCGGGCCAAACGTCATCCGCGGACGCCCCGTCCGCCTCATCCTGCGCCCCGGACTTCGGCGTGCCCCACGATAGCGACACCTGTCCCAGCCCCTCACAGCCAGGCGGGGATGCTGCCTCATCCAGAGGCCCGCAGGCCCTGCACTGCAAACAGCACCCGGTCGCCAAAGCCCTGACGTGACGGCAGACTGCTGACCGTGCCCTCCACCACCAGCGGCACATCCTCCAGCGACGGGTCCAGCCGTGTCTGAAGCGCCTGATGGATGGACAACGCCAGCGCAGCACTGACCATCACCCCCCATGCCCAGCGGCCGCAACCGCGCCGGCAGCACCAGCAGCGCCCCCAGCAGTGCCCAGCCCCGGCAGCCAGCCCACGGGCGGCAGCCAGCCGGAGAACTCCAGCGCGCAGGCCGATACCAGCAGGCAGCCAGCCAGCAGCGTCAGACGGGGAATGAAGGATGCAGGATGGATCACCCCCGCAAAGGCTAGGGCAAAGCGCCTGCCCGAAGGGGTTCAGGAAGATGACGGGCCCTAGGCCGGATGGCGGATTGCCCGATGCCTCAGCGCGCACTCGGCTGGTTGGGCACCATCGAAAAGCAGGGCCACAAGACCCCTCAAAGGGGATCGTTGATGAGGGCTCACCGCCGATCGGAAGCGCCCTTCACCTCGTCCTTCTCGTGCAGCTCCACCAGATCGAGAGCTGGCGGTATCGGACGGTCATCAGCCTCGGCATCCAGCGAAGGGCGGCGCAAGTACAGCCGGTCCGACCACGTGGCCAGCCAGCTGGGCTTGAACGCCACGAAGATGGCCGTCCACATCCCGGTAAAGAAGCCATCGCCCCAGGCCAGCAGCCAGCGCGCCACCATGGACGAGAACTCGTCACTGCCATGCCCCAGCCGCATGCCGGCCCACTGCGCCAGCGCCCCGCTCAGGAACAGGCAGATCACCGTCGTAGAAAGCCCCGGCCCAGAATGTAGACGAACAGATGCTCGCCCAGCAGACGGCGCACCAGCGCCCCCAGCAGCATGGCAAAGGTGGCCGGCGCCACGCCCAGCCACAGGATGCTGTCGAACACGTCTGGCCACGGCTGCGGCACGAACCATCCCGACAGCACGCCCACCAGGCACAGCACCGGGAATGGCCAACGGCCAGCCCAGCATCAGCAGCACCAGACAGGCCCCCTGACCATTGCAGCTGCACCGGCGCAATGTGCAGGGCGCGGCAGCGCCCACATCCAGGGCAGGAGCACCCAGCGTTGCCAGCACCGGGGTCAGCAGTGCGCCCCCCGCAGCATCCGCCAGGGGACGCAGAGCCAGCGAGATGCCCAGCGCAATCAGAACAATGTAGAAAGATCCGTGCATGCCGCTATTGTCCGAGTATGGTCAACGCCACACAGCGGCCCCCAGCCCGCCCGGGCCGCGCCAACCGCATGAGCTCCCCGGCCCCTGCTGCAACAGCGCCCCACCCTTCCCCGGATTTCTCGTTGACATGCAGGGCAAGTTCTGGCATAATCCGGTGTCTTGACCGCAAGGACACGGAGAGGTGGCAGAGTGGTCGAGATGTACCTGACTCGAAATCAGGCGTACCGGTAACGGTACCGTGGGTTCTGAATCCCACCCTCTCCGCCAGAACATGAAAAACGGCCCCTGATGGGGCCGTTTTTGTTTTCGCGGCTTCGATGGGTGAACGTGTCAGCCGGACCAAGGGTGCTCAGCCGGTATGGCCGTTCGCGATGAAGCGCTCCCCGGCTCTGTACCGGAAAGACTCAAAACAGGAAACGGCCCCATCAGGGGCCGTTTCCGCTTCCATGATGCTGCGCATCAGGGGCTTCAGCACTTCCACCCCGCCCATGTAGGGCTGCAGCGCCTTCGGAATGCGCACCGAGCCATCGGCCTGCTGGTGATTTTCCAGCACGGCCACCAGCGTGCGGCCCACGGCCAGGCCGGAGCCGTTCAGCGTGTGCACATGCTCAGGGCTTCGCTTTGCCCTTGCCGCCCCTTGCCTTCGGCATCGGCCGGGCCCAAAGCGTGCCTGCATCCGCCGCGCCTGGAAGGCCTCGGTATTGGAAATGGACGAGATCTCCCGATAGGCCGACTGCCCCGGCAGCCACACCTCCAGGTCATAGGTCTTGGCGGCCGAAAAGCCCATGTCGCCCGTGCACAGCGCCACCACCCGATACGGCAGCTCCAGCGCCTGCAGGATGGCTTCGGCATGGCCCACCATCGATTCCAGCGTCGCGTAGGAGTCCTCGGGGCGCGTCACCTGCACCATTTCCACCTTGTCGAACTGGTGCTGGCGGATCATCCCGCGCGTGTCACGACCATACGAGCCCGCCTCGAGCGGAAGCATCGGCGTATGCGCCGTCAGCCGCAGCGGCAGCGCCCTCGCCCGGCAGGATCTCGCCCGCCACCAGGTTCGTCAGCGACACCTCGCTGGTCGGAATCAGGTACATCGTGGCCGGCACCGCCTGACCCGAAGCCTCCTGCCCGGCCTCCGTCCCGGCCGCCGGTCCCTGGTCACCCAGCTTCTGCACCCGGAACAGGTCTTCCTCGAACTTGGGCAGCTGCCCGGTGCCGAACAGTGCGGAAGCGTTCACCAGATACGGCGTGTAGCACTCGGTATAGCCGTGCCGCGTGGTGTGCATGTCCAGCATGAACTGGGCCAGTGCCCGGTGCAGGCGCGCCACGCCGCCGCGCATCACGGTGAACCGTGCGCCCGAGAGCTTGGCCCCTGCGGCCGCGTCCAGCCCCAGCGGCTCGCCCACGTCCAGATGGTCCTTCACCGCGAAGTCGAAGGTGGCCGGCGTGCCCCAGCGGCGCACCTCCACGTTGTCGGCCTCGCTGCGGCCCACCGGCACCGACTCGTGCGGCAGGTTGGGCAGGCTGGGCCAGCAGCGCATCCAGCGATGCCCTGCACCGACTCCAGCTCGGCCGGAATGCCGGCCTGCTCCTGCGTCACGGCGTTGACCTCGGCCAGCAGCGCGCTGGCATCCTCACCCTTGCCCTTGGCCTGGCCAATCTGCTTGGACAGCGCGTTGCGCTGCGCCTGCAGCGCCTCGGCACGCGTCTGCAGCGCCTTGCGACGGGCCTCCAGGGCCTCGTAGCCGGCGCGGTCAAAGACGAACCCACGGGTCTTGAGACGACTTTCCACTTGTGCGGCGTCTCGGCGCAATGTTTGAATATCGATCATCCCGCCATTCTAGTCGCTTGTCGGCCCATCCAGGCGCCGCTGCTGCCCTCTGCTGCGCCCAACGTATCATCTTCACCAGGAAGGCATGCCGGGGCGTGACCCCGGCACGGATGTCCAGCCCCTCCCCATGCCGGGACATGGAGGGCCAGGACTGCTCGGCGCCTTTCCGAGGGCTTGTCCGTATCCCCCGAAGGGATCGGGCATAATGCCACGCAGCGCCGCCGGCCGGGACCGGCAGGTGCTGGTCTGCGCCCCTGCATCACCCGAACGCCCGATCCGGAGGAAACCGTGTCATCGAAACCCCCAGTTTCGAGCCCCGAAACGCCGAACCCTGCAAGCAGCGGGTCTCGGCGTCCTGCTGCTGGCAGGCTGCAACGTCATCAGGCCCGCAGCCCTCGATACACACCCGTCCATCCTGTTCGTGCACGACAACGGCGAAAGCGCCGCCAGCTGGCAGACCATGCTGTGGCGCTTCGAGTCCAACGGCTGGCCCACCGCCAAGCTGCACACGCTGAACCTGCCTACCCCTACGCGCGTGACGACGACACCCAGCCCCAGGCCGGCCGCAGCAGCAGCGCCGACTACATGGCCTACCTGAGAGCCGCGAAGTCGCCGCCATCAAGGCCCGGGACAAGACCGACAAGGTCATCCTCATCGGCAGCGGCCGCGGCGGCAACGCCATCCGCAACTGCATCCAGAACGGCTGATGGCCAGGCCAGCGTCAGCCACGCCATTCTGGCCGGCACGCCCGCCCATGGCGTCTGGGCCGTCAGGGCCTGCGCGAACAGAGCGAGTTCTCGGGCCTGTCCAACTTCCTGAAGGGCCTGAACCGGCCCAAGGACGCCCAGGGCAACGAAGTGCCCACCGGCATCCAGTGGCTCACCCTGCGTTCCGACAACAACGACAAGTACGCCCAGCCCACCGGCGAGTGGATCGGCAACCCGCTGCTCAGCACCAACATCCGCCCTGAAAGCCAGGCACTCAAGGGCGCCCGGAACCAGATCCTGCCCGGCGCCGACCACCGTGAAGTGGCCCATTCCGCGGCAGCCTTCGGCGTCATGCATCAGTTCATCACCGGCAAGGCGCCAGCCCGGCCCGAGATCGTGGCCGAACAGGACGTCACGCTGGATGGCATGGTCAGCGGCGTGGAAAGGCCAGAACGGCGGCTTTTCCCACCAACCTGCCGCTCAGGGGCGCGCAGGTCGAGGTCACGCCGTCGATGCCAACACCGGCATCCGTACCAGCCAGACCCCGGTCCACAGCCAGCGCACCGGCACCAACGGCCGCTGGGGCGGCTTCCAGGCCAGCGGCAGCCAGACCTATGAATTCGTGATCAGTGCGCCGGGCTGCCCACGCACCACATCTACCGAAGCCCCTTCCCGCGCAGCAGCGACATCGTCAACTTCCGCCTGCAGCGCATCGTCCATGCCGATCCCGGACGCCCGGGCCATGGTCATCATGAGCCGGCCGCGCGGCTACTTCGACGTGCGCCGCGACACCATGTCCTTCGGCCGCGCTGTCCCGCCCCCGGGCATCCCGCCCCGTGGCGCTGCGGGTGTCTCCACCTCGCGCATGAAGTCGCTCAGCGACACGCCCGAGACCGTTGTTGCCCGCTTCAACAACGAGCGCATCGCTCGGCCGCACCTGGCCGCTGGCCGACAAGCACGTCGTCATTCTCGAACTGACTGACTGAACCGTTTCCGTCCTGCACGCCCGGGCCAATCCTCATGCCCGGGCAGAATACGTCGAAGGACCAAAGGCGGGCAGCCCATGCCCGCCCGGATCACACCTTCGGTCATGGCCTGCCCAGCCCTTCCTGGCTCCCCGCGCCAGCGCCCTCCCTGGGCGCCATGCGCCCTGAGTCGCCACCCCAGGGGTTAACCCTTCCTCGCACCCTTCGAGGCGGGCGATAGCTGCTGCAGAGCAATATACTGGAAGCAAAAACGACATCCAGGGCTTCCAGACCATGACCACCGCAGCACGCACGGCCACCCCGCTCGACCCCAGCAGCACCCGCCGGGTGGACGACACCCGCATGAAGGCAATACGTCCCCTCATCACCCCGGCCCTGCTGCAGGAATGGCTGCCCGCCCCCGACACCACCACCCAGCTGGTCGAGGGACAGCCGTGCAGCCGTCTGCCGCATCCTCTCCGGCCAGGATGATCGCCTGCTGGTCGTCGTCGGCCCCTGCTCCATCCATGACCACGCCCAGGCCATGGAGTACGCTCGCCAGCTCAAGGCGCAGGCCGACGCCCTCTCCGACGACCTGCTCATCCTGATGCGCGTCTACTTCGAGAAGCCCCGCACCACCGTCGGCTGGAAGGGCTACATCAACGATCCGCACATGGACGACAGCTACGCCATCAATCAGGGTCTGGAAATGGCTCGCAGGCTGCTGCTGGACGTGCTGCAGCTCGGCATGCCCGTCGCCACCGAATTCCTCGACCTGCTCTCGCCCCAGTTCATCAGCGAACTCATCAGCTGGGGTGCCATCGGCGCACGCACCACCGAAAGCCAGAGCCACCGCCAGCTGGCCAGTGGCCTGTCCTGCCCCGTGGGCTTCAAGAATGGCACCGACGGCGGCGTGAAAGTGGCGGCCGACGCCATTCTGGCTGCCCAGGCCTCGCACGCCTTCATGGGCATCACCAAGATGGGCGTGGCCGCCATCTTCGAGACCCACGGCAACCCCTACTGCCACATCATCCTGCGCGGCGGCAAGGCCCCCAACTACAGCGCGGCCGACGTGAATGCTGCCTGCCAGCTGCTGGCGAAGAACGGCCTGCGCGAACAGGTGATGATCGACTCTCGCACGCCAACAGCAGCAAGCAGCACCGCCGCCAGATCGACGTGGCCCAGGACGTGGCCGGTCAGATCGCCAACGGCGACACCCGCATCACCGGCGTGATGATCGAAAAGCCACCTGCACGAAGGTCGCCAGGACATCCAGCCGGGCCAGCCGCTGCAATACGGCGTCTCCGTCACCGACGCCTGCCTGAGCATGGAACAGACCATTCCCGTGCTGCAGACGCTGGCACAGGCGGTGCGCAAGCGGCGCCAGACACAGGGACGGTAAGCAGGTTCAGGCCCTTTTCGGTCATGGCGAGGGACATGCAGGGGCAACGCAGCCCCTGCAGCGTCCGAAAAGCACCTGAAACAAGCCGCTCTACTGCTCTTCCTGGTTCGGCACCGTATCACGAGGCGACGCAGTGCTTCTTGCCTTGCTTCTTTCACGCCGCCGAGCCTCCGCATCCCACGTCCCGAAGCTGCGTCAGCTTCTCGCCGATCTTCAGCTCCAGCCCGCGCGGCACGGGCTTGTACCAGCCCGGTTCGCGCATCCCTTCCGGCAGATAGGTTTCACCGGCGGCATAGGCATTGGGCTCGTCATGCGCGTAGCGATAGGCATGGCCGTAACCCAGCTCCTTCATCAGCTTGGTGGGCGCATTGCGCAGGTGGACCGGCACCGGCCGTGACTTGTCCTTCTTCACGAAGGCGGCCGCCTGGTTGTAGGCCATGTAGCCCGCATTGCTCTTGGCCGCCATGGCCAGATAGATCACGGCCTGCCCCAGCGCCAGTTCGCCTTCAGGGCCGCCCAGGCGTTCATAGGTGGCCGCCGCATCGTTGGCCAGCTGCATGGCGCGCGGGTCTGCCAGCCCGATGTCCTCCCACGCCATCCGCACGATGCGACGTGCCAGGTAGCGCGGGATCTGCCCCGCCATCCAGCATCCGGCACAGCCAGTACAGCGCGGCGTCCGGGTTCGACCCCGCACCGACTTGTGCAGGGGCCGAGATCTGGTCATAGAAGCTGTCGCCGCCCTTGTCGAAGCGCCGCGCATTCAGGGACAGGGCCTGCTCCAGGAAGGCCGGCGTGATCTGCGCCACCCCGGCGGCGCGTGCGGCGGTGGCCGTCTGCTCCAGCAGGTTCAGCATCCGTCGCGCATCGCCATCGGCATAGCCCACCAGCGTGTCGATGGCCGCCGGCTCGAAACGCCAGTCCCGGCAGGGCACGCGTCCGTGCACGCTCGACCAGGGCCTTCAGCTCCTCGTCGTCCAGCGACTTCAGCACATAGACCTGCGCGCGCGACAGCAGCGCGGAATTCACCTCGAAGGACGGATTCTCGGTCGTTGCCCCGATCAGCGTGATCAGTCCCCGATTCTCGCATAGGGCAGCAAGGCGTCCTGCTGCGCCTTGTTGAAACGGTGGATCTCGTCGATGAAGAGGATGGTGTGGCGCCCGCCTGCAGGTTGCGCTCGGCCTGCTCCATCGCGGAACGGATATCCTTCACCCCCGAAAAGACAGCCGACAGCGCAATGAATTCATGCCCGAAGGCGTTCGCTGTCAGCCGCGCCAGCGTGGTCTTGCCCACGCCTGGCGGCCCCAGAGGATCATCGAATGCGGCTGCCCCGACTCGAATGCCAGCCGCAGCGGCCTGTCCGGCCCCAGCAGGTGCTTCTGCCCGATCACCCTCATCCAGCGTTGCGGGCCTCAGCAGCTCGGCCAGCGGCACGCCACTGCTGTTTCCGGCAGCAGCCCTCGCGCCTGCGTGGCGGTCTGAGCCTCAGCCTGGGTCTGTGTCCGTGATTGCTGCGGTACCTGTTCCGGCACCGCCTCGGGCAGATCGTCGAACAGATCACCATCCATCACGCTTGCTCCCTGATGCGCCAGTCACTCCAGCACATCCACGCCGGCCGGCAGCTTGAAAGTGGAAGCGCTCGGCCGAATCCGCTCATTTCGTGGACAGCTTGCCGAAACTCGAAGCGGTTGATCTGCCCGAAAGCATCCACCACCTCCATCACCACCGGCAGCCCTTCCCGCATCCCGATCCGGATCCGGTCAAAACCGCTGTCAGCCGAGCGGGGCACCGCTTCCACCCAGGCGATCCCGTTGTACTGGCCCCACTTCCGACAGCTTGAATGCCTCGTCCAGGTCACCCACGCCGAACAGCACCGCCGCCGGTGTCGCCTGGATCGCTTCGCTGGCCTCGCGGACCGTCACCTGCCGAAGTCCTTCATCGTAGAAATACAGCTTCTTCCCGTCCGTCACGATCAGCTGCGGATCGGGCTTGTCGATCTCCCAGCGGAAATTGCCCGGCCGCGCGAACGCAAAGCTGCCGCTGGAACGCGCCGAACCGCCGCGCCCGCCACCTGCCAGCTGCGTCTGCACGAACGTGCCCGTCGCGGCCGGCGTTCGGGTGGCAAAGCGCCGCAGCTGGGCAATCCCCTGCCCTTGGGCTGCCGTCCCCCGGGAAGCCGAGGCCTTCCCGGCACCCACGGCGCCATCAGCCGCCTGCACCTCCGTCACCTTTCCGGACGGCACCACCTGCGTCTGTGCCTGAACGCTCCCGACGCCCAGCGCGCCCGCCACCATCAGTGAGAGCACAAGCCCTGTCCGTTGCCCTGCGGCAACATCGGCGCACGCGCCCCTGCAACGATCGGAAAAACACCGGAAACATCAGAAACAATGACAGGGAAAACGAGTGATGTCAGGCATGGATCCAGGTCAAAAAGTAAGCGAATGGCCTAGCTTAACAGACAGTCCTTGACCCCCCATCAAGCCAACAAACCCGACCATCCCCCTAGGCCTCTGATCCTCCCTGATAATGTGCAAAACTATGTCACTCACAGGACAGGGAGCCCCATGCATACAGCAACGGCAGACATCATCGTCCTCGGGGGCGGCGGTGCCGGATTGCGCGCCGCCATTGCGGCCGCCGAACTCAATCCCGGACTGGAGATCGCGCTGGTCTCCAAAGGTTGTTCCCATGCGTTCGCACACTGTCGTGGCCGAAGGCGGCTCGGCAGGTGTCATTCGCCCCGACGACAGCCTGGACAACCACTTCGACGACACCGTCTCCGGTGGTGACTGGCTCTGTGAACAGGACGTGGTCGAATATTTCGTCGAGCACTGTACTGAGGAGATGATCCAGCTGGAGCAGTGGGGCTGCCCCTGGAGCCGCAAGGACGACGGACACATCAACGTCCGCTACTTCGGCGGCATGAAGGTGCCCCGCACCTGGTTCGCGGCCGACCGCAGCGGCTTCCCATCCTGCACACCCTCTTCCAGACCTCGCTCAAGTACCCGCAGATCCGGCGCTACGACGAGTTCTTCTGCACCGACCTGCTGGTCGAGGATGGCCGCGTGCGTGGCGTGCTGGCCGTCGAGATCGCCAGCGGCGAACGCCTGGCGCTCTTTGCCAATGCCGTGGTCATGGCCACGGGCGGCGCAGGCCGCGTGTTCCGACAGAACACCAACGCCGGCACCCTCACCGGCGACGGCATGGGCATGGCCTACCGGGCTGGCGTGCCGCTGCGCGGCATGGAGTTCGTGCAGTACCACCCCACCCTGCCTGCCGGGCTCCGGCATTCTCACGACCGAAGCTGCCGCGGCGAAGGCGGCATCCTGGTCAACCGCGACGGGCTATCGCTACCTGCAGGGACTACGGCCTGGGCCCGCTGGATCCCTGGCCGCGTCCGAAAGGCGATGGAGCTGGCCCGCGTGACCGGCTCTCGCAGGCCTTCTGGCATGAGCGCCAGAAAGGTCGCACCGTCGACACCCCGCACGGCCCGGCCGTCCACCTGGACCTGCGCCACCTGGGCGAGAAGAAGATCCACGAGCGCCTGCCGCTCATTGCCGAGGCCGCCGAGACCTTTGCCGGTGTCGATCCCGGTGAAGGATCCCATCCCCGTCTGCCCGGCCGTGCACTACACCATGGGCGGCATCCTCACCGATGGCCGCTGCCAGACCCCCATCCAGGGGCTCTTCGCCGCCGGCGAGTGCTCCAGCGTCGGCATCCACGGCGCCAACCGCCTGGGATCCAACTCGCTGGCCGAGCTGCTGGTCTTCGGCCGCCTGGCCGGTGAAGGTGCGGCCACCGTGGCTGCCGAGCGCGGCCGTGGCCAGGCCGACACCGCCACGCTCAAGCAGGCTGAAGACGCCGAACGGCGCATCATGGCCTGGCTGGACCCGGCCCGCAATGCCGGCTCCGGTGCCGAGCGGCCCGCCACCATCCGCGACGAGATGCGGGTGGCCATGGAAGACGGCGTGGGCATCTACCGCGACGAGAAAGGCATGCAGGCCACCTGCGACAAGCTGGCCGAACTGCGTGAACGCTATCGCCGCGTGCGCATCGACGACCACAGCCTGGCCTTCAACACCGACTGGCTCACCACCCTGGAGCTGGGCTACTCGCTGGAAGTGGCGCAGGCCATGGCGCATTCGGCCCTGCAGCGCAAGGAATCCCGGGGCGCCCACCAGCGACTGGACGGCTACACCGAGCGTGACGACGCCCAGTTCATGAAGCACTCGCTGGCCCACTACACCGGCGACGGCGCCCCCGACATCACCCTGCAGCCCGTGGTGATCACCAAGTCTCAACCCCGTGCCCGCGTCTATGGCGGTGCCGGCAAGAAAGCGGAGATGTCCTGACCATGACGACAGCCACCGTGACAGCAATGGAAACCCTGCAGGAAACCGTCCTGCGTCGGGTGCGGCACGACGAGACCGAGGCTGGCGGACACCACCGGCCCGCCACGACCAGCGCCGCAACCCCTGCATCGGCCGGCAGCACACCCCAGGCCTCGACGGGCCAGGCCGCTGCAGCCACGCATGCTCAGGGCGCGGAGACGCGTACCATCACCATCGAGTGCATGCGCTACAACCCCGACACCGACAGCGCTCCCGCACTATCAGTCGTATGAAGTCCCCTTCACGCACGACATGTCGGTGCTCGATGGCCTGCAGTACATCAAGGACCATCTGGATGGCACCATCACCTACCGGTGGTCGTGCCGCATGGCGGTCTGCGGCAGCTGCGGCATGATGGCCAACGACATGCCGGTGCTCAGCTGCCAGGCCTTCCTGCGTGACTACTACCCCGGCACCCTGCGCATCGCGCCCCTGTCGCACTTCCCCATCGTGCGCGACCTGGCCGTGGACCAGAGCGACTTCCTGGCCAAGCTCGAGCGCGTCAAGCCCTACATCATCACCGAAGAGCCCAGGACGCCGGCGGACGGTCCCAATCTGCAGACGCCTGCGCAGATGGACCAGTACTACCAGTTCTCGCAGTGCATCAACTGCATGCTGTGTTATGCCGCCTGTCCGCAATACGGGCTCAATCCCGAGTTCACCGGCCCTGCCGCGCTGGCGCTTCTGCAGCGCTACAACGCCGATTCCCGGGATGAGGGCAAGGCCGAGCGCATGCCCGTCATCAACGCCGAAAGCGGCGTCTGGGGCTGCACGCTGGTGGGCGAATGCTCGGTCGTCTGTCCCCAAGGCGTCGACCCGCCCGCGCCATCAACCTCAACAAGGTCAACTCCACCCAGGACTATTTCTTCCGCTTCCTGATGCCCGGCGCCAAGAAGAAGGCGACGAACAAGGCCCCGCAGTAACGGCAGGGGGCGGCCTGTCCGCCCCGGGAAGCAACCGACAGAAACCGCATTGGAGTCCGAAGACCATGAATCAACCCCGACGCAGAGTCGCCCCTACGGCAGGGTCAAGACCTATCACCGTCCCATGGCTGGGCTGGTACATGCACGGCCGCAACACCTACAAGCGCTACATGGTGCGCGAGCTCACCTCGGTGGCCGTGGCCTACTACGCCCTGCTGGTGCTGTACGGCCTCTTCCAGCTGCACGCCGGTCCCGAAGCCTTCGACGGCTTCATCGCCAGCCTGCGATCGCCGCTGTGGATGATCATCAATCTGGCCACCCTAGCCCTGGTCACCCTATCACGCCATCACCTGGTTCCTGGTCATGCCCAAGACGGCCCCTGCTGCTCTTCATCAAGCGCCGGCCCGTGCCCGACAAGCTGATCGTCAATGGCGCGCTGGTCGGCTTTGCCGGTGCCAGCATCGTCCTGCTCGCGCTCTTCCTGCTGACGGCGCCCTGATCACGCCATACGCGGAAAAGACCCTTCATAAAGCCCAAGACAACAGACAGGGCAGTTGACCATGACCCCATCCCATACCGTCGACGAAGCCCCGCTCAAGCGCACCCACGAACCCATCGTCTGGTCCCTGTTCGGTGCCGGTGGCGTGCTTTCGGCCATGTTCGGCCCCATGCTCATCCTCGTCACCACCATCCTGGTGCCGCTGGGCATCCTGCTGCCCACCGGAACGCTGAGCTACTCCCGCGTGCTGGCCTTTGCCCAGTGGTGGCCCGGCAAGATCGCCATTCTGGCCGTCGTGGCGCTCTTCCTCTACCACGCCATGCACCGTCTGTGCCATTCGCTGCACGACCTGGGCTTTCACACGGGCACGGGCGCCCAGATCGTCTGCTACGGCTTTGCCACCGTCATGTCCGGCGTCTGCGCCGTGCTGCTGCTGACGTTCTGAGGTGTTCCATCCGGGCTTCCCTCACGGCAGGGAAGCCCTTCCAGCTCTGGACGGAGACGCCAAGCATGGGGGCAGATTCCCATGGGGAGGCAGACCCCCATGCGGGAGCAGAAGAGTTCCGGCCCCCTGTCGGGAAGATTCCAATGGCCTTCCGACAGCCCCCTGTCATCTGGACGGGGGCCGGAATGCTCAGAGAAGGTGTAGTGGAGCCCCACCACCGCCGTCACGCCCGAGCTGTCCCGCACGATCGGGCTCTTCTTGATCTTGCTGGAAAACCGATGGTACTCACCGGCAACCAGCGTCGCCCAGTGCTCGTCGATCACGTGCGTCCACTGGGCGCAGTGAACTCTACGCATCACGCCGCTTTCAGCATTGAACTGGCCATAGCGGCTGCGCAGTGACTGCTCCGGGGTCACGCCAAAGTACGTCTTGTTGTAGTCCTTGTCCCCGAACATGGCCGACAGCCCAAGTTCCACCTGGTCGGTTTCCGTCGTCCACGGCCGCAGGGCCAAGCCGGTCGTGTACTGGTTGCCGCGGTGCTTCGCCCTGAAATGGCAAACTCTCCGCCCACATTCACCGCCAGCCAATCGGCCCGTCCTGCGAAAGCTCCACGTCGATGGTGGCACTGCGCTGATCTTGCCCAGGCCCTGAAGCTTCTCACTGCCACTGCTCCAGTAGTTTCCCACCCCGTCCTTCTCGGAACGGCTGGGATCGTAGGAGAGCGCCGCACTCATGTGCAGCCCGAAGGGCGTGCTGTACTCGGCACCCAGCCCGCGCATCGAATCCAGGAAGAAAGGTCCGTACTTCACCGAGAAGATGCCCGACAGGCCTGTTGCCGTCGTCACGAACCCAGGTGAGCGCGGCCCGGTGGCCAGACCCACGCCCAGCGCGAACTGGACCCCATCCTTCGGCGCCGCCGCCGGATTCTGGATGGGTCCCCGATCCTGCTTGATGCCCGTGCCCGCGTCGGATTCAACCTGACCAGCCGCTCGCCTCGCCCCCTGATCCCGGAGCCTGCAGTGTGCCCTGTTCGCCAGACGGCACGCCTTCCGCGCCGTAGGAAGGTGATTGGCCATAGGCGCCACCTCCACCAACCTGACTTGAATACCCGCCGTCCTGCGCCCAGGCGCCAGTACTCAGACAGGCCAAGCCCGCCCAGCACCACACACAGCTTCTTCATGCCAACGATACGAGATAGGGACATTCATGACAACAGACCTCCAGAAACGCAATACCCCTTCATGGCTGCCATTTCATCGATCCGTCATGTCGCCTGAAGCAAGGCTGGATCGGCCCCGCCGGGCCAGCGACATGGAGATTGCAGCCCGCGAAGGGCAAAAGGTCGATTGTCACACGCTGCAAACAGCGCAGCCGCGCCGCCCTCCCGCGGACCCGATAAAACAGGTAGGTCAACGCAGACCCGGGAGGCAGGGTGCTTCATATCAGGCCGTCTGCCCGTCGGCTGAACGCGCAGAGGCATCGGCCCGGTCGGTGCAGGATGCCGGGCAGAAGCGTGACGGGTGGAAATGATGGGACGGGGCCCGGCCAAGCTACCGGGCTATCAGGCTACCGGGCTATCAGGCTACCGGGCTATCAGGCTGCCGGGCGGACTGCCGGACATCCAGCGGTCCGGGCGAGGCATCAGCCCTCTGCCTCGCCCCCTGCCCCCATTGACCGGACCAGGATGTCCCGGTTGCCGTTAGCTGGTCATGGGCGAGACGATGCCGGAGCGCTCCATCTGTTCCAGCAGGCGGGCCGCGCGGTTGTAGCCAATGCGCAGGTGACGCTGCACCAGCGAGATCGAGGCGCGACGGTGCTGCAGGACGATGGCAACAGCCTGGTCGTACATGGGGTCGCTTTCGCCGTCCATGCCGGCTTCGGCCAGGGGTGCTGGACAGGCCTCCGAAAGCCGACGGCGCTGCCGGTGTTGGTCTCTTCGGGGAACGCCGCCTTCGAGGATGCCTTCGATGTAGTCGGGCTCGCCGCCGACTTCGCGCCAGCTGGTGACGACCTTGTGGACTTCGTCGTCGGCGACGTAGGGCGCCGTGAACGCGCTGCGGCAGGTTGGTACCGGCAGGCAGGGTGAGAGCATGTCGCCCTGGCCCAGCAGGGTCTCGGCGCCCATCTGGTCAGGGATGGTGCGCGAGTCGATCTTGGAGGAGACCTGGAAGGCAATCCGCGACGGGATGTTGGCTTTGATGAGGCCGGTGATGACGTCGACAGAAGGGTCGCTGAGTGGCCAGGACAGAGGTGGATACCGGCGGCACGGGCCTTTCTGCGCCAGACGGGCGATGAGTTCCTCGATCTTCTTGCCGACGACCATCATCAGGTCGGCCAGCCTCGTCGATGACAACGACGATGATGGGCAGCCTGAGAGCGGCTCGGGCGCGTCCGGGGTGAGCGAGAAGCGGGTTGGGGATGAACTCTTCGCGCTTCTCGGCATCGGCGATCTTGGCGTTGTAGCCGGCCAGGTTGCGCACGCCAAGCTTGCTCATCAGCTTGTAGCGACGCTCCATCTCGCCAACGCACCAGTTCAGGGGCATGGCCCGCCTGGCGCATGTCGGTGACGACAGGCGCCAGCAGGTGAGGGATGCCCTCGTGAGACGCTCATCTCCAGCATCTTGGGATCGATGAGGATCATCCGGACCTGGGAGGGGTCAGCCTTGTAGAGGATGGACATCAGCATGGCGTTGATGCCCACGGACTTGCCGGAGCCGGTGGTACCGGCCACCAGCAGGTGGGGCATCTTGGCCAGATCGGCCACGACCGGGTTGCCGGCGATGTCCTTGCCCAGCGAGACGGTGACGGGGGACTTGGCGTCGACGTAGACGCGCGAGCCGATGATCTCCGAGAGGCGCACGCCCTGGCGGCGGGGGTTGGGCAGCTCCAGGCCCATGAGGTTCTTGCCGGGGATGGTCTCGACGACACGCAGCGAGATGCACGGACAGCGACCGGGCCAGGTCCTTGGCCAGGTTGACGATCTGGCTGCCCTTGACGCCGGTGGCGGGCTCGATCTCGTAGCGGGTGATGACGGGGCCCGGATAGGCATGGACGACCGTGGCCGAGATGCCGAAGTCGGAGAGCTTCTTCTCGATGAGGCGCGAGGTGTATTCCAGCGTCTCGGGCGACATCGTCTCGACGGTGGCCGGCGGAGCATCCAGCAGCGACAGGTCGGGCAGCGGGAGAGTCTTCGCCTGGTGACGGTACACCGGCGCCGGGCTGAGGCTTGCTGATGGTGGTGCTTTCGCGCACGGGCTCGCGCTGGACGCCGACGGTCTGGCCGACGTAGGCGTTGCCGTGCGATGCGCCGCCATGCGAAACGTTTGCGGTGGGCTGCGTGGCTGGCACTGACGGAGCTGGGCTGCGCCCTCCGATCCGCGCCCCGAAGGGCAGGATGCAGTTCCTGCCATGCTGCGCCTGCGGTGGCGCCGCGGGTGGCAGGCATGTCGGGATCGTCATCCAGCCCGGGCTCGCCAAAGCCGGCAATGGTGGGCCTGACCGCACCATGGCGATCGGTGACACCTTCCGGCCGCCGGAGACGGCGTCCTGGCAGCGCCAGCGACGCGACTCAGAAGACCGCCGAACAGGCCCCCACGGGCCGGGGTCATCGTCGGCATCTGCCGTGCCCAGCGAGGTGGCTGCCCGGTACACCATCGGCATCATCAGGGTCGGCGGCATGCACGCCCCTGCCCCCAGTGGGCCGTTCCGGTGACAAGACCATCCAGGCTGGACGATGCGCTGGGCCATGCTGCCGGCCACGGCATCGGGAGCACCAGCATCGCGGCTGCTGCGCCTGCCCTGCGGCCCTGAGCCGGCAGGGGTATCGTCATCCAGGTAGATGTCGTCTTCGTCGGGTTCGTCCGCGCTGGCGGTGCCGCCCTGGGTCAGTCGGGCAGGGACGGATCAGCGGCGCACCGCTCTCGTCACCGTCCAGGGTCCACGGGCGCACGCCCCAGCAGGTTGCCCCGCTGGCGGCCGCACGCGCACCAGCCTGACGATCGGCACGAGCAACGAGTTTCTGACGGATGTAGTCGACGCTGCCTTCCAGGACGGCCCCGGTGCGCTCGAAAAATGGACATCCAGGAGACGCCGGTGGCCAGGCTGAAGCCGATGGCAATGAGCAGCAGAAGCGCCAGCGTGCCGCCGACGGCTCCCCAGCATGACGTGGACGGGCCCGGCAACCAGTGCCCCCAGCAGGCCCCTTCGGGGCCAAGGGCAGATTGGCGCTCAGGTTGTAGAGACGCGAGCTCTTCCAGGGCGCTGCACCCGACCAGCAGCAGGATGAAGCCGATCCAGCGTTCCCAGGCAAAACGGGAAGGCGGCAGGGCCTCCGGCGTGTCGGCGCTCTGGCTGACCGTGCGGGCGCGACTGACCGGCTTGGCATCGGCCAGCGGCAGCGTGCGCGCCAGCTGGGCTTCCTGATGCAGCCGCCGGTAGCTGGCCAGCACCCGCAGCATGAGAAAGAACGAGAACAGGTAGGCCGAGAGCCCGAACAGGTACAGGATGAGGTCGGCAAACCAGGCACCGATGCGCCCGCCGAGGTTGTGGACCTGGCGGGTGGTGACGGCGTGCGACCAGCCCGGATCGACCGGGTTGTAGCTGAGCAGGATCAGAAAGAGAAAGATGGCAAGGTAGCAGGGACGATCCAGCGGGCTTCCCGCAACAGGCGGATGGCCCGCCCGGAAAGCCCGATGCCGACTGGCCCAGTGTTCGATTGGCGGTTGCCTGAGCTGCGCTGCGCGCCATCGTTCCCTTGTCCTCCGGAAATTGGGTGGAACCCCTGATCATACCGCCTTGACCGGGGACGGGACGAATCCTCCGGGAGTTTCGGTCGTGTGTGAGCCGTCGTTCAGGCCAGATAGCTGCTGAGTTTCTCGCGCAGCAGCACCTGCCCTCGGGCAGCGGCACGATGTAGCCCTCGGTTTCCAGACCCTTCATGACGCGCGAGACCATCTCGCGGGAAGCACCGATCATCTTGGCGATCTCCTGGCGCGGCAGACGGCTGCGGATCATGCGTTCCTCGCCGACCTTCTCGGACATGTCCAGCAGCACGCGGGCAACGCGGCCGTAGACATCCAGCAGCGCCAGCGTCTCGATCTTCTTGTCGGCCTCGCGCAGGCGGCGCACCAGGCCGGCCATGATGCGCAGGGATATCTCGGGGCTGGAGAGCATCATCGACTTGAAGCTCTCCTTGCTGATGGCCATGAAGTCACTGGTGTCGATGGTGATGACGCTGGCCGAGCGGGGCGAGTCGTCGATCAGGCTCATTTCGCCGAAGCACTCGCCCGGGCCGATGACGGCCAGGATGACTTCCTGCCCTCGGTGTCGGAACGCTGCACCTTGGCACGGCCCGACAGCAGGATGTAGAGGGACTGCGAAGGCTCGCCTTCGGTGACGATGACCCGGCGGGGAAGTTGCGGCGGACACTGCCGGCGGCCAGACGCTCGATCTGCTGCTCGGTCAGGGCCGGAAAAACAGCGGTACCCGCCGCAGGAATGCAATGTTCTGCTCTTGTGACATGCCAGTTCTCGATGGTTCCAGGTGGCCAGGTGTTCCGGATGAGGCGTCATGGATCGGTTGTGCTGCCGTTGGCAGCAACAGAAACCCGTCCGGATGCCCCCTGGATGTATGAAAGTTGAAAACGACGACCTTCGCCTTCAGGTACATGCCGATAGCTTCTTATAATTTCCGTCCGGCGGTCGATGGGTCCGACACCTACGGCCTTCTGGCCGCCCAGTGGTTGTTTTTGGAATTTCTGCAACGTTCAGCCAAGGAGAGCCTTTCGATGAGCGCCCCACGTCATACCCGTCTGCTGATCCTGGGCTCCGGCCCGGCCGGCTACACTGCCGCCATCTATGCGGCACGCGCCAACCTGAAGCCGCTGCTGATCACCGGCCTCATCCAGGGGGGACAGCTGACCACAACGACCGAGGTGGACAACTGGCCTGCCGACGTGAACGGGGTCCAGGGCCCGGAGCTGATGGCGCGCTTCCAGGCCCACGCCGAGCGTTTCGAGGCCGAGCTCGTCTTCGACCACATCAACAAGGCGGATCTGTCGCGCGTCCCTCGTGCTGACGGGTGACAGCGGCACCTACACGTGCGACGCGCTGATCATCGCCACCGGCGCCTCGGCACGCTATCTCGGGCCTGGAGTCCGAGACGGTCTTCGCCGGCAAGGGCGTCTCGGCCTGCGCCACCTGTGACGGCTTCTTCTACCGCAACCAGGAAGTGGCCGTGATCGGCGGCGGCAACACGGCCGTGGAAGAGGCGCTCTACCTGAGCAACATCGCCAGCCGCGTGACGGTGGTGCACCGGCGTGACCGGCTGCGTGCCGAGCCGATCATGATCGACCGGCTGATGGAGAAGGAAGCCGAGGGCAAGGTGCGCATGCTGTGGGACAGCGAGCTGCAGGAAGTGCTGGGTGATGCCAGCGGCGTGACCGGCATGCGCGTCAAGAACAACAAGACCGGCGAGGAAAGCACGGTGCCGCTCACCGGCGTGTTCATCGCCATCGGACACACGCCCAACAGCGAGCTGTTCACGGGCCAGCTGGAGATGAACAACGGCTACATCCGCACGCGCAGCGCCTGACGGCAATGCCACGGCCACCAGCGTGCCTGGCGTGTTTCGCTGCCGGCGACGTGCAGGACCACGTCTATCGGCAGGTTATCACCAGTGCAGCCACGGGCTGCATGGCAGCGCTGGATGCCCAGCGCTACCTGGAAGGCCAGGACTGATGCCGATCCGGCTGCGGCTGGAGGACCTGGGCCGGCTGGCTGGCGAGATGAAGGCTCGGGCGCCGCCGAGCGCGCCCAGGCCGAGGCCCGGCGGCGCGAGGCTGCGCGGCTCAAGGCCGAGTCGGAGGTCTTCCAGCGCGAGGTGGCGGACGTGACGCCCCTGTGGCCCACCGGACGCCGCGAGCCGGAACGCGCCACCGCTCGCCTCAGGCACCGTCAGCGCCAGCAGGACGAGCAGCAGGCGCTGGCGCAATCGCTGTCGGACGAGATCGACATCGAGCAGCTGCTGGAAGCGGACGAGGCGCTTTCCTTTCGGCGCGCCGGTGTGGGGCAGGATGCGCTGGCGCGGTTGCGCCGGGGACACTGGACGGTGCAGGCCCAGCTGGACCTGCACGGGCTGCGCACCGATGAGGCGCGCGAGCAGGTGGTGTATTTCATCAGCCAGGCACGCCGGAACGGCTTGCGCTGCGTGCGGGTGATCCACGGCAAGGGGCTGGGATCGGAGGGCGTCAGCCGGTGCTGAAGGACAGGTGCTGCGCTGGCTGCCGCAGCAGAAGGAGGTGATCGCCTTCTGCCAGGCACCACCCTCCATGGGAGGCAGCGGCGCACTGGTGCTGCTGCGGCAGGCCAGCCGGCCGCAGGAGGCGGGCTGAATCAGACGGCCGCTTCGTCGATCTCGCCAGTCCGGATGCGGATGACCTGCTCGACGCTGCGCACGAAGATCTTGCCGTCGCCGATGCGGCCCGTCCGCGCGGCCTTGACGATGGCGTCGATGACGGCATCGAGGTTCTCATCGGAAACCACCACGTCGATCTTCAGCTTGGGCAGGGAAGTCGACCACGTATTCGGCGCCGCGATACAGTTCGGTATGCCCTTTCTGGCGCCCGAACCCCTTCACTTCGGTGACCGTCAGGCCAGTGACACCGACCGCGGCCAGGGCTTCACGGACTTCATCGAGTTTGAACGGCTTGATGATTGCCGTGATCTCTTTCATGAATCTCTCCAATTCGTTGTAGGCCGGGACGTTCAGGCTGTCGACACGTTACCCGGCTAGCCTAACCCCTTTCAGGCGCCCCTGTCCGCCGACTGGTTCACGGAAGGCTGATGTGATGGGATAGCGCCAGTCACGACCGAAAGCCCGGGCGGTGACTCGCGGTCCCCACCGGCCCCTGCTGACGCTTGTACTCGGCCAGTCGCAGCAGACGGACCACCTGGGCCACGGCATCCGCCGGCAGCCCCTCGGCCACCAGCGAGGCAGCCGGGCGATCCTGCTTCCATGTAGCCCTGGATGATGCGGTCCAGCACATCGTAGGCGGCAGGGAGTCCTGGTCGGTCTGGTCGGGGCGCAGCTCGGCGCTGGGCGGCCGGGTGATGATGCGCTCGGGAATGACGGGGCGACTGGGCATTGCGCCAGTTGGACAGCTGATGAGACGACCGTCTTGAGCACGTCCTTGAGCGGCGCAAAAGCCCCGGCCATGTCGCCATAGAGAGTGCTGTAACCGACGGCCAGCTCGGACTTGTTGCCGGTGGTGAGCACCAGCCAGCCCGTCTTGTTGGAAATGGCCATCAGCAGCGTGCCCCGGATGCGCGCCTGGATGTTCTCTTCGGTCAGGTCTTCGGGCAGGCCGGCAAAGGTGTTGGCCAGCGTCCCGCGGAAGGCGTCGAAGCACGGCGCAATGGGCAGCACCTCGTGCTTCACCCCAGGCGGGCTCGCCATGTCCTTGGCATCGGCCAGCGAGATGTCGGCCGTATAGGGGCGACGGCATCATGACGGTGCGCACCCGATCGGCCCTCAGCGCATCCACCGCCAGGGCCAGCGTCAGTGCCGAATCGATGCCGCCCGACAGCCCCAGCACCACCCCGCCAAAACCGTTCTTGCCAATGTAGTCGCGGATGCCCAGCACCAGGGCCTGATAGATCTCGGGCAGACGCTCCAGCGCCGGGGCCATGCTGCCGGCAAGTGTCAGCGCGCCATCGGTCACCCCGTTCGACCGCGACCAGCAGCAGATCCTCGACAAAGGACGGTGCCCGGGCTGCCAGACGCCCCTGAGCGTCCAGCGCCAGAACTCTGGCCGTCGAAGACGAGCTCATCCTGACCGCCCACCAGGTTGCAGGCCACGACGGCCATGCCCCTGTGCGCAGACATTGCTGCGCAGCGTGATCGACCCGCAGGTCGCCCTGGCCGACTGGAACGGCGAGGCATTGAGGCTGAGCACCAGCTCGGCCCCGGCGGCCCGGGCGCGAGCCGGCGCAGCCGGCAGCCAGGTGTCCTCGCAGGTCAGCAGTGCACAGCGCACGCCCGCCACCGTGAAGACGGTGGCATCGGCCTGCGGCTGGAAGTAGCGCGTCTCGTCGAAGACGCCGTAATCAGGCAGCTCGGCCTTCAGGGTATTCGGCCACCTGGCGTCCCTGATGGAAGACACCGGCGGCACTGTGGCGCCGACCTTCGCGCAGTGCCGGATATCCCACCACCCAGTGCAGCCCTGGTTGCTGCGCCGAGGCCTGTCGAATGGTCTCGACGGCGGCATCGACCTGCTGCTGGAAGGCGGGCCGGAACAGATTGTCCCCGGCAGATAGCCGCACAGCGACAGCTCGGGGGTGAGCAGCACCTGGGCGCCCTCCCCGGCTGCGCGCGCCGCAGCGGCGATGATGCGTTCGGCATTGCCGGCCATGTCGCCCACACGCTGGTTCAGCTGGGCGCACGCGATCTTCAGGCTCATCGAAGAATATCCGGGGACAGGGGTGGGACAGGGACGCGATCAGGCCGACTGTGGGCCTTGCCGCGCTCGATGCCGGCCAGGATTTCGCTGGCAGCGGCCTCGGGGACCTTCCCAGGCACCGACCTTGACCCACTGCCGGGCTCCAGATCCTTGTAGTGCTCGAAGAAGTGCTTGATCTGGGCCAGAACCAGCGGGTTCAGGGTCATCGGCCGTCTTCACGTTCTTGTTGGTGGCCAGCAGCTTGTCGATGGGCACGGCCAGCAACTTGGCATCGCCACCGCCCTTCGTCTTCCATGTTCAGCAGGCCCAGGGCGCGGCAGCGCGCCACGCAGCCATGCACCAGCGGGTACGGCGTGATCACCAGCACGTCCACCGGGTCACCATCCTCGGCGATGGTCTCGGGATGTAGCCATAGTTGTGCGGATAGCGCATGTTGGTGGCCACGAAACGATCCACGAACAGGGCACCCGTTTCCTCGTCGACCTCGTACTTGACGGGATCGGAGTTCATCGGGATTTCGATGATGACGTTGAATTCTTCGGGCAGCTTCTTGCCGGGACCGACGCGATCGAGATTCATGATTTCCTGTCTGTGGAAGGAGTTGAGGAAGAGGTGGCTGCCACACCGGGCGACGGCCGGGATGCGGCGGGAATGCCTGTCGTGCTGGCAGCAGCGGGCTGCGCCGTGCTGGCAGCGGTGGACCGTGCGAGCTGGTTGGGCGGGCGCGCGCTGCCTGGGGAACGTCTGGACAGACGTCGGTGCAGCACCTGAAGCCGGAGACATCGAAGCCGGCGTCGTCGTCTGCGCCAGGGTGCCGCGGGCGGCCTCGACCTCCTGGGCCGAGGCCTGCAGGGGTGCCCCCACCCTGTCCCAGCGGGGCAGTGTGCGGAGCGGACTGACCCTGCAGCCGGGGCGCGGGGATGTCCGGCGGCAGCGGCGAACCGCCGCTTCGCGATCCCGCGCCGGCACCGGCTGCGCACCGGCAGCGCGACGCGGCGCCGATCGGCTCAGGCAGCGGGGCCGCTCGCCCAGCGACAGCCGTGCCGCGTACTGGAACTGCAGCGCGGCTTCCTGCGGACGACCGACCGATTCATAGAGCTGGGCCAGGGCAACCCGTGCCGAGACGGAATCACCCGCCAGCAGCGAATCCACCAGGTAGCCTTCGGCCTTGCCCCACAGGCGCTCGGATGCGCAGATGCGTCCCAGCATCTCCAGCAGCCGCGGGCTTCTCGCCGTGGCGCAGGCGCCAGCGTTCCAGCTGCTCCAGCCGCTGGCGAGCCGGCAGGGCCTCCAGGGAAGCGTAGGCTTCCAGCACGCCCTCGTCATAGCCCCTCGTCAAGCAACCCGATGCCGATGCGACGTGCATCGCCCGTGGCGTTAGCTTCCGCCAGGGCCGTCATGGTGGGAGCGGCCAGCATGCCCTTCTTGCGTTCATCGGCCGAGAGCGACTTCCAGAGTGCATTGAGCGCCTCGGCATCGCCGGCCCGGCGCGCCAGCAGCTGCCGATAGGCTGCCAGCCGCAGGTTGTCCGCCTCATTGGCGGCCAGCTTGCCCCTGACGCGTGAGCTGACGGACCGTTTCCAGCACCTGATCCCAGCGACCAGCCTGACCATAACCGGCCAGTGCGGTCTCCAGCGCGGCCACCTGCTGCTCGCCCCCGGCGGTGATCTGGCCGACGGCCATCAGGGCCTTCTCAGGCTGGTGATCTTCGAGGGCAAACTCGGCGCGCGCCATCAGGGGCCGCATTCTTGCCACCCCGACGCACGGCCTGGCGCGTCCAGTCATCACGGCGGGCATAGTTGCCCAGCCGGTGGGCCGAGCGCAGCCAGCAGTGCTGCCGCAGCGCCCTGATCCTTGCGGTTTGCCTTCGGGCGTATGGGCCAGCACCGCGGCCGACAGCCGTTCGGCGCGCTCGAAACGTCCCTCGAAGTGGGCCAGCACGGCCTCCTGCAGCGAGCGGTTGTTGCGTTGCAGACGGCGCTGCTCACGGTTGCGACGGATGCGCTGAGGGCAGCCCCAGCGTGCGCAGCACCAGAGCAGGGGCAGATGCAGGATGAGGAAGCCGATGATCAGCAGCACCAGCAGCATGTTGCTGGAGAGCTCGATCTGGTACGAGGGGCCAGGTCAGCGTGACGTTGCCGTGATTGCCCTGGAAGAACAGGGGCCAGGACGACAGCGCCGGCAAACGCCACCAACAGCCAGATTGCGTTACGGATCATCAGAATCGCTTCTCGCTTTCAGCCCGTGCCGCAGCCAGGGCCGCCATGCTGTCGGACAGCGTGGGCAGCTTTCAGCTGCAGCGGCTCGGATTGCAGTTCGGTCAGGAGGTTGATGGAGGACTTGACCTCGGGCTTCTCGACATCGAAGAAGCGCTGGATGGTCTCGACGCTCTTGGCCAGGTCCTGCCGGAACAAGGCTTCGTTGCGGTTGAGCAGGTTGATGCGCGCGCTGAGCAGCTGCAGGCGCAGACCCTGACGGATGCTGCGCTTCTGGTCCGGACCCAGCAGGGTAGCGGTCGGGCGCATCGATGCGACGGATCTTGACCAGGCTGGTGAACTCTTCGTGTGCTGCGGCGGCTGCGCGCGAACCGGCGCCCAGCAGATCGTGATACCACCGTTTGAACTTGCCGGAAAGACTGTCGTCGGTCGGCTCATCGGCCGCCGGCGCTTCGGCGAGGCGCCTCCTCGAGGGCCGCTTCCTCGGTGGCAGCCGGTGCCATGGCCAGACCGCCAGGGGCGTCGGCCGCCGGCGTCCGGATCCCCAGGAAGGGCAGTGTCTCGACGCGCGACAGCACCTCGTCCATGCGGGCCACCGAACGGACCAGATCAACCTCGGGGCAGCGACTTCAGCTTCTCGATGTCCCGCAGGATGACGCGACGCAGGCCGATGGCCTGGGACTGTTCGCTGTCGGCCAGCTGCTTTCTCGGCAGCCTTCCAGCGCCAGCAGCGCCCCTTCACGTTGCCCGACACCGCCAGGTGCTGGTTGGCCAGCGTGATGGCGCGTTCGACTTCGGCCAGGCGGGCATCGCCCCGAACCCGGGCCACGTCGTCATAGAGGGCCTGCAGCTGCTCCTGCTGGGCCGAGGACTCGGCCACGCGGGTTTCCAGCGCATTGCCACGCGTCTGCAGCTGCTGCTGGAGGTCGCGCAGCTGGCGGACCTGTTCCTCCAGGCTGGCAGCCCGGCTCCCGGATTCCTGCAGGCGCAGGGCATTCTGGCGCTCCTGGGCCAGGAAACGCTGCTGCATGTACCACCAGCCCGCAGCGGCCACGATCACGACCAGCACGGATACGCCAGCCAGCCCCAGCCGCGCCGCTGCACATAGACGGTCTCGGCTCGTCACGGCCCGTGCCGCCGCCACGAACTGGCCTTGATGGAGGGTTCGGAAACGACCAGACGGTGCCGAGGCTGCCGCACGCAGAGGCGGCTGGGGGCTGCGGGGCTGCGGGGCGTAGCGGCACCTCTGCCGGCCTCGGCCGGCTTTGCTGCCGGCCGGCGACGCCGAAGCCGCGGCAGGCGATGCCGTGCCGGGCGCGACGAGCGCTGCCGACGGCGTGCCGACGACGTGCTGCCGGCCGTGGCCGACGGGGCCTTGCCGAGAGCGGATGCGGCCGATGCGGGGCTGGCCGAGGCAGAGGATGGGGTCCTGACCAACCGTGCGGCCCATGGGGGCGTCACGGAGATCTGCTTTCCCGATGCGGGTGCGGGAGGTGCCGGCGGCTTGCCGGTACCAGCGGTCGCGGCGGGCGGGATGATTCAGCGGGCTTGCCACTGCCGGCCTGGCCGGCAGCCGGCGTCTTGCCGGCAGGCGCACTGGCGGACGATGCCGTGGCGCCGGATGACCCCGGGGTGCCACGCTGCGGCTGTTTTGCTGCTCGGAACTCAAGACTTCGTATCCTCAGGAATGGATGCGCCCCGCCCCAAGGCCATCAGGGACGGTGGCGCTGACGAGGCCCGAACACGATGCCGACTGCTGGGGCAGACGACCCGCCCGACACCCACCGGGTGAGCAGTGTCATCGTTTCGAGCGAAATTCCTCCGATTGTAGCCGCTCGATCAGCTGCCGCCGATCATGGTAGACCCGGGGACTGTCGAAACCCAGGTTTCAGGGCCGCCTCGATCAGCCTCGGGATGGGGCAGCCAGACCGGGCGATGCGCCGCAAAGACGCGCCACCGAGGCGACAGCGTGGCCAGCCATCCCGCCACGGTACGCAACACCGATGCCGAGCCGATCAGCCAGTGGGGACCACGCGACAGGGACGTGTCTTCATCGGCCTCGTCCGGATCCTGCACGGCTGACAGCCCCGATACCTCCGCCTCGGGCAGCAGCCGCCTGCCATCCTTGCCAGGCTTCCGTGAAACCGGCCGGTACCGCCGTGCACCACCGGGCCTGGTAGGCAGGCTGCCAGTCCACCTGGATGCCGGCATCCTGCAGCACGCCAGCCCACTCACGGCGCCCGTCCGGGCGGTTGAGCACCACGATGCGCCGCGGCAGGGGACTGCAGGCCGAGCACGAGACGCGCCAGATGGGCAGCGTCCTGATACGGCGGAGGGCGGCACCAGCAGCGGGGCCCGGTACCGAAAGATGCCGCGTGAAGGCATGCGCACTGCCAGCCCCCGGCAGCCCGGCCCAGACACCGGACGGCCAGCGCGCCCGCCTCGCTGCAGCGCCTGAGCCACGACCCGAACCGCAGCCGGGCTGGGGCAGCACGACGCCCATCAGCCCCACGTCGAACGCCGTCAGGATGTCTGCGTCGGCAGCGCCTCGATCTGGAACGCCGGGCCAGTGACAGGATAGCGATGCCGGCCGTGCTCAAGCAGCGCCCGCCATTCGGCCGCGCTGGCGTCGTCCTGGGTCAGGATGAGAGTTCGGAACGGGCCGCGACCCCATCCGATGCAGCGCACGTCCCCCGAAGCTTCAGGCATCAGGACTGTCCGGACGGCGTCGGGGCGGCAGCAAGCTGCGCCTTCAGCTCGGCGGCCACGGCCTCGCCCATCACGCGAGCCTCCTCCGGGTCGGCCACCCACCCACACGGGTGACGCGGGCAATGCGTCCGTCATCATCAGCCAGCAGCGCGTCCAGCTGCATCTGTCCGGGCGCGGTGAAGCGGGCATGCGCGGCCAGCGGTGTCTTGCAGTTGCCCCCAGCTGGCGCGACACGGCACGTCCTGCCGCCGCAATGCGCGCTGCCTCCGGGATCATTCAGGAAGGCCAGGGCCCGGCGCACATCGTCACGATCAGCCCGGATCTCGATACCCAGCATGCCCTGCCCCGGCGCCGGGCAGCATCTCGTCCAGCGGCAGGTACTGGCGAATGCGATCCGCGAGCCCCAGACGGGTCAGTCCCGCGGCAGCCAGGACGATGGCGTCATACTGGCCGGCATCCAGCTTGCCCAGACGAGTATCGAGGTTGCCGCGCAGCGGCTGGATGCGAGAACCCGGGTGCCGCGCCTGCAGCTGCGCAGCCCGGCGCAGGCTGGAGGTGCCCACCACCGCATCGGGACGGCAGCTCATCCAGCGAGGCATACCGGGTGCTCACGAAGGCATCACGCGCATCGGCCCGCGTCATCACCGCCGCCAGGTCGAACCCTTCGGGCAGGTCCATCGGCACGTCCTTGAGCGAATGCACGGCCAGTTCGGCCCGCCCGTCGAAACAGCGCCACCTCCAGTTCCTGGTGAACAGTCCCTTGCCACCGATCTCGGCCAGCGGTCGGTCCAGGATCTGGTCCCCCGGGTGGTCAGTGCCCAGCAGCGCGACGTCAGCGGCCGGATGGCGTGCGCGCAGCAGTTCGGCCACATGGTTGGCCCGCCAGAGAGCCAGTCGGCTTTCGCGCGTGGCAATGCGCAGGGGGCGGAAAAAGGCGGATTCGGTCATGCGGCGCACGCTCCAGGAAGTGACAGGATGCCGGGCAGCATCCAGGCAGGATCGGAGAGTCGATCCTGCCAGCGGGATTCTAGGATCTTGGGCGCCAGAACGCACGCCAGCCATACCCAGAAACGACAAGGGCCGGAAGAACCGGCCCCTGCGTGCACCCGGGCAGAAACCCGGGCGGAAAGATGTCGACTGAAGCGGGTCAGCTGACCAGGCCCTTTGACGATGGACCACTGACGACGGCTGACCGGCAGACGGTCAGGCACCTCGCGCAGCACCACCTGCCAGTACGGATCGCCCGACTCGCCCTCGCCCGAGGGCGAGACACGTTCGAAGCCGGCGATGGACGGACGTGCCACCAGCGCGTTGCGGTGGATGCGCACGAAGCGGTCGTTGAATTCCTCTTCGAGCGAGGTGAGCGATTCCTCGATCAGGTATCTACGCTCGCGCGTGCGCACCGTGATGTATTTCAGTTCGGCCTTCAGATAGATGACTGCTCCAGCGCCACCAGGATGACGCGACCGCGCTCGTGCACCGACAGGTGACGACGACGGGTGTTGGTGGCCTTGGCCAGCGCATCGATGGCGTCCAGATGCTCGGACGGGATCAGCGTGCGAGCACGCAGCAGCGCAGCCAGCAGACGCTGGCGCGCACGGGCTTGAGCAGGTAGTCCAGCGCATTGACTTCGAAGGCATCGACCGCAAATTCGTCAAAGGCCGTGACGAAGATCATCAGCGGCATCGGCTTGGGATCACTGCCGTCGCTTTCGCCGGCACGCGCGGAAATGTGACGTGCCAGCTCGATGCCGGTCATGCCCGGCATCTGCACGTCCATCAGCACCACCTGAGGGACGCTGCGACTCGATCTGCGCCAGTGCTTCGGGCGCGTTGGATGCCTCGCCAACGATGCGATGCGGAAACTCCGGCGCCAGATCGGCCAGAACCTCTTCAGCCGGGCGCGCGCAGGCGCCTCGTCATCAACGATCAGGATTGAAGTGGCGTCGGACATCTCGTCGTCGTCTCTCTTTGCGGTAGGGGAATTCAAGCAGTACCTGATAACGGTCGCCCTGCGGACCTGTTCTCAGTTCGGCCGCCATATCATAAAAGCAGCATCAATCGCTCCCGCACGTTGGACAGGGCCATTTGGTTACCTGGACGCGACGCTACTGTTGTAGAAATGGGATTATCGATCTCGACCCGCACGCGCTCCCCCACCAGGGGTGATGCAAATATTCAACACCCCCGTGTCGGTGCGTGGTTCGATGCCGTGGTGAACGGCATTTTTCCAGCAACGGCTGCAGCAGCAGCGAAGGCACCAGCGTCGCCCGGCATGCCGTCGATCTTCCAGCAGACATCCAGCCGCGGTGCCAGTCGCAGCTTCTCGATCGCCAGATATTCCTCGCATGTCACCACCTCGTCGTCCAGCGGCACCATCTCGCGGGCATCACGCATGAAGACGCGGAACAGGTCGGCCAGATTCTCCAGCGTGCTCTCGGCAAGCTTCGGGTTTGAACGGATCAGGCCCAGCACCGTGTTGAGACTGTTGAAGAGAAAGTGCGGACGGATGCGGGCCTGGAGCGCCTGCAGCCGCGCTCGGAAAACGACGGGGCATACGCACGACCGCGAAGGCGGAAGATAGCGATAGATGCCCCCAGCCACCAGCACGGCACAGAGGGAAGCGCCCAGCGCGTCATGCAGGAGCGGCACGTAGGCATCACGATGCTCGCCGGCCGCCACGCGCTGCACATTGCCGACCACCAGACTGACCACGCCCCGATCGCGCCGGGAATGAGCAGGCCCGAGGATCCATTGCGTACGCTGGCTCAGACCGTTGACCTTCTTGCGCGCCAGACACAGCAGCAGCATGGCCAGCAGCACCGAGGGGCTCGAAGATGGTCAGCAGATAGAAGAGCGTGTCCAGCGCCCGGTTGCCGTCGTCCCAGAGACTGACGGAAGCCCCCAGCACGGCCAGCACGCCCAGGTGCACCAGCAGCAGCGTGCGCGAAGACACCAGGCTGCAGAACTCGGGGATGACCGGCGCAGGCGCCCCTCGCTCTGGCGACGCGCCTTGGCGCCCTCTCCCGAATCGGCCGGGCCCGCCCGCAGCAGGCTTGTCCCTTATAATTTGCAGCGACATCGCCATTCCCGCTCCCAGGCTGCGGGCTGGTGCCCGAACCCGTCGGTTCCTGCGCACCGGGTGCCGGCCCGGGAGCCGACTGCATCACACTACTCATAGAAGATCCATCACGATGACCGGACAATTTGGCAACAAGGACAAGGCATGGTCGGCACGGTTCTCCGAACCCGTGTCCGATCTGGTGAAACGCTACACGGCCTCGGTGGACTTCGACCAGCGCCTGGCCGAGGTCGACATCCGGGGGTCGCTGGCCCACGCCGCCATGCTTGCCGCGACCGGCATTCTGAGTGAAAGCGATCTGGCGTCAATCCAACGTGGTTTTACAACCATTCGTGAGGAGATCGCCGCGGGCCGCTTCACGTGGTCGCTGGATCTGGAGGATGTCCACCTCAGCATCGAAGCGCCTGACCGAGCTGGTCGGTGATGCCGGCAAGCGCCTGCACACGGCCCGCTCGCGCAACGACCAGGTCGCCACCGACATCCGCCTGTGGCTGCGTGGCGCCACCGACGAGATCCTGACCCTGCTGCGTGCACTGCAGGAAGCGCTGCTTTCGCTCGCCGAGCAGCACGCCGACACGATCATGCCGGGCTTCACCCACCTGCAGGTGGCGCAGCCCGTCACCTTCGGCCACCACCTGCTGGCCTATGTGGAGATGCTCTCGCGCGATGCCGGGCGCCTGGCCGACACCCGCCGCCGCATCAACCGGCTGCCGCTGGGTGCGGCAGCCCTCGCCGGCACCACCTTCCCCATCGACCGCGAGCACGTGGCACGCACGCTGGGCTTCGATGGCGTGTGCGAGAACTCGCTCGATGCCGTCTCCGATCGCGACTTCGCCATCGAGTTCTGCGCCGACGCCAGCCTGCTGATGATGCACCTGTCGCGCTTCTCGGAAGAACTGGTGAACTGGATGTCGCCCGGGTCGGCTTCATCGACCTGTCGGACCGCTACTGCACCGGCTCGTCGATCATGCCGCAGAAGAAGAACCCCGACGTGCCTGAGCTGGTCCGCGGCAAGACCGGTCGCGTCTATGGTCACCTGATGGCCCTGCTCACGCTGATGAAGGGCCAGCCGCTGGCCTACAACAAGGACAACCAGGAAGACAAGGAGCCGCTCTTCGACACGGTGGACACCCTGGTGGCCACGCTGCGCCTCTTTGCCGACATGACCACCGGCATCCAGGTGCGCGCCGAGCGCATGCGTCAGGCCGCCGCCGAGGGCTTTTCCACCGCCACCGACCTGGCCGACTACCTGGTCAAGCGCGGTCTGCCCTTCCGGGATGCCCACGAACTGGTGGCGCAGGCCGTGCGCGAGGCGTCCGACGCCGGCGTGGACCTGGCCGGCCTGGGCCGCGAGCGCCTGAAGGCCCTGAGCCCGCTGGTGGGCGACGACGTGCTGGAGACGCTCACCCCTGGAAGGTTCGGTGAACGCGCGCAACCACATCGGCGGCACCGCACCGGCTCAGGTGCGCGCCGCCATCGCACGCCATCGGGCACGACTGGCCAGCGCCTGAGCACACCCTCGGGCAGCCTCCCCTGCCCGACACGTTGTCCGACACGCTGCCCAGGTACGGCATGCACCGGCGCCGGCCCGGTGCATCGCAGCACCCGAGGCATGCCCACGCATGCCCCGGACGGCATGATGCCTTCTGTCCATGCCTTCCTGCCGCCGGACGGCCCGGCGTCCGATCCGGCACGAATCGTTTCCCATAAAAACACGACAGCCGGGGTCCAGGCTTCGTGATGGGAAGGGCTCTCGTTATAATCGGCCATTCCCTAGCACTTTTCGGACCACCCCGTGCCGGCCCGCCCAGGGCTCATCCAGAAGCCCGGCAGGCAATCAGGGCACGTGCCACGGTCCGTGTCGATGATCACCGAGCCAGAGCCCCCGTTCCGCCAGCGTTGCGGCACCCCTTTTTCACTCCCGCCTTCAGGCAGCCCGCCGACATGGATGACCGGGCGCAGATGCGCGGATCGATGATCGTTGCCTGCACCCTCGTCCCGCCAGGCCGTGTCCATTCAGGAGAGCCGCTGATGGAAGCTGCCGTCCTGCTGGGCCTGATCGTGCTCAATGGCCTGTTCGCCGTGTCGGAGGTGGCGCTGCTCACGGCGCGCAAGGCGCGACTGCAGCGTCTGGTGGCCGAAGGCGACAAGAGCGCTGCGGCCGCCCTGGCCCTCGGTGAAGACCCCACCCGCTTTCTCTCCACCATCCAGATCGGCATCACCTCCATCGGGGTGCTGAACGGTATCGTCGGTCAGGCCGCCTTCGCCGAGCCGCTGGCACGCTGGCTGCTGTCGCTGGGCGTGGCCCAGAAGACGGCCGAGATGCTGGCCACGACGCTGGTGGTCGTGCTGGTCACCCATGTGGCCATCGTCGTCGGTGAACTGGTTCCCAAGCGTCTGGGCCAGATCAGCGCCGAGACCGTGGCCCGGCTGGCCGCCCGTCCCATGGGCGTCCTGTCGCTGATCTCGCGCCCGTTCGTGATGGCGCTCACTGGTTCCACCAACCTGATCCTGCGCAGCATGGGGGTCGATCCGGACACCGAGCAGAAGGTGACGGAAGAGGAAATCCACGCGCTGCTGGCCGAAGGCTCCGAGTCCGGGTCATCGAGCAGAGCGAGCACGTCATGGTGCGCAACGTGTTCCGCCTGGACGAGCGCCAGATCTCCTCGCTGATGGTTCCCGCAGTGACGTGGTGTTCCTGGACGTGGAAGATCCGCAGGAGGAGAACCTGCAGAAGGTGGCCGAATACGAGCATCTGCGCTTCCCGGTGTGCCGTGGCGGCCTGGACGATGTCCTGGGCATCATTCACACCAAGCAGCTGCTGGCGCAGTCGCTGCGTGGCGAGAGCATCGACTTCTCGCAGAACCTGCAGGAAGTGCTGTACGTGCCCGAGACCCTCACCGGCATGGAGCTTCTGGAGAACATCCGCAACTCCAACACGCAGATTGCCCTGGTGCTGGACGAGTACGGCGAGGTCCAGGGTCTGCGTGACGCTGCAGGACCTGCTGGAGGCCATCACCGGCGAGTTCACCTCGCCCGACGATGATGACAGCTGGGCACTGCAGCGGGCCGACGGTTCGTGGCTGCTGGACGGGCTGATTCCCATCCCCGAACTGAAGGATCGGCTGAACCTGGCCACCGTGCCCGAAGAGGACAAGGAACGCTACAGGCACTCTCGGGCATGATGATGCTGCTGCTGGGCCGCATGCCGCAGACCGGCGACATCCTCACCTGGGACAAATGGAAGTTCGAGGTCGTGGACATGGACGGCAAGCGCATCGACAAGGTGCTGGCCACCCCGATCCTTCCCGGGGAAGATGCCGACGAGGAAGATCCTGACGTCGAACGTGACGGGCACAGCCGATTCGATGGCGACGATCCGCGCGAGGACGCTCACCCAGGGCACACCGAGGACGGTGCCCATCGCCACGACGGCGATTCGCACCGCACCGGACAGCACTGAGGCGGTTCCACCCGGTGCCGCAAGTTTCAGGAAACAGCCGTTTCCCGGGACATGACCCATGACGCATCGCGGCCGCCCGGCGGCCGCGTCGCTTTCCCGGACGATGCTGCATGACCGGGCGTGCACCGCACTGCGACTGGGCGAGGACCGCGCCACCAGGACACCGGCGTGCGTGCGGCACGCCGCAGCCGAAAGCACCGTGGCCTCGATGGACGAGGCCGATGACGAAGCCGGTTTCGGGCTGCCCGCACTGCCGGCCGCCCCGCCTGTCATGGTTTGCCCAGCCGTCCTGGTTTGCCCTGCGGTTGAAGTTTGCCCCGCAGTTACCGTTTGCCCAGCGGTTGCAGCTTTCCCTGCAGTTACGCTCTGTCCGGCCGTGACGGTTTTTCCCCGCCATGACGGCCTCGCTCCGCAGCTTCGGTCTTTCCAGCCTCTGCCAAGCGGGTGGGACAGCACCGGCGGCGGCACGCACTCGCCACTGTCTTCCACCACGCGGCCGTCATGGATGCGCACCACCCGGCGCGCCTGGTCCGCCACCTTCTGGTCGTGCGTGATCAGAATGACGGTGTGCCCGGCATCGGCCAGCCCGTTGAGCCCCGACACCACCTCGGCCTGCAGCCGGTCACGCACCCCACCTTCACGGTGCGCTGCCTTTGCGAGCCATTTTTCGAGAACCCTGGGCTCGAAGGTGTTGCGGTCGGCCGTGGGCTTCAGCGCGCCAGCGGTACCACCAGCGCATTGCTGGCCGCGGCCGACACGAAGAACACCCGTGCCGTCATCTGCGGCATCAGCGCGCCGTCGGCATTGTCCACATCGAACAGCGCCGTATAGGCCACCACCTTGCCCGACGCCGGCTGGGCGCCGCCTTCCTGGCCCCCAGCACCAGCAGCCGCCGTCACGGGCTTGTTGGGCGGTGCCGGCAGCACCCGCCGCAGCGTGCCTCCCAGCGGCGCGGCTGGCCCTGCGCGTCCATCAGGCCCATCGTCGTGAAATACACCGGCATGTCCACCTTCACGCGACCGATGTCGGCCTCCGACACCTCCGCCCACACCGTCATGCGGGAAAGGTCCGCGATGCGCATCACCACCGGTGTCTGGTAGGCCGCATTCAGCGTCTGCCCCTTCCCGGGCATCCAGTGTCACCACCGTGCCGGACATCGGCGCATAGATGCGCGTATGCCCCAGCTTCGCCTCGCTGCCCTTCAGGCGCGAGGCCGCGCTCTCGATCTGTGCCGTCAGGCTCTGCACTCGCGCCTGCGCAATCTTCAGGTTGGCCTCGGCCGTCTGAAATCCTCCATGCGGGTCGAACCGTCTTCATGAAGTTTGCGAAACATTTACGATCATCTGGTTACGATTTGCCGGTTGCAAAATCATATTGATACGCATATATGTTAGATCTGGAGAGACCACAACTATGTGTTAAACGCCCTCGAGACGGGGGCCCGTATCGATCTGCGCCGGATTTCCTTTAACTCTTTTGCTCAAGGAGATGAGCCCACATGAAACCCTAAGCATTTTTCCCTCAGACCGCTGGTCGTCAGCCCTTGGCGCGTGTGGGATTCTGTTCTCCGGAAGCGGCATCCACGCCCAGGAAGTGTCCACGGAAGACGATGGCGCCATCCGTGCCACCAGCGACGATGGTGCGATTCGTGCGACGGGTGACGACGGCGCTCATTCGCGCCACCAGCGATGACGGCAGCAGCGGTTCCGGCCTGAAGGTCAAGGCGGCCACGCTGCCGGAGATCAAAGTGACGGATCGCAGCCGGGATGTGAACCAGGTGACGGGCTATGTGCCGACGAGTTCCTCGGCCGGACGCGGACCGAGACGCCGATCACTGAAATTCCGCGGTCGATCAGCGTGATTGGTGCTCAGCAGATTCAGGATCAGAATTCCCGTAGTGTTCCGGAAGCGATGCGCTACATGCCGGGCGTCAATGCCGGTAACTTCGGGGCAGACCCATTCGGCGACTGGATTCAGATGCGTGGTTTTGGTACCCGTGCTTTCCAGGACGGGATTCCCGACGTCATTACCAACAACGACAAAGGTGAAGTTCGGGACGAACCTTTCCTGTACGAGCGAATGGAGGTTTTGCGCGGCCCAGCGCTGCGGTTTCAGGCAACAACAGCCCCGGTGGTGTGATCCACATGGTGAGCAAGCGGCCACAGGCTACCAAGTTTGGCGAATTGAACGTCAGCTACGGCACCTACGACACCAAACTGATGTCTCTGGACTCCACCGGACCACTGGACAAGGATGGCCAATGGCTATATCGCTTGATTGCCTTGGGTAGCAAGGGTGGCGCACAGGTTGATCACGCCAAGAGCGAGCGTGCCGTTTTCAAACCCATGTTGACCTGGGTTCCTACCGCTCGCACCAACGTCACCGTATTTGCCGAATACCAGCGTGACTACAACAACACCGTACTGGGATATCTGCCAGAGTGGGGAACGTTGTTCGACCGTGCGCCCGGCAAGCTCTTCCTCGCCTGTTTGTCAGTGAGCCAGACTGGGATCGTGGCCGTGGTATCCGCAAACGCGCCGGCTGGGAAGTGAACCAGCAGCTGAGTGACAACTGGAGTCTGCGTCATCACTTGCGCTACTCCAAGAGTGAACGGGTTCTCCGGTCCATGTACCCGATGTACGATCTGGAAACAAGAAGTCTGGACCGATGAAGAAGGGAACACGGACTCCGATGCAGGTCAGTACATGAAACGTTACTACACGTACGAAGCCGGCAAACGTAACACGTTGACCGCAGATCTGTTGTTCCAGGGCCGATTCAACACAGGAGACATCAAACATACGGCCCTGATTGCCTTCGACATGAATGATGTTCGCGGCGTCAGCAGAGAAAGCAATGAAGAGTCCACGGCGCTGAATGCCTACAACCCGGTATACGGAAACTTCGAGGCACCAGATCTTTCAGAACTCGTCCCGACGACCAAGAAGTTCAAATTCTACGGAGTCACCCTTCAGGATCAAGTCAGTTGACCGATGCTCTGACTTTACTGCAGCGCTTAGATACGACAAAACCGAACAGCGAGTGACGACACCGAACGACACGGAAGAAACTGTCACGAAGCAGAATGACCATCAGCTTAGTCCCAACATTGGCCTGATGTGGAACATCGGTAACGGGGTCTCACCATACGTCAGCTACTCAAAAATCTTTCGAGGTGCAGGGACGTCTATGGATTGCGGACTCGGACGGTTCTCTTCTCAAGCCCGTCACCGCCAATCAAACCGAAATTGGTGTCAAGTGGATGTCTGCTGACAAGCGCGTTCTTGCCAATGTAGGACTCATTTGACATCACGCAAAACAAAAATCCCGTCGAGACCGAGCCAGGCGCCGGAACATACAGACAGGACGGAAAGCGAAAAGGCAAAGGTATCGAGCTTGAAACGCCCTCAACCCTGAGAACATGGAACATCACGGCGCAATACACGTTCACTCGAAACTACAACACACAGCTTCCAGAAGATAGGGCAGAATGAGTATCGTGCACAATTCGCGACGATCCCCAAAAACGCAGCGTCGCTCTGGGCAACCTATCGGTTCAGTGACTTTGGCCTTCCCAATCTACGCATCGGCGGTGGCATTCTGTACAAAATGGAATGGGATACGGAACCAACGAAAACGTGAAGATCCCCTCCATTACAACCGGTGATCTGATGGCGAGCTACGAAGTGGGTGATGTAACCTTCCAGCTGAACGCGAACAACGTTTCGGATAAAAATATCTCGCATACTGCACCTACTCGGGTGACTGCGGCTGGGGGCCGTCGCAGTATTACCGGCACGATCACGTATCGCTGGTAAGCGCTTTTTCCACGAAGCGTACGGCACTCCCGCATGGGAGTGTGTAATGACCCAGCGGAACCTGCACAGTTCAGGCCGCTAAAGCGTAAGCTTCGGCGGGGGTCTTCATGTTCAGCGCCTGATGTGGGCGCTGCTGGTTGTAGAACCGAATCCAGTCACCCAGTACACGGCTGGCGTGCTGCAGGGACTCGAACCGGTGCCGGTGGGCACACAGCTCCTTGATCGTTCGGATGACCCGCTCGACCATGCCGTTCTGCTCAGGACTGTGTGGGGTGATGAACTCCTGCTGCAGTCCGTAGCTTCTGACCAGGCTGGTATAGCTGCGGCTGGTGAACACCAGGCCATTGTCCGAGCGCAGCAGGAAGGGGCGTGGAACCCGCCCCAATGTGCCGAACCGTGCGATCAGGGCATGCTCCAGCGCTGCCTCGGGCGTTTTGGCCCGGCGCTGCGCGAGAGCTGCCAGCCAAGCAGTTCCCTCGCTGTAGCAGTCAATGACGACTCGCCAATGTGCACCACTTGTCCTTGCTAGCCCAGATGCGGCACAGGTCGGTGGCCCAGCGCTCGTTGGGGGCCTGCGCCACGGAGGGCAGTGCCTGAATCCGGGGCCGGAATCCGACGGTCCGTTTGCGGACCTGCCAGCCCTTGATCTGGAAGATGCGCTGCACCGTGTTCCTGTTCATGCCCAGCAGCCCCGCTACGGTTCTGTATCCAAAGCGAAGGGGTCTCCTCGATCCATCATCCATCTTTCACAGGATCATTTGAAAGTCGAGTCTACACCACTCATTCGTGGCTTGCACTGTTGCCCGAATGCGTCAAACACTAGTCGGAGATTGTTTAGTTGTTGTATTTTCGCAGCGCTTTATTGAGTGCAGTTTTTATGTTGTGCAACTATGCGCTATTAGTTATCGTTCTGGTTTCGATGTGACATGGGTTTCAGGTTCAGAAAATCGATGAAGTTGATGCCCGGTGTTCGGGTAAATTTTGGAAAAAGGGGGCTAGTTACACAATTGGCCCTAGGGGGCTAGTATAAATTTAAGCAAAGAAAGGGATTTATTGTAACGCGAGTATTAAAGGCACGGGATTATCGTACCGAGCGAGGTTGGATGGAGGTGCTCGTGAAGTGGCGGAAAAGAGCCTTTCTTTAAAGGTTTTTCGGGGCTATATGGGCATTGTTTATTGCGGCTTTGAAGTTGGCTCTTTATGTTTATTTATATTTATGGCTGTTTTTGGCCGCTATTATTAGTATGTCGAAATAAGTCTGTTTTTTTATGTTCTGTCCCCTTGTAATGCTCCCAGTAGAAACCTCGCTCAGGTGTTATCGTAACGAGGAGAGCACAATGAGCACGTTGATGGACGAAGAGATCAAACGCTGGACAGCGCGGCAGCAGGGCGGGCGCGGACAGACGTGAGGCGGAAAAATTTCATGGGACCAGGCCAGAGAGAGCACCGCAAGGGATACTGCGGACATCCGGACGGAAAAACCGGATACCCACGCTGTTTCCGGGGTCATTCACGGGGAAGCGGCACGACACGCAGGCCCGACCGGAGCCTCCCCGGAAAAGAAAGCGCGCAGGGTGGTGCGGGCGCGACGAAAAGCGTCCGGGGCGCGCGCCAGCGCAGGTGTGCGGAAAAACGGATGATAGTATTTCTCAACACGACAGCCATACCCGGAAACCTGCACCCATGCGGCCTGCCCATCTTTGCGCCCTTCTTGCCACGACCCTTTCCGCTGCGTTCCCTGCGGCCCCTGCCCTTGCCGGCCAGACGACCGGCCAGGCATTCAGGGGAACCCAGGGCTGCGAAAAAAATCGAGCATTTCGACCCGGAATGGCAGGCCTACAACGGAGACTTTGGCCTGAACCGGCCGGATGCATACAAAAAACATGGTCCGATCTGGGGTTTCTACCAGATGCGGCTGGTGGGCGACACGCTCTACGCCACCTTCGGTGGCGATGTGGAAAACCCGCGCGGCACGACACCCGGCGCCCTGGTAGCGCTGGATGCCGAGAGCATGGCATTCAAACGCCAGATCGCCCTGCCCTTTGCCGCGCATGCGCTGGCCATCGATGGCGCAGGCAAACACGCCGTGGCCACCCATACGGCTGCCAATGCATTCAGCCTGATCGACCTGGATCGCAGGCGGGTGAACTGCCGCAAGGCAGACACCACCTTCCAGGGCGAGACCTACCGGGGCCGCTACGTGGTCATGGACGACGAGGGCAGCTTCTTCATCAATTACAACAATTTTTGCCGACGAGAACGAGGCCGGCGTGATCATGAAGTACACGCCCGACGGCGAGCACGCCCCGGATTTCGACGTGCAGGTCACGGAACGGGCCATGACCATTCTCGCTGGCCGCCCTGACGGGCGGCTGCTGACCGGCGGCAAGAGCGTGAAATCGGCTGATCCGCGGTCCGGCGAGATCACCACACCGACGGCCGAGCGCAGCTCGTCGGCCGTGTACAACTACGCCCTGCGGACCACGTGGCCTGCTGCTGGCCAGCGATCTACAACGCCGCTGCACGCCCCAACCTGATGCTGATCGATCCGGCCACCGGCGCACGCAGCGAGCTGCTGACGGCAGCCGGCTCCGTCGAGGTCGCTTACGTGCCGGAATCCGGGCATGGCCCTGGCCACCAACAATACCAGCGGCTCGATCACCGTGGCCGCCCTGCCGGCAGACGCCACGGCCTTCACGCCCGGGCAGTTCGTCAACATCCAGTTCGACGGCGACCCGGCCACGATGACCACGCGGCACACCGCTCCAGGGCACCGACATCTACGTGTCGGTCAAGCACTGGAAGCCCACGGAGAACCGGCCCAAATCCACGCTGCTGCACCGGGTCCGGATTGCCCCATCGGTTCAGGGCATCGAGGGCATCAGCCGTCCGGGTGCCTGCATGATCACGGTCTTCAACCTGGCCGACCATTCGGTGGCCGAACCGCAGCCGTGCCGGATCCTGGATGCCGCCACGGGCTTCCAGCAGACCCACGCCCGCCTCGAGCAGGAAAAACAGCTGCTGCCTGCCCGAGCTGGACAAGGAACGCAAGACACTGGCCAGCCAGCAGAAGGAGCTGGAAGACGCCCAGAGCCAGCGGAGCAAGAACCCCACGTCCAGCACCGGGAACCATCAGACCATCAGCCGTCTGACCACCGCCGTGGCCAGCCAGCAGGTGACGGTGCAGGCCCTGGAGCGCGAGCTGGCCGAGGACGAGCGGGACTGCAGATTTTCCAGCGGTTGGGCAATCCGTCGCAGGCGACGGCCCCGTCCGGCGCTAGAACGCCCCTGCGAAAGTCTGCGAGTGGCGTTGGACCCAGGATCGGATGGGCCAGAAGGCGTTCTGCCGGCAATGGCAGGCCATTGGCAGCAAATGACGACGCACAGGATCGCCCGGGCATGAAGGCCAAAGTGCCGCAGGATCTTTGCAGAGGCGCCCTGATGCCCGGAGCGGCAGGGCCGCGAATGCCGGGGCTGACGATGACCGGATTCGCGGGCAACTTTTTGAGGGGCCGTCCGTACAAACTGATACACTAGCCCCGCTTTTTGGGTGAATGTATCTCATTTTAATGTGTGGTGCCCCGGATGACACCTTCCCCTTGCCCGCTGGCCATGATGCCAGCCACCAATATTCCCGTCTGCTGCGACTGCGCTGGGTGCTGCTGGCCGCCTTCGTGGTGATCATCCTGCTGTCACTGGTGGCCGACTTCATGCTGGGGCCGTCGGGGCTGGAGTGGTCGAGCTGGTGCGCACCATCTTCTCGCCTGCGCAGGCCGAACCCACCACCGCCGTCATCGTCTGGGACGTGCGCCTGCCCTATGCCATCATGGCGGTGGTCGGGGGCTGGGGCTGGGGCTGGCCGGCGCAGAGATGCAGACCATCCTGGCCAATCCGCTGGCCAGTCCGTTCACGCTGGGCATCTCCTCGGCCGCCGCCTTCGGGGCCTCGCTGGCGCTGGTGCTGGACCCGGAGCCTCGCCCGGCTGCCGCCGGGCTGGGCCGTGGCCGGCAACGCCTTCCTGTTTGCCATCCCGTCTGCCGTGCTGCTCGACGTGCTGGCCCGCTGGGGTGGCATGAGCGGCCCGGCATGGTGCTGGTGGGCATTGCGCTGGTGTTCACCTTCAATGCACTGGTTTCGCTGATGCAGTTCATCGCCAGCGCCGAGGACCCGCAGAACCTCGTGTTCTGGACGATGGGCAGCCTGTCGCGCGCCACCTGGCCCAGAGGTGGGCGGCATGCTGCTGGCCTTCGCCGTCATCCTGCCGCTGTGCCTGAAGGATGCGTGAAGCTCACCGCGCTGCGGCTGGGCGAAGAGCGCGCACTGAGCTTCGGCATCGACGTGAAGCGCCAGCGGCTGGTCTCGCTGCTGCGCATCAGTTTTCTGGCGGCGCTGGCCGTGTCGATGGTGGGCACCATCAGCTTCATCGGGCTGATCGCACCGCACATCGCCCGGCGGCTGTTCGGCGAGGACCACCGCTTCTACCTGCCCGGCAGCGCGCTGATCGGCGCCATGATCCCTGTCGCTGGCCTCCATTGCCTCCAAGAACATCGTCGAGGGCGTCATCGTGCCGGTGGGCATCGTGACCTCGCTGGTCGGCGTCCCCTTCTTCGTGTCGGTGGTCATGCGCCGGCGCGCCGGCTGACGGAGAGCACCATGCTGGAAGTGAACGACCTGAAGGTTGCCTACCGCAGCCGCACCATCATCGAGAAGCTCACGCTCTCGCCCATCGCCCCGGCCAGCTGGTCTCTGCTGAGGGCCCAACGGTACCGGCAAGTCCACGCTGCTCAAGGCCATGGCCGGCCTGCTGCCGCCCCGCCATGGCACGGTACGCCTCAACGGCACCGCGATCTCGCCTCGCTGGATTTCCGCGAACGTGCCCGCCACGTCGTCTACCTGCCGCAGTCGCTGCCGGCCTCGGTGCACCTGCGCGTGATGGAGTCGGTATTGGGCGGCTGCACGCGCCTCGTCGCTCTCTCAGGAGGCCGAGCACGTGACGCTGGAAGCCGTCATGGCGCTGCTCAAGCGCCTGGGCGTCGACCATCTGGCCATGCGCTATCTCGATCAGCTCTCCGGCGGCCAGAAGCAGCTGGTGGGCATTGCCCAGGCACTCATCCGCCGTCCTCGACTGCTGCTGCTGGACGAGCCCCTGTCGGCCCTGGACCTGAACTACCAGTTCCACGTGATGGACCTGCTGCGCCAGGAGACCCACGAGCACGGCCTCATCACCCTCATCGTGCTGCACGACCTGAACATCGCGCTGCGCCACAGTGACGGCTGCGTGCTGGTGCGAGACGGCAGCCTGCTGGGCCAGGGCGCGCCGGTTGATGTCATCACCCCGCAGGCGCTGGCCGACTGCTACGGGGTGAATGCACGTGTGAGCGCTGCTCGCACGGCGTGCCCCAGGTGGTGGTGGACGGGCTGCTGAAACCCGTACAGTGACTGATCCGGCCAGTCTGCCGCCGGCCTCGTCCTCATCCAGGCCGGGGGCGCGCCCGGCCTGGATGAGAGGACAGGCGCCGGCTTGCTGAACCAGCCAGACTCAACCGCCCTGGCTCGTGGCTAACGCTACCAGCAATCGACCAGCTGAATGATGACTCGACGCGCCTGACGGCGAACTGCCGTCTCACGCAGCTTATGACGCGGCCTGTTGGTCGTGCAGCGCAACAGTGGTGCGTGCTCAGTGGTCTCCCTGGCTGGAGTCCATCACGTGGAACTGTTGGTTCGAGGTCAGAGACCGACGAAGATAGTCAACGGCGGCGATCGAGACGGGCGGATGGTCGGTATTCGGCTACTCGCAATCGAGCACGTGGCCAGATGGGGTCGGAACATGAGCGCGAGCAGCATACGTTTGACTTTCCGGCGTCTCGACCTCCTGAACGACGGGCATGCGCCAATACCGACTCCGTCGCGCGCGGTACGGGCCGACGACGACTGCGGGCGGGCGGCGATGACGAGGCACGATCCGGCGGCGACGCGGGTGGCGTGGCGAGACGTGAGCCGACCGGCTGAGCGGCGTGGTTGCCGGCTGCGGGCTAACGAGAGACACTCGGCCGGGGCGACGTGACTTCGGGCCTCGATGGTGCGGCTGCGGTGGGCAACCGCTCGGGTCATTCACTTCAACGTGAACCTCCGTCGGCAACGGCTCCTCGGGACACTCGTTTCCAGCTGAATCGTGCCCACCGGCTGACTGACGCCCTCGTTGTTCGCTGGAGGCATGGAGCCGGGCTGGTCGTAACGCCGATCGGCGCACCGAAAGCGATGGTCGCAATTTCGCCGGGCGACTGTGCTGCGATCGGCTTCCGATAACTGATGGTCCTGCGACACCGGCAACGCCACTGAAAGCGATGCGCGAGACAACCGCTGGCGCTTCACGACTCGACCGGCTCGGTGGCGCTCGCGTCGCCAGGCTGACGGCGGACGACAGCGAGGCGGCGCCGCCTGCCAGGCCGAGGTGACGCGGCGTCGAACGGGTTCTGCAGGTCCTCGGCATGGTTGATGGTTTCATCGGCAGTTCAGTGCGTTGAGGCATTTCAACGTACTATAATGAGCATGCGGTATCGGCTGGCACGGGATGAAACGGTGCCGGCACGTGGCAAAACTCGGGCTAACGAACTGGCGGCGACCCATGCCCGGTAACAGACTGACCGGCGTGCTGCGTCTGCGCCGGCCGGCCTGGCCACGACCTGCCATGTTGGCATGGGGCTGGGCGATCGGTGACGGTGACGACTAAACCTGCGCGAGCGAGAATAATTTTCAACTCCGTCGCGCGGCTCGGCTGTGAAGTCGACCGCCATGCGGATCGCCACGGGCGACCGGCGCGCCAGCACGGTCTGCTGGGCACCGGGTGTTGACGGCGTAACCGGCAGTGAAGGTCAGTCGTCGAGAACTCCCGATAATGGACCGTGCAAAAGCAGGGGCTATCGGTTGGACCTTGTATGACCCGGCCGGCGTTCGCGACACCGCCGCCAGATCCTGCGGCACTGGCCTTCATCATCTGGCGTTGCCTTGTCGGCGCCTGCCGTTGCCGGCAGGGGCGGGACATCCTGGATCGCGCCGCTCGCGGACGGGGGACATTCGCTTTGCCGGACGAGACCGTCTTTGGGCTGTACCCGGCCGCTGAAATCTGCGGTCCGCGGGTCTCGACCGGCTCGGGTACTGCGCAAATGCGCCTGCTGACACGGCAGACGCGTGTTCCCGGTGCTGGTGGTTCTGCTCTTTGTCTGGGCGATCTTTCCGGCTCGCTCGCTGGCTGGCGGTGCTGCGTTCATGCTCGGGCGGCAGCTGTTTTCTGCTCGAGCGGCGATGGTGCGGGCGTGATCGGATCGGCTGCGGCTGATTCGGCCGCCAATGGTCGGCAGGTTGAAGACATGGTCATGCGGGCGCGGACGGCGATGCCGATGCCTGAACCGACAGACGATCCGGGCGGTGCGGCGGCGTGGACGGTTCTCGGTGGGCTTCCGGTGTGACCGACGCGTGGTCGGTGCTGAGCCGGTGCCGTGATGACCTCGCTGGTGATGACAGGCTGCCAGGCGTGGCTGGCGTCACGGGGCGCTACAGCCCGCGGCGATGGTGGCCAGTCTGGACTCGCGTAGCGACCGGAGCAAACGCTTTCGCTGCGTCGCCGGCAATCGATCGCTGCGGGGCGTGCTGCTGGCGCGTTCAGTCACTGACGGCAACAGTACGTGATCGCAGGCATGGTGCGACCGACGGCTGCGCTCGGCAAATCGTGGTGTTCGCGGACACTGGACTCGCTCTGCCGCTGTTTCGCCATGCGGCCAGCGAGGCGGCGTGGCCGTTCCGTTTCTACGCGTGGTCGGGCGTCGGGCATGTTGCGGTACGCCGGCTCGTTCTCGTCGCTGGTGTTGTGATGATGAGCCTCCGTCATGTTCTGTGGCGGCTGAAGGTGTTGTCTGCCGGCTCCCGCCACCGTCAGGCTCGTCGAACTGTCGACAGCAGCCGTATGGTGCAACGTCGCCTCGTGGCTTTCCTTTGTCTTTGCTGAGCAGGCGATGCGGCAGTGCTCGACGTGTCGCTGCTGCGGTCTCGCCGAGGGTGACGTGGCAGTGCCTCGGCTGCGAGGCAGATCGAGCGCCGTTTTGTGCATCAAGCCGAAGTCTCAAACCTGCGTTGGTCAGCTCGGAACTGCGGCCTGGGTTGAATGGCCGATCGTGCGGGGGCTGCGAGGCTACGCGAAAGAATCGTGGCTGAAGGCACCGTCAGGCGGTGCGGTGTGGCTGTCGTGTGCTGTCGCGCACTGCGCTGACGGGCTCCGCGCCCTGCGCGCTCGGGGCTCCGGGCTGCGTCGCTCCCGTGAATGTTCCGGGGCTGGCGATGGTGGTTTTCCGTCCGGTCTGTGTGCGACCGGGTACCGCGTCCGCCGCCCGCACATCCGTCCATCGACGTCGTGTGTCTCCTCGTCTGATGTTCAGAAACGACAGGGGACAGGCGCTATTTCAGGCAGCCACTAATGGCGACTGGCTGACAACAAACGAGGCCAACCTGAAAGCCGCGATAAACAGCTATGTGAAAGATATTTTCACTGCTCTGCGACGCCGGCTCAACTCGTACCGTCGTCCGTGCCGCTGTCGCGTTTAAATGCGATTATGCTGGCCCCAGCCAGTGACCTCAGGTACCGGGCGTCAGCTCGTCGAACCTGGCCATGTTTGAACCCGAACGGTATGTGCTGACAAAACTGCGCTCAGCCAGCGCGCGGCTGCAACGGCAGTGGTTGTTCGGGCAGTGGCCGCAGTGTGGGCTCAGGTCTGTGGTGGATCGAACGCACGGATGCAGGGCATGGCGAGGCTGTGAGCGCAGGGGCGCGACCTCAGGCGGGTCCGCAATGGCTCGTCGCTTGGATGAGCTGCTGCCCGGCGGAAGCTGGCGCGGGCTCACGACATCTGGGCTGCTGGCTGAAGTGGTGCACGATCGTCGTGTGCTGGCAGTGCGGCTGGCGGCTGCGCGGCGCCCGGGTACCCGGTGCGCAGGCTGCGCGATGCGCAGTTCGGCACGGTGGGCGGGTTCGCCCGTCGGGTAATGGCCTGATCCTCAGCAGTCAGCTGGACCGTTCATCTGATCCTGGCGAAAGACGGTCGAGCAAGTCATCAGGCGCAATCGAAACTGTCGCAAGCTCAGTCCTACGCCGGCAGGTGACTGGTTCGGTTCTGCGGCGCCCACATCGAGCGCGCTGGTATGAACCCGCGAAAGCAACGCAGCCCGCGGGTCGTTACGCTCCCATGCGGGTGCCGGCCCGGCAGGCGGCGATGCGTGTTCATGCCGGCGACGTGCGTGCCAGTAGTACGTATGCAGTATTTGTCCGGGCGTTGATGCGTTCGGCTGAAGGCCGCATCACCCGCTTCGGCGCTTCTCATCGGGCGCGTGCCGGTGCTGTGGAGGATGTTCGGTCCGTGCAGCGCAGTGCCACCGCCAGTGGTGGGAAGGCCAATCCTGGAGCCTGCGTTTGAGGATGTGCGGTGCTGCGCGATGCTGTCTTCTGACCAGTTTCGGTGGTGTGTTCGGGTTGAGCCTGCGCTTTCCGGCCCGCGCTGGCGGTTGCCGATCAGCTGGTCGTTGGCGGGCTGCCCGTCGCTGGTGCCTGGCCTGTTCGTTTATATCGATCCTGATCCATCGTCTGCGCCTCGAAAAAGTAACTGACGTATGGTGGACCGTGCCGTTTACATCGAGGCCAATGGACTGCTGATGGTCGTGCTGACGGTTCTTGATGATCGCTCGCTGTTGTTCGTCTGCGCTGCGTGAAATCGAAACGTCGACTCAGCGTCTGAAGAGGCGACTCCGGGGTGGGCGGTCGTCGGGGCGGTGGTCTGATGCCTCGGTGACGTTGGCGCCGTGTGCGGGCGCGTGTGTCGGCAATCGAAACCGTATTGATGTCGCGGGCAGATCGGCCTGTTGCTGGAATCTTAGAATCGGCATCGTTACATTGCCGCTTCGTGCGATGTGGCGTATGACCTGCATCGTCCGTGGTTGCGCCGGTCCCGGGTTTCTTGTTCGAATCGTGCATCGAGCGCGACCGAGGGCCGTTCGCGAATGGCGCAGTGACTGACGCGAACAGTTGTCGCTCGCTGCTGGATCACTTCCCCGGCCGGCATTCGTTCACCGGCCGCGATCCCGTCTGGCTCGCGAAGGCGATCGAACCCCGCCAGCGGTATCTGATGCCGTGGTCACGCATCGTGGCTCCCGACGACGTTGATTATGACGGCTGGGCTGGTCAGCATCAGAGTTTGGCTGGCGTCGCGCTAACGTCGATCGCTGTGCGCCTGCGAAACGATCAACGACCTTAACTACGTGATCAGGCTCGAACATCGGTTGTTGTCGTGAAACCGTAGCAAACGTTCAGTGTGAAGCAATGACGTGACCGCTGCTCTGGTTCGAACCGGCATGAGCCCACCTGCTCATTCGCTTTCGTACGAAGTTCGTCGACTCACCTTTAATGGACCGTTGACGTCGAGGCTCCGTCGCAAACTTGCGGTATGGCTGCGCATCGTCGGTGCGCGATAGTGCCAGTTACCGGCGTGTTTGCCATCGCTGCATCGCTTCCGGCTGCCACGAGGTGATCGCGACGCCAATCGCTGATCGACCGCGGGCTGATCGGCGTCTCGGCTCCGCGTCTGGCACCGAGCTCGTCGCATAACAATAATTCACATCCGGCGCGATCGTCGCGATGGCGGCAGCCTGGCTGAACCCGGGGCTCCCTGCTACAGGCGTCATGTTGGTGGCGCGAATAACCGTCTGCGTCACCATCGTCGCTGGTAACGGATGTTTCATCTTCCGTGGACACTTCCTGAACTTTGATGGATGCCCGCTCGGAAAACAGAATCCACCTTGTAAAGCGACCGGCGGTCTGATGCGCGAGCAAGTGAAATCCGCGCGGATCGACTGATCGGGGGCGTTTAACGCATGGTGGTGCGAATCTGGCACGCTCTCAATAACGTATCAGCGGATTTGCAGCCGACAAATCGTGACGAAGTGATCGTGGAAAAACTTCGCCAATTCGACCTGTTCCGGGTGACGAACAACGAACCGCGAACAGGTACAAACTGGCGGCGCGAATCAAGCACCCGCCTGACGACGGCTGGCTGGTGCACGCGCATCTATCGCCGATATCACGCGTGTGTTTGGTGCCCGGGGCTGAACTGATCCGCCTGGGCGGTGACCGCGGGCCTCCCGCATGTTTGGTGAACGGTCGGTAAGCGTCGCGTGGCATGCCGGTGTTTGACGATGAACTGATGGACGCGCCGGGCTCAACCGCTGAAACACTGCGACTTGATGCCTGCCGCTGGCAACCAGGAAGCAACGCTGGTGCTGAGAGCCGGTAACGTGTTGACCTCGCGCTGTTCGATGGTTTCTTCTCGACGACACGCGATGCCACGGTATTTCTTCCAATCAATCTTGCTAATCAACCTGCACAACGACTGCCCAGCCACAACCTTCGGTCGGAACCGAGTAACGTGAAACAGAATGCGTGTTTTGACACCGACCGGTGAATCGAGCTCAACGACCAGCCGGCTGCCAGCTGCGCAACCAGAAGGTGACGCGCGTCGCGGGCGGCGCGTGGTGGTGGCGTGCAGTGCGCCGCCGATGCCCGCTGGCAGATGAGGCGAGCTGCGGGCAGGCCGTGTGGCGGGGCGCCGTCGCGGCCGGACAGGCGGCAGCTGCAGGGAAAGCCCGGCCGCTGAGCAAGCGCACGGGCCAGCAGGGCAAGCTCGGACGGCTGACTCGCGACAGCGGGCGACCAGGCTCAACTGGTCGTCGACACCGTCCGTCGGTTCACGATGCTCGCTGCCGCACGCCGACGGCGCGGTCGCCAGTCTGTGCGTGCCGCCCGGTCATCGAGCTGTTTCGCGGCCACCGGGCGCCTCGGCTAAGCGGTCATGTCGGGAAACGGCTGTTTCCTGAGCTGCACCACTGCGGTGCGGTGCGAAATCGTGCGGCACCGTTCGGTAACTGAATGACGTCTCACGCGGATCGGCAATACCGACGTCGGGTCTTCACTAAATCATCTTCAGGTAACGCACTGCCAATCATGTCACGACCTTCCATTGTCCAGGTGGTCACTCGACCATGCGGCTCAGCACAGCAGCCTCTTGAGGACAGACCATATCTCTTCGACGCGATAACAGGTTCGGCAATCGGACTCGGGGATGGAATCGCCGTCATCGACCCGCGCGATATTGGCTGTCATCGTCAGAATAAGGCAGGCGGGCTCGCCGGCGCGGTCGGGCGGACTCGCCGTGCCCGGCACCGACATCTGCGTGTTGATTGGATGTTCTCCGGCCCATGCCCGGTGATCTCGGGCACATTGTACTCAGGTTCTGCGAAGGTCTTTCTGCCTTGCCTTTGTTTCACTCAGCAACTGCTGGTGGTGTGCCAGGTTTGTCTCGGGCTCACGGTTGCAGGGGCGGGCTCGGCTGTTCGGCTGCGGGTTCTCTCGCAGATCTCACGTCAGGGGCTGCGAGGCTCGCTCGGCAGAGATCTGGCGCTCGTCAGGCAGTCTCGACGGGCTGAACTCCGGGCAACCGGCTGTCGTTTTCGATGTTCGATATGCTACGCAGGGTCGGAATGATGGAGACGAACTTGCCATCTGGCTGAGCGCGGATCCTTTGAAAAGTTCGCCAGCGGGACGGGCAACCAACTCAGACGACTCTCGACGCTGATGCAACCCGAACGCTGAGAACCAATTCACCGACGATGTTTCCTGGTATTCATTTCCGCCGGCGATCAAACCATCTGTCTTCAGACACGCCAGCGACGGCTCAACGTGTCGGCGTCGGCAGTATGGTCGGCACCCGATGAATGATGCCGATGCGGATGGTGGAAAGAAAGCGGTGGTGACCAGGGCGACGCAACGCTTCTTGTTCGACCGCCGGTGCTACGGTCGCGCGCGCGCCGTTGACGGCGCCGCCTCCGCGTGACGAACAGGCCGTGGTGATCGACAACAGGACGACGGCTCCTCGCGCTCTCTGGTTTGCGACTGTTTGAGACGGGCCTCGTCGCTGCGCCCGATCATCCATCGACCGGGCTGGGTGAGTTGCAACCTCTGACTCGATGATCGACGCGGACAAATGACACGGCTCGCCTGCCGTGCTGGACCTGGGCGGGCTGCTGAGTGATCGAGGTGAAATGACCGATTATAACGGGCCCCATCGCAGCGCGGTTCGGCTGTCGTGCAGCGGGGAAGCGATTCGTGCGGGCCGTCCGGCAGCGTGGACGGTATCGTATGGGCTCCGGGCGTCGTGGGCATGCCTCGGTGCTGGGCTGCGCCGGGCCGGCGCGCCGGTATCGCTCACTGGGCGGCGGTTTCGTCGGGCAGGGGCCCCAGTGATAACTCGGGCGCTGATCGTGCCGATGACGTGCGATGACGCGCGAGCTGCGTGCCGCCGTGTTGCGCGCTCGAACGCTTCAGAGTGACGTCTCCGGCGTCGTCGCCCACCAGCGGCCAGGCCTTCAGTGCTCGCGGCCCAGGCGGCCCATCGGCACCACGGGCCTGCGCCTGATTCATCCGGGCGCGACCGTGGTCGACGCGGCAGTGGGCGACCCCTGCACGTGCCGGTGTTCGTAATCGCGGGCGCAGCGTGACCGCCGGGGTGTCACGCAGTCAGCCATGTGGCCTCACGGACGTCCTTGACCAGCGGCTGTTGCTCATCGGCGTGTTGAAGACCCGTCCGGGCGTATGGGCGCGACCGGTGCTGCGGTCGCAGGCTGGTCGAGTTCTGCGGCGTGATCGACGGGCCGGTGCAGTCGGCTGGCGTGTGCCAGGCGATCGATTCTCCGGTTCTTTCCGTTTCGGGTGCATCATCGCGGGCTGGCGTCGGCGAACTCGATAACGGTACGATCGGGCGTCGACGGTCTGCATCGAAGCTTCCAGCGTAAACCGCCACTGTCGTCGAGGAAAATTGACAACGCAGAAACTGCCACGCCAGCTGGCGGCTCCAGTGTTCGACGGCGGTCATCCGACCGGCATCGCGCGGTATCGCGGGCGGCGCGGAATGATGACCGGCTGTGCACTGCGGTGGAGACGGCCGGCGCTGTTCGGCGCTGGCGGCCTGGCGCACTGCGGCGCGCCCGGCAGGCAGACGGACTGCGTCGGTGGCACGCGGCCCATCGTGGCGACCTGACAGGCCGCCGGCGAGCCTGCGGGCGCTGCCAGCCAGCTCGACAGGCGCTGCTCGTGATGGCCTCCTCAGCGGCGACCACGTCGCTGCCGCAATCTCACGGAAGCGGATGGCCGTACGCTGGATTAACGCCAGATCGCTCGCTCGGAATGCCGTGCGCGGCTGTATGGCGGCGACCGGCGAACGGATGTCATTGCTCGACCGGGCGCGGTCATCACCGAACCGTGTAACGTTCACCAGATCGAACGCAGTTCGGAACCGTGCCGACCAACTTGACGCTATGTCCGTAATGATACCAGTCGGCTTTCGACGGCGCCAGGCTCGACGGAGACCTGGTCGGGACAAACCTGCCAGCTGGGCGGGCGGTTTCGCCGGTCATCCCCGGTTCGACCGAGTGTTCTCGCGCACGCTGCTGCGGTACTGGGCTTGACCTTCAACCGCTGAAGCGGACGACGACGACAATGAACACGCTCGCTGACCGTCTTCGAGCCCTCATGCTGCTAACGTGTCTGGCGCGCAGGTCGGCGATTCTGAGCCGGCACGTAACGGATCGCGGCTGCCATTCTGGCGCCGATCGAGGCCGTGTTCGACTGCGGTGGTCGGCGTGTGCGGCGCGTGTTGTGCTACGTGCCGCTGCATGTTGCCGCTGGGCGCTGTGCCGTGCTGGTGACTGAGGGCATCTGTCGCTGTTCCACTGGCCATGGGCGTATGCCGTCGTTTCGGGCGCGGCTGTTGGTGGCATCCTCTCGGCTGCAGTGCTGGAGCCAGGCACCGAAGCTGCGGGCTGCGCTGGAAGATCTGGCCGACCTGTTCGCGACCTTCATGCGGCCAGTGCCGCTGGTTTTGAACGACGCCGAGCGGCGATCGAGCTTCGTTTCAGCTTTCGCGACTCAGATGTCTGCTGAGCTCGACGACTCGACGCATTATATTTCTGCTCGCTACAACCGTTACTGGAAAAACCGTTACGGCTCCCGACTACGGTGTTGATGTTGCATCGCGGCGAGTCGTCGACAATCCTGACGGCGCGTCAGCGGCAAATAACCCGTCTGCGGGCGCATATGGCGGCCGAGCGGGTGGGCTCACGGGGAACATTTCGACCATGTTGCTGCGGATACCGCAAAGACGACGACTGTCAACGCCGCCATCTGATGGATGATGACGAACGCCTGCGCGCCTCGGCGAGAAGGTTCTGTTCAACGCCGTCCACATACTCGTTGACGAGGCGTCGGCGCGGGCTGGCGATAGCGTCGGGTAGTGTGATGAACGTGCGGATGAGCGTTTCGGCGTGTTGTTTCACGCGTGCCGGCGGCGGCGACTCAAGCCGTTGCCGCGGTGATCTTCGTCACGCTGACGGGCCCCGGTCGTCTCGGTCGCGCGAACCTGCTCCAGCCCGTGCGCGCCCGGCGTCACTGGCACTGCCGTACCCACACGTGATCCAGGCTCGGCTGTCTGAACGCCATCGATGCGCTGTGGTACCAACGCCGACCGTGGGTATCGCCTGCGGCTGCCGGTCTGCCTGACGCGGGCTGGTCATATCGAGCGAACAAGCCAGCTCGCGATAACGCGGCGTGTCACTCGCTCAACGTTCCGCTCGACGTCACCACCGGCGCGCTGATGTCGTCATCGCGGCCTGAACGTCTCGCTCGGCGAAAGGGCGGTCAGACGATCCGTGCGGCGAATGGGGCCGCGCGAGTGCCGGTCGACTATCGTCGATGATCGTCAAGGGTGGTCGTGACCCGGGCATCTTTCCGCCGAGTTTCCACTGCCCGGTGCGGGGCGATGTTCGACTGATGCTGCGGTGTGGCGGCATGCGTTCTGGCGCGGGCCTGGGTCGAACGTCCTGCCTGGATAACGCCGCGTCCTGTCACTCACAGTGCGCCACGTGACCAGTCACGCCCTGCGCATTGCCGCATGGCAGCTCGGCTTCTGGCAGGCCAGCCGGGCGCGTCGGCCGCCCGCGCTATGAGCATACGCGGACCGACCGCTGGCGCAGATCGGTGACAACATTCTGGAGGCTGGGCTGCGGGCGGGCCGCTCGGGGCCGGTGCTGGTTCGACCTGGCGACGATGACGCGAACCAGCCTGCGTGATGCCGTGGCTTGTGCTCGCTGGATAACTGCTGGTCGGTGTTTACCCGGCCTGCGCGGCTTACGGCGGGCGCAAAATTTCCACCTCAGCTCGCTGCGCTGACCCTCATTCCGTCGCCAGGCAAGCTGGTCGCCGGCACCGAACTGTTCGCCTCGTCGGCACGATGCTGAAGCACAACGGTCTGCCAGCCTGCCGCTGGACATGCCGGCGCCGGCAGGTGAATCAGCGGTGTTTGACCGTAACGCTCTGAGTGATCCGGAGGCGCTTGCGCGTGCGGCGCGGCGAGCATTAAATGGCTCACTGAGGCGCTGAACTGTTTCACCACGCCCGGCTGGGTGGACGCACTGCTGGCGGACGCATTACCCGTCGCGTGACAGGTAACCGATCAGTCACGTGATGGGCTGACCGCCGAGCTGAGCGCAACTTCTTCGCCCATTTTCGTCGGTCCTGATACCAGCTTCGGGGGCAGGCTTCATCCAGTGGTCGGGCTCTCATCCTGACCAGGATTTGTTTGTCCGGTGCGAATGGCGGACGTACGGCGCATCGTGACATCACTGGCGGCGCTGAATCGGGCGCTGCTGTTTCCTGTTTATCCTGACGACTTTCGTGGTGAGACCCGACAATCGTCTTCCAACCCGGCTGCGGTCTGACGAGCACTGCGGCAGGCCAGCTGCTGACGATCGACCACGAGGGCAGGCGGTGCGCTCTTCACGCGGCGTGCGGGCGAACCTGGTGCCTCGGGCACTGCTGCATCTGCGCGTCGTGCGGCCTGCCGCGGCACGTCGTGATCAGCCGCGAGCCGTGGTGAGGCTGGCGTGCTGCGGACCGCTCTGGTGCTGGCCACCGGGCCCGGTGCGGCGACACTGCTTGACTACGGGCAGCGGGCGGGCGGCGCGGAGCGGAGGCTGCTCGGGCGTCGGCCGATGTAGTCCGGACGGACCGTGAGCCAGTCGTCTCCCACTGGCGATCGCTCGGCATCGATGTTGCGTACCGTGACGAGATGACAACCACGCTACCGCCTCGGTTGGCGCATCGCAGTCGCTTTGCCTCATCCGGGCTGATCGGCGGCCCAGGCTCTCGGCAGTCCCAGGTCCGTGATCGGCAGCCAGGCTGACTGTCGGTTCGCTCGAGGGGCTCGCGGTGACCTGCCCAGCTGGCGGCATCGTTCGGGCCTGGGCATTGTCGACGCTGAGGCGCGGATACGAGATGGTTCCGGCAACCGCCGGCCGCAGCGTGGCACCGAGGTCGTCCGGCGCCGCGGCGTCGTCGCGGTGCGCCTGCGGCTGGACGCCGGCGCCCGGCTGTTCGTGAATCACCGCCCGGCTGGCGCCGACGACCTCGGCTCACGCCACCGTCGAGAAGCGAATCGGCGCGGTCTGCTCGGTGACATCGGCCGTGCGCTGACGGAACCGACGACCGGCGGCCGTCGGCCTGCGGCTGGGCCTGCGCGGCGCGGCATCTGCTGCGACTACGGCGTCGCGGCGGCTGGCCGCCGGGGCTCGGCGGGGCGGCCCCGGCCGGCCCGGCCTGCGTTGGGCCTGCGGTGGTTCCGAACCCTCCATCAGGCCAGTCGGGGCGGCTGACCGTGGGCCAGCCGTCATGCGGCGGCCTGTCGTTTAACGGCAATCCTGGCCCATCGTATTGTCTGACGGCGTTCTAACACGGGGCCAGTGCTGCAGGTCGAAAGCCAGGCTGCTTCCTGGAGGGCTCGTCGCCGGCTGCGCGACCTGGCGGCTACCGGGCTTTGTGTTGTCCGCTGGAAAGCCCGTGATCCTCGGCAACATGCAGGCCTGTTTGACGTATTCGGGCGATGGCAATCGGCGCGCCACGGCCAGCTCCAGCACCTGGCGACCGTCATGCGGCGAGGGCGCGCGGCAGGCGGCGGGCGGTCCCAGGCCATCGACTTGCGTCATCCTGGGCATCGAGCTGATCTTGCCCAGCCAGTCGTTCGATTGACACGTGGACGGTGCTGCGTCGGTTGCTCGCGCTCACGGGATCCGGTTGCGCGGCGACCGACGGCACAACCGTCGGCAACGGCCGCCGCCGAGCGGCCGAGGCGCCTGCCAGCGCCGGCGACGTGACTTCGACCGTGACGATCGCGCGACCGAACCACCGCATGCAATCGCCGGCGGTCGAATCGAGCCGACCGCTGCCTGGTCCGGACAAGCGCAACTCGCGTCCGGGCCTGCGCCTGCGGCTGCTTCGGCCTGACGAGCTGCTGTTCCGGTTTCGGCCAGGCTGGTTCGTCGGCGCTGTCGATAAAGCCCTGACCGGCAATCGGCTGCTGCGGCTGAACTGGCTCCGTGTATGTGACCTGACCGCGGCTAACGAGCTGTTCTCAACCTGTCTTAACGTTGATGACGTTCGCCGTGATCGTCTGACTGTTCTTCGAGAACGTGCGGCACAGCGTCACGCGGCCCGTACGAATCGACTCTCAGCAACATGCTGCTGATACTGCTGATATCGGCTCTGTCTGCATCTGTGCTGCGGTGCTGCGCGCGCAGACTTCCTCGCATCACCGCCGACGGCGCCGTCTGCGGCGGCTGGCTTTCGCTCGCTGCTGGCTTCGAGGCGTTTCGGCGCGCCGGGCGACAATGAAACGCGATAACCTGAGCAACACGAGATCGGGCGCGGCTGTTGCTGCTGGCTGCGCTACTCGTACCGGCACGAACGCTATGCCGCCGTGATGACTTTGAACGCGCGAGCTGAGATGAAATGCGGCCTGACTAACGCGCCTCGATCGGCCTGAGTGGCCGTCGACCTCACCGCCGAGCAGCGCGGGCCGCAGGCGGTCAGGCGTCGCTGGTCGGAAGTGCTGAAGCAGTCCGTCCTCACGCGTCGGTTCTTTAACCGTGAGCGAGACGGCTGCGACTGGCGCTGTCGGCGCTGCTGGCGGGCCCGTGCCGGGCGCTCCTGGTAGGCATGCCAGCTATCCCTCGCGACAACCTGGCTCCGCCACGAGCGCGACTCTGCATGTTTCCTCGAGGCATGTTGAGGGCTCCCGCTTCCTGAGCCTACTCGCCAACGGCTGGGCGGCGGGAACCGCGGCGCCTGCGCCGACGACCGCGGCTGCTGGTGCTGGGACATCTGCGTCGGCACCTGTGAACAGCCAGTACCTGACAGTTCGCTGACGAGCGTTCAATCTCGCTGGTGCCTGGCTGGTCGATCGGTCTGAGGCGCCGCGCCGGTGGCTGCTGCGACTGTGACGGCCCGCTGCCTGACCGATCCGGCGCCGTCTGGTGCGGCGGTGCTGTTGCCGGATCTGGCGGTTCGCCGCCGGTTCTCCGCGCCCCGGGGCTCGATCCCGCTCACGCTGCTGCTGGTGGTGGTGCCTGCGGGCCTCGACCCAGCTCGGGCCGCCCGCGACACTCCTGGACGCGACGCCGGCCTCGACGGCCTCGGGCACTGCACTGTGTCCAGACGTTCCCGGGCGGCGCGGCGCAGCCACCACCGTGCCGACGTCGCAGCTCGCTCCTGGCTGAGATCATCAGTCTCGCCTCGGCTGCCAGGTCAGCGTGTCGAGGTCGATGACTCCAGTCCCGTCAATACGGTCGATGAAAACAATTGCCCTGTCGTCAGATGAAGCCCTGTTATCGCTATCCACAACCTGGCCATCCGGAACCGTGCCGGCGACCCGACAGCGCTGTGCGCCGGCTGCTGCTGGTGCGCATGGCTGCGTCAGTGCCGCTTGCGCGCTGTGCGGGCATGAGCAGGCGACGGCGATAACAGCCGTGCCATCGTGAAGCGCGGCCTGGCAAACGTGAGACGGCGATGACGAGCCCACGGATGGCCCGATCGGCGCTGTTTCGAGCGTCCCAGGCGGGCTGCTGAGTGGTCAGGTGGGGCGCGCAGGCGAACCTGCCAAGCTCTGGGCGCACGGCCAGCGGTCGGCCTGATCGCGACTGTCCCGGGCTCTCATGATGACACGAGATCGCATGCTGCTGGCTTTCGCGTGTGGCTGTTGCCGGCTGTCACTGACGCATCATCGCCGCTGCGCGCGCCTCGGCGGGGCAGTGCGAGCTGTCGCTGGCTGTGACGTTGCCGGTTTCATCTGTTGACCGCCTTCCGGCAACGGAGTTGATAGCAAATCGGATTCATCACGACGACCTCGGCGGCAACCAGGGCTACTGGTGAAACGGCCCGATTCTGCGCGGTCGGCGCTACAGCATACCGGTCAATCTTCGAAGCGCCAGTGTTTCAGTGCTGACCGGGTCTTCGACGGACGCTATGTGCGAGCCCGATGCCACTGTCTTCGATGACGGGCGATGCGCGACCGCTATGCGAACGGCTGCCGGCTGCGCCGGCTGCGCGCTACCGGCACCGGCTTGATTGTTTCGGCCTCGATATCGCCGTTCGGCGACACTGCAGGTGTTTTGCTTTTGTGTCTGCGCGCAGACGATCGGGATGATGGGCCTCGACGACCGGTGGCGGGCGGCCGGGCGCCTGTCGAGATGCTGCTGGGGTGCGCATCGGGCTGAAGGGGACCGGCGCGCTGACTGCCCGTGGCGCGGCGGCGCATGCAGACCTATCGGGCGCCCATGCTGAGCGTGCGGCTGATAACGGGGCTGAACTGGCGAGGTGCTGAACTCGACGACATAACCTGACGGACTGCATCAGGCCTGCCTGTCTTCTCACCGTCCGACGTCTGTTAACTCTGGGTATGGCTGGTGCTGCCGATACGCCGTCTTCATTTCACTGGACGCTAATAACTGCCGTACTGCCGGTTGACCGAAAATCGAGCGCGCATCGAACACGCTACTGATAACCATTCTGAATTCGAGGCTGTTGTACCGCGGCGGCCTCGTCGGCTAACAAAAATCATTACAACGCTCTCTATAACGTTTGTGTTGAGGCTGCGCCGCTCAGCATGAGTCATCGCTGTCCAACTGGCACTGTCTTCTCATTCCGAGCGCTCATCGCAGCCGCCAGCGCGCGAAGCTACGCCGACTCGACTCGCGTCGGCTGCTGGACCATCATCCAGAGGCGCCAACTCTCGCGGCCGAGGCTACCGACATGTTGAAATATCTACGCTGGCGATGGCGTCGGCAGGGGCCAGTGAACGGTCACCGCCGGCTTCGTCGTGACTAACGCTATCATCACATCGGCGCTTTCCGTGACCAGTCGCGGACGAGGCATGAGGGTTGAAACCGGCTGACATCGTCGTGAGCTGGCTGGTGGAAGATTCATGGTCACGGCATCATCAGCCATTCAATCCGGCTGACGCCGCGGTCAGCCGCAACCTGACGTGCGCAGTGAAAATTTCGGCGCCAGCGCCGCCAGGCAGCCATCTGTAACTCGCCGCTGGCTGGTCGACGGTGATTTCGATGATTCGATATGACCATCGACGCCATCGTCAGATCGGCGTTGGAATCTTCGTGCCTCGGCGGGTCATCACATCAACTGGCGAATCGACAGGCGACCGTTCGCCCGCCTCTGCGACCGGCTGACCTGCCGGCAGCTTTCAACGGCGCGCGCGCCGTGGAGGTGGTGCCGGCGAAGGCGATCTGCTGCGACGGCCAGCACGGCACCCGTCGCTTCGGCGCCGACGCCCCGCCGATCCTTATGTTTCCGCACCGGCGCAAGCCGTCCGTGCCTGGCGATGGCTGCCACCGCCGCGCACATCAGATAACGACCCGTCAGCTGCCGTCTGGCTGGCTCACCGGCGTCTGCCTGGCGCGCTGGCCAGAAACGCCTCGTGCCGGCAACTCGATCGTCGGGCGCCGGCGCCTGCTGCTCGTCCTGCTGACTGACAACACGGGCGATGACGTTTCGCTCGCGCGTCCGGTGTTCAGGCGCGGCTCATCCGCACGCTGGAAGACCTCCGGGCTCGACAGCGAGCCGCCGCCGGCCTGGGCGCTTTCGACATCTCGCCGGCCAGCCAGCGGGCTCGGCCGCAGCAGATCGACTCGATCGGCCTTCCAACTGAGCGTCCAGCTGCTGCCATCAACCGGTAATAACAGCTACGTTCAACA
>BNJT01001324.1_pt1 | contig 133549 bp, 141 predicted proteins | sample 8540491 | NCBI WGS metagenome assembly BNJT01 (sample SAMD00202455, study PRJDB9452) | human saliva metagenome | host: Homo sapiens | reverse complement strand
GGATATGTAATAATAAATGCTTTTAGTATGTTATGACAAATATTTGATTGCAGAATTTATGACCTGAATCCGTCCGATTTTGTCGTAGACGTAATGGAGTACGCCGCTTCTTTGGTCGGCGCTTTGGATCAGGTTGCCGGCTTTGTCGTAGGCGTAGCGGCGGTTAAGTACGGTACAACAAAGGTCGTCTGAAAGTTGGTTTTCAGACGACCTCTATATTAAATGTTAATGAGATTGTTAAAGAACAAATGGTTCAGACGACCTCAAAGAAAATAGTGAGGTCGTCTGAAAAACAGAAACCGCGTGCGTGCGTTCCGTTCGCACTCTACATCGGAATTGGAGGTTTCATTGGCTACAGCTTGCTAATCGCTTAAAAATTAAACATATTAAGCATTATAATTTAGATAATCTTTAATAAAATATTCAAAGCTATTCCAATGTTTGCTGAATTGTTTATTTTCTATGAACTTTTGAATATTAGGAGCCTCTACAAAAAAACCTCGTCGGTATTTTTATCATATAAGATATAATCATCTAACTCATTATTTAATAACGAAAATAATTATCAGGCAATCCAATATTTTTTCTCAAAATTTCTGTTTGGCTACTTGAAAAATCCTCTAAGTCCATTGCCAAATCAACCAAATATCCAATTTTTCCATAAATTTCATCACTATATGTTGACCAAAATTCAACAAAGTCATGATTTATTTTTCCAAACCCTAATCTTTTGAATAATTCACGATATTTATTTTGATTTTCTGGCAATATCCTACCAAATTCATCATCAAGATATTCTTTAAAATTAGTATCTAACATAACAAACCTCTTTGATATAAATATAAGTAAATTGACCTTAACATTTTCCAGCTTTTCTTCTGCGTCTTTTTTCTGCTTTCGCCCTATCTTTCCAATATTACTTTCTATCCTTATCAAACGCATTTCTATCTACTGGGAAATATGGATGCTTACCGCTTCCATCAACTTTCGTCAATTCATAGCTAGTTTTAGATGAGATTGTTAAAGAACAAATGGTTCAGACGACCTCAAAGAAGATAGTGAGGCCGTCTGAAAAGAAACCGCGTGCGTGCGTACCGCACACACCCTACGTCAGGACTAAAGGTTTTGTGCGGGCTACTGCTTGCTGTTTATTTCTTAATATATTTTTCTATATATCTGTATTGATCTTGTGTACATTTAACTGAAAAAAATATTTTTCCACTTATAATACTTTGAGCAGAAAAAATATCTTTCTCATATTTGAATTTTATTTTACTTAACGGAATCATTCCTTTTCCATTTTCTTTCCCACAAAAAAGCTTATATTGTAACTCATTATTACTTATACCTATGTCTCCACAAGTTTTTTGACTATTATATTCTGATACAATTATATTCAACCAGCCATGTTGAAAATCATACGAGTAATGTGAAACATAAGGTAAATTAGAAGAGGAGGATACTATTAGAGATAAAATTGAACTTAAAATAGATTTCATAATTTATTTACCATTTAATTTATTAATTTTCTTAGCTAACGAAGCAGGAGTAACCCAACCAGACATTTTCATTTCTTTAATATCAGTAGCTTGACTTGCTCCATATGCAAAACTTGCACACTGCCTATTTCGTAAATTATATCTAGAAGTTTCTATATTTTTATTATTAAAGTCCCTTATATAGGACTCAACCTTTTTCATTTGATCATCATTCAAATCATAACTTCTTGATACCAAATACTTACTATCCAAATACCTCGTATCATTAAAACTCATAGTCCCCCCATATCACTAACCAAAATACTAGTAATATCTTTTGAATTATATCTAAACCCTTCTCCTCCAGGCCATTGACCTATATATTGAGTTCTGCCATTTTTTTCTAATCCAATAAATGCATGTCCTACAAAATCATGTGTATCAGAATAAATTGTTAACTTTCCGCTTAATCCTAATGAGTCAATCCAAGTCTGCATATTCGGTGCAAACAAATACAAATTATCCCCACCCAACAGCCCAATCGGGTCCTGATTCACAAACCGCCCCGTATCAGATTCATAGTAACGGAAGAAATTGTAATGCAACCCCGTCTCCGCATCAAATACTGGTTCTGCAACCGGAACGGCTGGTGCGCGTTCGGGTAAACCTTCATCTCCGATTTCAGACGACCCCAAGCGGTGTAGTCTCCATACCACAGCAGATTGCCGAACTGGTCGGTCATCTCCCTCGGAATGCCGATCTGGTCGGTGTGGAAATAAGCGAGGTATTGCTTACCGTCTTTGGCGTTGTCAAAGACTTGCGCCAGCGGTTCGTAGCTGTTTTGGTCGGTGTAGATATAGGTGTAGCTGCCTTTGTAGGTGTACTCCTGAAGTAATCGCGTTCCGTCCCAGACGAAGTGGGTGCGTTTCGGGTCGGTACTCGTCCAGGCGAGTTTGTCTTGACGCTCTTTGGAGAGGCGTCTTCCGAACGGGTCGTAGGCGTATGTCCAAATCTCGGTATTGCCGGCTGGCTTTTTGATTTCGGCGCGGACGAGTTGGTTTTCTAAATCGTATTGGTAATATTGGTTTTCGCCATTGGACAGCTGGCGGTAGATCAGGTTGCCCAATGCGTCGTAGGTGTATTCGATGCCGTTGTATTCTTTGAGGCGGTTGCCGCTGGTAAGGTTGTTGCCCTTCCCTTCGACTGCTTTGTCGGAAAGGATGTTGTGGGCGGGGTCGAAGGCAAAGGTTTCGCTGCGGCCGCTTTGGCTGTTGCGGGCTTCCTGAATGCGTCCGATTTTATCGTAAACGTAATGGAGGACGCCGCTTCTTTGGTCGGCGCTTTGAATCAGGTTGCCGGCTTTGTCGTAGGCGTAGCGGCGGTTGACGGCGCCGCCGGCCAACGGGTTTTGTTTGCCGCGGGATGTTTGTGCGCTGCTCCAAACGGTACGCTGGCTTTTCAGACGACCCATGGGGTCGTAGTCGTACAGGCTGCTGATGCTGCCCTGCGTCCTTTGAATTTCGCGGTGCAGTTTGTCGCGTTCGATGTCGGTTATGACTTCGCCGTCGAGACTGATTTGGTGCAGGTGTCCGCTGCCGTAGTACAGGTAATCGATAGGGCGGCCGTCGGGCAGGATGGTGCGGATGCGGTTGCCCAGCGGGTCGTACTGGTAGCCTACGGTGGCACTTTGGCCGTTGTGGACGGTGGTTTCGCTGATGAGGCGGTCGAGTTCGTCGTAGGCGAGTTCGACGCTGCTGTGCTGGTTGCGGGCTTTGGTCAGGTTGCCGGTAATGGGGTCGTATTCGAAACGGGTGCGGCTGATGCCTTCGTCTTTGCTTTGTCCGTTGCGGTTGGAGACTTTGCGGCTTTGTTTTTTTCGATCAGTTGGCCAAGGATGTTGCGTTTGAAATGATGGATGTGCCAAGTCTCGGGACGGTTTTTCAGACAACCTTGATCTGTGCTTTGGCCGTATTCGGTCTGTTGAACCAGTTGTCCGGCGGCATCGTAGCCGTAGGCGGTGATTTTGCCGTCCCAGCCGGTTTCTTGGATCAGGTTGTCGGTTTGGTCGTAATCGAGACGGTAGGTTTCGCCGTTTTTCGTTGGTGAGGACGGTCAGACGGCGGGCTTTGTCGTAGGCGTAGGCGAAGGTATGGCCCAACGCGTTGGTGCGTTTGAGCGGCAGTCCGTCCACTGCGAGTTCGTAGGCGGTTTTGGCACCGAGCCCGTCGATGTGGGCGGTCAGCCGGTTGAGGCGGTCGTATTCGAAGGTTTCGTGACTGCCGTCGGGATAGTCGGTACGGACGGGGTTGCCCGCTGCGTCGTAATGGTGGCGGGTGGTATGACCCAGCGCATCGGTAACGGTTTCGAGATCGCCGTATTCGGTGTAACCGAAACGGGTGGTTTCGCCGGTACAGTCGGTAAAGCAGACGAGTTGGTCGAGGGTGTCGTAGTGTAGGCGTCGGGTTTTGCCTAAGGCATCGGTAATGGTTTCGGGCAGCCATCGGGCATTGTAGCCGTAGCGGGTGGTGTAACCGGCGGGGTCGGTGATGCTGATGAGGTTGCCGCGTCCGTCGTAATCGTAGGCGGTAATCCTGCCTGCAGGATCGTTGACGGCAACCGGCAGGTTGAGGGTTTCGTGGTAGTCGATTTGGGTGCTGCTGCCGTCCGGCGCGGTGATGGCGATGACGTTGCCTTCGGTATCGTAAAGATAGCGGGTTTCGCGTCCGAGGGGGGTCGCGTTCTACGGTAATGCGGCCGTAGCTGTCGCGTTCGCTGTCGCTGCGTTGTCCGTCGGCGTCGATGCGGTAGATAAGTTCGCGGTTTTCGTCGAAACCGTATACTTCCGTCCGTCCCAATTCGTCGGTAACGACGGTATGGTCTTTGCGGTAGTCGAACGTCCATTCTTCGCCGAGGTTGTTGCTGCTCTTGAGCACTTTGCCGTCGGTGTCGTAACGGTCGTATTCATAGCGGGATACCAGTCCGTCGGGCTGGCTGTGCTCGACCATGATGTGGTTGCGGTAAGCGAAACCGCGCAGTTTTTTGCCGTCGCGTCCGTAAACGGCGGTCAAATCGCCGTAGCCGTCATAGTCGTAGTGCACCAGTTTCTTGCCGTTGAAGGTAACGGAGGTGAGGCGGTTGACGTAGAAACGTTCGTCTTCGGAAACGAATACGTCCCGTTCCCCGGCAGGGTCGAAGTCGGGATCGTTGTCGTTCAGACGGATAGAGGAGAATACGGGTTGGAAGTGTCGGCCGCTGCCGTCGTAAATGCTGTGCGGCAGTCCGTTGTCGTCGTAGCAGAGGCGGATATGGCGACCGTTACGGTCGAGTTGGGCGACCAGTTGGTAAATGCCGCAACCGGAATCGACTTCGGCAAACAGCAGCCGTGCGCCGCCGTCGGGGGGAGGCGATTTGGTAGAGGTCGTCTGAAAGCTGCTTCTCAGACAACCTCTATGTCAATCGGTTTGTCAACCGATAAATAATGAGATTATTAAAGAACAAAAGTTCAGACGACTTCAAAGAGAATATTGAGGTCGTCTGAAAACTGAAAAGCCCGCGTGTGTGTGTTTTACACACACACTAATTAGAATTGGAGGATTTTTGTGTACTACTCTGCTTGCTTCAAGCATAACGATTCTTAAAAAAAGAAGAAATTTTTTTCTGATGAATTTAATTTCTTGGCTGAATAATTTTCCATAATTTCAGCATTATCACTATCTGCAAGAGAAACATAAAATATTATATTTTTTTATCTTATTTTTTTATCCATCTCAGTTAATGCTAATTTAAATCCTTCGATAATAGCATCATATACATTTGCTTGAACAACTTCAAAATCTTCATCTAATAATTTTTTTGAATATTATCTAAAAATTTCTTGAATATTTTGGTTAAATATTTTATCAATTTCTTCGGGGACTTCACCTGTGCCTATTTCAAATTCTGAATAATACCATTTTACAAAAGAATGTTCTTCAACTGGCAGATTCTTCTTTAATTCTTTGTAATGAGAGATAGTATTTGCAGCCCATCCTAAATACTGACAATAGTCATCGATATATAACACATATGCAAAAATATCATTTTCTTCATATTTCGATAGAACAAAACCTAATGAAGTTAACACTCCATTTTTAACATCATTAATTAAATTATTAGTCAAATTTTCATTTAAAGCTTTCATAACCAATCCTTATATCCAATACACTTAATAAATTAGCATTTTTTACTATGAGAACCATACTTGCCAAAAACTTTCCCACCAATTCTTGTCAATTGCTTACTCATATATTTATCTGCTTGTGCTTTTATTCATAACTCCGCGTTTCATCCATTGTGTCACACGCTTATCAGCTTGTTCAAGTAGAGTAGCTACTTTTTCTGCATTTTTAACCGTATGAACACCTTTAATATTTGACGCAATCATTAGATTGGAACGCCCAGTAGTAGTTCGATAGTTAAAATTTAATGGAATATTATATTTATGTGCAATATTTCTGGAACGAGTTAACGCATCCTTCATTGCAGGAGAACGGTCGAACTTTCCTTTAAATATAATATGATGACCATGTGCATTACTTATATGCGGTTTAGCTGTTACTCCATGATTTTTTGGAATATCAAGCCAAGATAAACCTAAGGGATCGCCCCACCCCTGCGCATTAGGCGCAAACGAATAAAGGTTATCCCCGCCCAGCAACCCAATCGGGTCTTGGTTCACAAACCGTCCCGTATCAGATTCATAGTAACGGAAGAAATTGTAATGCAACCCCGTCTCCGCATCAAAATACTGGTTCTGCAACCGGAACGGCTGGTGCGCGTTCGGGTAAACCTTCATCTCCGATTTCAGACGACCCCAAGCGGTGTAGTCTCCATACCACAGCAGATTGCCGAACTGGTCGGTCATCTCCCTCGGAATGCCGATCTGGTCGGTGTGGAAATAAGCGAGGTATTGTTTGCCGTCTTTGGCGTTGTCAAAGACTTGCGCCAGCGGTTCGTAGCTGTCCTAGTCGGTGTAGAGATGGGTGTGGCTGCCTTGGTAGGTATACTCCTGCGCCAGTCTCGTACCGTCCCAGACGAAATGGGTCCGCTTCGGTTCGGTGCTGGTCCAGGCCAGTTTGTCTTGGCACTCTTTGGAGAGGCGGCGTCCGAACGGGTCGTAGGCATATTCCCAAATCTCGGTATTGCCGGCTGGCTTTTTGATTTCGGCGCGGACGAGTTGGTTTTCTAAATCGTATTGGTAATATTGGTTTTCGCCATTGGGCAGCTGGCGGTAGATCAGGTTGCCCAGTGCATCGTAGGTGTATTCGATGCCGTTGTATTCTTTGAGGCGGTTGCCGCTGACCGGGTTAGGGTTGGCAGGTGATTTCAGACGACCTTGAGTTTTGGGGTCGTCTGAAATCGGCGCGGTCGTTTTGCCCTCTCCCCGCCCCTCTCCCACGGGAGAGGGAGTAGATGTTGGGATGTCGAGGATGTTGTGTGCGGGGTCGAAGGCGAAGGTTTCGCTGCGGCCGGTTTGGCTGTTGCGGGCTTCTTGAATCCGTCCGATTTTGTCGTAAACGTAATGGAGGACGCCGCTTCTTTGGTCGGCGCTTTGAATCAGGTTGCCGGCTTTGTCGTAGGCGTAGCGGCGGTTGACGGCGCCGCCGGCCAACGGGTTTTGTTTGCCGCGGGCTGTTGGTGTACCGCTCCAGACGGTACGCTGGCTTTTCAGACGACCCATGGGGTCGTAGTCGTACAGGCTGCTGATGCTGCCCTGCGTCCTTTGGATTTCGCGGTGCAGTTTGTCGCGCTCGATGTCGGTGATGACTTCTCCATCGAGGCTGATTTGGTGCAGGTGTCCGCTGCCGTAGTAAAGGTAATCGATATGGCGGCCGTCGGGCAGATGGTGCGGATGCGGTTGCCCAACGGGTCGTATCGGTAGCCTACGGTGGCGCTTTGGCCGTTGTGGACGGTGGTTTCGCCGATGAGTCGGTCGAGTTCGTCGTAGGCGAGTTCGACGCTGCTGTGTTGGTTGCGGGCTTTGGTCAGGTTGCCGGTAACGGGGTCGTAGTCGAAACGGGTGCGGCTGATGCCTTCGTCTTTGCTTTGTCCGTTGCGGCCGGAGACTTTGCGGCTCTGTTTTTCGATCAGTTGGCCGAGGATGTTGCGTTTGAACCGGTGGATGTGCCAAGTTTCGAGACGCTCTTTCAGACGACCTTCATGATTGCTTTGGCCGTATTCGGTCTGTTGGACCAGTTGTCCGGCGGCATCGTAGCCGTAGGCGGTGATTTTGCCGTCCCAACCGGTTTCTTGGATCAGGTTGTCGGTCCGGTCGTAATCGAGACGGTAGGTTTCGCCGTTTTCGTTGGTGAGGACGGTCAGACGGCGGGCTTTGTCGTAGGCGTAGGCGAAGGTATGGCCCAGCGCGTTGGTGCGTTTGAGCGGCAGTCCGTCCACTGCGAGTTCGTAGGCGGTTTTGGCACCGAGTCCGTCGATGTGGGCGGTCAGACGGTTGAGGCGGTCGTATTCGAAGGTTTCGTGACTGCCGTCGGGATAGTCGGTACGGACGGGGTTGCCCGCTGCGTCGTAGTGGTGGCGGGTGGTATGGCCCAGCGCATCGGTAACGGTTTCGAGATCGCCGTATTCGGTGTAACCGAAACGGGTGGTTTCGCCGGTACAGTCGGTAAAGCAGACGAGCTGGTCGAGGGTGTCGTAGTGTAGGCGTCGGGTTTTGCCTAAGGCGTCGGTAATGGTTTCGGGCAGCCATCGGGCGTTGTAGCCGTAGCTTGTAGTGTAACCGGCGGGGTCAGTGATGCTGATGAGGTTGCCACGTCCGTCGTAATCGTAGGCGGTAATCCTGCCTGCGGGATCGTTGACGGCAACCGGCAGGTTGAGGGTTTCGTGGTAGTCGATTTGGGTGCTGCTGCCGTCCGGCGCGGTGATGGCGATGACGTTGCCTTCGGTATCGTAGAGATAGCGGGTTTCGCGTCCGAGCGGGTCGCGCTCTACGGTAATGCGGCCGTAGCTGTCGCGTTCGCTGTCGCGTTCGCTGTCGCTGCGTTGTCCGTCGGCGTCGATGCGGTAGGCGAAACCGCGCAGTTTTTTGCCGTCGCGTCCGTAAACGGCGGTCAAATTGCCGTAGCCGTCGTAGTCGTAGCGCACCAGTTCCTTGCCGTTGAAGGTGACGGAGGTGAGGCGGTGCACCGCCGTCGGGAGAGGCGATTTAGTAGAGGTCGTCTGAAAGTTGGTTTTCAGACGACCTCTATGTTAACTGTTAATGAGATTGTTAAAGAACAAATGGTTCAGACGACCTCAAAGAAAGTATTGAGGTCGTCTGAAAAACAGAAACCGCGTGTGTATGTGCGTTCTGTATATGCTCTATTTAATTCAAGCATAATCAATATCTATATAAGGAATATTCTGATTTTTAAGTAAGTCTATTGTAGCGTTATCAAATGGTCGTTTACAATCTAGCACGATTAAATATTCTAGATTTTTTTAATATTAGCCAGTTCATTCACATTTTTAAAGGTTAAAACAGGAAACTAAGTCTAAATAGCTTAAAGAGGGCAAATGAGTAAATAACTCACAATCTATGTCAGCCTTTTTGATTCCATTCAAAGCAATGTATCTCAAATTTTTTTAAATTCTTTTAATTTCGAAATTGAAAAAAATTCTGCCCTGAAAAATCCAACAAGACTAATTGATTCCAATAAATCAGAACTTATATTTTTCTAATATATTCAATGATTTACCATGATGAAAACTGGCATGAATTAGTTTCTTAAAAATTTTTTTAATTTCATCAAGTTGCTTAATATTTTTATACTTTGAGATATTGCACTCTAAGTAACTGATATTAGGGAAATTATTTGCATTAAGCCCGAATAAACCATTGATTTCGCATCTTGATATAAATGCTGAAAGATTGGGCATTTCCAGACTCGCTGGTATTTCAAATTTTTCATCATCCCATTCTCTTGGAATGAAAAAATATAATGTTTCTAATGTAAGCGCAGAATTTTTTATGGTATTTTCTAATTTAGAAAAACAAACATATGGAAAAGCCAAAACTTTCAAATTACCAAGCGTATTTATCCAATCTGGCAAGTCGGATATATCATACTCACCAGATTCTGGCTCCTCAATAATCAATGCTTGAATTTTTGACAACTCTTCTGAAGAAGGCGTTTTATCCCATGTCAGAAATTTAATATTTTCAAACCTTTCATAGTCATCCTGTAAAGTCTCAAGCTCATCATCATCTGCCGCTAAGAAATAAGTGGTCAAATGTGGCTTTATCCACTGACTTAATTCAATATTTTTAAAAATAAATTTTTCCATTTTGTATCCTTATACTATAAATAATTACTTATCAACCTGATGAACTGTCCTTTTTGTTTTTCTGATTTTTGCACCACAAGCCTCAATTATTTTTTTGTTCCGCTCTTTTTTTCTTTTTTTGCTTCCGGATTATTGCTGTTTGATAGACGAAATTTTTCCTTCAGCTCTTTTCTTTTTCTTTTTTTGTTCAAAAATGTCGAAGAATATTATTTTTTTATCCCTTTTTGCTATCGGCGGTTCCTAGATCAACTTCTCTAAACTCAACCTTAGTGTCAGGATGCCTTAACAGAGTTTGTGCTTTTTCATGTTGACTTCTTCCTAATCTGTCACCAACGTCAATTCCTGATCCAACATAACCTTTCCCTGTAGTTTCATTAGTTAAAATATATACACCAGATTTTCCATTTAATGATGAAACTTTTTTAGCCCAACCTAAAGGATCAATCCATCCTTGCGCATTCAGCGCAAACTGATACAGATTCTCCCCACCCCACAACCCAATCGGGTCCTGGTTCACAAACCGCCCCACCTCTGGCTCGTAATAGCGCATCAGGTTGTAATGCAGCCCGGTCTCTTCATCATAATACTGGTTTTGCAATCTAAACGGCTGGTGCGCGTTCCGATAGACGCGTTCATCCTTTTTCAGACGACCCCAGGCGGTGTATTCGCTGTACCATAAGAGATTGCCGTGGATGTCGGTCATCTCGCGCGGGATGCCGATTTGGTCGTTGTGGAAATAGCTGAGGTATTGTTTGCTGTCTTTGGCGTTGTCAAAGACTTGCGCCAGCGGTTCGTAGCTGTCTTGGTCGGTGTAGATATAGGTGTAGCAGCCTTTGTAGGTGTACTCCTGAAGTAATCGCGTCCCGTCCCAGACGAAATGGGTTCGTTTCGGTTCGGTACTCGTCCAGGCGAGTTTGTCTTGGCGTTCTTTGGAAAGGCGTCGTCCAAACAGGTCGTAGGCGTATGTCCAAATCTCGGTATTGCCGGCGGACTTTTTTTGATTTCGGCGCGGACGAGTTGGTTTTTCTAGGTCGTATTGGTAATACTGGTTTTCGCCATTGGGCAGCTGGCGGTAGATCAGGTTGCCCAATGCGTGAATGAGAAATTTTTTTAAAGAACGAATGTTTCAGACGGCCTCAAAAGAGATATTGAGGCCGTCTGAAAATATAAAATTACTTTTTCGCAGCACGAATTTTTTTCAATCCATTCTCCAAAATAGTAACTTTCTCGGGAGGAGTTCCCCTATCCAAAGCATTCCACCAATTATTTACTGGTTTAACAAATAATTGGAATCCTTCATCGGTTACATTGGATTTTCGGATGATCAAATCTTCTTTGATAGAGCCATCCTCATTAAATGGGTCAATATCAACAAGTAAGTTATTGTTTTTGAGAAACGTCATAAGTGCAATAGACATTCTGATAGTATCTTCACGATAATCTTCATCAGCATTTGCTTCCCAAAATGTCCGAAAATTAAATAGTGTTATATCCATGATAATCTCCTAAGGTAATCGAATAATTTCGGATATTCCGTCAACATGAACTAAGCTTTTACCATCTCTGACATATACGCCACCTGCATCTCTAATCCTTTCTTCTTTTGCAAGTTGACTCCTTTTTGAAGCAGTCTTGCTAGTAATTTCTTGAGCAAGTCCACCACCTTTTTTTACCAGCTCCTTTTATAACAAAAATCAAGCTTACGAGACTCACCCGTTACGGGATCTCTAACAATTTCGCCCTTTTTTTATTTCTCAAGTGTTTCTGACTCAATATACGGTCAGCTCCATATTGGGCATCTAAGTCTTTTTTATGTAAGGCTTCGCGAGCATCACCATCTTTTTTATTTTGGATACACTCCCCTTTACCCGCGCTTTTCTTCTTGGATTTCGGTCCAGGTTTTTTCCTAAATGTTCCGTTTTTTCTATGGCCATAAATTTTTAAACCAAGTGGATCGATAAAATCCAATACTTGATTACCAAATGAATATAAATTATCTCCACCAAACAACCCAATCGGGTCCTGGTTCACAAACCGCCCCGTCTCCGCCTCGTAATACCGCATCAGGTTGTAATGCAGCCCGGTCTCTTCATCATAATACTGGTTTTGCAGTCTGAACGGCTGGTGCGCATTCTTGTAAACCCGCTCATCCTTTTTCAGACGACCCCAGGCGGTGTATTCGCCGTACCATAAGAGGTTGCCGTGGATGTCGGTCATCTCGCGCGGGATGCCGACTTGGTCGGTGTGGAAATAGGCGATGTATTGTTTGCCGTCTTTGGCGTTGTCAAAGATTTGCGCCAGCGGTTCGTAGCTGTCTTGGTCGGTATAGATATAGGTGTAGCTGCCTTTGTAGGTGTACTCCTGAAGTAATCGCGTTCCGTCCCAGACGAAGTGGGTGCGTTTCGGATCGGTACTCGTCCAGGCGAGTTTGTCTTGGCGTTCTTTGGAAAGCCTTCTGCCGAACGGGTCGTAGGCGTATGTCCAGATCTCGGTATTGCCGGCGGGCTTTTTGATTTCGGCGCGGACAAGTTGGTTTTCTAAATCGTATTGGTAATATTGGTTTTCACCGTCGGGCAGCTGGCGGTAAATCAGGTTGCCCAGTGCGTCGTAGGTGTATTCGATGCCGTTATATTCTTTGAGGCGGTTGCCACTGCTAATGTTGCTGCCCTTCCCTTCGGCCGCTTTGTCGGAAAGGATGTTGTGGGCGGGGTCGAAGGCGAAGGTTTCGCTGCGGCCGGTTTGGCTGTTGCGGGCTTCCCGAATGCGTCCGATTTGTCGTAAACGTAATTAAGGACGCCGCTTCTTTGGTCGGCGCTTTGAATCAGGTTGCCGGCTTTGTCGTAGGCGTAGCGGCGGTTGACGGCGCCGCCGGCCAGCGGGTTTTGTTTGCCGCGGGAGGTTTGTGTGCCGCTCCAAACGGTACGCTGGCTTTTCAGACGACCCATGGGGTCGTAGTCGTATAGGCTGCTGATGCTGCCCTGCGTCCTTTGGATTTCGCGGTGCAGTTTGTCGCGTTCGATGTCGCTGATGACTTCGCCGTCGAGGCTGATTTGGTGCAGGTGTCCGCTGCCGTAGTACAGGTAATCGATATGGCGGCCGTCGGGCAGGATGGTGCGGATGCGGTTGCCCAACGGGTCGTATCGGTAGCCTACGGTGGCGCTTTGGCCGTTGTGGACGGTGGTTTCGCCGATGAGGCGGTCGAGTTCGTCGTAGGCGAGTTCGACGCTGCTGTGTTGGTTGCGGGCTTTGGTCAGGTTGCCGGTAATGGGGTCGTATTCGAAACGGGTGCGGCTGATGCCTTCGTCTTTGCTTTGTCCGTTGCGGCCGGAGACTTTGCGGCTTTGTTTTTCGATCAGTTGGCCGAGGATGTTGCGTTTGAACCGGTGGATGTGCCAAGTCTCGGGACGCTCTTTCAGACGACCTTCATGATTGCTTTGGCCGTATTCGGTCTGTTGGACCAGTTGTCCGGCGGCGTCGTAGCCGTAGGCGGTGATTTTGCCGTCCCAGCCGGTTTCTTGGATCAGGTTGTCGGTCGGTCGTAATCGAGACGGTAGGTTTCGCCGTTTTCGTTGGTGAGGACGGTCAGACGGCGGGCTTTGTCGTAGGCGTAGGCGAAGGTATGGCCCAGCGCGTTGGTGCGTTTGAGCGGCAGTCCGTCCACTGCGAGTTCGTAGGCGGTTTTGGCACCGAGTCCGTCGATGTGGGCGGTCAGCCGGTTGAGGCGGTCGTATTCGAAGGTTTCGTGACTGCCGTCGGGATAGTCGGTACGGACGGGGTTGCCCGCTGCGTCATAGTGGTGGCGGGTGGTATGGCCCAGCGCATCGGTAACGGTTTCGAGATCACCGTATTCGGTGTAACCGAAACGGGTGGTTTCGCCGGTACAGTCGGTAAAGCAGACGAGTTGGTCGAGGGTGTCGTAGTGTAGGCGTCGGGTTTTGCCTAAGGCGTCGGTAATGGTTTCGGGCAGCCATTGGGCGTTGTAGCCGTAGCTGGTGGTGTAACCGGCGGGGTCGGTAATGCTGATGAGGTTGCCGCGTCCGTCGTAGGTGTAGGCGGTAACCCTGCCTGCGGGATCATTAACGGCAACCGGCAGGTTGAGGGTTTCGTGGTAGTCGATTTGGGTGCTGCTGCCGTCCGGCGCGGTGATGGCGATGACGTTGCCTTCGGTATCGTAAAGATAGCGGGTTTCGCGTCCGAGGGGATCGCGTTCTACGGTAATGCGGCCGTAGCTGTCGCGTTCGCTGTCGCTGCGTTGTCCGTCGGCGTCGATGCGGTAGACGAGTTCCCGGTTTTCGTCGAAACCGTACACTTCCGTCCGTCCCAATTCGTCGGTAACGACGGTATGGTCTTTGCGGTAGTCGAACGTCCATTCTTCGCCGAGGTTGTTGCTGCTTTTGAGCACTTTGCCGTCGGTGTCGTAACGGTCGTATTCGTAGCGGGACACCAGTCCGTCGGGCTGGTTGTGTTCGACCATGATGTGGTTGCGGTAGGCGAAACCGCGCAGTTTTTTGCCGTCGCGTCCGTAAACGGCGGTCAAATCGCCGTAGCCGTCGTAGTCGTAGCGCACCAGTTCCTTGCCGTTAAAGGTGACGGAGGTGAGGCGGTTGACGTAGAAACGCTCGTCTTCGGAAACGAAGACGTCCCGCTCCCCGGCCGGGTCGAAGTCGGGATCGTTGTCGTTCAGACGGATGGAGGAGAATACGGGTTGGAAGTGTCGGCCGCTGCCGTCGTAAATGCTGTGCGGCAGTCCGTTGTCGTCGTAACAGAGGCGGATATGACGACCGTTTCGGTCGAGTTGGGCGACCAGTTGGTAAATGCCGCAACCGGAATCGACTTCGGCAAACAGCAGCCGTGCGCCGCCGTCGGGGGAGGCGATTTGGTAGAGGTCGTCTGAAATCTGTGAAAAGTAGATTTGTTCGTAAGGATCAAAATAGGCGTCATCTAGACCGTAGGGATCTTCTTCGGCAGAAGCAGGTCGCGGTGCAGCCTCTTCTTCATATAAATTGTCTTCACCATCGTCGGCTGCGGAATAAGGCTCTTCTGCTTCGTCGCTGATATCCGGCAACGAAATTTCCCTGCCCTGCTCATCAATATAGAGAAAACCGTCGGCAGTACGGACAAGACGCATGGAGAACGGCAGCGACCAACCTTGTCCCAGCCAGCCGTTGCCAATTTGGTCGGAATAATAGCTGCGCTGCCAAACAAGAGGAAGTGGGGAGTCAAAGCCAAAGTCAACCTCTGTTTCATCAAATAAGACTTTGATACCAAGTACGGCATTAACAGGATTACCGATAGCTGCTGCAACTTTACAGGGAATACAGTGACCATGACCAGAAGTAACCACCCCGCCATCAGAACCTGCTCCGCTACCCCCGCCAAAACCACTGACCATCTTTCGTGAAGGCAGTCTAACACTAGGCAAACCTGGGACCATTGAAGCGAGCGAAACCACATCAGATACAGCATCAGCTACATTAGCTGCAGCAGAGTCAGGAGCAACCAAAGAAAGGGCGCTAGAGGCAACATCAGCCACCATCTCTATCACATCCACTGGACCGGCTGCATTAGTCAGCGGCTCAGGCGGATTGGCAGATCCTTTGGACACCATGGCAGGTGCAGAAGGCTGAGGAACAAGAATACCTATGGTGTTACCGGAAGAGGACATGCGATTACTCCGTCGAAATCCTAATTAATCTACAAGTAGAAACCTCAAAACAAGGAACGCCAATCACTTTCTGAGTGACTTGGGCACGTTATTTTGCAAAAATTATAACAAACAATAAGCTATAAATAAAACTGTATTTAATAAACTTTATTATTAAAATATCATATAGTAAGCGCATATTTTTAAAGATTATTTACATTTCTTAAGTTATTATTTCAAGCGGTTTAAATTTATATTTATCAACACATCGAATTATGCTAGAGTACGAGTCTTAGCAGTTGTATCTAATTAGCAACTTGGGAATCTAAAACTTCTTCTCTTGTGATGACTACTCATGCTTAAGCAAAATGAAGTCTATTTTTTTGGCAAACTGAATCAATCCCGTGATTTTATTTTCTCCGAGAATCTTCAAACTCACGATAAAATCTTTTGGGATAACTGGTTTAACCGATGCTCCGACCAAAACAAATTAATTTCATTCACTCGAAAAACATATTCCCCTTTGCAAATTTGGCTATTTTGCATCAAATTACCTGATGATCTTATTTATACTGGTATGACTGCTGGTAGTTCTGATAAAATTGGCAGAAAATACCCATTTGTGTTATTTTATAAACCTAGCTCTATTCCCGAATCACTTGATTCTCTTTTTTTTCTTTTAAAGAAAAAAAATTCCTTTCGCGAGATATTAAAAGAAGGGGAATGTTGTATCGAAGATTTTTACAGTAGTGATACAACAGAGAACTCTATCCTCTCTGAATCCTTTCACAACTTTTTATCTGATTCAGACGGCATTGGTAGTTTTTGGCAAGAGATTGGAAGCGGTTACCACATAAAACATGAAGGCCTCCCCTCATGCTCACTGTTTAATAAGTTATTTGGATTATAAGTAGATGAACACATTTCCTCGATGGGACGAGCCTATCTCTATCGACAGTCCTGAAGGTGTAAATATCGAATACGATAGCCGCTTTTTAGAACTACAAAGCATAGCTGAAGGCAAACCAGAACAACAATATGGTGACACGATTATTCCGGCAGAAGAGGCAGACTGGGCAACAGTAGAAAAGTTGTGCAATCAATTGCTAGCCGAGTCTAAAGATTACATGTCTTGGCTTATTATGCACAAGCTCTTACTGCTAAACATGGACTTGTAGGGTTCTGCGCTGGCTGCGAAGCAATTAGAGCTAATATAGACTTATATTGGGAATCCATTTACCCCAAACTTGAAGATGAAGACGGTGAATTTGATCCCTTTTACAGGATCAATGCCCTTAGCTCCTTTACTACACTTGATGGCATTATCAAAGAGATTCTTTCATCTAAATTATTGATAAATGGGTTAACCCAACAGCCAATTACTGTCAAAGAAGCTGTTTCCATACTACAAGGAAATGATTCACAAAATTATCCAGGAGGTAAAGAACGGCTAATGCTCGATATTAGAGTAAATGCCGATACAGGGAAACCTGAATTAACTGCATTAATTCAAGCATTGGACTGTCTGAAAGACATCCAACGCATTTTCTCGTCTAATTTACAGGATGAACACTCACTTGATTTTGATGTTATTCAGAAACCTCTTACCCTAATTCACAAAGCCATCAACTATAATGATGGGAGCACTCCCTCAGTACAACAGACAGAACAGCCTGAGTTACCCTCTGAAACTAACAGCTTGGCTATTACGCAAGAACAATCTATTCAAGAGGCTGACGCATGGCGCCGTCTGAATATTAAAAACCGTGCTGATGTTGATTTAGCTTTAGAGAAAATCTGCATTTATTTTGAAACTCTTGAGCCCAGCCACCCTGCACCACTGTTTATCCGCAGAGTGCAACGACAAATGAATATGAACTTTTATGACATCATGAAAGATATTAGCCCAGAAAGTATTGCCAATTTAGAAGTTTTAATTGGCAAACCAGATGAAGATACAGCAAATTCCTAAATCAGTACACCTCATCCACAATTTCGTAAATATCTTTTAGATATACAACATTATTAATTATCCTAAGGTTATAACCATGTCACGAAATAAATCATCAGGTCAAAAGTTTATTGCCCGCAATCGAGCTCCTCGCGTGCAAATTGAGTATGACGTAGAGTTGTATGGCTCAGAGAAAAAGATTGAACTGCCTTTCGTTATGGGTGTTATGGCAGATTTGGTTGGTAAACCTGTCGAACCACTGCCTGACTTGGCCGAACGAAAATTCTTAGAAATTGATGTAGACAATTTCGACGAACGCATGAAAGCCCTTAAACCTCGTGTCGCCTTCAACGTAAAAAACACATTGACAGGTGAAGGAAATTTGAATGTAGAACTCGAATTGGAAAGCATGGATGACTTCTCACCAGCTGCGATAGCTAAAAAAGTAGCACCTCTAAATGAACTTTTACAGGCGCGTACAGAACTATCTAATTTACTCTCATATATGGATGGTAAAAGTGGGGCTGAAGAATTAATTGGAAAAGTCTTAGGGGACAGCGAATTGCTAAAAAGTCTTGCAGCTGCACCTAAATCAACATCCAAAGATGAACAATAGTCTCTAATAAAACTAGAAGTGAAAGTAAATCATGGCTGAAAAACAATTAGATACCCTAGGAAATGGCAGTTCGCAACATGTGTTTGCAACCAATGAATTTGAACAGCTGCTTCAAAAAGAATTCAAACCTAAAACGGAAGAAGCTAAAAGCGCTGTAAATAATGCAGTCGCAACATTGGCTCAGCAGGCCTTACAAAATGCCGTCACCATTTCAGATGATACCTATCAAACCATTGAAGCAATTATTGCCGAAATTGACAGAAAGCTTTCTGAACAAATCAACTTAATCTTGCATCATGAGGACTTTCAAAAGCTTGAAGGTGAATGGCGCGGCCTGCATCATTTAGTGACCAACACCGAAACAGATACTTTACTGAAAATCAAAGTATTACCTATTTCTAAAAAAGAGGTTGCTCGTAATTTAAAACGCTTTAAAGGTACAGCTTGGATCAAAGTCCACTCTTTAAACGTATTTATGAGGAAGAATACGGCCAATTTGGCGGTGAACCCTTTGGTTGTTTAGTAGGTGACTATTATTTTGATCACTCTGCCCCTGATGTAGAAATGCTCAATAGTCTTGAGAAGATTGCAGCGGCTGCACACTGTCCATTTATTGCTGGTGCATCTCCCAAATTAATGCAAATGGAGTCTTGGCAAGAGTTAGCTAATCCGCGTGACTTAAGTAAAATTTTCCAAAATGCCGAATATGCTCCATGGCGAAGCCTGCGTGAATCCGAAGATTCACGTTATATCGGTTTAGCCCTACCTCGTTTTCTGTCTCGCCTGCCTTATGGTGCCACAACAAATCCTGTAGACGAATTTGACTTCGAAGAAGAAACAGAAGGTGCAGATCACAATAAATATACTTGGGCCAATGCTGCTTATGCAATGGCAGTAAATATTAACCGCTCATTTAAATACTATGGCTGGTGTACCGCTATTCGCGGTGTGGAATCAGGCGGTATCGTTGAAAATCTTCCCTGCCACACATTCCCAACCGATGATGGTGGTGTAGACATGAAATGCCCAACAGAAATCGCCATTAGTGACCGCCGTGAGGCAGAATTGGCTGCATTGGGCTTTATGCCATTAATCCATCGTAAGAACACGGATTTAGCTGCATTTATCGGTGCGCAATCTTTGCATAAACCATCTGAATATTACGATCCAGATGCTACCGCCAATGCACGTTTATCAGCTCGCTTGCCTTATTTATTCGCATGCTGCCGTTTCGCACACTATTTAAAATGTATTGTTCGTGACAAAGTTGGCTCATTCCGTGAACGTGATGACATGGAACGTTGGTTAAACGAATGGATTATGAATTATGTAGATGGAGACCCTGCCAACTCTACGCAAGAAACGAAAGCACGCAAACCATTGGCTGCTGCTGAGGTAGTTGTAGAAGAAGTAGAAGATAATCCAGGATACTATACTTCTAAATTCTTCCTGCGTCCTCACTACCAACTTGAGGGACTTACTGTTTCTCTACGCTTAGTTTCCAAATTGCCTTCGACTAAACAAGAATAGTCAGGCTTAGTTTATTTAGTTGGGTATATTAGTGCCCTGTTGTTAAATCGCTTATATTTTTTAACTAGGAGAGTAAAAAATGGCTATTGATATGTTCATGAAAGTCGAAGGTGTAAATGGCGAGTCAAAAGATTCTAACCATAAAGACTGGACTAACATCGAAAGTTTTGACTGGGGTGCTGAGCAACCTGGTTCAATGACCAGCGGTGGTGGCGGTGGTGCCGGTAAAGTCAATTTCAATGACTTAACTGTAGTTGCTGCTATCGATAAAGCAGCTCCAACCATTTTGAAACTGCGCTACCGGCCAACACTTGAGCAAAGTAGAAATTTCTGTATGTAAAGCTGGTGGCGAACAAATTGAATACTCACGCACTACATTAGAAGATGTCTTAGTAACCGGTGTGAAATTCATTGGTGTACAAGACAATGATGCGCTGAAAATGCGTTATTCATTCCAAGCTGCAAAAGTGAAAAACCAATATTGGGAACAAACCGATAAAGGTTCTAAAGGTGCTGAAGTTCAAATGGCCTTCAATATCAAAGAAAACAAATCTGCATAATTGATATGTAGATTTAAGTAAAAAAGCCTGACTTAAAAGGCGTTTGTTTTTAAGTCAGGCTTTATACATAAATTTTTTCACTTTTCAGACGGCACTACTTAACTGAAAAATTAATCTTGTTTTTAACTTCTATTATTCATCTTTATAAATTAAATAAGGAATCATTGAAATGGATTTGAAGACTAAATTATCAGAGATGATTGAGCTTGTACGTTCAAATCCTGACAATCAAGAACATCGTTTAGCACTGATTCAATATCAGTGTCTATGCGCAAAATGGGAACAGGCTTTAAAACAAATCGGACAATACCAAAAACTTTTTCCTGATACTCAAAAGCCCCTGATGCTCTACCTTATTGAAAATATTTCTGCTGAAATACGTCGCCAAGCAGTCTTTGAAACACAGCAAAAACCCAAAACTCTAGAACAGCACGCAAGTAAACTTGATATTCTTCAAAAGCAACTCTCTTTAGTTGCCCATGTTTCAGAACAGAAAAACAAGGCTCTTGTCGATGATTATACTGTGTTATCTGAGAATATAGATGGCTCCTCCGTACATATTACTTACCTTTTAGCAGATAAATCAGTTTCTGAAATTGATAGCGACTGGATTATGGATGGAGACGTACGTACTGCCTTCGTTTATGAATATTTCTATCAAGGTCACTATTACTGGCAAACATGGGATTCTATTGAAAATATTTCTTTTAAGGCTCCAAGTTCCTTACTGGACATCATCTGGAAAGCGTCTGAAATTAAATTTACTAATGGTGAGTGTATTCAATGTACTAGTCCTGCCCGCTATACTGTTATGCCTGGTGAGGAAACAGCATGGTCAGATCTGCTAATGAAGTGCTCACAAACTGACTGGATTGAAATAGCAGAGCAACTCTTTACAGGGGTTGGTCAAAAAACTTTGTATACCGATAACCATGATTTTGGCCTTTTAGATATTCGTAATATTAGATTTGAACAAAATCATTAAAATCTATCCATCCTTCAAACTCAGCAATTAAACATGTCGCAATTCAAAAATCAACTGTTACCCTCTTATTTGACAGACTAACAGATGAAGAACCGCGCAGAAAAAAAGAGGCACGCTCCGATCAGGTCATTAATCTTGATCAATATCGGCAAGCAGTACTGCGTGATATTCTTTATCTACTGAATACATGCAACATGCAAGCAGAAACTATGGGGATTGACCTAACTGAAAATGTACGCTCTTCTACATTAAATTATGGTATCCCTCCCCTTTCTGGTATTAATTTTTCCGATATTGAATGGCAAGATGTGGAACAGAATATCAAACAAGCCATCATCGATTTTGAACCGCGTCTTGAAAATAAGACTCTACAAGTGATCGTAAATACCTCAGACGATGATGACGATGCTTTACACAATAAACTCATTATTGAAATTAAAGGTTACCTGAAACTCAATCCTTATCCTAAAGAATTCTTGCTCCGAACCAGCATGGATGTTGAAACAGGATTGTTTGACTTATTAGATGGGGGAAATGGGGCTTGAATAATAAATTACTGTCTTACTACAACAAAGAGCTAACTTTTCTAAAGGAAATGGGTAAAGAGTTTGCAGCCCAATATCCTAAGATAGCCTCAAGATTAGCTTTAGATACAACTGATATTCCTGACCCCTATGTTGAAAGACTCTTGGAAGGGGTAAGTTTTCTTACTGCACGCACCCAACTTAAACTGGATGCGGAGTATCCTCGTTTTGTCCAAAGAATCTTAGAAGTTGTTTATCCTGACTTCATCAATCAGAAACCGGCGGCAGCTATTGTCAATCTAGAGCCTACTAATCAATATAACGCTGATGTGATCAATCTACTGGAACGAGGCAAAATATTAAGGTCTCTGCCTATTGATGAATTTAAAGTAAGTTGTCCATTTTCTGTAACTAAAACTACTGAAATTCTGCCACTTCGTATTGAAAAAGCCAAATACACTGACTCAATAGGTTATTTGCCAAACACACTCCCTGCACTCAAACAATCCTCTAGTAAGAAAGTACAATCTGCCTTGCGTTTGGATTTTTCATTGAGCGTACCAGGTGCATGTTCAGAGATGTTGCCAGATGAATTATCTATATTTTTGGGTACAGAGCTTTCCAAATCATCTTCATTGCTGTTTCTATTAGCTTCTGAATGCGTGGGGGTTGTTTGTCACAGTTACGAAAATCCAAAACAATGGTATTACCCATTACCTACTACACCAGAACATCGTGGTTTTCGAGAAGATGAAGCCTTATCATTTAATTTAGATAAATCGGTGAGTGCATTCCGAATTATGCAGGAGTATTCACGCCTACCGGAAAAGTTCCTATTCATTTCCCAAAAAAATATTAAACAAGCTATCCAGCAAGCCGAGAAACAAGGACACTTACCTAAAGTACCTGAACATTTAGAGGAAATCGTAAACGATAAGGGAGTCAATAAAAAAATTATTACTTATCGTAAACGCTATTTTAGTCTTTCATTTTTATTCAGTAATAAAATACCTGAATTAACTGAACTGATCGGTGTAGATGATTTTTCTGTGAATGCCGTACCAGTCGTCAACTTATTCAGAAAAAAAAGCTCACGCTTCCCGGTAAATATTCAAGATCAGGAGCACCATGTCGTTATCGACCGTACCCAGCCCCTGAATTATGAAGTCTACGCTATCGAGCAAGTAAAAGGCTTTGATACCAACAACCTTCAAACCGTAGTATTTTCACCGATGTACAAAGCACCGGATATAGGACTCTTTCCAGAAGCCCAAACTCAGCATGATTATTTTTCTGTTCGTCGTGCTGATAGAGTACCATCCGAAAACTCAGCTAAAAATGGTTTTCGCTCTTCCTATTTAGGTAGTGAGGTATTTTTATCTCTTGCTAATAATCAGAATTACGCCTTTAATTCAAACGTACAGCACCTTTCTGTCGACGCTTGGTGTACAAGCAGAGATTTGCCTCTAATCATGCCTCGAGACGGAGAATCTGACTTTCTTATTGAGGGATTTTTGCCAGTCAAATCGATTAAACTGATTTCTAAATTAACAAGACCTCAAGAAGCAGTAAGTGAAGATAGGACTCTTTGGTCATTTTTAAATCAATTAAGTTTAAATTACCTGTCTCTTTTAAATACTGATAAAGAAGATGCACCTGTTGCTTTAAAAGAGCTTTTAACAGTATTTGTTTCTTCTGAAAGTGATTTACTGAAAAACAGATTGAGTCAATTATACGAGTTGAAACCTCAATTATTAACAAAGTAGTCCGTCATTATGGAGTTGCCGCCCCTATCCGAGGAATCAACATTACCGTTACACTGGATGAAGCTCAATTAGGCGGCGTTCATCCTTTCCTATTTGGATCAGTTTTAAACCATTATTTCCGACGTTTGGTATCTATTAACTCATTTGTACAACTGCGAATTGACACGCTCCAGCAAGGTCATATTGCTACTTGGCCGTCTGAAATTGGGGAGAGGATGATTATATGAGTCCAGTCAACCCAAAAACAGATTTTGGTGACTCATTAGACAATGCTTGGGATGAAAAACTTACAATCTTTTTAAATAAAGTTTCCTCTCAACCATATAAGTATGATTATTTTTCACTCTTGCGCCAGCTTGAGTCCGTTAAATTTATTACTGGTGGGCAAATATTAGGCAAAGCTATTAGCCCAAAAATGGAGAAAATAAGGATCCGCCAAAATCCTTTGCTTACTTTTGCCCCACGCAATCTCCAATCGGTAACCTTATCACCACATTATGTAGAAATTTCCATTAATGGATTTGGTCTGTTTGGCCCATCTGGTCCACTACCTCTACATTTAACCGAATATGCTTATGAACGCCAACATCAACACGGAGACCAGGCATGGACAGGGTTTGCAAATATGTTGCAACACCGCCTGGCTATCTTATTCTATCGGGCGTGGGCCAATGCCCAAAGCATTACATCGTTAGATAAAAATGCCGAAGACCGCTTCGGAAAATATATTGCCAGTTTTAATGGCCTTAATATTCCGACCACACATAACAAAGGTTTAATTCACGAATTTGCTAAACGTTATTTTTCTGGTCTATTAATAAAACAAAGCCGATCTGCAGTCAACCTGCAACAACTGCTCACTCGCTATTTCCAAGTTCCCGTTAACATTCAAACTAACGTAGGGTACTGGGTTGAAGTCGAAGAAGAGAAAACGCAAATTGGGATTATGGGCAACTACACACTTGGGGACGGTTTACTACTAGGTGACAAACTCTATGATATGCAAAGTAAATTCCGGATTATTATTGGCCCCCTTACTCTACCAGCCTACCAATCATTCTTTAAAGACGGTATTAATGCAGCCCGTTTACGCGAATGGGTTCGTTTATTTGCCGCAGAAGAATATGAATGGGACATCCAACCTATTCTGATGCAAAAAGAAGTTCCACTGATGGTTTTAGGAGGGAACACTCAACTCGGCTTATCAACTTGGCTGGGGAATGTTTCCCGAGATGCAAAAGACTTGATCGTCAGCAATCATTAATCAGCTTTTCAGACGGCCATCGTCGATAAAAGCTTTAAAAAACTATTTTGGACATATTTGAAATAATTTAATTAAGGACGTCTTATGTCAAACATCAGCCGCAGCGTATTATTTGGTAAGTTAAATACTACTTTGTATAAAACTTTGGAAAATGCCTATACTTTCTGCCGTCTTCGAGAAAACAGCTATGTTGAATTGGTACACTGGCTACACTCTCTGCTTCAAACTGAAAAAACAGATATCTTCTGCCTGATCAATCATTTTAATTTGGATGAAGCCAAAGTACGAAAAGATGTATTGGCTGCAATAGAAAAACTGCCTGTCGGTGCTACTGCCGTCATTGACTTCTCCGAGCATATCCAAACACTTGTCGAACAAACTTGGACATACAGCTCACTAAAATTTGGTACAGACAAAATCCGTACAGCCCATATTTTCTATACCATGCTGCAAAATAAGACTTTACAGGGTATTCTGGCCAATATTTCGTCTGAATTCCTGAAGATCAAACCTGAGACCTTGGCAAACAATATTATTGCTATTACTGCTAACTCTGAAGAAAATCTTGATGTTACCCAAAATGCCTTATCTTCAGAGCCTAATGCTACTCACAAAGAAAGTGCCTTAGCTAAATACGGCAGCAATCTTACCGAAAAGGCTAAAAATGGCGAAATAGATCCAATCACAGGACGCGACACTGAAATCAGACAAATGATTGATATCCTAATGCGTCGCCGTCAAAACAACCCGATTCTCACCGGTGAAGCCGGTGTTGGTAAGACTGCTGTGGTTGAAGCTTTGGCATTACGTTTAGCTGCTGGGGATGTCCCTCCTGGATTAAAAGATGTTCAATTAATTTTATTGGATATCGGTTTGCTCAAAGCTGGCGCCAGTGTTAGTGGAGAATTTGAATCACGCCTCAGAGCAGTGATGGATGAAGTAGAATCCAGCCCAACCCCAATCGTGCTATTCATCGACGAAATCCATACTTTAATTGGTGCTGGTGGTGCTGCCGGTACTGGTGATGCTGCCAACTTACTCAAACCTGCATTGGCTCGTGGCAAACTTCGTACTATCGGTGCAACTACATGGGCAGAATACAAAAAATATTTTGAAAAAGATCCTGCCCTAACTCGTCGCTTCCAAGTGGTACAAGTAGATGAACCCGATGAAGAAAAAGCCATCAACATGCTTAGGGCATTAAATGCTTCTCTAGAAAAACACCATAAAGTGATCATTCTTGATGAAGCAATCCAAGCAGCTGTAAAACTTTCCCATCGCTATATTCCAGCACGTCAGCTCCCCGATAAAGCTGTAGGCCTGATTGATACTGCCTGCGCACGCGTTGCAGTCAGCCAACATGCTGTGCCTGGCAGCATTGAATATCTACGCAAGAAGTCTGAAGCATTAAAACTCGAGCAAGCAAATTTAGAACGTGAGAAGAAACTCAGTTTCGATTCTGAAGCTCGGATTACAAACATTGGTAAAGAATTAACTGAGGTTGAAGGCCGTCTGAAAAATTAGAAGACAGATGGAAATCTGAAGCAGACTTGGTTGTAGAGCTATTGGCTGTACGTGAACAAATCATGCAGGTTGAACAAGAGACAACTGATGAAGAAAACAAACAGTTGCGCACCCGCCAAAAAGAGCTGGTTACTAAATTGAAAAAACTGCAAGGTGTCCAACCCCTAGTCATGCCATTAGTAGACAGTCGTACAGTTGCTGACGTTGTAGCAGACTGGACTGGAATTCCTGTCGGAAAAATGATGAAAGATGAGGTTGAGGCTGTATTACAGCTTGCTGACACCTTAAATAAACGCATCATCGGCCAACGCCACGGTTTGGATTCGATTGCCCGCCGTATTCAAACTTCACGCGCCAATCTAGACAATCCCAACAAGCCTATTGGTGTTTTCATGCTTGCTGGTCCTTCCGGTGTGGGTAAAACCGAAACTGCACTGGCTCTAGCCGATACATTATATGGTGGTGAACAAAATGTGATTACCATCAACATGAGTGAATATCAAGAAGCTCATACTGTATCCACTTTGAAGGGAGCACCTCCAGGCTATGTCGGCTATGGTGAAGGTGGCGTATTAACTGAAGCTGTCCGTCGTAAACCTTACAGTGTTGTTTTGCTCGATGAAGTAGAAAAAGCACATCCAGATGTACATGAAATCTTTTTTCAAGTATTTGACAAAGGCTGGATGGAAGATGGCGAGGGTCGCTATATCGACTTTAAAAATACCATTATCATTCTCACCACCAATATTGGTACAGATTTAATTATGGATATGTGTGATGACCCCGAAATGTTGCCTACCCCGGAAGGCCTAACTAAAGCCCTGCGTACTCCCCTGCTGAAAACTTTCCCAGCTGCTTTATTAGGCCGGATGCAAGTTATTCCTTACTATCCGCTATCCGATGATATGCTCTCAAAAATTGTTGAATTGCAATTAGACCGTATCGTAAAACGTATTAAAGATAATCATGGCATCGACCTACACTATACCCCTGAAGTGTTAAAACTCATCACTTCACGTTGTACAGAAGTTGAATCAGGTGGCCGCATGATCGATGCAATTCTTACCAATACTGTTCTACCACAAATCAGCCAAGAACTACTTACTTGCGCAACACAGGGTAAACAAGTTTTGAGCGTAAATATCGATGCAAGCAATCATGACTTCAATTACCAATATAAATATAAACTTAGAAAGAAAAATACTTTATAATTCTAAGCAAAATAAGAAATCTTAGTATTCGATCGACAGTCATAGACCAACTAGTTCCTAAAGTCTAGGCTGTCGATTGATTTAAAATTTCTATCATTAAATGCAATCACTATTGATGTACCTAGGTAACCAAAATGCATGGAAAACTGATAAAATATATATCATTTGCAATGATATCTTTGATGGTAAGCGCATGCGCATCCAACCATAAACCACCAAAAGAATCTGACGAAAGTGGAGAAAAAATTGATGTACAAATCATAGTTTCTCCCGATGTCAATCCAAATTTAGTTGATCAACCTTCCCCCATAAGATTGGATTTATATCAACTGTCATCTGATGGTGAATTTAAAAAAGCAAACTATTTTGATCTTACTAATAATGCTAAAGAAACTTTAGGAGACAAATTAATTCAACAAAACCAATTCATGTTACACCCTGATACGGTTTCTGTATTACCTATCAAGATGGATTCTCATCTGAAATACCTAGGTGTTGTTGCCAGTTATCGTGATTTGGATAATAGTCAATGGAGATTAATTTTATTAAAACAAAAACAACGATGGTATCAGTTTGGGAAACACTATTTCTACGTGAATATTGGGAAAAATGAATTATATCAATTATCGAAATCAGAGATGCAAGAAATGCTAAAAGAATATAAAGAGCGCCATCCTGATGATCCGCTTATCAAAGAAAATGGGAAAACTCGTAAGAATAATAGTGACCTGAGCAAAGGCATTTTCCGCGAGGAATAAATACTTATATATAAATAATTTGAGGTTGAATGCATGTCAATTGAAGCAAAAGTAGTTTGGTCAGAGGGAATCTTTATTACCCCACAGCATTTTCAGCAATTTGAGCGTTATCTTGAGTCTGGATTACGTCAACTAGCTGTTTCTAAAGAAGGTTATTTTTGGGGGTTTTCATCTTTAGTACTGGATTCAGACGGCCTCAAACATGGTGTTCTCGGTATTCGTGAAGCAGAAGGTATTTTTCCTGATGGTTCTATATTTGTGTTTTCCCAAAAACAACTTGAAAATTTAAGCTTAAAAGTACCTGCAAACATAAAAGATACCAAAGTTTGCTTAGCCATTACTCTGCCATCCTCTGTCAATAATGAGATTGACTTTCTAAATCAAAATTCTGCTCACTCTTACCGATATAAAGCATTTGAGAAAACCCTTGCGGATACAACAAACTCCGAATTAGACGGTCGCCAAATTACACTAGCAGATCTTAATCCTACATTGATTTTAGAAAATGATTTAACTAGCAATCAAACTGCCCTTCCTATTGCAGTTATCCAATCCAGTTCAGCAGACTTTGAAATCATTCTAGACGAATCATATATTCCACCTTCCCTAGGAAGCCAAAAGCAACAACACCTAAAAGCTTACATTTCAGAAATATATGGCTTATTAATGCAAAAAAGCAATAGTCTAGCTAACGCTGTAAACGACCCGAATACCGGAGGTTCTGTTGAAGTAATGGACTTTATGATGCTTCAGACCATCAATCGGTATCTGGCTTATTTGCATCATGAAAATGAAGGCGCTCGTCAAACTCATCCAGAACAATTATTTGTCAACTTATCAAAATTATGTGCTGATTTAATGACTTTCCTTCCTTCACGCAAGGTAGGAGATGTTCCTATCTATGAACACAATGATCTAGCATCATGTTTTGGTAAATTATTTTTTAACTTGCGCAAATCACTGTCTATTGTACTTGAACAAAGAGCAATTAGAATTCCATTAGATCTGCGTGATGAAGCAACCCGAGTCGCCCAAACTCCTGATCAAAGCTTACTGGATAAAGCTTCATTTGTCCTAGCCATCAAAGCTGATATGCCTAACGAAGCCTTACGCCAAAAAATTCCAAGTGTAGTAAAAATAGGTACTGTAGAAAAAGTTAAGGAATTGGTTGCTTACCATTTACCTGGAATTAAAGTTCATGCGTTATCCGTGGCACCAAGAGAATTACCATACCATAGTGGTTATGTTTATTTTGAATTAGATAAAAACATGAATTATGGGATATGTTTGATACTTCCTCAGGTATGGCTTTCCATTTGGCTGGTAATTTCCCTAATTTAGATGTTGAATTTTGGGCGATTAAGTCTTTAAGTTAATTTGATTTAATTTGGAATTTCATTATGAATAACCAGAATAATACTGCAAACAACGCAGTAAATGTTTATAACCCTTTAATTGAAGCTGCTAAACCTGTTCTTATCTTAGCTAACTCTATGCAGCAAACTACTAGTCAATTATCTACTGACAGCCTAATTAATAAATTCTCTCTCTTAATTAATAATTTTGAAGAGAATGCTGAAAAAAATGGAGCTAAATATGATGCCATTCAGGCCGCAAAATACTGTCTTTGTACATTTGTAGATGAATTAGCAGTCCGTGCAGGCTGGGCTGATGAAACTTGGTCAAAGAATAGCTTATTAGTATCTTTTTATGATGAAACTTGGGGTGGAGAACGTTTTTTTGAAATCATTCAAAATTTGAAACAAGATTCTGATAAGAATACTGATTTATTAGAGTTTATGTATTTATGCCTGCAATTTGGTTACAAAGGTAAGTACCAAGTTCTAAACAATGGGGAGCTTGAGATCGATAAAATTAAAAGGGACTTACTTGCCTTAATTCACAGTAAACGACCTGACCAAACTGCTAATCTTTTTAAACATAACCCGATTATTACAAATAATATTCAAAGGAAACGCAGGCTTGCTATTCCTTTATGGGTAGTAGGCGTATTAGGAGCTGTTGCATTAGGTGTAGGCTATTTTACAATGCAATGGTCATTAGGAGATAAATTCAATACAGCCAGTACAAAAGTAAACAGCCTCAAACTCCCTTCAGTAATCACCAAACAACAGGATACACAAAAAACAGTCCGACTACGGCCTTTATTGGAAAATGAGATTGCTAGAAAATTAGTATCTGTGGAAGATTTTCAAGACAGAAGCACTGTTACTATTTTAGGTGATGGCTTATTTGAATCCGGCTCTGCACAAATTCAAGACCAATATTATCCTGTTTTGGCTGCGGTTAGCCAAGCCTTAGATAGTGTGGAAGGACAAATTATTGTTACGGGATACACTGACAATCAGCCAATTCAGAGCTTAAATTTTCCATCCAACTGGCATTTATCACAGGCTCGGGCAGATGCAGTAAAAGAAATTTTATTGAATTACGTTAAAAATGGTGGAACACGCATCCGTTCTGAAGGGCGAGGCTCAACCGATCCTGTCGCACCAAACGATACTTTGGAAAACAGAGCTAAAAACCGAAGGGTTGAAATTACATTATTTACTACAGGAACTGGACCCAAACTAGGTAGCACAGTCGAAATAAAAAACAATACCTCCAATCCTTAACAAAACGGTAGTGCAAACACACAATAATCTATTTTAGATTGATACGGAAAAAATAGACATGAAAAAAATTATTTATTTTCTAGGTTCTCGCTCTTTATGGGTGATGTTGGGTATTACTGGCCTAATTATATTAGTATGGTTTATTGGCCCATTAATCTCTATAGGTGAAGTTCGCCCCTTAGTAAGCAAAACTATTCGTTTTGCAGTGTGTGCCACTATTATTGGTATTTGGTTGGCTAAAGCTGTATTTCGCCAATATCGTGAATCCCGCCGAAACGCTGCTTTATTGAAAGAAATTCGAGCTGCTCAAGAGCCTATTTTAAAAAGTGCAAATGATGTTAGCTCTATGAGCCGCCAGTTTGCTGAAATGGACAAAGTATTAAAGAATGCTAAATTTTCTAAATCTAAAAACAGTTTGTTGGCTAGACTAGAAGAAGGTCAATACCTCTATCAAATGCCATGGTATGTTGTCCTAGGGGCAGCAGGATCTGGTAAAACGACTGCACTCAAACGTTCTGGCCTTAACTTCCCCTTAGAGAGCACTTTGGGGACATCTGTAAGTGGCCTAGCAGGTACACGAGATTGTGATTGGTTCCTATCGGATGAAATAGTATTTCTCGATACAGCTGGTAGATTATCTTTACATGACAATCATAGCAGTAAAGATTCTAGTGACTGGGAAGAATTTGTAACGCTGCTACAACGTTACCGACCTAAACAGCCAATAAACGGAGTATTGGTTACTGTAGGCGTAGATGATTTATTGGGCGGAAAAACCAATATAACAGAAATCTCAGTAGAACTGCGTAAAAGAATCCATGAAATGCATACTAAATTAGGTATACATTTTCCAGTTTATCTTATGATAACCAAATTAGATTTATTGCATGGTTTTAATGAATTCTTTAACCATCTAACTGAAGAACAAAGAAATCAATATTTAGGGATTCCTCTATCTAATACAGAAGGAATGGAAACCCCTATCGCTACTGCTTCTAATGCCTTAGCAGATATTGTAGATAAATTACGCTCCTCTATGTTGGGCACAGTTCATCAATTAGAATCCACTGAAGACAAGGCTGCGGCTTTTGCATTCCCTGAGGAGTTCGAGCGTCTTAATCAGGCCGTACTTTCCCTATTTAAAGAACTGTCTAAATCTTCAAAATTTGAGCAACCTATCGCATGGAGAGGTGTTTATTTTTCAAGCTCAACTCAAACAGGACAACATCTCAACCCTATACTGGAAGGTTTGCAAAGTGATTTCCAATTATCTAAAAAATACTTGGATTCAAACCAGGCCTCTACTCAGAATAACGAACATAGCTTTTTCTTAAATAGACTATTTGCTGACGTTATTTTAAGCGAGGCAAATTTGGCTGGTGAGAATAAATCTTGGTTTGTCAAAAAACAAATCTTGTATTGGCTAGGTATTGGAGCTATTACAACTGTAGTAATCGCATGTTTGACAATGATGTTGAATAGTTACTCCAATAACCAATCATATCTTGAACAGGTTGATAAAAAAGCAACTGACTTAGCTTCAGATGTAAAAAAATATACAGACGGCCCTGATTTACTTAAGGCTGTCACATTTGCTGAACAAGTTAGAGATACAACTACCAGTAAAGAAATTCCAGATTTATTATCCCCTCCGCTCAGCTATCGTATGGGCCTTTATCAAGGTAGCCAAATGAAAGATGTTGGGGAGTCAGCCTATTATAGAATTCTTCAAGACAACGTAATGCCATTAATCAGCTATAAGTTGGATGAACTTCTACGCACAGCTAATGGCTCCAACAATATTAATAGCTATGATGCATTAAAAGCTTATCTTATGATGTTCCACAAAGAACATTTTGATGCTGCTTTTATGCAAAACTGGTTAATGTCCAATTTGTCTAAAACAGAATCATCAGGCATGAGTGACCAACAAAAAAAATCTGTTGAAAAAGCTCTGAATCAGATTCTTTCAAAACAAAGCATTACACCAAGCGTTCCCTATGATGAAGAATTAGTAGAACGTTGTAGACAGGAAATTGCGCAGAGAGACATTGCAACCATGGTATTAGAAGATACTATAAATACAGTTACTCTCTCTGGAAAGGGAGGAGTTACACCTGTATCCTTTTCAAGTATGGGTGGAGTGCAAAGTCACTTGTTATTCCGACGTAAGACTGGTGGAACTCTGAAAGAACCTATTAACTTTATTTATACTAAAGAAGCCTACATTACTAAAGTTTTGCCTGCTATGGTTAAATCTGCAGAGCAGTTTTTTAATGAAGACAACTGGGTATTAGTGACTATGCTTCTTTAAGTCAAAGCAAGGCATCTGTCCTTTCTGATGCCCAAAGAATCTATTTCAGTAATTACATTAAAGTTTGGAATAGTTATTTATCTGATTTGTCATTAGTAACACCAAAGTCGTCACGAGAGAGTACTCAAATTGCAAAACTACTATCTGAAAAGAACTCACCTCTAGTCAATATTATTAAAGGAATTAGTGATAATACGACTTTAGCTATTGACAAACGAATAACAGAAAAAGCTGGCAGCAAAATTACTGATTGGTTAAATAGAGCCGGGCTCTCAAAACTCTTAGAGAGTGAAGAAGGGAATAATACAAAAAATGAATTAGCTGCGTTAAAACAAGCAACTCCAGTTGATGATGCTTTTGCAGATTTCCATATATTAACAGAAACCACAAATGATCAACCTCCAGCTATTAACAACGTTACAGAAGCTATAAATGATTTATATGTTTATTTAGTTGCCGTTAATGTTGCTGTAGAAAAAGGAGTGGACTTACCACCTGATGATCCTTTCGTAAAATACAAGGCTGAAGTAAATAGACTGCCACCTCCCTTTCGCCAAATGTTAGATAACTTTTCTGAAATTATTCTGAAAAACACTAACAAAATTGTTGATGAAAAAATTTTATCTACTTTAGAAAAACAAATGGCCACATTGACTAATAGTTGTAAAGAAATACATCAACAAGGATACCCTTTCGATAAAGGATCGGAGGACAATGTTGCATTAGAAAGTTTCACCAGTATATTTGGTCCCAATGGTATCTACAGCAAATTTACTAACTTGACTGGTGAAGCTGCCGTATTGGCACGCTCAGAAAAACTGGAAACTTTAACTGCTAAAAATGATGCATTTAAAGATCGTTTTGCAAAGCTAAACGATATAGCAGATATTCGACAAGGGTATTTTGATAAAGGATCAGAAACTCCTACATTCGACTTTTCGATTAAAGTTTTAATTCTCGATACCAGTTTAGAAAGTGTAAATATTTCATATGCAGGTAAGAGCTATGTATACAGCCACGGCCCTGTAAATCCTGTAACCTTTACTTGGCCATCCAAGAGTGAAAATGCTTTAGCCAAAATAGATATCTCATCTCCCCAAATCAACAGCGCAGGTATTAGTTCAACTGGGCCGTGGTCGATCTTCCGCCTTATTGAAAAAGGTAAAATTATTCGCCAAACAGGAAATACCACCGTTGTCGAATACAACATCAAAGGAAAAAATGTTGTCCTTGAATTTACTACTTCTACTGCTTTTAACCCCTTTAATTTAAGTAAATTAAGGAATTTTCAGTGTATTTGAAAGTCTCAATAGAGATGTAAATAATATTACCTAAAATATCAACCTCAATATATTTCTCATATTGATACCTTATCCATATTAAAAATATAGGATAAAAACGCTTATAAATTGAATGCTGGTTTAAGATTGACAAGGAGTTTCCCGAAATGAATAGAACTATCGTTGCTCATACGCCTTTGGGATCACAACTATTATTCAAAAAAATGCTTGGAACAGAATCCGTTTCAAATCTGTTTGAGTTCAATATTACATTGGTCTCCCAAAACCCAAATTTACAAGGCAAAGATATTATTGGTCAGCCTGTAACATTGGAAATTGATACTGAAGCAAGCAGTCCTCGTTACCTAAATGGTCTGGTTACCGATTTCGGTTATATTGGAGAAGATGAGGACGAGGAAGGTTATCATGCCTATACTTGTACCACTCGCCCATTCATGTGGTACCTCACTCAAAATACAGACAGCAGGGTTTTCGTTGATAAGTCCGTATTAGATATCGCTAATGAAGTCTTAGCACCATTCGGATTCCCATACCAGATAAAATGTCAAAAAGGGTATCGAACAAGAGGTTTTTGTGTTCAATATCAAGAAAATAGCTTTGATTTCTTAAACCGCCTATTTGAACAAGAAGGTATCTACTATTATTTTGCCCACAGTAATGGTTCACATGAGCTAGTTATTACTGATGATGTTGGTGTTTTTAGAAGCTATTTCATCCCCTAACATCCCCTACCACTCTCGAAATACTGCACCAGGGGCACCAAATATCGCCTATATTGATATTTGGGAAGAACGAGATGCTTTAAAATCTAGTCAGTTTGTTACTCAAGAATACAACTATAAAAATGCCAAAGTACCAATGATGTCTTCAGACTTAGTTCATGACTTCAATTCGGTATCTATGGAACACTATGACTTCTACACGGGCTTTAGTGATGTATCGGAAGCACAAAATTATAGCCAGGTCCGTAGTGAAGATTTGAAAAGCCAAACTAAGATTATTACTGGCTCAGGTACTGCACTGACACTTGCTCCGGGTTATACGTTTATCTTGAGCAAACACCCTCATGCATCTTCCAATACCGAATATACTATTCTAAAAGCTGATTATGATTTTGAAGAGGCAGGCTATACGTCTGGAGACCGTATTGGTAAATTTAGAATTTCATTCCGCGTATTACCGAAATCTTATCCATACCGCCCTCCTCTTAAAACTCCCAAGCCAAAAGTTTTAGGGACACAAGCAGCTACGGTAACAGGACCTGCTGGTGAAGAGGTTTACACCAATGAATATGGTGATATTAAAGTCCAGTTTCACTGGGATCGCTATGGGAAAATGGATGAAAACAGTTCCAACTGGGTACGAGTAACTCAGGGCTCTGCTGGTGCTGGCTATGGCTCTATTAATACACCACGCATTGGCGAAGAAGTACTGGTTGATTTTATTAATGGTGATGCTGATCGACCTATTGTATTAGGCCGTCTGTATAACAGCGCAATGTCGCCACCATGGGGATTTCCTGCTGCAGCTAAGCAATCCGGTATCAAGAGTAAAAGTTTTAACTCCCCATTAGCCAACTTTAACGAACTGATGTTCAATGATACTGCTGGGTCTGAAATGGTCAACTTCCAGGCACAGAAAGACTTGACCTCACTTGTTAAGAACAATGAAACCCGTAACGTCAACAACGACCGAACCACTACAATTGGTAATAATGAAACTGTAACAGTAGTAGGTGATCGAGCTAAAACCGTTCAAAAAAACGAAACCGCCTCAATTACCCAAAACCGTACTAAATCAGTCGGCCAAAACGAAACTTCCAGTATTACCCAAAACCAAAGCATTAGTGTCGGCCAAAACCAAAGTACTTCTGTGGGCGAAGATCAGAGTGTTTCTGTCGCTAAAAATCGAACCCATTCTGTCGGCCTCGATGAAAACATTGGCATCGGAAAAAATCAGGCTTTAACCGTAGGCTTGGATCAAAACGTTTCTATTGGTAAAAATCAAGCGTTGACCGTTGGCGCCAATCGTAACAAAACTATTGTATCCAACGAAGTAAGCAGCATTGGTGGCAATAAGCAGGAAACCGTCAGCCTAAATGGTATGAGCAACGTTGGTATCGGACAAATGACCAACATCGGAGCTGGCTATATGTTAAATGTCGGAGGTGGTTGGATGACCAACGTTGGTGGAGCAGAAATGCATAGTGTTGGTGGAGTTATGGGGCTTAATGCTCTAGGTAACATCGGCCTTAATGCTGGTGTTAACATCACTTTATCTGCACGAAACAAAATTACCCTTCAAGTTGGTAGCTCTATGATTGTAATTGAGAAAAGTAAAATTACTATCGTTAGTAAAAAAGTTAAGATCGTTGGCACTAGTGTAGTAGATATGGACGGCAAAAAAGTCGATATCAACTAAAAGAAAAGGTATATCAATGTTCGAATTGGAGAACTTTACCTGCTTTCATACGCAGCAATTTAAAAACATCGACCAGTTAGATCGAACGTATGATGTTATAGTTGCTAAAGTTAGTTATGAGTTTGAAATCGATCCTGTAACAGGGAAAACTGTACTTGAGTTTGCCCAAACTCAGGCTCCTCTTACATTTGCAGATACTTTTTACGGTGAACCATCTCAAACTTCAACTCAGTTTGAAAGCGACTTTTGCCTTTATAAACCTAAAACTGATTTAGTGGTCAATGCAATCGCCTATGCACCTGATGACACTCCCGCTCGACAACTTGCCGTAGCGGTGAGTGTTGGCGATTACCAAAAGAGTCTGGCTCTTACTGGCGAGCGCTACTGGGTAAGAGAGATAGCCGGATGGTCTCTAAGCGAACCAGATCCTATTCTCTCCTTACCTATCCGCTATGAATTTGCCTTTGGCGGTAGTGCAGTTGAAGACGATCATGAGGGGCATCAGCAAAATCCTGTCGGCATTGGTTATTATCCCAAATCCCAACTTAAACAAAATGGGTTCAAACGAATATTAAAGGCTCACCAGATTTATGACCCAAGCCATCCGGTACGAGATCCTGCTGAAAATGTTGCTCCTGAAGGATTTGGCTTTATGCCCCGTTATTTTGCGCAACGGGCACAACATTCAGGTACTGCCGATGCAGAATGGATAGCTACCCGTGCACCTTTATTACCAAAAGATTTTTTTCTATGGCTTATTGGAACGGTGCTCATCCTTCCCTTCAATTACCACATCTAAAGCCTAACCATATCTATACACTAGGATTTACCGGCATGGTACATTCCTTTCAAGCACCCAATCAGTACTTTACTGTCGAACTACCGGTAGAGACTGTATTTGTACATGCCCATACCGCATCGAATATGTCTTTGTGTAAAGACATGGTGTTGGATACCGTACTCGTTGATGTAGAACAACGCCGTATTGACTGTACATACCGGACTTCTTTTGCAGAAGAGCTGGAAATTTCTGCATGTCAACTCAGATTTATTGCTCGACATGAACGGGCAGAACAAATCGCAGCCGCAGTTGCATGCCATACTTCACAATATAAATTTATCCCGATACCGCCTTCTCTTGCGGCACTCGCGTAAACAACTAAAAGACCGTCTGATTATCAACCGATTGCAGCCAACTTTTCAGACGGCCTCTATCCCCCCAACAGGAGCACCCCATGGCCGTCAATAAAATCGCCCGTAAAAGCAGCAAGTTCCGCGTTGTCTTTACCGTCCCCGATTTCTGTTGGCCGCCTCCGCCCGCTCCCCCTTCCGTTCCACCCATTCCTTTCCCACTCTTTGCCAACCTCGGCGGTGCCAAAACCGTCGCCAAAGACGTACGCCTCAACCGCAAGCCTGCTTTTGTCTTTAAAGCCAGTAAAACGGATAAAACTTATGGCGACGAAATTGCCCTTCCTGGCCGTAAAGGGGTAAAGAGCCGCACCGCCACCAAACCTGCCTGGCCGATGCGCCATTCTTCCTCGGTTAAAATCCGCAAACGCTATATCGTGCGTACCGGCGATATGTTCCATATGAACGGCAAGTTCAGTAAAAGACTCCCCCCTAAAACCTGTCTGTCCTGTAAGGGGGCGGTAGGTGCCGGCCGTCCGGTCAATCCGATACACGGGTTGAAGTTCCTGACAAATGAAACCGACTTTGCCTTTGAAGGCATTCTGCCGCTGGTTTGGAGCCGCAGTTATTATTCTGACCAGGACGGTACCGGCTGGCTCGGCGAGGGTTGGAGCGTACCGGGCTGCCAACGCATTATCCACGATGCGGCCGGATTGGCCTATATCGACGATCAGGGCCGTCTGTTCCCTTTGCCGGAAGTGGATGAAGATGACGAAGAGCCGGTATTGTTCGAGAGCGAACAGATTTGGTTCAGCAAGAATCCGGACGGCCATTACGTCATTGCTTCGCTGGACGGTTCGATAGCGCTGCGTTTTGCGCCTTTGGTGGTTGCGGAAGACGGTTCGGACGAAGATGCCACCCTCTTCCCTTTGGTGGCGGTGGAAGACGCCAACGGCAACCATCAGCGTTTCGTCTATCATCCGCTGACCGGTCTGCCGCAATACATTATTGACGGCAACGGCCGGGTATTCTCGCTGAACTTCGGCAATGTGGCCGATGAGCAGTCACCCAAAATGCGGCTGCTGTCGGTGTCGCTGCTGGAGGGTTTGCCATCCTTCGGTGAAACGGCCCGGATCGGCAATCCGCTGGTCCGCTACGAATACAACGGCAGTGGTGACTTAATCCGCGTCATCGGCCGCGACGGCAACGTCAAACGCAGCTTCGGCTATAAAAACAATCTGATGGTGTCGCATACGGATGCGGCCGGATTGGTATCGGAATACGAATACGACCATTACACCCCGACCGGCAAAGTCATCCGCAACTGGACTTCTTTGGGCGAGGAATGGCGCTTTACCTATCACGAAGGTTACACCGAGGTAACAGACATACTGGGCCGTACCGAGCAATATCATTACGATTACAACAACGAGTTGACCAAACGGGTGTTTGCCGACGGCAGTACCAACCTGATGGAACGCGACGACTTGGGCCGTCTGCTCAGCCATACCGATGCAATGGGACGCGTTACCCGTTATCAGTACAGCAACGAAGGCCAGGTAGAAAGTATTACTCGTCCGGACGGCGTTATTCTGCATTTCGACTATGACGACAGCTACCGTCTGATCCGCAAAAGCGATGCCGAAAGCCGTTACCACGGCTATACCTATGACGAAGCGGGCAACCTGCTGACCCATACCGACCCGCTGAAACACATCACCCGTTTCGAATATGCCGGCAACGGTCTGTTGCTGTCGGTAACCGATCCGAACGGCAGCAGTACCGCCTACCACTATAACGAAACCATCAGCCCGACCGGATTACCGACTGTTCGGGTTACGAAACCAAACTCTCTTATACCCCCGAAGGACAGCTGGCGCGTATTACCGATGCGCTGGGACAGCACACCGAATACCACTACGACGCCGATCAAAACCTCACCCTCGCCCTCTATCCCGACGGCAGCAAAGAGACCTTCGGCTACGATGGTGCAGGTCGTTTGACCACCCATACCGATGCCGAAGGCCACACCACTTCCTACGAATACGGCCAGGACGGTCTGCCGACCCAACGCACCAATGCGCTGGGCCATACCTTCGGCTACCATTACGACCAAGCCCGCCGCTTAGTCGGCCTCACCAATGAAAACGGTGCGCGCTACCGTTTTGCCTACGACGCCCTCGACCGATTGATTGCAGAAAGCGGTTTCGACCATAAACTGACCGGCTACCGCTACAACGCCGGCAACGAGCTGGTCGAGCAGCGTGAATTCGGCGACGATGCCTCCCTCGCCGCCAAACTGATGGCGCAGCTGGGCGGACAGCCCGTCCCCAAAAAAGACGCCACCCCGCTTTCAGACGGCCTCGACGGCCAAACCCCGCTGCGGATTACCGAGTTCAAACGCGATATATTGGGCCGCTTAATCCATACCCTCGCCCGCAACAACGACAAGGTTCAGGAAACCGTTTACCAATACGACTTGGACGGCAACCTCGTCCGCGCCGCCAACCGCCACAGCATCACCTGCTTCGACTACAACGGCAACGGCCAAATCATCGGCCAGCACCAATGGAAAGTACCGACTAAGGAAGAGAACGCCCGAAACGGTTTGCCCGAAACCGACTGGCGCGATGCGCAGTACGACATGCTGTACCTGCCCGTTACCGAAAGCATCCGCTACCACTACGACTTCAACGGCAACCGTACCGCCACCGTCCTGCCCGACGGCAGACAAATCAACTACCTGTATTACGGCAGCGGCCACCTGCACCAAATCAGCCTCGACGACGAAGTCATCTCCGACATCGAACGCGATCGGCTGCACCGCGAAATCTACCGGACTCAGGGTAAACTCGCCAGCCGTTACGAACTCGATCCCTTAGGCCGTCTGAAACGGCAAATTGCCGCACTCAACGAGCTGACGCAGACCGAAACAGCTAAATGCAGTAACATCGGTCTATGCCGTCAAACGCAGCTACGGCTACGACCGTACCGGCAACCTGACCCACAGCACCGACCAACGGACGGGAACGACCCATTTCGAATACGACAAACTGGGCCGGATTACCAAAGCCGGAAACGAACTGTTCGCCTTCGACCCCGCGCACAATATCCTGTCCGATCACAATAGCCCTACCGTCCCCGACAACCGCCTGAAAACCTACAACGGCAGCAGCTATTACTACGACCACTTCGGCAACCTGATCCACCGCGAACTGGCCGACGGCGAAGTACAGAACTATTTCTACGATCTGCATGACCAACTGGTCAAAGCGGAAATCTTCAAAAAGACGGCAGCAAAGAGACTTGGGCCTACACCTACGACGCCTTGGGTAGAAGGATAGGCAAAGGCCGTCTGAAAAACGAAGAAGCTTCAGACTGCCTCGAAGAGGAAACCGGATTCGTTTGGGACGGCAGCCACCTCTTGCAGGAAGTCCACCCGGACGGCAGGTATACCTATATCTACACCGATCCCGACAGCTACGAACCTTTGGCACAGGTCCGCAACTGGACCAACGAAGACGGCGAGAGCCGCCAACAAACCCACTACTTCCACTGCGACCAGATCGGCATCCCGAGAGAGATGACCGATAAAGACGGCAACCTGGTTTGGTTTGGCAACTATACCGGCTGGGGCCGTCTAAAAGAGGAAACCAAGGTATCGGATAGAGCATACCAACCCTTCCGCCTGCAAAACCAGTACGCCGACCGTGAGACGGGGCTGCATTACAACTTCTTCAGGTATTATGAACCTGATGCGGGTCGGTTTGTGAATCAGGATCCGATCGGGTTGTATGGTGGGGAGAATCTGTATTGGTTTGCGCCAAATGTTCAAATGTGGTTAGATCCCTTGGGTTTATTAGGAATTCCACATTTTAATGGTAGACGAGGAGAGGCTCGCGCTCTATTTGATGTTGCAAGAAATGGATTCAAAAATATTCGAACACAAGTACCCATGACTGTTAATGGGCAAAATATTATTGCTGATATTGTTGCTGAACGTGGCGGAAAGACTTATGTATTTGAATCAAAATTTGGCTCAGGTAGGCTTACTAAAAATCAAAGAGCATCAAACGCGTTTCCAACTGGTCGTTGTGCAAATGCAAATACATCAAGAAAAGGAGGAGGAACTATTTTAACTTCTAAAGGCAAAGTTGTTAATGTAAATGGAAGAGATATAACATTTATTTTATTGAGGTATAAAAAATGAAGAAAAAAATATTAAATAGCTTCTGCTCATATTTGGAAGCTAACCATATTTCATTTAAAAAAACACGATTGTATTATTTCACTTTTTTTAATGACATTTTTTTGGAAAAAAATTAATTTCCAATTTAAAAAAAGGTAAGCATGTAAAAAAATTGGGGCATTATGCTCATTTTCTATCGTTTCTTATATAAATGAGAAAAAAATATTCTAGACCAAAAAAATTTATAGAATTAAGTACAACTATCCCAAAAATTTTTATCCTGAAATAAACGATATTTTTTTGATGAGAATGACACACCAAGTAATTTTTAAAGTACATGGTTCAGAACTTGGAAAAATTTGATTCTATTTTTTTAAAGATTTTTGGCATTATCTCTTTATATCCAGAAACATCCGAAAATGAAATAAATGAGATAATTATTGCCATATTCGATAATTATGTATTGCCAATGAAAAAAATTATTATTTTGGAAGTAATTTAGCAATAGAGGATATTTTTAAAAAAATCCTTCCTCATATAAATACCCGCTATCTACAATTTTACTAATAAGTCATTTACACAACTTGAAATTAATAATTTCTTAAACATAAAAAAATCCTAAAAAAATTCTCTGACTCAAAGAATATATCTAAAATTTTTAGATTTATTATTCACACATAAAAAAAATATTGAGATCCGCGATGATAGCAATGGTAAAAATGACTAACAAACAGAACTAGATTGAGTTAGCAAGCCGTAGCCCGCATATAGGGTGCGTATCCCAAGGCACGCACGCGGTTTCTTTTTCCAATGATTTATTCAGGCCGTCTGAAAAAACTTTTCAGACGGCCTGAGCAATGATGTTTTTGTTCTTTAACAATTCAATTTTCCTAGGTGCCGCCCATTCCTTTCCCACTCTTTGCCAACCTCGGCGGTGCCAAAACCGTCGCCAAAGACGTACGCCTCAACCGCAAGCCTGCTTTTGTCTTTAAAGCCAGTAAAACGGATAAAACTTATGGCGACGAAATTGCCCTTCCTGGCCGTAAAGGGGTAAAGAGCCGCACCGCCACCAAACCTGCCTGGCCGATGCGCCATTCTTCCTCGGTTAAAATCCGCAAACGCTATATCGTGCGTACCGGCGATATGTTCCATATGAACGGCAAGTTCAGTAAAAGACTCCCCCCTAAAACCTGTCTGTCCTGTAAGGGGGCGGTAGGTGCCGGCCGTCCGGTCAATCCGATACACGGGTTGAAGTTCCTGACAAATGAAACCGACTTTGCCTTTGAAGGCATTCTGCCGCTGGTTTGGAGCCGCAGTTATTATTCTGACCAGGACGGTACCGGCTGGCTCGGCGAGGGTTGGAGCGTACCGGGCTGCCAACGCATTATCCACGATGCGGCCGGATTGGCCTATATCGACGATCAGGGCCGTCTGTTCCCTTTGCCGGAAGTGGATGAAGATGACGAAGAGCCGGTATTGTTCGAGAGCGAACAGATTTGGTTCAGCAAGAATCCGGACGGCCATTACGTCATTGCTTCGCTGGACGGTTCGATAGCGCTGCGTTTTGCGCCTTTGGTGGTTGCGGAAGACGGTTCGGACGAAGATGCCACCCTCTTCCCTTTGGTGGCGGTGGAAGACGCCAACGGCAACCATCAGCGTTTCGTCTATCATCCGCTGACCGGTCTGCCGCAATACATTATTGACGGCAACGGCCGGGTATTCTCGCTGAACTTCGGCAATGTGGCCGATGAGCAGTCACCCAAAATGCGGCTGCTGTCGGTGTCGCTGCTGGAGGGTTTGCCATCCTTCGGTGAAACGGCCCGGATCGGCAATCCGCTGGTCCGCTACGAATACAACGGCAGTGGTGACTTAATCCGCGTCATCGGCCGCGACGGCAACGTCAAACGCAGCTTCGGCTATAAAAACAATCTGATGGTGTCGCATACGGATGCGGCCGGATTGGTATCGGAATACGAATACGACCATTACACCCCGACCGGCAAAGTCATCCGCAACTGGACTTCTTTGGGCGAGGAATGGCGCTTTACCTATCACGAAGGTTACACCGAGGTAACAGACATACTGGGCCGTACCGAGCAATATCATTACGATTACAACAACGAGTTGACCAAACGGGTGTTTGCCGACGGCAGTACCAACCTGATGGAACGCGACGACTTGGGCCGTCTGCTCAGCCATACCGATGCAATGGGACGCGTTACCCGTTATCAGTACAGCAACGAAGGCCAGGTAGAAAGTATTACTCGTCCGGACGGCGTTATTCTGCATTTCGACTATGACGACAGCTACCGTCTGATCCGCAAAAGCGATGCCGAAAGCCGTTACCACGGCTATACCTATGACGAAGCGGGCAACCTGCTGACCCATACCGACCCGCTGAAACACATCACCCGTTTCGAATATGCCGGCAACGGTCTGTTGCTGTCGGTAACCGATCCGAACGGCAGCAGTACCGCCTACCACTATAACGAAAACCATCAGCCCGACCGGATTACCGACTGTTCGGGTTACGAAACCAAACTCTCTTATACCCCCGAAGGACAGCTGGCGCGTATTACCGATGCGCTGGGACAGCACACCGAATACCACTACGACGCCGATCAAAACCTCACCCTCGCCCTCTATCCCGACGGCAGCAAAGAGACCTTCGGCTACGATGGTGCAGGTCGTTTGACCACCCATACCGATGCCGAAGGCCACACCACTTCCTACGAATACGGCCAGGACGGTCTGCCGACCCAACGCACCAATGCGCTGGGCCATACCTTCGGCTACCATTACGACCAAGCCCGCCGCTTAGTCGGCCTCACCAATGAAAACGGTGCGCGCTACCGTTTTGCCTACGACGCCCTCGACCGATTGATTGCAGAAAGCGGTTTCGACCATAAACTGACCGGCTACCGCTACAACGCCGGCAACGAGCTGGTCGAGCAGCGTGAATTCGGCGACGATGCCTCCCTCGCCGCCAAACTGATGGCGCAGCTGGGCGGACAGCCCGTCCCCAAAAAAGACGCCACCCCGCTTTCAGACGGCCTCGACGGCCAAACCCCGCTGCGGATTACCGAGTTCAAACGCGATATATTGGGCCGCTTAATCCATACCCTCGCCCGCAACAACGACAAGGTTCAGGAAACCGTTTACCAATACGACTTGGACGGCAACCTCGTCCGCGCCGCCAACCGCCACAGCATCACCTGCTTCGACTACAACGGCAACGGCCAAATCATCGGCCAGCACCAATGGAAAGTACCGACTAAGGAAGAGAACGCCCGAAACGGTTTGCCCGAAACCGACTGGCGCGATGCGCAGTACGACATGCTGTACCTGCCCGTTACCGAAAGCATCCGCTACCACTACGACTTCAACGGCAACCGTACCGCCACCGTCCTGCCCGACGGCAGACAAATCAACTACCTGTATTACGGCAGCGGCCACCTGCACCAAATCAGCCTCGACGACGAAGTCATCTCCGACATCGAACGCGATCGGCTGCACCGCGAAATCTACCGGACTCAGGGTAAACTCGCCAGCCGTTACGAACTCGATCCCTTAGGCCGTCTGAAACGGCAAATTGCCGCACTCAACGAGCTGACGCAGACCGAAACAGCTAAATGCAGTAACATCGGTCTATGCCGTCAAACGCAGCTACGGCTACGACCGTACCGGCAACCTGACCCACAGTACCGACCAACGGACGGGAACGACCCATTTCGACTACGACAAACTGGGCCGGATTACCAAAGCCGGAAACGAACGGTTCGCCTTCGACCCTGCGCACAATATCCTTTCAGACGGCCTCAATCCCATCACCGACAACCGCCTGAAAACCTACAACGGCAGCAGCTATTACTACGACCACTTCGGCAACCTCATCCACCGCGAACTGGCCGACGGCGAAGTACAGAACTATTTCTACGACCTGCATGACCAACTGGTTAAAGCGGAAATCTTCAAAAAAGACGGCACGAAAGAGACTTGGGCCTACACCTACGACGCCTTGGGCAGGAGGATAGGCAAAGGCCGTCTGAAACGAAGAAGTTTCAGAAACGTCATTCCTGCATGATTTAGGCGGGAACGGCCTCGAAAACCAAACCCGCTTCGTTTGGGACGGCAGCCACCTCTTGCAGGAAGTCCAACCGGACGGCAGGTATACCTATCTCTACACCGATCCCGACAGCTATGAACCTTTGGCGCAGGTACGCAACCACACCAATACCGAAGGCGAAAGCAAACAGGAAATCCACTACTTCCATTGCGATCAAATCGGCATCCCGAGAGAAATGACCGATAAGGACGGCAACCTGGTTTGGTTTGGCAACTACACCGGCTGGGGTCGTCTGAAAGAGGAAACTAAGGTAACAGATAGCGCATACCAACCATTCCGCCTGCAAAACCAGTATGCAGACCGTGAGACGGGGTTGCATTACAACTTCTTCAGGTATTATGAGCCTGATGCGGGTCGGTTTGTGAATCAGGATCCGATTGGGTTGTTGGGTGGGGAGAATCTATACTGGTTCGCTTCTAATATTACAAGTTGGATTGATCCTTTAGGCTTGGAATCCATATTAGTTTTCCTTACAAAAGTATCTGCAAAACAAAATACAGGGGCAGTTTCTTTTTTAAATGTTAATGGTCGCATTTACAAAGGAGTAAGTGGAAAAGTTCCTAAAAAATTGCATCCTGAATTAAAAAAAGCTTTAAATAAAATCGAATCTAGTGTCCCTAATATACCAGGTTGGCATGGGAAATGTGCTGAAGTAGCTGCTATCAATAAGGCCCTAAAAAAAGGAGAAAAACTAGATGGTGCAACCATAGAAACTCTAAATTTAGCAAAAGATAACCGTTTTGGGAAACCAAAGCATGCATGTGCAACATGTAATCCTTTGCTAGCTATGTTTAGAATTACTGCAACAAGTGGATAAATAAGAGAAATCAGATGGAAAAATATTTCTTAGAAATTATCAATTTATTAATTGAAAATAATACTGAACAAATTTATAGAAAGATTATGCTTTCTATATTAGATATTATTATAGAAAATCCAATTTTATGTATAAGTATCTATAAACCTTATGTTGATAGCGCAGAAAATTATTGGAGATATTATGATGGAACTGTTGATAACTTAGAAAAATACCGAAAGGAAGTCATTGAGATTGCACTATTAAAAAAATGGTCAACTTTAAATAAAAAAGATAAAAAAAATATAGAATTAAATTATATTTATCGTTTGATTCTTACTCCATTTAAATCAGAAGAATTAGATAGAAATTGTGATAATCTATATTGGTTTATTGAGTGTATAAACCATTATGGTATAAGCTCTTATAAGGCAATAAATTATTTCAAAAGATACTTTTAATACTCCTATCTTTGTTAGAAGGCAGTGAAAATAGCGAGGAGATGGTTTTATTAGTTTAGTAAGAAGCCTAATAATGTCTAAAGAGGCCTTCGTCTATGATATTACTGGCCTCCTAAAAAGGGCTGGGAGCCTTTAGATAGCCCACCGGATTGATCCACCTCTTGCAGAAAGTCCAACCGGACGGCAGGTATACCTATCTCTACACCGATCCCGACAGCTATTGGACAACCGCAGACGGCGAAAGTAGACAACAAACCCACTACTCCCACTGCGATCAAATCGGCATCCCAAGAGAGATGACCGACAAGGACGGCAACCTGGTTTGGTTTGGCAACTACACCGGCTGGGGCCGTCTGAAAGAGGAAACCAAGGTAACGGATAGCGCATACCAGCCCTTCCGCCTGCAGAACCAGTATGCCGACCGTGAGACGGGGCTGCATTACAACTTCTTCAGGTATTACGAGCCTGATGCGGGTCGGTTTGTGAATCAGGATCCGATTGGGTGTGGGGCGGGGAAAATCCGTATGCGTTTGCGCCTAATACAAGTAATTGGCTTGATGTCCTAGGTTTAAATAAAAGTCTGCCCACACCATATTGGCCTCCTAATAGAGGCGCTTTAGGAGAAGTAAGGAGTATTACACTTCCGGTTGACACTCTTGTTGATAGGTATGGTTATCCAGGAGGAACATTTGTGTCCCCAATAGGAACACCATACCCTATGAGAGCCTTACCTCCTGGTTCTAATCAAAAGCCTTATACCATATATAGGGTACTGAAACCAATTGATAATGTAGCTGCAAGTAAAATTATGCCGTGGTTCGGAGAAATTGGATTAGGGATACAGTATGAATTGCCAAAATCTGTTAAATCATATATAGAATCTGGGCATCTGGAAGAGGTGAAAATAGGAAAATGTTAAAAATTAATGAATTAAATTCATATCTCAAAAGTAAAGGAGTACCAGAAGATAGTTACTCAATCAATGAAATAAATGATGAATCATTATGTATTGTTGAAGAAAATAAAAAATGGCATATATTCTATTCTGAAAGAGGATTGAGAACCGAAGAATATTGTTACCAAGATGAACATTTGGCAATTCTATATTTTATAAATCGGTTATCAAAAATGTTAAATTTTTCTTTCGAATGAAAAAAAGCAAACCGTAGCCTGTAGGAAACTTTTAATTTCGGTATGGGGTATGTGCGGAACATACACGCGGCTTCTACTTTTTAGGCAACCTCTAAATCTTCTTTGAAGGCATCTGAGCTATCAATTCTTTAACAATTTCATTACTGATTGATGTAGAGTTCGTCTGAAACTTACTTTCAGGCGGCCTCTACCAAATTTCTCTCTTGTCGGTTACACCACAAGCTACGGCTACAACACGCCCTCACCACTAAACTGATGGCGCAGCTGGGCGGACAACCCGTCCCCCAAAAAGACGCCACCCCGCTTTCAGACGGCCTCGACAGCCAAACCCCGCTGCGGATTACCGAGTTCAAACGCGATGTATTGGGCCGCTTAATCCATACCCTCGCCCGCAACAACGACAAGGCTCAGGAAACCGCTTACCAATACGACTTGGACGGCAACCTGACCCACAGCACCGACCAGCGGACGGGAACGACGCACTTTGAGTACGACAAACTGGGCCGGATTACCAAAGCGGGCAATGAAATGTTCGCCTTCGACCCCGCGCACAATATCCTGTCCGATCACAACAGCCCTACCGTCCCCGACAACCGCCTGAAAACCTACAACGGCAGCAGCTATTACTACGACCACTTCGGCAACCTCATCCACCGAGAACTGGCCGACGGCGAAGTACAGAACTACTTCTACGACCTGCATGACCAACTGGTTAAGGCGGAAATCTTCAAAAAAGACGGCACGAAAGAGACTTGGGCCTACACCTACGACGCCTTGGGCAGGAGGATAGGCAAAGGCCGTCTGAAACGAAGAAGTTTCAGACGGCCTCGAAGAGGAAACCCGCTTCGTTTGGGACGGCAGCCACCTCTTGCAGGAAATCCAACCGGACGGCAGGTATACCTATATCTACACCGATCCCGACAGCTACGAACCCTTGGCACAGGTACGCAATTGGACCAACGAAGACAGCGAAAGCAAACAGGAAATCCACTACTTCCACTGCGACCAAATCGGCATCCCGAGAGAGATGACCGATAGCGACGGCAACCTGGTTTGGTTTGGCAACTACACCGGTTGGGGCTGTCTGAAAGAGGAAACCAAGGTAACGTATAACGCATACCAACCCTTCCGTTTACAGAATCAGTATTGCGATGAAGAAACAGGGTTGCATTACAACTTCTTCAGGTATTACGAGCCTGATGCGGGGCGGTTTGTGAATCAGGATCCGATTGAGTTGTTGGGTGGGGAGAATTTGTATGCTTTTGGACTGAATACGAAGGCGTGGGTGGACCCATTAGGCCTTGCTTCAAAAGCAACTGCAAAAATGCAACCATATAGATTTTCGGATGTTAGTGTAAAAGGACCTCATGCTGATATTTTTGTAGGAAATAAAAAAGTAACAGAAGCCCTTTTAACCTTAGATGATAAAGGAGAATTAATATGGAAACGTTTTGGTGATATGAAAAGTGCTACTTCCAAAGAATTGAAAGCTGCTGATAAATTAATTTCTGAACTGAAAGACAACTCACAAATTATGTCATCAGCAAAAGATCAGCTTAAAAAGGCTCTGACTGATTTTGAAGGTGATTTAAATGACCCAAAAAGTAGCACTAGGAGAAAAGATATAGCTAAAAGAGGAATTAAAAAATTTAGGAAAATGCTAGGAAAATGTTAATGAGGTTATTATGGATATCACATCTTTCTTAAAAACAGGCAGATTTAAAGATTTGTCTGTGGGTATGTCATATAGTAATTTTCAAAAGCGGAAACAATTCAAACATTCGTCTAAATGGTTATACGATGACGATAATATAGAAAGTGGTTTTTCTATTTTTTGGAAGGGATTAGAAATTGGTTTTAGGGATGAAGTTATTTATTTGCTATCAATAGATCCTTATTTCAAAGGTGTAACTATTGCTAAAAAAATATAAAAATTAATAGGAAATTAACTATTGAAAAAAATTTGTACAATATTTGTTTTTTGCCGATATTAAATGGAAATTTGTATCAAGGGAGGAGTGGGAACATGAGTGTGAGATAAAAACAGAAGGAGGAGTTTCTATTATTTTCACATTTGAATTAGATGGTTTAAGAATCTCTAAATTTTCAGTCTCATAAAAAGAAATGTAATTAGGTCGAGCCTTCCCCACAAGGTCCCCTTTTTTCAAATACAAAAAACTCTAAAATCTAAATCTTTCAAATATTTAGACGTTTTATATTGCTCATTAATTTATGCAAAACTAACAACAGGCGTAGGTTGGGTCTAGCAAGCAGTAGCCCGCATGAAACCTACAATCCTGACATAGGGTCTTGTGTTTTTTGCTTTTCAGACGACCTCAATCCTTTTTCGAGGTCGTCTAAAATATTTTTTCCATAACAATCCAAGCCAAAACCGCAACCGACAACCGCCTAAAAACCTACAACGGCAGCAGCTATTACTACGACCACTTCGGCAACCTCATCCACCGCGAACTGGCAAACGGCGAAGTACAGAACTACTTCTACGACCTGCATGACCAACTGGTTAAGGCGGAAATCTTCAAAAAAGACGGTACGAAAGAGACTTGGGCCTACACCTATGACGCCTTGGGCAGAAGGATAGGCAAAGGCCGTCTGAAAAACGAAGAAGTTTCAGACGGCCTCGAAGAAGAAACCCGCTTCGTTTGGGACGGCAGCCACCTCTTGCAGGAAGTCCAACCGGACGGCAGATATACCTATCTCTACACCGATCCCGACAGCTACGAACCTTTGGCACAGGTACGCAATTGGACCAACGAAGACGGCGAAAGCAAACAGGAAATCCACTACTTCCACTGCGACCAAATCGGCATTCCGAGAGAGATGACCGATAAAGACGGCAACCTGGTTTGGTTTGGCAACTACACCGGTTGGGGCCGTCTGAAAGAGGAAACCAAGGTAACGGATAGCGCATATCAGCCCTTCCGCCTGCAAACCAATACGCCGACCGCGAGACGGGATTGCATTACAACTTCTTCAGGTATTACGAGCCTGATGCGGGTCGGTTTGTGAATCAGGATCCGATTGGGTTGTTGGGTGGGGAGAATCTGTATGCGTTTGCGCCTAATACAAGTAAGTGGCTTGATGTCCTAGGTTTAAATAAAAATCTGCCCACACCATATTGGCCTCCTAATAGAGGCGCTTTAGGAGAAGTAAGGAGTATTACACTTCCGGTTGGCACTCTTGTTGATAGGTATGGTTATCCAGGAGGAACATTTGTGTCACCAATAGGAACACCATACCCTATGAGAGCCTTACCTCCTGGTTCTAATCAAAAGCCTTATACCATATATAGGGTACTGAAACCAATTGATAATGTAGCTGCAAGTAAAATTATGCCGTGGTTTGGAGAAATTGGATTAGGGATACAGTATGAATTGCCAAAATCTGTTAAATCATATATAGAATCTGGGCATCTGGAAGAGGTGAAAATAGGAAAATGTTAAAAATTAATGAATTAAATTCATATCTCAAAAGTAAAGGAGTACCAGAAGATAGTTACTCAATCAATGAAATAAATGATGAATCATTATGTATTGTTGAAGAAAATAAAAAATGGCATATATTCTATTCTGAAAGAGGATTGAGAACCGAAGAATATTGTTACCAAGATGAACATTTGGCAATTCTATATTTTATAAATCGGTTATCAAAAATGTTAAATTTTTCTTTCGAATGAAAAAAAGCAAACCGTAGCCTGTAGGAAACTTTTAATTTCGGTATGGGGTATGTGCGGAACATACACGCGGCTTCTACTTTTTAGGCAACCTCTAAATCTTCTTTGAAGGCATCTGAGCTATCAATTCTTTAACAATTTCATTACTGATTGATGTAGAGTTCGTCTGAAAACTTACTTTCAGGCGGCCTCTACCAAATTTCTCTCTTGTCGGTTACACCACAAGCTACGGCTACAACACGCCCTCACCACTAAACTGATGGCGCAGCTGGGCGGACAACCCGTCCCCAAAAAAGACACCGCCCCGCTTTCAGACGGCCTCGACAGCCAAACCCCGCTGCGGATTACCGAGTTCAAACGCGATATATTGGGACGCTTAATCCATACCCTCGCCCGCAACAACGACAAGGTTCAGGAAACCGTTTACCAATACGATTTGGACGGCAACCTCGTCCGTGCCGCCAACCGCCACAGCATCACCTGCTTCGACTACAACGGCAACGGCCAAATCATCGGCCAGCACCAATGGAAAGTACCGACTAAGGAAGAGAGCGCCCGAAACGGTTTGCCCGACACTGACTGGCGCGATGCGCAGTACGATATGCTGTATCTGCCCGTTACCGAAACCGTCCGCTACCACTACGACTTCAACGGCAACCGTACCGCCACCGTCCTGCCCGACGGTAGACAAATCAACTACCTGTATTACGGCAGCGGCCATCTGCACCAAATCAGCCTCGACGACGAAGTCATCTCCGACATCGAACGCGATAAGCTGCACCGCGAAATCTACCGTACTCAGGGTAAACTCGCCAGCCGTTACGAACTCGATCCCTTAGGCCGTCTGAAAAAGCAAATTGCCGCACTCAACGAGCTGACGCAGACCGAGACAGCTAAAAATGCAGTAACATCGGCTTATGCCGTCAAACGCAGCTACGGCTACGACCGTACCGGCAACCTGACCCACAGTACTGACCAGCGGACGGGTACGACCCGGTTCGAGTACGACAAACTGGGCCGGATTACCCAAGCGGGCAACGAACTGTTCGCCTTCGACACCGCGCACAATATCCTGTCCGATCACAACAGCCCTACCGTCCCCGACAACCGCCTAAAAACCTACAACGGCAGCAGCTATTACTACGACCACTTCGGCAACCTCATCCACCGCGAACTGGCCAACGGCGAAGTGCAGAACTATTTCTACGATCTGCATGACCAACTGGTTAAAGCCGAAATCTTCAAAAAAGACGGTACGAAAGAGACTTGGGCCTACACCTACGACGCCTTGGGCAGAAGGATAGGCAAAGGCTTTCTGAACAGCTAAAAAAGTTATTTAAAAAATTAAATAACTATAAACTTTTAAATGTGAAATAAATGTGAAAAAATAAGCCATCACTATTCTTTAGTGATGGCTTATTTCAAAGTAACTGGCACGCCCACGGGGAATCGAACCCCGGTTACCGCCGTGAAAGGGCGATGTCCTAACCGCTAGACGATGGGCGCGGAGATTTTCTGTGGCGCACCCGGAGCGATTCGAACGCCCGACCCTCTGGTTCGTAGCCAGATACTCTATCCAACTGAGCTACGGGTGCATCAAGAAAGATTTGAATTATAGGGAGTGGACTGTTTCCTGTCAAGCGTTTTATTTGGAAACTTGCAGACAGCGTGTAAAATGCGCATTTGCTATTGAATTTACAGAGAATAAAATGTCAGATTTCGCACGCTGGCCGCTCTTATCCGAAGCATTTTCCCGTTTGAGACGGCCTGTGGTCGTGGTGGATTTGGAGACGACCGGTGGAAATTTCTATCAAGACAGGATAACGGAAGTCGCCCTTGTTCGTTTTGAGCAAGGACGCGCCACACATTACGAGCAATTGGTCAATCCTTGTCGCAGTATTCCCGAATTTGTTGCCAGACTGACCGGGATTCATGATGAAACAGTGAAAGACGCGCCTGTCTTTGCCGATATTGCGGCCGATTTATTGCCGCTGTTGCAAGGTGCTGTGGTTGTTGCCCACAACAGCCGCTTTGACTACACCTTCCTGCGCCACGAGTTTGCCCGTATCCATACTGACTTTGCCGCACCCTCGCTCTGTACGGTTCAACTGTCGCGCCGCCTGTATCCTGAGTTTTACAAACACAGCCTCGACAGCATTATCGAACGCACCGGCATTCAGACGGCCAACCGCCACCGCGCCATGACCGATGTTGTCGCATTGTGTGATTATCTCGAATTAAGTTTGACAGAAAAAAATCACCAACAATGGGATGAACATGTCCGTGTGTTGATGAATCCGAAAATGTTGCCCACTTGGCTGTCTGATTCGCTCGCCCAACAGCTCTATACCCTGCCCGACAGTTACGGCGTATTGGTTTGGTTTGACCATTTCGGCAAAGCCCAGGCCATTGAAGCACACGAACGTGCATACAGTGAAACTGCCACCCTGCTGCACAGCAAAAAACTGCCGCCGCACATCAAAGCCGCGGCCTCCATCCGTTTTATTCCGGCAGTCGGACAGCTCCATACATTATGGCTCAAAGCCCAGACCATGCAGGAATACCAACTGATGCCGTCTGAAAAATCCACATCGTTTTCTACCATCCGTTTTATCGCTGACGAACACGGCAGCCTTCAAGCACGCATTGTCTTGTTAAACAGCGGCACCAGAAACTGGCGTCCATACGGTTTGTTTGCCCACAAAAAAGCAGCCAAACGCGCTTTGGCACAATGGTCGCAAGAACACAGGCTCTGCCCGGATTCGCTCAATATTTTGCCGACCGGCTACGCAAAAGGCGAACCCTGCCCTGTCGAGGCCGTCGGAAAATGCAACGGCGACTGCCGCCAGCCAAACGGCATCAAACATCAAACCAACGCATTACCGAGCTTGCCCACCTACTCCCCGTAACCGATTGGGGCAAAGCGCATGAAATCGAAATTACCGAAACCGACCCCCTGACCGGAAACAGCATTACCCTGCTCTGCGCCGGCGGTGCGTTGGCATTGCCTGACGGCAGCTGGTATTTCGACAGCAGCCTGCCTCTCGTGATTAAAAACAAATTCAGGCAAGACAAAGAAAATATCCGTCTGATTGCTTAAAACAGGGCCATAAATTTTCAGACGGCCTGATGTGGATAACTTTCCGCTTTATTCTCAATACAAAAACTGCCTAAATTTTAATCAGAACTTATTTTTATAATAGTAATCAAATACTAAACCAATTTATACACAAGCTGTTCACATAATTTTCAATGAAAGCTGTGTATACCCGGCCCGACGAGTAAACCATGAACAATCCTGCAATCATCTTCTTTGACATCGACGACACCCTCTACCGCAAATACACGGATACCTTACGCCCTTCGGTTGCCCAAGCCATGCGCGCATTGAAAGCCAAAGGCATTTTGACTGCCATTGCCACCGGCCGTCCGGAAGCTGCCATTCCCGCCAAAGTCAAAGCCTTGATTCAAGAATGCGGCATCGACATGCTTGTTACCATCAACGGCCAATATATTTCCTTTCGCGGCGAACCCCTGCAAAGCTACCCCTTGGATATTGCCGACATCGAAACCGCCATCCACCTGCTTGAGCAACACAAAATAGACTACGCATTCGTCAACAACCAAGAAATTGCAGTTTCCTCCAGCTCTCCGCGCGTTGTCGAAGGTTTATCGCATATCCTGCCCAACTTTTTAACCGACAAAGAATATTTCCACAAACAACCCGTCTATCAAATGTTAGTCTTTGTGGATGAGGAAGAAGAAAAAATCCTGCAACCGCTAACCCAGCAACACGGCTTCAAATCCGTCCGCTGGCACAAACATGCCATGGATCTACTCAAACAGGAAGGTTCAAAAGCACGGGGTATCGCCCACGCAGTGGAAAAACTAGGCATTAATATGAGCAAAGTAATGGCGTTCGGCGACAGCTTCAACGACTTGGAAATGCTGTCAACCGTCGGCTTCGGCGTTGCCATGGGCAATGGCGAAGAAGCGGCCAAAGCCGCCGCACAATTCGTCTGCCCAAGCGTCGATGAAGACGGCGTATTGCACGGCTTGCAAGAGTTGGGTGTAATTTAATTATCAAATCAAAAGGCCGTCTGAAAAAATGTTCAGACGGCCTTGTTCTATCTATAAACTTCCTGCTTATTTCGGCAATACCAAAAAGCTAATCAGCAATTCTTTGAATACAAATCCAAACACGCCCAAGCCCAAAACCAAGAAGAGCATGGCAATGCCGAATTTGCCGGCTTTGGATTCTTTACCCAAGTTCCAAACGATAAAGCCCAAAAAGATAATCAGGCCGGTGAGGAGGATTTTCATTGCCCACGAGGCGAATTCTGCTTCAGACATTATTTTTTTCCTTTATTCTTAAGATGTGTGTTTGATTGCTTTCAGACGGCCTATTAAATTTTAAGGCCGTCTGAAATTTGTTTTTAGATTATTTGTTCAATGCTTGTTGCAAATCATCAATCAAATCGTCGATGTGTTCCAAACCGACAGAGAGGCGGATCAAGCCCGGACGGATATTGGCGGCGAGTTTTTCTTCAGGCTGCATCCGGCCGTGCGTAGTTGTCCACGGATGGGTGATGGTCGAGCGCACGTCGCCGAGGTTGGCAGTACGGGAGAAAAGCGCCACACCGTCCACAACTTTCCATGCGGCTTCTTGGTCGACAACTTCAAAACCGATGACGATGCCGCCGCCGTTTTGTTGCTTGCGGATAAGCTCTGCCTGCGGATGGTCGGGCAAACCGGTGTAGTACACGGCTTGGACTTGCGGCTGTTGTTGCAGCCATTGGGCGATTTTCAGGGCGTTGTCGAATTGTTTTTCCATACGCAGCGACAGGGTTTCCACGCCGCTCAACAACTGCCATGCGTTAAACGGAGACATTGCCAAACCGCAAGAGTTGCAATATATGGCAACTTGCGTCATCAGCTCTTCCGAACCGGCCAATACGCCGCCCATCACGCGGCCATGGCCGTCGATGGCTTTGGTTGCGGAAGAAACAGAAATATCCGCACCGTGTTTCAAAGGCTGCGAACCGACGGGCGACAAGAGGCTGTTGTCCACCACCAAAAGCGCGCCGATGCTGTGCGCCAGTTCAGCCAGCGCTTCCAAATCGGCAACTTCGCCCAATGGGTTTGACGGAGTTTCCAAGAAACAGTTTGGTATTGGGCTTGATGGCCGCTTTCCATTCATCTACATCAACCGGCGATACATGGCTGACTTCGATGCCGAACTTGGTAACGATGTTGTTGATGAAACCGACGGTCGTGCCGAACAGGCTACGGCTGGAAACAACGTGGTCGCCTGCTTGCAAGAAGGTAAAAAACGCTGCCTGAATTGCGGACATACCGGTCGAAGTGGCTACCGCGCGTTCTGCGCCTTCCAATGCGGCAATGCGTTTTTCAAAAGCGGCAGTAGTCGGATTGGCTGTACGGGTATAGGTAAAGCCTTTAATTTTTTTGGAAAACAAATCTGCCGCATGTTGCGCGCTTTCCCACATGAAGCTGCTGGTCAAAAACAGCGCCTGATTGTGTTCGCGATATTCGGTCTGCTCTTTGCCGCCCCGGATGGCCAGCGTTTGCGGATGAAGTTTTTTGTTCATTTATTCTCCAATCTACTGTGTATTCCAATGGACGGAACAATATTTTTCCGTCTGTTTAACTTGTTAACATTTTGCGCCGATTTCTACCATCTTTCAAGCCGAAGGCCGTGTTTCAGGCCGTCTGAAAAAACAGAAAAACCGTTTTTACTGATAAAGGCGGCCGTCGTGTTTCAACCAGCCGTCAGTATGCCGGCCTGACGGGTCATGGTGCGTCCAATGGATAACGCCGCCCTGCTCCGACCATTCATATTCTCCGTAAAACGCTACTTTATCGCCTTTTTTCAAACCCTTAATCTTATCGGCAAGGTCGATATTGTGGGCCACCAAAAGCGTCTGGCCGCTGGAGAGCTTCAAGATAAAGCGTTGGTGGCGCGTGCCTTTGTTGTCATCCGGCAGGGTTTCCATACCGTGCCCTCGCCCTCAACCTGAATATCGCTTTGTTCGTTTTCAAACGCCTGTTTCAAAACCGCTTCTGCCGATTGTTTGTCCGAACCGGTTTGCTGTTGAGCCGTATCGGCGTTTTCTCTGCCCGCATTGTTTTGTTTTTGAACGGTTTCTATTTTCTGCTGATGCTGCGATTGTAGCGGCTGCTTGTTTTGCATTTTTTGATAGGCAAATACGGCAACCAGAGCAATCAGCAATACAATGATTTTGTTTTTATTCATAACAATCTCAAAAAAAATGCCCGATTCTGCATCGGGCATATCAACTATTTAGAAAGGATATTTATCACGAAAACGTGAGCCACCATTATACACGCTTCGCAAAATTTTAAGGGAAATTTATGCCAAAGGCCGTCTGAAACTTTTCAGACGGCCCGGATACTCAGCGGCGGTATTTCATTTCAACCTTCATATCGTCCAGAATACGTTTGACGTTGTGTTCCAATACATCTTCCACCAAACCCGGCGCCTGATCGTTGAGCATTTGCTGCAACTGGTAAGTGAACACGGCCATTTGTTTTTGCACGGCAATCCGAATCATGCCGTTGACCGCATCGGCCACATGGGGGCGCAAACGTTTAATCAGACGCTCGGTCAAATCTTTTTCAGAAACGCAGAATACTTCCCGACGGCCAATCGCCTGCGGGTTCAAAACATTGATATGGACATTGACGGCCGGTTCTTTTTCAGGTTCAAGGCCGTCTGAAACTGCTCCTTCAGCCGCTTCCTCATTATCATTTTCCGATTTTTCAGTTTCTTCCACTTCAGGCACATCAAAATCTACGGCACCCGATTTCGGATTCAGTCTGACGGTGCGCGTCGATTCGATATAGCGGTCTGAAGCCGCAGCCTGCAACGCCGATTGCGCGCTCAACCAGTTGTCCTGCAAGACCACCATCGCATCGGTTTCCACTGCTTCGCCATCTTCGGCAAGGGCGGTATTGTGTTCCAGCTGCCAACGGTACAAATACTCCTGCAGCACTTTTTCGCGATTGTCGGCATCCAGTTTATATTCTTTTTTAGGCGCGGTTTTAGGCGCGACATCGACAGCCTCTTCCGATTTTTTGACCAACGGCGCATGGGTCGGCGCGGTATTGAATTGTCGTGCCTGACGCAATCTTTCCAAGCGTTTTTCCCAATTCAGGTCTTCTTCCTCGAGGGCTGTGGGGTCAAGACGGTTGTTTTCCATAATAATCTCGTTTTTTCATTTTTATTGTGAACCGCATTCAAACAAAAACGCTTGAACTGCGGCCGATGGTTGGACATATCCGGCAAGCCGGCGCAAGCGTCACATTTTAATATTAATTCACTATATAATCACTATTTTATTTAATAAACCCTCAAGGATACATCATGAGCAGCATCGAACAACGCCTCGAATACTTGGAAGAAGCCAACGACGTTTTGCGTATGCAAAACCATGTCCTCGCCACCGCCCTCAAAGGCCTTATCCGTTCCCTGCCCTCCGACATGGCCAACGATGCCGTAGAATCCATCCAGCTTGCCTTTGAAGACGCGTTGGCGGAATTGAGCTACGAAGACAGCCCGCAAACCGACCTCTTCCATGACGTAACCTACGCATTTTTCCGAGAAAAAGACCACTGATTCAGACGGCACAAACCATCAGTTTGCCGTCAAAATATGCTAAACTTAAACCTTTACCCATTAATATCTTATTAAGAAAGCACATCCCATGAACATGAAAAAATGGCTGGCCACTGCCCTCGCTTGTTCCGCCCTTGCCCTGACTGCCTGCGGTGGTCAAAGCAACAATGCCTCTGCTCCTGCCGATAAAGTGTACCGCGTCGGCTCCAATGCCGAGTTTGCCCCATTCGAATCTTTGGATTCTGCCGGCAAAGTGGAAGGTTTTGACGTTGACTTGATGAATGCCATGGCCAAAGCCGGCAACTTCAAAGTCGAATTCAAACACCAGCCTTGGGAAAGCCTCTTCCCTTCTCTGAACAACGGCGACGTGGACATCGTTATGTCCGGCGTAACCATCACTGACGACCGCAAACAAAGCATGCTCTTCAGCGACCCATACTTTGAAATCACCCAAGTTGTCCTCGTTCCGAAAGGCAAAAAAGTAGCTTCTTCCGAAGACCTGAAAAACATGGCCAAAGTCGGCGTGGTAACCGGCTACACCGGCGACTTCTCCGTTTCCAAACTCTTGGGCAACGACAATCCGAAAATCGCCCGCTTTGAAAGCGTTCCCCTGATTATCAAAGAATTGGAAAACGGCGGTCTGGACTCCGTAGTCAGCGATAGCGCGGTCATTGCCAACTATGTAAAAAACAACCCGACCAAAGGCTTGGATTTCATCTCCCTGCCTGACTTCACCATCGAAAACTACGGTATCGCTGCACGCAAAGGCGATGAAGCCACCATCAAAATGTTGAACGATGCGCTGAAAAAAGTACGCGAAAGTGGCGAATACGACAAAATTTACGCCAAATACTTTGCTAAAGAAGGCGAAAAAACCGAAGCAGCCAAATAATCCGGTTTGACTTCTTAAACTCAAGGCCGTCTGAAAAGTTTTCAGACGGCCTTTAATCTGGTTAACGCCATTAAACGCAAGCCTCCCCTATAATCCGCTGGTTTTCACCCTTCAAATGAAAGATACGTCATGATCAAACCCCTTATCCTCAGCCTCGCTGCCGCCACTGCTTTGGCCGCCTGCTCCGCTTCTGAAAAACAAGAACCCTCCAACGTCAACGTAGCCAATCCGGCTTCCGAGTTCTGCGTCAAACAAGGCGGCAAATTCGAAATCAAAAAAGACAAAGACGGCAACGAATACGGCGTGTGCCACTTGCCTGACGGTAAAGTCGTTGAAGAATGGGAATATTTCCGTCAACACAACAAATAATTGCCCAATCATATAAAAGGCCGTCTGAACCCAAGTTTCAGACGGCCTTTTCATTTAAACAGCGATTATTTTACTTCCAGTTTGGTCACGCCGCCCATATACGGTTGCAACGCGGCAGGAACATTAATGCTGCCATCGGCATTTTGATGGTTTTCCAAAACAGCCACCAAAGTACGGCCGACTGCCAAGCCGGAGCCGTTCAAAGTATGTACCAAACGGTTTTTACCGTTTTCATCTTTGAAACGCGCTTTCATGCGGCGAGCTTGGAAATCTTCGCAGTTGGAGCAGCTGGAAATTTCGCGGTAGGTGTTTTGCGCAGGAACCCAGACTTCCAAGTCATACGTTTTGGTTGCGCCAAAGCCCATGTCGCCGGTACACAAAGTAATCACGCGGTAGGGCAGTTCCAAAGCCTTCAGGATGTTTTCGGCATGGCCGACCATTTCTTCCAGCGCTTCGTATGATTTTTCGGGATGAACGATTTGCACCATTTCTACTTTATCGAATTGGTGTTGGCGAATCAGACCGCGCACGTCTTTGCCGTATGCGCCCGCTTCGGAGCGGAAACATGGGGAATGGGCGGTCAGTTTTAGCGGCAAATCGCTGCCTGCCACGATGCTGTCGGCAACGGTATTGGTCAGCGTTACTTCAGCGGTCGGAATCAGATATTGCGTTTTCTTGCTCTCGTCACCGCCGCGGGTAACGTGGAACAAATCTTCTGCAAATTTAGGCAGTTGGCCTGTGCCTTGCAGGGTGGTGTCATCCACAATGTAAGGCGTGTAATGTTCGGTGTAGCCGTGTTTCAGCGTGTGCGTATCGAGCATGAATTGCGCCAGCGCTCGGTGCAGGCGGGCGATTTGGCCTCTCATCACGGTAAAGCGCGCGCCGGAAAGTTTTGCACCGCCTTCAAAATCCAAGCCCAAAGGCTCGCCCAAATCAACATGGTCTTTAATTTCAAAGTCAAATTCGCGCGGCGTGCCGACTTTGCGGACTTCAACGTTTTCAGTTTCGTCTTTACCGACGGGCACGCTTTCGTGCGGCAGGTTGGGAATACTCAACAACCAAGCATCCAATTCCTTCTGAACGGCATCCAAATCAGCGGCAGCCTGCTCCAAATCCGCTTTGATTTGGGCAACCTGATCCATCGCAGCTTGAGCCTCTTCGTGTTTGCCTTGGCCTTTCAACGCGCCGATCTGCTTGGAAATACTGTTGCGCGAAGCCTGCAACTCTTCTGTTTTCACTTGAACGGCTTTGCGTTGCTCTTCCAAAGCATTAAAACGCGCGGTATCAAACTCATAACCGCGTGCGGCCAAACGTTCGGCGACGGCTGCGGTGTGGCTGCGGAGCAATTGGATGTCTAACATTGTTTTCTCTCGTTTAGATTCAGAATGGCATTATTGTAAACCAATTTAAAGATATTTTCACAGCGACAGGCCGTCTGAGAACAAAAAACGCCCCTGCAAAAGCAGGAGCGTTTTTAAGAATTCTGGCACGCCCACGGGGATTCGAACCCCGGTTGCCGCCGTGAAAGGGCAGTGTCCTAGGCCTCTAGACGATGGGCGCGTAACCGAAGCGCGAACTATACAGAAAGCCTTTTCTTCTGTCAACGCCTTTACTGCTTTTTTAAAGATGTTGCCGATTTCCGTATGTTATTTTCCCTGTATAATGCCGGTTTTAATAAAAAGGAAAACTCGCCATGTGGTTTAAGCAAATCAGTTTTTATCCGCTCAACAAAGACAAATTGCCCGAATTGGAAGTCCTTGCCGACAAATTGGCGCAATCCGAATTTGCCCATTGTCAGGGTTTGGACTGGTTTAGCGAAGGCTTTGCCACGCCGGTTTCCTTTTCGCCCGAGTTGGTTTTCCCTGCCGATTACACTTGGCGCGTTGCTCTGAAAAAAGAAGAAAAAGTCCTGCCTGCCGGCGTGATCCGCGATATTTTGGATGATAAGGTTTTGGAAATCCAAAACAACGAAGCGCGCAATGTCGGCCGCAAGGAAAAACAAGAGCTGAAAGAGCAGATTACCGACGACCTGCTGCCCCGTGCTTTTACGCGCAGCAGCCGCACACAGGCGATTTTCGACACGCGCCACGGGTATCTTTTGGTCAACAATGCCGCCTCTGCCAAAGCGGAAAACATCCTGACCAAGCTGCGCGAAGCCTTGGGCGGCTTGGAAGCCTCGTTGCCAAATACCAAACAATCGCCCTCTTCCCTGATGACCAGCTGGCTGCTGCAAGGCCACTGCGAGGGCGGTTTTGAATTGGACAGTGATTGCGAACTCAAAGGCGTAGGCGATGTTGTTCCTGTCGTCAAAGTTTCCAAACAAGACCTGACCGCCGACGAAGTGGTACAACACGTCAAAAACGGCAAAACCGTTACCCAGTTGGGCTTGGTATGGCGCGAACAAATCGCGTTTATCCTTACCCAAGACTTTACGCTCAAACGCATCCAGTATCTGGACGTTTTGCAAGAAGAAGCGGAAAGCAACGGCGACGATGCCGCCAGCCTCGCCTTTGCCTCGCAAATCCTGATGACCGAAGCCATCAGCACCATGTTGGAAGAACTGGTTTCTTATTTAGGCGGCTGGCAAGAGTAATTTTTCAGACGGCCTTTCGATTGGAAAATATCAAAGGCCGTCTGAAATATAAATAGAAGTATCAGAAAGGATGTCATGATGTTGGGGGCAATCATCGGCGATATTGCCGGTTCACGATTTGAGTTTAACAACTACCGTCACACCGATTTCGATATTTTCAGCCCCGACAGCGACTTTACCGATGACACGATTTGCACTGTTGCCATTGCCGATTGGGTTTTACAAGGCTGCAACGATCATTTGGCCTCTATTTTGCAAGGCTGGTGTAGGGCATATCCCTGCCCTAAAGGCGCATATGGCGGCCGCTTCTCACAATGGATAGAATGGAAAGATCCTGCACCTTATAATAGCTGGGGCAACGGCTCTGCCATGCGTGTTTCTGCCGTTGGCTGGGCATTTGCCACATTGGAAGAAACCCTGCATTTTGCCGAACAATCCGCCACCGTAACGCACAACCACCCGGAAGGCATTAAAGGCGCGCAAGCCGTAGCCGCCGCCGTCTTTTGGGCGCGTACCGGTATGGGCAAAGTGCAAATCAAAGAAAACATTACACGACAATTCAGCTATGATTTGAGCCAAAGTTGCGACCAAATCCGCCCGCATTATCATTTCAACGAAAGCTGCCAGGAAACCGTACCTCAAGCGATTACCGCCTTTCTTGAAAGCGATGATTTTGAACACGCCATCTGACTGGCGGTTTCCCTGGGCGGAGACAGCGATACCTTGGCGGCCATTACCGGCAGCATCGCCGAAGCCTACTACGGTATCCCTGCATCCATGCGCGAACACGCTTTAGCCATATTGCCACGCCGCATTGCTGAAACCCTGCTGACTTTTGAATCCCAATATCAGGCCGTCTGAAACCGCCTGCCAAAAGGAACAATCATGATGAAATACCTCGCCCTACTTCCCGTCGCCTTCATGCTGGGTACGCCTGCCATTGCAGAAACCATCAATCCTTATCAGGAAAAAGGTTGCGTTTACGATGGCGATGTCGGCAAAGACGGTAAACCATCCGGCAAAGGCACATGGAAATGCCAAGACGGCCGCAGCTATGTCGGCGCCTTTAAAAACGGCAAATTTGACGGCAAAGGCGTATATACCGTTTCCGGCAACAGCGAAACCTTTATCGAACCTTTCTCCTCAAACAGCGCCAAATTACGCAATATGACGCTGGAGGGCGTGTTCAAAAAAGGCAGGGCGCACGGAAACTTTACCGCCTCCCAAAACGGCACACCCGTCTTCATCATGAAATGCGAAGACGGTATGATTAAAGAAGTCAAACTGGCTAAGAAATCTGCTTCCAAAACCAAATAAACAGCCTTTCAGACGGCCTTATCCGGCTTTTAGGCCGTCTGAAACATCAATTGACAAGCCTGTCTAAAGGCTGTTGTGTTGATTTCAAAGAATTTCCAAACAACCCTTACCCCAGGACAACCACCATGAGCATTAAATCCGACAAATGGATACGCCGCATGGCCGAAGAACACGGCATGATTGAGCCGTTCGAGCCCAACCAAATCAAAGAGGCCAACGGCCAACGCATCATTTCCTACGGCACATCCAGCTACGGCTACGACATCCGTTGTGCCAATGAATTTAAAATCTTCACCAATATCAACAGCACCATCGTCGACCCGAAAAATTTCGACCCGAAAAACTTCGTCACCGTCGAAGACGACTGCTGCATCATTCCGCCCAACTCCTTTGCCCTGGCGCGCACAGTCGAATATTTCCGCATCCCGCGCAACGTCCTGACCGTCTGCTTGGGCAAGTCCACCTACGCACGCTGCGGCATCATCGTCAACGTTACCCCGTTCGAGCCGGAATGGGAAGGCTACGTTACGCTTGAATTTTCCAACACCACGCCGCTACCGGCAAAAATCTACGCAGGCGAAGGCGTGGCCCAAGTCTTGTTCTTTGAAAGCGATGAAGTCTGCGAAACCTCATACAAAGACCGCAACGGCAAATACATGGGGCAAACCGGTGTTACCCTGCCCAAAACCTAATATCAAAGACCAAACAAAAGGCCGTCTGAAACTTTCAGACGGCCTTTTATCATTTCAGTTAAAAACGGCGTTTCAGCTTGCAAGCCTGCAAGATATGAACGGCGAGTTCTTCCACAGATTTATCCGTAGTATTGGTAAACGGAATACCGTGGCGTTTAAACATATTTTGCGCATCGGCAATCTCACTGCGGCAAGTATCGATTTTGGCATAAGTCGAATTAGGGCGGCGTTCCTGACGGATTGCCTGCAAGCGTTCAGGCTGAATGGTCAAACCAAACAGCTTGTCTTTATAAGGCTTGACCATACGCGGCAAATCGGTCGATTCCAAATCATCGGGAATCAGCGGATAGTTGGCGGCTCGGATACCGTATTGCAAGGCCAGATAGAGACAAGTCGGCGTTTTACCGGAACGGGAAACCCCCATCAAAATCACATCGGCTTCTTTCAAATTCTTATCACTGACACCGTCATCATGATTCAGTGAAAAATTGACCGCCTCCATACGCGCATCATAGCGTTGGGTATTGCCGATACTGTGGTGCCCCTGCTGGGCGGCAACCGCCTCCGTATTGAGTTCCTTTTCCAAAAGGCCGAGAAAGGTTTCAAAGAAATTAATATGGAACGCATTGGCTTTCTTGATGATTTCACGGATTTCGTCATTGACCACACTGACAAAAGCAATCGGGCGCACGCCGAATTTTTCGGCGGACTGGTTGACTTTGTCTACAACAGCACGCGCTTTTTCAGGCGTATCGATAAACGGATAGGTATGGCGTTTGAACTCAACATTGCCAAATTGGTTCAGCAAGGCTTCACCGATATTTCGGCGGTCAGGCCGGTTCGGTCGGAAATATAGAAGACTTGGCGTGGATCAGTCATAATGAATCCTCTTGAGGGTAACGTTTCAGACGGCAATCATAGCAGTTACAGCCTTTGCAATAAAGCGACTCCCGGCAGATTACACAGGATTACAACAAATTTGAACAATTTTTAAATTGGCACAAAATTTCATTTTTTAATTTTTTTGTAGAATTTTGTTCTAAAATTGCAAAATAAATCTTATTTATCAAATTTATTAACTTATTTTGTTTTCCATATTTAACAATAGGATAACTCACAAAAACATGAATCTGATATTCACATTTCAGCAGACTACACGCTTGAAAAGCACAGTATCACAGACGAATTTGTGATTTTAAAAAAGATAAAACACATGACAGCCATCAAACGAATGGCTACAATAAGCAGGCGGATTTGTTTCTTTTTTAACATTTTTGGATTGGATTGGACACACAAATGGCCGAAAACTACGTTATTTGGTTTGAAAACCTGCGTATGACTGACGTTGAGCGAGTGGGCGGTAAAAATGCCTCTTTGGGCGAAATGATCAGCCAACTGACTGAAAAAGGCGTACGCGTTCCCGGTGGTTTTGCGACCACTGCCGAAGCCTATCGCGCTTTCCTGGCTCACAATGGTCTGAGCGAGCGTATTTCCGAAGCCCTGAAACAACTGGATGTTGAAGACGTTGCCGAGTTGGCGCGCGTGGGTAAAGAAATCCGTCAATGGATTTTGGATACCCCGTTCCCTGAACAGTTGGATGCTGAAATCGAAACAGCTTGGAACAAAATGGTTGCCGATGCCGGCGGTGCGGACATTTCCGTTGCCGTACGTTCTTCCGCAACAGCAGAAGACCTGCCGGACGCTTCTTTCGCCGGCCAACAAGAAACCTTCCTGAACATCAACGGCTTGGAAAACGTTAAAGAAGCCATGCGCCATGTATTCGCTTCCCTGTACAACGACCGTGCCATTTCTTACCGTGTCCACAAAGGCTTCGAACACGACATCGTTGCCCTTTCCGCAGGCGTACAACGCATGGTGCGCTCCGACAGCGGCGCGTCCGGCGTGATGTTCACCATCGATACCGAGTCCGGTTACGACCAAGTCGTTTTCGTTACCTCTTCTTACGGCCTGGGCGAAAACGTCGTACAAGGCGCGGTCAACCCTGACGAATTCTATGTATTCAAACCTACTTTGAAAGCAGGCAAACCGGCTATCCTGCGCAAAACTATGGGTTCGAAACAAATCAAAATGATCTTTACCGACAAAGCCGAAGCCGGTAAATCTGTCACCAACATCGATGTACCTGAAGAAGACCGTCAACGCTTCTCCATTACCGACGCCGAAGTTACCGAGTTGGCCCATTACGCGCTGACCATCGAAAAACACTACGGCCGCCCAATGGACATCGAATGGGGCCGCGATGGTTTGGACGGCAAACTCTACATCCTGCAAGCCCGTCCTGAGACCGTGAAATCCCAAGAAGACAGCAGCCGCAACCTGCGCCGCTTCTCCATCAACGGCGAAAAAGTTGTCTTGTGCGAAGGCCGTGCCATCGGTCAAAAAGTCGGCCAAGGCAAAGTACGCCTGGTGAAAGATGCTTCCGAGATGGATTCCGTTGAAGCAGGCGACGTACTCGTTACCGACATGACCGACCCGGATTGGGAACCGGTGATGAAACGTGCTTCCGCCATCGTGACCAATCGCGGCGGCCGTACCTGCCACGCAGCGATTATCGCGCGTGAATTGGGTATCCCTGCCGTAGTCGGCTGCGGCGACGCAACCGATCTGCTTTCAGACGGCCAAGAAGTTACCGTATCTTGTGCCGAAGGCGATACCGGCTTCATCTACTCCGGCCTGCTGGACGTACAAATTACCGATGTTGCTTTGGACAACATGCCTAAAGCCCCTGTCAAAGTGATGATGAACGTTGGTAACCCTGAGTTGGCATTCAGCTTCGCCAACCTGCCTAGCGAAGGCATCGGCTTGGCACGTATGGAATTCATCATCAACCGCCAAATCGGTATCCACCCGAAAGCCTTGTTGGAATTTGACAAACAAGACGACGAATTGAAAGCGGAAATTACCCGCCGCATCGCCGGCTATGCTTCCCCTGTCGACTTCTATGTCGATAAAATCGCAGAAGGCGTAGCAACTTTGGCTGCTTCGGTTTACCCACGCAAAACCATCGTCCGCATGTCTGACTTCAAATCCAACGAGTACGCCAACTTGGTGGGCGGCAGCATTTACGAACCGCACGAAGAAAACCCAATGTTGGGCTTCCGCGGCGCGGCACGTTATGTCGCTGACAGCTTCAAAGACTGCTTCGCACTCGAGTGCAAAGCCTTGAAACGCGTCCGTGACGAAATGGGTTTGACCAACGTCGAAATCATGATTCCATTCGTCCGCACTTTGGGTGAAGCCGAAGCTGTTGTCAAAGCCCTGAAAGAAAACGGTTTGGAACGCGGCAAAAACGGCCTGCGCCTGATCATGATGTGCGAGTTGCCAAGCAACGCTGTATTGGCAGAACAATTCCTGCAATACTTCGACGGCTTCTCCATCGGCTCTAACGACATGACCCAGCTGACCCTCGGCCTCGACCGTGACAGCGGTTTGGTATCTGACTCCTTCGACGAACGCAACCCTGCCGTTAAAGTGATGTTGCACTTGGCAATCTCTGCCTGCCGCAAACAAAACAAATACGTCGGTATTTGCGGTCAAGGCCCGTCAGACCATCCGGACTTTGCCAAATGGCTGGTTCAAGAAGGTATCGAAAGCGTATCGCTCAACCCTGATACCGTGATTGAAACTTGGCTGTATCTGGCTAACGAATTGAACAAATAAGTTCGATGATACAAAAATCCCCTGCCCGTCTATCTCGGCAGGGGATTTTTATTGCCTTATTCAATGCCGTCTGAAAGAACTTTCACGTTCTTTTACCTTTTCAAAAAAGTCCCTTTGCATCAAAAAGATATAAAAATATTCAGCCATATCTACAAATTCTCAATGGTACTATATTGCCTTTCCGCATTTTATCCCATGCCTTTTGAGTGAACCTTTTTTCACTCTTCTATCTATCATACACAGCATAACGATACCTTTAGAAACAACTCATGAATACAAATTTTATTTCCACCTTTCAGACGGCCTTGAAACGTCTGGCACTCATCAGCACCATTGCCGTCTTAGCAGCCTGCGCCGGCAACAACACTTCTTCCAACCGCGCCGTACCCGACGGCTACTATAAAGTCCGTCCCGGCGATACCCTGACTCAAATCGCCAAACGCTACGGACAAAACGTCAATACACTGGTTGCATGGAACAACCTTCCCAACGCCTCACAAATCGAAGTCGGCCAAGTATTGCGCGTCCGCCGTCATGTTGCCTCCCGCAATACTGCTACGCAGCAACGCCAAGCAACCGCCGTTACCCCGATCAACCGGTTAAGCTTGCAATGGCCGACCGATAACGCCTCATCCTCCATTATCCAACGCTACAACGGCACAACCAGCAAAGGCATAGATATTGCAGGCACACAAGGCCAACAAATCCGCTCCGCCGCAGCCGGTACCGTCATCTACGTTGGCGAAGAAGTCCGCGGCTACGGCAAGCTGATTTTGATCAGCCACAACGACTACACCATTACCGCCTATGCCCACAACGACACGCTTTTGGTACAAAAAGATCAGAAAGTCCAAGCAGGCCAAGTTATCGCCACCATGGGCAGCAGCGATACAGACAGCGTCAAACTACATTTTGAAGTTCGTCTAAACGGCAAAGCAGTCGATCCCCTGCCTTATTTGACCAGAACAAATTAATGCCCCAATCAAAAGGCCGTCTGAAATGACTTTATTTCAGACGGCCTTGTTTTTTACACAATTAAGCATTCACCTATTTAACTTATAGAAAATGAGTTAAATAGTATTCCATATATTATAAATAATTATTAATAGTATTTTTCTTTTAAAGAAATTTACTAAACCCAAACTAAATCATCTCTACTGATGTTTAAATATGGTAAAATAAAAACGTCATATTCAAGAACTACCCTAGAAAGCAAATAATGAAACCATCTATTATTTTATGTTGCTTATTATTAACATCTTGTACCTTTAGCAAAGAAAGCCAAATAATACATAAAAAAATTCCTTTTGATGTAAATACTCAAGCTAAACTCCGGATGTATGGCTCATACAATATGGACTTAATCCGCAATTACACTGATACTGATTGTACTCAGTGGGAAAATACGAAGCGTAATTCAGCAAATAGACGTTTTATAAATGGACTTCCTCGCAAAGCCAGAAATATTTCTATTGGTATCCCACCAACTAATTTAAGTAAAAATACGGAAAAAGATACAGGGATGGTTATTAGAGATACCTATCGGGAGATAACTATACCTGCTGGTAAACCTATAGTTTTAGATGGTGCCTCATCTATTATTTCGAATAATAGACGTATTGAATGCCGTATTGCGACTTCTTTTACCCCAAAAGCAGGTAAATATTATGAAACACGCTATGTAATTACTCCTACATCATGCGATATTGAAGTATACAATATTCTTGATAAAAAACAAGATGATATAAATCTAACTTCAAAAATATCTACCGAATATTGTAAAAAACCAAAAACTAGCTTCTAAAACTCATAAAAAAGGCCGTCTGAAAAACCGTATTTCAGACGGCCTTTATATTTTCTATTTCTCTAGAAACAAAGAAATAAATTATCCATTAATCATTGTCAGAAATAGAGAATTTTATTTCCAACGCCCTTGATTTTAGAATATCCACCCTCAATTATTAAAAATATAAGAATTTTGTATATGAGCAGTCAAAGGAATAACATGGCAGAAAAAAACTATTATGAAATACTGGGCGTTGCCAAAGATGCGGATGAGGCCGAAATCAAAAAAGCCTACCGAAAACTGGTGCGCAAATACCACCCCGATGTCAGCAAAGAACCTGACGCAGCCGAACGTACGGTAGAAATCAACCGTGCCTACGAAACGCTTTCCGACAAAGAAAAGCGGGCCGAATACGATGAAATGTTGGCTAATCCTTACGGACGCAGCGTCGGAGGCAATCCGTTCGGTCAAGGCAGCAATCCGTTTGGCAATGGATTTAACGGCGGCGGTTTCCGCTATGAACGTCATGAAGGCGAACCGTTCGGCGCGGGAGACTTCAATTTTGAAGATCTTTTTTCATCATTCCGCCAATCCCACACTCGTTCCGAGCAACCCCGCGGCCCAATAAAAGGCGAGGATCAACATGCTGAATTGAGTATTGATATTTATGCAGCTTATGTTGGCGCAGAACGTAGCATGACTTTGAATGTGCCGACTCTAGACGAATACGGACGTGTGGTTTATCAAAATAAAACCCTCAACGTCAAAATCCCCAAAGGCATTGCAGAAGGCCAACAAATCCGTTTGGCCGGTCAAGGTTTGCCGGGATATAACGGCGGTGAAAACGGTGACTTGTACTTAAAAATCAAGTTCCACGACCAACCTGATTTATACGTCAAAAACAGGAAAGACGTATATCAAACAATAGATGTCAAACCTTGGGAAGCCGTATTGGGCGGCAAAATCATCGTCCCTACCGCTTCAGGCCGCTTGCAGGTCAATCTGCCTGCCAACAGCCAAAGCGGTAAAAGCATCCGCCTCAAAGGCAAAGGTATTCCTGCAAAAGAAGCCGGAGACCTTTATCTCAATATCCGTATTAATGTTCCGCCAGTAGAGAGCGAAGCCGACCGTGTCGCATGGGAAAAATTGGCCGAACACTTTGCCGCGAAACAAGCATAAGAGAAAGGATAAATTATGATTCAGTCCTCCGATGTTACCCTTACTTTTGAAGAAATCGTTGCCGCCAGCCGCTGCCGTCGCGATTGGCTGTTGGAACTTATAGCAGAAGACATCATCAGCATTGATGGCGCGCCCGAAAAAAGCACCTTCAGTGGTTTTCATCTTGCCCGCATCCGTCGCGCACAACGCTTAAGCCGTGATTTTGAAGCCGGCATTCCCGCATTGGGGCTGATTATGCGGCTGTTGGACGAGGTGGAAGAACTCAGAAAAATACAGCGTCCACTGGTACTGCTCGAAGAAGAGTAAATATTAGCAAGTTGTTCGCTTAAACATTGATGACAAGACAAAGTTTTTGATGTTTATTGATATTCCATAATGAAAGGCCGTCTGAAAATATTTTCAGACGGCCTTTTTATGCCTTCATTAACAACAGCGTCCGCCGTTGCCGCCGCAACGGCGTTTGCGGCAGTAGTCTTGGAATTGCAGCTCAGTCATGACCGGCGCGTTGGGATTATGTCTGCGCTGACGGGCAACGTAGTTTCATAATCTGGGACACCGGCCATCAAGTTTGCTGTCAGCTTGATGGTTTTCCACCAAGATGCGAGCTTATGCTTCACTCTGAGCCTCCGGCTGTTTGCCGTCGCGGTACACTGCCGGAATTTCTTTAGCAGTTGGCCAGCCGACTTTGCGGGCTTTCATGGCGGTACGCAAACCGTACACGGCGACAATCACGACAACTGCCAAGAACAAAGCGGTCAGACCGGCATTGATTTGGTCGTTGAAGATAATTTGTGACATTTCTCCAATGTCTTTAGCCGGGGCAAGGACTTCGCCTGAAGCCAAGGCATCGCGGTATTTGCCTGCATGCGCCAAGAAGCTGACGCGCGGGTCGCTGTGGAACAGTTTTTGCAAACCGGCATAGCAGGTTACAAACAATACGCCGACAGCAGGAACCAAGGTTACCCACACATAGCGGTCGCGTTTCATTTTCACCAATACAACGGTACACATAATCAACGCTACGCCTGCCAGCATTTGGTTGGCGATACCGAACAGAGGCCAGAGCGAGTTGATGCCGCCCAGAGGGTCGGTTACGCCGGTATAGAGGAAGTAACCCCACAATGCCACGGCAAAGAATGTGGCAACCAGGTTGGCAGGGATAGAGTCGGTGTTACCGAAAGGTTTGTAGAAAATACTGCCCAAGTCTTGGATCATGAAACGGGCAACACGCGTACCGGCATCAACCGCGGTCAGGATGAACAAGGCTTCAAACAGCAAGGCAAAGTGATACCAAAACGCCATCATAGCTTCGCCCGGAATCAGACGGCTCATGATGTGCGCCATACCGACTGCGAGGGTTGGCGCGCCGCCTGCACGGGACAGAATGGTGTTTCGCCCACTTCTTTAGCAGTGTGCAACAAGGTTGCGGCATCAACAGAGAAATTCAGTTTAGTGGTAATGACTTCAGCAGCAGTGTTGGCATCTGTGCCAATCAGCGCAGCCGGGCTGTTCATCGCGAAGTACACGCCTGGATCAAGCGAAGCGGCGGCAGCCAGTGCCATAATGGCCACAAAGCTTTCCATAATCATGCCACCGTAACCGATCATGCGGACGTGGGTTTCGTTTTCCACCATTTTTGGCGTAGTACCGGAAGAAATCAGAGCATGGAAGCCTGAAACCGCACCACAAGCAATGGTAATGAACAAAAATGGGAACAATGCACCGGAGAATACCGGGCCTGAACCATCGATAAAGTGGGTAACCACAGGCATTTGTAGGGTTGGGTTAACAATAACGATACCCAAAGCCAAAGCGGCAATCGTACCGATTTTCAGGAAGGTGGACAGATAGTCGCGTGGAGTCAGCAAAAGCCAAACCGGCAATACGGAAGCCACGAAACCGTAAATCATAATCGCCCAAGTCAGCTGAATGCCGTCAAGGTCGAACCAGTGGCCGAAGGAACTGCGGGCAACATCTTCACCGTAAATCACGGCCAACATCAGCAAAATAAAGCCGACGATGGAAATCTCGCCGATTTTGCCCGGACGAATATAACGGGTGTAGATACCCATAAACAGGGCAATCGGCATGGTTGCGGCAATGGTGAACGTACCCCAAGGGCTGTGAACCAATGCTTTCACAACGATCAGCGCCAACACTGCCATAATGATGACCATAATCATCAAAATACCGATGGATGCAATCACGCCGGGAACGGTACCGAGTTCTTGTTTCACGATATCGCCCAAAGACTTACCGTCACGGCGCATGGAGACGAACAAGACCATCATATCCTGTACGGCACCGGCAAACACCACGCCGAAGATAATCCACAAAGTACCGGGCAGATAACCCATTTGCGCTGCCAATACAGGACCGACCAAAGGACCTGCGCCGGCAATCGCGGCAAAGTGGTGGCCGAACAGTACGCCTTTATGTGTGGGCACATAGTCCAAGCCGTCATTGTGGCGTTCTGCCGGAGTCAGACGGTTAGGATCAAGCTGCATCACACGGTTGGCAATGTAAAGACTGTAAAAACGGTAGGCAATGCAGTATACCGAAATGGCGGCCGTAACCATCCAAATCGCACTGACCTGCTCGCCGCGACTGAGGGCCAAAGTGGTAAAGGAGGCCAGGCCGACCAAAACCACAATGCCCCAAATCAAAAATGATTTGAGCGATTTCATTGATTTATCCTTAAAACGTGATACACGAAAGCTTGTTTTAGCAACAAACTGCCTTCATGCTCTTTAGAAAGACCAATCATTTTAGTCTTCATGATTTAAGAGTGAAATGTCATTTCAATTCAAATTCAACAAAAAACAAAATGATTAGTTCGCCCGTAAGATTAACACAAACAGACAATATACCCTTCATTTTTTACTTCAAAACTAAATATTCCTTAACATATAGCAAACGAAAGGCCGTCTGAAAATCCAAATATTCAGTTTTCAGACGGCCTGACAAACGGTCAATGCTATAATCCGACATTCCCATTTCTCTATATTGCCATACCATGCAAAACAACGATTCCGAAACCATGCGTCTCTCCAAACGCATGGCGCAATTAGGCTTATGCTCGCGCCGCGAGGCAGACAGCTACATTGAGCAAGGCTGGGTCAAAGTCAACGGTCAAACCGCCGTACTCGGTCAAAAAGTCACCGAGCGCGACCGCATCGACCTCAACAAACAAGCCCATGAAACAAGCAGCGCGCGTAACCATCCTGCTGAACAAACCCGTCGGCTACGTCAGCGCGCAGGCAGAAAAAGGCTATAAATCCGCCGCCGAACTCATTACCGCCGACAACCATTGGGAAGGCGACGACAGCCGTATCCCTTTCAGCGAAAAGCACAAATTCGGCTTGGCCCCTGCCGGCCGCCTGGACATCGACTCCGTCGGATTGTTGGTGCTCACCCAGGACGGCCGCATTGCCAAACAACTGATTGGCGAAAACAGCAGCAGCGAAAAAGAATACCTCGTCCGCGTCCGCGGCAAACTGGACGATAAAGGCCTCGCCCTGCTCAACCATGGCTTGAGTTTGGACGGAGAGAAATTGCGCCCCGCCAAAGTCGAATGGCAAAACGAAGACCAATTGCGCTTTATTTTGCGACAAGGCAAAAACGCCAAATCCGCCGCATGTGCGAGCTGGTCGGCCTGCGCGTTGTCGGCTTGAAACGCATCCGCATGGGCAAAGTCAAACTCGGCAGACTGCCACCGGGCAAATGGCGTTATTTACGCGCTGACGAATCGTTTTAATTGCAGATAACAAAAGGCCGTCTGAAAACACATTTCAGACGGCCTGATCTTTGACTGCTTACTCGATATAAGTAAACTTCGCACGTTTAATATTACAGAGGATTTCGTACGGAATCATACCGGCAACTTCGGCAACTTCATTAATATTAATCACATCGCCCCAAAGCTCTACTTCCGCGCCCAAGCCCTCTTTCGAGGCTTCCAGCTCAACCGTAATCATATCCATAGACACCCTGCCGATAATGCGGCTGCGTTTGCCATCGATGGCGATCGGAGAATTAGTGGAAGCGCGACGCGGATAACCGTCGGCATAGCCGCAGGCAATCAAACCGACACGGGTGGATTTGCTGGTGTAGAACGTTGCGCCGTAACCAATCGGAGAATGCGGCTGCAATACACGTTCGCCGAAAACGCGGGAAGTCAGGCGCATAACAGGTTTCAAACGCTCATCCACGCCGCCGAAAGGCGAAATACCATACAAGGCCAGACCGGCACGACCCCAATCGCGGCGCGCTTCAGGCACGTTCAAAATCGCGGCGGAATTGGCCAGGCTCTCCTCGCCTTCCAAACCCTCGCAGGCCAAATCAAATGCTTCAAGTTGCATTTCGGTCATGCCGTTTTCCGGCTCGTCCGCGCAGGCAAAATGGCTGAATTTCACAATGTTTTCAACCGATTCGGATTGTTTCAATGCCGTATAGGCGGCGGCATAGTTATGCGGAAAGAAACCGGCACGGTGCATACCAGAGTCCATTTTCAGCCATACGGTTGTCGGACATTGCCACTCATGATGTGCAAACGCCTCCAGCTGCCATTGACTGCCGATTGCCGGCCACAAATCATAACGGTCAACATCCGCATACTCTGCAGCCTCAAACACGCCTTCCAATAAAACAATCGGATTTTTAATGCCGTTTTGACGCAATTCCACGCCTTCATCTACCGTTGCCACCGCAAAACCGTCGGCAATATCCGTCAACGCATGTGCACATCTGACCGCGCCATGCCCGTAAGCATCGGCCTTAATCACAGCCAACAATTTATTGCCGTGCAACTCTTTGAGAAGACGATAATTTTGACGTAAATTATCCAAACGGATTTGCGCATTGAGCGGACGCATAATGTATTCCTCTTATCGGCATCCGTTTCAGACGGCCTGCCCTATTACTTTGAAGCGAATATTATAGGTCAAAAACCATACAGGATTCCATGAAATACACAAGATTAATATCTTCCTTCCGCCTTACCTTTAAAGATTTATGCTTCTTCTGAGCCTGTTTTAAGGTTATGATGTCATCCAAATTGAAAACGACAAGCATCAAAGCCATGAAAGAACTCGACAAAACCGACTTAAAAATTCTCAAGCTCCTGCAACAAAACGCACGCATCCCCATGACCGAATTGGCTGAAAAAGTCGGCCTCTCCACTACGCCGGTAACCGAACGCGTCCGCCGCTTGGAACGCGACAACCTCATTACCGGCTATCACGCCCATCTGAATCCACATGCCTTAGGTCAAAGCCTCTTGGTCTTTGTCGAACTGAAACTGCGTTCCAAATCCGGCAATATTTTTGAAGACTTCAAACGCGAAGTGCTGAAGATTCCGCAAATTTTGGAATGCCACTTGGTCTCCGGCGAATACGACTACCTCATCAAAGTCCGCCTGCCCAATATGTCCGCCTATCGCGATATGCTCGGCAATATCCTGCTGCAACTGCCGGCTGCAGCCGAAAGCCGCAGCTATGTTGTCATGGAAGAAGTCAAAGAAGAAGTAGTATTAGACATCTAATTCTATTCAACCAACAAAGGCCGTCTGAAAGATTACAACATTCAGACGGCCTTTGTTTTAAACAGATAAAAAAAATGCACACATCCGATAGAATGTGTGCCAAGTCTACAAAGGAGAAATAGAGGAGAAACTATTAACTGACTACTCGAACCAGCTAATAAAACGAATTATGCAACAAGAGATTCAACCATGCAAGTATTTTTCTTGTAAAGTTTCTTAATTATTCAATTTACAGAACTTAAATGTAATCATGTTTCAATGCAGATAAAAAAATGCGCATACCGTTTCGATATGCGCCAAGTCTACAAAGGAGAAATAGAGGAGAAAAATCAAGCTGCATCAAGCAACTCAACGGCGCGAATTATCCTAGCCTTCTACCCGACTGTCAACTGTTTTCCTACCTATTTTCAAGCATTTTGCCAAAAAACAACAAATCCGCTATTCCCCTCTTTTTCTGGCTATTTTCGCCCATATATAAAGGAAATTTAGGGCCGTTTGAAACACATATTGCCACTGCAGGCAAACAGCCCCATACTCACACATTCATAGCCCATATCCGTCCCAATCCACGACCATGACCACCCCACTTTCCCTTGCCGTCGTCGGCCATACCAACACAGGCAAAACCTCACTCTTACGTACGCTTTTGCGAGACAGCACCTTCGGCGAAGTAAAAATGCGCCCTCGACCACGCGCCATGTCGAAGAAGCCCTCATCAACGATGGCGACGACAGCTTGGTTTACCTATACGACACCCCGGGCCTCGAAGATGCCGGCGGCGTGTTGGACTGGCTGGAAACCCACACATCCGCACGCGATGACGGCATCGAGCGCATCCAACAATTCCTCAACAACCATGAAGCGCATCACGAATTCAACCAAGAAGCCAAAGTGCTGCGCCAAGTCATGCAAAGCGACATGGCCATGTATGTCATCGATGCGCGGGAGCCCGTCCTTAACAAATACAAAGACGAGCTGACCATTTTGTCTTGGTGCGCCAAGCCCATCATGCCCGTGTTCAACTTCACCCAAAATCAAGACCTGACTGCTTGGACCAATATGCTCGCCCGCAGGAACCTGCATGTTTACGCCGGTTTCGATACCGTTGCCTTCGACTTTGAAGGCGAAATCCGATTGTGGGACAACCTCGCCACGATGTTACCGAAACGCGACATCCTCGACCGTCTCATCAATATGCGCCGTCGCGAGTGGCAACGGTTGGATACGGAAGCTCGCCGTGAAATTGCCGATTTTCTGCTGGATGCCGCCGCATTTACCCAAGAAATTGCCGAAAACGACGACCCTGCCCCGACTTTGGAAGTCATGCAATCGGAAATCCGCCAACTTGAGCGGCAAATGCAACAACGCCTGTTCACACTTACCGCTTCTATCACGACGAAGTCGGCAGCGACAGCACATGGATGCCCAAAGCCTTCAAACAAGATCCGTTTGACAGCGAATTGCTCAAACATTACGGCATCCGTACCGGTACCGGCGCAACCGCAGGCGCACTCATCGGCCTAGGCTTGGATATTGCCACACTTGGCGGCTCGCTTGGTTTGGGTACGGCCATCGGCGGACTGTTGGGCGGCATTTTGCCCAATGCCCAAGACATCACCGACAAAATCAACGGCCGACAAACCCTGCATACCGATCCGGAAACCCTTACCCTGCTCGCCGCACGCGCGCTGGATTTGTTGCACGTCTTGCAAACGCGCGGCCATGCCGCCCAATCGCATATCGAGTTAAACGAACGCAAAGCGCCATGGAGTGCGGCCAAACTGCCAAGCGAACTCAACAAAGCACGCAGCAACCGCAAATGGTCTTCGCTCAACACACACCAGCCCGAACTCAGCCGTAACGAACGCGCAGCCTATGTCGGTTCTTTAAGCGAGAAATTAAAAGTTTGAAATCGCTTTTTACCAAAAAGGCCGTCTGAAACCCAAATGTTTCATACGGCCTTTTGATTTTAGCTGACAAAACTTATTCGGCAGCTTTGGTTTCGCGTTTCAAACCGCCACCAAGCGCTTTATACAAGTCGGCAAGGTTTTCCAGACGGGTCAGCTGATTGGCTAAGAGAGCAGTTTCTGCGCTGTAACTGCTGCGTTCGGCATCCAGCAAATCCAATGCGCTGGATACGCCATGTTTGTAACGCAGGCTGATGAGGCGCAGGCTGTCGTTGTAGGCGCGGCTTTGCTTGCTCAACGCTTCATAGCTTTATCCAACTGTTCACGCGCAACCAAAGCATTGGAAACGTCTTTGAATGCGGATTGAACAGCGGCTTCATAAGCAACGATTTGTGCCTGTTGGCGCAGTTTGGCTACGTCAAGATTGGCTTTGTTGGTGCCCCAGTCAAAGATAGGCAGCGTGATGGACGGTGCAAACGCCCAAACACCCGTACCGCTCTTAAACAGGCCGCTCAACTCGCCGGAAGCCGTACCGACCGAACCAGTCAGGCTGATGCGCGGGAAGAAGGCCGCACGTGCCGCGCCGATATTGGCATTGGCTTGTTTGAGCGAGTATTCGGCCGCGCGGATATCCGGGCGGTTGAGCAATACGTCCGAACTCAAACCGGCAGGCAGTTTGGTAATTTTGAACTGTTTGCTCAAAGGCAGACCGGCAGGCAAATCTTCGGGCAGAGGTTGATTAATCAGCATAGCCAAGGAATTGCGCGCTTGCTCGCGGTTTTTCACCGCAGAGGCGTAATCGGCTTTGGCCGATTCAATCAACGCTTCTTGTTGGCGCAAATCAACGGCGGAAATCACGCCGGCTTTATGGCGCAATTGCGAGAGCTTGTACGTCGCTTCACGGGTTTGCAACACACGTCGTGCCAATGCCATGCTTTCTTCGGCATAACGCTCGTTAAAGTAGGCTTTGGCCACGGTAGAAATCAAGGCCAGATGTGCGGCATCGCGGTTGGCTGCTACATTAAAATAACCTTGCAAAGCGGCTTCGTTGGTGCTGCGGACTCGGCCGAAGAGGTCGAGTTCATAAGAGGTTATGCCCAAACCAACGCTGTATTGGCTGCTGACGTTGCCGCCGCTCAAGCTGCCTTGACGCGAACCTGTACCGCTGGCGTTAATGGTCGGCAGTAGGTCATTACGCGCAATCATGTGCTGCTTGCGGTAGATTTCAGCATTCAGCGCGGCGGTGCGCAAATCGGTATTGCGTTCCAATGCGATGTCGATCAAGCGGTGCAGGCGCGGATCGGCAAAGTAGTCTTGCCAACCCAATTCAGCAGCGCGGATACCGTCGTCAACAGTGTCGTATTTAAACGTATCGGCTACGGCAACTTGGGGCTGCTCATATTTCGGTATCATGGTACAGGCCGACAAAGCCACGGCGGCGGCAACGGCGGTCAGTACAGGTTTGAATGTAATCTTCTTCATTTTAGAATCCTTTAGCATTTTGAGGCCGTCTGAAAATTTTCAGACGGCCTTTGCTTTAGTGCTTGTCTGAATCGTGTTTACCGTCTTCAATCATGCCAGCTTCAGCGGCGTGTTTGACAGCCATTTCATGCTCATGCGCACTTTCTTTAAAGAATTTGCGCACAATCACATAAAACAAAGGCACAAGGAACACGGACAGAACCGTACCGATCAACATACCCCAGAACACGGTCGTACCAATCGCACGTTGGCTCGCGGAGCTGGCACCGCTGGAGAAATAGAGCGGCACCACGCCCAAGATGAAGGCGAACGAGGTCATGATAATCGGACGGAAACGCAGGTGTGCGGCGGCAAGCGCAGCTTCCAGCGCACTCTTGCCTTGCGCTTGCAGGTCTTTGGCAAACTCGATAATCAAAATCGCGTTTCGCACTCAAACCCATCACCGTAACGAAACCGACTTGGAAGTAGATATCGTTGGCGTATGCCGGAATGCTGCCCAGCAGGGCTTCAAACATATTACGGCCGGTTACACCCAATGCCGCGCCAACCAAACCCAACGGAATCACAAGGATAACCGCCAACGGGATAGACCAGCTTTCATACAAAGCAGCCAACACCAAGAACACCGAAGCAGCAGCCAATGCGTACAATACAACCGTTTGCGAACTGCCTTTGGCCTCTTCACGAGACTGACCGCCCCATTCCAGACTGTAACCGCCGCCCATTTCGTCAACCATTTGCTGTACCGCAGCCATTGCTTGGCCGGAAGATACGCCGCTGATAGGCGAGCCGGAGATCTCCATGGCGGGATAGCCGTTGAAGCGCACACTTTGTTCCATACCGTTTTCCCAAGAAACAGTAGCAATGGTAGAAAGCGGTACGGCAACACCGGATTTATTCGGTACGGTCAGGTTCAGAATATCGGCAGGCTGCATACGGGCATTCGCATCAGCTTGTACCATCACGCGTTGCAGACGGCCTTGATTCGGGAAGTCATTGACATAAGACGAACCCAAAGAAGAAGCCAGGGCAGTACGGATATCAGAGAACGAAATACCTTGCGCTGCTGTGGCAGAGCGATTGATGTCAATCTTCAGCTGCGGCGCATCTTCCAAACCGCTCGCACGGACGGTACTTGGGTCAAACAGGCCGCTTTTGCGCATTTTGTCGATCAGCTCGTTGCGTTTGGCCAACAATGCGGCATGACCGGTATTGTTGCGGTCTTGCAGGTTGATGGTCAAACCGGAACCGTTGCCCAACTCCATAATCGGAGGCGGAACGATGGCGATGCCAAAACCGTCTTTCAGCGTACCCATCATCATGCCGGTCAGCTTGCCGGCAACGGCAGTCGCATCACTGCCCGGCGCTTTACGCTCGCTCCAGTCTTTAAGCACGGCAAAACCCATCGCCATATTTTGACCGCTGCCCGAAAAGCTGAAACCGGAAACAGTAATAATATTTTCAATTTCAGGAATGTTTTTCGCCAACTGGGTAACTTGAGCCAGCGTCGCATCAGTACGCTCTTTGGTCGCACCCGCCGGCAGTTGCACGCTGACCATGACGAAGCCTTGGTCTTCGGTCGGCAAGAAAGAAGTCGGCAGACGCATAAACAGGAATACGCCGACAACCGCCAAACCGATGTAAACCACCATCATGCGTAAAGTCTTACGCAACACTTTGGCCACCCAGCCTTCGTAACCGTGCGTCCAGCTGTCGAATTTTTTGTTAAACCAACCGAAGAAACCTTTTTCTCTTCGTGATGCCCCTTCTGAATCGGCTTGAGCATGGTGGCACACAATGCCGGCGTCAGCGTCAAGGCAAGGAATGCGGAGAAACCGATAGATGCCGCCATGGTCAAGGCAAACTGTTTGTAAATGTTACCGGTTGCACCGCTAAACATTGCCAGCGGAACAAATACGGACATCAAAACGGCAGTAATACCGACCACTGCGCCGGAAATCTGACCCATCGCTTTTTTGGTTGCAGCTTTAGGCGGCAGGCCTTCGCTCGCCATAATACGCTCAACGTTTTCAACGACCACAATCGCGTCATCGACCACGATACCGATCACCAATACCATTGCAAACATGGTCAATACGTTAATCGACATACCCATGTAGGAGATAAAGGCAAAACCGCCCAACAGGGAAATCGGTACAACAATAGTCGGAATCAGCGTATAGCGGATGTTTTGCAGGAAGAGATACATCACCAAGAATACCAAAACAATGGCTTCCAAAAGCGTGTGGATCACTTTTTCAATCGAAATATCGACGAATTTGGAAGTATCGTAAGGCGTTTTCCAGCTCATGCCTTCCGGGAAATATTTTTGCAGCGTCGCCAATTTTTCTTTTACAGCAGTCGCCGTAGCCAAAGCATTACCGCTGTTGGACAGCATCACTGCCATACCGGTGGTGTTCACACCGTTCAGGCGGGTGGAAGAGGAATAGTCTTCCATACCCAGGCCGACTTTCGCCACATCTTTCAGATAGACATTTGAGCCGTCGGTATTGGATACCAAAATAATGTTTTCGAACTCTTCAGCCGTACTCAACTGGCCTTGTGCAGTAACGGTCGCCGCAATAGTCTGACCTTCAACAGCAGGTAAAGAACCGATGGAGCCCGCAGAAATTTGGATGTTTTGCGTTGCAAGCGCATTGGTTACCGCAGAAAACGACAGGTTGTAGTTTTGCAGTTTTTCGGGTCAACCCAAATGCGCATGGCGCGTTGCGCACCAAACAACCGAACCTGACCCACGCCGTCGATACGTTGCAATTCAGGTACGATATTGCGTTGCGCGTAGTCGTTCATTTCCTCGGTGGACTGTACGTCTGACGAAAGCATCACAATCATCAGGAAGTTGGAACGCGCTTTGGATACGGTGACACCATATTGTTGTACGGTAGAGGGCAATGTGGACAATACTTCAGACAGTTTGTTCTGTACGTCTACCTGTGCCAAATCTTCATCGGTCTCAGGCGTAAACGTCAGACTGACGCTGCCGCTGCCGCTGGAGTCGGCGGAAGTACTCATGTAGTCCAAACCTTCCACACCGTACATATTGCGTTCGATAACGGCCAGTACGCTGTCTTCCATTACCTGGGCAGAAGCGCCCGGATAAGTAGCGCGCAAAGTAATGGTTGGCGCGGCAACGGACGGATATTGGGAAACCGGCAATTTTTGAATGCCGAAAATACCCGCCGCGATGATAAAAATCGCAATAACCCATGCAAAGATGGGGCGGTCAATAAAAAACTTAGACATTCGCGCGTTCCTTATTTGGCTTCAGATGCAGCTTTAGCTTCAGGCTTGGCCTCGGAAGCAGCCTTGCCGTCTGAAACTGCCGGGGTTGCCGCTGTGGCGTTTGCAGGCGGCGTCCATTCTTTCGGCGTTACCTTTTTAGCACCCGACATAGCGGCAATGCTGGTACCTTCGACAACCACTTTGTCGCCGTCTTTCAGGCCGTCTGTAATCACCCAGTTGGTACCTTGCTGTTGGGCAATGGTCACGACGCGCGCTTCCATTTCGCTCTTGTCATTTACCACCATCACAGTATCTTTTGTACCGCGGCTAACTGCTTGTTGCGGAACTACAAATGCATTATCCACTGCCACTTGTTCCATCAATACGCGTACATACAAGCCCGGCATCAAGATATTTCTGTCATTAGGAATGGCAGCGCGCAAGGTAATTTGACCGGTCGTTTCGTTAACAGTCGGATCTGCAAACAGCAGACGGCCTTTTTCAGGATAAACCGCACCATCGTCAAATTTGATGTCCACTGCAATCGCGCCGTTTGCCGCCAACAATTTGCCTTCAGCAACCTGTTGACGCAGTTTCATAACCTCACTAGCAGATTGGGTAACGTTGACATACATCGGATTGGTTTGTTGGATGGTGGCCAAACGGTGGTATCGCCGGCATTCAACAGCGTACCTTCAGAAACTTTAGATTGACCGATAAAACCGGAAATCGGCGCAGTAATGCGGGAGCGGTTCAGGCTGATACCGGCAGATTTAATGGCTGCTTGTGCAGATTTGACGCCTGCCTCTGCTGAACGCTTGGCCGTTACGGCCGCATCATATTCTTGTTGGCTGATGGCATCGGCGGCAACCAGCGGTTTGTAGCGGGCCAGGTCGGCGTTCGCTTTAGCCAAAGTCGCTTGCGCACTTGCCAACTGGGCGCGTGCGCTTTCTAAGTTTGCTTCATAAGTAGAGCTGTCGATTTGGTACAAAGGCTGACCGGCTTGCACATAGCTGCCCTCTTGGAACAGGCGTTTTTGCAGAATACCGCCGACTTGGGCGCGAACTTCGGCAGTACGCAACGATTCCAGACGGCCCGGCAACTCGGTTGTCAATGCAACGGTTTCCGGATGCACAGTAACCACACGGACTTCAGGTGCAGGTTGTTTTTGCTGTTGCTGACTGCCTTGCGCCTGTTGACCGGCTGCTTTTTCATCGCCTTTGCCGCAAGCGGAAAGCGCCAACGCAGTAGCTGCTGCAATTGCCACGACACGCATCATTTTAGAAGCATAAAGAGCCATAATTTTCCTATCTCTATGATAAATAAGGGTTTGACTAATTAAAAATTGATTACTTTAATCTCATATTTCGCAAACAGAAATTGCCTGCTTTTGTGAAAAACAGGCTGATTATATAGTGTTGAGAAACACTATCAAGTATTGAATTGAATTATACATACATTCTTGCATGTTCAGAAGTAATTTTTTATAATCCGAACCATAAATTTACATTTCCTACAAAAAACCATGAGAAGAACCAAAACCGAAGCCTTAAAAACCAAAGAATATCTCATGCTTGCCGCATTGGATACGTTTTATCAGAAAGGCATTGCCCGCACCTCGCTTAACGAAATCGCCCAAGCCGCAGATGTAACGCGCGGCGCGCTGTATTGGCATTTCAAAAACAAAGAAGATTTGTTTGACGCCTTGTTCCAACGGATTTGCGACGACATCGAAAGCTGCATGAAAGAAGACTCGAACAACAATAACGAACAGGCCTGGCCAAGCTTCCGCCTGACCCTGACCCGTTTTTTCGAGCGCCTGCAACACAATGAGCTTCACTATAAATTCCACAGCATTTTGTTTTTAAAATGTGAACACACCGATCAAAACGAAGCAGTCATTGCCATCGCTAAAAAACACCAATCGCTATGGCGTGAAAAAATCGTTGCGGTACTGACCGACGCAATACAACAAAAAGCCCTGGCGGATAACTTAGACATCGACATGGCGGTCATCTTCATCAAGTCTTCATTAGACGGCTTGATTTGGCGTTGGCTCTCTTCCGGGCAAGGATTCGATTTGGCACAAACCGCCCCCCGCATGATTGAAATCATCATTGATACTTTGGAAAACCATCCGCAATTAAGAAAACAATCCTAAACATTAAGACTAAAGGCCGTCTGAAACATTAAAAGTTTCAGACGGCCTTTTGGTTTAAACCCAATTAACGTGTTACCGGCTTGTAACGGATACGTTTCGGTTTCGCGCCTTCTTCACCCAAACGGCGTTTCTTATCGGCTTCATATTCCTGATAGTTGCCGTCGAAGAACACCCATTTCGAATCGCCTTCGCAAGCCAAGATATGCGTGGCGATGCGGTCGAGGAACCAGCGGTCGTGCGAAATCACCATTACGCTGCCGGCAAATTCCAGCAATGCGTCTTCCAACGCGCGCAAGGTTTCCACGTCGAGGTCGTTGGACGGTTCGTCCAGCAGCAACACATTGCCGCCGCTCAATAAGGTTTTTGCTAAGTGCAAACGTCCGCGTTCGCCGCCTGACAATTGACCTGCGATTTTGCTTTGGTCGCTGCCTTTGAAGTTGAAACGTCCCAAATATTGGCGGGCGGGAATTTCAAACTGTCCGACCTGCAAAATATCGCGACCTTCGGCGATGTTGTCGAACACGGTTTTGTCGTTTTGCAAACCTTCGCGGCTTTGATCAATCAGGCTCATTTTCACAGTTTGCCCGATTTTCACTTCGCCGGAATCGGGCTGCTCTTTGCCCGCAATCATTTTGAACAGCGTCGATTTACCCGCACCGTTCGGGCCGATGATGCCGACAATCGCGCCCGCAGGCACTTTGAAGCTCAAATCGTCAATCAACACTTTATCGCCAAACGATTTGGAAACGTTCACAAATTCAATCACTTCGTTACCCAAACGCTCGGCGACGGGAATGAAGATTTCCTGCGTTTCATTGCGTTTTTGGTATTCGTAGTTACTCATTTCTTCAAAACGCGCCAAACGCGCTTTGGACTTGGCTTGACGGCCTTTGGCATTTTGGCGCACCCATTCCAATTCCTGCTTCATCGCTTTCACGCGCGCGGCTTCGGATTTCGCCTCGTTTTCCAAACGTTTCTTTCTGCTCCAGCCAAGACGAGTAATTGCCTTTCCAAGGAATACCGTGTCCGCGGTCGAGTTCCAAAATCCATTCGGCGGCGTTGTCCAAGAAGTAGCGGTCGTGCGTTACCGCAACGACTGTGCCGGGGAAACGCACCAAGAATTGCTCCAGCCATTCCACCGATTCCGCATCCAAGTGGTTGGTCGGCTCGTCCAGCAGCAGCATATCCGGCTTACTCAACAAGAGTTTGCACAAAGCAACGCGGCGTTTTTCACCGCCGGACAGATTGCCGATTTTGGCATCCCATTCCGGCAGGCGCAGCGCATCGGCGGCGATTTCCAATTCATGTTCTGCCCCGCCGCCCGTGGACGAACCTGCCGCAATAATCGCTTCCAAGCGGCCCTGTTCTTCCGCCAGCGCGTCAAAATCTGCATCGGGATTGGCATACTCGGCATACACTTCTTCCAAACGTTTCTGCGCGGCGGCCACTTCGCCCAAACCGCTTTCCACTTCCTCGCGTACGGTTTTTTCAGGATCAAGCTCCGGCTCTTGCGGCAGGTAGCCGATTTTGATGCCGCCCATCGGCACGGCTTCGCCCTCAAATTCCTTATCCACACCCGCCATAATCCGCAGCACGGTGGACTTACCCGCGCCGTTCAAACCGAGCAGGCCGATTTTCGCGCCGGGGAAGAAGGAAAGGGAAATATCTTTAATGATGGTTTTCTGCGGCGGCACAACCTTGCTCACGCGCAGCATAGAATAGACGTATTGTTGGGACATGGTTTTTTCTCGATTCGGTCAAACAAATTTCAGACGGCCCATTTTAACCGATTGCTCAAATACTTGCTTGTTCAAATGCCGTCTGAAAATAGAAATCGGCATCACAATATGCAGCAAAGCCGAACCAATGCTTTCATTCTCCAAAATTTTCAATACGAAACCGTAAAAAATTTGATTTAAGCCAGTTTATCTTTGAACAAACATTGCCAATATTCGATACGCTCCATAAAATGCGCCTATATCCTTGAAAGTACATAAACAAATAATAACGACAAAGAAACACCGCGCTAAAAACAATTTCAGATTTCCCAATACAAATACTTTTAAAATAAGGATTTGCCTCATGTCTGAACATACGCAAAAAACAACAAAACAAGGTTTGCCCTCACTGGCAAAAAGTACGATTTGGATGCTGAGCTTCGGCTATCTCGGCGTTCAGACGGCCTTTACCCTGCAAAGCTCGCAAATGAGCCGAATTTTTCAAACGCTAGGCGCTGACCCGCACAATTTAGGCTGGTTTTTCATCCTGCCGCCGCTGGCCGGTATGCTGGTTCAGCCGATTGTGGGCTACTATTCAGACCGCACTTGGATGCCGCGCCTGGGTGGCCGCCGCCTGCCCTATCTGCTTTACGGCACGCTGATTGCGGTCATCGTGATGATTCTGATGCCCAACTCGGGCAGCTTCGGTTTCGGCTACGCTTCTTTGGCAGCTTGTCGTTCGGCGCGCTGATGATTGCGCTGTTGGACGTATCCTCCAATATGGCGATGCAGCCATTTAAGATGATGGTCGGCGACATGGTCAACGAGGAGCAGAAAAGCTACGCCTACGGCATTCAAAGTTTCTTAGCGAATACGGGTGCGGTTGTGGCGGCGATTCTGCCGTTTGTGTTCGCGTATATCGGTTTGGCGAACACGGCCGAAAAAGGCGTCGTGCCGCAGACTGTTGTCGTAGCATTCTATGTGGGCGCGGCATTGCTGATTATTACCAGTGCGTTCACCATCTTCAAAGTCAAAGAATACGATCCGGAAACCTACGCCCGCTATCACGGCATCGACGTCGCTGCGAATCAGGAAAAAGCCAACTGGTTCGAACTTTTGAAAACCGCGCCTAAAGCGTTTTGGACGGTTACTTTGGTACAATTCTTCTGCTGGTTTGCCTTCCAATATATGTGGACTTACTCGGCAGGCGCGATTGCGGAAAACGTCTGGCAGACAACCGATGCTTCTTCCGTAGGCTACCAAGAAGCGGGCAACTGGTACGGCGTTTTGGCGGCGGTACAATCCATTGCCGCCGTTATCTGCTCGTTTATTCTGGCAAAAGTACCGAATAAATACCATAAAGCCGGTTATTTCGGTTGCTTGGCTTTGGGTGCGCTCGGTTTCTTCTCCGTTTTCTTCATCAGCAATCAATACGCGCTGGTGTTGTCTTATACCTTAATCGGTATTGCGTGGGCCGGTATCATTACCTATCCTCTGACGATTGTGACCAATGCCCTCTCAGGCAAACACATGGGTACTTATTTGGGCCTGTTTAACGGTTCTATCTGTATGCCTCAAATCGTCGCTTCGCTGCTGAGTTTCGTCCTCTTCCCTATGCTGGGCAGCCATCAGGCAACCATGTTCTTGGTTGCCGGCGCAGTCTTGCTGATGGGGGCTTTCTCAGTATGCCTGATTAAAGAAACCCACGGCGAATAATCCGTTTCAACACCATCGGCAAAGGCCGTCTGAAACCTTTGCCGATCTGACAATTTTAATAACAGGAGCTTCATAAATGTACACAAGAATCATGGAAGTCAGCCCTTGGACACTGCGTTCGACAAAACTGGAAAAAGAGCACAAACGGCTGCAAGAGAGCCTGACCAGCTTGGGCAACGGCTATATGGGTATGCGCGGCAACTTTGAAGAAACCTATTCCGCCGACAGTCACTTGGGTACCTACATCGCCGGCGTGTGGTTCCCCGACAAAACCCGCGTCGGCTGGTGGAAAAACGGCTATCCTAAATATTTCGGCAAAGCCATCAATGCGCTCAATTTCAGCAAAGTCAAAATCTTTGTCGATGGACAGGAAGTGGACTTGGCGAAAAACGACGTTGCCGACTTCTCCGTCGAACTCGATATGCAACACGGCGTGTTGCGCCGCTCGTTCACCGTATTCGGCGTGCGTTTCGATGTGTGCAAATTCCTGTCCGTCGCGCAAAAAGAGCTGGCTCTCATCCGCTGGGAAGCCGTATCCGTTGACGGCAAAACCCACCAAGTCCGCATCGATTCCATCATCGATGCCGACGTGAAAAACGAAGACTCCAACTACGAAGAAAAATTCTGGCAGGTATTGGACAAAGGCGTTTCAGACGACCGCTCCTACATTGCCACCCAAACCGTCGCCAATCCCTTCGGCGTGGAACAATTCATCGTCAACGCCGAGCAAACCTTCGCCGGTAGCTTCAAAGCCCTCGGCGGCAGCCAAAACCGACTGGCAAGTTTCTAATTCTTTTCGAAGCCGAAGTCGGCGGAACGCCCGAAACCTTTGAAAAAAACGCGTGATTGTTACCACCAGCCGCGATTATCAAGGCTTGGAAGCGGTGAAAGCCGCAGGCCGCGCCTTGTCGGAAAAAAATCGCAGGCGTTGCGTTTGAAACCTTGCTGGACGCACACAAAGCAGGTTGGCTGCACCGTTGGGAAATCGCCGACGTGGTCATCGAAGGCAGCGACGAAGCGCAGCAGGGGTATCCGCTTCAACCTGTTCCAACTGTTCTCCACCTACTACGGCGAAGACGCGCGCCTGAACATCGGCCCGAAAGGCTTTACCGGCGAAAAAAATACGGCGGCGCGACCTATTGGGACACCGAAGCCTACGCCGTGCCGCTTTACCTCGCACTGGCGGAACCCGAAGTTACCCGCAACCTGCTGCAATATCGCCGCAACCAACTACCGCAGGCGCAACACAACGCGCGCGAACAGGGCTTGGCGGGCGCACTCTATCCGATGGTAACGTTTACGGGCATCGAGTGCCACAACGAATGGGAAATCACCTTCGAGGAAATCCACCGCAACGGCGCGATTCCTTACGCCATCTACAACTACACCAACTACACCGGCGACGAAAGCTATCTTGCCAAAGAAGGCTTGGAAGTCTTGGTCGAAGTGTCCCGCTTCTGGGCGGACCGCGTCCACTTCTCCAAACGCAACGGCAAATACATGATTCACGGTGTAACCGGCCCGAACGAATACGAAAACAACATCAACAACAACTGGTACACCAACACCCTCGCCGCATGGGTATTGGACTACACCCGCGAAGCCTTGGCGAAATATCCGCGTCCGGATTTGAATGTGAGTGCCGCCGAGCTGGAAAAATGGGCGGACATCAGCGCGAATATGTACCGTCCGCATGACGAAGAACTCGGCGTATTCGTGCAACACGACGGCTTCCTCGATAAAGACATCCGCCCCGTGTCCGCGCTTTCTCCCGACGATTTGCCGCTCAACCAGAAATGGTCGTGGGACAAAATCCTGCGTTCACCCTTCATCAAACAGGCAGACGTCTTGCAAGGCATCTACTTCTTCGGCGACCGTTTCAACATGGACGAAAAACGCCGCAACTTCGACTTCTACGAACCGATGACCGTGCATGAAAGCTCGTTGTCGCCGTGTATCCACGCCATCCTTGCCGCCGAACTGGGCAAAGAGGAAAAAGCCGTGGAAATGTACCAGCGCACCGCCCGCCTGGACTTGGATAACTACAACAACGACACCGAAGACGGCCTGCACATCACCTCCATGACCGGCTCGTGGCTCGCCATCGTCCAAGGTTTCGCCCAAATGAAAACTTGGGGCGGCAAACTCAGCTTCGCACCGTTCCTGCCGAGTGCGTGGACAGGCTATGCCTTCCACATCAACTACCGCGGCCGTCTGATTAAAGTCGCCGTCGGCAAAGAAAACGTCGTCTTCACCCTGCTCAAAGGCGAACCACTCGATTTGCAGGTGTACGGCAAAGACATCACGCTCAACGGCAGCCACACCGTCGCGTTGGAAAAAAATAAGGAGGGCGCAAAATGACTTTTTACCGCAGTCCTATTTGACCTCGACGGCGTCATCACCGACACCGCCGAATACCACTACCGCGCATGGAAAAAGCTTGCCGAAGAACTGGGCATCAGCATCGACCGCAAGTTTAACGAGCAGCTCAAAGGCGTGTCGCGCGACGATTCGCTCAAACGCATCCTCGCACACGGCGGCAAAACCGTCAGCGAAGCCGAGTTCTCCGAACTGACCAGCCGCAAAAACGACAACTACGTCGAAATGATTCAGGCAGTCAAACCCGAAGACGTGTACCCCGGCATTTTGCCGCTGCTGGAAGCATTGAGGGCAAACGGCAAAAAAATCGCCCTCGCGTCCGCCAGTAAAAACGGCCCGTTCCTGCTAGAACGCATGGGGCTGACCCACTTCTTCGACGCCGTCGCCGACCCTGCCGCCGTCGCGCATTCCAAACCTGCCCCCGACATCTTCCTTGCTGCCGCCGAGGGCGTGGGCGTGGACATCCGCCAATGCATCGGCATTGAAGACGCCGCCGCTGGCGTCACCGCCATCAAAGCCGCCGGCGCCCTGCCCATCGGCGTGGGCAAAGCCGAAGACTTGGGCAGCGACATCGCGCTGGTGTCCGACACCGCCGAGCTGACCTACGCCTATCTGCAAAGCGTGTGGGAACAGTCAGGTAGATAAAACATTAAGGAAGTAAAAAGGCCGTCTGAAAAATATTTCAGACGGCCTTTCTGCTTTTAGAACAGAGTGATAACCCAACCTACTCAACCCTAAAAACTGAATACCAACTTTTCAACCATGCTATTCAAATTTATTTGAAAGATTTTCTCTGACCAGCCAACCTTAACAATCACTATTGAAATGCGCGCCGATGTTTTGCCGCCTTGCGTATGCGGCTTGGGCGACGGCGAGGCTGCATTCTATCAGGTTGCGGTTTTCGTATTCGTACACGGTGTGCGGTTCGGCTTGGTTTTGCTTCCAAAGCCGCAGTTGGGCGATGGCGCGGCGCAGGTCGGTATCGTTGCGGAGGATGCCCAGATGGCGTTGGTTGAATGCTTGCAGGACGGGGCGGCTGAAGGTGTTTTGGAGGTCGTCTGAAAAGATGTCTGCTTTGGCGGAGGGGTTTTCAGACGACCTTTGGGACGATACAGTTTCGAATGCTTGTCCGTCCGCGATGGTTTGGGCGGCAAGTCTGGCGGTAACGACGCATTCGAGCAGGGAGTTGCTGGCGAGGCGGTTGGCTCCGTGCAGCCCTGTGCAGGCGGTTTCGCCTAAGGCGTAGAGCTGCGGCAGGGAGGTTCTGCCGTAGGGGTCGGTTTGGATGCCGCCGCAGGTGTAGTGCTGCACGGGGCGGACGGGGATGGCTTGGCGCATGATGTCCAAGCCGCATTGGGACAGGCAGTGCCGATGGATGGACGGAAATGCTGACGGACGAATGCTGCGGATTGATGGCTGATGTCAAGCGAGACGAAGTCTTGCGTTTGCTTGGCGATTTCGGCGGCGATGGCGCGGGCAACGATGTCGCGCGGCGCGAGTTCGGCGCGGCGGTCGTAATGCGGCATAAACCGTTCGCCCGATTGGTTGGTCAGGATACCGCCTTCGCCGCGCACGGCTTCGGAAATCAGGAAGGTGCGGCCGTTTTCAGACGGCCTTGCCAAGCCTGTAGGGTGGAATTGGATAAATTCGAGGTTTTCAACTGTGCAGCCTGCGCGTATCGCCATGGCGATGGCGTCGCCCGTGCATTCGGGCGGCGTGGTGGTGGCGGCGTAAATCTGTCCCAAGCCGCCGCCTGCGAGTACGGTATGGCGGGCGCGGATACGGTAGGTTTCTTGCGTTCGGCGGTCGAGGACGGTCAGTCCGCATGCCGCGCCTGATTCGGTTTGGACGTCCAACGCCATCTGCCGCTCGCAAACGCGGATGTTCGGGCGGCGGCGTATTTGGGCAATCAGGCTCTGCATGACGGCTTCGCCCGTGTAGTCGGCGACGTGGGCGATTCGGCGGCAGGTGTGCCCACCTTCGCGCGTCAGGTGCAGGTCGTTATTATTTTGGTCGAACGCCACGCCCTGCGCCAGCAGCCATTCGATTGCCGGTTTGCCCTGCGACAGGATGGTGCGGACGGCGGCTTCGTCGCACAAACCCGCACCCGCTTCCAAAGTATCGGCAACGTGTTTTTCGATGTCGTCCTCTCCCGACCACGCCGCCGCAATCCCGCCTTGCGCATGACGGCTGGCTGTATCGTCCAGCCGGTTTTTGCACAAAATGACGATGCGGAACGATTCAGGCAGCGACAAGGCGAGCGTTAGCGCCGCCAACCCGTTTCCGGCAATCAATACGTCGCAATCGGTTTGCATGGTGTTGTCCTTGTTTGAGAGGTCGTCTGAAACGGCAATATGGACGGCAAATCAGGCGGGCCCCATGCCGTTGAACACATCTTTTTTCTTCAGTCCTGCCGCGAAGTCGAGCATACGTTGCAAAGGCAGTTTGGCGGCTTCGCCTAGCTTTCTATCCAACAGGATTTCGTTGTGTCCGCTTGTCAGGGCGTATTTGATGCCGCCCAGCGAATTCATCGCCATCCACGGGCAGAACGCGCAGCTTTTGCAGCTTCCGCCGTTGCCCGCCGTTGGGGCGGCGATAAATTCTTTGTCGGGCGCCTGCTTTTGCATTTCGTGCAGGATGCCCAAGTCGGTCGCCACGATGAATTTTTTTTCGGGACGCGATACGGCGGCTTTGAGCAGTTTGCTGGTCGAGCCGACCACGTCGCCCAGTTCGATGACGCTTTGCGGCGATTCGGGATGAACCAGCACCACCGCGTCGGGGTGTTCCGCCTTCAACGCCGCCAATTCCTGCCCTTTAAATTCGTTGTGGACGATGCACGAACCCTGCCACAACAGCATATCCGCGCCCGTTTCGCGGCGGATGTAGTCGCCGAGGTGGCGGTCGGGTCCCCAAATCAGCTTCTCGCCGCGCGATTTCAGATACGACACGATTTCCAACGCCACTGAAGACGTTACCACCCAGTCGGCACGCGCTTTCACGGCGGCGGAAGTGTTGGCGTACACCACCACCGTACGGTCGGGGTGTTGGTCGCAAAACGCTGAAAACGCCTCTTCCGGGCAACCCAAATCCAAAGAACATTCCGCTTCCAAATCAGGCATCAGCACCGTTTTTTCAGGGCAGAGGATTTTCGCGCTCTCGCCCATGAAGCGCACACCCGCCACCACCAGCGTACCGGCTTCGTGTTCCGCACCGAAACGCGCCATCTCCAGCGAATCGCCCACGCATCCGCCCGTTTCCAAAGCCAAATCCTGAATCAGCGGATCAACATAATAATGCGCCACCAAGACCGCGTTTTTCTCCTTCAGCAAAGCCTTGATTTCGTCTTTCAGACGGCCTGCCGTCTCGCGGTCGGGCGTGTCGGCAACCTTCGCCCACGCCTGACGGATTTGGCAGGCGGAAGTCGGCGTCTGAATGAGGGGCATATCGTAATCGAACGAGCGGCGGGCGGCGGTTTGCATGATGTTTCCTTGTGGCTGTTTTTCAGACGGCATAAAGGTTTGCCGTCTATGTTTCAAATAGTTTTTATATTATGCTCAACTTGAGTATAATATGCAAGGTCGTCTGAAAACCGCTTTGGTTTACAATAAGGTTTTCTCTTGAATGAAAGCCACGCATGGATGCCTATCCTGAAACAGCAGCCAATACGCAAAGTATCGTCGAGCTGGTTCCTGTACTGATCGCCATTACAAACGGCAGCTTGAGGGTTTTGACCGTTGCCCAAGGAGCGCTGCTGCCCAACGGCCTGCTTGCACCGCTTCGCCACTCCTTGCAGGCAGGGGTCAGGATGTGGGTCGCCAAGCAGACATCTCAGCCCATGGGTTATGTAGAACAGCTTTACACCTTTGTCGATACGCGCCGTCAAAACGAGCAAGGCCTGCCTGTCTTGTACGTCAGCTATCTGGGGCTGGTGCGCGAGGCAGCCGACAGCATCCTGCACCCGGATGCGAAATGGCAGGACTGCTACGGCTATTTCCCGTGGGAAGATTTGCGCACCGACGGCGGGCAGCGCGACGCCATCGTCAGCCGCCTGCGCATTTGGGCAAACTCGGCGGACACGGAGGAAGTGCGCCAAAAGCGGCTCAAGCGCATTCATTTGTGCTGGGGGGTCGAGCCGGAAAACTGGTCGGAAGAATACGTTTTGCAACGCTATGAAATGCTGTATGAAAGCGGCCTGATAGCGGAAGCCGCCGAGCCGCAGGCAAACTTCGACTTCGCGCTCACGGGGCAGCCCATGCACCACGACCACCGCCGCGTGCTGGCGACCGCCCTGTCCCGCCTGCGTGCCAAAATCAAATACCGCCCCGTGATTTTCGAACTGATGCCGCCCGAATTCACGCTGCTGCAACTGCAAAACAGCGTCGAAGCCATCAGCGGCAGATTGCTGCACAAGCAAAACTTCCGCCGCCAGATTCAGCAGCAAACCTCATCGAGCCGTCGGATACCGGCGTATCGGGCAGCAAAGGCCGTCCCGCGCAGCTTTACCGCTTCCGCGACGACGTCCTGCCCGACAGGCTGATTTCGGACATCGGACTGCCGCTGGGCAGCCGTTAGCCCGTTTTCAGACGGCCTATAGTGGATTAACAAAAATCAGGACAAGGCGACGAAGCCGCAGACAGTACAGATAGTACGGAACCGATTCACTTGGTGCTTCAGCACCTTAGAGAATCGTTCTCTTTGAGCTAAGGCGAGGCAACGCCGTACTGGTTTAAATTTAATCCACTATAAAATGAAGTTTTGCCCCATCGGTGCAACATCAATATTTCTCAACAAAGGAAACCCCATGCCGTTTGAAAACACCCTCTTCCCCCTGCCCGACACCCTGTTGCGCCCCATGGTGGAACAAGCCTTGAGCGAAGATTTGGGCAGGCGCGGCGACATTACGTCCGCCGCCGTCATCGCGCCCGACAAAACCGCCAAACTCTTCCTCGTCAGCCGCGAAGACGGCGTCATCGCCGGCATGGACTTGGCGCGCCTCGCCTTTCAGACGATGGATCCGTCCGTCCGCTTCCAAGCCGAAATCCAAGACGGACAAACCGTCCGCGTAGGTCAGACGCTGGCTGCCGTCGAAGGCAACGCCCGCGCCCTGCTCGCCGCCGAACGCACCGCGCTCAACTACCTCACGCACTTAAGCGGCATCGCCACCGCCACCGCGCGTGCCGTTGCCGAAGTCGCCGAATACGGGACAGACATCGTGTGCAGCCGCAAAACCATCCCCCTGCTGCGCGTCCTGCAAAAATACGCCGTCAGGGCAGGCGGCGGCGTAAACCACCGCATGGGCTTGGACGACGCCGTGCTCATCAAAGACAACCACCTTGCCTATTGCGGCAGCATCGCCCAAACCGTGCAGCAGGCAAAACAGGCTGTCGGACCGTTGACCTGCGTGGAAATCGAAGTGGACACGTTGGCACAACTGGATGAAGCCATCGCAGCGGGTGCGGAACGGATTTTGCTGGACAACATGGACGACGAAACCCTGAAAGAAGCGGCAAACCGCTGCCACACGCAAACCGCCCACCCCCACACCATCTATTGCGAAGCATCGGGCGGCATCGGCTTCGACCGCCTGAAGCGCGTGGCACAAACCGGCGTGAACGGCATCGCCCTCGGCTATCTGACCCACAGCAGCCGCTCGTTGGACATAGGCTTGGATTTCATGGCTTAAGTTCGAGTTGGCTATAAAGCAAAAAGGCCGTCTGAAATTTCAGACGGCCTTTAATATTACCCATCAACCCAACGTTACCATCTCAATCTGCTCCATACTTCTACCCAAGAAGCGTTCGCCGATGGTGCGGAAACGCAGTGGGATGTCGCTGACGTAGAAGCGGTAATCCGGATTGTCGTTTTCCGTGTTCAGCAAACCTGCTTGCGCCAAGGCTTTGGCGGTGGCTTCGGCGGTGGTGATGGCGGAATCGACCAAGGTGACGTTTTGTGCTTCGCGGCCGATAAGCGGTTTGAGCAATGGGAAGTGGGTACAACCCAACACCAGCGTATCAATGTCGTCGGCCAAAAGCGGCTTCAGGTATTCGCGCACGGTCAGGCGGGTGACTTCGTGATCGAGCCAGCCCTCTTCCACCAATGGCACAAGCAGGGGCGCGGCTTGCGTGCGTACCAACGTGTCGTTGTTTTGCGAATGGATGGCGCGTGCGTAGGCGTTGCTGTTGACGGTAGTGTTGGTTGCGATAATGCCGATTCGGTTGTTTTTGGTGGTTTGCAAAGCGGCTTCCGCGCCGGCGGAGATGACGTCCAATACAGGCATATTGCCTGCTTTTTGGCGGATTTTTTGTCCGGCAACGGCGGCGATGGTGTTGCACGCGATGACGAGTGCTTTAACATCGTTTTCCAGCAGGAAATCGACAATCTGCATGGCGAAGGTTTCGATGGTGGCTCGGGATTTGGTGCCGTAAGGAACGCGTGCGGTATCGCCGAAATAGATGATGTTTTCCATCGGCAGGCGTTCCATCAAGGCGCGGACGTTGGTCAAGCCGCCGACACCGGAATCAAATACGCCGATGGGGCGTTGTTTGCTGGTACTCATGGTTAATTTCTTCAATATAAAGTCGAGGCCGTCTGAAACCGTTTTTCAGACGGCCTGAAGGTTAAACATATTCTTTTTTATCGTTTTCCATCCAAGCCTGATGCGAGCAAACCCACAACAGTACGATACCGCATACGGTCGAGCTCAACATCATACCGGCCATCACCAAGGCGGAACCATTATGCAGCCAAGTCGTGACCATGCCGACCGATGCGCCGATGAGGGATTGGAACACACCCAAAACGGCATTTGCGCTGCCGCCCTCTTCGCTAAAATAGCCCATAAAGCAGGCTTGAGTGTTCGCACCGACCAAGCCTTGCGTACCGACTGAAACATCACGCACAACACCAAAGCCCACAAAGGCGGCAAAGACAGTAACAACACCAAAACAGCCATCAGCAAATTGGCGACGAATTGGACGATAATGCCCCATTTGAGGATGTTTTGCGGATGCGTACCGGTTTTCAAACGCCATGCGGTAACGCGGTTAAACGACATCATGGTAATGATATTGAGCGCAAATATCCAAGCATATTGGTTTGGCGAAGCATGATACAGTTGTTGGTACACGAACGACGATTCGGTCAAAAAGGCAAACATCGAACCAAAACTGAAAGCTTGGAAAAACAAATAGCCCATCGCGGCGCGCGTCCTCAAAACGCGTTTAAACCTGCCGGCCACCACGCCGAACACGTCCATACTGATTTTGCCTTTTTGATGCGGCTTGGGCAGGAAATACCACATTAAACCCCAAAGCAGCAGCGAATAGCAGGCCAGAAAACCGAAAATCATGCGCCAGCCGCCCAAATTCTGCAAGCCCGCACCAATCATCGGCGCCATCAGCGGCACAATCATCAGAATAATGCCGATTAAGGCAAACATCTGTGCGGCTTTGCGTCCGGAATAATAATCGCGCACCATCGCGCCGGAAATCACCACGGTCATCCCCGCACCAAACGCCTGCACGGCACGCAAGTTCAGCAGCTGCTCGACATTATTCACCATCGTCAAACCGACAACGGCGGCAAAGTAAATGCTCAAGCCCACCAGGGCGACAGGTTTGCGGCCTTTAATATCCGAAATCGAACCGCCGACCACCTGACCAAACGCCACGCCAAACATAAAAAAGCTCAGGCTTTGCTCAATACGGTGGATGTCCGAACTCAGCGACTTCGCCATTTCGGGAATCGCAGGCAGATAGGCATCGACAGAAAACGGCATCAGCGCGACCAACATCGCCATCAGCACGGCCATGGTTCTTTCGCTCAAAGGGGCTTGTTGTGCAGTCATTCCGATTTTCGCTTTCGTAACAAATATTCAAAAAACAAAGAAACAACCGCCTTGTCAGACGGTTGCGGGTTGGATGGAATTATAGCAGATTTCAACCCCGTCCAATCACTGCAAAAAAACCTTTGCAAAACTTAAGGCCGTCTGAAACTTCGCTTAGTTGAATCCCCCCGCCGCAAACGTTAAAATGCTTGTTTTTTAAGACAACACATTGTTTCACATCACGGATTCTAAGGAATAATCATGACTACATTTCAAATTGCGCGTGCCGACGGGAAAACGCTCGAAATCCAAGGCAAAATGGCCAACCGCCACGGCTTGATCGCCGGCGCGACCGGTACGGGTAAAACCGTTACCCTGCGCCGCATGGCGGAAGCTTTCAGCAGCGAAGGCGTCCCCGTATTCTTAGTCGATGTCAAAGGCGATTTGTCGGGCATCGCGCACGCCGGTGCCAACAACGGCAAAGTGGGCGAACGCATCGCCGAGTTTGATTTGGGCGAGCAATGGCTGCAAAGTTTCCCCGTGCGCTTTTGGGATGTTTACGGCGAAACCGGTATTCCCGTCCGCGTAACCGTTTCCGAAATGGGCCCTATGCTTTTGGCCCGCCTGATGAATCTGAACGACACGCAGGAAGGCCTGCTCAACCTCGTATTCAAAGTTGCCGACGACAGAGGCTGGCACATTCTGGACTTGAAAGACCTGCGCAGCATGCTGAAACACGTTTCCGACCACGCTTCGGAATACCGCACGCAATACGGCAACGTCTCCGCCGCCAGTATCGGCGCGATTCAACGCCAACTGCTGACTTTGGAAAACGAAGGCGCAGAAAAATTCTTCGGCGAACCTTCCCTCAACCTGCAAGACTGGATGCAAACCGACAACGGCAAAGGCATCATCAACATCCTCAACTCCGAAAAACTGATGCGTTCGCCGCGTATGTACAGCGCGTTTGCTGTGGATGTTGGCAGAATTGTTTGAAACCCTGCCCGAAGTCGGCGATTTGGATAAACCAAAATTCGTGATGTTCTTCGATGAAGCGCATTTGATGTTCGACAATGCCGCCAATGCGTTGGTCGAACAAATCGAACAAGTCGTGCGCCTGATCCGCTCCAAAGGCGTGGGCGTCTATTTCGTCACCCAAAACCCGCTCGATTTGCCCGACACCATTCTCGGCCAACTGGGTAACCGCGTACAACACGCCCTGCGCGCCTTCACGCCGCGCGACCAAAAAGCGGTTAAGGCCGCTGCCGAAACCTTCCGCAGCAACCCAAACATCAAAGTTGCCGAAGCGATTGCCGAACTCGGCGTCGGCGAAGCCCTTGTTTCCTTCCTCGACGAAAAAGGTATGCCCGAGCCGGTAGAGCGCGCGCTCGTCCTGCCGCCGCAATCTTCCTTAACCCCGCTTGCCGCCGAAGAGCGCAACCGCTTGTTCCAAAACGACGATTTGTATCCGACCTACAAAGACATGGTGGACAACTACTCCGCTTTTGAAGCCTTAGCCGAAGCAGACAGCCAAGCAGCCGCTGAGAAAGAAGCCGCAAATGCTGCCAAAGAGCAGGAAAAAGCACAAAAAGCCGCTGAAAAAGAAGCCGCCAATGCCGATCCAGGCATCCTCGGCGGACTGCTCGGCGGCTTGAGCGGCGGACGTAAAAAATCCGGCCAAGGTTTGGGCTACAACGTTGCCGACGCCATCGGCAGCCAAATCAACCGCCAAGTCACCAACGCCATTTCCCGCAGCGTAATGGGCATTATTAAAAATATGTTCAAATAATCAGCCTACAAATATAAAAGGCCGTCTGAAAATCAATTTCAGACGGCCTTTTGTTTATCAATCCAATCAGTTCTTCATCGATTGAACCGGAGCCGGGATTCTGCCGCCTCGGTTGACGAACACTTCGCACGAACCTTCTTTAACCGGCATTACGGGCGCGTAGCCCAGCAGGCCGCCGAACTCGACGCTGTCGCCGACGGTTTTACCAGTAACCGGAATAATGCGCACGGCAGTGGTTTTGCTGTTGATCATGCCGATGGCGGCTTCGTCGGCGATGATGCCGGAAATGGTATGAGCAGGCGTGTCGCCAGGGACGGCAATCATATCCAAACCAACGGAGCAAACGGCGGTCATGGCTTCGAGTTTGTCCAATGTCAGTACACCGGCTTCAGCAGCGGCAATCATGCCCTCGTCTTCTGAAACGGGGATAAATGCGCCGCTCAAACCGCCGACCGCGCTGGAAGCCATCATGCCGCCCTTTTTCACGGCATCGTTCAGCAATGCCAAGGCAGCCGTCGTGCCGTGCGTACCGCAGACGCTCAAGCCCATTTCTTCAAGAATGCGCGCCACCGAGTCGCCGACGGCAGGGGTCGGTGCCAGCGACAAATCGAGAATGCCAAACGGGATATTCAGCATTTTTGAGGCTTCGCGGCCGATGAGTTCGCCCACGCGGGTAATTTTGAAAGCGGTTTTCTTCACGACTTCCGCAACTTCGGTCAATGTCGTTGCATCTGAATTTCCAACGCGGCTTTTACAACACCCGGGCCGGATACGCCGACATTGATAACGGCATCCGCTTCGCCCGAACCATGAAACGCACCCGCCATAAACGGGTTGTCTTCCACCGCGTTGCAGAATACGACGATTTTCGCGCAGCCGAAACCTTCGGGCGTAATTTCAGCCGTGCGTTTGATGGTTTCGCCTGCCAGCTTGACCGCATCCATATTGATACCGGCGCGCGTGCTGCCGATATTGATGGAGCTGCACACGATATCAGTAGTCTTCATTGCTTCGGGAATAGAACGAATCAGCACTTCGTCCGAAGGCGACATGCCTTTTTGCACCAGCGCGGAAAAGCCGCCGATAAAGGACACGCCGATGGCTTTGGCTGCCTTGTCCAAAGTTTGCGCCACGCTGACGTAAGAATCGGCATGGGTGGCCGCGGCGATTTGGGCAATCGGCGTAACGGAAATGCGCTGATTCACAATCGGTACGCCGTATTTGGCAGACAGATGTTTTGCCGTCGCCACCAAGTCTTTGCCGACTGTGGTAATTTTGTTGTAAATGTTTTGGTTCAATACATCGATATCGGTGCTGATGCAGTCGTGCAAATCAATGCCGATGGTAATGGTGCGCACGTCAAAATTCTGGTCGGCCACCATTTTGACGGTTTCTAAAATCTCGCCGGATTGAATACTCATGGCTTTCCCTCCGACTTAAATACGGTGCATGGCTTGGAAAATTTCTTCGTTTTGCATACGGATATCAAGCGCGAGTTTTTTGCTCTCTTCCGCAAACAAATCCAAAACCTCTTGACGCGATTTGGTGCATTTTGAAGTATCCACCAAAATAATCATGGTAAAAAAATCGTCCATCAGCTGTTGGCTGATGTTGAGAATATTGATTTGGTTTTCCGCTAAAATTTTGGAAACGTCGTACACAATGCCCACACGGTCTTTGCCGATGACGGTGATGACTGAATTGTTCATAACGCTGTTTCTCCTTATAGGATATTTGAAAAGTGTTGACAATTATAACACTCAGGCCGTCTGAAAAACTGTTTCAGACGGCCTGAGTATTCAAATTTCAATTTTGATTATCGCCCTGCTTTCAAAGCCTGCCACAGGCGAACGCTGAGTTTGCTCGCATCGGTTGACTTAGGGGAGACAATGAAGCTTTTTTCCATCAATTCTTTACTTGGGAAAATCGATTCGTCAGAGGTGTATTTTTCATCCATCAAATCACGCGCCGGACGGCTGGCCGGAGCATAAGTCACATAGTTGCCGTTTTTGGCCGCTGTTTCCGGATTGAGCGTGTGATTGATGTATTTGTGTGCATTGGCCACATTTTGCGCATCACGCGGAATCATCAGCGAATCCACCCAAATACCGACACCGCTTTTCGGTGCCAACACTTCGACTTCGACGCCGTTTCCGGCTTCTTTGGCACGGGTTTTGGCAATATTGAGGTCGCCGCCATAGCCCACCGATACGCAAAGATTACCGGCAGCCATATCGTCGATATAGCCGGACGAGGTAAAGCGTTTGATGTCGGGACGCACTTTTTCATCATATCGACGGCGGCTTTGATGTCCTCAGGGTTTTCGCTGTTCGGATCTTTGCCCAAATAATGCAAAGCCAAAGGGATCTGCTCGATGGCGCTGTCGAAATAGCTGATGCCGCAGGATTTCAGTTTTCGGGTGTATTCAGGGTTGAACACCAAATCCCATTCGTTTTCAGGCAGCTTGTCCGTACCCAAAGCCTTTTGAACCTGCTGCTTGTTAATCGCCAGCGTATTGATGCCCCAGAAATAAGGGACGGCATATTCGTTGCCCGGATCGACGGTTTCCATCATTTTCAACAAATCGGGATCGATATTGGCGTAATCAGGAATTTGCGATTTGTCGATTTTTTGATATGCACCTGCTTTAATCTGGCGGCCGACATTGGCAATAGACGGCGCAACCAGGTCATAACCCGACTTGCCGGTCAGCAGCTTGGCTTCCAGCGCTTCGTTGCTGTCGTAGTAATCGTAGCGGACGTTGATATGCGTTTTGTTTTCAAATGCAGACAATGTGGCCGGATCGACATAATCCGACCAGTTGTAGATATTGAGTTTATCGGTTTGGGAAGAGGAAGTTTGCGATGCGGAAGATTTTGCGGCGGTTCCTTGTCCGCCGCTGCACGCAGTCAAGACGAGGCTCACGATTGCCGCCGCCATCAAAGATTTTTTCATGGTTTCAGACCTTTTGTTCGGGGGGTAAAAATATTGCAGCGGTGGCAGATGCCACTTACAAAAGGGAAACTGTGGGGGCGGCCGGCATGTGTCCTTTGCCCTTAATTCAGCAAGGTTCGCATTAAACGGCAAAAAGCTTTTGAATGCAAGACCTTAAAGCAGAAAAAATTCTCCCTTTTCAGACGGCCTGAAGCTATGGTTTTATTCATAAACAACATTTTTTCAGAAACGGTTTCATGCCGTCTGGAAAAAACTGTGTACTTATTCAGACGGCCTCAAGATTTGTCAAAACCGCCCAATTTGTGGGAAATTGCACGATTGAATTTAATGAAGGGCGACCCCGTGTTAGACAGAGAAGGCTATCGCCCCAATGTCGGTATTATCCTGATTAACGAACGTAACGAAGTCTTTTGGGGCAAACGCGTACGCGAACATTCTTGGCAGTTTCCGCAAGGCGGCATCAAGCCGGGCGAAAGCCCTGAGACCGCCATGTACCGCGAGTTGTACGAAGAAGTCGGCCTGCTGCCGCAACATGTCAAAATTATCGGCCGCACACGCGACTGGCTGCGCTATGACGTGCCCAGCCACTGGGTGCGCCGCGAATGGCGCGGTTCGTATCGCGGACAAAAACAAATTTGGTATCTTTTGCGTTTGGTCGGCCGCGACAGCGACGTCAACCTCCGCGCCTGCCATCATCCTGAATTCGACGGCTGGCGTTGGCATCAATACTGGGCACCGGTTGACGAAGTCATCGACTTCAAGCGCGGCGTGTATTTGGGCGCATTGACCGAACTTTCCCGTTTCTTGCGCGGCATAGAAAGCTATGAAGAATTTATCCGTCGCAATCCAATAGAAAACCTATAACCCCAACGCTTTCAGGCCGTCTGAAAGCGTTGTTTTTCTTCCTTTCAGACGGCCTTTACATTATTCCTATGGCTAAAAACAATCAATACAGCGAATCCAGCATTACCGTCCTCAAAGGTTTGGAGCCGGTCAAAGAACGTCCCGGCATGTACACCCGTACCGACAGCCCGACCCATATCTGTCAGGAAGTGATTGATAACGCGGCGGACGAGGCGTTAGGCGGTTTCGCGACTGAAATTGACGTGCAAATTCATGAAGACGGTTCGCTTTCCGTGCGCGACAACGGCCGCGGCATTCCCGTCGGCCTGCACCCTGAAGAAGGCGTACCCGTAGTCGAACTCGTGTTCACCCGTCTGCACGCAGGCGGCAAGTTCAACAAAAAGACGGCGGCAGCGCGTATGCCTTTTCAGGCGGCCTGCACGGCGTCGGCGTATCCGTGACCAACGCCCTCTCCACCCGCCTTGAGGTAACGGTCAAGCGCGAAGGCAAAATCCACCGCATCGTCTTTTCCGGTGGCGACGTCATTGAACCTTTGACTGAAGTGGGCAAATGCGCCGTCAAAGACAGCGGCACCGAAGTGCGCGTGTGGCCGGACGGCAAATATTTTGAAAGCCCGAATTACAGCATTCCCGAACTCGAGCGCTTATTGCGCGCCAAAGCTGTATTGCTGCCCGGCGTGCGCGTTTCCCTGACCCGTCCGGTTAAAGGCGAAGACGAAGCATACACCCAAACTTGGCACTACCCGGACGGCCTGAAAAGCTATCTGACCGACCTGATTGCCGATGCGCAAGAAGCCGTGCCTATCTTCTCTTGTGAAAACTACATTTCAGACGGCCACAACGGCGATTTCAGCATCGGCGAAGGCGCCGCATTTGCCCTGACTTGGCTGGAAGAAGGCTCTTGCGCCAACGAAAGCTACGTCAACCTCATCCCTACTCCGTTGGGCGGCACGCACGAAGCGGGCTTGAAACAAGCCGTGTTCAACGCTGTCAACAACTTCATCAATCTACACAACCTTTTACCACGCGGCGTAAAAGTACAAAGCGACGACGTGTTCGGCAAAACCGCCTTCGTCCTCTCTGCCCGCGTCCTTGACCCGCAGTTCCAAGGTCAGACCAAAGACAAACTGACCAACCGCGACGCATTGAAACTTGTTGCCACCGTATCGGGCGATCCTTTGGAATTGTGGCTAAACCAAAACGTGGATTACGGCAAAAAAATCGCCGAACTCGCTATCCGTCAGGCACAAGCACGGATGCGTTCTGTTAAAAAGATTGAAAAGAAAAAAGGCAGCGGCGTCGCCGTCCTGCCCGGCAAACTGACCGACTGCGAAAGTGAAGACATCCGCGAAAACGAACTCTTCCTCGTCGAAGGCGATTCCGCAGGCGGCTCCGCCAAACTCGCCCGCGACAAAGCCACACAGGCCATCCTGCCCCTGCGCGGCAAAGTGCTCAACAGCTTCGAAGTCCACCCCGACCAGCTTTTCGGCAACGCCGAAATCCACGACATTTCCGTTGCCATCGGCGTTGATCCGCACGGCATCAACGACAATCCCGATTTAAGCGGCCTGCGTTACGGCAAAATCGCCATCCTGTCCGATGCCGACGTGGACGGCTCGCATATTCAAGTTTTGCTGTTGACCCTGTTCTACCGCCACTTCCCGAAACTGATTGCCGACGGACACATCTACGTCGCCCAACCGCCGCTGTTCCGCGTCGATGTCAATGCACAAGGCAAGAGCAAACCTGCCCGCAAATTCTACGCCCTCGACCAAAACGAACTCGACAGCATTTTGGAGCGGCTGCAAAAAGAAGGCGTTAAAGAAACTGCCTATTCCATCAGCCGTTTCAAAGGCTTGGGCGAGATGAACCCCGACCAGCTCAAAGACACCACCATGCACCCCGACACCCGCCGCTTGTTGCAGGTACAAATCCCCGAAGGCGCAGATGACGAAACACGCGACATCTTCGTCAAACTGATGGGAAAAGGCGAAGCCGCCGCCCGCCGCGCATGGATGGAAAAAGAAGGCGATACGGCAGAATTGGATATTTAATCCATTGTTTCAATAGACTAAAGGCCGTCTGAAACGTTAAAAGTTTCAGACGGCCTTTTTTAAAACATAAGAAAATTAAGATTAAACAGTATTTCAATTTCAATACACTGTGGTTATTTACCTGTTTCTATTTTCACGGCTTAATTTTGCCTTTATAAGACAAGTAAAAAAGCACTGATATAATCAGTGCTTTTTAAATAATGGCGCGGCGGACGGGGCTCGAACCCGCGACCCCCGGCGTGACAGGCCGGTACTCTAACCAACTGAGCTACCACCGCGCATCCACTGTCAAAGACAATGAAAAGGAAACTTGGTGGGTGATGACGGAGTCGAACCGCCGACATTCTGCTTGTAAGGCAGACGCTCTACCAACTGAGCTAATCACCCGATAAGCCGACATTAAATCAAAAAATCAGATTACGCGCAAGGTTTTTATTTAAATAAAAACATATCCCATTGAAAGAATATAGAATATTTTATTTAACAATAAAAATAACCGTTATACCCATCTATCAATCAAAAATCAAATGCCCCAATTTATCCGCCTTGGTATGCAGATAACGCTCATTTTCCACATTTTCGCCGACATGCAATGCAATGCGTTCAACCACATTAATGCCGGAATCTTTCAACGTTTGAATTTTCTCAGGGTTATTAGTCAGCAACCTGACTTCACGAATATGCAGATAATCATAAATCTGCTTGGCCAAAGTAAAGTCGCGCGCATCCACAGGAAGGCCGAGTGCAACATTGGCCTCAACCGTATCCAAGCCTTGGTCTTGCAGACGATACGCACGGATTTTGTTTATCAAACCAATGCCCCTGCCTTCTTGGCGCAAATATACGATAACACCGCGCCCTTCTTTCTGAACAGCCTGCATTGCCGCTTGAAGCTGAGGACCGCAATCACATTTCACCGAAAATAAAGCATCGCCGGTCAAGCACTCGGAATGAATACGCGACAACACAGGCAGGCCGTCTGAAACATCGCCCATCGTCAATGCGACATGTTCCTGCCCGCCCTCTTCTTCGAAGCCGTGCATGGTAAATTCGCCCCATTCCGTAGGCAAACGGCATGACGCGACAAACTTCAACGCGTTACTCATTTTCCGCTTCCTCGTTTTCAGCCACTCCCAAGAGGTTTTTCAAAGGTTCCGCCAAGGCTAATGCAAGGGCAATCCAGGCCACCAATACTTCATCAGGCGCACCGTCTTTGACATCAAACTCAGCATGTACCACGCCTAAAACCGCACCGCTGGGCATACAGACAGGAACAGAAATCTGACTCAAACCGGGATGATTGCGTTCGTCCGACAATTCACCAATTTCCTGCCAATACGCCACATTCTGACAAACATTCATCCAACCGCTTTGCGCCGTACGCACAGCCAAAAAAGCCTGTCCGGCCTGATCGTCGATTGGAATCACATTTTCCAACGGCACGCCCCAACGGCTCAGCCGAACCAGCGACAACGCACCATCTTTCGGGAAGGCTGTATAAACCGCTGCGCTTTTCAAATGCTCGGTGCGCTCAGCAACCGAGTCCAAAGCCATAAAAATCTGTTTCAGCAACCATTCATGTTCGGCATCGACATAATCCGCCAACTGCCAACCATTTTCAGACGGCCACAAAATCGAACGCTCAACCGAAGCATTGCCCATTTTAATCACAGCCTGGGCAGTCAAATAAGCAACATGTATCTCATCCGCAGGCAACTTCAAACCTTGCGTCTGCAAAAAATCTTTAATCAATAAAGCAGGCATCAGCCCTTCCTCACCAAATGGAAAGTTGAGGCCGTCTGAAAACAAACCCTGCTTTCAGACGGCCGGAATAAGTCATTATATAAGGGATAAACCGACAAATTCAAGCAAACAAGACTTTGCGCCCCCATTAATCTTGTGTATAATTCACGATTCAAATTAGTGCGGACGTGGCGAAATTGGTAGACGCACCAGATTTAGGTTCTGGCGCCGCGAGGTGTGAGAGTTCGAGTCTCTCCGTCCGCACCACCCAACCCCTTTACGGGGCTTTTTCGCCTAATCAAATCTAACGCAGTAATCAAGATTCAATACTGGTAAGGCTTTCAGGCTAATATACCCCTTGCCAAGTGTCTAAATCCCCACAATGCCGTTTAATTGAGTAAAGCACAAAAATGTGGGTATGATTCAGGGATCAGCCAAAACCACTGTAAAAGCATACCCACAAATGCCACTAAACGACCGCCAAATCAAAAGCCGCCAAGCCGTCTGACACTGGAAAGAAAAATCAAGTTATTTGACGGTAACAGTCTGTATCTTGAAGTTACACCAGCGGGCGGAAAAAATATTCCGTATGAGATACCGCATAGATGGCAAAGAGAAAGACTTCACTATCGGGAAATATCCGACCGTTTCACTGGTAGAAGCCCGCCAAGCCGCCGAAAAACGCCCGCCGCATGATCGCACAAGGGCAAGACCCCAACAAAGCCAAGCAAGAAGCCAAAAGCAGCCCGACAAGCCGCCTTGCTAAATACTTTTGAGCATTTAGCCAAGCAATGGTACGAGGACAATTTGCCCCTGCTGGAAAGAACATCACGCCGAGCGGATCATGCGTTATTTGAAAAATGACGTTTTCCCAGTCATTGGGGAAATCTCGATTAATGAAATCAAGGTAACCCACATCAAAAAAACTTGCTTGATGACATTATGGCAAGGGGCGTTACTGATACCGCTGACAAAATCAGGGGCTGGATAGGGTCGGTTTTTGACTATTCCGCCATGCTGGAAATATCAGAAAACAACCCCGCCCGCCTGTTGAAAAAAATCACATTCCCAACTTACCCACCAAACACAAACCCGCCCTACCCCGTGAAGAATTGCCGGAGTTTTACCGCCGCATGATACTGGCAAACAATATAGAGCGGCAAAACAAAATTGCCATCATGCTGATCATGCTGGTGTTTGTGAGAAATAACGAATTACGCGGCGGCCAGTGGGAAGAAGTGGACTTTAAAAACAAGCGTTGGATTATTCCCGCCGAAAGAATGAAGCACGAAAAGATGAAGCCAAAGCCCGCTTTATGTGTTCCTCTTTCTGATTGGGCAATAGATCTACTTCAAGAGTTACACACGCTGACAGGGCATAGCCGGTTTATGTTTCCAAGTAGAACCAACGTAAACCGCCATATCAGCGAGAACACACTAGGAAAAAATCATTAACGAGAAACTAGGGCTATAAAGGCAGAGCAACGCCGCATGGCTTCAGAGCAGTAGCAAGTAGTTTGCTTTTATGAAAACAACTTCAACGGCGGCGCGATTGAAACACAACTTGCCCACGTTGAAGAAAACAAGATAAAGGATTCATACGCCTACCAAGCCGATTATATGCCCCAGCGTATCGAGTTTATGCAATGGTATAGCGACTATTTACGGGAGCGATACAACCAGGCATTACAGATGATCCAAAAAGACAAGGCAAATTAAAAAAATCCCTATGCGCGTGAGTAAATATACTGGTTACACTGGTTACCACAAAACTTTACAAATATAACTATATGAATATAAATATAAATACAAAAGAAAAAAAGCGGTAACCAGTTAACGTAAATTTACTGGTTACCAACTGGTTACCACTGGTTACCATTTTATACAGAAAGAAGTTAACCCTATGAAATACAGTGCATTAGATGTTTTTGCTTTCGTTTGACCGCCTGGACGTTGGAAACATAGAGCTTGAGACCGGCGAAACGGCGGTCGATAGATTTGAGCATAGAGGCGTGAAACTTTTAAACCCTTTTGAGGTTACAACAGAGGAGATATAAGCAAATGACTAGCGATGATAAATTCTGTCTTGACTATGAAAAAAATACAACGCTATTTATCAAATAAAAAGGTACAAGAAATTTTGGTAAAAGCATTGGGGGCATATTGGTTTAATGCCGAAAAAAAGTTATGAGAAGAGCCTTTTTATGCCGCTGATCACACGCCTGAATCATTTTGCTGGAAACAGAAAAGTGCAGAGGAAATCGAAAAAGACGGAGCAAGAATGTTTTGAGGCAATCAAAAAAATTCGAGGAGGAATTTAAAGAACCCTTTAATTATCAAGAACAATTAAAAACCTGTAATTGTGGGTTTTGTCTTACTGAGCAAGACTGGAAAACACTGGTAGAAATGCAGCATGTATTTACAGCAAAAAGCCATTTTTGATTATGTAACAGATTTTGACAGCCTTAGTTATGAGGATAGATTCTATAAATTTCAGGGACTTGCAAACCTAATAACTGATTCAATCGGACTTATAGAACTTGAATTAAATTCAGGCGAAATAGGTATGCAATCTATTATAGAAAATGCCCGCAAAGCAGGTAAAGCCAAGCAAAGCCCCTATGAGAAAGCAGGAACGATAGCAGCAGTGAATGAGATTCTAGAAGAAAACCAAGAGATTCTGAAGAAAAAGGGCGGCAAAACGACATTGTACAAATTGATAAGAGATTTAATTGCTTCAGAAGTTATCGCCGCGCCTAGAGAACCATCAGAAAAAAACGATACTTCGATGGATAGACAACTTTGAAAAAGAGGACATCAGCTAGCTAGGACAGGACATCAGCTAGCTGACTACAGGAAATCAGCAAGTTATAGCCTTAACAGCCGCCCACATGGGCGGCTATATTTTTACCTGTCATCTAACCCGACTGAAAGAAAGGCAAAAATATATGAACAACACAGTATTAAGAGCAGACGATACCGCCCGTGCATTAGGTGTTTCACGAGCGACTATCTGGAATTGGGCAAACCCTAAGAGCCGCCATCACCGCCCTGATTTTCCCCGCCCTTTCAAAATTTCTGCCAATGCGACAGGCTGGCTTGCAAGCGAGATTGACGACTATATCGGCAAACTGGCAGCCAAGCGTGAAGAGTAGGAGTTTTCGGATCAATACGCGCGCGCGAAGCATGAGCGGGAATCTATCCCTTTAGTCAAAATAAAACCGCCTGAACGGACATTCAGACGGCCAAACAAATTAAGAGGTAAGAAAATTATGGATAACCATTCTATCAGTATTAAGTCCAAAACGCCAAGCCAAAGAGAACGAGTTTTAGCCCGATTGAGAAAAAGGAAGTGCCACGTCATGGGAGTTAGCACAGATGGGTATACTTAGCTATAACACACGCATTATGGAGCTTCGCAGGGCGGGGCATGAAATCATTACCGTGATGGAAGAAGTAACAAACCAATTCGGCGAAACCGTGAAGCGTGGACGGTTTGTATTAATCAATTAAATCAGGAGCTTTAAATATGAATATTGAATATGTAAAAAAACAGTTTTTTTGCAACCCGTCAAGAATTACTGAAAGAGGAAGAGGACAAATGCAGTGAACTGACCGCCCAAATTGAAGCGGCTGAAGCCGGCGTTTCAGAGGCGGAAGCGGTAATTAATGAATTTGCGGGGCTGAGAAGCAAGCGCAAAGGCATATTTGCCAATTTATTGAAAATGGGCAAACCCACAAACACCGAAGAAGCCAAAGAGCTTGATTCAGAGATTGCCGCCAAGCGAGAAGAGGCAGACCGCGCCGCCGATGTGCTGGAAGTACAAAAAGAACTGTTGGAAAGCCTGTTTAGTGACCGCCGCCAACATCTGAACCGTATTTCAGAGCTTCGCAATTTGCTGGCCGTTTCTCGCTATGAAATGTTTATTGCCGGTATTGAAGAGACCCACTTGCCTGAATATTTGGTGGCCGCCCGCGCCTATGCCAAAGCCGCCGCGAAACTGGTAGGAATCGGCAAAGCTGCCGTTGAAATGAGAACGAATCTTCAGGAAAACGGTTTGCGGCCTGATTGTCCGACCTATGGAGAATCCATGCCAAATCGAATAATTGATTTACGTTTACCCGGCTTCTTCAACATGAGGGACAACACCAGCGGAGAAGAAAAACGCTATTTTTCGACATCTTTAAAGACATGGAGAAAGAAAAAGAAGCGGTTTTCAATAGCTTGAAGTAGCAACACCCAAACAGCCGCCCAAAGGCAGAAAAAACAGCTATTGGGCGGCTTTTTTTGAAAGGATTAAGACATGACACCAAAGCAAGAACAGTTTGCCCGCCTGTATGTGGAAACAGGCAATGCAAGCGAAGCATACCGGCAAGCCTACAACACCGACAACATGAAGCCTGAAACGGTAACCAATGAAGCCTATAAGCTGCTACAAGCCCCCGATATTTCCGCGATGGTAGATGACCTCAAGGCAGAGGCACGGCAACGCCACGCGGTAACGGTTGATGACCTGTTGCACGAACTGGAGCAGGCACGGGCGGCGGCACTGGCAGCCCCTACCCCTGCAAAGCAGCGCGGCAGTATCGGCCACGATGGGCAAGGCCAAAAATGCTGGGCTTGCTGGTAGATAAGGCGGAAATCAAGGCAGAGGCGGAAATACAGGAAAAAGCCGCAAAGCCGTATTGACCCCATTTTTGATTCACTCACAGAAGAAGAGAAGAAAGCAATCTTGGATTTAGCCAGTGAGACACATGGGGGCAAATGGGGGCGGTAACACTTGCAGATATAGCCGCCGTTACGTGTAAAGACCCTGACAAGGTTTATTTTTGCCGTTTTGCTTATTACAGCACTGGACAAAAATCTAATATTAACCCGCCCAGCCCCGTAAAAAAATCATTTGACAGATTGAGCTTTGGGAAGCAGAATTGGGTTTCTCTCTAAACAAATAGCCCAAATCAGCAGGGTAAACGCTGATTTTTTTATCGCCATTTTTCTCTTATGGCGTTTGAAGCCTATTCACAGGCTTTGGACGGCATATCAAAGTTTTTGGCGGTGTGTGGTAACGGCAACGTCCACGCCTGACTATTTGCAGGAGAGAGCACCGCCCCCTATTTCGGGCATTTCTCAAATCTCAAAACAAATAGGAGCATTTCAAATGCAACGCGATTTTTTTCTCAAGCAGTACCATCAACCCAAAAACATTCAAAAACCAAGCCCAAACGGTAACTATCCCTTTAGAGCTGGCAAACCGCATCATGGACGCGCTGTACTACGGCGGCGAATTTATCGCCAATACGAGCGTAATCATCGACACCATTTGCGACAACATGGCCACCCATTCCGTCCGCAACTCCCCCATAAGTGCGAGCGGAAGCGCGGCACGCCTTGCCACAGTCATTCAAACCCTAGTCCCCCATGCGGAAAAACTTGGAATCTTTCGATTTATCATCCGAGCTTGCGGGATATATTCAAAACCGACCCCACCCCGCGCCCTGACGATTCAGACGGCGGCGGCTACATCTGCAACCAATGCACCCCAAAAGGCGGCAGCGGTTTTGACCTGCTGACGTTGGTGTTTGGTTACAGCTTTACGGAATCTGTAAATCAGGTTTCCGCCCTGCTTGGGCTTTCAGACGGCCTGAAAAGAATGGGCTGTTTACAGCGTAACCCACGCCGGCTAATTCCACCTATTCCCTGAAATTTACCCGCCTTTATGCCGCCTATTTCAGACGGCATAGGGCAAACTTCGCCCTAGTGTTTTTCATAACTAATTGATTTTATTAGATTCATGTTTTGAAACACTGGAGGCAGAGCAAAGGATAAACCATGAAACAGACCAATAAATCCGACCGTTTCCGCCGGTATCTTAACCGCGCCTTGCTGGTGTTTTTGGGTGTTGCTTTTGGCTTTGGTAGTCCGAGCCTGTAACCAGCCTGCCCACGCCGACACGGAGCAACTAGAGCAGGAAACGCCCGCGATATGGGAAACAGACCCAACCGCCGGAATTGTTTTTAGAACCAGTATCAGAGGAGGCGGAGCAATGAAAACCATCATGGATAAGCTGGCAAACCAACTAAACAGCAAAGAAAAGGCAATCGCAGCGGTGGACGTTGTAAGCACCATCTTGCTGATTGTGAATGACGGAGCAAGCCAAAAAGAGGCGATTCATACCGTATCAGTCATAGCCCGCGAAGCTATGGACAGATTCGAGGAGGTAGGAAAAATGAAACCAACATACAAAGAAATCAGAGCGGCCGCGCAATACCGCTGGCCGGAAATACACGCCGCATTAGGCATAGACCCGCGATACCTGAAAAACAAACACCAGCCCTGCCCCGCGTGTGGAGGGAAAGACCGTTTCAGATATGACGACAAGGACGGAAACGGCACATTCATTTGCAGCCATTACAACAACGGCGCGGGCGATGGTTTCGGCTTGGTAATGCACTTTTTCGGGTGTGATATTCAGACGGCCTTAAAGCAGGTTGCAGGCGTTTTTAGGCATGGACAATACAAACCCCTTGCCTATACCGCCCAAACGCCCACAAGCGCAGCCACGCCCCGAAAAAGACCAAATCGAGAAACTGGCGGCATTATGGAACAAGGCAGAACCAATACGCCCTGATTCCCCTGTTATCCAGTATCTGAAATCACGCGGTTTGGAGATGGCGCATTTACCCGAAAACGTCCGTTTTCTACTTGAAAAAGACTATTGGACAACAGGCGAGGATAAGCCGCTTCTGCTTGGTAGTTTCCCCTGTATGGTTTGCGCTATCCGCGATATGGACGAGGAGCTACAAGGCTTGCACCTTACCTATCTTCAGACGGCCTATGACAAGCCATGCGGAGAGGACGGACTACACGCCCCACGCTATCAGAAACTGGCAATCAAACACCCTGAAACAGGCGAAACCTTACCGGCCAAGAAAATGCGAAACCGTAAGCAAGGCAGCATTTCAGGGCAAGCCGTCCACTTGTTCCCGATTCCTGAAAATGGCCGCCTTGTCATTGCAGAGGGAATAGAAACCGCCCTTGCCGCCCGCGAATTGTGCAAGGCTTACGATTGGGGCTTATACGCGGCCTTGAGCGCAAACAGCATGGCAAATTTTCAGTTTTTGAACGGTATAAAAGAAATTGCGATTATTGCCGATAACGACACGCCCCGCCCCGTTGGTTACAGAGCCGCTTATGACTTGGCAATGCGAGCCTTTAAGCAGGGAATCAGGGCAAAAAGTATTGAAGAGCAAAAACGCCAGGCTATGACGCACTGGACGAACTGAACGAGAAAAAAAGCAATCAGACAATCATTTCGGAGGACAGACAGCATGAAAAAAATACCGAAACAGCGAAGCAGGAAAGCACCAAAGACTACAACCTTGAGAATATCGAGCCATTCCGCCCGCGCCCTCACTTTGAAATCGACAATCGGGGCGTATGGTGGGTAAACGTTAGAACCGACAAAGACGGCGATATTATCGAGTTAGAGCCGCAATTCCTTTCCGACCCTATCGACATCATCGGCACGGGGCAAGACAATGACGGCGCGTATTATCGGATTATCAAATTTAAAGACAAAATCACACGCCAACAAAAGACCGCCGCCCTACCACAGGCAGAAATAGGCACTGTTCAAGGCTGGCAGCGTTTGCAGAATTTCGGCCTAGTCATCATGAGCGGGCGGGCAAAAAGGGAAAAGACTGGCAGACTATTTGCAGAAAGAGGGAAGCCCGACAGCCTTTACCATTACCGACCGCGCCGGCTGGAACGGGGAAGCCTACATACTGGCAGGCGGGGAAGCCGTTAACGCAGACGGCACAAACATTCTATACAACGGAGACACCAGCCAAAAAGACGGTTACACAGAAAAAAAGGCAGCCTCAAGGAATGGCAGGAACAGGCCGCGCGATACGCAGAGAACAATAGCCGCCTATGCCTGGCACTAGGTTTAAGTATGGCCGCGCCATTCTTGGCACTTTTGAACGAAGAGGGTGGCGGCTTCCATTTGGCGGGCGATTCCTCAAAAGGCAAAACAACCGCCGCGCGGCTTGCCTTGAGCGTATGGGGAGACCCTGAAACCACTAAAGGAAATTGGGATACTACCCCGCTTGGCTTGCAGAATTTAGCTTTAGCCCGCAATGATGGCTTGCTGGTGTTAGATGAAATCGGGCAATCAGCCGACCCGCGAAAAATCCCGCAAATGGTTTACAGCGTTATCAACGGCGTGTCAAAAACACAGGGCGCAAAAGATGGCGGCAACCGCCGACAGAAAACATGGCGCAATCTGATACTTTCAACCGGCGAGATAAACCCAGAGAGCCTGATAGGAGACCGCGCCCAATGGAAAGCGGGTAATCATGTTAGATTACCTGACATACAGGCAGAGGCAAGATATGGCATTTACGACACGTTACACGGCTTCGCAGATGGCGCGAAACTGTCGGAGCATATCAACCAAGCCACAGCCAAGCAGCGAGGAACAGCAGGCCGCGCCCTTATCCGCCAAATCCTCAAAGACGGAAAAGAAGCCGCCGCCCAAGCCGTAGAAGCCCGCCGCGACCAATTCCTTGAAACCTTGCCGCCAATGGACGGACAGGCGCGAAGAATTGCCCGCTCGCTTTGCCCTATTGGCCGCTGTCTTGGAATATGCCGCCCCTATTACCGGCATGAGACAAGGAGCAGGAGAAGCAGGAGTAAGGCAGTGTTTCAATGAATGGCTGGAAGAAAAACGGCACAGGAAACCGCGAGGATCGCCGAATCATTGAGCAAGTAACCGCTTTCATGGACGTTAACGCCCTATCTATGCGCTTTTCAGACTGGAACGCCCAAACCGTGAACCAAAAATAACGCAGGTTATCGGAAACAAGAGGGAAGCATAGATGAATATTGGATAATCCCCGTAACCTTTGAAAATGAAGTTTGTAAAGGATATAGCCTACGTAAAAGTGTGTGAAGTCCTACATAATCGCCAATGGTTAAAAAAAGCCGACAACGGCAGATGGCAACACCAGCGCAAACGCAACGGCGGTGCAAGCCGATTCTATGTTTTGATGGGAGAAGCCCCGCCCGACTTTGACGAATAACCAAGAGCAAGCCCGCTATTACCGACAATGGCGGGCTTTTTTACGTCTAAACATTCAGGCAGACCAACCAAGAAAGCATAAAATCGACAGGAAGCCCCTAAATCTCAAAAATTAGAACTATTCACACCCTACCCTATACCTACCCCTACCTAAAAGCAAAACGCGCTTACAGCGCAATTTTAGCCTATTTACGCCATATCTACCCAAAAGGCAGGCAGTGAATAAATAATTTCGACACCAATACGCGCGCGCGTAATAATGCAGCATAAGAATACAGCCATGTTTCTTAACGTTTTTTTATACCAATACGCGCGTAATAATGCAGCCCCTTGAATTTTTGGAGTCCATAAAAAGAAAGCAAAAAACGGCGGGTAACCACTCAACCGGCACTGGTAACCAATGACAAGGGCATAACTGGTTACCGCATTATCGTTGATTTATAAGGGTTTTTAGGGGCTGGTAACCAGGTAACCAGAGTAACCAGTGCATTTTTGTATATATATAGCGGTTTAAATTTGAGAGAGAAGCCGCCGGCCTAATCACTCAAATAACAACACGTCCCAAAAAAAGTTATAATGACCGGCCTAGACTGCTAAATTATTTTTTTGACCTTTGCAAAATGTGGTGTTTTTTTGTGGGTATATTTGGATTGCTTTTATTATTTTTTTATAATATAAAAACAATGAATTACGCCTTTAGTTTGTGTCCCTCCGTCGCACCACACTCAAAAAAATGAGCAGCTTTCGAGCTGCTTTTTTTTACATCTATTCCACTATATACCCAAAATCAAAACTGCTTTTAATTTTTTGACCTTTGCAAAAAAGGGGTTTATTTGTGGGTATAACAGACGTTTCCATTTTATCTTTCAGACGGCCTATCATTTATGTTGAATCCATCGCAAAAACTTGTCGAATTGGTCCGTATCCTTGAAGAGCGTGCCTATATTTTTCCGGGAGATCCTGTGCAGGCGACGGAAGCGTTGCGACATATTGACGGCGGCAATGAGGAAAAACTGATACGCCGCGCTCAAATTATCGACCGCGACAAGCATTTGAAATATGTGTTGCAACAGGTGGAGACAGGCTCGTTTTGGCTTTGGATTGTTGCGGCGACGTTATTGTTTACGGTCGGTTTTTCCAGCACTTATCTTTTGATGGACAATCAGGGGCTGAACTTTTTTCTGGTATTGGCCGGGATTCTGGGCATGAATACGGTCATGCTGCTGGTGTGGCTGGCGACTTTATTCCTGCGTTTGAAAAATGTGCACTTTATCAGCAGTCCGGCAACTTGGTTCCGAGGTAAAGACCCGGTCAATCAGGCTATTTTGCGGCTTTATATGGGCGAATGGCGCAAACCGCAAACGCGTTGGCTGATTGGCGCAACCTCACACAGTCTGTGGCTTTGTACGCTGTCGGGGATGTTGGTTTCTGTTTTGCTGCTGCTTTTGGTGCGTCAATATACGTTCAACTGGGAAAGTACGCTTTTAAGCAATACGGCATTGGTGAAAACGGTTAAGGCTTTGTCATGGCTACCGGAACGTTTGGGCTTTCCTGTTCCCGACAGTCAGGCTGTGATTGCAGGCCGTCTGAACAATCATATCGAAGATGCACGCGCTTGGGCGGGCTTACTCATCGGTAGCATTATCTGCTATGGCATTCTGCCGCGCTTGATTGCTTGGCTGGCTTGCAAGATTACTTTAAAAACCCTTCACGAACGTTTGGATTTGAATCAGCCCTACTATCAAAACATTCTCCGCACATGGCAAACGAAGATTGTCGATGCCGATGACTTTCAGGAAAATATCGTTCCCGTTTCATCTAAAATTACGCTGAACAATGCGCCCAAATGGGCTGTTACACTGGAAACGGAATGGCCTGATCCGCTTTGGTTTTCCGGCGTTTTGGCGCAAGAATGGATAGACAAAGGCGTAGTCGCCGGCAGAAAAGATTTGGAACAACTAGAAGCCGAATTGAAACAAACTCCGGTGCAACTTCTCATCGGCGTACGCACGCAAACTGTTCCCGACCGCGGCATTTTGCGTCAAATCAGCCGCTTGGCCGAAGCTACGGATGGCGGCGTTATCATTCAACTTTTGAATCAAGACAGTTTCTCTGAAGATTTGGATACCAAACTGGATTATTGGCGCGATGCGCTGGCAGAAAGAAACATTGCCTGGCTGGAGCCGACCCGTTTGGCACAAGAAAAACGGCAAAGCGCTATTTGACAGATAAACCGAAGGCCGTCTGAAACCTGATGTTTGGGTTTCAGACGGCCTTATTTATTGTTGAGGGTTCATCTTAATGAGGTTCGTGGCGATGCTCTTGATGATGTTTGGGCTTGGCTGCGTGGTGTTTGGCTTTAGGTGCAGGTTTTTTCATTTTTTGCGGTTTGGCTTTTTTGTGCATACGCTCTTGTTTCGGATGCATTTCATGTTTGCCGTGTGCAGAAGCGACTGGAGCCAAGACCAAACCGGCAGCGGCAACCATCAAAGAGGTCATTTGAATCAGTTTTTTCATATTTATCTTCTTTCAAGAGGTTGATTTGAGGTAAAAATAAGCATTTATTCGCACTCAATCGATGGACAAATATTAATGGCTTTGACTGTCAGCTGCTGTCAGCATTCGGCGAAATCTGTTCAAAATTCAGCAATAGAAGTATGACAACGCGATGATGTAGCAAGGTTTTGAAAGTTTACCGTTAATTTTGACAAAGCGTCTTTACACATTCCCCAAACAACAAAAAGCGCGAACCTTTCGATTCGCGCTTTTTTCAGACGGCATCAATTATTTTTTGTCGTCTTTTACTTCTTCAAAGTCGGCATCTACAACGTCGTCGTCTTTCTTAGCAGAAGACTCGGCTTGTGCACCCTCGCCTGCTTGTGCTTCGGCTTGCGCTTGAGCGTAAACCATTTCGCCCAGTTTTTGGCTGGCTGTACCCAAAGCTTCGGCTTTAGCATCGATAGCGGCTTTATCGTCGCCTTTAACGGCTTCTTCAGCTTCTTTCAACGCAGCTTCGATTTTTTCTTTCTCGGCAGCGTCGAGTTTGTCGCCGTAGTCGGCCAAAGATTTTTTCACGGAGTGAATCAGGGCTTCGGCTTGGTTGCGTGAAGCGACCAATTCAGTCAGTTTTTTATCTTCTTCAGCATTGGCTTCGGCATCTTTCACCATGCGTTCGATTTCTTCTTCGCTCAAACCGGAAGAACCTTGGATGGTGATGTTGGCGGCTTTGCCGGTGCCTTTGTCTTTGGCAGAAACGTGCAGGATACCGTTGGCATCGATGTCGAAAGTAACTTCAATTTGTGGCATACCGCGTGGTGCAGGTGCGATGTCGGTCAAGTTGAACTGACCCAAAGACTTGTTGGCAGAAGCGCGTTCGCGTTCGCCTTGCAGCACATGGATGGTTACCGCGCTTTGGTTGTCTTCGGCAGTAGAGAACACTTGAGACGCTTTAGTCGGAATAGTAGTGTTCTTTTGAATCAGCTTGGTCATCACGCCGCCCATGGTTTCGATACCCAAAGACAGAGGGGTTACGTCCAGCAGCAATACGTCGCTGCGGCCGCCGCTCAATACTTCGCCTTGAATTGCTGCGCCTACGGCAACGGCTTCGTCAGGGTTCACGTCTTTGCGAGGCTCTTTGCCGAAGAAGTCTCGAACGGCTTCTTGTACTTTCGGCATACGGGACTGACCGCCGACCAAAATCACGTCGTCAATGTCGCTGGTGCTCAAGCCGGCATCTTTCAATGCGATTTTGCAAGGCTCGATAGAACGTTGAATCAAATCTTCAACCAGGCTTTCGAATTTGGCACGGGTAATTTTCATGGCCAAGTGTTTCGGACCGGTTGCGTCCATAGTAATGTACGGCAGGTTGATTTCGGTTTGCTGACCGCTGGACAATTCAATTTTGGCTTTCTCAGCAGCTTCTTTCAGACGTTGCAGAGCCATTACGTCTTGTTTCAAATCAATGCCTTGTTCTTTTTTGAACTCGTCAATGATGTAGTCGATCAAGCGTTGGTCGAAGTCTTCGCCGCCCAAGAAGGTGTCGCCGTTGGTTGCCAATACTTCGAATTGTTTGTCGCCGTCGATGTTGGCGATTTCGATGATGGAAATATCGAAAGTACCGCCACCCAAGTCATACACGGCAATTTTACGGTCTTTGCTGTCGCCTTTATCCATACCGAATGCCAAAGCGGCTGCGGTCGGCTCGTTGATGATGCGTTTTACTTCCAAACCTGCGATGCGGCCTGCGTCTTTAGTCGCTTGACGTTGGCTGTCGTTGAAGTAGGCAGGAACGGTAATCACGGCTTCGGTTACTTTTTCGCCCAAGTAAGCTTCGGCTGCTTCTTTCATTTTACGCAAAACTTCTGCGGAAATTTGAGGAGGAGACAGCTCTTTGCCTTGTGCTTTCACCCATGCGTCGCCGTTGTTGGCTTTGATGATTTCAAAAGGCATGGATTCAATGTCGCGTTGTACTTCTTTGTCTTCAAATTTGTGGCCGATCAAACGTTTGGCGGCGTAAATAGTGTTTTTGGCGTTGGTTACCGCTTGGCGTTTTGCAGGCGCGCCGACAAGGATTTCGCCGCCGTCCAAATAAGCGATAACGGAAGGAGTGGTGCGTGCGCCTTCTGCGTTTTCGATTACTTTGGTTTGACCGTTTTCAGAAATGGCCAAACAAGAGTTGGTTGTACCTAAGTCAATACCGATTACTTTTGCCATATTATGTTGCTCCTAAATAAACTTTTCTTAATTAATAATCCTGTGGAACATTTCGTTCCGATGGCTTGTAAATAAGGTTGCTTCATTTTTTTTCAAGGCCTATTTTGAATTTTTTTTAAGATTAAATTCAAGTGCTTGATTTATTTATCCACAAGCCGTTTATTCTTTTTTCAGATGGTCTGGTTTTCATTTTCCGATTCCGGTTTATCGGAATGATTTTCCAATAGCGGAACATCGGGTTTTGAAACCGGATAAGGCCGTCTGAAAATTTTATGCTTGATAAACTTTATCAAGCGATGCCTTCAATCTTCTTTTTTCGCCACGACAACCATTGCAGGACGCAGCACGCGGTCGGCCAATGTATAACCTTTTTTCATCACGCTGACGATGGTATTCGGCTCTTGCTCGCTGACGACTGCCTGCATCGCTTGATGTTGGTGCGGATCGAGTTTGTCGCCCGGCTGCGGGTTGATTTCTTTAATATGGGTGACATCAAACGCTTTTTGCAGCTCGTTCAAAGTCATTTGCACGCCCATTTTCAGCGCATCGAAATTGCCGCTTTGGTCCAGCAGCGCCATTTCGAGATAATCTTTAACCGGCAACATTTCTGCTGCAAATTTTTGTCCGGCGAATTTATGGGTATCAGCAATTTCCTGCTGATGGCGACGGCGCAGGTTTTGCTCGTTTGCCAGACCGCGCAATTCGCTGTCTTTGAGCTGACCTTCCAACTCAGCGACACGCGCCTGAAGTTCTTCGTAAGTCGGTTCTGCTTGTTCGGCTTCGTTTTGGTGTTGTTCGTTACGATCCGTCATTTCTGACATCCTTTTAGCGTGTTGAGTATTTCGATGATCCCATATATAAGGCCGTCTGAAAAAACTTCAAGCATTTGAACATCGATTATCAAATGCCTTGTTAAAAGACGTTGGAAAACGGTAAGATAACCATCTGATTGTATTCTTCAGACGGCCTCAAACATGAAAAAAGACCATTTGAATTCAACTGATTTTAATCTGTGGCACACCATCCGCGAAGAAACCGAAGTGGCCGCCGCGGCCGAGCCGATGCTGGCGAGCTTCCTGCATCAAACCGTATTACGCCACCAGTCTCTCGATTCGGTATTGGCCTACCATCTTTCCAGCAAGCTCGGCAGTCCGATTATGGACGTGCGTGCGCTGTTTGAAATTTATCAGCAGGCTTTAAGTGCGGACACCCGCATCAGCAAATGTGTCGAGGCCGACTTGAAAGCCATTTACGAGCGCGACCCAGCTTGTGATGAATATTCGCTGCCGCTGTTGTATTTCAAAGGCTTCCACGCCGTACAGGCACACCGTATCAACCACTGGCTTTATCAAAATGGCCGCAAAACGCTGGCGTATTTCCTGCAAAACCGCATGTCGGAAGTGTTCGGCGTCGATATCCACCCGGCTGCGCGTTTCGGTCATGGTTTGATGCTCGACCATGCCACCGGTTTTGTCGCGGGCGAAACCGCCGTCTTGGGCAACAATATTTCCATCCTCCACGGCGTAACGCTGGGCGGCTCGGGCAAAGAAAGCGGCGACCGCCACCCGAAAATCGGCGACGGCGTGATGATTGGTGCGAACGCTTCGATTCTGGGCAACATCCGCATCGGCAAAAATGCCAAAATCGGCGCAGGCAGCGTGGTGGTTGCCGACGTACCGTCTTCGATTACCGTCGTCGGCGTACCCCCAAACCGGTCGGTCGCTCTTCCAAAACCCCGTCTGCCGATATGGATCAAAGCATTCAATTATCATCTACGGATTTTGTGATTTAAACCGTCTGCCATTAAAAAGGCCGTCTGAAAAAACAAATCTTTCAGACGGCCTTTTTATGTTTTGAATCTTGGCATCAACCGCGTTTGCGCAAGGCTTCCAAATGCGTTTTAACCTGCTTGACTTTCTCTTCGGTAAACAGCTTGGCAATGTTTTTCCAAATGCTGTGATAACCGTAAGGCCCGTGTTGCATTTCGGCTTTTGCCTCTTCCACCGGCCAGCCTTGATAAATGATGCGGTACATTCCGGCAATCAAACCGGTACGGTCCGCGCCGTGATAACAATGGATGAGTACCGCGCCGTTTTGCTGTTGTTTTTCAATCAGGTATAGGATTTCCGCAATCTCTTTCGGCTTAATGCTCCATGACAACAACGGACGGTTTAACAAGGTCAAACCATACGCCTTCAAATGGTCGTCATCATTGCGGTCGAAAAAGCGCAGGTTGATCACGCTTTGAATGCCTAGCTTGACAATGGCTTCGCCATCTTCGGCAACAGGCTGCTCGCTGCGGTAAAGCTTGTCGTCAATGCGATAAAGGTTGGCATCGTGTTTGACGGGCGTTGCCCAACGCTCGGACTGAACAGCTTTGTTGCCGCTATCCGGCGGCGCGGACGAACAAGCGATGGGCAAGCCGGAAGCGAGAAGGCACAATAAAAAGACGGCGCATAAAAATTCCTGTATGAAAAATCAATTGGGAAAATCAAAATATCGATGCGATTCTATCAAAAACCCGTTCGGATATTCTATCCGCGCAAACCGCGTTACAATAAAGCCTCTTTTTTCAGACAGCCTTTCATCATGACCTGCCTTGCTTGGAACACCACACCCGCCCTTGCTACCCTTTGCCGCGCCATCGAACAACATACCGCGCCGCTTTTATTTGATTGTCTGCCTGCCTGAAAAACCGTATTCCCTGATTTTCCATTATCGAATCAGCCATCCGAGCTTGAAGGCCGTCTGAACAACCGCCTCGTTCAATCCGTGAAATGCCTTCAGTTCAACAGCGTCAATGTTTTAGAAAACCTCTTGCCTGACGTGCATCTTTGGCTGGTTCCGCCACACCGCGCCGACCGCTTACACGAACATTTCCCTCATATCGAATGGCAAACCGAAGCCATATCCCAATCCACCCCAATTCCTCTAAAACCTTGGTTCAGACGGCCTGAACATCAAGCCGCGCCCGAACACGTCCTGATTATCGGCGCAGGCATAGCCGGAGCCGCGACCGCGCGCAAACTGGCGGAACACGGCGTACGCGTTACCATTTTAGAGGCCGGAAAAGCGGCGCAGGCAGGCAGCGGCAACCGCCAAGGCTTGCTCTACGCCAAAATCTCGCCACACGATACCGAACAAACCGAGCTGCTGCTGATAGGCTACGGCTACACGCGCCGATTGCTGGAAGACTTGTTGCCCAACTCCGACTCATGGGGCGGCGACGGCGTATTGCATTTGAATTTTGACGACAGCGAACGCAAACGCAATCAGGCCTTAGGTTTGCAACACCAGCATAAAGCACCTCTACCGCATCGTTTCTGCCGAAGAGGCTGCGCACATTGCAGGCATAGACGTATTTTCAGACGGCCTTTACTGGCCGCAAGGCGTATGGCTGAATCCGCCCGCCGTCGTGCATGCCTTATTGAACCATCCGCTAATCGAGTTACACGAACACTCGCCGCTGACCGCCGTATCGCATGACGGCACACAATGGACGGCACACACACCAAACGCGCATTTCAATGCCAGCCATATCGTTTACTGTATGGGTGCTCACAGCCCGACTGCCGCCGACACCAACGTCTCCGCCCTGCCTTTCCGCCAAATCCGCGGCCAAACCGGCGTTGTGTCCGCCAGCCCGTTTTCACAAAAACTGCGTTGCGCCATTTCCGGCGAAAGCTACATCAGCCCCAGCTGGCAAGGCTGCCACTGCTACGGCGCGACATTTGTCCTCAACAGCAACGATGAAACTTGGTATCCGCACGAAGAAGCCGAAAACCGCGCCGCCCTGCAACAGCTCAATCCGCCATTGGCACAATCCCTGTTTTGAGCAAGATTCGTTTTCAGACGGCCTTCTCGACACACAAGGCCATGCCGCCCTACGTTGCGACAGCCTCGATCACCTGCCCGTTGTCGGCGCACTCGGCGACATCGCCGCCATGCAGTCCGCCTACGCCAAACTGGCATTGGACAAAAACTACCGCCTCGACAATATCCCCTGCCCTTACCTGCCCAATGCCTACATCAATACGGCACACGGCACGCGCGGACTGGCGACAGCCCCCATCTGCGCCGCCGCCATTGCAGCCGAAATACTCGGCTTGCCGCATCCGCTATCGCAAAGGCTGAGAACCGCGCTACACCCCAACCGCGCCATCATCCGCGCGATTGTTCGGCAGCAGCCGTTGTTATCCGTTTAAAGATTTCGTTTTAAATAAAAAAGGCCGTCTGAAAGTCATCAAAACTTTCAGACGGCCTTTAGCTATCCGTCAACTGCTTAGAATTTCCATTCCAGCGATACAGCGTAATTGCGGCCTGGGGCGCGGTAGCGGTCTAAGCCTTTGCCATCGCGGTCAACGCCGTTGGTGGTGCTGTAGCTGTACAGGCCTTCCTTTTTGTTCTAATTACCTTAGAACTTAGCCTCAAGTGTAAAGTTGTAACTTCTTCCTGGTGAAGAGAAACGCTCTATACCTGCATGTGTCTTATTATCGACACGATTAACTGTACCAAATTCACGGATACTACGTAGAGATTCCCAAGTGTAATATTTTTTGTTACCGATGTTATAAGCACCAGCACGCACAGTGAAGTATTTGCCCAAATTGACGTAACCTGTCAGATCGAAAAGCGTATAGGCTTTGCTGTGCTTGGCAAATGGCCATGGGTTGTTCAAATCATCACTGCTATGGACGGTGTCAGACGGTTTTTTAGCTGCAGTGTGTGTCAGGTACGCATTGATACCCCAGCGTTTGGAAGGAGCGTCGTAGCCCAGATTGTAAACGGCAGACCACGGCGAAAGTGCGTTAATCGGGGTTTCCTGTTCGTTGGTCTGTTTGGCTTTGCCTTTGATGTAGCTGACATTGACACCTGCGTGCGTACCTTGCGGCAAACCGATGCTGTCGAGGTTCCATGTGCCGTTAAATTCCAAACCTTTCACCCATGCGGAGGAACGGTTTTGGTTTTGCCAAACGGGTGAGCTGACCAATGCGGTACCGTCGGAAATCGGTGCATAATTAGGGCTGTTGGGGTTGTCTGAGGACACGCCCATGTAGGTCAGTTCGATAAAGTTGCGGTAGCGGGTTTGGAAGCCGGAGAGTTTAAAGTTTCCGGCTTTGCCACTGCCGGCAAGTCCCAGTTCGAAGTTTTTTTGGCGGTTTCTGCCTTAAGGTTAGGGTTTGCTTTAAGGTAGAAGTCAGGATGCGGGAACAATAGCCAGGTTTCGTCTGAAGTCGGCGCGCGGAAGCCAGTGCTATATTTTGCCAAAAGATTCAGACGCGGCGTGAATTTCCAGTCTAATCCTAAACCGTAGCTGAAACCGCTGTGTTTACGCTCGCTGCCAAGATAGGGAATTTGACCGCGGATGGCAGGGGTATAGTTGGGGTTGTCCTTGGCTTTGCTGCTGCTGTTGTCGTAGCGAAGCCCGGCATTGAGGCGGTATTGGCTGCTGTCGCCGAATTGGAAGGTGTTGTTCCAGTAGGCAAAACGGTTTTTGGAGGAGCTTTCGACCAGCATAGTCAATTCTTGGTTGTTGGACGTTTGATATTTCGGGTCGTATAGGCGTACCCAATAGCTATGATCTCTATTGCCGTTGTCGTTTTGGGAACCACCCAATCCGTATTGCATTGCCCATACCAATTTGGAAAAAGTCGATTTGTTTTTTTCGGCATCGGCACCAAATTGGGTATTTTTTTGACGGATGTTGCGAAACATATGGTACACGTCGCTGTTCACACCGCTGCGATTATAATCCGTCGGCAAATCCCAGGTCCAAGTGCTCATGTCGATGGTTTGACGGTCGTAACGTAGGTTAAGACTGTCCCATGGACCTTTGTCAAGTTGGTTTTTGTATTCGAAACCGATGCGTTTGCGGTAGGAAATATCTTGACGGGGAACGGGTATCGCCCAGTGCCTCGCCTTTCCAGTTTGCCGCCCACATATTAGATAATTCGGTCGTTGTGCGGTCGGTACGAGAGTCTTCGTAAATCCAGCCGATACGGTTTTTGATCGTTGAAGTTGTAACCCAGCTTGAACAGGGTGCTTATGTTTTCCCAATTTTTGAGGGTCAGGTTTGCTGCGCGCTATGCCGCGGCTGCCGTAGTTGGTACTGCCGGCATTCGGACTCCAGCTTTGTTTGTTGTCGGTGATGACGGTATCGGCAGCGTCGCTGTTGTTTTTGGTTTCTTTACCGAAACGGCGGGTGTAGACCATCAATGCGTCCAGACCCAACCAGGTTCCCGCGGCGGTTATGCTGCTGAATTTTTGGCTGTTGCGTCCGATATAGCCGCCTTTAATGCCTAAGTGGTAGGGTTTTTTTCTTCGGAAACATAGTCGCTTGCGGATTTGGTTTTATAGTTGACGGCACCACCCAATGCACCGCTGCCGGATTTGAGCGAGTCCGCGCCTTTGGTCATGGTTACTTCCGAGAAATTTTCAGGTTCGGAAGTGTTGCGGTTTGCATTGAAGTTGCCGTATGCACCGAACAACTCTTGGAATGCTTCAGACGACCTGCTTTCTGCTTGTGCCAGTCCGTCCACGTTGATGGCAACGCGGTCTTTATCGACACCGCGTATGGTAAAAACCGTTAGAACCTGAGCGTCCGCCTTCAACGACGCTGATGCCTGGATCGTAACGCACCAAGTCGCTTTCATCGGAGACCATTTGTTTATCCAAAGCCTGACGGCGGATTTTCTCTTCACCGAGTTTTTTTGTACTTTGCGGCCGCCAATGACTTTGACTTCATTCAACTCCTGATAAGCTTGAGGAATAGGATCGGCCGCTAAGGCAGGGAAAGTTTGGCTGACAATAGCTGCCAGCAGTACAGGTTTAAAAATGGAAGGACATTTTTTTGCCTCTTAATATAATATATATTGATTATCTATTATTGGAATGCTTGATGTGCAGTTACTTGCTGACAGGGTGTCAAACTTGTATCCGTCGTATTGCGGTCGTCATCATTCTTCACGCCGCCGAACACGGTATCCAACGATTTATCGGCATTAAAGGTAACTTTACCGCCTATACTGACTTCTGTTTTATCGCCGTTAAATTGACCAAAAAATTTCCCTTCGACTTTGCCGTTTTTACCATCGGATTCGGCAGTGCCTGAGAAATCAACGCCGTTGATGCCTACATCTTTCATCACAACGTCCGGACCGTAATCCGCATTACCTAAAATCGTGCCGCCGAGTTTGTTGGTGTTGAAATTAGCTGTCAGCAGTGAAAGTTTGGGAGCGATTTTTTCAGAGGCCCCATAGGATTTTTTGGGCTCGTAGGTAGAGGTAACGATATTGCCGTTGCGGACGCGAACCGCCCAAACTTCGTATGTAGTTTTGCCTTTTGCCACAGTACTGTCAGACGGAGTGTAATAAGACGGTTTTGCCGTTCCGACAGGTTTGCCGCCGACAAACAGGTCTGCCGTACCGTCTGAACTTATCCATGCGCCAAATTTAAGGTGATCATGTTTGGTTGCAGGGGCATTGGTGAACTGTCCCGAACTACTGCAACAGACAAACAGTTTGCCACCTTCAGATAAAGGTTGTCCTTCATGGCGGGTACGAAGGGCATAAGATGGGCTGGAATATGATGGGACAATCGGATCAGAATATGAACTAATGTTGTAATAGTTACCAGAAGGGGTTTGATAGACATATTGTTTATCGGTATAGCTGCCCCATGATGTTTTCACTTCGAGCTCCGCTTCATGCAGGCTGCCACCTTTTCCGGAAAGGGTATTGATGGTCTGTATCGCACTGCTTTCATCGCTCAACTTAACATTGGCGATAGGTTGCGCTGTCGGAATAGCAACGGGAACTTTGGGCTCAGATGCACCTCCACCTGCACATGCAGTCAAAATAAAGGTAGTTGCAATAGGCACTATAAATACATTAATTTTCATAACCAATCTCTCTAAAATACAAGCTTCTCAGATACAATAATGATAAGTATTACTAATAATATGCAATATTGTGTAACAAATATTTTATTTTAGCAATACCAATATTTTTTTATATCAGTAGTTAGGGTGAATCTTTATGCAATCCTCTCTCTGTTAAATATATTTACGCAATTTATAATCCTATAAAAAAATAAATAAGTTATATTTATTTCGTAAATTTGCCGTTATAATGATAAATCTAAATACGAATCTGTATTTTTTTATGCAAAAAAATAAAAATCACCTGAGATGTTTCAGGCAGTTTTATGATAAGAGCAAATCCCTTTATTAGAAACGATTTGCCCTCAGATATACATATATTTCGGATGACTTTAAATGCTAAAAAAATAAAACAAAAAAATTGTCTCAGCTTCTTTGTGCTACCTATTGCCGTCAGCAGCCTTTGCTGAATTTCCCGAAGAGGGTGTTCGGCAGAATATTTCTTCTCAGAATACTGCTGTACAAGTACAACAGAAACAATGGTTAGACATTTTATCTGAGGAGGAAAGGTCGCCTGAAAAGAATGAGAATGTAGGGCAGACCAACTTTGGTTAACGATGATTTTTTTAGCGGCAAACCCACATATTCTTGAGGACGCGTTGGTTCAAGCACTTAACGGCAATAGCGCAGATCTAGTCTCCTCGCTTGTCGCCCTTTACCGTAAACAGCCCAACCACAATCCCAAACTGATTGCGCGTGCCGATGCTTTGCTGGCAAAGCTGAAAGGACGGACTTCCGAAGCGGTCGAACGTTATCGTACCCTTTATGAATCTGACGTTTCAGACGACCGCATATTGTTGGATTTGGCAGCAGCAGAGTTTCAGGACCATCGCTTGGGTGAGGCAACGATGCATTTTCGCCATGCCGCGCAACGCGATATACCTGCCCCCGTTTTGGAAAATGTTAAACGTTTTCAAGAAGCCGCCAAACGGCAGACAGAATGGAAATGGTCTGGCGGAATCAGCCCCATGCATAACGATAATGCCAACAACGCTGCTCCGCGTTATTGCATCGAAACAAGGGGCAAACCGCATGCAGTGTTACCCTACCTGTCAGTGCCAACGGCTTGAATTACGAATTGAACACCGAAAAAAACTTACCCCATTGTATGGGCATCACGCCATCAAATTCCGCGCCAACCTCAGCGGCACAAGCTATTTTTTTCGACCGCCAATCGGCTTACGACGATGCGTTCGGCAGAGCTTATTTGGGCTGGCAACGCAAGGACGGCAAACAAACCGTCAGCGTTTTACCGTTTTATCAGGCACAGTTGGCAGGCAGCAGCGAGTTTGACAGCAAAAAGAAAAATAACCGCCGCGTTGCACCTTATATGCTGGCTCACGGAGTTGGCGTACAGCTTTCGCATATGGTCAATCTCGGCAATGCGACTCAACTTTACTACTCACTGGAACGCTACCGCCAAAACTATCGGGAAACTGATCGTGCACTGCGCAACGATGGTTGGCACGACAGTACCTATCTCTCCCTAGCTCGCCGTTTTGGCAACACGACTCTGTTCGGCGGTTGGCAATACAACCGCTTTGTTCCTGAAAACAAAAACATACACAATATTGAGAACAATGCAGTCTACCACCGCAACGGTTTCAATATAGGTTGGATACAGCAATGGCAGGTTTTAGGTGGGCTTAACAGCAGACTTACCGCTTCATTTGCCAACCGTCGCTATAAAGGCATTATGGCATTCGGTACGGAGCCGCAACGCAACCGGGAGCGCGCGCTCTCTATCAACCTTAGTCACAACAAATTATCTTATAAAGGCATTACCCCTACTTTGAATTATAGTTATAGTCACACCCGTAGCAATGCACCCTATGCAATGCGTAATATTCATCAATGGTCATTAGGTGGTGAATGGAATTTTTAAAAGAGAATCAAATCTGAGTAGGTGTAAGACAGCAAC
>BNJT01000622.1_pt1 | contig 133773 bp, 187 predicted proteins | sample 8540491 | NCBI WGS metagenome assembly BNJT01 (sample SAMD00202455, study PRJDB9452) | human saliva metagenome | host: Homo sapiens | reverse complement strand
GGGGTTCGATCCCTCTCTCCGCTGAAAAGTGGCATTAGCACAGCCTTATACTGATTGAAACGCCACTCTAATAAGGAAACCGCTGTAGGGATATATTCCTACAGCGGTTTCCTATTAGAGTAGAACCTACAGACCAAGGAGACAGATGGTCATCAAGCTTCCCCTAGGAGACTTGACTTAGGGAAACGATTGTTCTTAATGATACGGACTACTACATAAGACATAACACGTGCTCGTCGCAGCAACTATAACAGCCAGCAACGTCTCAGCCCACAGAGAAATCTTGGATAGAGTTTCGAGGCTTTTGCAGAATACTATATACTCCCTTAAATGCAGTAGTCTTGGGCAAGAAGAAAAAGTGCATCAAATAGATTCCCAAAGAGTGCTTCCCAAGCTCAGACAGAATAGAGGTAATGCGCAGACTCACTGCCGAGGTCGCAAAAACCCGTAAACCGATAAATACTAGAATAGGTGAATATCAAGATGAACAAGCTCCAAGGAAACATTACCAAGCTCATCACATTGCTCTTATTCACAACAAGGTTAAAACCGATGATATACACCAATATCAAGATTCCCGATAGCTTCTCATTGATAAACCATCGCTCTACGCGCTGATACCGTCCTACGATAAAGCCTAATACTAAATAGGGGTATAACCAAGAAATGTGATAAAAAGAAAGCAACTCAATAAGACTCTCTGGGATAACATATCTCAACCCCAATAAGATTGGTATTGGCAGCGCCATCGAGAAAGCTCCATGTATCTCCACTGGATACGATGTCGATCCATCATATATGCTACTATACGTGTGAGATACTGTATTAATAGCATTATAAACAAGGCAAAAAGTAAAACCAATAACCAGCCTTATATTCCCCTGTTATGGCAGAGGAGCATTGAGTAAAAAAATGATGCCCCACTAGCTCCATTTAGGTATACACTTAGAGGATAATGCTAAAGAGAGGAAGCAGTAACTGTAGGAATTTCCTTCTCCAGTATTGCGTTGCCTTTTCCCACGAAAATGTGAGTTTCCGTGCAGACAATATACCAGACACAAATACAAAGAGAGGTACGTGGTAGCTATCAATAACTTCTGGTATGATAGGCGTATTTAGCCCATGGTGAATGATAACAAAGAGAATTGCCAAACCTTTGATGACATCTAGATGTACTAAACGGTTATTTTGCAGCATAAGCGATATTCATAAAGTAAGACCTTCGCAAAGGTAAAAACAAATTGATTATGTGGCTTATAAAAAATTCCATACGACCATTCTCTGAAGACACACAAGCTGTGAAATAAGCGACAGATACGATATGTTATCCCCAGCCCGAACTCCCTTCCCTTTTCACTACCTTTTGCAGAGGCGCTGATGAGTTGCGATTTGGCTGGCGGCGATAAAGTTAAACAGGAGCGATGAGCATCAATTATCAGGAATTAGCGCTCGAGAAGGCGTTGGGCAAGGAGATCAGCCGACACATCTTCCAGACCTATCGGGCGAAGACCGGGCTGCCTCACGAGATCGAGCAGAACATCGAGCGCATCAAGCGCTTGAACCCCGAATACGAATATCACCTCTTCGACGACGAAGACATCAAGTCTTCATCCTCGAGCATTACGGTGAAGTCATCTGGGGCTATTACCAGCGCATCGCACCGATCTATGGCGCTGCCCGTGCTGACTTCTTCCGCTACCTCCTCGTCTACCAGCTGGGTGGCGTGTACATTGATATCAAGTCCTCCTTAGATAAGTCCCTCAAGGATGTCCTTCGCGCTGAAGATCAATTCATCCTGACGCATTGGGACAACCGCCCTGGTGAGCAGTACGAAGGCATCGGCATCTACCCTGAGCTGGCGACCTTCCTCGTGGCGAATACATCCAGTGGTGCATTGCCTCCGTAGCGGGTCACCCTTCCTGCGTGCCGTCATCCTGCAGATGCTTCGCAACATCGACGAATACACGCCCTTCCGCCACGGAGCGGGTCTGTAGGGGCGTCCTGCGCACGACCAGTACTCGCCACGTACACCAAGGTCATCGAAGCCACGCGCCCCACACTGGTCGAGGGGAAAGACTACCGCATGCTCGACAAGCCCCAAGAGATCGGCCTGCGCTACTCCATCTTTGATACGGCGGGCGTCTACGGCCACAAGAAGGCGCTCAAGGCCAACTACAACAAGGCCTACACCCTGATCATCGTGACGCCCGATCGCCCACTCTACGCCAAGTGCGCCAAGTACTCATCTCTTCGCACGCTTAGCCATCTGCGTCCTCGGCGACAAGATCGCCGCCCGCCCTCAAGTAGCCACGACGCCCACACAAAAAAGCGAATCGCTGTAGGATATGCTCCTGCAGCGATTCGCTTTTTATTTGATCGGGAGGCCCGAAGGCCTTATTACAGCTGGACTATTTGAGCAGCGCCTCCAAGGCTCTCGTGATGGCATACTCAACCCTATCAACCTCCGTAACGCCCAACCCCTCAGAGGTCACAGTCGCTACCAATCCCGCCCGCCTCAGCCGACACCACCTGGATGGTCACCTCTCTCAACGTGACGCTGCGTCCTCGATCTTGACCATAGCCCACCATCAGGGTCTTGGCTCTAAAGCGCTCATCCACGCTGGGCAGGATAATGAAGCCTTTCTTGGCAAAGGCGCCAGCTATCAGATCGCGGGGATTGACCGACTCGGTCTTTTGCTCCGAAGTCTCCTGTACTGGTTGGGTCGCTGGGATGTAGACGTAGCTGTAGTACTGAAGGTCCTTATTCACCTGGACAGTCGGGACACGTGGCATTGCACAGCTCGTGAGGAAGCCAACGACAACGAGGACGATTGCCCCGATAAAGAATCTATTGTATCTGCTCTTCATAAACGATAAGTTTTGTTCCCCATAAAAGTACGATAATATATGGTATTCCGAGAGGTACAGCACTTCTAAAATGAAGGGGAAACACTGAACCTATATAGAGACTGTTGCCGAGAGTCCTGTCCTCTATTTAGAGTGCTAAGGCATCACACACCCAGCTCCCCTGATGTAGCCTCCGAAGCGATACACAACCCTTCTGCCTTATCACAAGTATTCCTCTTATTCCGCGGAGGGAAAAAGCATCGTTCTCGTGAAGAAAAAGCGCCTTCCCGTAGTGGTTTTCTATATCTACATACGTAGTCTTAAAGACCTGGCACGTAAATCCAAATATCCACGCACGTAGATATTAGATCCACGTACGTAGTCCAAAACTTTTCTGCCACTCGTCCACAACTTTTATCCCTACGCGGAACAACAACCTAATATAGGTCACTTCACAAAGCTATATAGCTTTCTTCTCCATCCTATATAGCTCCACCCACGCACCCATATAGGTCAGCCCACCTACCAATATAGGTTCGCACCACCCTCCCCAGTAGAGATGGATTTCAACCTAAGGGAAGTTTTTCCAAAGAAAGCCCCAGTAGTTTGACTACTCCGGGGGTTCTATGCTGTCACAGCAAGCATACTTACTTACTTTCCCCAATAGGGGCGACCATACGTGTATCCTCCTCTATTGACCATTGAACTTGGTAAGTACTACCGCTAACCTTATCCAGCAAGATGAAGTTAAACATGTTATGAGTGGGATACAGAGTGAAGCGCCCTGGCTTCCCTTCCCCTTTGATTAGAGATTTCGTATTCAACTCCACTTCTCCCTGATAAGACTCGGAGTCCAAAGCATAATGTACCTGGGTCATCTTCCCATTTCGAGTATCAAGCTTAATAAAGGTCCACATTACGCGTCTCAAAACAGCTCATAGATCGAAGCCTCTTGCGCAACTTTTTTCTTCGGCAGCCCTGAGCTTCTCTTGCTCTTGCGAGCAACTGGAGCTAATAGCCAGCATTAATATCAGAAGGGAGTAGAGTACGTTTCTCATAATCATGATTCTATTTAGGGGTTGGACTTATAGGTGCTTTTACTTTGTCTCTTTCTCTCCGTATAACCTCTTATCCTCACAGAGAAATAAGCATAATGGATCGGGAGTTTGTAATTCCGTCTCAGACGCCCAAGATATTTGAGATCCAGGTCCGTTGAGCTTCAGTACCCTACAATGAACAACTTGGAGGGCTTAGAATCTTGGGGGATTAAGGTATAGTGGGCATATTCAAGGAGCTGCCCTAAGTACCTCTCGAATACTCAGCCTAGCGTCATACACTTTGATCTCAAAGTAGTGCCACGACTTAGAAGCTATATGATATACCGCAGATCTATTCGTCCTCCCAGAGGAGTCACTACTTCTAGATCTGTGTCGCTATAGCCGTTTTGACGTAGATATTCCTCGAGAGCTATCTGCATCTCTTTATGTCGCTGCTCCTTGATATAGACAGGGCTACTGATCGAGCGACGTGATGGCATCTGTTGATTGTCGAGCCTCTACTTGAGCGTCAGCCTCCATACAGAGGTTTAGGCGCTCCTTCCCCCATCCATCAGGGTTATAGCGCCATCCACTGAAATGATCTTTGTCAATAACACGATGCATAGGATATTCCAGCTCTGCCTGATCAATCTTGAAACGAACATTGGGATGAACTCTCCATCCCTGTTTATACCGACAGCACGAAGATCCTCACTCATCAAGCTCTGCATGCCCCGCTTACGACATTCTTCCTCGACCCAAGATCTCTGCTCGTCAGTAAGAACTTCCGCCTCCCTCAAGCACCCTACATAGAGCCCTATCTCCAGTATCCGAATTGATTGTGAAGAGATGAATATCATAGACTTTCCCTTGTGACACTTAGGTTCTAAAAAGTGCTTGAAGGTAGCCATAGAGATAGCCATCCTTGAGGATCATGCGTTCATCAAACAACCACTCTTCATGTCCGAAGCCCTGTTCCTTTTCATATGACCGTTTAGTCTTGGACTTCCTTCAGAGCCAGAGGGGCGATGCCAGTTGTTGGTATTCCAGCAGATACGAGCAATTTTTTTCGATAGCCATAAGCAACTAGTTGTATGCAAGATTTAGGATAGACCAAAGTACTTTCCCCATATGGTATAAGCTTTTTAAAGTCTCATCACAAATTAAGCTAAGGCGATGCAACGCCTTGTTATCTCCAACAAATATACAGAAGATCCACTATAGAACCGTATATCCTATTATATCAGGAGAATAAATGCGAACACAGGAGGGAATAAGAATAGTCGCCGTGAATAGCAGATCCTAATATCGGCAGGCTATCAAGGCTGCTGTATCCGTAAAGGTGGTGGTGACGACAAGTCCCCATTTACCACCAGAAGAAGAAAGCACCCTATTTTACGGAGTTAACAGGATGCTATACCAACGCAGTAGCTTCCTTAAAAAGCTAAAGAAATTGGCTGTAGGAGCAAAGAAAAAGTTAATTATATTTGTGACGTATTCATCACTTAGACCTCATGATAATGAACCGATTCCTCCAACGACTACGCGCTTGAGCTACCGCGCCAAGGTGGCCATGCTGCTCGTGTGTGGCGTTGTGGTGGGTTTAGGTGGGCTCTTCCTCTATCTGCTTAGGGTTCCACACCTACTTAGGGAGATGACCCCTCGGCCTGTGTCAACTGCCACATCATGACTCCTTACTACGCCACGTGGATGCACGGCGCCCACGCCCGCAACACCACGTGCAACGACTGCCACGTACCGCACGACAACGTCTTCCGCAAATACTTCTTCAAGGGGAAGGACGGTATGAACCACGTCTACAAGTTCGTCACGCGCCAAGAGCGTCAGGCCATCAAGCCATCGACGAGGCGCTGAGGGTAATCATGGAAAAACTGCGTGCGCTGCCACGCCACCCTCAATACCGAGCTTGTCAACACGGGGCGCATCACCTACATGGACGCCAAGTGCGACGAAGGAAAGCCTGCTGGGACTGCCACCGCGATGTGGCCCACGGCAGGATGAACTCCCTCTCCTCGACGCCAGGGGCCGAAGTACCCCTGCCCGACTCGCCAGTGCCCGACTGGCTGCAGAAGATGCTGAACTAAGCATCCTCACCACGCAAGCATAATATCAGAATAACAAATAAAAGAGACTAAAAAAATCATGGCACAACAATTAAAACGTTGGCAGGGATGGCTCCTATTCGGAGGCTCTATGGTCGTAGTCTTCGTCCTCGGACTCATCGTCTCCTCACTCCTGGAGCGCCGCGCCGAGGTGGTGAGCATCTACAACAACCGCAAGCACATCTTCAAGGACGCTATCGTGGCACAGAACGAGCTGTTCGCCGAAGACTTCCCCCGTGAATATCAGACGTGGCTCAAGACCGCCGACACCACCTACCAGGGTGAGTTCAATAGCTCGCAGCGTGTCGACGTGCTCGCTGCCCGCCCCGAGATGGTCGTGCTATGGGCCGGCTACTCCTTCTCTATGGAGTACAACACGCCTCGTGGACACAAGCACGCTATCGAAGACATGAACGAGATCCTTCGTACCGGCTCCCCTGGCGTGAACGGCAACAAGGATATCCAGCCCGGTACCTGCTGGACATGTAAGGGCCCCGACGTGCCCCGCATCATGAAGGAGAAGGGTATCGCTGAGTTCTACAAAGGCTCCCTGGAGCCAGTGGGGATCCGAGATCGTGAACACCATCGGCTGCTCCGACTGTCACGATGCCCGCACCATGAAGCTCAAGCCCGCACGCCCCGCCCTCTACGAAGCCTTCGAGCGTCGTGGCGAAGACGTCTCCAAGCAGTCCCACCAGCACATGCGCTCGCTCGTCTGCGCTCAGTGCCACACCGAGTATTACTTCAAGGGCGATGGCATGTACCTCACCTTCCCCCACGACAAGGGCTTCACGGTCGAGGAGATCGAGGCTTACTACGACGAGATGAACTACTCCGACTACACGCACAAGATCTCTCGCGCTCCTATCCTCAAGGCTCAGCACCCCGACTACGAGCTGTGGCGTATGGGTATCCACGGCCAGGCGCGGCGTATCGTGCGCAGACTGCCATATGCCCTACGTGAGCGAAGGTGGAGTGAAGTACTCTGACCACCAGATCACCAGCCCTCTGGCGAAGATCGATAAGACCTGCCAGACCTGCCACCGCGAGGATGCCGAGACGCTCCGTCAGAACGTCTACGAACGTCAGCGTATGGCCAATGACGTGCGCAACCGCGTAGAGAAGGAGCTCGCTAAGGCCCACATCGAAGCTAAGTACGCTTGGGATAGCGGCGCTACCGAAGCCGAGATGAAGGACGCTCTGCAGGGCTATCCGCAAGAGCCAGTGGCGCTGGGACTTCGCTGTCGCCAGCCACGGTGCTTCCTTCCACGCACCACAGGAAGTGGCGCGTATCCTCGGTCAGAGCCTCGGCTATGCTCAGGAAGCTCGCCTTGCCATCGCCAAGGTGCTGGCACGCCACGGCTTCTCTGGTGACGTCCCCATGCCTGACATCTCCACGAAGGAAAAGGCTTGGGCTTACATCGGCCTTGACGGCAAGAAGCTCCAGGCTGATAAGGCAGAGTTCATGAAGACCGTCGTACCTAAGTGGGTGCAGTCGGCTAAGGCACAAGGCAAGCTCATCGAGCTCTAAGCCAAGCCTGTTGCCCTGACACACATCTAAGTATCCCTACTTCAGCGCGGCGACAGACCTCATCGTCTGCCGCCGCGCTTTCGATACAACCCCAACCGCTTCCCCGTCTATGTTCAACGCACTCTGGAAAATGAGAGAAGGCTTCGTCACTGGCGCAGGCCTGATCCTCGTTGAGCTCCTGCTGCAGTACACGGCAGGCCCGATCGACTGGTCAGCCTTCGCCTTCCCGCTGAATGCCATCGTCCTTGCTCTCTACCTCCTCCTGCTCGTCATCATCTACGCGCTACGTCATCGGGTCCGCCTCTTCTCCTTCCTCTTCACTGTCGAGGCGGCTGTCCCCACACTCATCTACGCAGCTATACTCACCGTAGCTATGGGGCTCACCCGTCAGGTAGCCCCCCACGAGCGAGCCATCGACCCCATTGGGCTCACACGAATGCTGTCCTTCTGGCCCTTCGTGCTTATTTATGCCCGCCTTACCGGCATCGTGGGGCTCATTGCGATACGACAGATCTTACACTTCCGCCTGAGAGAGGTACCTTCGCTGCTCTCCCACATCGGGCTCTTCATCGCCATCGTCGCTGCGACGCTTGGCAGCGCCGATATGGAGCGTGTGAAGCTCAAGGCTACCACCGATATGCCCGAGTGGCGTGCCACCTACGATCAGGGGCTTTATGGAGCTCCCGCTGGCCATCCAGCTGGAGAGTTCACCATCGACGAATACCCCCCCAAGCTCCTCCTCATCAATAGTAAGACAGGGAAGTCCATACCAGAGAAGAACCCACAGATCGTCCTTATCGATAAGCACTTCCAGGAAGGCATGCTGTCGCAGTGGCGCATCCGTGTACACAAGAACTATCCCCTCGCTGCCCCCGTCATCACGGCCGACACGACGAAGTACGTGGAGTGGGGCTCATCGGGCGCTGTGACGGCACTCCTCGTCGAGGCCCAACCGATGAAGAATGGCAAGGAAGTGGGCAAGCCCATCATCGGATGGGTCACCTGCGGTAGCTACCTCTTCCCCTTCCAAGAGCTCAAGCTCACGAAGGACCTGAGCCTCGTGATGGCACGCCGCGAACCCGAGCGCTACGCCTCACGCATCCATATCTATACGCAGACGCAGAAGAACATCGTCGCCACCGTCGAGGTCAACAAGCCCGTGACGGTCGACGGATGGAAGATCTACCAGCTCAGCTATGATGAAGCGATGGGTCGCTGGAGCGAGACCAGCACCTTCGAGCTCGTCAAGGACCCTTGGCTCCCCGCCGTCTATGTGGGCATCTATCTACTCTTGGCTGGCGCTATCCTCACCTTCATCACAGCACAGAAGCGCCGCCGCTAAGCAAGGCGACCTGAGTGTAGGGAAAGTCCTTACCCCAAGCGCGCACCGCTCCAATGGCTCACGGACAAGCTCCCCTACCCCTTCTGCTTCTTCACCCCAACCCTATCAACTCTATCCTCATGACTTGGGATTCCTTCATATTCTTCGCTATTCCTGCCCTCCTTCTGTGGGCGGGTGGTGCTGGACGGCTTGGAAAAAAAGCGTCCACTACCGACCCTATCTCCTCACCGCTGCAGGGCTGCTCGTTTACTTCGCCTTCATCCTCGGGCTATGGATGTCGCTGGAGCGCCCACCCCTTCGCACGATGGGTGAGACCCGCCTGTGGTACGCCTTCTTCCTCCCCACGGCGGGGCTGATCGTCTATTCGCGCTGGCGCTACCCCTGGATCCTTGCTTTCAGCACCATCCTGGCAGGCGTCTTCACCACAATCAATATCGTCAACCCCGACATCCACAACAAGACGCTCATGCCAGCGCTGCAGAGCCCATGGTTCGCTCCGCACGTCATCGTCTATATGTTCGCCTACGCCGTGCTGGGTGCCGCTGCACTGATGTCGGCCTACCTACTGTGGTTCAAGAAGTCACCCATCAACGATCACGAGATGGATATCTGCGACAACCTCGTACAGGTCGGCTGGGCGTTCATGACTGTCGGTATTCTCTTCGGGGCACTCTGGGCAAAGGAAGCCTGGGGGCACTACTGGGCGTGGGACCCTAAGGAGACTTGGGCTGCTGCCACATGGTTTGCCTATCTGGCTTATATCCACGTGCGCATCCGTTCGGACCGCTACCGCCGTGCAGCGCTCTGGGGGCTCTTCATCTCGTTCATCCTCCTACAGATGTGCTGGTGGGGCATCAACTACCTACCCTCGGCTCAAGGCACCAGCGTCCACACCTACAGCTTGGGCTAAGGCTCTCCGTCCATAAGCCTCTATAAAAGTATCGTCCCCACCCGCAGCCGAGGCTGCGGGTGGGGACGATTGCTTTCAGAGCTTATTCGTACTTCAGGCGCTCCTGCTCCAGGTCGATCCTTTGAATAAAGCGATTCACGATATCCTCATTGATATTAGCATGCTCCTTATTCAAGTGATAGAGGTACAGGCGCTGCTGATCCAAGATATTCGAATAAAGCTCATTCGACGCGTCATAGAGCGGGGTCTGCCCCTCCTCCTCCAGCTGCGTCATCCAGTGGGAGACCATCGACTGCAAGTGCTGGCTATCGCTGATGAGCTCACACATCTCGTTCTCTCGGAGATAGCGTAAGCTGACATCGGCAAGGCCTTTGCGTATGATTGACTCGGTCTCTTGCTCGGGGAGGTAATCATTGAAGGCAGGGAGCTTCATCCGCTCGATCAAGATAGGCAGGGGTGAGCCCTTGTAGAAAGCAGGGTCACCAGGATCACTACGAAGGTGATATAGATGATCATCGAGCGCTCTGGGAAAGGCACCCCCGCCTCAGTCATCATCGGGATGGAGAGAGCGGCGGCCAAGGACACGACACCGCGCATGCCCGACCAGCCCAAGACGAAGGGAACGTGCAGGCCATAGTAGTTCGGGTCAGCCACCTTGATGAATCTCCGCATAAAGAGCGTGGTCATGACTGCCCCATAGCTGCATACCATACGGATGAAGATCAGCACCGCCGAGATCAAGAGACCATACCACGTCGCCGTGGACAAGCTCATCCCCCTTCACGCATACCAGCGACCACCTCAGGTAGGTCCAGGCCGATAAGTAGGAAGACAAGACCATTCAGCAGGAAGACAAAGTTATGCCAGAAGTTCCATCCACTCAAGCGAGAACTACTATCCATGAAGAGGATATTCCGGCTGCTCAAGTACAAGCCTCCAGATACAACGGCTATTACTCCTGATGCCCCGACCTCTTCGGCAGCGAGATACATGATATAGGGAGATATCAGGTGAAGACCACATCGATCTTCTCATCGGTAGGCAGGGTAGTGATGTAGCTTGATCATCACCCAAGCCACCGCCAGTCCAACCAATAATCCGCCCACGATCATCCACACAAAGCTACCAGCTGCTTGATACCAGACAAACTGCCCCGTACCAACGGCAACGAGGGCCACGCGCATGATGATCAAGGAGCTGGCATCATTGAAGAGGCTCTCCCCTCCAATATGGAGGAAAAAAACGCTTCGGCACCTTCACAAAGCGCATGATCGCCTGAGCGCTTACAGCATCAGGGAGGCGAGACGATCCCCCGAGCAAGAAGCCTAAAAGCAATAGAAAAAGCCGGGCAAGATAGCGTTCGCCACAAGAGCCACCACACAAGCCGTGATGAAGACGACAAGGAATGCAAAGCTCAAGATAATGCGTCGCCACTTCCATAGCTCCTTCCACGAAGCGCTATAGGCCGCTTCGAAGAGTAAGGGTGGGAGGAAGATAATAAAGATCAATTCGGGCTCCACCTTGATCTGTGGCATCCCTGGGAGCAAGCTCAGCACCAAGCCGGCCAAAACGAGCAAGATAGGGTAAGCGATCTTGATCTTATTCGCCAACATGGTCAGCATACAGATAATGACCACCAGCGAGATGAAAAAAATAGCGTTTCAAATATCATCTATTCGAATTCTTATGAGGGTTAATCCAGTCGCGTGCATATGCCACGGACCATCAGCGAAATAAACTCTATGGGAATCCCTATGAGCACGCCATTCTCGTGCCCCTTCAGGACGTGTAAAGATACGGAAAAATAGGCCTCACCGATAGAAGCGGCGCGTCCCCACCCGCAGCCTCAGCTGCGGGTGGGGACGTGTATTTATCGTCTCGCGACTTTCTCTTACAGGCTATCGGTAATTATTGGGGAGAGCCCGAGTCACCCTACTGGTAATTCGGGTCGATCATCACATGAAATTTCGGTGGATTGCAGGCTGTCGTAAAGATGACGATCCTGGGAGTACGCACACCAGGCATCGTCTCCTCCGATGAGCATACCATCCATCATAGAAGAACACCCTATCCAGATAGACGGCATCTGCTCTGCCATCGAAGCGAAATCCGCTTTTCGCTTCCCCTCCTCTCGACCTATCGAAGGAGTACCAGTCGCTACAGAAGCCATACCATGCAGGGTCATGGCTGAGATAAGCACGCTGCTCTGCCTGTAGCTTCTTCACCAGCCGACGATTGCCCTTAGCTTTCGCAGCCTTCAGATCCTTCTCTCGCTGAAGTGCCGTCACAAAGAGATCAGCCCGCACCCCACCAGAGAAGCTGGGCTCGCACCGCGAAGCATAACCGCCCCCAAAGCCATGGGCTGCGATGGGGTCATCGGGTGCGATCTTGTAAGTCTGCCACTGCTTCGTCTGAGGTGTATAAGTCATATAGGGTGACATCGGCCTGGACTCGTTGATCGGGCTCATCTACTCCTGTGAATGATCCCATAACCCTCTAAGTACGGGACGAAGGAAGAAGAGCCGCTTTCATCCTGATTCGTCATAGCTACGAGCTTGAGGAAAGGGCTATGCGGATAAGGCGTCTCCTCACGCCACTCCTTTTGCGGACGCTTGAGGTCGAGAGACAGGACGGTATTGGAGAGCTTACCATTCACACGGCCCCCGATGAGGTAGAGCACATTCTCTATGCGAGCTGAAGCCATCCCACTACGAGGCTCTGGCAAGCTGGGTAGCGGAGTGATCTCCACGCCAAGGCTATCGCTCAGCTGAATGATATAGGCGTCACTTAGGGTCTCCCGCAGCAGACTGCCCACCTGCGACGATGAGCTTATCATCATACCGCTGGAAAGGCCGCATAGGCCGTTGGGTGGGGCAAATGCCCTACGAGCTTCCACCCCATATCCAGCTCCGAAGCCTTTGTCTCACAAGCAAGATTAAATGCGCCAAGATAGTCGGCAATATAGATCTCGGAATAGTAGCGCTTTGCTCCACCCTTTCGTGCTGGGCGGTCGGGAAAGTTACACCCACCAGCCATCACAAGTTGCCCCAGACGTGGCTCTCCCGCTATATGTCCCGACACCCCCTTGGCATAGGCGGGGTCCAACTGAGGCGTCTTGGCTTCGAACATGCGATAATCCTCTTGCGCCTGTGACGTGCCGTAGCTCCCACCCACCGCAAGCAGGAAGAGAGCCATCAGTCGCACTCTATATAGTATGCTATTCATCATTGTCTATTCACTTTATTAGCCTGCAGGGACGGAAGTCCTCACCGTGATTTGGTAGCGTGAAGATAGGAGTAATCGCCTGCATAACCATAGGCTCTGAGAGCGAACCCGCAGGGGGTAGTTTTTCGACCAGTACTGGTCAGCGCTCGACCAGTACTGGTCACGTCACGAACCACTACTGGTCGATATGAGTAACCACTACTGGTCCGAGCGCTGACCAGTAGTGGTTCATTTTACTCCATTCTGAAGTCCTCTTCCAGATCCCTATTTAAAAGGTGGAGAGAGGAGGATACAATAAGCATCCTTTCATCTTGGGAAGGGGCTTTTTCTCCTTTAGAATTAGACTCACTAAGCCCCCAAAAAGGGGAAGGCTATTCCTCCACTTCGAGAGCTGAGATGAATCCTGGTATGATGTCACTTCAGTCACCGAGGAAGGGTATTTGGGGGCGGAGTTGCGATTGACATTATTTGACACCAGTGCAGAATTCAGCGGGCATGTAACGCATCCACTAACGTTATCTCATCTATCAAGGCTCCCAAATGAATAAATCTATATCACGACGTGAATAAGGATAAGAGCCAAGCTATTGTGTAACAGCCTCTTCTTGGTATCTTTGTTCTACTCTTAACATCCCACTTAATGCTGGCGTACCGCTACCATCCGTCCGCAGAGGATCCTACAGCACAGCGCCAGGTTTACTACAATATAGCTGATGACATACACACCATCACGTTATCTGGCTTTGCTGGCACTGGCACTTGAGACGATGACCCTGTCAGCTCAGTCTACTCACCGCGTAGCTCCAGCTCAGGTAGTCCCCCAGAACTGGCACCGTCACTATAGCGATAGTCTGCAAGGGATGCGCTCTGACGAGGCGCTCCAATGGCTCATCCAGCGCTATGGTCGCCCACGCACGATCCTCGTCGGGGTCGTGGATACAGGGGTAGATACTACGCTCACCGCCCTTCGCCCCAGTCTATGGCTCAACCCCAAGGAGCGCCCCAATGGACTTGACGATGATCGAGACGGCTATATAGACAACCGCTATGGATGGAACTTCCTCGGCTCCCAAGACGGCTCACTGGAGCTGACCAGCGTAGGCACGGAGGCTTACCGCGAATACAAGCGTCTCTACCCCAAATATAAAGATATCACCACCGCCCCAGCTGGCTTCGAAGAGGAATGGAATTACTTCCGTGAGATGGAGCGTAAGACGGGCATCCAGAAGTATCGTCGACTCTATACTCACACGGTAGCCAAGGACAGTGCTTACCGACTCTCGATGCCCATCTACGCCAGCTATCTGGCGCACGCTATGATAGCCTGCAGCTATCAGCCCTTAGACAGCCTTCCATTAGAGGGTAAGGCTCTGGAGGAAGCAGGGGTCTCATCGAGCAGACCTGGTGAAGGCAGGGGGTGAAGCTCTTTGGGTCAAGGTCTTCGCAACTCATCGCACGCGCCTTGAGCAAATGGAGAAGCGCCTCTGGGATAGAGTATGACCTCGACAAGCGCACCCTGCTTGGAGACCGCAATGGAGGATGTACAGGATCGTCACTATGGTAATGCGAATGTCTCTGCCCCTGGGGCTGACCACGGAACCTTCGTCTCCTCCGTCATCGCATTGCAGCCGCAGCCCGACTCCCCTTGGCAGGGGTCTATCCTGCGGCGCGCCTCATCAATATACGAGCCGTACCTGACCAAGGAGATGAGTACGACAAGGACGTGGCTTCTGCCATCTATTACGCTGTACAGCAAGGGTACCAAGGTGATCAACCTCAGCCTCGGTAAGGACCTATCCCCATCAGCAGACCTCGTACGCTCGGCTCTTGACTGGGCAGCAAAGCGAGATGTAGTAATCGTCCATTCGTCAGGCAACAATGGTCGTGATCTGGATGCCGCTCCCATTTATCCCGAGGGAGTAGGTCGCTCAGGTAAACCTCTCGCCAACTACCTACGCATAGGAGCCAGTACCAAGCTCGGCACTCGCGCCTCCTTCTCCAACTATGGCAAGTCGGTCACCCTCTGCGCTCCCAGGACAAGAGATCTATGGGCTGATGGCAGGCGGACGCACTTCTCAAGAGGAGGGGGACGAGCATAGCAGCCCCACTGACAGCAGCTGTCGCAGCTATGATCCGAGCCTATTTCCCTCGGCTCACGGCACCTCAGGTCGTGGAGATCCTCCATACTACAGCACGACAGGGGCAAGTACCCATCGTTGATGCCCTCGCGGCCGTACAGCGTGCCGCTAAGCTCTCGCACCGCCACCCCACACACACAGCCTCTAAGAGAAAATGAACCATCAACTCCCCTATATAGTAGCACTTGCTCTCTCACTCACCAGCCTCTCCACGAGTACACCACTGCACAGGTAGACTGGAGTATAGTGAATCGTAGCACCGAAGCACACCTCCGCCCCATCCTCTCACAGCGCACCCGTTAGCAAAGTGGATAGGACAAAGCTCTATCTTCTGCTACCATAGCCTCAATGCTGAGGGGAAGCGCACCTACTACCTCGTCAATACGGAGACAGGTAAGCGCGAGCTGTTGCTCCCCTCACAAGTCGAGTTCGTCCGAGCTTATCAAGCCTTCTCAGGCGATTCATCACTACGAGCAGACAGTCTGGAGCTGGCTTCGCTAAGCTTTGAGGAACACAGACCCGTCACTTCACCTTCCGTGGAGCCAAGCAGAAGTACTACCGCTACGACCGCAAGACGCAGCAGTTTGCCCATGCCGAGAAGCCTACTAGCACATTTGAGCAGCCACGGACCTCGCGCACCAAGCAGTCTCACCCCCGCTATACCATCTATGGGAAGGGGTACAACCTCTACATCAAGGACTCCTCGACAGGAGAACTCCGTCAGCTGACCTATGAGGGCGAGGAGGCGATGAGCTTCACCACACAAGCCTCGGAAGACACCCTCAGAACGACTCCACGAGGGGCATGGTGGGGAGATGTCTATCTGGTAGAGTTGCAGGACAATAGAGGGGTAGAAGAAATGACTCTCGTCAACCCCATCACTAAGCCTCGTCCTCGCGCCAAGACATTCCGTATGCCGATGCCGTTTGACAAGCACCTACCACAGACACGCCTCTACCGCTATGATGCGCGCACGGGGCAGGGTGAGATGGTATCCGAAGTGAACCACTTCGAGGGAGGTAGCGTATCGCTACAGCTCCGCCCGACAGAGGGGAGGTCCTCTTTACACGCCGCTCTCGGACGGCAGACACGCTCCAGCTCTGCCGTCTTGATGTCGCCACGGGCAAGAGCCAAGTGCTCATCACCGAGGCCATCCAGCCTCATATCAATCTATCCCTCACTGGCTACCGTCTTCTCAGCAATGGGCAGATCCTATGGTGGAGCGAGCGCTCGGGCTACGGAGCTTACTACCTCTATGATCGCAATGGACGACAGCTACGACAGCTCACCTCTGGACACGAGCTGGTAGCAGCCAGCATCGTCCATATCGATGAGAAGCGAGGGAACTGACCTTTATACTTATGGCGGAGGCTCAGGCAACCCCTATTATCGCAAGTACTATCAAGTCGGTCTTAATGGCCAGGGGCAGCGCTGTCTCACACCTGATGATGCGGACCACGAACTGGAGCTGGCTCCCTCGGGGCGTGCAGGTCTCTTGACGACCTCCCGTATGGATCTACCTCCACGCTTCTCCAGCCTATCACTGGATAGTCGCTCAGAAAGCACGACTCTTTGACAGCATCCCACGCTCACTCTTGGAGCAAGCTGGCTGGCAGGTACCCAGAGTTAGTCCGCGTACTTTCGGCTGATGGTCGCACCCCGCTGTATGGTGTACTCTATCGCCCTATGGTGATCGATCCGACTAAGCGCCATCCCCTGATTTCGAATGTCTACCCAGGGTCCGCAGACGGACTTAGTCCCTCGTGCCTTTGCACTCGACGATAATGGCAACCAGAGCCTTGCGAACACGGGATGCTATGTGCTGAATGTGGCAGCGCGGCAGTAGCCCCTTCCGTGGTCGTGACTTCTACTGCTATAGCGTAGGGCAATTACGAGATTATCCCTTGGCAGATGACAAGACGGCTATCGAGCAAGTCGCTAAGTCACATCCTGTAGACCTTGACCGCATCGGCATCTATGGACACTCTGGAGGTGGCTTCCAGGCTATGACAGCTATGCACCTATCCCGACTTCTATAAGGTAGGCTTCGCTGCCTCGGGCAACCACGACAATAATATCTACATCAATTGGTGGGGAGAGGTATTCCACGGTAGTCCCAAGATCCCCACAACCATCGAACTTGCCCCTCGCCTACAAAGGCAAGCTTATGCTCACCGTCGGAGGGATGGACAACAATGTACCACCCGCCTCGACCTACCGACTGGCACAGGCACTCATCAAGGCTGGCAAGCCCTTCGAGTTCTTCCTATTCCCTGATGCACGCCACGACTTAGAGAGTCTCTACTATACGGGCCTGCTGCGCCGATTCTTTGGAGAGCACCTGCTACGCCTGTCATCGGAAGACCTGCAGAAGATTACCTATAAATAGCTCTACCTCGTGTGGTTGGGATGCTCCGATAGTCCCCAAGGTAAATGCACCAAGGCTTCGGACCTCCCTAAGCCCCATACAGAGTGATCCCATAAGCTTCTTCAAAGAGACCACTGGATCAGCTCATTCAATAAGCATATATACAGGAAGCATATGAATAAAAAGATTACGCTCTTTACCACAGCGCTAACCCTCGCTGTGCCGCTGGGACTTAGCGCCCAGCAAACGACGGAGGTAACCCGCAGCGATCAGGTGACTATCCGTGTGACTATCGTGGATGACACGGGGACACCGCTACCAGGTGCCAGCGTACGCATCCAAGGCTCTAAAAATGGAGCAGTATCCGATGCTAAGGGTCAAGTATCCCTTCACGCACCTCGAGGCTCAAAGGTCATCTTCTCCTTCATCGGAATGAAGTCCCTGGAGCTTATGCTGGATGGACCCCTCACAGGTACCGATCAAAATGGAGGCACAGCCGTCTGCACTCGACCAAGTAGTCGTCACAGGCTACTCAAGGACCTCAACCCGTCGCTCCGCTGGATCGGTAGCGACTATCAAGGGAAAGACCTACTGACACAGCCTCTCGTCGGGGTGGATGCCCTCCTGCAGGGTAAGCTCGCAGGGGTAGATGTACGTGCTATCTCGTACCGTCCTGGACAGACCTCTGAGATCCGTATCCGTGGGATCAATACGCTCACTGGGAACGCCTCCCTCTCTGGGTCGTCAATGGGATCCCCTACAACGTGACCTCCCGCTTTCAACTCCTCGAAGTTCTTCTCTAAAGACTTCAGTGATCTGCTGACCGATGGTATCGCTGGTCTGAATCCAAACGATATCGAGTCCGTCACAGTACTGAAGGACGCTGCGGCAGCTGCTATCTATGGATCACGTGCAGCCAGTGGGGTCATCGTGATCACCACCAAGCGCGGTGCAGCAGGCAAGATGCGCATCAACTACTTGACGAACCTATCCGCCATCTCGCGCCCCACTCGGACGCTTGACCTAATGGATTCGAAGGAGAAGCTGGCACGGGAGCAAGAGCTATGGGACGAATTCTCTGAGCCCCTGCCGCGCACAAGGTCTCCCTACCCTGTACTGGGAGCTGTCGGACAGATTCGCTCAGGCTATGGACGCTATGCGGGCTGGACGAAGGAGCAGCAGGATGCTGAGATCGCTCGCCTCGGAGAGCATACTACCGACTGGTTCCAGGAGCTATTCCGCCCCAGCTTCTCACACAGCCACTACCTCTCTTTCGGGTGGGTCAGATAAGAATCGCTACTTCGTCTCGCTCGGGTACCTTGATAATAAGGGGCTGCTACGTGTCGATGGCTATTCCCGCTACACGCTATCCTCGAAGCTCGACATCACGGCTTCGGATCGAGTAAAAACTCGGGCTGTCGCTGGATATGTCTATGCAGCGCACTAAAGTACCATCATCCCTATATCGACCCCTATACCTATGCCTTCTTTGCCAATCCCTATGAGCGAGTAGATGCGAATGACGAGACCTACCGCAGCCTCCGTGTAGCAAACAAAATCTCCGATCCAAGCTATCCGATCAATGGCTTTCAACATCAAGCGCGAGCTGGAGGAGACAACGAATAAGATCACGAACTTCTCGGGTACTGCAAATGCCAATATCTCAGTGCGCCTGCTGGATGACTTAAACTTCACTGGAACAGCTTCCTTTGGCTATGTGGGAAATGACGCAGAGAACTACAATGACAAGAGTAGCTACGCTGCTTGGCTCGATCGCCGCTTCGAGGATGAAAATACGCCTCGCACCTATGCCTCGCTGGCACAGTCACAGGCCTACAACCTGAACTATACCGTCCGCGGGCAGCTGAACTGGTCACCGACCTTTGCCAACGACCATCACCTCTCAGTGCTGGCTGGGTCTGAGATACGCGGTCACTACGCCAAGACGCAGTATGCGAAGTATTACGGCTATGACCCTGAGACGGGGAACTATGCCACTCCCATCTATCCCGAAGGTACCAAGATAGACTACACCAAGCTCCAGACTTATGCCACAGCGCGTGATGGTCTGGGAGGTCGCTCTATTGGTGAAGATGCCTTTGCCTCATTCTACTTCTCATCTACCTACAACTACAAGGCGAAGTACGTAGCAAGCCCTGACAGCTCGTATCGATGGATCAAGCAACTTCGGGAGTAAGGAGCAGTTCAACCCCACAGGATCACTGGGGTTAGCTTGGAACGTGGATAGAGAAGGCTTCTTCGATGCTCTGCGCCCGCTATTCTCCAGCCTCAACCATTCGTACTGCAGTAGGCTACACGGGAACATCAACCGCTCCGTTTATCCACAGCTCATCCTCAACTACCTGAACTCCTATCGTCAAGGTGACGGTGAGAGCTATCGTATGGCGCGCGTAAACGACACGCCCAATCCTCACCTGCGCTGGGAAAAGACTCGAGATGCCAAGGTGAGCCCTCGACCTAGGGATGCTCTCCGAACGTCTACGCCTGACAGTAGAAGCCTATGACCGCTACACGTCGGACGCTGTATCGTCAGCACTCGTCGCTCGCACCACGGGCTTCGCCACCCAGAGCTACAATACCTCGACGCTGTCCAACCGTGGGGTAGAAGTCACGCTCTATGGCGCACCTATTCAGACGAAGGACTGGCGACTCTCAGCCACGGCGAACATCGCGTACAACCACAACAAGCTACTTAGCTACGACTCCCCCTCCTCTGGGCTGGTCGCTGGCTACTATGTAGGCTACCCCTTGGGATCCCTATTCTCAGGCAAGCCTGATGGTATCGATCCCGTGTTAGGGATCTACCGCTACCAGCTCAGACCTGATGCTGATGCCCTCGACCCCAATATACGTGCTCAGTCAAGGAACTATCTATTCTACAGAGGGCTACTCCGCGCACCATACTCGGGCGGGTATAGTGTCAACCTCGGATGGCGCAACCTGACGCTGAGTCTCGGTGGGTCATTCCAGATCGGAGGTAAGGCGACTGATGACTTAGACTATCCTGCCAGTATGCAGACTCTTGATAGTCCATCGTCCGTCATCGAGCGACTCCCTTCGATAGAGAGCGATCTCTACCACCATCACCTCAATGGTCGTCGTGACGTGCGTGAGCGCTGGACCCGACGAACCCACGTACCGATGCACACCCACGCATCATAGACCCCTACGGTGAATTCCTCGGGCTATCAAACTACGGTCCCCGTGATGCCTCGGTGACACGTGCTACCCGTATGCAGGATCTATCGTTCCTCCGCCTGGGTAGTGCTACAGTCAGCTACTCGCTCCCAGCGGAGTGGGTCAAGCGTCACCTACGTGTAGCATCCCTCTCCTGCTCCTTCTCGATGAGCAACCTACTACTACTGACCAAGTACAAGGGGATAGATCCAGAGACGCCTGGTGCTGTCTACCCTATGCCTCGCTCCTACACCTTCGGCCTCTCAGTAGGTCTCTAATCGATTGACAATGTGATTGTATGAAGAAGACAACCTGTTTACTTCTCCTGCTTACCGGCCTCTTAGCTGGATCGACATCATGCAAGAAGTACCTAGATATACGCCCCTACGGGAAAGTCATCCCTAAGACCCCAGAAGAATTCGCCTCACTACTCCACTACCGACTCGATAGGATAGACCGAGGAGAAGGCTCTGATGGCATCGTAGGCAATGCTACTCAGCTTGCTCAGTGGGATGGAGGCTATGGCGATGACTTCGAAGCCAGCCTGTCACCCACGGTACTCCCGATCTATATCGGCGGGTACATCGGGTCGACATCAGCCTATGCTCCCTTCAATGAGTGCTATGAGATCATCCGCGACTGTAACCTATGTATCGAAGGGATCGCTGAAAGCAGTAGCAAGTCTGGGCGCAATACACTGGCAGCAGCTTATGCCCTGCGTGGTGCTGCCTACTATCGCCCTAATTCGCTTATACGCTGATGCCCCAGAGGCGGGTCGCACGACACAGCAGTTGGGTCTCCCACTGGTACTTCAGGTAGATATCGAGGGATCGCCCCCAGCGTGCCTCCCTACAGGAGACCATCGACCAAGCTGAGAGCGATCTAAAGCAAGCGGTCAAGCTCGGAGAGGAGCTTGCGATCTATCGCTTCACTACCGACGTAGCCCGTGGCTTCCTATGCCGCCCTCTATCTATGGAGTGAGCAGTGGGCTGCGTCGAGCCTATAGCTCGCCAGTTGCTCGCCAGCTACCCGCCAACTTCAGGCGAGGACTACAAGAAGGCGACTACCGAGCAGTGAGGAGACCCTCGTCGGGGAGCAACTCCTCAAGGGGAACGCCTCAGCGCTGTAAGCTTGGAGTACAAGGATGCTAAGAGCAATATCCAGAAGCGTCCATTGAGCACGCGCTACCTCGACACTTACCCCGAGTCAGAGCGTGCTACAGATATACGCTACACCGCATGGATAGGCAAAGGCCGAACGGTACAAAAGGATTTCTTCGCGGGCTTACGCTCCTCAGAGATTCAGCTCATTCTCGCCGAAAGCTACTACCACCAAGGGAAGACGACGGAGGCATTGGCTGCTCTCAATGAACTCCCGCAGTAAGCGTATCTCCCCTATACTCCGCTGACAGAGGCGACACTTCCTCTGCCTGCGGTAAGTGAAGCCATACAGGTAGATGCCACGGGGAAGGCCCTGACGCCCCTAATCTCTGCGATTCTTCGTGAGCGACGTAAGGAGATGCTACTTGAAGGCGACCGCTTCTTTGAGCCCAAGCGCAATGGGAAATTTCCCTGAGCGCCGTACGCTGGCAGATGGCTATGCCTTCGTCACGAAGTCCTATATGTACACGCTCCCACTCCTCCTCTGGATGTATTCCTCTCTAACCTCAAACAGAACAAGAATTATGAAGACTATATTTCGCAGTAAGGTCCTCCTATCTCTGCCACTCTTAGGTATCGTCTCCCTGCTCTCATGTAAGGGCTACGAAGAGGTCCCTCCACGAGTCAAGGAGGATATCTCTAAGCGCGTCTATCGTGTCCCCGACCCTACGCCACTGACACCCGAAGAGATAGCAGCTCTCAAGGAGATACAAGACGAATACAAGAACAATAATAAGTAGCTCAAGAGACTATGAAGACCCGCATATTTAGCGCCCTGACGCTCTTAGTGCTACTGACCACCCTACTCTTCTCGGGCTGCCGTAAGAGCACGCCCGAGACGGAGCTATTCGTCTCTATTGAGCAGATGAATTATACCCTCGGGAGCCGTGGTACGACCATCACGCTACAAGCTACCAGCGCTCCGACGACTGACCTCGTCATCCCCTACCACCTCTCTGGAGAGGCGGTACGTGGCACGGACTACGAGGTCAAAGAACAGGACTTCGTCCCTAAAGGCTGGACAGACAACCGCTCAGCTACAGGTCACACGTCTCGTCGAGGGTGACAAGGCTCGCTCTTTCAGCATCGTACTGGTCCCCCACTACGGCGAGTTACAAACTTAGCCTCAAGAACTTCGCCCATGTGAACGTCCTTGGGAAGGCCGTCTATCAAGTCAACTTCATCACCGCTACGGGCACCGTCCTAGCAGAGACGACCTTCGGACTCCGCGTCACCGTCGGAGCCAGCGGCCGCTACCGCGTCAATGGTTCTCACGCAGCTGGGGGTCGAGGTTGACCCCTCCAGTACGGCTGTCGAGGGGTACACTTTGCCTTTGCAAAGGGGAAGGTGGTCACTGTACCTCGTCGTGATCCCCAGGGGCAAGGCTGGTTTGCTATCCGTACGCTGAAGGTAGAGCCTGGACACGACAAGCTCGTACTGCGCGTGACAGAGCGTGATGGCTTTGCTGAAGGGACGGCACGCCCCACCCTCACCCTCACATTAGCTGGTACCCTGAGGACTTCACGGGTTCGTGGACTATCAAGTCTTGGGCTAATGAACAGTACCTGGCTGACAACTACTTTGTCGTCCCCTCCGATCTGATTAAGATCAACAAGACGGACCGTATGGTACTGACCCAGTCCGCTGATGGCAAGAGCTACGATGCAGAGCTTGACTTCAAGGATGAGCTCGCCCAATACTTCGGACAAGGGCAAGCGTAACCTCCCCGTCACAGGTGAGCAGTCCATTCGTCCCGAGGATACGGGTGTACGTGCTGGCTATGGCATGCTACTCTTCGCGGGTGCTAACCAGAGCTTCGATGCGGCTCAGCCCGACAAAGGCTGATGTACCTGGTACTTCCGCCTCATACCGACCGAGGAGGGCAAGAAGCCTGAGCTGGAGGTATTGATTCTCAAGTTTAAGCTCAAGGCAAAGAGCTGGGCAGACTTCGCATCCTTCCTCCCAGACGACACCAATGGCTTCATCCGCCTGCGTTTCGTCCAGGAGTAGCAATAGCTCCACATAGGGATAATCAATGAGTAGCCCCCGCACTGATATCAGTGTGGGGGCTACTTTTTAAGAGACATAGGGAGAAAGCTACCCGCAGAAAAAGTTCGTCTATCCAATGGTGTAAGAGCAGCCTCTCGGGAGGGGGTGCTACCGACCCATATTGGTCGGAGCAGCGACCCTATAGGTTCGCACACCCCACTCCTACTGGGAGGATGTCGCACCCTCGCCGGAGAGCGACTCGCCCCTAATATATAGAGAGACTGTTGCCGAGAGTCCTGCCCTCTATTTAGAGTGCTAAGGCTTCGCACGTCCAGCTCCCCCGATATACCTCTCCGAAGTGGTACGCAAACCCTTCGCCTTATCGCACATATCCTCTTATTCAGCGGAGGGAAAAAGTGCCATTCTCATCAAGAAAAAAAGCGCCTTCCCGTAGTGGTATTCTTCTGTCTATGTACGTAGTCTTAAAGACCAGGCACGTAAATCCAAATATCCACGTACGTAGATATTAGAGCCACGTACGTAGCCCAAACTTATCTGCCACTCGTCCACAACTTTTTATCCCTACGCGGAGCAACAACCTAATATAGGTCACTTCACAAAGCTATACGGAATTAGTACAAAAGCTATACAGCTTTCTTCCCCATCCTATACAGCTCGACTCACACCCCCATATACCTATATATAATGTATAGGCGAGGAAGGCGGGAGAGGGGTGAATGAAGGGATAAAGAGGGAGGGAAGAGAGGCGGGGAAGAGAGGGGGGAAGAGAGGCGGGAAGAGTGCATTGCAGCAGGCGAGGAAGGGATTTTCAGGGGAGAAAAGGGTCATTTCACCCCTCCTCAGAGGAGTTCAAGAGGGAGAAAAGAGGGGCAAAAAGGGGACAAAAAATTGTATCTCGCTGAGGGATAAAGCGGTGCGATTTTTGGGCTGAACTTTTAGGGGAAAAGTGCGGTTTTGTTTTTTTGTAGCTTTGCACAACAATTGAGGGAAAACCCTCGGATGTCCCTCGTAAATATTACATTTTCAACAACCATCATGACAGAGAGCAAACGCGCTTTATCTGAATACGTTTACCAAAGTAAGTATTCCCTGTTCCGCGAAGACTTGGGTCGTAAAGAGACCTGGGATGAGAGCGTCGAACGTATCCGCCAGATGCACCTGACGCACCTGGAGCGCTTCGCCCCCCAGGCGCTGCAAGACGAGTGGTTCATGACCCAGTTCAATGAGGCCATTGACTACTACAAGCTGAAGAAGTTCGTTGGGTCCCAGCGCAACCTCCAGTTCGGCGGTGAACCCGTCCTGAAGTCCTCAGCGAAGTCGTACAACTGTAGCTACTCGCACTGTGACCGCCTTGAGGTCTTCCGTGAGATCGAGTGGCTCCTGCTCAGTGGCTGCGGCTGCGGTCTCTCCGTAGAGCAGGCTCACGTAGACAAGCTCCCCTCCCTTCTCTCCGCCAGCGAGCTGTCTCAGGAAAGCGAAGCCTATGTCATCGGTGACAGCATCGAGGGCTGGGCTGACTCCATCCACCGCCTCCTCGAGTACTACTTCGTCCCTGGGGTAAAGAAGCCCGTCTTCGACTACTCTGAGATCCGCCCCAAGGGTGCTAAGATCGCTAAGCGCTTCATCGCTCCTGGACCTGACGGTCTGCGTATGGCACTCGATAGAATCCGTGACCTGATGAAGGCTGCCGTCGCAGCTGGTCAGAAGCGCCTCTCTGCCCTGCAGTGCACCGACATCATCGCTCATCTGGCCGACTCCGTCCTCTCGGGTGGCGTCCGTCGCTCGGCGCTGATGATCCTCTTCTCTCCCGAAGACACGGAGATGGTGAACTGTAAGCACGGCGACTGGTTCACGACCAATCCCCAGCGTGCTCGCTTCAACATGTCGGCTGCCCTCAACCGCGGCGAAGTCGATCGCTCACTCTATGAGTCGCTCTTCCAGGCGATGCGCACGAGCGGTGACCCCGGTCTCTACTGGAGAGATAAGTTCGGTGTCGGCTGTAACCCCTGCTGCGAAATCGGCTTCTTCCCCACGGACAAGAATGGCGATACGGGCTGGCAGGTATGTAACCTCGCCTCCATCAATGGGATGGAATGTACGAGCGAAGAGGAGTTCTACAAAATCTGCCGCTGCGCGTCTACGCTCGCTACTGTGCAGGCTACCTACATGGACTTCCCCTACCTCGGGCAGGCTACGACAAACATCATCCAGTCCGACCCCCTCATCGGTGTATCCATCGGCGGGATCATGAACAACCCTCAGATCCTCACGAACAAGGATATCCTCGCCGTCGGGGCTATGCAGGTGCGCCAGCAGAACTCTCAGTGTGCTCGCATCCTCGGTATCAACCCCGCCAGCCGTACGACCTGCGTCAAGCCTGATGGTACGGTGAGCCTCCTGCTCGGTATGACCTCAGGTATCCACGGCGCTTACGCTAAGCGCTACCTGCGTAGCGTCGAGGCCAACATCGAAGAGCCCAACCTCAAGGCCTACGAAGAGGCTAACCCCAAGGCTGTACAGCCCAACATCTTCAAGCCCGCTACGGACAAGAAGATCTTCTTCCCCATCGAAGAAAGCGAAGACACTCTTCTGCGCAGCGAACTCAGTGGCGTCAAGCTCCTTGAGTACGTCAAGCTCGTCCAGCAGAGCTGGGTCATCCCCGGCATGAGCGACATGGAGTCTCCCATCAAGAATAATGTATCGAACACCGTCGACGTGCCCAACGACCAGTGGGATGCCGTCTGCGACTGGGTCTGGGAGAACCAGAACTACATCGCTGGTGTGACCTTCCTCTCCACCTACGGCGACATGGACCCTGCCCTCAGGCTCCTATGTGCAAGGTCTCGACGGCTGAGGAGATCCTCCGCGAATACGGCGTCGGTAGTATGTTCGCTTCGGGTCTCGTCGTGGACACGATCGAGGTCTTCGGCGACCTGTGGAAGGCTTGCGAATCGGCTCAGGGCCGTGGCGAGCAGCTCTTCGTCTCGGACTACGCTATCGACGACTACATCCAGCGTCACAGCGTCGAGGGCGAAGCCCCCTGCCTGGACCGCGAGCACGTGCGTGGCATCCTCGCAGCACGCCTGCAGGACAAGGTCGAGAACCTCGCAGCTAAGCGCGATATCGTCCGCCGTATCGAGAAGTTCGCCCACAACTACTATCGTGGCGACATCTACAAGGCGGTGAACGTACTGAAGAGCGTGAATAACCTCCACCTCTTTGAGCTCCTGAAGAAGACGTACAAGCCTGTAGACTGGAAGAGCGTCGACTTCTCTGGCAAGCAGTTCACCAATGCCGATGAGCTTGGCGCAGCCTCTTGCGCTGGTGGTGCCTGCGAGATCAAGTAACGACTCCCCGCCTCCCTCTGAGGCACTGAGATAGAGCAGCCCCCGAGTAAGCGATATGCTTACTCGGGGGCTGCTTCATTTGCAAGGCCGTGGTGTAGTGCTAGAAAAAAGCTGACAGCAGGGTGGAAGCATGCTCCCCGCCCTACCGTCAGCTAGATTTTTGAAGCTACGGCTTCCTTATTTCTTCTGCTTGACTACCAGATTCATTAGGAATAGGATGACGATAGCGCCGATAGCGCCCGTCACGATAGACCCAATCCAGCCTTCGCCCAAGGAGGTGTTGAAGACCTTCTCCAAAAAGCCACGAACCTACGCCACTCCCCAGAATACCGACGACGATATTCCCGAGAAGTCCAAGGCCACTACCTCGATAGATAATCCCGCCCAGCCATCCGGCCAGGGCTCCTGTAATCAGTGTTGCGATCATACTTACAAACTTTGCTATTAAATTCAGCTACGAAGGTAAGGTTTATTCGCTGGAAGGCAAGACGTCAAGGCTGGGCGCCTTCGCCCTTACGCTCAGGCCTCCTCGGGCTGCCCACAAAAAGAGAGCCTCCCCACCGTCAGCGCGGAGCTAACGGTGGGGAGGCTTTGTATTGGACTTCGCCAGCCACCCGAAGGAGGCAAGGCGAGCGGTATACTATCCGCCGAAGTCGTCGAAGAAGAGCTGGCTACGCGGTACGCCGAGATCTTCGAGCATCTTCTTCACGGCGTTGGCCATAGGACCAGGGCCGCACATATAGTACTCGATATCTTCGGGTGCATCGTGATCCTTCAGATAGTTGTCGTAGATGACCTGATGGATGAAGCCGACGTAGCCGGTCCAGTTGTCTTCGGGCTGGGGGTCAGAGAGCGCGATGTGGAAGCTGAAGTTGGGGAACTGCTTCTCGATCTCGCGGAAGTCCTCTTCGTAGAAGATCTCCTTCTTGCTTCGTGCACCGTACCAGTAAGAGACCTTACGGCCCGTATGGAGCGTGCGGAAGAGGTGGAGGATCTGAGCACGCAGAGGAGCCATACCAGCACCACCACCGATGTAGAGCATCTCAGCATCCGTATCCTGGATGTGGAAGTCCCCGTAAGGACCGCTCATGCGGACCTTGTCCCCAGGCTTCAGCGAGAAGATGTAGGACGAGGAGATACCAGGAGAGACGGGGAGCCACTTGTGCGTAGCGCGGTCCATAGGAGGCGTAGCGATACGGACGTTGAGCGTGATGATGTTCCCTTCGGCAGGGTAGTTAGCCATCGAGTAAGCACGTATGGTCTCCGTATCATTCTTACAGGTCAGGCTCCACATATCGAAGTGATCCCAGTCGCCACGGAACTTCTCATCGATGTCGTAGTCGGCATACTTGATATCATAGGGAGGGATGGTGATCTGCGCGTAGCTACCGCTCTGGAAGTTCATCACTTCACCCTCGGGGAGCTTCACGACGAATTCCTTGATGAAGGTCGAGACGTTGCGGTTCGAGACGACTTCGCACTCCCATTCCTTGACGCCGAAGACGGACTCAGGTACGATGACCTGCATGTCTTCCTTGACCTTGGTCTGGCAAGCCAGACGCCAGTGTTCCTTCTGCTCCTTGCGAGAGAAGAAGCCCGTCTCCGTAGGCAGGATTTCCCCACCACCTTCGACGACACGGCAGCGGCACTGACCGCACGAACCGCTACCACCGCAAGCGGAGGAGAGGTAGATATTCTCACCCTGCAGAGTGCTCAGCAGCGTACCGCCGATGGGTACTTCAGCTTCCTTCTCCCCATTGATGGTGAGCTTGACGTTGCCTGATGGGACGAGCTTGCTCTTAGCGACAAGCAGGACGATCACCAGGAGCAGTGTGACCACGAGGAAGATGCCCACACTGACGAGTATAATGGTTGTATTCATTTCGTTGAGTCTTCGCTTTCGTTACATCTTGACACCAGAGAAGCTGAGGAAGGCAATCCCCATGAGCGCCGTGACGATGAAGGTGATCCCTGAGGCCACGCAGGGGCTTGGGCACATCAGAGTACTGGAGCTTCTCACGGATAGCAGCCATCCCGACGATAGCGAGCATCCAGCCGATACCGGAGCCGAAGCCGTAGATGGTAGCTTCACCGATGGTGGGGAATTCACGCTGCTGCATGAAGAGTGATCCACCGAGGATAGCACAGTTCACAGCGATCAGCGGGAGGAAGATCCCGAGCGAAGCGTAGAGCGAGGGGCTGAAGCGCTCGACGAGCATCTCCACAAGCTGTGTGAAAGCGGCGATGACGGCGATGAAGATGATGAAGGAGAGGAAGGAGAGATCTACACCTGCGGCATCAGCACCGATGAGCCAGTCAAGCGCCCCCTGCTTGAAGACCTTGGTCTCGAGGAGGTAGTTGATAGGCAGCGTGCAGGTCAGGATAAACGTGACAGCGATACCCAGGCCAAAGGAGGTCTTTACGTTCTTCGATACTGCCAGGAAGGAGCACATCCCCAGGTAGTAGGCGAAGATCATGTTATCGATGAAGATCGACCTAAAGAATAAGGCTAATGAATCCATTCTTTGTTAGTTCTTATTTGCGTGGGTAAAGGTTAGTTTTCCTGAAGCTCCTTGTTGTACGAGCGGTGGATCCAGATGAGCACAGCCACGGAGATAAGTGCCATAGGAGGCAGGATCATCAGACCGTTGTTGACATAGCCGTGGATACCATCGGTAGCGTAGAAGCTCTGTGGGATGATCTGGAAGCCGAGGAGCGTACCGGAGCCGAAGAGCTCGCGGAAGAAACCTACAGCGACGAGGACAGCACCGTAGCCGAGGCCGTTCCCTACACCATCGAGGAAGGATTCCCAAGGACCGTTACCCAGAGCGAAGGCTTCGAGGCGACCCATGAGGATACAGTTCGTGATGATCAGCCCGACGAAGACGGAGAGCTGCTTGCTGACGTCGTAAGCATAAGCCTTGAGGACTTCACTGACGATGGTCACCAGGGTAGCTGCTACGACGAGCTGCACGATGATGCGGATACGGTTAGGGATCGTCTTACGCAGGAGCGAGATGACGACGTTGGAGAAGGCGACGACGACCGTCACAGAGAGTGCCATGACGATAGCGGGCTCGAGCTTAGAGGTTACAGCCAGCGCGGAGCAGATACCGAGCATCTGCACCATGATGGGGTTGTTCTTGCTGAGTGGCCCGAGGAGCGTTTCTTTATTCTTTTTATTCCAGAGAGACATGGCTACTGAGCGTTATAGGTTTCAAGAAATTTTTGGAAGGGCTTGAGCGAGGCAGCGAGCATATCGTTCACACCATTGCTGGTGAGCGTACCGCCCGAGATACCATCGACATAGTCCTTATCCTCGACCTTCTGGCCATTCTTGACGACAGCGATACCGGTGAAGGCGCCTTCGCGGAAAATGTGCTTACCCTTGAACTGGGCAGAGAAGCGTGGCGTGGAGATTTCAGCACCGAGACCTGGGGTTTCCCCAGCGTTGCCGAAGTCAGCCCCGTCGACCGTAGAGTGGTCAGCGGCATCGATAGCGATGTAGCCCCAGATCTTGTTCCACAGACCTGCACCATTGAGGGGGAGGACGTAGAGGGTCTTCCCGTTGACCTCAGCGACGTAGACGGGGAGGTCTTGCTTCTCACCCTTAGCGATGAGCTTATAGGAGAGCTCGGTGTTGGCATTGAAAGCGTCACTCTTACCGACTTCTTCCCCTTCGAAGGTCTTGACGACCTGGCCCTCTTCGTTGACGAGGAGTTCCTTCTTGATGAGGTCCTTGTAGGTGGAGATGACGGCGGACTTATCAGGGCTCTGACCGAGTGCGCGGAGGATCTGCTGCATCTTGTCGATGTTAGCGTTCTCCTGCTGTGCGGGACGCAGGACGATCGCTGCACCTGCCAGGAGGACTGCAGCGAGGATGACCATCACCGCAGCATAGATCAGTACATAAGAATTCTTATCTCTATTCATCGTTGTAGCGGTGTTGGATTAGTTCTGAGCCTTAGCGGAGAGACGCTTGAGACGCTTCTGCGTATTGCGCTCTACCACGATGTAGTCGATGAGTGGTGCGAAGGTGTTCATCAGCAGGATAGCGAGCATCATACCTTCAGCGTACCCAGCATTGAGCACACGGATGAAGACGACCATTACCCCGATGAGGAAACCATAGACCCACTTCCCAGCCTCGGTGCGTGCAGCGGTCACGGGGTCCGTAGCCATGAAGACGATACCGAAGGCGAAGCCACCATAGATGAGGTGGTGGAGTGCAGAGACCTGCATAGCGGGCGTAGCACCGATGGCGTTGAAGACGGCAGCCATAGCGAAGACACCGACGACACCAGATACCATGATTTTGTAGCTGGCGATACCCGTATAGATGAGGATGCAAGCCCCGATGAGGATAGCGAGCGTGGAGACTTCACCTACCGAGCCTGGGAGGAAGCCGAGGAAGGCATCCCAGTCGGTGAGAGGGCCACCGAGCGTATTATGAATATCGGGGAGCATACCCTTAGCAGCAGCGATCTGTCCGAGGGGCGTAGCACCAGAGAAGCCGTCGACAGCCTTCTCAGCACCACCGAGCCCGAAGGTCGAGCCGAGGCGTACCCACACGCTGTCACCAGACATAGCAGCGGGGTAAGAGAAGAAGAGGAAGGCACGCGTGATCAGCGCTACGTTGAAGACGTTGTAGCCCGTACCACCGAAGACTTCCTTAGCGAAGACAACAGCGAAGGCAGTAGCTACAGCGATCATCCACAGTGGGGTCTCCACAGGGATAATCATCGGGATGAGAATCCCCGTGACGAGGAACCCTTCCTGGATCTCCTCATGCTTCATCTGGGCGATGATGAATTCAATACCCAGACCTACAGCGTAGGAGACGATGATCTGAGGCAGCACGGAGAGGAAGCCATAGAAGAAGGTGCTCCAGAAGGAAGCCTCTACACCTACAGCGATATTGTGCTGCAGCCCGACGTTGTACATCCCGAAGAGCAGCGCAGGCAGGAGAGCGAAGATGACTACGCTCATCGTGCGCTTGCTATCGATGGCATCGTGGACATGAGCGCCACGACGCTTCGAGGTCGTATTGGGGTACGAAGAGGAACGTCTCAAAGCCGTCGAAGACTGACTCCAGGGCTGAGAAGCGCCCCCTTCGTGAAGGCGGGCTTAATCTTATCGATTTGTTTTCTTAATGCGTTCAAGGTCGTTGTCCTTTTAATGAGTGAAACCTTCTATTAGTTCATTTCCTTGTACAGCTCATCCAGGCCCTGACGTACGATCTGCTGGAGAGGTATCTTGGACGTGTCGACGAATTCGCAGACAGAGAAGTCTTCGGGAGCTACCTCATAGATACCGCGAGCCTCCATATCGTTGATGTTGAAGGCGATGATGCTCTTCAGGAGGAACTCAGGATAGATATCCATAGGGAAGACACGGTCGTACTCGCCACTCATGATCATAGCGCGGCGACCACCCTTGATACGGGCATCGAGCACATATTCCTTCTTAGGCATGAGCCAAGAGAAGTAAGAGCGGCTGTGGCTGTACTGGTTGAGACGAGGCATAGCCCAGCCAAAGACCTCGTGCACGTCGTCCCCCTCGGGGATGATCGTGATCTGGTCAATAGAGTAGCTCATGCGGTCGTGCTCTTCATCGACCTTGACACCGGAGAAGACATCCCCTCGATGATGCGCTCATGCTCACCCTTCTTACCGAGACGGCCTGCGAGGGCTTTTCGGTGAAGCGGGCACCAGGCAGGACGGTCAGATAGCCCGTCTCCTTGGCTTCGGAGCCCGTGAGAGCGATGGTGCGGGAGAAGTCGACCTTACCGGTCTTGAGGAAGCGGCCGATCACAAGAAGGTCGCTGGCCTTGAGCGTCCAGACGGTCTCTTCCTTGTTGATAGGCGCTGTGTGGTTGATCAGCGTACCGACCAGACCTGCGGGGTGTGGCCCGCGGACTTCGACGCGCTCGACACCCGTCACACCCGTCAGTTCGCCAGGAGCGACACCGAGGTAGACCTTACCCGTGGTAAGCTTGGTGAGAGCGGTGAGAGCCAGCTGCAGCTCGTCCTCACGACCCTGAACCAGATAGCTGAAGCGGGGAGCAAGGGGAGCGGTGAAGTTCGCCGTGACGAAGATGTCACGGGGCTCAGTCAGGGGATTAGCCAGGCGGTCGTAGGGACGCTGCTTGAAGAAGCTGAACATACCACTCTCCAGGAGGAGAGCAAGTACCTCAGAGCGCTGCATCTTTTCGACCCCAGCCGTGGCGAAGGACTTGTACTCCGTCGTCGCATCGGGGCGTACTTCGACGCTCAGGACCTTGCGCTTGGCACCGCGATTGACAGCGATGACTTCGCCACTGACGGGCGAGGTCAAGCACAGCTCAGGCGCACCCTTGTGGCGCAGCAGAGCATCGCCTGCCAGCACCTTGTCGCCTGGGTGAACGATCACTTTAGGGACGAAGCCGATGTAATCATCGGGGACGACGGCATAGCTCTCCGTGCGCTGGGCTGCTGCGAGTTGTGTCTCAGCGGCCTTTCCCTTCAGATTCAGCGTGAGGCCCTTCTTTATCGTGATAATGTTCGGCATAACACGTGATTTGATGATTTGTTTAGTTAAATTATTTGGGTACAAAAATACACATTCTTTGCCATACTCTACCTATAATAAGGGAGGCAGCGCCCCACCACATCCCCACAACCAGCGAAGAGGGTATGCATAACTCCCCATCTTCGGCGTTCCTCCCAGCCTCGCGCGCGTACATATATTATATAGGATCGTGCCCGTCACCCTCCTCGCTAAGGGGTACACTCTGAGCGACGGTGCACCTATCCCAACCACGCTACACGCTCCCACTCCCACCGAAGGGGGAAGGGCAAGCACAGCAGACGCACGCCCCCTCACCAATAGGGGAGGTAAAAAGGACCTATATTGGTCGGCGGGCTAACCTATATGGGTGCGTGGGTCGAGCTATATAGGATGGCGAAGAAAGCTATATAGCTTTGGACTGATTCCGTATAGCTTTGTGAAGTGACCTATATTAGGTTGTTGCTCTGCGTAGGGATAAAAAGTTGCGGACGAGTGGCAGATAAGTTTGGACTACGTACGTGGCTCTAATATCTACGTACGTGGATATTTGGATTTACGTGCCTGGTCTTTAAGACTACGTGCATAGATAGAAGAATACCACTACGTGAAGGCGCTTTTTTTCTTCACGAGAACGATGCTTTTTCCCTCCGCTGGATAAGAGGAATACGCGCGATAAAGGCGAAGGGCTTGCTCGGACACGTCGGAGAGGCATATCAACGAGCTGGGCGTGCGATGCCTTAGCACAATAAATAGAGAGCAGGACTCTCCCGCAACAGCCTCATATAGGTCAGCCCGCCGACCAATATAGGTTCGCACATCCTCCCTCCACGAGTCCGAAGCACACACCTCTACTCCAAAGCACGTCCCCAGCACCATAAGAGCGGGCGATAAAGTCGGTATTTTGCACTGCAAACCTACCTACAATTATGTATTTTTTCTCCGTGATTTCAGCTCTCAGCGAAGTAGAGCTCAGCGCAGATCCTCACACAACACACTATAATACAGACGATTTCCAGATCACACCGACAATATACGAGGCTACCTACCGCCCAAATTTCAATCCTGTGAAAGGGCATATATTTGCGGCGTTTTTTTCAGGGCAAAAGCCCCCTGTCAACCTCCAATCATAATTCACCCATCCTAACCACTGACGTGATGAAATTTCAGAGATTAGCAGCCCTCACCTGCTTCGTAGCAGCAGGGATATTGATTAGCTCCTGCGACAAGGAGACCCCACGACAAGAGCAGAAGCCTGCTCAGCCCACGACACCCGTAGTACAACCCGAAGAGCCAGCAGCCCCAGGCGAGGCCCGCGTAGCTGTCGCCCAGCCAGGGGGCTTGGAGGCGGCTCTGAAGGGTCAAGATCTGGAGCAGCTCACTAAGCTCACCGTCCGCTCTGGCGTCCTGAACCAAGCCGACTTAGACTACGTGACCAAGAGCCTCAAGATCGAAGCGATCGACCTGAGCGCTGCCACCCTCCGTCTCGGAGACGAGGATAAGGGCTTCTACGGCAATAGCACACTCAAGAAAATCACCGCCCCTACAGATATCGAGAAGACGCAGAAGGACTGGTTCTCCAATACCTTAGCCACAGAGATCATCTTCCCAGGCAATAAGCTCAAGAGCTTCGGTGGTGCCGTGTACAACGAGAAGCTCAAGAGCATCACCCCTGCCCAACTCCGTAGAGGAGATCGGTGCAGCAGCCTTCGCCAATAGCAACTTCGAGAGCATCACACTCTCCACCAGCCTCAAGAGCATCCCCACCGAAGCCTTCAAGGGCTGCCGTCGTCTGACGAAGCTCACCATCCCCACGAGCGTGACGGAGATCAAGGACAACGTCTTCACGGGCTGCGCACAGCTCAAGGAGATCACCTTCCTCTGCCCCGCTCCCACCTTCACCACCAACGACCTTGACGAGAACGCCTTTGAAGGCTTCGACTACTCGATCGAGCCCACGTTCACCGTACCCAAGGGTACGAAGGACGCCCTACCTCAAGGCCCTCAACTGGTCGCCCAAAAGCCGCGTAGCTAAGTACTTCGTCGAGGCTGAATAAGCAGCATCCTCTATCAGCAAGCGCCCTTCTCACAGCCTGCATCCACACCCCAAGTCAAGCGAGGGGATGAGGGAGCGCTGTGAGAAGGGCGTACCTACCACCATACAACGACTCGGATATGAACTACAAGAAGCTCCTTCCCCTCTTCGCAATAGCCCTCCTCACCTCTGCGGCATTCACTGCCTGCAGCACCGACACACCCAAGACGGAGAAGACGGACGGGAAGAAAGACCCACATACCGACGGCTCTACGGGAGCCACCACGAAGCCTGGCACGCCCGTGACGCCTACACCTGCCGACCCCAAAGAGAATCTCCCCGCTCTACGCGAGGGCGAGGTCCGCATCGCCGTGCCACAGGCTGGCGGTCTGGAGGCAGCTCTCAAGGGGAAAGACCTCTCGAAGGTGCGCATCCTACTCCTCACCTCGGGCGCTATCAACCAAGCCGACTGCGACTTCATCCGCTACCAAATGAAGGCTCTCGAGGAGCTGGACATCAGCCGTGTAGCCTTCGGCATCAGCGATGATGAGTACGGGCTCAAGGACAATAAGAGCCTAAAGAAAATCATCGCTCCCGCGACGCTGCGCCGCACAGCCGATGGATGGTTCAGCTACACCCGTGCCGAGGAGATCATCTTCCCTGGGGACAAGCTGCGCATCTTCGGTGGCGCTCTCTTCAACGAGCGAGCCAAGAAGATCACGCTCCCCGAGTCGGTAGAGGTCATCCTCGCCAATGCCTTCTGGAACAACAACAAGATGGAGTCCATCACGCTACCCAGCAAGATCAAGGTCATCCCCGCACGCTGCTTCTACTTCTGCAAGAGCCTCAAGAGCATCGACATCCCCTGCAGCTGTGACCGAGATCCAGGAAGATGCCTTCGCCGAATGTATCCAGCTTGAGCGCATCACCTTCCTCGGTGAAGCCCCCGCCCTGCCGAAGGGCAAGAACGGCCAGACGCTGAGCCCCTTCGCCTCCGTCGTGTGGGAAGCTGACGGACAGCGCAAGTGCGTCATCCGCGTCCCCAAGGGGAAGACTCAGAGCTTCCTCGAGAAGTGGCAGTGGTCTGCCGACAAGGCCAGCCGCTTCGAGGAATACTAAGCGACACCCCCGCCCATGCGCACAGCACACACCTCACCCCTCCGCCCCTAAGCTCTCCACCTCCTACTCCCCCATCGTAGCCCTCGGACTACTATGGGGATGTAGCGGGGAGAAGTCGAAGAGTGAGCCGAAATGATGGCACCCAGCGCGGGACGACCACCACGACGAGTGACGCAGCTATCGTAGACTACCTACGCCAGCAGATCGATGTCGCCACCCCACAAGAAGCCCCCGAGGCCTGCTACAAGGAGTACAGCACAGCCGAGGGCTACGGAGCGATGCAGGAGCAGCTATGGGAGCTCTGGCGCAAGGCCAATGCCGACCGCCTCGCCACACAGCCGTGGTCACTGAACTCCCCCAACGCCTCGTCTGGAAGATCCCCCAAGGTGAAGAGATGCAGCTCCGCCTCTTCGCCAAAGGGAGCTAAGCCGGCCAGTGGCTATCCGCTCTTCATCAACCTCCATGGTGGCGGGCGCTACCCCGCGGAGCCTGGGCCATGGACTTCGGAGATCAACGAGCAGGAGTGGTACACCCTCATGTCCTTCACTGACCGCTATGCCAATAGCCCCGCCCTCTACTTCGTCCCCGCATGGCGGACGACCGCAAGGGCAGATGGCACTACGCTCCACAGCGCACCGCCTTCCGCCGTGCCTACCAGCTCGCCGTACTCCGAGGCGATGCAGACCCCGACCGAGTCTACCTCACGGGCATATCGGAGGGGGCTACGGCCCTTCCGCCTCGGACCTCTTTATGCCCGACTACTCGCAGCGGTCGGCCCTCTGGCTGCCGCTATCGAGAGCCCTCGAGCTCGCAGAGAACCTGCGCAACGTAGCCTTCCGCTTCGACGTCGGGGAGCGCGACTATGAGTACGACCGCATCCTCAACGCGATGGACTGGCGCGATAAGCCCAGGCTATAATCCGCAAAACGAAGTGCGGCCATTGCAAAGAAGCGTACACCAACACACCCCGCAGAGGAAGAAACGAAGCGTTACATTTTTCAGGGAATATACCAAGGGCGTTCGGCAACCATCCGAACGCCCTTCTTTCATCAGTCAAATAGGGTCGGCTCTTCCTCCTTGACATAGTTACAAACCATCCATTCCTCCTGCTTGCGTCGGGAGGTTTTAGAGGGCCGATATCGTGCGCTCGATACGATGGATGTGCCACCCGTGCTCCGTAGCATATCGCTCGATATTATCATCAGGAAACATGGTTAGCATGAACTTTCCCTTGACCTCTGTGAGGGAGGTCAAGGAGAGCCAACAGGTGGCTCTCGCCGAACACACCCTCGTAATGCCCGCAGTCACTCCCCACATAGGGGAGGATCGACGAAGTGGAAGGTATCGGGTGTATCATAGCATCGGATTACCTCGAGGGCATCCCTATTCTCAATCGTTACATTATCCAGACGGCGGGCGAGGTGCTCACCGAACTCCTCCCTTTGCATTCCTTAGCTTTTTGGGCATGCCACCACCAAAGTCATATCCGAATGTGCCATCAAGCATCGAGGGCAAAGCTCATCTTAGAGAGTGCCCTAGACGGCCCACGCTCGATCCATTCAGAGTGAAGAACTGCGGGTACTCCAAGATATGGGCTGCGTGTGCGTGGATATCCCTCGAGTGCACTGTGACATCAACACGAGCCTTCAGGAGGTCATACTCCGTCTTGAGCATCTCGTAGAAGTTGGTCATCTGCTGGTTGAGATCGTTGATAACCTCCCCGTCTGAAGGCTCTTTAGCGAAGAAGACAGCCGCACCACCACAGAAGGACTCTGTATAGAGGTGTGCAGAAGGGATCAGGGGATGATGTACTTGAGCATCGTCTGCTTGCCCCCGTAGTAGGTAATAGGTGTGCGCATAAGCGAGTAAATTGTATCTTTGCAGTGTCTCACTCCTACTTACATCTTATATAGACGCAATGCGCTGGCACGAAAGGATAGGCATTAAGCCCTCGACCTTTGCGTGTCAGCGCATTTTGTAAGTACGGAGTGAGATCTTACTTACAAGGGTCGGGGGCTTTCTTATACCCCGACCAGGGAAGAAGTTACTTGTAGTTGAATCTGGCTCTTGCCGAAGAGGCGAACAGCCTTGTAGTAGAGGTAGGAGAGGACGATGAACCACGTCTGTGATCCCGCCTTGCGCCCCTTGAAATAGTCGATAGACCGCCCTACCATATCCTGAAAGAGGACGAAGTCCGCTCGCTGTCTATCCTGCTCCGTCCCCCCCCAATGTTGTAGCGAACATCGTGTGAACGCACTCCTTCTGGAAGAACTCGTAGTGCGGAGGCTTAAGTCAGCGAAGAAAGCCAGAGCAGGCTCCGCATCCGTTAACCCTTGTTATCTGTGGCCATAGTATATTAGGCTGAACTCCGCAGAGAATGCGGAGGTGAATATCCGTATTGAAAGCGGCGAAATTTCGCCAGCGGTAGCAGGCTCCAGGCGATGTGTGAGGGCGTATCGCTCCATCGTGCGGTCGTAGGTCTTTATCGGCACTGGATATACAGCCCCGACTTTTTGAGGTCCAGTCATCGACACGCCAGCAGATCAGAGCCATATCAATGCCCGCCTCCCAGGACCCTTTAGTTGCCACGGCGACATCCCACAGGGTCTGCCCAGGTAGCATCGTCACATCCATCGTTTACGTATCTTGAGGATGAAGATGATGACAGCAATGATGATAGCGGTGCATCCGAGTACTCGTAGCGTAGAGTTGATATCGGCAATTGCACTGGTCTTTTTTTCACTGCGTCTCCACATACACACTGTCTACCTTTTGTAAATAAATGGTGTCGCGCTGCGTTCGATCGCGGATGCGTGTACGCCACCGCTCCAGGTAGACAGTATCCCCCTGGAGTGGATGTACACGCTGTCATGCACATAGATGCTATCACGTTGTAGGCTGCGGAGGTCGCTCCACTCCACACGCCGCTCACCCTTGACTACGGCAGTCTTTGTCGTTCCGCAAGATGAAAGAGCCCCTGAGGATAAGCGACCAAAAGAGGATGAGCGCGAGGAAAATAAGCAGGCGCTCTTTATCTAATCGTCTCATAGCTATAGGTCTCTTATATTCGGGGATCGCATCGAAGCAGGGGCACTCTTGATGCGCTCCCACGGGTCAACGATGCCGTTACCGTTGGTATCAGGCGAGAAGTCGCGATGCCCTTGGATCTTAGCCTTGGGGTATCGACTACGAAGCTCGCCGAGGAGCTTGCGGAGTGAGACGCGCTGGGCATCAGTGCGATTGTCGACACCCTTCCCCGACTTGTCGATGCCACCTACGTAGGCGACATTGATAGTCTCCGAGTTGTATCCCTTGACCCCATTGCTGATCAGCTCCTCGGGCTGCATGGGATGCACGACCCGTCGGCGGTGATCACATAGTGATAGCCAGGGCGGAGAAATCCACGCTGCTGGAAGACCTGCTGGAGCTCCTTAACACCCCACCCTTGGGGGAAAGCCGTACAGTGAACGGCGATGTAGTTAGTGTCCTCATTGTTGTCGTCTTGATCTTGTTTGGTAGGTTGCTTAGGCTGGTGGATGTACCTGTCTAAGCGATGCTTATAGTCTATGCCGAGGCGCCCCAGCGAAGGTCGACATCTCACCAAATGCAAGGAGCACGGAGTTGTGGATCTCCCCTCGAGGGACGACAAGGAATGCCGTCCAGACGAGTGCGATGCCCGAGAGTGTGAGGAGGACGGCTATCCAAAGTTGGACATTAAGGCGCTTGCGCATAATAGAGTTAGTAGTGGGCGTCGATGTGGATGCCCGAGGTTGTTATTTTGATAGAGTTGACAGTTTGCCCGTCCATCTCAAGTTGCTCGCGAATGCGAGCTCGCCAGTACAGTGGCTGGTTATCAAGGAGCATATCTGAGACACCGCACCCGACAGCAGGGGCTTCCTTAAGCTCACCCTGATGTAGGGTGAGTATCAGAGCTTGATTCTGTGGCAGCGTCTCACCGAGCGTAATCCCCCGATGATGCGCCCCTCCTCGTCGCGCACAAGGCGGATGCGAGGCTCGTAGTCGGCGGTAAGCGTGATGCCCATCATATCAATGTGTCACTTTAGTGTCTTCGTAGTCCTCTCTCCTCGTTAGGGTGAGCGGCTTACCTGCCCAGGAGGCAACGGCTGCCTTCAGCGACGCTCCGCCATCATTAGGCACGGGAGTCCAGCTTGAGAGTACCTGCTTGATGTCGTTGATCCCTCTCGAGTGTGTTGAGCTTGTTCGTGAGCTCCTTGACCTTGACGATCCCTCCGAGCGAGCCTCCATTGATGATCACCTCCTCGGCTCTATCCATTGAAAGCACAACCAGGTGGTCAAGATCGCCCGTGAGCGATCCAACGATGACGACTGAGCCGACAGCGGGAGCGCACAATAATCTGCGCTCCATCCACCTCAGTGGAAGCCCGTAGGCGCACATCAGGAATGCTCAGCCCATCGATGGAAACCTCGCAGGTGATATCCGATAAGGCTGTGACAACCCCCGTAGAGGTTAGTTGCCTTGCCTCCTCCGATCTTAGCGAGGAGCTCACGTAGCTCTCTGTATGGGTCCATTATTAGTTAGTCTAAATCCCAGCTCGACTTTTCCGCTTTCCACCCGATGAGCTGAACTCCGTCGTAACGGATCGGACGAAGTAGCACCCTCTTTATGTGGGTAGTCAGGATCGTATCTCTGCGGTGTCACCAGCTCGACACTCAGGGATGAGCCAGGTGTCGATGCTGCCGTCGTATCCGTCGAAGGTGCGCCGTTTCAGTTCGGTCTCACCGCGCAGCCGCATACTCACCTCGTCAGAGGTCGGACACTTAACGGTGATCTTGTCTCCTCCAGGTGTACCGACCTCTATCTCGCGCACCTTCCCATCGGGCAAGAGCGCCTTGACAGTTATCTGGTACTTCTTGTCCTCCGCTTTCGGTAGGTGAGGTCAGCGGACTCAACGTTGTAGCCGAAGTCATATAGGCGCTCTTGTCCGATGACCTCTCCTGGAGGGTGTAGATGGAGCACCCCGTCGCGCAGGTAGATGTCGGCTCCGCACTCCTCCTGCACCTTTTTGAGCACATCATAGGCGGTAGCCGACTTGATGACGAATTTGTCGTACACCCAGGAGTAGGTGCATTCAACCTTGAGCGACAGTCCCACCTCCTTAATGATGCGTGACAACAGACTTGACAGACCAACCTTCTTCAACACAGCATCCTTGAGTGGCTTGCGGAAGAGGAAGAGGTCATCTTCGCAGGTCAGCGTCAAGTCACCGTTATCAGTGGCAATGCGCTGCAGGTAGCCCGTGAACTCCTCGACGAGTCCCGTCTCCTCATAGCCTAGACGAATTGTGACAGCATCACCACGGTGGATCGCATCCTCAATGTCGAGCGCCTTGTTGTACTCGGCAGCAGGGAGCGTGATCTTAGCCGTATCAGCGAGGAGCTCCACCGAGGAGTGTATCTCCACCTTATCGAGCATCGAGAGCTGGTAGCCACCTATCTGAATGTCATAAATCATCGTGTACATAGCTGACTACTTGGTGAGGTCTCGACGAGTAAGCAGGAGCTTATAGGTATCGTCACTCACTGCCTGTAGAGAGAAGTTTCTGATTGCCATCACCTGAGGGTGTGCGGGAACTCCCCATGACTCAAAGACAATACGCGTGATACCGAAGAGCTCCAAAAAGTGGGCAATAGGCGGATACCTTGGCTGCCTCAAGGTACTTGCGCAGGCGCTGCACATCCTCCTTCGGATATCGTCCATCGGGTCCGATAAGCACTCCTTCAAGCCTGATGCTGTAGTCATCGAGCGTCCAGCGCTCCTTGACGGATCCTCGAATCTTCCCTTTTGAGACCTGCCGCTTCGTCAGGATATGCTGCCCCTGTGATGGTGATCATCGGCTCCTGAGGTAGCAGCCACGGCTCCTCTCCTTCAAGTGCCAGAGATAGCGGGGAAGACCATCGGCAGGCCGAGGGCATTCGTCTGCACCTCCTCAAGCTCCTCCTCGAGAGAGGCACATCTACCTCGGGGAGATCTCCGTCAGGGAGGGATACCCCTGCTCGATTGAAGAGGAAGGGTGGAGGTATGGGCAGCCGCCTAATTATAGTGTCAAGCTCGAATGTTGTCATCGGTCAGTGCTTGTTGCTATGGCCAGCGAGCGGTTGACCACGGAGATGATGCTACGCTCCAGCTCGGCGGTATCGGTCTTGTCCATCATGGACACCTGGATGCGCTCGACGAGCTTGCCGATATTCATCGTGATTTTGCGTGCTGCGCGTACCACCAGTGGCTATTGCGTCGCCTGTCTTTCCACGGCCACCCTTGCCCTTGCCTTTGCCTCCCTTCTCGCTTCCCGAGCCAAAGATGACGCTCTCACTGCTGCTACTTCCGAGCAGGCCAGGAACGGATATCGACGCAGTCTCTTTACCTTCATTCCGCTTCTTAGCCTCGTCCTTGGCGATCTCTTCTGCGAGGTGCTTGTCGTAGCCAGATCCAACGCCACTGAGGAGGTCCTTAGACGACTGGTAGGCTTGCGTGGCGCTATTGACACCAACGAAGCCCTTAGCAGCATCGCCTACGGCATTGGCCGCACCAGAGAAGTCCCCTTCAAAGAGTAGCTTGATCGCCTTTCCCGACGTTACCCACAGCATCGAGCAGCTCGTTGATACGATTGGTCACGTACTCTTTGATGATGCCTCCGAATCCCTTGATTGTATCCCACATAGTGAGGATAAAGGCGCGAAACCCTGCGAACTTATTCCAACAGGCAACAACTACTGTGATGAGCACTCCTATTGTGAGTACAATCATCCCTAGTGGGCTCATTGCCTGTACCGCGTTGAGGGCAGCTTGTGCACCTGCGAGTGCCGTCATAGCACCCTTGGCAATAAGCGATGCTGCAGCAAGTCCATACTGCGCGATCCGCTGTAGCTTGACAGCGATGGTGAGTGAGACTATGATCCCTGTGATGATAAGGATTGTCGTCTTCCAACGCTCGAAGAATCGCACTGTCCCGACAACAGCATTGATGACTCCGCCAATGACCGCGAAGACCTTAGGCACATACTTCCCTACGATCTCGAAGAGGTCTAAGAGGTAGGGCTTGACCTGCTCGTAGATACTTACTGCTCCACTCTGTATAGCTCCCATCATGGTGTTCCATGCTCCAGCTCCAGATGCCCCTAACGCATCCATCATGCCATGGAATTGCCCGCCTTCACCCGTCGCATGAGCGATTGCCTGTGCTACATTTTTCGCAGTGATCTGACCCTTACTCATCTTCTCCTGGAGGGATTCGAAGCTCTCACCAGTCATCTTAGAGAGCTCCTTAAGCGGGTTGAAACCAGCACCAACGAACTGCATAAGGTCTTGCCCCATGAGCTTGCCTGCTGCATTCACCTGGCCAAAGACAAGCGACAACGTGGAGAACTTTTTGGGCATCCCCACCCGAGATATCCGCAGCTGATGCATATACCCCGTCACCTTGTCTGCTTCAATCCCAAAAGAGAGCATCTGTTTTTGCTCCTTCTGTGAGTTGCATTCGGTCAAAAGGCGTTCGGTCAGCGAACTCAGCGATTTCCCCGAGCATCTGATTTGCTCGCTCTCCATTGCCGACAAGCGTCTGAAACGCAATACTCGTCTGCTCTGCCTGCATCCCTATCCTTGAGACTGCCGCCAGCCCTCCGCCGATGAGGGCGTAAGGGTTGGGTTAGCAGTGCAAAAGCCAGGGATGCTACTAAGCTGGCTACCCAGGTTAGAAAAAGCTGAAAAGCTTTGCTGATGGACGCTCCGACACGCTTAGCTTTACCTCGATATTGTCGAGAGCGCTAATAACTCCTCGCGCCGTCGACCAGACATTATCCTGCCTGGCTTGGAGGTTGATGAAGAATTTTAGCTGCTTATCCATTGCTTTTGGGCTTCGAGCTTTCGGAGCTCGTTGAGATAGTTGATGGTTGCCGCCCATTGATGATCGGGCAGCGTATCGGGGTTTAGGTGTAAGTAGTAGCGGATGTAGGGTGTCGAAGAAGAGGAAGCTCTCCCAGGGAGACCTGTCGCTCTTCGGAGGAGGAGATAGCCTCCGCCTCCCCTTAGAGCTTTTTTTACCTCGGCCTCCTTCTGCTTGAGAACCTCATCCAGCTTGCCAATAGCAGGCAGGAAGTAGTCGTCATCCTCAAGAATCTCCTTGTCGCCATCCAGCCAGAGTTGCTTAAAGAGCGTTTCCGACAGCTGGATAGGGGTCCTTGATGCCAGAGACGAAGCTGAACTCCTGGCGGGTAGGCTTGCGGACAACGCAGCTCTTATCCTCTACGACGATGAGGAAGATGGCATCTTTGCCATGCTGCTTCTTCCACGAGTCGATTTGTTCGGTCTTGAATTCCATTTTTTATACAGATTAAAAAGCGTTCGAAGGACTCATGCACTCTGCTTGCGCAGGAAGGTGAAGGAGGGTATATTCAGCGAACTTATCCCCCTGCTTCCACTTGTCTTCCTCCTTGCTGAATGTGCAACCGACAAGCGTGTCGGTGTGGATGACATCGCCCTGAGAGGGGTCGCCATAGCACACCACGATGGTTGTCGAAGCGCCGAGGATACTTCCACCACAAGCCTTCTGCAGGGAGATGGAATTCACTACCCGTAAGGGTGATTGTACCAGAGTATTTGATGTTACCACGCTGGATAGCCATTGGCTGGCTGCCAGCCCTGTAGATGGGCTCCTGCTCCCGCTCGGCGGTGTACTCAATGCCACGGAGACCCGTGACTCGACGACCGCCGAGGAGCAGGGTAATGGTCATCCACTCGTACTCGCGTCCGTTGTAGATGTTCATTGGATTCGATTACTTAGATATTACGGCTGTGAAGCCAAGCTCTACGGTGATGTAGCAGGGCATAGCCGTAGGGGCGCACCGAGAGCTTTTGCTCGCACCTCCGACGTCGCAAGGACATTGGTAGACAGGATTTCAAAGCGACAAGCGCTACCCGTAGACTTATCGGCAGAGAGCTCCTTGGCAGTCATAGCTCGGTCGACAGTCAACGTAACGTCTTGCTCCCAACTGCGAATGGTTGCAGGGTGGAGCGTTCCGTCGTCTTCAAGCTCAAGCTCATCAAGAAGGGAGGAGAGGAGGGTGTCGTAGGCGATGCGGTAGGCCTTGTCGATCGTTCGGCGTGCAGTGACATGAGCATAGTCGTCAGACTCGCTCGTCGCCAGACGATCGTCACAGAAGTAGAAGCCTGCGCGGCCGACAAAACTGACGGGGGCAGATATACCCTTTGAGTGTAGAGGTCTGCGACAGCACCCGTCTGCTGCTCGATAGGCTGACCGCTCAGATAGATTGCATCGGCGGCAATCCCTAGCATCACTTGTGCGACCTACGTTACGCTGCACCGCGGTTGCTGCGATACGACCAGCCAGGAGCCCAATGGCAGCACCCTTACCATCTGGCTGGGTGTCGCCTACGAAGACACTTACTCGGTTGCAGGCAAGCTCCCCAAGGTCCTTCAGGCCTTGGCGCTAAGCTCACGACCTCAAGGATGACGAAGAGTGGTGCATAGAGCGCTTCGGTTGCATACACTGCCGTCTCCTGAGCCTTAGGGATAGCCGAGAGCACATCGGCAACAATCCCTCTACTGCCCTCAGGCTCGTCCTGGGCGTCCAGGGCGATGGCCACGGCACGCAGACGACCCTTACACAGGGTGATGAGCTTACGAAGCTCGCCAGCATCTTCGTCGGTGTCACCCTTCGTACAGAGTTCTGTCATCGTCTTCGTCTTCTCGACGCCGTAGATGACGACCTCCGTACCTTCACCAGCTTCAGCATAGAACTCACGCACGTGCTTCAGCAGTGTGGCGTTGTTATCCTCGGCCACCTTGAGCGCCCTTGAGGTCAGCCACCGAACGGATAGAATAAACCCTTGCCGAGCTCGTAAGTTGAGCCAACGGCCGTAGAGGGCGACCATGAGAGCGAGGAGCCCATCGGAGAGTCGCCCACCTTGCCGAGGTTGCCCTCGGCAAAGGTGATTTCTAACTCGTGGTAACTGTGCCATGATCGTTGCTGTTAGACGTTACCCTCCGCGACAAGGAAGACACCCTTCTTGTCGTAGCGTCGGTGGCTACCGCCAACGCGCATCAGGAAGGAGTAGATATCAGAGTAGTACGTGGGGTCATCGAGCGAGCTGAACATCTTCGCTTCCCCGAAGGCGTGGGAAACACAGCCCGACTGCCAAGCAAAGCCAGCTGCTACCTCGGTGGCTTCACCACCGTTAGTTTCGGCAATGATCTCGCCATTTGCCTTGAGGGCGAAGCGCCTCACTGCGAGAGAAGATGTCGATGCCATACAGCCTGCCCGACGGTGCCCTTTGGTCACATTCGCCGATGCGAGGAATGCGAAGCGACCAGCCTCGGTGAGGCTATCCAGAAGGTCACCGTACATGTCTGTATCAAGAATGAGGTAGCGCCCTGTTTTCGGCAGGGTTCTGCTTTGTCCATGCGCATGGCCACCTGATGTACGACGCTTGCCGTCATCTTCTTACGCTTACCCGTACCCTGCTCGGTGTGGGCATCACGCTCACCGCCGTCAGTCAGGATGGGGTGAGCAGCATCTGCACCCTTTGCCCAACTGCGAAGGATGAGCTCGGAGGCAATTCTCTGGAGCTCTTCCTTGTCGTTCTTCAGGATAGAAGAGCGCTTTGTCGTAGGAGAGCTCGACACTATCCGCATGGGAGATACGGATAGGATCCGTCGTGAGCTCATCGATGTTGTAGGTAAGCTCGTTGTCTGTTCGCTCCTGAATTTGCGCAGGGAAGGGAGGCTCGGTTGACCTCTCACCCCGAGGGCTTACCCTGCATTGGGGACATACACCGTTTTGTTCTCGACGTACTGGGAGTCGTTCTCCGACTTGGCGACAAAGGAGTCATCGGGGAAAAAGTTCTCCTGCAGCGTTTTCAGCCACACCTGTATCTGTAGTGCCATAAATCTTAATAGTTATTGGTTGTTGGTTAATTGGGTGGAGCAGCTACTCCTTACTAGGGGACGCCGAACTCCGCCTGGAAGAGGTCCTTGAAGCCCTCATAGTTAGTAGCCTTGAAGTCCGCAAGCAGACCTGCACGGTCGAGCTCATCCCAACTCTTCCCAGCGAACTTGCTCGCAGGCGTTGATTCTGGGGCGAGATGGTCCTCTACTCGTGGGAGCTTATTCTTAGGCTTCTGTGTGGGGAGAGGTTGAGCAGCGCCTTCGTTTCCTCGGGGAGCTAGAAGACAGGAGAGCCTCATAGTGCACGCTGCTCCTGGGTGATCTTACCTGCCTCAACAGCTGCATCAAGAATGCTCTTATTGCGCTCAGCCTCCATTGAGGCGACCTGTGCCTTCAGCTTACCATTCTCTTCTTCAGAGGATCGGAGCTGATTGGAGAGGCGAGCCACCTCTCTTACCACTTCACCCTCGCCCATTGAGGCGGTGATAGAAGGGCAGGACTTGCGAAGTTCATCGATTAGTGCCATGTCATCATTATTTATGCCTGGTTTTCCAGGCGGTTTTGGAAATACGTTTGAATTTCTTCTTGTGTGGACTTTTCAGAGAGGGAGGCGCATCATCCTCTTCCATCAGTAGATGCCGTCGATGAGCCCCATCGAGAGACACTCCTGAGCGGTGAGCCAATGGTCCTCCCCATCAAAGTAGGTCGCCCTCAATCACCTCGGGCGTCTTACCCAGGCGTCCTGCGATCATCTTTTGCAAGCGTCCCCTGAAGCTGTTCCATCTCCTCGGCTACTCGTCGGAGTTCCTTGCTATTCCCCCATGATCCCCCACTTACATTGTGCAGCATCAGGCGTGCATAGGGCGACATATAGAGAGGCTTCCCGCAAAAGCGCGATGATAGCCGCCATCGATGCGGCGATACCATCAACATATATGGTGAGATTCGCCGTACTATTTCGAAGCGCCTCATAAATAGCCAACCCACAATAGACCTCGCCACCTCCGCTATTGATACGGATGTCGATCTTATCGTAGCTGCGCGTAAGCTCAAGGAGTCGCGTGACGACATCTCGGGCGGAGACCTCTGACCAGTCTCCGACCTCTCCATAGAGGGAGGATAGTTGCCTCACCTCCCCTGAAGGAATCACGTCAAAAAAATCGTCTTGTCTGTGCCATGCGATTATAATTTCTGAGAGCAAATTTATAGCGAGATACTCTTTTGCAAATCCAATTTTACACACGCAACTAACTGATAGTGTGACACTACCAGCGGTAAACAATCGGTAAAATTGGATTTGCAAAGAGGGTATTTTCGGAGCGAACTTTGTCTTAGTAAATCACCCGTAGGCATGTAGCAATGGCAAAGCAGACTGACAATACAAAAACGGCCAAGCGAGAGCTTGCTCAACGGCTATATATTGATAGCAACTATACGCAAGAAGAGGTAGCCGAGATCATTGGTGTCACCAGACAGACCATCATCCGATGGGCTAAGACCTATCACTGGCAGGGAGCTCGCGCTGCAACATCTGTGTCACCAGCCGAACAGATTCGACAGCTTCGCCAGCAAATTGCCAATATTAACGAAGCCATCCTGGCGCGTCCAATCGCCGAGCGATGGGCACGCCAGCCGAAGCAGACTCACTTAACAAGCTCGCCACGGCTATCGCTAAGCTCGAAAAAGACGTAGGCATTGAGGACCTCGTCTCTGTGGCCATGGCCATGACGAGCTGGATGCGCACATCCGACCCCGAGCGAGCTAAGGATCTCAGCAACCTCTTTAACGCCTACATACAAGATGTCAGCAGGAGGGTAAAAAGATGAAGATAGAGGAAAAAGAGCCTTAGCGCAGTGGTCGGAGTACCACCGCGCGATGCTGAATGATGTATTCACCGACACCTCCCTCACGCAGGCTGAGGTCGATAAGCTACGTCGTGATCTGGAAGCAGACCCCATACGATGGATTCAACATTGCTTTCCCAAATATGCCAAGTACCCCTTCGCGAAGTTTTCACATCAACGCTATCCTTCGCCTGATCCATCACGACGAGTGGTACGAGGTGCTCTCCTGGAGCCGTGAGCTCGCAAAGAGCACCACGGTAATGTTTGTACTCCTCTACCTCACCCTCACAGGGGCGCAAGCGCTTCGTCGTCTGCGCCTCCGCCACGGAGGACGCTGCGATACGCCTACTCACCCCTCTTAAGATCAACCTCGAGAGCAACAGCCGCTTGCGTCGTAGCTTTATGGAGAGCAACAAACACTCGGCGCATGGACAGAAGGGGAGTTTACCGCTCGATGCGGTGCGAAGTTCCTTTGCGATTGGTGCTGGATCAGCTCCACGAGGTATTCGCAACGAGAACGTGCGCCCAGATGTGATTCTACTCCGACGACTTTGACACCGACGCCGACTGCAAGAACCCCACCGTGCTTAAAAAGAAGTGGGACTGGTGGGAGCAGGCCTTATATGGTACTCGATCAATCTCCGAGCCTCTTCTCGTGATTTGGTGTGGGGAACATCATAGCCAAGGACTGCTGTATCACTCGAGCTGGCAAACTCGCCAACAGCTGGGACATCATCAACATCAGAGACAAAAAGCGGCAAGAGTAGCTGGGCAGCAAGAACAGCGAGGAGCACATCGACAGAGTGCTCTCCAAGATTAGTAAGCGCGCTGCACAAGCGGGAGTACTTCAACAATCCTCTCGAAGAGGGGAGTTCTTCAAGCTCCTCCCGTGGGGAAGGTCCCGCCACTCCATAAGTTTCAGTTCTTAGTCACGTATGGCGACCCTGCCTACTCAGACAGCCGAAGCAAGAAGAGCTCAACGAAGTCCCTGTGGCTACTCGGCAAGTACAAGGAGCTCTACTACATCATCAAGGGCTTTCTTGCCCATGAGACCAACGCCACTTTCATTGATTGGTACTTCCAGCTTGAGCAGTATGTCGAGGGGAGCTTGCCCTGTGTATCACTACATCGAAAACAACAAGCTGCAAGATCCTTCTTCCAGCAAGTCTTCCGTCCCTCCTCGCAGAAGCGAACAAGAGGCGTAAGATGAGCCTACATATCCGAGCAGATGAGAAGAAGAAGACCGACAAGGCGGCACGTATTGAATCACGCCTTGAGCCGATCGACAGAGAGGCACGTTGGGTCTTCAATGAAGAAGAAAAAGGACAATCCGATGATGCTTGAGCTGCGTGAGCAATTTCAGCTCTTCGACCTTTCACTGCCTTACCCTGCGGACGGCCCTGACTCTATCGAAGGGGGCATCCGAGCTCTTGACGACAAGTTGCGAGCGTTTGAGCCAACAATCACAATCCCCGTCAAGACCTTCGACATGACAACAAGTATAGACTATAGAGATATGGACAACTTCATTGACCTCACCGACTACGACTCCTCTATTCATAAGGGAGATTTTTAGGGGCGCTCGTGAGAAAGGAGACGCAGTCAGGCGTCTCCAACCCATCTTACGACCCCGAGATCATCGAGACCTGCGAGGATAGAGCTGTTGGAGAGATGCAGGGGGTATCTAAACAAGGCATACGACGTAGCTGCCATCTTCAGCGCAAGAGGAAAAAGACAGACACGCGCTCATCCTCATGTACGCAATCGACATCACACTCTACCACCTCTTCACCATTCACAATCCCTACAAGATGTCGGGCATCCGCAAGGACCGATATGAAAGAGCAATGGAGTGGCTCAAGATGGTCGCAGCGGGAGATATCACCATCGGCGGGGCTCCTCGCCTCCCACAAGAGGACGCACGGCAAAAACGCTCGCTTTTATCATCGACAGCGACCGACCAAGACCCACACGACTATAGACATGGCAAGAACCGTAGACGAAATCAAGAGAGAGATGACCGACGCATTCATGGCTGATCCAGTCATCCGTGAGAAGTACCAGCTCAAGGAGGGACACCTTCCGCTCAGCATTTTCGCTGGTAAGTTTGGAGAATATCCTCTTTTTCATCGTAGCAGCTGCGCACCATGTTGTGGAGCGCATCTTCGATGGACACCGCGATGACGTTGAGCGTACGGCTGAGCGTGCTATCGTAGCCACCGTTCCGTGGTACTATCATGAAGGCGCTGGCCTATCAACACGGAGACAAGCTCACCCTTGATGAGGCGACGATGCAGTATCGCCATGACAAGGTAGACGAGGGGCGTGGGGTGGTCAAGTATGCTGCAGTACGCGACCGTGGCGGAAGCATCCAGATCCTTGTATCAGGAGAAAAGAGTGGGCGGCCAGAAGCACTCTCGGAAGACGTCCTAACAGCATTCGAAGCCTATATCCGAACAATCAAACCTGCAGGCGTTGTCATCTCCGTTCGCACCGCCCCGCGGACCACATCCGCATATCAGCGACCATCTATGCCGATCCGATGATCCTCTCCCCTCAGGGTGTGCGCTATCGAGATGGTGTGCGACCTGTAGAAGATGCTATCAACGCCTACCTCGGCGGCATCACATTCGGTGGAACATTCAACAAGACGAAGCTCGTCGATGCAATCCAAGCCGTAGAGGGGGTCACCGATGTCACCCTCGGCGACTGCTCGGCACGCCCAGACGCTGGCACATACAAGAGCATCGACGGCAATAATTACACCGCCTTCAGCGGCTCAATCGTCTCAGACGACCTCAACTCAACTCTTAGCTATGTGGTATAAATTCGACCCGCTCAAGTTCGCATCGGATATGCTCCTCCTATCCTCCGTTCAAAGGTTCTCCTCGCTATCCTACGAGCAATTCTCACTCCGCTTAGGAGACTCCTTGATAGGTTCAGTCGATTCCGTGGAGATGTACATCAACGTATCAACACGACGGGGCAGACCTACTCCCTTGAGGCCGCACTCAACAATAAGTATCAGCTATCACGTGGCACGATCTACATCACCGACACAGATGATAAGCAGCTCTATCTCTACTTCACATCGAGGGAATGCACCGCTTCACCTACACTTAACCTCCGAGCACCAAGAGCCCTTCTACCTCGGCTTCGAACATGAGGGGAAGCATGAGCCTGATTTCATTGTCCACATCCCCTCCTTCCTTCATAGCGAGGAAGCTGAAATCATCAGATTCATCAACATCTATAAGCCTGCTGGCAGAACATACAAGATAGAATACTACGACTATGAATGAGATCAAATTTACCGAGGGTGGGCAACCTATCTCCCTCAACGACCTCAAGCAACTCAGTGACAACATCACCAGTAGTGTCGCACTACTGGCAAACCTCTGCGGCGACGGTATCCTTGACGGATGCACCCTCTCAGGTGATCAAACTGGGGGAGGTGCCCGCATTTTCATATCCTCAGGACATGCCATCATTGGGGGAGGTGTCTATGAGGTTGACCATACTGAGATAAACTTCAATGGTATCGGTCTCGGTGACCTCCCGCAGAGATTTACCTTGTCCCCTCGAGTGATGAGAGTCGCTCAATGAATTTTTGCCGACGGGAGTACGCATCCAACTCGCGTGCGCAAGACCGCGGTAGCGGTTCGTGAGACGTCCATCCAATAAGGAATACATTGCGTACAAGGTATCAGGTAACAACAGTAGCAATCCACGCCCATTCATCCCGAGGAGCGAAGAGGCGAAAGTTGACAGCTATCGTATCCTTCGCGATGGCAAGCAGGTCGGTTATATGAACCTCTATGCGGTCAATGGCCTCCCTCTATTTAGAGCCTGTGATCTACATATCCCTGCAGACAACAAAGTCATCAAAGCAACGGATACTTGGTTAGCAATGTATGATATAGAGGGTCCCAACGCCCACACGCTCTACTTCTCCCTTCGCAATATGGTAGATGTCTTTCAACCAACAATCTACGACATCATTATCGAAAGTGGACGTATTGCACTTCACAAGGGAGCTGATCGTATTACAGAATTTGATGGTCATGGGCTCAAGGCCAGTGCTCTCATTAAGACATCCTACCCTCTCGTATGAACAACTCTCAGATAGATCTCATCAAACGCGCTGAGGCACTCGCCTCTAAGACTGAAGCAGGCTCAATCACGCCCGAAGAGCTCGGATATCTCATCCGCGATGTCGCCGCCTATGTCGCCGAGGTAGAGCGCGAGGGTGGAGCACTCGGTGTACGCAAGGTGTACACCTCCATCTCGGCTATGACAGCCGACACAGCTCCACTGGCGACGACGACAAGCCTTTGCGAAGGGGTAACCTCGTTGCCGTTTATGACGCCGCCCATCCTACGGCAACGGACAACGGGCGTATCTACGTGTACGCGGGGTCGGGGCTACACCGAAGTTGCACATCTGCAGGTGCAACTCGCAAACCCCTACTCGGATGAAGACAAGGCGAAGGTAGATCTCATCAAGACCGACGCTGGCGAGGATCACTACCTTGCAGGCGACGGTAACTATAAGCCTATCCAGGTGCCCCAAGCCCCCGTGCACAGAGCATCTCCGTGGGCGGTACGGGACCTTCCTCCCGACTCTCGTGGGAACGTTGACCTGACAATCCCCAAGGCTCCCGTGCAGGGGTGGCAGTCAACGGCAGCACTGTCGATCCTGACGACTCGGGCATCGTAAACATCGAGACCAAGAGTGGGACTGTGCAGAGCGTGACGCTCAATGGGGTCAAGTCGCTCCTCGACGAGTCGGGAGCAACGTGGCTATCTCCATCGATGAGGTGGCTGTCGACGACACCCTCAGGCTGAGAGTACCAACGCCGTATCTAACGCTGCAGTCACGGCAAAGCTCAACGAGGTAGAGCGCGCAACGATTGCAGGCATGGACGCTCAGCTCTCCGATGATGAGCAGACCGTCACACTCAAGCTCACCAACAATCAGGGGGAGAGGTTGCCTCTGTGAGAGCTCCCTCGCAGGGGCAAGGGGCAGTGGCGGCGGTGACCAGCAGACCACCCGAATCATCCTCACCTCCTCGGTGTCGCAGTCGGCTGTCAAGGCTGGCGACACCGCCCAGCTGACCTACACCTACCGACACGTGTCGGCAGACAACGACGAGGCCCCTACGGGCGTGCAGGCAACTATTCACCTGACCATCCGTCGAGGGGCAACGCAGCTCCTGGAGCAGACTATCCCCTCGACGTATCGGCGGGGACGTACACCTGGGATCTCACCCCCACCTCACCACGGCAGGGACGGTCGACGTGCAGATACTCGCCACGGCCACCAACGCCGAGGGAAGACGCAGAAGCGCACGATCGCCACTTCTGTAGCTGCTCACGCCCTTGCGCTTAACTCAGCTACTCCCTCTCCTCTGGGCTTCCTGGATATACCACTTCGGACATCTCGCTATCCCCTATGCTGTGACGGGCGTGGGCAACAAGACCATCACCCTTTTACATCGACGGGTGAGCTACAGCGTGCAGAGTGTCACGCGTGCGGGTACGACCAACGGCACCTTCCAGAGTGCCACTGCAGGGGCACACGAGGGTCGCCACACAGCTCAGCTCATCGCCGAGCTCACTATTGGGGCTAAGGAGATCCGAAGCGAGAGCATCTACGTACGACTACTTTGTGGGCAAGACAGAGGATCTTCCTCGCATCGGCGTCATGCTTTGCGTCGACACGACGGGCATATCCTCTCGCCGAAGAGCATTTATCCCTCGCCTCGACGCTGAGCAGTTTGCCAGCCACAGCTTTCACTATGCCCCTACGATCCCCAGAGACAACCTGCCGACCTATCACTCCAGGTAGGCGACGCCGAGGCGCTGTCGCTCTCTATGGGACGAGGTGCCGAGGTCTATACCTCACGCAGCGTCATTGCAGGGGATATCCCTGCGCGCCTATCCACGCGCCTTGACGTGAGCTACAACCTCGCCATCTCCGTGCGTGAAGGTCACGTCAACGTCGGGGAGGTCACCGACGGCGTGACCCTCGCTCTCCTCGAGCACCGGCGTGGCAATTCCGAGGCTAATCCCGCCACTGGAAGAGCAGCGGGATCTCCACCTCCGTCCGTCTCGACTGGGCTGCTGGTGACTGGATGGATCGTCCTCCAGCTTGTCAACGGCTCATCCATCACTATTCCTGCGACCTTCTTTGCCACCGACCCGATGGGGCTTGGTGGACGATTGAGCTGGAGCTTCGCACCGACAATGTCCTCTCATCGACAGGTGCGGTCGTCTCCTGTCTTGACGACAAGGGTGTCGGCTTTATCGTCACGGGTAAAGCGCCGAGCTGCGCACCGCATCAGGTGCGGTCGTAGTCACCAAGTTTGCCACGGGTGAGCTTCTATCGCATCGCCTTTGTCGTTCAGCCTAAGTCGGGAGAGTCGACTACTCGAGATCTATGTCAGCGGCATCCGCTCGGGTGCTGTGAGCTACAGGGCAGGCAGATACCTCCCTGCAGGTTGCTTCCAAGCCCATCGACGTGACCAGCCAGCATGCTGACGTACGCCTGCGTGCCGTACGCCTCTATGGTCGTGCCCTCTCCGATGACGAGGTTCTCAGCAACTACAGCTTCCCGCCCTGATGCTGCTGAGGTTGTAACTCTCTATGAGCGTAACGATGTTCTCGTGACGACGGAGCTGTCTCCCTCGACAAGCTCCGCAGTCAGAGTAAGAGCGTGCTGCGCATCGTGGGCAACGTGCCCCTGGTCAACGAGAGACCAACACCAAAAAGTTCGAGGTATCGGTAGACATCTACTTCTACTCGGGATTCGGCAAGCAGTACGACTTCGTCTGCAGGGGGCGGGAGCTACGTATCCAGGGGACATCCTCCACGACCTACCCCCGCAAAACTACCGCATCTACCTCGACCGCAAGAAGAAGTACAATACCACCCTCACGGTGGAGGTGTGAGACAGCAGGAGCTTAAGTATGCCTTTACGCCTGGAGCCGTACCCGTTTCGATCTTCACGATTAAGGCGGACTTCGCTGAGAGCTCGTCGACGCACAATACGGGGCTGGCGAAGCTCATCGACGAGACCTTCCGAAGAGCAGGCATTCTAACTCCTCCCAGAAGGCTTCGCAGGGCGTTCGAATAGCTATCGACGGCTTCCCGATGGATGCCTTCTTCGACATCGATGGGTCTGGCCACAACACCTACCTGGGCAAGTACAACTTCAACAACGACAAGAGTGGCAGTGAGGAGGTCTTCGGCTTCATCAAGGACGAGAAGTGCATGTGCCTGGAGTTCCTTAACAACTCCGAGCCCCTTGCCCTGTTCACCACCGACAACATGGCGAGCTTTAAGACTGCGCTCGAATTCCGTCACCCTGACGGCGTGGAATGGGATACCGCCAGCGAGGCGCAGAAGACCTCTGTGCGTCGCCTGTGAAGTGGATCATCAACTGCAAGGGCAATCCCGCAAGTTTAAGCGTGAGGTGGCCGACTACTTCGACGTAGACAGCCTCACGGGGTGGTACGTGCTCACCGAGTACTTTATGATGGTGGACCAGCGCGCCAGAACATGATGCTTGCCACCTGGGACGGCTTGCACTGGTACTTCCTGCCCTATGACAACGATACGGTCCTCGGGGTACGCAACGATGGTAAGGTCGTCTACGACTACACCATCGACGAGAACACCTTCGACGAGACGATCGGCTCCTATGCCTATGCGGGTCACGACTCCCTCCTTTGGCAGCTCGTCAGAGAGCACTCCCCGACAAGCTCCACGAGACGGCGCAGAAGATCCGCGCTACTATGAGTAAGGAGCGAGTACTGGAGATGCTCAACGGCAAGTTCATGAGGAACTGGTCTGAGCGCGCGTACAACAAGGATGGGGAGTATAAGCACCTCCAGCCCTACACGGCAAAGCGGCATCGACTACCTCTACTGTCTGCAGGGCTCACGCTATGCTCACCGCACGGCGATGATTAATGACCGCTTCGCCCTGCTCGACGCACAGCACCTGGCAGGTACCCTACCGAGCCGATGCCCTGCGCCTCTACTTCGCTCACCAGTTCTCGAATGACAGAAAGCGCATCAACATCACCGCCAGCGAGCGCTACTACTTCGGCTACGGCTACACCTCTAAGGCTCCCCACGTCTCAGGGGTGAGAGCGGACGCAGCGGGCTCAAAGGTCTCCCTGGAGCTGGATATCGACCTCATCGTCAACGACCCGCAGAACATCTACGGGGCGAGCCGTATGGCCGAGCTCGACCTCTCAGACGTGAGTGCCTACATCGTCGGCACGGCGAACTTCGACAAGTGCTACCGCCTCTCCAAACTCGACGTCTCCCTGCGCCACAGGGACAGACCACCCTCACGGCGGTGACCGTCGCCGCCTGCCGTGTGCTTGAGGAGCTGGGTGTGGCGGGGCTTCGCTCGCCCTCCTTCCGCTCGCTTGACCTCACGGGGCAACCTCGCCTCAAGAAGCTCGATGCGTCGAACACGGTGCTTACTGACATTGTACTAGCTAACGGTGCTCCCATCACAGAGCTTCGTCTTCCCGAGACGCTCACAACACTGCGCCCTACGCTACCTCCCCAAGCTCACTACTGAAGGGATCGTAGGACTGAACTCTGAGGCTGTCACCCGCCTCTGGCATGAGGGATGCCCACAGATCGACTGGGAGACGCTCCTGGGAGCAGCTTAGCGCCGTCACGCACCTGCGTATCGTCGGTATCGACCGCACGGGCGACGTTGCCTGGCTGAACCGCTTCCTCAGCAAGGGAGGGATCTCCGCGTCAGGATCGCTCACCACGACCTGCGCACTCGTAGGCACGTACCGCCCTAACGCAATTCATCACGGATATCGAGTACGACAAAGCTCGCTGCTCACTTCCCGAGCTCAGCATCCGACAACCCGAGTACACCATCGTAGGGTACGTCAACCGCACGGTGGATAAGCAGGGGCTTCACGCAGGAGGTGCTGGCCACCGACCGCTGGTTCAACCACGACAATCAGACGGGGTTCGGCTTTACAAGCCCTTACGCCCCATCTGGACACCTCCTGCGCATCTTCAAAGCACGCCACCGATGGCGCGGTCGCGAAGAGAAGCGGGTGAGATGGTCGTTTATCCTCAGAGACGATCACTTCGGATACTACGCTGACGGGCTCACACAAGACCTATCCACGCCGACCAACCTCGCTGACGCCGAAGAGGGTGGAATTTGGGTAAACGAGGCCACACTACTGGTATAAAAGGCATCCACGATGGGGACACTTGCACCGACTACCAGGTGTATAGTTCGCTTCTCGATGAGCCGCGCCGTCCAGAAGGGAAGCTATACGACCTTCATGCCATTGAGAGGAACTCAAGCCTGTACTCCAGCATTATATCCGTTGCCCTAAGGGATCTGAGGGGAAGAATATCTCGGAGTGTATCTATAAGCACAAAGCTGGATATGTCAATGAAGAAGACTGTAACTGTTACTCCTACATAAAAATCCCCGTCCAAGGGTATAAGCGGGTAAAGTTTCCGATTTGTAATAATGGGTTTTCTAATGGAGATAATCCATCAGAACATGTGCGATACCCAGACTACAAGCAACCAGCTCCTTTTTGAAAAATCGCTACAAATGGGAGAGGGTATATGCTGTCTGCCGTATTCACAAATGCAGCAGGAGTTATCCTCAAGGTGATTCGTTTGTCCAATGAGGAATACCCACTTTTGTCCTTGACTATTCGGCATCAATTCCAGAAGGAGCTACTCATCTTTACACCTCTGTCTTTTACCGAATTCATCGATGACGAGATGGAAATATGGCTGACGAACTCAGAAAAATCCAGCCGACTGGGAGCCAAATTGGCAAGAGCATAAAGAGACTTGGATCGCAGCTGTACCATTGCACTGGCAAGTTGGAGAGAGCCTTCCTGAACTGACAATAGGAGAGAATAAAAACTTGGCAGACAAGATGAGATGAAGTATAAAGCTCATTCAGGTGCATAGATTCTACGACTATGTATCCTATGAAGAATATAAGGATCTGCAGAAACTTGATTTGGGCGTACAACGGCAACTTTAACTTAAGAGATGTTCTATGGTTGGGGAGAAGCACCCAAGAATACGCGAACAGTTTTTGGTAGCTTTTACTCATTCCCAGATGCGGGTATGCGTGGCACAACAGCTCGTAATACTAACGGTCGGACTTCATTTAACCCAGGACTCCTTCGAGAGGATAAGAGTCACAACCTTACGTTCTCAACGTGTTCATGTCCTTCCATATTTGGGTATATCTGGCTTCCTGCTCGTGTAATACTCTCTTTATCAACCTTCAGCAGAAATGGTGAATTCTGCTCCTTCTCAAAGAATGATGCCATTCGTAGTGCTGTTACTATGAGAAGGAAGAATGCTGGTCTTGGAGATGGCTACACCAAACTCTTATGGGTTAGAGAATGGAGGCACTTTAATGGCAGAGAACGCAGAATACATCCATTGACTAAATATGAAAGAGTATCGGACTCAGGTACTCCCAATACGCTACAAGTCATTGGTGGTAGATACCTCGATATCCTTCAACGGCGAGATGGGGAAACGTCAATATGGGTTGCGCTATTAATAATGATGTTGGTGGTCGTAGCGATGATGAACTTTACGCCACCGATCACATTGGATATGGCACCTATTCAGATGGCGGTATGATTACGAAATGGGACTGGAGACGACAGTTCATCGTACCCATCTTCCGTGGCAAGGTGATCAAAAGCCTCCTCTCCCGAAGAGCTCCGCAAGCTCAAGCACTATAAGTTCCTACTTGACGAAAGACCAGACCTCAGCAAATGGTAACGACAGATCGCCAAAGCGGCAACCCCTATATGAGCGGTAAGCTCCTCTACGCATCGACCCGCTCAATGAGCGCTACCTCCTCGCCTATGACCTCCAGGAGATCGACAGCGAAGAGGGAGCTCCAAAGCAGTACACCTATCTCACCGAAGTATTTGACCACCGCCCCTCTCTGCATGAGGTGGCGGAGGTCATCTACCGCCCATACAACGATCTCTGCGACGATCGGGTGCTTCGTGGCTTTCAGCTATACCACGCTGGAGGATACCCCCCGTCACACGCCACGTATGGCTGGACGAGACCAACCAGCGCAACTTCCTCGGAGAATTCACCTTCGCCAAGCTCTTTGACGGCGTGAATCTACCGACCATCATCAAGATGGGGCTCTCAGAGGAGGAGGCATACTACTATCAGGTCTCCACGCTCAACCAATACAAGCACTTCATTCTCTCTGCGCTTGGCCACATCAAGCAGTGCCTCTCCGAGTGCTGGATAGCCAAGCAAGCAGTAGACCTCACCCCTACACCCTCGACAATGGCACGGAAGAAAACAAAGCAGTATCATAAGGCAACTACTCAGCCTGCTCGACTCATCTCTGAGGGATCATACAACAGCAGAGAGGTTGTTGATATCGTCCTTAGCGCCCCTGAGCTCTTCTACTTCGACATACAGAAGTACATCAATGCAATCAACTCCGCAAAGGCGGTAGACTTCTCCTTCCGCTCTCGACTATACGATATGTATGAGTCGGCGCTCATGGACCTGCACCTTGCTGGCGTATTAGCCAAGCGCCTTAAAGGGGTTACTAAGGTGCCCATTGAATTCTCTCGAGACGGCGTACCCGACGAAGAGATCAACCGCCAGCTCGCGTCTCCTTGGATGAAGCAGCTGCGTGAGGAAATCATCCTGGCGCAGTTCTGGGGATTCTCGCTCTTACAGTTCTACACTGATGATGAGGGGGACATCCGATTCTACTCCGTGCCTCGCAAGCACTACGACCCCGTCAATCAGGTCCTACTCAGGCACCAGACAGACAGCAATGGGACTCCCATCTCCGAATTCCCCAACATGCTGTTCGTCGGAGCGGAGCGTGACCTTGGCATCCTGGCTCAAATCCTCGTAGCTGTCCTCTACAAGCGAAATAACTACGCAGACTGGGCTAAGTACTGCGAACTCTATGCTATTCCAATTCAGGAGTACACCTATAATGCTGGCGATGAAGAGACACGTCGACAGCTCCTTCTTGATGCCCGCCAGCGAGGCAACAATGCCGTGTACATCCATCCAGCGGAGAGCAACTTCCAGTTTGTCGAGAGCAATGCGAAGTCTGGCACATCTGAGCTCTTCAAAGACTTCACGGACTACTGGGACAATCAGATCGCTGTGCGTGTCCTGGCAACACCCTCACCACCTCGGCGTCATCCACAGGCACGCAAGCACTCGGCACTGTTCACAAGGCGGTAGAGGAGGAGCTCAACGAAGATGACTGCAACACAGTCCTTGATGTCCTCAACTACTACATGCTCCCCATCTTTGAGTCACTTGGATTCAAAAGTCTCTGGTGGGAAGTTTGTCAGCGCAAAGCGCAAGGAGGTTGACACCGCGCGCCAAGCGGACATCTACCTCAAGATGCAGCAGCTCAACCTACCACTCGACCCTGACGACGTGTACGAGACCCTCGGAGTGAAAAAGCCCGAGGACTTCGACGAGCAGATGGCCGAACTTGAGGAGCGTCGAAAAGGTGCTTGCTGATGCCCTCGGAGGGGCTTCGAAGGATGATAAAACGCCACCCGAAGAGCCTACGAAAGACGACAAGGGAAGCAAGGGGATCAAGGACAGGCTGGCGCATTTTTTCGGTTTAGCCCCAGGGGAGACTCCTCTCGGGGCGGACAACGACTTCTGATCAACGAGCTCTACTATGGTTGTCCCTGCGCCTCTTGCTCATCCATAAGCAACTCCACTCCACCAGAAGCGGTATTCTCCCCTGATGTGCTGGAGGGCTTTCTACACAAGATATACGACGGGTTTGATGTCTCTAACGACATCGAGCCAACAGCGTGGAGGGAGGTGCTGCGCATTATGAATTCTGGGGCTGTGCAAGAGCTCTCCGAGAGCATGAACCCACCTACTCACGAGGAAGGCTTCTTGCGAAGCATCCGCCACTCTAACGAGGTATTCTCCGTCTTCAAGACCCACGCAATGGGAACAAAGATGGCGGAGCGTCTTATAGGTGAGGACGGTAGCTCCGCTCCTTCGAGGAGTGGCGCAAGGCTGTTGCACCCATCGCTCGCCATCAGGTAGGCTCATGGCTTCGCACAGAGTACGACTCTGCTGTCATACGTGCTCATCAGGGCGGCCGACTGGCTCGAATTTGAAGCCAATAAGGATATTTTCCCCAACCTGCAGTGGATGCCTACCACGTCGGTATCTCCCGAGTCAAGTCATCAGGTGTTCTGGTCGAAGCCAGTCATCCTCCCCGTGGATGATCCCTTCTGGCAAGAGCATCGGCCAGGCGACCGATGGAACTGCAAGTGTTCCCTTGATGCCACCGATGCTGACGTGCAACGGCTCGACACCGAAGAGCGCAAGGAGGCTGCAAAGCCAGAGCATCAGGCACAGCGCGGACTTGAAGGGAAACCCCGCCTATAAGGGGCTCATCACGGATAAGCACCCTTACTATCCCGAGAGCTGCGCCAAGTGCCCGTTCTACTCCTCCAAGGGCATTAAGGGCTGGGTGCGCAAGCATCTCTCTAATCGAGTCAAGGACTGCCATAACTGCCCTTATGTAGACAAGGCTCTGTTCATAGCTAATCGACGAGCTGAAATGGAGCAACTAAAAGATAATCCAGACTATAAGGACGTTCAATTTGACGAAGAAACAGGGGGCTACTAGCCACCACAGGGGCATAAAACCGCCAATGTTCACAAAGAGGTTTACTTCGGGAATATGACAGCCAGTAAGCTCGAAGAAACATGCTGTGAACAGCTCTTCAAGATGGGACATAAGGTTATCAGACTTGATGAGCAGGCAAGAGGTAAGGATGGAAATACGCTACCCGCTCTTGATATATCACTTAATGGTCCGGGTAATGGATATACGTAGTATCACTGCCCACAGTAGCAACTACGTAAATGCGCTCACGGACAAGAATAAGCAACTAAGAAGTATAATAAGCGAGTTGATATCTCCTCTAACTCAGATAGCCTTTGCTTGTAGCTTCCACGATGCAGATATGTATCAGAACAGAAGATTATTGATAGTATCAATAGTTACAAGAACATCTTGGCGACAAGAGGGTCAGAGGCACAAATAGAAGTTGTATATTGTCGTTAGAGGCCGTAGTGAGGTAATAGAAATAGATGTATGGGGACCAGACCTCATCCCAACTTCAAAATGGGATGAGGTCTAATCGAGCGACGTCCCTTCGGGGTACATCACCACTGCAAAGATAGTAATAAATATAAAAAGTATATGCAATCTGCTAAACTTCGTTAAGGTCATTGCCCGCCTCACCGCAGAGTACGAGAAGGAGATCAATGTAGTCTTACCTCGCAAGGTTGCGGTCCTGGCGAAGCAACACTACAAGGCTAACTTCCGACAGTCGGGGTTCGTTGATGGAGGCTTGCGTCCATGGCAGCGCGCCCAGCGAGAGGGGGCTCAAGCACATCGGCGCAATACCGCACGCTCACCTCCGCCCGCAACCACTTAATGAGTAGCATTGAAGCTGTGCCGAGTAGAGCTTCTGTACTGGTTTACAACCCCGTCCCTTATGCCCGCATACACAATGAGGGCGGTATGCTTATCTCTAACCCCACTGTCACGCCCAAAAATGCGCAAGTGGTTTTGGGGCGCAGTACTACGACGCTGGGGGAGACAAGGGAGGAGAGGCTGCCGAGAAGTGGAAGCGCATAGCATTAGGGCGCACGCGACAAGCTGATGATCAAGGTACGTATGCCCTAAGCGACAGTTCATCGGCGAGAGTAAGGAGCTACGCGAGCGTATCAACGAAGAGATCATCAAGAGTATTAACAAGGTTAGCGACAACGCACTCAAGGAATAACTATGGAGTATTTAATTCTGCCCATCATACAGCATATTTCTAATGGTATGCCAGAGCTAATGGTCGTAGACGAAGACTATGGACAGCTGGAGGTTGTAGATGACGAGGGTAAGCTCATGTATGAGCTCACATACCCTGCAGTACTTGTTGACCCAGAGCAGGTCGACTGGAGCGAAATACAAGGGGGAGCCAGTTCGGAGAAGCACGCATCAAGGCGCGCTTAATCATTAACTGCTACGAGGACACCCATATCGGCAGTGGCACAGAGATGTTCATTCAACAGCGCGAGGAGATGCGCGCACGCATGCATCAACTCCTCCAGGGGTTTCCATCCGTCTGGAAGTGCGGGGTCAGGGCTAATCGCACAGAAAGCAAGTTCTACACGTTTGATCATGGCATTAAGGTCTACCAGGAGACCTACACGTGTCGGGTATCAGAGGTTATCACTCGACAAACAACTCCCCCAAGCTCTCCTGTGAGGATTGCGCTCGAGACTTCCATCGAGAGACCCTAAAGCCTGTAAACTCCTTTGCTTGCACTCCTTGGGCTCATCCTCCTCTCGGATGCATGAGCGCAGCACATCAAGCACCGTGAACTCCTGAGATGTAATACTTCTCAGAGAGCGTGGTGATGATTGCCGAGTAGCGCAGCTTCTTCACATCCATAAGGTGGCGGTAGTCCTTATAGAGGTCACGATTTCGGCGCTCTATGAGCTCTTTACTTCGACCCTTGGGCATATTACTGATGTGGTGGGGATTATCTACCACAAAGATACCTCAATATACCTCTCACAGCAAATAATTGAGGGGCGTGTAGCTGTTGCCACACGCCCCTCAATCGTTGTAGAGTCTGCTTAGTAGTCGGGGTGAGCCCTTAGCAGTCGCATCGTCTCGTACCAGCCAGGGAAGCCCCCGAGGTTCTTGTCGTCGATGTAGACATTGGCGTAGACCTTTTTGCCTCCATCGCCATAGATTGCGAGGGTTCTCAGGCTCGTGGTCATTCACTCGGTCAAATGGGATGCCCTTCTCCAGGAGCCAGTTGATCGCTTTGACAAGCAGATCGCCTGTTCTGCAAGTCCAGATGATGATGTAGTGGCCTTTTCGCGGAGCTCTTCGAGGCTCTTTTTCGCCCCTGGCATCACATCTCCGATACTGGGGTAGGCACTCTCACAGAGTGTGCCGTCAAAGTCAACAGCTATAATCATACGTCCGTCTCGTTAGGTGCGACATACTGATATACATCGAGGATGCCGAGATCTGCAATGCTGACGATCTCATACGAGGAGAGGCTCTCGCTGAGGTGAGACTCCAGCAGTGTCACTGCCGAGAGCAAGGAGTCCTCTCTGACCACCATTGCAACAGAGGTCTTACGCTCCTGCCCCCGTATTCTCGTTCAGCGTGGACAAGTTGACCTTCCCGCGGTAGTAGTTGCTACCGTTATTGCTAATTAGCATATCAGCTAACTCTCATCGGGCGGATGTTCACCACTTCGAGCACCCCGCACGAAACGAAGGGTGTGACCTCCTTGATGATACGCTCCTCAGCCTCCGTGAAGGAGAGGGCATCCACCAGATAACTTTCAGAGACCTTTCTAAGTCCCATCTCGTCGCCCTGGCGTTCATAGGCGACAGTACACAAATACCATTTATTCATATTTCTTCGTCTGTTAGATTCTGCGCAGATCCCATGAGATCGTACGTCATACTTCGACCATCGATAGGGGGATGTTGACCCACTTGCCTTTCTCGTCCTTCTCTTCGGCACGGATGAAGACGCGCGTCCACTCAGCTAAGAAGGCTTCCTTTATGATAGTCACGCCTCGGGCAAAGCGTGGGTCTGCCACCATTTCGACATACTTATCGAGCTGTACGACGTTCTCCGCCTGAAGCTGACCGCGGCCATCACGTGAGAGGAGGTCGAGGATGATGCGCACGAGCTTCTGCGACTTCTCTCCATCAGCCATCGACGCGAGTGACTCTTCGATGAGGGAGATACCAGCGTCTGCCGTTGCGTCATAGGAGACCTTTTTATATTTCCCAATCGTGATGCGCTGATTAGCCTCCTCATTTCGGAAGGTATGCTGCCCCTGCTCCTTCCCCCGATGAGGGAGATTTTAAGCTCCAGAAGCGAGCTGAAGGCTGATAGGACACGCATCTTCGCACGCTTGAGAGCTTCATTCGCAGCCTTCAGCTCTCCGAATGTCTCGGAGACCGTCTCCTGCAGAGCTTGCGGAAGTCCTCGCGTTCATTCTTGGCACGCTGCTCTTCTGCGCGTGCTTGCTCTTGCTCTTTGAGGCGCTGGTACTCGGCCAGCTGCTCTTCGGTGATAGCCACCGTCTTGTTTTCTTGTTGTTCCATCTTACTTATTGCATGATTTTAATTGGTTCTGCTACTCCAGCGCGGTAGCACTTGTCCTTGCGCTGCTTCACCGCTTCATCTTCCAGCCGAGCGTGTTATAGCGTCTTCGCTCAGCTGGCGTCGCCGTGTCGGCTCGTATCCGCTTGAGGAGCTCCTCACGCTCTCGCTCATACATTTCGATATCCTGCTGGTAGGACTGCTCCAGATGACGCTTGGCAGCCTTGTCTATTCGTCCCATGTGTCATTAGTTAGGTAGTTGTCCTTTGGTGATCTCGCCACCCTAACGCCGCCCTGCGCTGCTCATAGCCCTTCAGCTCCGCCTTATTGCGTATCGACAGCATCTTCACTCGAGTGTCTTCAGCTCTGCTATGGTGAGGTGGCGGAATGCTTTCCCTGCGATGCGAGGACTAGAGCAGAAGTGATCTACCGCATCCCAGTCTGTTGTATCTATGCCATAGAGCTGGATTTGTTTTAGTACCGCCGATCGAGCCTTCTTCTTCTCCCTCGAGATTATCCACCTGGGGAGCGAAGCGCCGAGATCATCTGATTGTATTCTCGGTCGGTCATCTCCTTCAGGGAGGAGGTGCGACCGCCTGTCCACTGATCGACCAGATCTTCTTTAGTCGCCCCTGGCATCCTCTTGAGCAAGGCGAAGAAGACGGCGTAAGAATCACGCTTTGCCATCGCTTTCTTCCGTTTGATTATCGACCTGCTCCAGGAGCTCTTTCTCCAGAGCCTCCTTCTGCTGACGCAGACTATTGATTTCGTTGTCTCTCCTTTTCAAAAAATTCCTGATGGGTTTCAACTACAATCAACATTAGGGAGTTGTATGCTTTGAACTTATCCAGTTCTGAACTAAGGTCATTATTCTCCTCTCGGAGCTTTCGGAGGTCGTCTTCACTCTTCGCCTTTAGCTGTTCCAGCTCTTCGCTTAGGCAGGCGTTTTTGTCCTCGGAGATTATAGAGCTCTCTCAGGTCATCTTTTATGTTTTCTTTTTCTGCTCTTCAAGCTCTTTACGTCGAGGATCTATTAAAAGGTGCTTACATAGGAGTAGAGCGATCAGACCGCTCACGGTGCTTACGCTTACGTAGTCCATAATTCTTTCTTAGTTACTAGTTAGTATTGAGGTTCATTGTCTTGTTCTGTTTCAAGCCCCCAGTACTTCACCTCTGCTTCAGCCCAGATGCTGTAGTGCTTACCTGATTCGGGCATGAATCGTCCCTTGCATATTGCTCGGTATCCCTGTACTAGGATTTTCATGTCGGCATCATATTGGATGCTGACAGCAGTCGACCCTTTGGGCTTCTCCCCATCGGCGTGGGATACGAAGACGAAGAGCTTGTTCGGGAATTGCTCCTTGAGCTTCTTGTACTCCTTATAGTTCATACCTGTGTACTGCAGGGAGTCGATGATGACGAAGTCTGGGGAGCGTTGGCGCTTGAGGCGCTCGGTAAGGGCTTCTATCGGCTCTCTGTCGAGGACTAGAAGCGTCCCCGAGCTTCCTCCATTCGGCATCGGCGCATATTGTTTTGGAAGGAGAGGGAGAGGGACTCTTCCAACGAGTTGTAGGCTACCTTACCGTGCTTAGTCAGCTCTCTTGCCAGTTGCATCGCAAAGGAGCTCTTCCCATTGGCGCTCTCTCCCCAGATGAGCCAGACACCTGTACGTCCAGGCTCTCCGAAGGCGTCACGCCATACCCCCTCAAAGGGGATGCTCGGGATCTTCTTCTTGAGGATTTCGGAAGGTGAGTAGGCTCTTTCCATAGCTTATGCCCCAGCTTGTAGTTTCAGTTTCTCGATCTCGGTGTAAGCTCTACGAAGGCTCCCCGACTTTCGAGCAAGACTAACAGCATCCACCCCTCGGGGGCGTTGAGCTTTGCCACCTCGACCACCTGGCGCAGGAGAAAGTTCTTGCGTTCCTCCCCATCGAGCGGTGTCACCTGGCGGTAGGCATCTCCAAAACGGGAGAAGAGCTCGGTATAGCCGACCTTTCGGCAGTCGATGCTTCGCTCAATCTTTGCTCGCAAGCCATCTGCGCCCATCATATACCATCCGCAGGCGTTCTCCAAGGCATTCCACAAGGCTTTGAGCTCGAGGAAGGCTTCATACTGCAGGTCTCCCGCTTCATCAAGGATAATCAGGGGCTGGTGGAGGCTCTTGACGTAGTAGACGAGGTTAGCGTAGATCTCTCCTATACCTCCCCTTGGCTTCTAAGCCAAAGCCAAGGGCAATCTGTCGAACCAGACGAACCTTCGTCTTGACCTGAGAGCAGTCTACGTAGACGACATTCTTATGTGTCCGAGCGTATTGCCGAGCAGAGAAGGTCTTACCGATATTCGGCAGGTCGCAGAGGAGGGCAGAGAGAGTTTCGCTCCCTGGCACGCTTCCAGCTGTCCCGTCACATAATCATAGGTAGCGGTTGGAGCGACCTTCCATTCGATTTCGCCACGTAGGGGCACGTTGAGTCGTCTGGCGATACTCAGCCAAGCAGTCTCACTCAGCTGTTTCTCGACCTTCCCTTCTTCAGGGCGTTGTAGACGCTCGGTGAGATACCGAGGGCGGTAGCGTGCTTTCCGTCGCTGGGGTAGTTCGCACGGTCGGTGAGTATTGCTTCGAGCGTGCGCCCCTTGAGTTCTTTCGTTAGTTCCATAATTCCTTGATTAGTTTCTTTGCCCAGCGGGTGAAGTGCTTTTCCTCGAAGTAGATCTCCCCTGCTGTCACTCTTATAAGCCTTACCAAAGGAGCCTCTCTTTCGTAGTCGCTTGGCCTCGTTCTTCGCCAAAGACCCTCTTAAGATCATCCCACATATAGCAGGGCTCAAATACCACTGTCATCTTCATGGCTAGTCGGGACAGAAGGATTGCATCGTCAGTGCCGACTTAACTTTTGAGCTGAATCTCTCAAAGTCGTAGACTATTCCATCGTAGATCTCTGGGATGCATAGGGCGATACCAAAGGCACCTTCCTTGTCCAGTTCATTGAACCCTCCTCCATCGAACGTCTCGATAAGCTCCTCTCGAGTCCAGTAGTCTTTTCCGTTGTACTCCATTTCTAATCTGATTTAATTAGTGTTCGATTACTATTCTTACAGGTCTGCTAGCGCTCTTGCTCGGATGTCGTCCACCTCGGGGAGGTCACCAGCCAGTCCTCTGTTTCGTTCTCGTCGTGTAGCTCACCATCCTCGCCTCGGCGTAGCGTGACCACCTCCTGAGGCTCGAGGTCAGTAAGCATTCGGTGTGTCTCTTCCTTCAGCAGGCGAGCCTTATCAGGGAGACGCTCCGTGATGTAGGTGTCGAAGGACTTTACACGCTGTAGCTGTCCGTGTAGCTTCTTGCGATCCTCCGCTGTCTGTTCGATCGTCGCCTCATTGAAGCGTTCGACCTCCGTGGCAGTCTCGATGTAGCGTCCACCTTCGTAGATGTAGACCTCATCCATCTTACCGTCTTCCTGCTCCCACCAGTACGCATCCACCTTACCATTTCTATCCTTCAGCTTGCCGATGGCTTCTGGAGACAATGCGGAAGGAGCGGTAGTTTGCCTTGATAGCCCCTCGACGCACCGAGGTTGCTCGATGCTCTCCGAGCAAGACGGCTAAGCGGTGCTTGTCGATGCTGCTAGTTCGGGATTGACTGACTCCTGGAGGACTTCCCATCGTGTGCGCCCGCCCCAGTATGCCTCATTCGTGTGCGGTGAGTGGTTGTACTTATAGATGAGTTCCTCATAGAAGGCGACGGCATCCTCATACGCCCAGGCTTTCACCTTGAATCGGTCGTTATGCTCGTCGAAGCTCTTCTCCTCGCTGGTCTGGTTTGCCTCAAGCTTAGCGTAGTGGCGACCAGTGTTAGGATGTACTCCTTCTCTATCGTGTATTTGAAGAGCCTATTGAAGTGCTCAGCGCCCTTTGCCTGCGAGTTCCTGGGGCAAGGAAGAGAGCCTTAGGGAAGAGTGCCCCATCCGCCATCAGTGAGGTGCGGAAGTCCGACACCAGATGCTGTTCCACCTCCGCCTCATGTGGGCAAGGTAGCCCCAGGGAGAGAAGTGTTCTGAAGGTTGAGCGTAGACATCCGATGAAGATGTCGTGGCGCTTCTTCCCCGAGAAGGCATACCCGATGATTGCTTGGCTTGCCAAGTCATAAGCCACGTAGATCTTCAGGCTGACGGTCTCGCTGATACCCTGTTCTCTCCAGTTGACCTTGATCTTGAGGTCTCGGTCGTCCAGGGAGATCTTTTGAGAGGGACATCGTGGGGCGATTGCGCATCACATAGGGCTGGTGCTTACCTCGCCACGTCTGATAGTCATCGTGCACCTTACCTCGGAGTGCCTTTGCCTCGGGGGTGTTGAGGTAGAGAGCAACCGTAGAGGCGGAGAGGGGCTTGTACTGGCGATTGTCGTACAGCTCACCTGTCTCGGGATTGTAGATAGCTACCAAGCCTTCGACGAAGTCATTGTAGCGGTCTGCCACCGTGCTATTGTATGGTCGGGTGTCATCGTTGTCGATGGCGAGGAGGAGGCGGAGCGTGTCGTGATCGACCTTGCGAGTCTGTTGGTTGCCGAACTTCTTGCTTATGAGACTTTCGTAGCCCTTCTGCTCAAACTCTCGCAGTGCCTTCCTAAAGCGGGGGCACTCTGTGGGAGCGTATGCCCAACTTCTTGACGATAGTAGCCGATAGCACTCGCCAGTTGTTCCCAGCGTACCTTCTTGCTACCTCCCATCACTCGCTTCAAGAGGCGTATGTCCGCTTGCAAGCTCCGTACGCTCTGTAGTACCGACGCATTCACGATGTATTCCTCTGTCAGCTGGGCTATGCGCTCAAGAGAGAGGGTGAGGTTAAGCTCCCGCAGACGCTTGGGATAGTACTCTTGAGCTTGGCGATCTCGCTGGTAGTGGTCGCTGAACCATTTGCGGAGTACCGCCACATGGACGGCATCGCTCCCAATACGCTTATCTACCTTGTCTCGAAGCTCTCGGGGCAAGCTATCGTAGTCGATGAGGGCAGAGTTCCCTTTGCCTTTTCCCTGACGCATAACCTGAATTTTGCCTCTGCGAACCATTGCTTGGTAGTTTGCATAGACAATGACGGGAGCTAAGCACTCGGACTGGTTATCGGAAGTTCGTCGATCCTCAATGAGGTCGGCAAGGTCTATCACCATGGATTTTCCGTAGTGCTGAAGCATAGGGTCTAGAGGCTGGAGGCGAGGCTTTGAAGCCCTGCAAGCATACTGATGGTGACGTGATAGTGGACGCTCACTTCACGTCCATTGTATTCGATGCGCCCTTCACTGGTCGTCTTATCGATGATGAGGCGTGCGCCATTGGGGAAGACCGCGTCATCTTCCCATCGGCATCGTGAATGGTCTCGCACTCAGGGATGGTGCAGTACACCTGTCCGCCCCTGAGCAAGGGGCGAGCTGTCGTGCCTTCTGCGAGTCCTCGCCGTCACGCTTGTACTTCAGTGCAAGCGAGAGCCGCCTTCCGTGATGCCGAGTTCCTGCATAATGCCCTTGCGGATATCTGAGGGGACTTCGATGTGTCGTTGCATTGCGTTCATTGGATGATAGATTGATATTTAGTGCTTCTCTATACTTTCGTCTCGATAGCCAGCTCGGTAATCACACCATCTTCACTGCGGAAGTGGTAAATCTTATGCTCCTTGGGGAAGCCTTCCTCATCCCAATAGGTGAGAGACTGTCTCTCCCCTAGGAACTCCTGGTCTCCTCGCCCGAGGTAGGTGATGAAGAAGAAGCTCTGTCCGTTGTACAGCTCCCGAGTCTTGCCACAGCTACTATAGATGCCTACGTAGGGCACATTGGGAGATGGCGTTGAGGGAGGCTGGTGAGAACCTCACCCTTGGTGATTTTTCTTGCTCATAGTTCTTATTTAGATTGTGATGCGATACGTGGTAGGGCGTATTGATATACCCAAGTACCCTCCGAGAGGAAGGACACATAATCGTACCCCTCGGGGAACTTGCCATCCCAGTGAGGCAGGATGCCGTCATACTCCTTCTCGATGAGGTCGCATCCCATAAGGAAGGTCAGATTGAAGATGGCGTCTTCCTCTCTTAGGACTCTGATGAGTCCTCCAAAGTCGTCCATGCAGTAAAGTACCTTGCCTCCATTCTTCAGCACCTCGAGGATGCGTCCGATAATCTCTAGCATTTCCTTGTCCATTGTCTCTATGTCTATTCTGTCTATCTTTACACAGTCGTAAAGACTTAACTACAATGCAAAGTAACGCATAAATTTCTACGGATGCAAGAGGAAACGAATAAATTTATCGCACCGATCAAGAGTAGGGTTCGTAAGTATCTAGATGATAAAGGGATAAGATTGTCATCTCTGAAACGGGGGTTTCAGAGTCATCCTTCCGAGGAAAATCTGCGTATAGTGAATTTGGGGAGAAATTTTATCCATCATAGTCCGTACCTACCCCTGATATATCTGCACACTGGCTACTTACGGGAGAGGAGGATGTTGCTATAGCACAAGCCTCCATCATTGGCGGTAAAGCCAATGTCATGGCTAAAAGATGGAGCTAAGGTGACCTATACCCATTCCTGCCTAGATAACTCGTGGATCCTTCTCCGAGGGAAATACGAGCGTAACCACCCTTCTAGAGACCCTCAGAGAACAGCTGGGAGAAAAAGGATAGACAGATGGCTGAGAAGGATAAGCAAATCGAGATGCTCCATAAGATGCTGTCAAAACACATGGATCTCAACCTGTAGACAGTTTGTATTCGCTTGAATATAAAGAGTTTGCATTTGGTTTTGTATAGTAATACCCCCACCAACTCACAACAAAAAAGAGCATCTTATAACTCTTCTAACTGCAACATCATAGCAGACCAATCGTGTAAATTTACACGGTTTGACCACCTAAGTGACCACCTAAATTTATCGGTATTGACTACCTAAGTGGACTACCTAAGTGACCACCCTAAGTGCATTTGCTAGAGGAATAGTGAAAGACATAAGATTGCTGAAAGAAGGGCTAGAATAGCTCATAATCAACATAGGCGGTTATAGAGGATAAGTCCTGCTATAACCGCCTATTTCAAGCGTTTGCGCCCTCTGTGGGCGTTCTATGGGGCTATCTCAGCCCTTCAGTGTTCGGATGTAACACATACCGCCTTCTAATGCCATCCGAAGCCCGTCAATGTAACACCAATGTAACCCAAATGTAACGCTTCGTTTTGCAGGCGCACTTGCCTGTCGTCTCCACGAACGTCCCGACAATCAGCGATTTAAGGGGTATTGAGCGGAGGTGTCATTATGTACGCTTCGTTCTCCCCCTTTTATCTGATACTACCGTTATCTTACTCATATATATGACAACTAGTACTAAGGCATCCCTGAGTGCTTCCCAAGAAGCAATGCTTTTGTCAAGTTCTCCTCTTGTAATACCTCCATACTCATCGAATGAAGCACCGACCTCTTTGACGAATTCTTCTCTCGTTAGATTGTACTTCTTCTTATTTGGGAACCAGACACACTTTGCAGAATTACATTGAAGCAGGGGGGGCGTATATCACAGTCAAAGATGTCCTCCAAGTAGACAAACTCCAACTTAGGCAGTTCTGGTAAAGGAGACACTTTGCACCTGATCCAAAGTAATGCGAGCAATCTCCGTTGCTCCCTTCAGAATCGCTATATCGGCAATGTACTTGCAGTTCTCAATCCAAAGCTTGCGAAGCTTTGGGCAGGTACTAGAGCTTGCACCTGGGTAAGGTATCTATTGGATAAGAGGTATAAGCGCTCCAATGATGGATGTTGCGCCAGAGGAGATAAGTCTGTTAGACCCTTGATCCGAAAGAGATCCACCTTCTTTAATCTTATACACCGCTCAATGCCAGCTAAACTCTGGCACATGACTATCCCAAAGGACAAGCGTATGCAGGAGGGACATATGAGACAGAGCCTCTAAGTTTGCCGCCTTATAAGCCGAAAGTCTTAACACCTCCAGCTCTATCAATGACTCTAAACCTTGATAATGGCTGAACCAAGCACCACTGAATTTCCTTCAGCCGAAACTTGGAAAAAGTCAATCAAATAATCCCTACCCTCACGGATATTCACACTCAGACTATGGAGATTGGGGAGTTCGGATAGGATGGTCAAGTCAATAGCTTGAGCAAACTTCGTAGTATAGCCAGCGATCATGATACCCTCAAGAGCTGGATAACGGAGTAAGGACTTCAGTGCTTTTTGGTAATGTCGTCATAGTTTTTGACGAGTCACGTCAAGCACTATCGACTTACAAAGGAATGCCTGCTTGCTCCATCTCCTCCCCGATGAGTTTAAGGTCGTGGACTTTCATTGCATTTATCAATCAAGATCATAGAGAAAGCTTCGCATTCATAACAGATTTCTCCAACCTCAATAAAGCCAGGGCTATCTGATGTAACTTTTACCATATTCGCTTACATTACAATTAGTGGGGACACTTATTACCAGGAGGTTTCATCCCAAATCTCATCATAAACATTGATTACAAAGTAGAACATATAATCTGCTATCAAGGCAATACTGACTATATAGTTTTTGATTCTGATGGCATATTCTCCATCTGTTTTTTTGTTCAGCATATTAAACGGATAAAGCTGGGGAACATACCCTAAGTGAACGCTGTGCAACTTCTTCATCCTTTCAATGTGGGTCTTGAGTTACAGAAACAGTAGTGGAAAAAGACCTTTTCTTATCTTACTCTCAGTGTGCACATCCACCCTCTTAGATACCATAAAAGCCATAAGCATAGTCCCATGAAGCTACAGAGGCCAAATCTAGCTATTCTAATGGAGCCAGAATCTTCTATTAAATTCAATGAGGATGAAACAAGAATAACCTCAAGCAAGACCGAACCATACTCCTCTCCTTTCTTGTAGAATGAAATCACTATCTCTTCTCCTGACCGAGAGTTTAGACAACTTATGTGATTCACTTTCCTACTGCTCAATCTTTTTTTCGTCTAAAAAGGAGTGACTGTATCGAGTAATACTCCTTTTTCCCCATAGTTTATCTCTATGCAATCAAATGGTTCGCCGTCTTTTGAAGAACAATGATACAAGTCTCGCAAACTAAATCGCCGACAGACACATCAGATAACATCGTTTTCCAAAGCTTCTTATAAAAGCTTTATCGCCCAAAGACTCTCCTTCTCTTTGCTTGAGAATGTTTTTGAACAACTGCCTTATTATTTGCATCCCTTAAGAATAGACTTCATACCGGAGAACACCCAATCTCTCACTTAATGTACAAAAACAGCAGCCTGACTAACTAGTCCTTTTTATCTCTTATACATACCACTGTAATCAATCTCAGATAAGTCTCTAACATAAGAAGATGGTATCTCTCTAACTGGAGTTAGGTGAAGGAAGAAGCCATACCTCCCTACATAACGAATTTGATCTAGACTTTTTGCTCCAATTATCTTGAGAGCATAAAGTCCTCTCTCAAGGTTAAGACGAATACCTTTACTGGATTCGATCAATTGGTCATGCAGAAAAATAAGATGATGGCAATGTGTCTTGATTTGCATACAAAGAGTAATTCCATTCTTGCATGGCTTCAAAGCTCAATACCCAAACATCGTCTTCAAAACATCTATATAGAATTCTCCCATTCTCCTAGAATCTCCCAATCAGCTAAACACTCTTCATTCCCATCCATGAGAATATCAATGTTATAATCATACATACCAATATGTGGGATTGGAATAAAAAGCCCTTGTGAGTGAACTCATAGAATATCGTTGGATTCTTATCAAAGCGTGAGAGCATCTTCTTGCTTCTTATTTTGAGAGATTTTCTCATTTCTTCGAACCCTAATACAGAGACAATCGCCAATCCATAGCCCATCGCTTCAACGTGTGTAATCTTCTATTTTCTGTGACATTAGTGCTAATATTTTAGTTCGTAATATTTAAATGCTTCTGATGTCGAGTTCTCGTTACAAAACCCGATTACCTGCTTCATCATAGGCAGCCGTTGGCGTGCCGATGCGGTCGGCTACCTAGGGACATTACTCAACAACTCAATCATATATTCCCTGTATGAATATGAAATGCATCATCTTGGTCAGAAATAAAAACATCGAACATCCAACATCCCTAACTATATTTAAGTTTCTCTCTAGAGATGTTTTCTCCACTTTCATCCAAAAATATATCCCACAATGCGCAGCTGCAATATATATAAACTGACTAGATTTCATAATACGTGAACTTATTATATCAAAAATATGCTCGCAGGACTTTGCTCTCGTCTTGAGAGACAGGAGTGGCATAGAGGACATCCTGAGTAGATTCAATTATCTGGAATAACTCTTTATACATTGAAGTCCCAGGATCGTACACATCAAGGATACCAAGATAGCTGAAGCTCTTCAGAACAAAGCCTCTTGCATTTTTAATCTTTTAGTATCTCAAGCTTATCAAACTGAGAATATGCTTTTTCCATTGAGTCTAAAGCATTATCAAGCGTTCCTGAATAATTCATACGGTTAGGGTTGTAGAGGATTCCATTATCTGCTAAAGCTCTATGCATATCTCTATGTTGGGAAGTAGACACTCAGCCTTACCCTTTCCTCAGCACCACCATTCTATTAGGGATATAAGCATGAACAACCTCACCCATACTAATAGGGGACCCATACGGACCAGGCCTTACAGTACCAAAAAGTGCCGCTTTATCTTCCTGATGATAGCACTATATTCCTTCCTAAATTCAGGAAAGGCTTTCTCTCAAAATAAGCAAGTCTCCCTAGCGCATATAAACCATCATCTCTCACTATGGGAGGGTCATAGTCTATGACTGGGCTATCTCTATACATGATAGCCTCCTCATCATCAACTATAAGCCCCCTATACTCATAGTTAGTTATATAAAGTGGAAAAAGAGACCTCTCCATAATCCAAGATCCCTCTATAATCCCTTCTACTTCACAGAGTAGGTCTCTATAATATATGCGTTTCCAGTGAGATAGGAATATGGAGTGAACAATATGCTCTGCCTCTTTTATTCATGATGAATTTCGAAGTACATCATAATTCATTGATTTAGGATATAATGATTTCCTATGCCCAGCGCTCCTCCTTTGGAGTCAGCATCATAGTGGATGAATATGAGCAATCGACTTTTCTACAAGCTCGTGCATATACAAAGTTGGGTAATCGCTCGCTAAGTACACTTGTGGCTTATATAAGTGTTGTAACCCACTGATAGCCCTCTTCTGTAAGAAACATTACTTCGCTGTAAGCCAGTTCATCAAAGAAAAAAACAGGTTTGCTGGGTTGTGACTTACGCGTGCTTATACTGGGGAAGAAAAAGATCTCGGCATCTTCTATATGTCTAATCTTTTCCTTCTCGTGACGATTGAGCAATCGATTATCAAAGCGGTATATTCGCATCACGTAATAAGTTCGAGTACTCTCGTAGCGGATGGAATTGAACACTCTACATCTTGTCACCTCTGCCTGATGTTCTATATAGGTTTGAGATAAGAGTAGAATAACTCAGAGATGACCCACGTATCTGTACGACAGTAGAGATAATCAAAGACAGGCTCTTTCCTCTTTGTCTCAACGAAGAGATACATCTCAGAGGGTAAAAACAGGGCTTTGTCACTTATCCAATCACTAAATGTAATTGATATAGTCGCATCTCTATCTTTTTCTACATAGACATCAGATAGTGTGACATGCAGCCTATTAGGAATATCTCTTGGTATACGAACGAAAGGTGTATACAAAAGCAAACAACTGACTCCATATTCGTTTATCTCTATATCCTACTCTTTTTAGGGTGCATTGAGGTAGAATACTAATCTAAGTACTCCCGAAGCCCCGTAGCATCTCCTCTAAACATAGGGGATCTGCACAAGCCTCCTTGAATGACTGCGAAAGAGCCTAGATCAGACTCATTCGAAGAGTAGATGCAGAACATACCACTCTCCGAATCAAAAATGCACTTCATCAGTCATTGCCACTCGCCCTGTCTGCAAGTAGCACTTAACCAAAAGCATCCCAGTAATAGCCATCAAGCTCAAAGTCTTCCTCCAGCTCCAACTCGTCTAGATTGACGGAGAATAGCCTCAGTGCATCGTCATCCATCTCTAGGATAAGACTCCAGCTATTGTCATCGTGGTGAACCATCTCAAATGGTTCTAATCCTTCTTTCTCATAGGCTGCTTATTGTGAAATCACATTACTCCTGACAGTCATTAGTCGATCACATTACTCCTGACAGCCATTAGTCGAGCGAATAGATCATCTGCAGACTCTTTGATGCCGGCCCGATACTTGGCTGGTATCTTCTTCTCATTTCGCTCCCACCAAGCATTCCAAGTCTCCCGTAGCTTTTTGCAGCTTAAGCTGATATATAACTCCTGCGACTGTATTGGGATAATGGTCACAGATATTGCTAGAAACTCTAAGTGAATCAATACCTCGACATCATCATCATACTTAGGGTTTTCCAAGGATGTTGCACTCTTTTGGAGTTCTTCCATAGTGTGTAGGAAGTACCCGAGCGGAACTAAATCTGCCTTGGTGTTATTCTCCGGACGAACACCCGTTACTTTATGATCACTCATACCGTTGTCTATTTTCATATGATTTTTGTACTATAATCTGAATTTACGTCCTCTGGGGTATCTAACAACGGTTTGCGCCCTATCTTTTAGGGCACGCTGCGTGTGAGGCGTATGACCTCAGCCGAGAGCGTCACGTAGATCCGCCAACTGCTTGCGTATCTGGCGCAAGCGCAGGAGCGTGTCGGTGCGTGACTCACACTCGTGGCACGCTGGCGAAGCTCGGCACTGGCTCCCTCGATGGTCATCCCTTCTCACGCAAGAGGTGCTGTATCCTACGGAGCATCTCTATGTTCCGCTCGTTATACTGACGCACGCCCTTGAGTGGTATGGGGCTTGACCTGAGGGAAGACACTCTCCCAGTAGCGAATCGTCGAGACGGGCTCACTAAGCGGTGCGCCACCTCGCTGATGCAGTAGAAGAGTCGCTGTGCCATGGCTCGAACCTATCGGATTACTTTGCTGCTGGGATGTGGGTCTCGAGGGAGCTTGACCCGTACCCACAGGGGCAAGCGTAAGCGAGGAGTTTGTCGCAGGGACGAGGACGCTCTGCCCTGATGCAGCTCGACGACCGTACCATCCGCATCCGTCAGACGCACGCCACCCTCCATACAGATGTAGATGACGAAGCTATCGAGTGCCGACCAGTCACGAGAGGCGGAGCATCTAAAGTCAAGAGGTTGGTCTCGAAGTAGCGGCAAGATACCAGCTCGACAGGAGCATCCGTCTGAGGGGTATAAGCCGTGCGTAGTCATCCTCAGAGGCGATAGTCGATGGCATCCTTAGCCAGCTCGGTGTGTAGCTCACGCTTGTTGCCTGCGGCATCGGTACGATCGTAGTCGTAGATGCGGTAGGTGATGTTGAGAGTCTGCTGGATCTCGGCGATGAAGCAGCCGTGCACCATGGCGTGGACACGACCTGCAGGGAGGAAGAGACATCCCAGGATGGACTTCGTACTCGGTCAGAGGCTTCGACGATGGTACCTTCTTCGATACGGCGGACGTAGTCTTCGGGAGAAGATTGCACAGCAAAAGCCACTGTGAGAGCTTAGCACCAGGGGTAGCATTGATGACGTACCACATCTCGGTCTTCCCGAAGGAATTATGCCGCTTAGCCCAAGTTCGTCATCGGGTGCACCTGGATGGAGAGGTAGTCACGGGCATCGATGAACTTGATGAGCAGGGGAGGCGCTGACTTAAACGCTCTAAGACGCTCTTCCCTACCAGCTCTTCGCCGTAGGTCTTGATAGAGTTCGTCCAGGTTCTTACCAGCCAGAGGGCCAGCTGCGACAACGGAATAATTGTCGTCAACGTGGAGAATTTCCCAGCTCTCACCGACCTTCTTGTCGTCGGGGTAAGACCTTTGAATGGGCGGATAGACGCTTCCGCCCCAGATGACTTCCTTCAAGGTGGCTCGAGGTCAGGGGTATAGCTTATTGGTAGACATAATGAATGCTATGATATCGTAGGGATACGATGCATATCGTCTGCTGATGGTACAAAGATAGTCATTATCCCTCTACACTCTACACCTATATATAATATATGGTACTCGCGCGAAGGGAGTGGGAGGGCTACACGGCGGGGAGGTTCATCCCGTGATGCGGCGATAGAGGTCGAGGGCGTAGATGTCGGTCATCCTGAGATATGGTCAGCGCACTCCTGGATACGGCCATACATCGTGGGGCGCTCCATCTCATACTGACTACTTACACGGCTCAGTGGCGTGCGGCTATACTGATAGTCGGGGTGAAGCTGCGCCTCCAGGAGCTGATCTAAGAAGGGCGGTGAGATGCGATGCCCTGCCAGCTCGACATCCACCACTTCGCGCCCGATAGATACGCGCATGGGCGGTCTGACTGCAGGCTTCGTGAGGCGGCCTTGGTGCGTGGAGAGGTGGTGAATAAGGCTGCCCTCAAACGTCCCCTGGAGCAAAGCCTGCTCCGCATCGAGGAAGATAGCAGCAGCCTCCTCGACTAAGAGGTTGATGACCTTGGAGCGCAGGTAAGCCGTCTGCTCGTTGGGGTCGGCGATGAGGCGAAGCCCTGCTGCACTTCCCTCAGTTCGTCCTCACAGAAGAACGCTCAGAGCAGCCTTGCGCCTCCTCACGACTCAGGATATGGAGCTTCGCAGCGTCCTCGATATCCATAATCTGGTAGCATATATCATCCGCCGCCTCCACGAGGTAGACTAAGGGATGACGTGCATAGCTCAGAGCGGAGGTTGTGCGACGAATAAGCCCCAGCTCCTCGAGCCACCTCCTGCATCGTCTCTTCTTCGGTGACGAAGAAGCCGAGCACTCTTTCCCACCCGAGAGCAAACTGCTGTACGGATACTTCACGATACTTGCCACCGTGCTATAAGTCAAGGCAAAGCCTCCTGGACGGCGACCACGGAACTGATGCGTCAAGAGGCGGAAGGCATTCGCATTCCCCTCGAAGAGAAATCCTCCCAGCGTCCACCCCTCAGCACAGAACGAAGGACTCCCAGCGCTTTCCCGGCCCCTTCGCTGAAGTAGGCACCGATGGCACGCTCTCCGCTGTGACCGAAGGGAGGATTGCCCATATCGTGCGCCAGACACGCTGCACTGACGATGAACTAATTCCCGAGCGGAAGGGCGTCTCACGGTCAGAGGGATAACGCTCGGAGTACCTCCCCGACGATATTCCCCAGCGAACGTCCCAAGCAACTCACCTCGGAGGCTATGCGTCAGGCGGTTGTGTACGAAGATATTCCCTGGCAGAGGAGACTTGGGTCTTATTCTGTGACGGCGGAAGGCAGGCGAGAAGATCAAAGCGGTCATAATCTCGCTCGAAGTCGCTTCGCGCCCAGCCTCGCGACTAGGGGCGCTCGGTGCGTGTAGCCCCTAAGCGGCGGTCAGAGGTAGTTGAGTCCAATTCATTAGCTTGAGGGACGGTGACGAGGCAGGGGGCTACCAGCCCGATATACGAATAGTTGATGTCACGAAAGGTAGTGTTTCTAAGTACTTTAACGCACCACGAGCGAATCTGTGCAAGCAGAGCCCCCCACAGATATACCTAGTGCGGTACGAACCTATACTGGTCGCCGAGGCTGACCACTATAGGTCGGCACGATTGACCAATAGTGCTCACGCCGCGACCACTATTGGTCGCAGCGTCGACCAATAGTGCTCACGCATCGACCTATGAGGAACATACACCATCCCCCACAGCTCCCTCACCCGATTTTCCCAGCGCACGATACCCAAGTACATCGCAGCTCCGTTCTTCCCAGTGATGATACGCACAGGACAGGGACTGCTTTTGGGGAGATGTTCCTATATTTGCAGTATATGAATACTAATTAAATACACATCATAGCGACTTATGAAACAGATCAAACATTACCTTCTCCTCTTAGCAGTCCTTGCCCTCAGGCTCTGCAGTTGTAGTAAGGACCAAGCTTACCAGATATGCCCTGCCGGCTGACGCCTACTCAGTATGCTCCTTCGACCTCACGTCTATGGCCAGAAAGCTGGCGTCACCAACAGTAAGGAAGGCGAGCTGCAGAAGCGTCTCATCGAGAAGCTCCAGCGACAGCGAGGAGGACGAAGCCTACTACAGGAACTCATCCAACACCCAGCAAGAGCGGTATCGACCTCCAGAGCCCCGTCTTCCTCTTCTCCAATGAAAAAGGTCAGTCTCGGCTACCTCCTGCGTGTCGATGACAAGGGAAAGCTCGAGGCCTGCGTGAATAAGCTCCGTACGTTCCGTAACAAGGATGCTGCAGCTCTCAAGGCCGAGGACGGCATCTTCTTCGATATCGACGAAAACTCCACCGAGCCCAAAAATGTCAAATACGATGAGTGAGCACGACGTCATTGAAGGAATCTGCGGCACGACAGCCCTCCAGCCCTCGGACTCTACCTACCACGTCTCAGGGAATGTCACGCTCTACGCCTTCACATGACAGGCCTTCATCTCCCTCAACACCAGCAGGTCGACCATCGAAGAGACGAAGCAGCTCAACTAACAGTACCTCAGCCAGACCAAGGACAAAGAGCTATGTAGCTACCCCAGCCTTCCGTGACCTCCAAGAAGGCAGAAGGGCGATATCTCGCGGTGTCCTCTCGATGACAAAGTTCCTGGACTCCAGCTATGGCAAATCCATGACTTGCGAACATTGCAGGCCTTTCGGATGCCACCAACTTCGATGGTATCGATATGAAGAAGTGCTACATGCTCTACTCGGTCTCCTTCGAGACGGGCGAAGTCGTGGGTACGATGACCTATGGTAGCGAAGACAAGGAGGATCCTCAAGAGCTCAGAGAGCTCGCCGAGGAAGTCTCTCCCAAGTCCGTGCAGGATGACCTCGTGAAGTTCCTCCCAAGGATAGCTACATAACCGCTGCTGCTACGCTCAGCGCACAGAAAGCTCCTCGAGCACTACGGCAAGCTTCCTTCCCTCAAGGGCACTCTCGGAAACTCAAGGCGGAAGGTGTCGATATCGAAGCTATCGTCCCCCACCCTCGAGAGGAGAGTTGCCTTCACCTTCCCCCACATCGACGTGGAGCAGTCAGAGTTCGGACTCGTAGGCTACCTCAAGACGAAGGATGCCACGCTCGTGGATACTGCTCTATCAGCAGGCTGAGAAGGAGCACTCTGGCAAATACGTCAAGGACAGTGGTGAGCACCGCTATCGCGATACAGAAGATCCCTTCTTCTTCGGCTACCAAGATGGTGCTGACCTACATGGCCTACGACGGTACTGGGTGAGAACAGCTCTTCAAAACCTCAGATGAGAACTTCACGAAGCACAGCGAATACAACTCGCTCAAGAAGAACAATAGCTTCTGCTACATTGACCTGAAGAAGCTCCTCACGACAGCTCCCACGGCTGATTTGCTTCAGATATTCATAGAGAAGGCTAAGTCCTTCCGCGTCCTCCAGTCACTTAGATTTACAGGTAGCCGGATGGAAACCAAGATAAGCCTGAGCTCGACTCAAGGAGAACTCTCTGGAAAGGCGCTCAGTAAGCTCTTCGTAGCCCTACAATAGGCCCTTACTATTAGCACTCTCACGGAGCTGCACACACAGCATGCCCCACCCCTCTGACCGAGGGGAGGTGGGGCATGCTGTATTTAACTGGTACTTAGCCGAAGGAAGTCGGAATAGAATTGCGTACCTTTGCACCACTGTCAAGGGAGTTACACAGACACTTCCCCCTATTCCTCCTATACTATAGTATATGCAGCAAGACCACAATACATTTACCCCAAGCTGGGGTTGGTTCGGCTTAGAGCCCCCTCATCGTCTTCCTCGCCGTCTATCTGCTTACCTCGATCTGGGCTGGTATTTCTACGAGATGCCCATCACAGGTGGCCTTTTACTGTGGCATCAATCTGTGCCGTCGCCATCACACGAGTATCAAACTCGAGGAGCGTATCCGCCAGTATTCACCGGGCGTCCGACTCCAACATCCTCTTGATGATCTGGATCTTCGTCCTCGCTGGAGCCTTCGCCACGGGAGCTAAGAGTATGGGAGCGATTGATGCACCGTCAATCTCATCCTCTCACTCCTACCCTCTTCCTTCTGCTCCCAGGGCTTTTCCTCGCCTCCTGCTTCATCTCCCTCTCCATCAGCACCAGCGTCAGCACGGTCATTGCCCTTGTTCCTATTGCCCTCGGGCTGGGGCAAGCCTCGACTATCGGATGCCTACGTGGCTGCCGATCGTCACGGGTGGGGCGTTCTTCGGGGACAACCTCTCGTTCATCTCCGACACGACCATCGCAGCCACGCACACGCAGGGGCTGCTAGCATGAAGGATAAGTTCCGTGCCAACATCGCCATCGTCCTCCCTGCCGCCCTCATAGCCCTCGGCTTGTACTTCGTCGTCGGTCTGGAGCTACCAGCCGTACGCCCTTCAGGTGAAGGCTCCTTCCTCCCTCACCTCCCCTACCTCCTCGTCCTCATCTCTGCCGTCGCTGGGGTGAATGTACTCACCGTGCTCACCCTCGGTATCCTCGCCCTGTGGAGCTGTCGGAGCTTGGCTCGGGGTCGCTACCAGCCTGGGGACTGGATCGGCGCGCTGGGCAGCGGCATCACAGGGTATGGGCGGCTCATCATCGTGACGCTGATGGCTGGAGTATGCTGGGCTCATCCGCTACAACGGTGGTATCGACTACCTCCTGGGTCACCTCACTCGTGGCATCAGCGGTAGGCGCGGTGCCGAGCTCGCCATCGCAACCCTCGTCTCCGTGGCGAACGTATGCACGGCTAACAATGCCATCGCCATCCTCACCACAGGGAAGGTCTACGCGAGATCACGGGAAGAAGTATGACCTCGACCCACGCAAGACTGCCAGTATCGCTGTGATACCTTCTCACTACTTCGTCCAGGGCGTCATCCTTACGGAGCGCAGGCTCCTCTTAGCCTCCAAGCTCGCTGGGGCATCGCCCATTGATATCATTCCGCACCTCTACTATCCCTTCATCATGGGAGGATGCGCCCTCTTATCCATCCTCTGCAGCTATCACGTCGCTACTCGCGCTAAGCATCCCTATGCCTACACTGGGATCTCCATCCTGACTTGGGGGCAAGAACCTCCTGCCCACCTACGTCCCATCTACGAAGCTGCGTTTCCGCCCGAAGAGCGTCGTCCGTGGAAGACATCTTCTCCTCACGCGACTGCAGGCACGTCTCGTGGCTCGTCACCCTCGGCAATGAGAGCCATCGGTCTGGTCATAGGCTGGGAACTCCCTTCGTCCCACTTACTTTGAGTATCCTCGTCATCGATCCGAGCTCCGTGACCAAGGCATAGGCAGTCAGGTCATCGAGCTCCTGCATCACAAAGTATGATGATGGCTGCCCATCGTCTTAGAATGTGAGCCTGCAGGCTACAGCCCAATGGCGGAGCGACGGCTCACCTTCTACGCACGCTTCGGGCTCCTGCCCCAACCCTTTTTGCCTCATCGCCAGCCGCCTTGTAAGCGCAGACCTGCCGTGGGTAGACCTACTACTCTCTCCTCGAAGAGCCTTGACGCTGCGCTCTTCGACCAGATCACTCGTGAGATCCACCGCATCGTCTACAAGCATACAGACAGAAGGAACTCTCCATCACGTCCCCCAGACTTCACCCCAATAAGCATCTATGCAGACCAAGACCACTAGCCCTTGTGGCCGTCTCTCCCCAAGGGCTCACTGTCGCTGAGACCATCCAGCCGAGCCTACCCCGGTACGTACCTTCCTCGATACACGCTGCCGAAGGAGTAGAGCGAATAGAGCGAATACAGCCCTTCGTAGCAGAGCACTTCACCGAGTTCGATGCCTGGATCTTCATCGGAGCGCTTGTATATGCGTGCGCTCCACTCAGAGACCCACTCATCGGACATAAGTACACCGATCCAGCCATCATCAACATTGACAGCACTGCTCGCCAGTGGTCTCCGTACTCTCGGGACATAGAGGCGGTGCCAACGAGCTGACGCGCGACTTGGCGGCACTCCTCGGGCAGAGCAGTCATCAGCACGCAGACGCGACAATACTGGTCTCTGGGCACTTGACCTCTTCTCACGCCGCTACGGCTGGGTCACGAGGCTGGAAGCGAAGGACTCAACGCCCCATCGCCCTCTACACCAATAGGGGAGAAGACCGCCCTCCTGCTCGAGGTGCAAGACCGTGGGACAAGCGAGCTGGAGCGTACTAAGCCGACCACGTGGACGTCTACTATTCGCGTGAGGAGCTTATGGCGCATCTCTCCGACTACGCCGTCCTCCTTGTCAAAGTCTCCACCGTGCGTTGGAGACCGACCTCCTCCCCACCGTCCACTTCATTCCTCCCGTGCTGAGCCTCGGACTGGGCTGTCGCTGCAGTGCGACCCGAAGGACATCGTGGACTACATCCTCGGCGAAGTGCGCCGCTTTGGTTTTCTTCCCCGAGGGCCATCCATCCTTCGGGCACGATTGACCTCAAGAAGGATGAGCCACTCCTGCACGAGCTGGCCGCTACCTTCACCTCACCCCAGAGATTTACATCCGCCGCTGATCATGCCGTGTGGAGTAGCTAACCTCGAAGAAGGTACACGAAGTGACAGGCGTATGGGGCGTAGCTGAGGCAGCATCACGCTATGCAGCCTCCCTCGGCAGCCTCTCGTCCTCGAGAAGCAAAAGGTATGCTCCATAGTGGCAATGACTTCACCTTCGCCCTTGCCGTGGGGCGCAGTGCGGAGCGTCGTGGCCACATGGGAGATCATCGGAGCTGGTCCTGGTGACTGACCTCATCTCCCATCCGTGGTCGTCGGTGGCTGGGATCGCTGATCTCATCCTCTACGCTGGTAGCCTCGTGCCTCGTGCCCGACGCTCTGCGCAAAGCCAGGAGCCACGGTGCGCAGCTCGGCGGATATGAACCTCGAGGGCAGTTCGCACTGATGAAGGGTTCTACGACAAGGCTGCTCGTGGCGCCTGCACGGTGATCCCTGCATCTATGGTGCGATTCAGGAGCAGATGGCCTTCTTCGATGCCTATGGGATGAGCTATCACATCACCCAGGGATCTCCTCCTTCCAGCACGCAGCAGCTGAGCTACGCTCGCAGTTCACCATCCCCGAGAAGACGCGAGACCATCATCTTGACGCGCGGAGAAGGGGCGCACTATGCCCGAGCTCGAGCAGCTGCACCTCTTAGCACGCTCGCAGAGTACGATGTGTATCTTCCTCCAGCGCCGGCATCGTCGATGATGTCCAGCGTCAGCTCCCGAGCACTACCCGAGGACACGCCCGTAGCAGCGTGCTGCATCCTACGTGGCCCGACCAGCGTATCTACCGTGGCGTGCTGCGTGACTTAGCGAAGATGGTACACGAGCACAAGCTCACTCTGACAACGATGATCGTCGTCGGCGAAGCCATCGACAACCGCAAAGGACTCTCTCGCCTCTATGCCGATGGTTCAAGCACCTCTTCCGCAAGTAGGAGACCGTTGCGCGGGCTCCAAAATGACCAGCTGTGCTTGTCATTACTATGACTTTTGCACTGCGGTAATCGCAAGGCGTTAAGACTGAGGCGCGAGGGTTTACTTCTGTAAATGACCAAGCCCGAATGTCGTAAACAACGAAGCGAGTGCCGTATGATGCAATAGTCTCAAATGAATCTTTCTTCTGCTCCTATCTAGGAGCACTCCCTACAAAAGGTCACGGCCTTCATCCCAGCTATGGGGATAGAAGGCCGCTGACACTAAGACTCCATATCCTTGCGGAGTGCTTAGAGATCAGAGGTAGCCGAGGAGGTAGAGGCGGCGAGGGCGGTTCGGACCGTAGATATAGTCGAAGCTTTGACCAGGACCCATATCGGTATCCTTCTGGTAGGAGTTGAGGAAGTTCTGGATACCAGCATCCAGCGTCAGCTTGACCAGCGAAGTGAGGTTGAAGCCGTAGCTGACACGGAAGTCAAGATCAGGAAGGGCTTCGCCTTGTGAGGGTAAGCGGCACTAGCGTTCTGACCACGGTAGTGGACACCATCACGGACAACATCGAAGTGTCCCTTAGCATCTATTTCTGTAGACGTCAGGTTAATATCCTTCAGGCCTTCGTAGGCGGTGCAGGAGGTACATCCATAGAGCCCGTGTAGGTAGCCCGGGAGGACGAAGCTCAGCGCAGAGGTAGGACGCACGGTAGCCGTCAGATAACCGTAGAGGTTAGGCGTACGTTCGTAGAGGCACGAGTCGTGACCCTTAGCCTGATTAGGGATGATCGGCATCGGCATCGAAGAGCACCTTTTCCTGACCGTAGAGGCTACGCTGGAGGGTAATACCGCCCTGCAGGTCGAGCAGACGCTGATAGGCTAAGCGAGCTTCCATATTCACGCCGTAGACCTTGCTCAGACCTTCGTGGGCATTGATGATGGTGATGATCTTGCGTCCCGTCTTCTCATCGAGGACACCATCTTCGTTGTCGGGAGTGAACTTGTTACGGATCCACGTAGCGAAGCCTTCACCCATCACATTGAGCTGCCAGCCTCGCCGAGCGTCGCTGTACCAGTCAAGGAAGCACTGAGCTGCGTGAGCGTTCTTCCTTCAGGTCCTAGCCGGGACACGTTCCTAGGTTCGCCCACCAGCGAGGCGTGACGTGCATCTTCGTCGAAGAACTGAGGCGCACGGAAGCCTTCGCTATAGGGAGAGGCGCAGGCTCAGGTCGCGGGTAGGATTGAAGCGCAGGTTAGCACGAGGGCTGAAGATGAGGAGCGGATCAATACTCTTCTGACCGCCCTGCGTCAGGAGCACATAGTCAAGGGCGACCACCGACGAGGAAGTTCCAGCGGTCGGTCGAATACTCGAGCTGGTCGTACTGAGACCACGTAGTCGTCACCTGATCGATGCCGTGTGCACGGTAGCCGCTCTTATCATTGAGCGTCGAGTAAGCACCTTCGGCACCCATCGTGAGGGTAAGCGACTTAGGGAACTTGTGGATGTACGTACCACCGCCTTGGAAGTCGAAGCCCTTCGTTTCCCCATAGGAGGTCAGGGACTTCAGCGCACCATCATAGGCTTCAGAGTAAGCCGTAGCTTGCATCTTTTCTTCTTCTGTTCCGTTGGCATTACCACGAGGTAGTTCGGTCAGGGGCTTCAGCAGTTCGCCTGCATAGTCACCGCCACCATAGTAGCTCTTACGCAGTACCTTCTGTCCCGAAGCATAGAGGCTGAAGTTGTCGTTTCCTTCGGCTGTACCTTGGTCGAAGCGAGGCTTCCGCCGCTGACGAAGTGCTGGAGGTATTCAGCGATACGTGCTGGAAGGGAGCTTCACTCAGGCGGTCACCGCCACGGCGATACTCGTGCATCGAGCGATACTCTGCCGTCAGCTTGCCATAGATACCGGTCTATAGTAGGCACGGGAATCCGAGGGCTCTATTCTTCAGCTCAGGGATTTCGGTGAAGTCATCTCCATCAATGTCCACCATACCACGGGAGGAGTGCTGACCGAAGATCATAGCTGCAGCACGGCGGTCTTCGGTGACCAGCGACCCGTTGAAGGAGGTCGTAGGCATCAGCAAGTATAGCCCTTGTGCTGCTGGTAGGGAGGTGTAGCTCTGACGGAGGCTTGCGCTATTGCGCAGAGGTTCGCGCGTGATGACGTTGATGACACCGCCGACGGCGTTAGCACCGAAGAGCGCCGAGCCCCCACCACGTACGACTTCGACACGCTCGATCATCGAAGCTGGGATTTGCTCCAGCCCATAGACACCAGCCAGCGAGCTGAAGACAGGGACGGCTATCGATGAGGATCTGCGAGTAAGCTCCTTCGAGCCCGTTGATACGCACTTGGTTGAAGCCGCAGTTCTGGCAGTTAGTCTTCGATACGTAGACCGGGCTGGAAGCGAAGACCTTGGCTGAGGTTCTCCGAGTTGGTCTTCTTGAAGATCTCCTGCAGTACCGTCACAAGACTTGGTGCGTGACGGCGAAGGGTTTCCTGACGGTTGGCCGAGACGACGACTCCATCGAGGTCGATGCTCTGCTGATGCAGGTAAAGTCGAGGTGACGGCTACGCCCAGCTTCGAGACTCGACACGGCTTTCTTCGACACCACAGCCCACGAGACGAGCTTGGATCGTGTGGGTACCAGGTGCCATGTCGGGGAGCGTGAAGGCTCCGTGAACGTCAGTCGTAGTACCGATGGTCGTCCCCTTGACGAGGACTTGGACATTGGGGAGGGGCTTCGTGTGTCGAAGCGTCTACGACGGTGCCCACGATGCTTCCCTTTGTCGAGGAGTGCTGCGCAGTGGCTTGTCCGAGGGCTCCAAAGAGGAGCGTCAAGAGCAGAGCCATACGACAAAAAGATACTCTTCATAATGATGAGATATTAGAATATGAATGTGCGAAACCAACAACAGAATCAGATATAGCTCCTCCTGTAGCTTCCCCATCAAGTGAGGATATAAAGGGATGCATACTAGGGAGAGACTGGTCAACACCTCGGTAAGTATTCCTTTAATCAAAAGGAATCTGACTCATTTCGAGTCATCACAAAAGATAACGGCTGAGAAGCTATCTGGTTCTATCTCCGAGCAGAATACCTACAGAAGGGGATGCTACCGATGTATTTTTCTGGATCTTCAGTAGGCTGAGATAGCCTCGTGAGGGATAAGACAATGCACCAAGCACACCTACCATCAAGAGGTAGATGCACTTGGTGCATCAGCTATAGTTATCGCAGGGGCGGCTATTAGATGAAGGTAGCGAACTCTTCCATCGAGTTACGCACCTTCTTCATCTTACCCAGCCAGTCACGCTCGGGATCGGCGTAGCCGAGGTAGAGGAGCGACTGCTACGCAGCCCCTTCTCACGCAGTCCATGAGCTCATCGACGAGCTCGGGATCGAAGCCACCGATGGGAGTGCTGTCGATCTTCAGCTCTGCAGCCTGCGCCAGTGCCATACCTAAGGCGATGAAGCTCTGGTCAGCAGCGTGCTGGAACTGCTCTTCCTTCGACATCTCACCGAACTTCTCCTTCAGCATATCCGTGTAGCGCTTGAAGCGGCCACGTACCAGACCACGCTCATCGGTCGTCAGGTCGTAGATCGCATCGATGCGCTCAGGGGTATATTCGTCCCACGCAGCGAAGACGATGACGTGAGAGCATTCGCGCATACAGTCGGGGTTCAGCAGCCTGCGACCATCTTCTCCCTTGAGCTCTTGGTCCCCGACGACGATGAGTCGGAACTGCTGCAGCCCAGAGGAGGTTGGTGCCAAGCGTGCCGCTTCGACGATCTTCATCAGATCCTCTTCACGGAGCTTCTTTGTAGGGTCATAAGCCTTGGTGGCGTGGCGCCACACGAGGTCATCTAATAGTGCCATATTATTGTCTTTATAGTTGATTAAAAAGTGTATCTACGTATGTAAAGATAATCACTCTCGGCGATCTAACAGATCATCTGCTTCAAACCCCAAGGATATTCACAGGGGGCCATCAGCTCCATAACACCAAAGCCTATCACCACTCCTCAGAGGAGCAGTGATAGGCTTTGACATCTAAGAAGAATGAAGTACTAACGTGTCCCCTTACGCGACCAACCGAACTGAAGGCCAAAGATGAAGACCACCAGTAGGAGCTCCAGCTGTACCAGTATGAGGTCACCAGGCATACGCATCCAGCGAATGAGCTGCATATGATCCTGCTGCATAAACTCAGCCGATCGTGCCGACCAGTACGCATTAGTAATCGACTCTGTGTGCCTGAGCAGGATACCGATCGGCGGGACACTCCCGTCACCATCAGAAGAGCCCGATATTAATCATCCAGAAGGCCGTCCCGATAAACTTTATCATTCCACTTATGATTCGGGATAGAGACCTCGAGGCAGAAGAGCATCAGCCCTATCCCCAGGATACCATAGACCCCGAAGAGCGCTGCGTGACCGTGTACTGCCGTTATATTCAACCCCTGCAGATAGTAGCAGCGCAATAGGAGGATTGATAGCAAACCCGAAGATACCAGCCCCGAGGAAGTTCCAGAAGCACATAGCGATGAAGCAGTGAATCGGCCACTTATAGGCCTCGATCCAGTCTGTAGCCTTCGACAGCTTATAGTTGTGATAAGCCTCCATACCTATAAGCACTAAAAGGCACGATCTCCAGCGCACTGAAGGTAGCACCAGAGCCAGCACAGCTGTCGGTGTAGCACTGAAGTACAGGTGATGGAATGTACCAGAGATCCCCCTGAGAGGAAGATGATCGTCAGAAGGCACCGAAAGCGTAGCCGACTGGATACGTAGCAGGCCAAGACGACAGAAGAGGAAGGCAGCAACCACGGTACAAAGGACCTCGAAGAAGCCTTCTACCAAAGATGGACGACCCACCAGCGCCAGTACTCAGCGATCGCCATATGTGTCTGACGACCATACATCAATCAGCAGCATAGAAGAAGGCGATAGCCAGTGAAGCATGACAAAGAGTGTCAGAAGATGACGATTCTCATCCTTACATGAGCGCAGGATCAGGGCTCTGATCATAAGGAAGAGCCACAACACAAAGCCCAACTAACAGAAGGATCTGCCACAGACGACCAAGCTCTACGTATTCATAGCCCCTGGGTGTCCCAACCAGAAGTTCTCTATGAGACCGAGCTTCTGCATCACCCCGAACCACTGACCGACAAGTGACCCGACGCACGACAAAGAGAAGGGCCCAGCACATTCACACCAAGACGCTGGTACTTGGGCTCAACACCCGACACAGCTGGTGCTATATATGGCCCTCGTAGCCAGCCACAGTAGCCAGTCCAGAGAATAGCCAACTGGACGTGCCAACTACGTGATACTGCTTGAGGAAGGAAGTCAATAGGCAACCCAAGAGCATCCTTCGACTCCATGGTGCGCCGTGATCGCCCCAAGCACCATCTGCACGAGTATGAGAATGGAGACGATCCAAATATACTTCGTCGTAGCATGCATCGAGGGCGTAGGCTTCATGACCACGCAGAGGATCAGGAGAGGCAGGATGCCCGCCTCTTCCTCCTTTGACTGGGCATGAATGAGCGAGAATACCAACACTGAAGTCAGTAGCATCAGTACGCTGAAGCCTGACCACAGATGCAGTGATGTGGGAGCAATATTGCCTATCGTTTGGGTCGTGAGGCCCAGTTGTTCGTATAGCTAACATCTGTACCTGGTCTATTGGTGACACAGACCCCACGAAGCCCAAGCAAAGGCACTCATCTGCTCCATCTTCCGAGGATCTTCGATGCTCTCAGCACGCAAAGCATAGGCGAGAACGTGAGCTTGACAAACTCGGGCGAAGAGTCGCCGAGGAAGGCTTAGCATAGTAGGCTCCGAGCTCGTGAGGCGACCTCAGCACAGGAGCGAGAGTACGTAATGATACCCGTCTCGTCTCATCGAGAGGTATTCTTACGAACCTCCTCACGTAGCAGGACCTGATGCTAGCTTGCTCAGAGGCAGGAAGAAGTATAGTCCTTACTCATCACGCTCGGCGAGCTTCTTGAGTAGAAGTTCGGCTTCACGATGCAGGTAGTCTGCAGACCAGTCCGGGAGCGTATATGCTCCGTGTCCCCATACTACCTACAGTCTGTCCGCCGATGGATTGCCATACATTTTTGACCATCCTTGATATCTTGACCTTCAAAGAGCGTTACTCCATCTGTCGTCCACCACCTTCGTAGGGAAGGGTGGCATCGTACGAAAGATCTCCAGCCCGAAGCAAGCACACCGAACGATAGCAAGATGACTGTCACTGAGTGCATACCATAGTTTCCTTGGTGTCTATAGTTACTGGAAAAGAATTACGTTTATAGTTAAACCATTTTTACACGCTTCTATCATATCCAAATAGAATCATTTCAAATATAGAACATATATCTGGTTATTTCCAATCAAAATCAGCACATAATTGGCGAAAACTGTGCATAGACCTCTATAATACAGTGCAGTAGATAGTAGCTAAATTCCTACTCAAAAATCGGGCTGGCGACAGCTATGACTTGATAAAAAGCGAAGACCTGAGTCTTCGGGGCTTATAAATAACGAATAAGAGGGGGAATTTAGCCGAACCAGCGAAGAGGCAACGCAAGAGGATCGAGGTCATCAGCCCCCATCGATCCCTACGATGGCCCACTGAGTGCTCCTTCGATAGCCCCCATCTGGATGGCGGCAGCAGTACCGATACCGATGCATAGGCGCACCATAGCCAAGCCCTTCGCAACTGGGCTCTTGATGCGCATCACCTTCATTATAGGAGGACCGATGATACTGCCTAAGATCCCTGCGCAGACGACGACGACCGCCGCCGGTCCAGGGATACCGCCAGTGTGACCAGCCAGCTCCATTGCGATGGGTGTCGTGACGGACTTCCGGGCCAGCGAGCAATGAGCGTCTGCTGCCCCGAGGATGCCCGATACCTAGGATCGAGGCAATGCCGACCATCGTCTCCGACGGTGATGGCGCCGATGATGGAGATGGCGTTCTTCTTGAGATGCGCTACCTGCTCGTAGAGGATGTAGCCCAGCGAGACTACCGAAGGGCCCAGCATAAAGTAGATCATGCAGCTTCCCTCACGGAAGGGTATCGTACAGCACATCCAGTGCCATCAGGAGGATGATCAGCTCGATAATCGTCACCAGCACGGGATGCATGAGCAGTGAGCACAGGCACACGACCCAGCGGTGGATCTTTATATTGACCAGATAGAGGCCGATGACGAACATGATCGTGAAGACCTCGCTGTGGAAGAAGTGTCCGACCATAGCTATTTACGCCTCCTTTCCATCTGATCCTGCACGTAGGCACCGAAGCGATGACCAGCGACGGAGCTGACGATGACAGCCACGAGGATGACCACCAATTTGGCTATCACCGTATCGAGCTGTGCCATCAGCCCCACTCCAACAGGGATAAAGAAGAGCCCCATATTGTCCGTCAGGCACGGGCTGGAGCATCGATCTGCTGTGCCTTGATGATCTTCGTCTGAAGAGCTGAAGAAGCAGGAGCATCCCAGGACACTCCCGGGACAAACTCCCCCATCAGGTAGGACAGGGCAGTCACCTATCCAGTGAAGAGGAAGATGAAGAATATCTTGATAAGTGTCTGCATAAGCGATCATAATGCTCTCACGCTCTCAGAAGGACGTAGCGATGAGCCATCTATTATCATCATGAGATCACGCAGGAGCACATCCATACGCTCGCGCAAAGAGCGTAGCTCTGGTGCGTGCCTCCCAAGCCGGGCGTGGATGCCGTGGAGCTTGAGCGAGAGAAGCTCCCCACTCATAGCGATCAATTTGCTCTAGAGTAGCCCCCAAGGTGAGGCGCTCGGGGATATTGGGGCAGTAATAGCCACCGATGACTTCATCCTTGCCGTACTTGACCTCGATGAGTACCCCCATGCAGAGTCAGTTGGCTCAGAGCTTCCTGTGTCTGTCTAAGTGGCAAATCACAGTCCTCAGCCAAGGTCTCCGCACGATACGGTGTAGGATTGTCTGAGGTATAACGTGCTGCGATATGCGCCGTCAGCGTGATAAAAGATCATCGGCATAGCGACGCGACAGGGGCGACTATTCGGAGGCGTGGTGAAGTGCCAGACATGCTGTATCGAATAGAGATCTGTGCCCCTAAGAGGATGATGATCCACGAAAGCTGTATCCACAGAAGTGCTAAGGGAACAGCCGCAAAGCTCCCATAGATGGCATTGTAGCGCGAGATCCACAGCACCCCATTGATATATAGTGCTTGGAAGATCTGAAAGACTACCCCGTGATCAATCCTGCGATGAGGGCAGGACAAAGTGCACCCGCACATTCGGCAGGAAGAGATAGAGGCATATAAAGCCAAGCGTCACGACGATGTAAGGCACGGACCAGCACCTGAGTCGTGACTGCGGAGATGATCCCCAGCTGACCGAGGTAGGTATGGCTCAGGGTAGAGAGGAAGATAGTCGTACCGCTCGAGATCGTCAGCAGCGAAAGGGATGAACGCACTTGGTGGTTGATGACACGGCGCTAACCAAGGGACGAGCGTACGGCGCTTGCCAAGAGCGATTGAAGGCATCCTCGATCGTAGAGATCAATAGGAGTACCGTGTAGAGAGGGCGGCAGACCCCACCCCGATGAAGAGTCCCTCCTGCACCTGCGCCCAGATGGTTCTCGACATAGCCGAAGGCCTTCTCAAACTCCATCTCGTGCCCTGGGAGCGCACGCATCAGGGGCATCACGCACCGTCTCCTGCAGACACGAAGCCCTTAGCGATCCGACGATGACGGCTAAGATAGGCACGAGTGACAGGGCGGTACTATAAGTCGAGTGAGCCTGCCAGCGGCAATACCCTCCTCGACGTATGCCTGCACCGTCATGCAGAGCACGCGCGGGTCGCCACTCCGAGACGGGCTGGAGCAGAAGTGCGTCACGCGTCCAGACGCCACATATCGAGCTTCACGAGCGCCAAGCCGAAAGCCTGCGCCTCTATATATCGTGGGAAGGTCGCCATAACCTATAAGGTAGGTGAGGAGATAGTAACCGTGATCAACGCCTCTGCGTAGCGAGGCCAGGATAATGAGGAAAGAAGAAGTGCGCCATAGGGAACGGTGGGGCTATAAGCCGAGTTCTGTCCTCGTCAGAAGTCGCCCTCTGGCGAGTGCCTGTCATTGATCTGGGATGATAGTCACCTATCATCTCGTGCGGTCTACCCTCCGACTGGGGCGAGCAACCCTCATAGCGTCGGTTTACATGACCTTGCAACCCATAGGATGTGCGGCAGCGTGCATTGCTACACGCTCCGGTGAGCTCTTACCTCACCTTTTCACCATCACCGCGGGGGCACGGGTCCCTCGTGGCTGTCCTTCTCTGTTACATCTACCTACCCTCACGGATAGCTTCCCGTTAGGAAATATGGTGCTCTGCGTTGCCCGGACGTTCCTCACACACGCTTAGTCCTAAGACCGAGGTGTGCGCGACAGACCGCCCCATGCTCTATAGCGTCTTCTTATTATTTATGTATTTCTACGCGCTGTGTCGGTGCTTGCTCGGCATTGCGTCAGATCGATTGCTCGGCGACATTGCGCTGCTAAGGTGCGGAAGTAAATCCCCATCAAGCTATCGCGCTGGGTGCGCGATGGGCTCGCCGCCGTCACCGCACTCGCAGATACTCTGGATGAGGGGATCTGTCCCAATAGGGGACGTCTAATTCCTCAGCCAACTCCTTGCCTCCATCACGCCCGAAGATATAGTACTTATTCTGGCAGCTCGGCGGAGTGGACAAGCCATATTCTCGACCAGCCCTAAGACAGGGACTTGTACGTGCTCGTCGAGGAACATACCCACGCCCTTGATGGCATCGGCCAGAGCTGACCTGCTGCGGCGTGGTGACGATGAGTGCACCGGTCGGTCCAGAGCCTCTGCACCAGCGTCAAGTGAGATATCGCTCGTCCCTGGAGGAGGTCAATGAGCAGATAATCCAGCTCCCCAGTTGGTCTCAGTAAGGAGCTGCTTGAGGGCATTCTCGCCATGCTACCACGCCACAGGACGGGGCTCTCCTTGTTGTGACGAGAAGCCGATGGAGGCATGCGTACCGCCGTAGCGCTCGACGGGAGCGATGAGCTCGCGTCCATCGACCTCCTCGAGGATAGGGGCGCGCCTCTTCGCAGCCAAACATCTTCGGCTGCGAAGGGCCGGAAAAGATATCGGCATCGAGCAGACCCCACCTTATAGCCTTCTTGTACCCAAGGCCACAGCGAGGTTAGCAGAGATGGTGCTCTTCCCCACCCCTCCTTTGCCAGAGAAGATCGCCAGGGTGTTCTTCACCTGCGGCAAGAGCGGAAGGCTCTCCTGCGGTACGACCTCGGGGAGCTTCACTCGTATATTCCCTCGATCTCGACCTCAGGGCTGACGTAGGTGAGGATCGCCTTTTCGGCAGCCTTCACTACGGACTTGACGAAGGGGGTGGGCTTATCGAAGAGGAGGGCTCACCTTCATCCCTCGATACGAATATCATCCTCGACCATGCCCGAGGTGACGAGGTCTTGCCCGTCCTGGGTAGCGCACCTTGCGCAGAGCGTCGAGGATCAGGTTGAGATAAAGCGTGATGAACATCGCAGCTCATTGGACTCTTCGGGAGCGACTGGAGCTACGATAGCTATCGGGCTCGATCTCTATCGGGCTCGACAGCCACCCTCTGGCTCCCGAGGGATGAAGTGAAGATATTTGATGGTGAGGCCACGGCTCAGCCACTGGCGCTCATAGTAGAGTCTTTATCCGAGGATCTTATCCTCAGAAGGCACCGTCATAGAGGTCTTCCTTGTCGGTGATGACTTCTTGGGTGTTCAGCTCGACAAACGCCTTCGATCATGGGTATAGAGGAAGGGGCTATCGGTCTTGAGATGGATCAGGCCACCAGGCGAAGCACCTCGAGGTAGCGGCGGATGAAGCGCGAGAGGTCAGGCGCTTGGTCACCTTCTTCATCTGAGGGTCAGGGAAGGTGATCCAGATCTCATCTACTTCGCATGGGCAGAAGAAGCTCGTCAGGACTCAATCTCCCCACGCAGAAGGCAACATTCGTCATCCCAGCTTCGTGTGAGGCCTTCGCTCACGTCGAATACGCTCTCTCTGACGTCCACCCGATGAAGTTCTTCTCAGGATGAGGGAGTTCGCCAGACCTACGGTGTACTCCCCCTTACCACAGCCCTAACTCCAAAGACGATCGGATGATCATTTGTGGAAGAAGTCTTCTCCCAGCGTCCCTTCAGGGGAAGGGCTCTTGCTGGAGACGAGCAAGGATATTGGAGCACGTGAGGGAAGGTCTCCATCTCCGGCGAACTTCGCCAGCTTGTTCTTACCCACCGATACTTAGTCAAAGGGTGAATGCTCTCGCAGTACTCGAGTTCGCCCTGTACTACAAAGCGGATTTGGTCGGTGTCGAACTTCCCGACGCCGTCCTTCTTCGGCATTGCGCACGACATACTCTAATAGCTCGTCCTCATCAATGTCGATGGGCTCATCATGCCGTCATGGTCTTCATCGCTGAGATAGCCACGGCTCTCGTAGTAGTCATGAGATAAGGTCGACGATATAGACAATATCGTCATCGCTGAGAAGCTCCTTGAGCTCCTGGGGGATATAGTTGCGGATGAAGGCTACCGAAGCGGTATCATCGTATCCAAGCAGTTCGTCTTCTACCATAATATATATGTATCGTAGGGCTTGCCCTCTCGGTGGAACAGGTGGTGATTTACTCGTGCAAAGGTAATAAAAAGCCCCACTGAGCGGCTCTACCTAAGGGGGATAAAAAGAGTCTACCTCGCCCTGGTGGAGCGAGGTATGACTATCGTGGGGCTTGATGGACGTGCTATAGCGTAGCGTATTCGTATCGGGAGTTCTTAATCAAGATATCATCCAAGTCTTCACCTTCCTCAAGCTGATCCACTTCAAGCTCAATGTGAGAAGAGATCCAGGACATTAAGAGGCGTACTCAGCTGAAGGTGTTCAGCTTCGGGCTTTCGTAGCGCAAACGCTTAATCTCTTTATTCATCAGTCTTATACTATTTATGGGTGAGACGGTCGCGCATCAGGAAGACAGGTGCCTGGGTGGAGAGGAGGCTATGCCAGCGAGAGCTGGCAGGATAGCCGACCCTAACTTACCGAAGAAGGCTTTCGAAGGTCTATTTATATCAAAGACGATATATCCCATGTCACCGAGATCGTATCCAGCATCACCAGCCTTATAAATCCGTTTCGTTGTGTGGATCCTTCTTCCACAGAGGAAGGTCACGCGTGATATCGTCTTACTTACGGAGGATCGTTCCAATACGCTTCGCCCTATATCGATGATCTTCTGCAAGGCATCAATGGCCATGGGCTTCAGATCATTTTCACTGTTTACCACGGTACATATTAGGAGACGTGAGTCGATATCATTGCAGTAAGGTCCGATATGGCGCAGTCTCATGCGATGAGACAGGTTGACCATGGTCATTGAGTCGTATATTCACCTCGCACTATCGCTCAAGCGGTCACCTCTATAATTCTTGGGATCTTGTCCTTTCACTACTGCAGGATAGAAAATCAAAGAGTAGACAACGACCTTATCGCCCTGCTTAGAAGACTGTAGTCCCAGAAGCATACGCAGGTCTTCAGTGAACCATCATGCCACTTATTCACACCATAGCTACCCGCATCGGCATAGGGCGTAGTAGCCAGCCTTGGAGTATATCTTTCGTCTACACGGTTTGCAGGAACAGATGGATCCATCGTACCCTGACCACCGATAGCCCCGAAGAGCATCGTGATACGCGTGAACTCAGGAATAGACCAGTAACCCTTACCACGGGACTTGAAGCATTGAAAGCATTATCAATCGTTCTGAGCTCCGCTTGTAGATTGATTGAGATCCATTCACTATATAAACCGCCTCATCAGCCGTCTTAGCAAATCCGGTGCTAAGACTATTGACGGGATACTGTGAGAGGAGCTCAATGGGGAGGTCAGGACGGTTCAGATTGAGCGTCAGCGAGTAGCTCGTCCCTTCGACAAAGGCTGCATCTACACCACCAGCCTTACGCACCCAGGCGATCGGAAGCGTAGACAGGAAGTGCCTTCATTCCCGTGGCGACAGCATATTTCGCCCCGGTGTGCCCATTGAACTCATATTCATCAGCACTACTGGAGTTTGAAATGTATGACCTCACTACCATCCTCGAGGCTTTACATCAACGTTAGCATGAGATCTGCGTACGGACTTCACCATTTGCGACGTCCTCAGCTTGCTGAGGACATTAGCATCTGAAGGAAGAGGTAGTAGCGAGAAACCGTCTCCTGAGCTTGCGTACCATATGTGATCATACCGTCAGCATCAAAGCTATGCTCAGTCAGTTTTGCGACCTTATGCCATTCATCCTGTTTCCAGCGTGCTTCGAGAGAGTCCATCTACGATAATAGGGCTTCTTGTTATCAGTAGCATCTTGATCCGTGGCTTTGATATTACTGGAAAGTTCAAATGCAGAAGGCTGTGAGAACGGATCGTAATCCCATTGAGCTGGTAGTGACCACCACCATCTTCTGCCATTTTCTTCTTCGACAGGCTGCGGGAGACGCCTACGGGCTTGAGCGTGTAGTGTTCAGGATCAGCAGCATCGAAGTCGTAATCTTTTTCAGCCACAGGCGGGCAGAAGAGCTTCTGTGCCATTCTTGAACTCGTACTTCAGCGGACGCCACTCAAACACCGGGGCAGTTCGTGGTCCATCGTGGGTTTTCGGCTCGAACAAGCTTAGGCTCCACCTTCAGCTGCTTCGTATTCACAGTCCACTCGCCACCAGTGATGAGCATCATCGACAGATGTCCGGAGGAAACGAGTCATAGGAAAAGTTCATCTCCATAGGCACGAACAGATCCCCGCAACATTACCTCCGAAGGAAATGGTGTAGCGCTCCGTGCCCTCCTTCTTCGTCCACGTAGCCTGAGGTAGTTCACGGGCTGACGAGGGGTTTGGAGGCAGATAACACAGAGGACTTCCAGTACCCTCCTTCAGTCCCTTGAGCTTGGGGAACTTCTTCTCCAAGCTTCATCTTCGCTCAGCTCCATAGACATCGCGCGTGCAGAGACTCAGCCAGGGCTGCAAGGCAACCTCGACACTACAGAGTGAGACTGGCACTCAGCTATAGTTAACATCGTCCGTCTGCTCCGTGCGGTGATCCAGCCTGACTGCGAGCAAGGCTGAGCTCACGCCCCCATCAATAGGGCCAGCAGCAAAGGACTACTCGAGATGGTTTACTACTCAGTAAACTTAATGTATTAATTTATCAAAAGACCACTGTATCGCACCTTCATAGCGAAGAGATAAGGCACAGTGACTCACATAACAAAGGAATAAAATCCATAACTGATACAAAGTAACGCAAAAACACGTAACGAGCAAACACGAAAGAATATACTGCACATTCCACCATTAAGTGCAACGAGGTATAGCCAGAGGCACTATTGCCCTCTGGCTAAGTGATCAAGAGACTTCCATTTGATAAAAGTATAGAAAGGATACTAGCATCTGAGTCGTGAGCAAAAGGTACACAATAGATCAAATGTACAAGCAGAGCAAAAGCTAAAGGACGAATTTTTGATGCGGTTGCCCTGACGGCTTAGAAGCACTTTCTTCTCTCTCTGTGATACGCTTTTGCGGGGAGCTATTGGAGCGCTTACGGACTTTATGCATGAGGACACAAATGACTAAGCGGATGAAAAAGATATGCCTTAGCACACTTGGTATATAGGGTTATCTGTAGTAATAATCAGGGTATAGGCTTTATTGCTTAGTTGGCCTTGAGGCTTGCTTGTGCCCATAAATACCTGCTGTGTCATAGATGGAGTGGCGTAATCCGATCTCTTGGGAGCTTGTCAAGCATTCGATAGTCTTTCCTTCAACTAAAAGTTGGGCGCACTGTTTCCGTCACCTTGGTGTACATAATCAGGCCAGTGGTGCGTAGTACCCACAGCCCTGCGCCGTGACGGAAGGGACTATATTCATCGATATTGCGTAGCATTTGGAGGATGACGGCACGGAGGAAAGGGTGACCTGCTGGGCAATGCACCATTGGATGTATTCGCCGTGGCGGGTTACTCAGAATCCGAATAGATGCCGATGCCTTCATAGTTCTCCTGGTCTGTTGTCAATGGGTTGAGTACAGAGATCTTCTTTCCGAAGTACTTCACACCTAATGAAGACTTTGTCCAATGAGGACTTGATGTCAATATACTCCTCCCTGTTGATAGATGAGTAGATAACGGAAGAAGTCGGCACAGGCTGCACCATAAAATAGGTACAATGCGCTGATAATAGCTCCAGATGGTTTTCCATAATGTTCCAAGATGAGAGGTCTTGATATCCCTACGTCATCAGAATAGATGGTGAGTTATATTCGGGATTGGAGCTTTTTAATGTGCTCGATGTTGTGAGCTATTTCTTGTGGTAGTCCATCTTTCGTTCGATAGGTCTGGTAGATGTGTTGGCTTATTTCTTTACCTAAAGCCTTCAGGGGAACTAATTCTTGATAGTTGATACTCATTCTTTCTATGGAAGTCTATTTGTCTCTCAATGGGACATCCTCATTGTTGACGTGAGTAAAGGGAATGAAATGGAGGAGGGTGAGGATCTTTTTGAGTTGACGAATTACCTCCCGCAGCTCAGGAGCGAAGGGCAGTGGAGACACCGCTTGAGGTTTTCTGTCTGGGTGAAGGGTACCTCGGTGTCGTATAGGCCGGTGAGGATCTCTTCGATAAGGAAGGGCTCGAAGGACTCCTTCATCTCGTGATAGGAGAAGGCCTTCTTTTCAGACTTCTCTCCTACGGGGAGGGAAATCAGTGGCTGGTACTTGTTCGTCAGCACCATCAATCCATCCTCTCCTGAAGCGGAAGATGTGGGATAAATCTTGCCTCATCAAGCTCTGGTCTGTGCTAAGCCTGCGCAGTGGATGAGCGATCTGAAGGATGGCACTTTGTAATGGTGTCGAAGGCATGTCGACCCATCGGAAGTCAGAGCCTGCTTCCCTGGGCTGGTGATGCTGATCTTATCTCGTCTTGTAGTCAACGACACGATAGAGGCCATCGACCTCGTCAATGCGGTCAATCGTCCCGCCAAAGTAGGCGGTCGTAGTATCGGAGGGGGAAGGCTGCATATACCTTGCTCTCGCTCACCCAGCGTAGCCCGAAGCCCGGAGTGCGCACCGTCCCGTGAGGGAGTTCACGGGCATAGCGTTCGATGGTCTGGCGGTAGATATTTGATAGGCTACTTAGCGGACGATTCGGATCCAGCAGGCGCTTGGCGGTAGACAGACTTGACGCGACGGCTCAGCTCCCCCTTGCTCTTGAGTATCTTGTTGTCTATCATCTCCTTGGTGATAGTGGTGAAGGTGAGGGGCTGCTGATCCACTTGGCATGCTGGGTGAGATCTGGTACGCACTCTTCCATCACACGGTGGAGGATGGTGCCGAACTCATTGGCTGCTAAGATGGAGTTCCGAGTGTCTCGCTCACGATAGCGACAGATGTACTCGTAGTAGAAGCGTAGCCCGGACAAGCCATACTTAGCCCAGGCTACTCGGAGAGAGGGGGCTAATGTCCTGCTGTTCGGTGGCCGTGCGTGGGTCGGTCGTGGTGCAGCTGTGCGAGGCATCCCAGAGCTCCCTCTCTCTGCTTGATGACAGGCTTAGTCTCTTCGGCCTGTGCCTCGAGGTGAAGGGGACGCCGCTTGATGGAGCATCCATGGATATACTGGAGGAGGCTGATGTAGCGGCTCTCTTCTCCGGGGTTGGCAGCCATCGCTGGAGGGACGACGACGAGGTCAGCTGCTCGGCGCGTGACGATACTCTGGAAGAAAGTATAGTCTTGACCGGATCCTCATCTACGCGCGCGCCCTGTCGGAAGGCCGAAGCCCTGACGCAGGGTGTGAGGGGATCAGGGTGTCGCTGATGCTTGCGGGAAGGGCTCCCTCTTGTGCCAGGAGGAGGTAGACCATCGTGGGAAGTGAGGAGACGGGTCTCTAAGAGTCCATCCTTGCGGGAGACCCTGGAGGGATTACCTTCGAAGGGGATAGTCACAGTGCCCACCTAAGCCCCCGAGGGAGGTGGATCATCGCTTCGTGCTAGCTGCATCTGGTGCTGCTGGATGAGTCCCTACAGTCAGTTGATGAGACGGAGGTGGTGGTGGATGAATTCGTCAAGGAGGGAGAGTCCTTCGCAGAAGTTTTTCCTCGTTGTCTTCGGGTGATAGCGTCCGGGGTGAGGGGGCGGCGACAGACCAAGCACACTCCTGCGACGCTCTCTACAGGTGTCTTAGCACAGCTTCGATGCACGCTGGAGGATCATGCTCCTCAGTGAGTGGATCCAGCAGGAGATGTAGCAGGTCCGACTCTGCTACCGCTTCCTTTTTCCTGCCTTTGCTCCTGCGCTCTTGGACAGGAATGAAGAAAGCGCTTGCTCCTACGTATGCGCTCCATCAGCTGCTTTGCCTCAGGGGCTGTGTGCTGTATCCAGTTCCTGTCCCAAGAGGCTGAGGCTGGTCGGCTGGAGTAGCGGACGGGCTCGCGTCGCTTGAGGGTTGCGTGATGAGGGGCGATCCACCGCTTGAGCATGAGGGCGATGGAGGTGCAGTCGAGGGGTAGCCCAGGGTGATGTTGATGCTCCCGATGTCTTCGGGGATAGAGCTGGCTGTCGGGAGGTAACCCTTCATCAGGCAGGATGATGGCTGCCTCAGGCATTCGGTCTCGCTGGAAGGTTCATCTCCTGCAGCAGGGAGGGCAGTCCTTGACCTGAGCCAGTAGGCTGGAGCACTCGATGACCTGAATGGCGGGAAGGTGCCTGCTTGCGCCCTCTTTCCACGCCCCTTCGACTTGACCGAAGTCCTTGATGAGCTTCTGGAAGTACTTGCTGGCAGGGTGGGTCGCATCGTGTACGACCTCGACAGCTGCATCCCAGCAGAAGACGGCATGTCAGCAGTCTTGAGTGTCTTGAAGAGTTTGCGCTCCGAGGGGTGAGGGTAGAAGAGCCCTACGAAGACCAGCTGTCGCCCTCCTCGAGGCTGGTCGAGGACCAGATCGAGGGTGCTCCACTTTTGCCCAGCGGTATAGGATCCATCGTAGACAAGCCCAGCTCGTGGAGGCGAGCCGTGAAGCGGTCATAGAGTGGATGAAGGCATTCCCAGAAGCTCAAGAAGCGTTTCTTGGGTGACTCATCGTCCTCTTTGTTTAGGCTTTGCAGACTCGGTAGTTCGCCCCAAAATCGCTGGATCAGAGCACGTGCTTCGTCATCAAGGTAGCTGAAGCATCCTTATTTCCTTGAAGTCTCGCAGATTGCGTAGGGTGGTCAGTGCCTCGGATAGCGTCGCCGAGTCTCGAAGTCCTTGAGGATGATGTTGCCGTCGAAGTCAGTCAGGCTCTCGCTCGTTCCCCACGCTCCTGCATGCGACTCTGATAGCACTGGTAGAGGCTCAGAAAGTGCCGTCTTGTCTAAGACCTATGCGCTTCGGGGTGTGGCTGGTGCAGAAGTCACTGACGGTCTCCATCCGAGGCCGAAGGGGGACGGTCAGGGCGAGGCTGGCTAAGAGTGATGGCGGAAGAAGGTGATGGCACGCTTCGAAGGAAAGATGAAGCGACATGGCAGGCTGGTCAGCTCCCTGCTGGTAATAGTAGGTAGCTACCTGATGAAGGAAGGGGGCGGTGTGGCTCATCATCGCTGGGGGTAGGCTTGGGGTGCTCGAGGGCTTCGGCACGCTGGAGGTCGTGGGCGGCTGCGTGTGTTGCCCAAGCTGCTGTAGAGCTCGGCGCGCAGACGATGAGGGGTAGCCAGGGGCATTCCTCGGAGGAGGGTGAGGCTTGGTTGATGTCGCTGGGGCAGAAGCCACGCATCCTCAGCCAGATACATACGGGCACGTCCTTCCGGGACTTCGGCGTTGTCGGGGAGCTTGTCGGTGAGGAGAGCGCCAGTCGCTCGGCCTCGTCATGAGCGTCCACATGGTCTCCAGAGGCGCCAGCCTATGCGAGCCATGAGCGAAGTCTCCATTCCCTCGATGATGGTCTTGGTCAGCTCTGCTAAGTCATATTCTTTGGTTAGCAAATAGACCATAGCACGCTGGTAGAGTGGAAGCTCGTTCTTCGGCTGGTCGCTCAGTAGGAGGCGAAGTCGGTAAGTGCCGCCTTGTGTCCTTGCGCTGGACGAAGGAGCACTTTGATTAGGCGGACGGTTTGCCTCATGGGGATCACGACTGAGGGCAGGAAGGAGGTAAGGCGGCATCGTCCTTCCCTGCAGGAGCTGTAGCCCTCCGAGGTTGTTGAGGAGCATAGGCTGGAGGCTACAGGAGGATGGAGTTGCAGGGCTTGGGTGGAGGCTTCCGCGCTTGTAGTCTCCCCGATTTCCTGCCGTGAGCAAGAGTCCAGCAGGCGCATAGCTGAGGCTATCGATAGAGTGCTCTTGCTGAGGCGTAGCTGCGGATGGGGCTCCATAGGCCAAATCCAGCAAAGTATGAAGCAGAGTAAAGCGAGCTATTTGTGAAGTGTAAGTCATCTGAGGAAGAGGCAAAGTGATAGATGTCTCTGTCATCCAAAGATACTGCTCATTTGCGACATAGAGCGAGGCGAGAGCGAGCCTGTGGGAGCCCCGGGCTACGAAGGAGAAGAGGACGATGGTGCCGTATCTGGTGAGACTATCGTATCCTACAGCACTCGCTTCGTATGTTGCGACCTTCGAGCTTGTCATTTGCAGGGAATAAAGCGCCCTTCGCTTCGTCTTGACGCCTTTGCGGCGACCGCATGCTGCAAAGTCAAGTCAAACGACAAAGCACAGCTTGTCCTTGGGAAACCCGTTGAGCGGTCTCCTATTGTGTCCTCGAAAAGCGAGCTATCGTGCTTCGTCCGCGCACCACTGCTGGTCGATACCCGACCACTACTACTTCCACCCTTGACCACTGGTGGTACTCCCTCACCACTACTGCTGACGGCCCCTCCTTCCATCAGGTTGCTCACTCGCTACATTAGAGACTTGCATCCTACGGCACTCGCTGTTGCTTGCGACCTTCGGACGTCATCATTTGAGGCACTCCTTCGCCCCTCCGTCTTAACGCCTTGCGATGACCGCATGCTGCAAAGTCAGCGCAAGGGGCAAACAGGGCTTAGTCCTTGTGGAGCTCGTTGAGCGGGGCTTGTTAGCTACGCTGCGGTGCGCTAAGTCTTTGTACCTTTGTCCGCACAGCTTATAAGATAACTTATATGACCAACGACCAATCCTTGCGCCACGAAGGCGAACATCTCTTAGATGAGATCAAAAGCCTCAGGCACGAACTCCTCAACGAAAGTAATGAACCGGCTCTCCTCCCCTCGATCTATACACGGCGCTCCATCCGTAAGTTCGTCGATACCCCACTGACAGGCGATGAAGTGCAGATCCTCCTCGAGGCTGGGCTGCGTGCTCCTTCGTCCAAGAACAAGCATACGACCCAGTTCGTCCTCGTCGAAGACACGTCCTACCTTAGATCGACTGAGTGGGATGCGCCCGAGTGGTGCGCTCTTCCTCCAGCAGGTGCCACTTGGGAATAGTTGTCTTGGGCTCTCCCATGGAGTGTGAGCGCTGGATAGCTGATGCCTCGCTCGCTGCCGGCTATATCCAGCTGCAGGCAGAGGCTCTGGGCTTAGGCTCCTGCTGGGCCGATGCCTATGGATGCTACACGGAGGCTGGACAGGAGTCCGCCGAATACGTGCGTAATGTCCTCGATATTCCCTACCAGCTCGAGGTGCTCTGCATCCTGGCTAGCGCTGGGCATAAGGCAGGGGAGCTGCGCCACGCCCCACCGAGACCCTGAAGTGGGAGAAGATACATATCGGTCGCTATCGAGGCGCCGAGTAGCCTAGAAGAAGCTTAATGCACGCAGCGCGTATCGTCCTCTTGGGGGCAGGGCGTGTGGCTACCCAGATAGCACGTGCCCTTACTGCCGATCCTTCGGGGGGACGACTCACCCAAATCTATAGCCCACAGGGGCGCTCGGCGAGCCGTCTGGTCGCCCAATTAGCTGGTGGCGTGCAGGCTGTCTCTTCGCGAGTGAGCTGGATAAGACTGCGGATTGCTACCTCTTTGCTGTCCCCGATCGAGGCCATCGCTCCTCTGGCGCAAGCCCTCGCGGACACAGTGTGAGCTCGGAGGTAGATGCGCTGTGGGTGCATGTCTCGGGGGCAACCCCACTGGAGCGCCTCACGCAGTACCATCATGAGGCTGCTGTCCTCTATCCGCTCCAGACCTTCTCTGCCGAGCGACAGCAGGACTTTCGCCAGATACCCCTTTACCTCGAGGGAAGTACCCCCACGGCACAGAGGGTTGTCAGTCCTTGGCTCGTCGGCTCAGTAGTGCCATCTTCTGGGCGACGACCGAGCAGCGTCAGGTGCTGCATCTGGCTGCTGTCGTGGCGTGCAGCTTCTCCAAGCTACCTCATCGGGGCTGCTGGCGACTGCTGGAGCAGCAGGGACTCCCCTCAAGGCCCTCCTGCCACTGCTGGATGAGATGAACGACAAGCTCACCAGATGCCTGCCTTTGGAGGCTGCAGACTGGCCAGCACAGCGGGAGATGAAGAGACGATGCAGCGCCATCGTACCTATCTTTATACGCACGGAGCGAGGGACTTATCAGAGCTATATGCTACGCTGAGCGCAGCTATCCAGCAGGCACATCGCGGGAGAAGGATGCAGTCAAATAAAAATATTTACTTTTTGTGACGCATCCTGAGGCGGATGCGCTTCTTGTGATGGTCGCTTACTCAGAGCTGTAGACTCATTGCCATGGGCGTCGTGAGACGGTCATCAGGTCTCTCTTAGGAATCATACCAGCTGGGTTGCAGGAAGATTGCGTTTGGTGTTCGTAGTATAGCGAGGTGTGATCACCGAGAGCCACTCACTTCAGGCGTGTGACTCGGATGGCTTCGGTCATTGGGTCACGCGCTCTGTTCTCTGATGGTGAGGTATCTTCCACACGTATATTATTATGGTGTATGTGGTAAATCATGTAGCGGACGTCCGTCTCTGCTCTTGACTCAGTCTGCATGCTTCCTCTCTCTCACTTAGGGAGACTATTGCATCCTGACACTCGAGTTCGTTGTTTCGCGGTCTTCGGGGCGTGTCATTTACAGGAGCACTCCCTGCGCCCTCGATCTTAACGCCTTACGCGATGACCGCATGCTGCAAAGTCCAGTACAATGACAAGCACGGCTATGTTGTGGAGCCGATACAACGCTCATCAGAGTGAAAGCTCCATCGCTCCGGATGTGCTAGGGCGTGTGTATACACATTCTACCATTAGTGCAACAGCAGAGTGGAATGTGCACCTGCAATATCTTCTCTTCAAAGTCTTTCTTACGCCACTCCAAATACGTTTTGATACTTCATTTTGGAAGGCTACCAAGATTAGCATCTAAATCGATTACTACAGCAGAACAGCCTTGATCATTCTTAACGCTGTTGATATGCCAGTAGATATTCCTTCCACCCGCTAACACGCTTATTATCCGCTATTATTGCTGTCCGATAAACCTTTCCTCATAGGATGAAAAGAGATGAGGGCGAGATCATCACTGACCTCGCCCTATTAGCGATACATTGTGAGGTGAACATCAAACATGTAACTCTATGGGCAAAAGTAGCCATTTCCTCGGACGGCCGAAAAGCAACCTCGGTGGTTACGTCGCCTTCAAATTATCGACTCGACTACGATAACGCTGTTCTCAACCTGATATTCAAACGTGGGACAGCACCCCAAGCTGGGCAAAAGAAGGGGCATCAAAGTGCGTTCGATTATCCATGCCAATGAGCGAGTCCCATGCGATATACAGTTCACCTCGGCTGCAGCCGCGACGAGATTCATGCTTCAGCCAGGCGGTTTGCCTAAAGAAATATCCTTGCGCTTTTGACCGAGCTTACATCGACTATGAAAGTTTGAAAAGCTCCTCAGAGCGGAGCCATTTATGTGACGAAGATGAAGAAGAACCTTCTTATAGCCTGATTTCCGACACTATGGTGCAGGGGCCGAAGGCAGTGGACTACGCTTGCAGGAGGTTGTTTTCAGCAAGACGAAGGCCTATGGGACGATAGCTTCAACATCAAGCTCGGATGATCACTTATCCAGAGGGAGAAGAAGGGAAAACTAACGGCTCTACTAACCAATGACTTGGAGACGAGATCCTACAAAGCTCACCCAGTGTACCGCACTCGCTGGGAAATAGAGCTACTATTCAAGCAACTGAGCAGAACTTTCACTTGCGCTACTTCTATCGGAGAAAGTGCAATGCCATCAAGATTCAGATTTGGGTACGCTATTAAGCTAATCTCCTGTTTATGGTGCTCAAGGCACGTCTGGAAGCGTACATGGGTTTCTCGAGGGTTGGCGACGATTGTGCGTATTTGTTTGATGTACTATGCGGATGTCTATATGCTCTTAGAGCATCAGAGAAGATGGGTGAGCGCACAGAAGCAGAGGAGATCCGAGGCATGAGCACTTGCTTTTTGAGTGAGGGAGCTTGCTACCTTGCGAAAGATCTATATCCTCATAGCCACTGAGCTGATGAAGAGGAAAATGTGACCTGAAGGAGTTTTATCAGACAGCAATATTTGACTTAGAGCTGCTAGAGGCCCGATAAGAGAGTTTAGCTGCCACTATGTAGCTTATACACAAGAAAAATCGTTGTAAGACCATATCCCACAACGATTTTTCTCTTACTTACGAAGGCTGTTTTGACGACCATTTTTGAAGTCATCTTGAAGCCACTTTGCGGAGAGAGGAAATGTACTATTTCCCTTTATCTCGTTATCATCACAGATGTCTATCTAATCCAGTCAATCGGTAGTGTAGCAAAAATGCTAGCAGTTTTTGACCGACATCATGACCACCATTCTGACGGACTCATTGGCTGCAACAGCTCTCTTTTCCCTAGGTTACAAAAGGTACAGAAGAAACAAACGATAAAGCAGCTCCTCTATAATAAGCATTTACTCAGATCCTGCTACAGTCTTGCACAGGTGCAAGCCCTATATATAAAGGGCTTGCACCCATTTCATCATCTAATAGCTGGGCAAACAAAAACGTGTTCTCTTGAGAAAACCTTTCCTATCTCTATCTTATATCAGCCCCATTGCGGCCCCGAGGAATAGCATACATACAGAGACCATCGTAATCACCTATGGTGGGTGATGGATGCACTTTTATACCGAGCGTTGTCGTCTACCTATGTAAGGTGATTACAGCGGACGCACATGTCCTCTCTACCTCTCTCAAAATCCACTAGCTAGAGCTGTCTCCGTGATCGATACAAAGCAATGAGTACTGGGTCGAGGATGGGGCAGTGGGGTGAGGAACTCAGGCCTATCGGCAGAATCTGTGGGGTCAGGGAGTACACAGGGGTGTGGATAGGGGCAGTAGGGGTGAGGGAGCTGGGCCTCGGCAGAATCTGTGGGGTCAGGGGTACACAGGGGGTGTAGATAGGGGCAGTGGGGATGAGGGCTGAGGTGCCTATCAGCAGGATCTGTGGGGTCAGGGGTACGCAGGGGAGTATAGATAGGGGAGGAGGAGGGAGGAGGTCTATCCAGCAGGATCTGTAGGGTCGAGGGTGGAGAAGGAGGGGCAGGGAGGTGCAGTAGTACCTTGGTGGGGAGGAGATTTTTCGGGCATAATCACTGCCTTTGGTACACACAGGCGCAAATGAGACATCAATGTCCATCAGACTTACCGAAGACCAGATACTACAGCTCGCGATGCCGCCTCTGTCAGGCTGGACAAGGACAGGCAAAGACCAGCCCAAATGGCCCCTGCTGCGATGTGGCGAAAGAGCTTTGTGACACTGCCAGGGCTCAGGGTCATCCCCTACCAGACGATAGTAGACCTCACGAATATTGCGCTTTAAGTGCTCATGCCCTAGCCATAAGTTTCCTGCAAGCATGCCCTAGGCCTGCTCCTGCTCTATGCTCACCGAGTGAGTCCGCCTTCGCCCAGAGGACTGAGGCCGAGTGGGTCACCTCCTGGATCGACAGGCGTGCAGAGACAGCTGAGAAGAAAAGCTCAGCGTGAGGAGCGCAAGAAGGAGGCGAAGGTCAAAGACGCAAGCAGGCAGAGCGTCAGCAGGCCAATCGCCATGCCAAGATCTTGGCAGGAATGCAGGAGCTGGAGCTGTGGATGAAGGATCTACTGCGTACGGGTCTGATGCACATAGCCTCTAGCCAACGCAGGGAGTATCTACGAGATGGCACGTAGGATGGTGGATGCGCAGGCCTCGGGGTCGCCCAGCAGCTCTACAGGATCTACGGATCGACTACTGGCGCTGAGGGCTGGAAGGGCTCCTCCTCGATCGCCTCTCCCGTCTCTACCTCCTGATCTCTGCCTACCGTAGGATGGGAGACCCTCAGTGAGGACTGGCAGGTGGAGCTTAGGACAATGGTCGGTATCCTCAGGCTGCAGGATGAGGTGCTCTCTGGCGAAGGGTGGAGGATGATTGGCTTGTCCTCTATACGAGGAGCGTAGCACGGGCGATAACCGCACCAGGGTCGCCCACCTCTACGGACTGCAGAGTGGACGATATGCCGTGCGCTTGACCTTCATTGTGCCCGGTCGCCCGTCTATGGAGCTTAGCTTGATGGAGGGAGTGAGTCTATCGGGCGAAGCTCTTCTTTTATAAAGAGTGCTCAACAGCCGAGCCTTGGTACAGGATGCCACCCATACAGAGAAGACCTTTGTCCCTCAGAGCTTTGGCAGTATCGAGGAGGGATGGCATACTATCGAGAGCGGATGGGCAGAACGTCGCCCAGCACATCTCTCTGTCTCGGGGAGGTGAGGGATCTGCCCAGAGGGCAGGTCCTTCGCACTCTATGACGCTAGGGGGTAGGCGACAGCCTGTCTCCATAAGGCGAGGAGGATGGACTTTCCTTCACTGGCTAACGGGCGGAAGACCTTGCAATGCCTTCGTCATCATCAGCGAAGGCGAGTGGCGCTCATCTCCATTTGGTACGATGGGCACTACCGCATCACACCAGCATGAGTATCACACCAAGGAGTATGAGTAGTACAGCGAATGAGTCTTGTTAGCCTAGCTCTGCTGGGCACCCCAAATGGGGCAGTGGCCTGTCCCTGCCCGAGCTGCAGGCCAGAGTGGGAGAAGATACAGCAGGGGGTGAGGACAGCGGGAGGCCTTCTATCAGCTTGGCTGCGATGGTCTTCGCTTATCGTCAGGCAGGTCTCTTGCCCGAGGCAGGAGGTGAGCTACCCACTGAGCGGAGCCCCTTGAGGGAGACGCAACCCTTCCTCCCGCGGAGCCTTCCCTCATCCTTCGTAGCCTGCTCAGCAATAGGCTGACCGCTACCCTGCCTATGGGCTGAACCTGAGTGGCTGAGGAGGGGCTGATCCTTCGCCCAGTATGTGTACGAGCTACTAAGCACGGTACTCCAAGAAGGGCAGTGGCTACAATGTAGCTTGTAGAGCCAACGCCCTCAAGGTCTCAGGCAATAGAGGTGAGTGGCTACTCCCGCTCCTCAGGTGAGGAGGAGGTCCCCTAGATCTAGAGCACTGGGGTTATCTGGTCAGCGAGCTCGCCTACAACTCCTCAAGCAGGTGCGTGGGGAGGATCCTCGAGCTGCGATACCTCTTGTCAGAACGTGCTTGGCGTGAGGGAGACGGCCTCCAATAGAGGCTCTGCTCTCGTGCTTCAGTATAGGACTTAGCCAAGAGGACGAAGGTTTCCTCACCAGCCGTGATGGCGAAGGATCGCAGCCAGAAGGTGCGTGAGGTCGCCCGTTCGCTTCTCGGGAGCCTGCAAGAGGGCAGCTCGTCAGACGCTACTGCGAGCTCCTAAAGAGACAGCTGAGTATGGGCGCATACTGGGCTGGTCATATACCCCCGATCCTACGGCCCCGAACTCAGGGGCTGGGTATCGCCGAGGTCAGCCCCAACAAGGGCGAGAGCGATGAGCACTACATCCTGCGCCAGATAGCAGAGCGTGTACCCCTGACCTTCTGGATGGAGTTCTACAAGACAGGCGATCCGATGAAGGCTGCCCAGCGACTTGCCAAGAACCCACCCTTTGCCTCCTGCTTTTCCATAACTAGTCCGATCGTAACCCTACGGACAGGGCACTGGGCCTACTGGGTACTGCAGGGAGCAGTGTGATAGCAAGACCCTCGAGGGAGCTCGTGGGAGACTGCTTCAGCCCAGGGCAACGAGAGGATATAGACCTACGGAGTACAACGCTCGCCACGGCATGCCGAGCAATGGGTCACGGAGGGGTGAGGAGATGTGGGGGCCTCAGCTTCTCCCTGGCGTTCCTGAAGATCGTCAGTGCCTGCTACGTCTACTATCGCCTAGCGAAGACGGAGCAGATAGGTCTATCCTACACCCCGACGTACAGCCCTTCCTCTACGATCTCCTGCACGGAGAGGATGCAGAGCATGTACCCGATATGACCCCATCAAGCGAGCCTTCCTGAGGATCTTCTCCTGATCATGCAGACGAAAGGCCGCCCTAGACAAAACATTCCCAAAGACTAAATAAACCACTACATACGTATAATATGAGCACATTACTAAGGCAACATGCCGAGCAACTCTTCGCAGAAGAACTTCACGAGCTAAAGAAGAACGAGACCAGCAATCCGATAACTGGGTGCTATCACCCCCAGTCGGTCGTCACCCTATCTCCTCGGGGAAGCTCAAGAACAGTTCGAGGTAACCTCCAAGTACATAGGCCGCAGACGCCTCATGGAGATAGCCGTAGCTACCCTCGTGACCGATCGTGCCCTCCTGCTCTATGGGCTCCCCGGGACAGCCAAGGCTGGGTCAGTGAGCACCTAGCTGCTGCTATCTCCGGTAACTCTACCCTCATCGTGCAGGGTACTGCAGGTACGACGAGGCTACGCTATGCGGTGGAACTGATGCCGCCTGCTAGAAGGGCCAAGCGAAGGGGCACTCGTCGAGACTCCCGTCATGAAGGAGGCTATGAAGGAGGGTAAGATAGCTCGTGAGAGCTCACCGCATTGGCTCCGATGTGCAGGATACCCTCATCACCATCCTCTCGGAAGGCGATGCCTATACCGAACTGAACCAAGAGGTGCAGGCCATGCGAGACTTCAACGTCATCACTACCGCGAACAACCGAGACAAGGGGTCAATGACCTCTCTAGCGCCCTCAAGCGTCGCTTCAATACCGTCATCCTCCCACTCCTGATACACTGGATGAGGAGATCGATATCGTGCACAGACGAGTCGAGAGCTTTGAGCAGGTGATGAAGCTACACAGCAGAGAAGCCTGCACTAGAGGAGATACGTCGTGTGGTCACTATATTCCGTGAGCTACGTTCTGGGGCTACCGCTGATGGTAAGACCAAGCTCAAAGAGCCCACGGGGACACTTTGGTACAGCAGAGGCGATCTCAGTGGTGAATAACGGCCTTTGCTATGGCTGGCTACTTCGGTGATGGTGCACTACATGCTGAGGACTTGTCTCAGGGTATCCTCAGTGCTGTCGTTAAGGGATCCCGTGCAGGATAAGATCGTCTGGCAGGAATACATGGAGACCGTCGTCCAAAGCAACGTGACGGGTGGAAGGACATCTATCGTGCTTCGCGTGACATGATCTAGTACCATGGCTACGTATATGCTTCGGGGTCATGGGCATCACGGCCCGGGCTCTGCTCGGCGTGTGACGGGAGCGTCTCGAGGCTCTCCGCCCTGATCTAATACTCGTGAGGACCACCCGAGGCGGAGGAGCTCCTAGGACAGGTAGCTGAGAGGGCATGAAGCCCCCGTAGCTCTCCTGGCCTACGAGCCTCAGATCACTCAGAATGCGGTCTTCTATCCCTTCGCAGCCTTCTCACAGATGGCAGGCGATGCTCTACGCAGCCACTCAGGGTGCAGGGCTACAGCTTCTTTGACCTACCCTTATCTATCGCTTAGCCCAGACAGAGGTGAAGGCAGAGGAGACGAGGCAGAGCCAAGCCCAAGCAAGCTCCCACTGACGAGGCTACAGAGGCATGTCTACTCCTGCAGAGCAGACCGGGTCGTACCTCGGCTACAGACGAAGAGTCCCCCGTGGAGGTGAGCGCAGTCCTTCACGATGAGGAAGAGCTAGAGGATGCCTTTGTCTCTCCCGACCCTTCGATGTCCTCGCAGAGATCGATGACTTATCGGATGGGAGGCTTGGTGGAATCTTCGTATCGAGTAGTCTCGACGGGGCAGAGGTCTTCAGGCGGTGAGCGAAGCTATGACTGCCCTTCAGGAGGCCTTCCCCGAACGTACGAGTGAGCACGACCTCGTACGTGAAGCGTGGATGCAAGCAGATACGAGAGGCCGAGGCGAGCAGGTGATCGGGTCATCGTCGTCATCTGTGGCGCATGGCATGCCCCAGCCCTAGAGGCAAGAGCCAAGATCAAAAATCAAGGAAGACAATGAACGACTAAAGGTCTTCCCAAAACGAAGATTACCTGCACGTGGATCCCCTGGACCTACGACCGCCTATCCCTATATAGCGGTTATGGTGCAGGTATCACTTCCCAGGATGGTATGACTATCTGTGGTATCACCCGAGGATGATGTGGTACGCTCTGGGTCGAGTAGGATGGCAAGCATCTTCGTCGGAAGAATATGGACACCTCCGTGGCATGCGCGTGTATCGAGACCATGCGTCTGGCTCATGCTACTGCTGCCCTGAAGGAATACCCACGTGCCCTACTGAGGACTATAATCAGGCAGCTATTACCGTTATGGAGCTTCGGCGATCCGATCCTACTGGATCTGAGTCAAGGGAGGAGCTAGTCATCGGTAATCGCCTGCGCTCTGTACCCGATGATGTGCCTAAGGTGCCCCTCTTGGTGGACGTTGAGCGGCAACAGAAGCGACTTCGCTTGCCTTCACCTCCGGGATCAAGACCGTAACCTTGACCTGCGTAAACCACTAGACCTAGAAAGGTATCTTCATCCATCGCCTTGATCTACTCGGCATCGGCTGGGGACAGAGCGGGGAGTCTCGGGCAAGGGCACCTTCAAAGAGCAATGGAGTCTACCATAAGCCCGAGCAGATCATATCTATCATCAGGCAGGCTGTGGGGCAACACCCTACAGCAGGCTACCGAAGCCTACATGAGCCATCAGGCGATGGAGCGCAGAGCACTCCGCTCTCGCCGAGCTCCTAGATAAAGCTATCGCTGCCGACCTCCCGGGGCTGGTGACGATGATGACTAAGGGCTCGACGAGGCTATCTGCCTCCCGCTGGCGATGTCGGGGAAATGCCGATACGATCCCCAAGCTCCATACGCATCCTGCGCTACGGCTCTGTACGTGCCTTTGAACTCTCTCACCTGAGGGGTATACTGACGGGTAATGGTAGCACGTAGCGTAGCTGGGGCTTGCAGGCCTGCTCAGGTATCTGACAGAAACAGCTGCAGACGATCTATATAACTCCCTAAGGAGGTAGACCAAGCTCTTATGACCCTAGCAGACGAAGAGCTTGAGCCAGTGGCTCGCCTTCCTCGAGGGCTTCGTACCTCTTCTCGGGTGCGTGCATCCTTTGCTAGCTGGTATGGCGACGTTGCTCCTTAACCAAGCTGACCGCTTGTCCAGCGAACAGATCGCACATAGTCTCTCCTACCACAGCTCGGTAGGGATGAAGCCTCTGGAGCATGGCGTATTGGCTCCGAGGGCTTCCTTCGTTCCTCTTCCACGCTCCTCTTGCTGGAGGATCGTCTCTGGGAGTTAGTCAATGACTGGATCTGCGGTATCACGGCGGAGAACTCACACGGAGCTACTTCCGGTGCTGCGTGGGACCTTCTCCAGGTACTCTCCAGCCGAAAAGGCGCAACCTCAGGGAGAAGTAGTCTGTCACTATGATGGCAAGCGCTCCTCGACCCAGGTGTCAGGATGAGTACAGAGCCCCTAGACCATGCCGAGACGGCTCGTGTACTGCCCTTTGCCACCTATTCTTAGGATTAGACTAGACAAAGAGATCATGCACAGAAGAATATCTCAGCGCTGGCGACTGATCCCTCAGTGGAGATGAAGCCGATGGCACCGGTGTGAGCCTCTCGAAGGAGGAGATACGGATGGATGAGTGCCTCGAGGCGGTCTCGACTCTGACCGCTCAGCGGGACTAGGGGTTCGGCTCCCAAGGTCAGCCGATGGCTGGGGGATATACGGAGTTCTTCCCCAGAGTGTCGTGCAGGTCATCCAGCAGGATGCTGTATCACGTCTTCACCTCCGCGAGCTCCTGACAGAGCCGGGATGCTCGAGGAGTCGTGCCTGACGTTCACCTGGTAGCATACCCTCATGTCTCTATCGAGAGCTATACCCGAGAAGAGCAAGGCTACGGCTCGGGAGGTCGTCCTGCAAGGTCGTCGATGAGCTCCTTAGGAAGCTCGCTGGACCTACCCAGCAGGCGAGTCACGGGGGCACTCCAACGGTCCTCCCGACGTCGCAATCCTCCGCTACAACGGATAGACTGGAATGCTACGATCACGAAGGGCCTCCGGGAACTACCAGCCCGACTATGAGACCATCATCCCAGGATCCGGCTATAGGCTATGGGCGACGACAAGGCCATGAAGGACATCGTCCTCTGCATCGACCAAGCGGCTCAATGGGTGCCTCAGTCGTCTATTCGAGATCTTTGGTTCAGTGCTTGCCTCTATCCCTGCCGTCAGTACCCGTATGGTCGTCTTCGACACAGAGTAGCAGATCTCACGGATGAGATGGAGGATCCTGTGGACCTGCTCTTCGGAGTCCAGCTCGGGGAGGAACGGATATTGACCGAGCTCTGCACTACTGCATGGAGCGTATTACACGTCAGAGGATACGACATTAGTATTAGTGACGGACCTCTGAGGGGGCAACAGGCGGGAGATGCGCATGAAGTTTCGTCCGGCTGGTACGGTCAGGGGGTACAGCTGACGTCCTCCCGCCTCAACGACGATGGTTCGCCTTCCTACTGATCAGGGTAACAGCATTCCTAGGTACCGCACTAGGGTGCCCGCCTTTGCTTGTACACGGACAAGTTCCCAGAGCTGATGTCGGCAGCTATCAATAAGCAGGACCTCAACCTCTGGGTCGCTCAGAATATCAAGAGCCGTGTCACCGAGGGCAAAAGGCTTTTCCTCCCAAGGAAAAGTCCCTCGTGAAAGCAAAAGGGTGGGCAGGGAATACCCATAATGACTGTGTGTGTTGTATTGTTTCGTGTGAGTCCCTCTTCGCTGAGGTTGATCCTTTTGGCGGGGCAGGGCTAGCGACCAACCCCAAAGGCTGATACATAGCTGTTCCTAACGCTCTACGCAAAGAATCTACGTATTCCTACACACCATATCTCCTGGCTTTGTCAGGGCTGTGCCTTCTCAATCACCTTATTGGGAGACCATTGCACGGCACGGAGGGACCCAGGTCTATTCCATTTCGCATATTTCTGATATTTAGTACCTTCACAGCAAAACAGTCGTATCAGCTTTGCCAGCCAAACAAACCCGAATCCGCGCCGGGCTTCCTACAAAGTTTATACGCTGGGGTGCGCCGCGACCGCATGAAGCACTCGTTCCTTCGACAGATCAGCGCTTGCGTTGACTGGCGGTATTCACACTACTCAACAAGAAGTATACAAAGACCCAGAACGCCACAGGCAATCCAGCCTATGATGCCTTGATGATGTTTCAAGATCCTACTGCTTCAGACCTGTACGGTCTGGTGATTACGAAAAGTCGAAGAACGGATCACACGACTCCCTCCTCTTCAGCGAATTCCTCCTCTTGGATATGGGCCTTCCAGCTCAGACCACTTTAGCACCATCTGTCGCTTTCGCGCTGAACTGACCCAGCTATGGGGATTGATGGATAAGCTCCTTCGCGAGCTGAATAAGCGGTTCAGAAACGCGGATTAGCCATATTGACCAAAGGTGCTATCGTGGATGCGAGCATTGTGGATAGCCCGCACGCTCCCCGATGGAAGTATCCTCATCAAGTGGCGGACGACCGAGGACTTGCGCACCGAAGAAGCGCAAGCCCAGAGCAGAACTTATCAGTATGAACTCAAAGAGCGCAAACCTGGGGTGAGCACACGGGAAGCTCGTTGGGTGCGCAAAGGCAGGGCACTATCGCTACGGGTACAAAAAGCACGCTGCTGACCGATGGGCAAAGGGTTGCTGCAGAGCGTAATTACCACGCCAGCCAATTGTGCCGATACGGTGGTATTGCCCGAGCTGATAGAGAAGGCTGAGCTTACGCGGGGTGTTAGTGTCCTTGCCGATAAAGGTTATTGTAGCAAGAAGAACTCGGCTTGTCTCCCTTTGAGCACGGCTTGATTGATGGGATTTGCTCAAGGCGCAAGGGGATGAAGCTCACAGAGCGACAACGTGAGTTCAACAATCTTATCAACAGACACGCTGTTTGATGAGCGTACTTTCGGAAGCATAGAAGGTGGTTTTCAGGAGGGCGATGTCGCTACCGAGGGCTTGAGCGAACGCATACACAGAATATCTTGGAGGCCATGGCATACAATCTGAAGCGTATGCCTGGGCTTCTTTGTGCTCCAGAGCATCAATAGCCCAGAAAAGCCCCTCTCGGGAGGATGATCCTCGAGAGACGAAAGAGAGACAGCCATCCACTTCTCAGCCTAAAGACTCCGATTTTCGAGGCAAGAGCTGAAAGCTATGAAGAGATGGGCTGCGCAATGATCTCAGTTTGATCTTACTTTACGTTCAAATGATTTTTGCGCAACCATTGAACAAAGAGATCGACTAAAACATCATTGTTGAGGTCTTGCATCAGAAAATGCGTATTGTCCATAGATGCCCATCTTGGGAAGTTCCACGAGCGTGGCATTCCCGCCGTGCCAGTTGATGCAGTCTACAAACTTGCGCTTGATTTGCAGACGTACGCGCCAGTTTTTCATCACCGGGTTCTTGCTTGGTGTTTCAGATATAATCACCGAAATACATCACAATAGGAATTTCAGTGAGTCGTCGGAATTGCTCCATCGGTATCAGGATCCCCTCGCAACCACCTGTCAGCCCATCGATCTTTGGTGGCACTTCACCTTCAGGGAATACATACACACCCGGCTCGTAGGCGGCTATGGCCTTCACATTGAGTGTTTTTGCATAGCCGCGACCATCCTGGAAGCCACCCGCCGAGTGGGTTACCAATATCGAAAGCACCGATGCGGTCTGCCACATACGTTGATGACGGAATGTCCTGCGTATGGTCGCGCGAGGTCAGGGGGACATTTCGCGAAGCAACTGACTGAGGTAAGCCGAGTCTATACTATGAATTGCGCCCTTATTGTAGTGGGCCAGATGCCGATGCGCCAGATATCGAACCCAGGAACATCGTCTGCCAAGGGCTTTACTTGCGTGGTGGCGAAGTGCGCCCTCACGTCCCCGCCCGCAAGTCCATTACGTAGTGCTGTATCCGTGGCGTAGCATCGGTGTCGAAAAACCGTCGACGACCGTCGGGTGTCATCTCCCAACATGACACCCGATCCGCCGTAACCATGCACGAATACCAAAAGCGAGGGCTTGCCATCCGCTCCCCACTTAGCTGGCCCAGGCGACCCAATGCCGCCCACCGCCACCATCAAAGCAGATGCCTACTGCAGCATCCCCGCTGACCGCTTCCTCCAGACCCCCTCGGGATACAGAACTTACCTTCAAATAACCCCTATGCCCCGCACCATCTCCGACATACGGCGCGAAATAGCTGCTGCCTACATCGCCGACCCGACTATCAGCACGCCTACAAGCTCACCCGGGCAAGACCTTCGAGGAGCAGTTCAGTAAAGGTCTCGCTGGAGAGCATCCTCTTCTGGGCCTTCGCCTCAGCCGTCTACACCCTCGAGACCCTCTTCTCCAAGCACCGCACCGAGGTCGCCCAGCTCGTCAGCGAAGCCGAGGCCCCACACCCTGCGCTGGTATGCTCAGCGGTCTAAGGCTTACCTCCACGGCTATGCCTTACCTCCCTACAAGACCGCTGATGACCTCTCCTCCATCTCCGAGGGCAGGGCGTGCCGCCGTGGTGCGCTACGCCGTAACCTCCGAATATAGAGTGTCATGCACATCAAGGTCGCTGGAGCTGCCGAGGGACAGAAGCCCATAGCCTTGCCCCTCCACCACACTCACCGCCCTGACACGCTACCTCGAGGGTCATCAAGGACGCTGGGGTGCAGCTGCGCGTCTCTTCAGCCACGGGGGACGAGACTGCGTCTGACCCTTAGCCTCTACCTCACCCCTCGCTCCTAATTAATGGAAAGCCCTCGGACGACTTAGACAAGCGCATCCGTCAGGCCATCACCAGCAACATCGCTGACCTCCCCTTCGATGGCGTCTTCCGCCCAGCTGACCTCATCTCGCCCTCTCCAAGCTCTCGGGGTCGAGCCTCCCGAGTGACCTATGCTGCCACGCCCTTCCTCCTACGACTCCTTCACCCCTTCACGGGGCTATCACCGCCCTTCGGCTGGCCTTCCCTCCTCTCCGACTTGACCCTCAACTACAAGCCTTTATGAACCCTACACCGACCGATGAGAATAGACTGGAGGCCTCATCACCGATGCCCTACCTTCCTTCCTGCGCTGTAGCCTCATCATCGCCCTTCTGCTGGCGGTGACGGCTCCCCCTGCGTAGCCTCTATGACCGCTTCCTCCTGCTCCGTGATGCCGACCGCTACCACGTCCAGCACAATGGACCAGTGTGCCACCTCCTCGGCATCTTGGAGGACAAAATACCTCCGCCCAAGGCATCCACTACCGCATCGAGGATGTCCTCCCCTCGGGAGCGTCGTAGATACCTTCCCGAGAACGCCCCAATGTACCCATAGCTAGCTTCTAACGCCTCCAAAGGGCGTCCTCGACACCATCAAGACAGGGCTTTCCTGACCGCTCTTCCTTCCGCGTCTTCGTCCCACGGGATGTCTACGATACCCACCTTCGGGAGGTGAGCTTCCTCGTCGAGCGCTACAAGCTCCTGACCCGAACCCCATCTTCCTCCCCACTGACCGCTGATTAATCACCCTTTAATCCTATTCAACCAATGGATATAGCTAACTACAGACCGTCGTCAACCGCGCTGGAGAAGTCGGTCACTACCCCCTCTCCACCGAGACCCTCGACTTCATCGAAACAAATCAAGCTCCTGCAGCTCTCCTCCATCACTGGCTATCAGCATCCGTGGGTCATCCGTTCCCCTAACTCATCCTCCGACGGCATCCTGCTCTACAATGACGAGCTCCTCCCCATCGAGGCCCATAAGCATCCCCTGACGGAAGGACTACTTATGACCTGTCTCTCGAGAGCGCAAGCAAAGGGTGCAGACGCTCGAGGATACCCTACCGAGATACTCGCCTCTACAGGACTGCCTACATCGCCGCAAAGGGGACGGCTGATGCTATCGGCTCCGTCGTGGCTGCTTCCACCACCAGCGTCCATACCGGCGCCTTCACCTTTGGCGCAGCTGACTACCTCCGTCACCTCAGTAGAGAACTTAGAGTGAGTACTGAGGCCGGAAGGCGATGCTGACAACGACCGATATAGACTCCAGCTGGCTGGGGAGAAAGCGTTTGATACCTTGCCTCCAACCGATGGGCTGGGGATTTTATCTCATCATATGAGTTAGATGGGAGCTCACCTCGCGACCCAACTCTTAGAAGGAACAAGCAGAAGTTTTTATCCAAGAGTTAGAAACGAAGGATGGGGTGCGCTATAGACGTGAATATAAGGATCCAGATTATTTCCTCATGCGTGGAAGGGACCCGTTTCTTGGTCCCAATAGTTCTCCAGCATATGAAGGATGGAAGTGCTTACCAATCAAATCATAGGGTCTTGTATTCTTGATATTGATCCTGAGGTCAAGTCGGTTCAGATAAGCCACGCTCGAGGAATCCTTAGTAGACCCAAGGTGTCAGTAGCTTCTCCCAGCAGCATTAGTATCCATCCTGGGAAGAACTGGAGATGAATGACCCTCGGCATCTCGAGGTGAGAATGTCGTCCTGTACACATCTGGGTGGATCGTGTCGCCAGTGCCTGTCGGGGCTTCTTATGTGCAGATGGGTGGCGTGATTAATATTTCATTGGATCGGACTAAGGTCTCAGGTTATTTGCATCTCTTGCTCACGATTGTGTCGTTATAAAGTTATCGGGTGAAACACCAGCTGTGTTTCACCCGATAAACTATAGTTCGTGATATTTTTGTGTAGCGTTTTGTTTTCCCACCTTGCGCAATTCGTTTGCGAAAAATCGCCGCATTTCGTTTTTGCATTATGTGATGGATCACAGGAATGAGGTGTAAGCGTTCATCTGCGTCCTCTGATGTTGCGTCCTGCTAGCTCAAGGGCAAGGGTCTGCATCGACGATGATCTTTCGTCCGACTTGCGTGATGGCCCGATCGATCTTTCCACTCTGCTTGATGCGATTGGCCGTGGGAGGCTACACCCAAAGTCGGGCAAGCCCGAGAGCCCGTAAACGAAGTGTCTTTCTTCTTTGGCGGAAGACATCTCGGATTCTGCTCCCTCTGGTTGCATTACTTTCTGTTGGGGTGAGGAAGGTGGCTCTTCACCCGTCATCTGCCATACGGGCTTCTCGAGAAGTTCGTGTAGTGTCATAGTTGCTTATACGTTGCGGTGTCAATCCTCTTGAATGTATCTTTATAGAGTCTTCGAGTCTTCAAGCATGGTCTTGAATAGCTCTGACACTGCAAATGCTATAGGCGAAATGAGCACGCCCGAATAGCCCAGGAAAGGGAGGATGTATTAGGAGAATGTGGGAAAAACAAGCCGAGCCCTTTGGGCTCCATCAAGAAGCTCAAGGGCTCGTTTATCGTCTTATAGGCTATCGATATTTCTGGGTGTAGAAAAGGGTGTAAATCATCAACTCGCTGATTTACACCCTTTATTACCGAGAGAGAGAGGTTCGAACCCCGGAACCTCTCAGTTCAACAGTTTTCAAGACCGCCGCAATCGACCACTCTGCCATCTCTCCTTGGTCTATTGTTACCCATTATTTGCCTTCCGCAAGGAGGAGTAAAGGCTTAACAGCTACAAAGATACGCTTTTGAGCAAATATGCAATTACGGCGTATACAAGCAAGGAAATTCACACGGATCAGCGTAGAGGCGACAATCTGCTTCTGCTCGTCATGGGTTTTTGGAGTGAATAGATACGCCGATGCCCCACATCTCAGAGGAGGTGTGGGGGCATCGGCATATGGGCAATAGGAAGAGCTTGCTACTACTTCGGGGTGTGAAGCGCATACGCTTGATGAGGACATTCTTGAGCGGACGGTTGTCGTCATCGGTGTCGACGCGCTGGATCTTGTCGATGGTGTTCCAGCCATCGATGAGGCGACTCCGAACGGTGTATCCTCCGTCAGTGTGCTGCTCACCTTGTAGCTGTATCCTTCGCTTGCTGCTCAGGAGTGCTTCCAAAGAGCGGTTAGCCTCCATATCATCCAAGATCCATATCCGTATAGTACTTGCCCGTGACGACATAGAACTGGCTGAAGGAGGCGCTTCTCAGGATTGACATCATCCCTTCGCGCAGCACCGATGTACCCACGGACGTGAACGAACTTCTCCGGCATCGGCTCTGCTTTGAGCGTAGGCTCGTCAGAGTCATCGGGCAGAGGCTGCTCGCGCGACAGACCTCGTGTCTTGAGGTTGCCGACTTGCACCATGAAGTCCTTGATCACACGGTGAATTGTACTCCATCGAGGCGTGCTCTTGGACGAGGCTTCAGGTAATTGTCTCGATGAATCGGGGTCTCATTGAAAAGCTCGATGATGAAGTTTCCCTTGGTCGTCTCTACGAGAATCTGGGGACGAGCCTCGCTCTGCGCCAGCGAGGTACTAAAGAAGGGAGCCGAGCAGAGGGCAAGCAGAGGACGGAAGAGCTGTCTCATAGGTGGGATAAACTAAGCTGATTAGGGGAGGGCATACTATCGTTGGATGCGTCTGCCGTGGTGATGAAGGCCTTGGGTCAAGCTCATTGACGAGGCTTCTTGAGCATAGCGAGTGCTTCCGCTCGATGATGATGAAGAGTACTTCGCGAGGCGCACCCGAGTACATCCCTGGCCGTGGAGGAAGGTACCACGCACTCCGACTTGTCCGATGAGTACTTCGCGTAGCTCCACTGCGTCTTGTCGGAGATGATGAAGACGGACTTGTGGGGGTTCTGGGGCTGCAGTGCATCGCGACCTTGCTATAGACGAAGATAGCGATCCACGAATGAGTGGCACACGCCGAGTCTTGGAAGACCCACAGCCCTAAGAGGACGATCAGCGAGTCAATGAGGCATAATTAAGGTGCTGACCTTCGTATTGAACGCACGGGACAAGACGCGCGCCAAGGTGTCGGTACCAGCGCACGTGCTCTGTGCCGTGAATATCATCCAGACACTGACTCCTAATAGTGCGCCACCGTAGAAGCTACAGAGGATGGACTCTTCGACGAGGGGGCGGCCACCCGACCACGTCTCGATAAGGTCAGAGAAAAGTGCGACTAAGACGAAGGTCACGACCGTCTTGATCGCAGCGACCTTCCCCGACGCCCTTCATCGCTAAGAGGAAGGGACGTTGAAGACCAGGGCAATCGTACCTAAGCCTAAGTCCAGATCGAAGAGGCGATGAGCCAGCTCTCGGATGACGAGAGCCAAGCCATAGATCCCCCCAGGACTGATGTGTGCAGGGGCAAGGAAGAGACTATAACCAATGGCCAAGATGAATGACCCGAGAGGATGAGCAGCGCATCAGGTGGCAGTTGCTTCTTCGTTGTCAGAGTGGTAGGCATAGTGTATGTGATAGATGTAGTAGATGTTTGTCTCACAAAGATAGTTTCTCTTCCTGATTTTTACGTAGTGCCATGAAAAGCCCTTCTCCGCTCTCTGCACTATGGCAGAGGGCGGAAAAAGGACTATGATAAGGAAAGTCTATGCCACCAGGTGGCTGAAGACTTAGAGGTGGAGCGAGTGCAGGTCAGCTGTACGTTACGTCCTTCGCCAGGGATGAACTGCGTGCTGTTGATCACCGTGCTGTAGTAAGCTGTGTCGAAGAGAGTTGTTGACATTCAGCTGCAGGTTCAGCGACTTTGTGGCAGCGTAGCTTACGACACTATTGAAGATCGTGCTACTACCGATCTGGTAGAGGTTATCATCGCTCGTGCAGAAGCTACCCGTATGAGCTACTCCGAAACCGAGCTTGAGGGACACGCTGAGGCAAAATAGGAGCGTTGTAGAAGGCCCATGCCGAGGACCTTGTCACGTGGTACGCGTTCGAGGCGATTGCCAGCGGCAACGTTGTCAGTGAACTTGCTGGAGGGTGTAGCTGGCCAATGCGTGCGTCGGTGAGGAGTAGCCCAAGGAGAGTCGAAGGCCTTCGAGGCGCAGTTCATCTCCAGCTCGATACCCTTACTGATGGACTGCCCGATGGGGCCTCCGATCTTCGACCATCGGTAGCTGTACCGAGGGTTACTACGTACGATATTGTTCAGCGTGATGTGGTAGGCTGCAGCGTGGGTGAGAGCTGCGTGCCGGGTCTAAGTGCAGACTACTTCCCACTGACGACCGTGCGAGCTTGAAGCCTCTCAGTTCTTCGGGGTCATCTCAGCCCATCAGCATTCCTATATACGACCTCAGAGGAGAGGGCGATATTCTGTAACGAAGAAGGAGGAGACGGGCCGTAGACGTTGAAGCTGGGGGTGATGTTGTAGACAGCACCGAAGCGATAGGTGAAACCGTGTTGTTCCAGTACCTGATGGGTCGTGCGGTCGAGGAGCTTGAAGTCATCCATGTTGTCGGGTCTCGTAGTCACGATGGAAGAAGTCGAGGACGTGCACCAGCCAAGATGCGAGCTTCTCCCAAGGTCATGAAGACCTGCACGGATGTCCGGTGGCACGTCCTTGAATATTATCTGCATGCGGCGACTACTTTCGCACTCAGATACGCCCTTGGTCAAAGGACAGGATCCTTCAGCGTCACTATGGAGCCAACGCCAGCACCGGTGTAGAGCACGGTCAGAGCGACGCAGATCGAGGAAGGAGACGTTGTATTATGCGCGCAGCGAGGAGCGTGGCTGGTGTGTTGCCCCAGCGAAGACGGCGTGAGCTCCAGCTGGATTTCTGAGTCGTCGAGTGTACCGCAGGCAAAGCCAGAAGCATCGCGTGCACTACTCGGTCGATGGGTACGGGTACCTTCATCGTCCCCATCCAGATAGTGCTTGTGCGTAGCGGCATGCTCGATCACCCGTGGTGGTTCAGCCCGTCCGTGGGTAGTAGTTTCAGCAGGCTGTCATGGGCGAGAGAAGGCGTGATCGGAGAGGCGCCAGTGCTCAGTCGAATTACGTGAGTTGCGCCAGCGTGCGGCAGTGGTCTTGTTCGTCAGGGAACTCATTGGGGTCGGTGTACGCTCTGGAGACAGGCTCGCTGCGGAGGTCCCTTCTTGTGCAAGCACGCTCGTTGGGTAGGCACTGCGCATAGACATCCCATGAGCTAGCTGTCCAGCAGTCACCCACCGGAACTGGTGCATTACACAGATGATTGCCGGGCCCGCTTATGCTTCGGGGAAGCCGTGAGTATCTACCACGGCAGCGTGTGCATTGGCGATCTTCGCGTAGTTACACCACGCCGTCATCGCGGTCCGAATACTCGATGTCAGCACGCGCATTGACCCATGTCCGAGAGGGCTCTAGCTCACTGCACCGTGGTGCTGGTGCGTACCATAAGAGCCAATGGTGCAGCAACTGGCATCGAGAGGCAGGGCGTCCGCCAGGCTGCCCAGTTGATGATGTGGTGAGGCACCACCGAGGGCGGGTGCCTGCGCTCATCGAAACGCAGCCTATAGACCTCGAGTCGTGGTCCCTGCAGCCATCCCCGTCAGAGGTGCAGGGCCTGCAGAGGGCGTGACGCTCATCACGCATCCGTCACGAGGGACAACGGACTCATAGCCACCACGGAGGAAGAACATGTGGAAGCCACCGTAGTCGCATGAAGGCAGTTACAGCCTGGTACCGTCTGCATAGCGTCCAGGCTGGGTCTGTATGGCCTAACGGGCGCATCTTCTCAGTGGAAGAATAGTTTGGTCGTCAGGAGAATTTCACGGCGCTGGGCTGGGATCTTGAGCGGCCATGCTGGAAGCATCACTCGGCACCACGTGCGAGCGAGCTTCGCCGATGGCTTGAGTGACAGGTCGATCAGAGGCGTGGTTTGGAGCTGCCAACGCCGTAGGTAGCGCCAACGCCGCCATAAGGCGGATAAATCGCTTCATCTTGTACAAATGAGGAGGTGTATAAATGGGGTTTTGGTACTCGCAGACAGAGTGCACTATTATCCGTGCTACAAGCGCCACTACTGTGAGTCGAGGCTCAAGGTATAGTTTTCTCGTGAGGAGAAGCACATCGCGCAATGGTACTTCAGCGAAGAAGCACCAGAGCACGCGATTTCTGCTGGGAAGGCTGCGAAACGCAGTCACTACTGGTGCGTACTCCGAGCAGTAGTGGTCACCACCATGCCATCAGTGGTGAGTCGTGCACCTCCACCATGCCTGCTTCCGCGCCGATCGCTATTGCTTCACACTGCCCTACCCCACACATCATTTCCAGAGGTGGCCTCAGACACGTACACTCAGGGAAAAGAGGTACCTCTATTTCATCGCTGGCGTCAGCAGAGGAAGAAGCATGTTCGAAGGCCCGTATCACGGATGCCATCATAGCGACGCCCGTAGCTCCGCCATACCCTGAATCCATGTTCATTCACGCAGCAGGAAAGGAGGTTATTATCGAGATCTTGAGTCAGCGGGCATGCGACATGCTGTTGGCTCGTGGAAGAGCACCACGCGAGTCAGTTCAGACCTCCAGTCACCAAGAGGTGTGGATAGTGCTGCGCCTTTATGTTGTCGTACGGCGAGTAGCTCAGCATGTAGTCAAAGTACTCAGGGATCATTCGGATTACCCACTCTTCATACTCGCGTAGTCAAGGGCGACTCATCTAACATCGTCGCCGCATCGACAAAGGGACGGCTGATCATAGCGTGGAGAGGTCAGGACGACAGCCAGCTACCGCTCCGATGAGCAAGCCTCCAGCACTTCCTCCTTCGGCAGTCAAGCGTTCGGGCGAGGGTACTTAGCCATCGGCGATAGCTGCTCCGCGCAGGCATTGAAGTCCGGTGAAGTGTTCTTTTTCTTGAGGGCTGTCTTCACGTACACTGTTCTCCGAGATCACTTCCCCACGCACCTGAGCTTGCACATAGACAAAGGCACGATCCACGAGGCTCAAGACCGAGACGCGCTGAAGTGCGCATCGAGGCAATTCCATAAGCTTCCGTAGCCATAAGCAGGGCTGGAGCAGAGCCATCCCGCGCAATCCTTGCATTAAAGCGAGTCATGAGCACCTGCACCCATCAGGAGCCGTAGCCACAGACATACACACGGCATAATCATCAGGGCTGAAAGTTTCCCCCGACTTCCTGCTGCTTCAAAGGCGACTCTCGCAGTCCACCATATTATATTCGTAGAGCGAGGTCGGACGATTGAGGACGAATAACTATAGCGAATGGTCGTCGCATCATGGCATCATTCCCCTTAAGGCTGATGGTATAGACGGGCTCGGGAAGTGAATGGAGCCACAGGATGCCTTCTGTGGAGGATGCGTATCTACCGTCCAAACCGTATAATAAACTCCTCTAATGCCCACATACCGAGCATAGACTCCCGATACCATCCAAGCGCCTCCTCGCGGTCAGGGAACGAAGACTTGCCAGGTAGAGCGATTAACCTGCCCACGCTTATCCGTGACGTAGACCATACACCATTACAGGTTCGTCTTATCCTTATAGTAAATGTGAGACTTATCTCGATGGCTCAAGATCAGTAAAGCGCACATCTTACTCGTGGGAGGAAAGAGCTTCGGCGTGCCGGTCTTCACCATCGGAGGTGAACAAGTATTCTTCACTTGTCGTACTTTACTGTTTGTCGGGGAGAAGATGTACTCGCGCGTCTTCGTTTCGCTCACGCTACAGGAGAAGCGCATCTTCTTCCTCATAGATCGTAGGCTCATCGGTCAGTCGCTGGGCAAGGCTTCGTCGAGCGAAGCGTCTCATCAATCAGCGTAGTAGAGCGTCTTGCTGTCCTCAGCACGCTGGAGAGAACACGCCGAAGCGTAAACTCAAGTCCGTCCCTTGCTCAAGTCTCGTATGCCAGGTCAAACTCAGCATACGGCCCCGTCGTATTAATGAAGTAACCTTCAGCTTCTATTGTCAGGGCTCACCGAATAGCCTGCGAAGATATAAGCCTCCACTTTTCTCCAACAGGGAGATTGACATCGAAGAGCAGTTCGCCTCCTTCGAGAACTTTGATAGGAGTGGCGCCACTCGCAGCAAACACCTCTGCCGCCATACGATAGTAGGCGGGAATTTTCTGCCAGCTGCCATTGCGTGCATAGTAATAGTAGCCGCGGGGCGTAGAATGACTCTGGTCATCTTCCTTGAGTTCGACTGACAGTCTCCTCAAGACCCTCTTCCAGTCCGCGCATCCGGACATCCTCTACCGTATAAGATTCTCTGCGCATTGGTCAACACGCGGATCTTTGTATCCGCGCATATAGTAGAAGGGATCAATACGTTCGTGTCCCTAATTGGAGCAAAGTTCTTCACCTGTACATCAGCACACGGAGGGTGGGGGAGGCGATAGAGGCTGGATAAGAGACATAGTTCAGCGGCTATGAAAGTAAAGGGAAGTAGGTGAGGAAAGGGACGCTTCAAGGTACTATCACGCAAGACCAGCAGGACTCGGGACCCATCTCGAGCAGGTCAAAGATACTCAGGTGTCCACAGGCCTCAGCGTGCGAGATGGGCTGGTAGTAGGGACGAAGGGACACCCCAAGGATGGCTTCAGCAACTTGGGACTCAGCGAATAACGCAGGTCACATAGTCCGGGATCGGCTTGAAGTGAGGAGGGATGAAGTCTTCCGTGGCACACCACGCCACATCGAGCTGAAGGAGGGAGAACAGGTCTGTAGAAGCTCCATTGGAAATTCCCACAAGTAGGTGTATCTCCCGCTCACAGCTGAGGCAGGAGTTCGTCCGCATAATACTCAAAGAAGGGGCTTGCCCATGAAGCGTGCGCAAGGGAGGCTTGCGCATGGAGATAACCTCCATGCTCCATGTCCGAGACCGTACCTCACGGATTGGCGTCTTCGTCCCCTACGACGCTCGACAGGAATAGTAAGACTGGCACTCCATTGGGACGAGAATGCAACGCTTGATTGCGTGGCTTTGTGATGTAAAACAATACGTAACTGA